>BNJU01000938.1_pt1 | contig 273360 bp, 359 predicted proteins | sample 8539281 | NCBI WGS metagenome assembly BNJU01 (sample SAMD00202456, study PRJDB9452) | human saliva metagenome | isolation source: human saliva | place: Japan
GAAAATTATTTAACTCGATTTTTCATAAAAAAAGCTTAGAAAAATTTTATTTCTAAGTTTATCTAGGTTTAGTATCAGTTATCATCATAATATCTCCTGCTAAAAGGAGCTTCCAAAAGAAAGTTCTTTTTGTGTTATCGGATGTTTAAATTGCAAGTTATGACAATGTAATGCTTGTCTTGCTATAAGGTCTTTGTTCCTCCATACAGTTCATCTCCCAAAAGTGGATGACCTAAATAACTCATATGGACTCGTATTTGATGGTACGCCCTGTAAATAATTTTAATTTTACCAAACTCACATCATTCTTTTCATAATATTTCTCTAACCAAATTTGTGTTTTGGCATAATCTCCATCTTCTGCAACACATCTGGTTATAATACTATCCGCTTCTCTTTTTATATTGGCTTCTATAACTTGGTCAGCAACTTTTCCTTTTGCGAGTGCAGATAAAATTTATGTTGCTCTGTTTTTCCAAATAGCGCATGAATATGACGATGTTTTTGCAATTAAAACTAATCCTGTAGTATTTTTTGTCAAGGCGAGTGACTATATGTGGAATAGTAACATAGTTATTATCATGAAAATAAGTATTAACTATTTCTAAAAGCGAAGCATCTTCTTCATTTCTTGAAGGAATAGAAGGTAGATTAGCAGGTTTATTGACTACAGAAAATACTCGTCTTCATAAAATAATATCCAGATTCCTTCTATAAAACGAACATGTTCGCTAAATTTTTCGCTTGGCAATGTTATTGTTACTTTGTCACCATTTTTCAAAAATATAGCGGACATTTTTCTTCTTTGTCATTTACCTTAATACTGCCATCATTATCAAATTTTTATCCTTGTTAAAGTTTTACGCGAGATGTTATTTTCTAGCAAAAACTCGCGTAAACATTATTCTTTTTCTATTGTATAAGTTAATACTAAATTAGTCATTGCTAATAAACGATCTTTTTACTCGTTGCCAAAAGCTATCATCGTTGTAACGAATAAACGAAATCTTTTTATCCTTTGCTAAAGTAATTTGTAGTTTTTGATATTGTTTCATAATTAAAATGTAAATGGTCAACACTTATACGATGATTATCAGCGTTTATAGGTTTTATAGTTAATTCATCATCTTCTGATAAAATTAGAGAATTCCTAATGTTCTGTAAACCAGATTATTTAATGCTGCGATCTCTGTAACGGTATACAGCTGATTGTGGATGGATACAGCCCCACCAAGACTTTTGTTGTAAGCTGTAGACCCTGTTGATACTTATGCATAAACCATCTCCTCTAAAACTTTCAAAAATGTACACCATTTATATAAACTTTGAGTACATAAGTCGTCCTGTGTGATTATTTACGGTAATTTCATTTGAGAATAATATTCTCCTACTAGTTTTTCCATCTTCACAATATGCTTTTTAACCTTAATACAGGGTATTGCTCTATTTTTCGGCTCTAGTGCCAACATATCAAAAAAATAATTTTTCAAAATTCTGAGCTGAATAATCTGTATAGAATCCTAAATGCCCTGTATGTATGGATAGAAACTTTATTTTTATCTAAGTTATCTATATGTTTATTAAAAAGTACGCAGTACTGTTTCCATCTCCACCAATTGCAAAAACATAATCAGGATTTTCAGTATCTTCTGTCATATTACTAGCAAGAAGAAATTCTTTTTAACTTATTTTCAATTTTTCACTGAAAACTTCATCATCCCTTGTCTCTATGCAAAATTTACCTTTTTAACATTTTTATCCTCTTTTGTTATTTTTCATAATTTTTCTAACCAAACATCTGCAAAATCTGGTGCTAACGCTCCTTGATTGTTATCTATCCATTCTTGCAGTTTGTTAACATTATATTTCAATATTTTATCAATCTTCTCCCCATAATTATAACGAACTTTGTTCTGATTATACTCGTCTTCATCTAATAAGAAGTATTTACCATCTGGATATTTTTATATCAAGGTCATGAGTCAATATATTTCACACCATCTACATCATAAGCAAATGGACTGCTTAAATTTGAATAATAATGTACGCCATCTTCCTAAACATGCAGATTATATTAAACCAACTTTCGCTATGGAAAATAAACTAGAGCAATCTCTTTTGTTACCCAAGTTCGTCCATCGCTTTCTGTAACTAATGTTCTATTATTTTGCCAAAATTAAAACTTGTTCATCCGCTTCAAGAACAATGTTTTTATGCCAAATTCTATGTATAGAACCGTCATGTTTATAAGCAATTATTTTTACTACATCCCCCTTTTTGGGGCTTTCCATCTCTATACATACTCTCTCCTTTCATCATTTTTATTCTTCATATCTTTTTTATTATATCATAATTATTCCTTCTTATTCCACCTTAATTACCTATTTCTCTCAATTATTTTTCACAAAATAAAAAGAACTAGCTGTTAGACTATTTAAGCATTTTTTTACAAGCAAAATTATTCCTATATTTCACTTGTAAAAATAAAGCTTATTTTATAAACAACTAATTCTTTATTTTCTTACCATGCATAGTTAGGTTCTTCACATGTTAGCATTGAATTCAATAATTTCTCTGGTGTTTCTATTTTTAGCCCACCATATACACTATCTTGTACTTTGGAGCTGGATCTAAATAATAAACATATTTTTATATCAGAGCCATCTTCTGTTTCTATATAGCCGATTGCTGTAACATTATGTTCTCCTTTTAATCACGGATATATTTTTAGAAACATCCATTGTTAAATACATAGGATACCCATCCTTTATGTTTTTCTTTAATCTCTGCTTAAATAATGAAATTTCTTGTGCACTTTGCGTACCACCGACTACCGCTTCTAAACGATAACCTGCTTGTCCTGTAGCTGGAAATTCATATCCAAACATATATTTATTTAATACTCTTATAGCATCTTTTGATTATGTGTTCCAAATGGTTCATAAGTCCCCATTTCTTTAGCTAATGTGAATTGATCTACATATACTCGCGATATGATAAAATCATACTAACACTAGTAGGAGCACAATAATACCAAACTTTTGTACTTGTGATTACATTAAGCCTAACTTTTCTATTAGTTTCTTTTTGGTGTTTTCTTTTTACTTGAGACGTTTCATTATTTGGGATTTTTCTCCATCTTGAGTCTTATTTATAACCTCATTATTATTAATATTATTTTTATCATTAGGATTATTTTCTTGACGGTTTACTTTATTATCTTCTTTTTATTCTCCTCCGTCTTAGTTGGGGCATCCTCTTTTTTTATCTATATTTTTACTACAACCACATAAAAAACTAACAATTAATATCGCGTTTAACAACAATTTTATAATTTTTCATCTCGTTCTCCCCCTTCTTTTTCCTACTATTATTTTAGCATATTCTTTCCTTCTTAGTCTATTCTCATCCTAGACTTACTAGCTAGTTGTAGTTTGCAAAATTTTTGAGAAAAACTAAATCTCTGTTGACAAAGACAAAATTTACTGTTATTCTATAAGTGTATATACTAGGGCTCTTTATATTCAGTTTGTCTTTGGGGTAATTATGAGAAAGAATTTTTGGTAGAAGATTTTTAGGGATATTTAATCTTCCTCTGAAAATACACTATTGAAGTAACTAAGCTGATATAATTTGCAAATACACCTACTAAAAGTTTTTAGTAGGTGTTCTTGATGGATTAAACAAAAAGTCAGATGATTTTTTAACTACTCATCTGACTTTTTATTGATTATATATGATATATGAGAATGTCTTAATCCTTTTGGTGTAATTAAACGAACACCTGCTAGTTCCGAGTATCTTTTATTATTCTAGATAGTGAAGTTAGCAAAATTATTTAACAAGTTTATTAGTAGCAAATTTCAGTATGAATCAAAAAGTTAATGAACGTTTTTGAATTAAAGACAAAAAGGTAAGGTTTAATAATTTTTGACAAGACTATTAAACAATATAAAAGATAAGTTTTTGGAAATTTTTTAAAAAATCAGATACATATAGCTTTTTAAAGATTAATGAACGATGTATGAAAAGTCTAAAAGAATTTTCAAATACAGCTAAATGGCGGTATAGAAAGAGTATTTTAGAAAAACACCTTTAATGAGTACAAGTCAGAATACTTTTTCTAGAGAGATAGTTTCATTTAACATCTGAACTGGAAGAAATGATTGCTAATCATAAACAGCAAGAAATATAGATAACTATCAACAATATAAAAATAAACAAGTTCCATAATCTCTATAACAGTTTTACTAATTATAAGATTATGGAACTTGTTCTAATCTAAGAATTATTCTTCATCTTTCTTAATGGCATTTTTAACACCTTCAATTGCACCTTCTACAGCATCTTTAGCATCTTCAGCAACTTCTTTAACTTTTGAAACTACTTTTTCTGCAGCTCCTTCTTTTTCTAATTTTTTTCATCTCCAGTTAACTTTTCCTACACCTTCTTTAACTGAACCTTTAGCTTGGTCTAATTTTTCTTCTATTGACATAACAATACCTCCTGTTTTTAATAAAATTTATTCTTCATCTTTTTACAACATTTTTTAACGCCTTCGATTGCACCTTCTACAGCGTCTTTTTGCGTCTACAAAAACTTCTTTAACTTTAGAAGCTACTTTTTCTGCAGTTCCTTCTTTTTCTAGTTTTTCATCACCAGTTAATTTTCCTACACCTTCTTTAACTGATCCTTTAGCTTGATCTAATTTTTCTTCTATTGACATAATAATACCTCCTGTTATAAAAGTTATTCTTCGTTATAACCAAATATTTCTTTTTACTTCTTCTATAGCATTTTTTTACTGCTTCTCTCGCTTCATCGGCAATTTCTTTGATTTCTTCATCTGATTTTTCATCAACTTTAGATAAATGTTTATTTTTCCTGCCGATATACTAGAATCTGGCGTTAGCACCATGTAAAATACCTCCTTTCACATAAAAATAGTAGTTTAAAAACGGTAATTAGTATGATTAGTGATATACTAAAACAACCCTATTTAATTAATTTTTAAATCGTACTATTTTTTTGAAAAGGCTATTTATTCTTTACCAAAAAGAATGATGCAACAGCAATAACAATAACTGCACCCTAGGATAGAAGGAACTAATGCCATTCCAGCTAACTTAGGTCCCCATCGAACCAAATAGTGCTTGTCCCACAGAAGAACCTACTAATCCTGCAATGATGTTTGCAATGATACCCATTGCTCCACCTTTTTTTAGTAATCCCTCCTGCAATAAAACCTATAAACCCTCCTACAATAATTGACCAAATCATATTTTTTACTCCTTTTCCCGTTTATTTAGACATTTATTATCTTAGTCGTTAGAATTAGACATAATAAGTAAATTTCTATCTACTATTACTGTATATCAATAAATGTTCAAAGTCAAAGAAAACGCTCACAATTCTATTTTTTAAAAGTTTTTAATACATTATTTTGTATTTGTATTATCATGTAGTATCGTAAAATTCAAATAAATATAGTAATGATTTGCATCTTAAGTAATTATCACGAAGATTATTATTTCAGTGATTAATAGAGGTTATAATCTGTGTATTAGCTGATATTTATAGATCCCTTTAAGATTAAAAATTTATTCGAAAAAATGATAATGAAACTCATTACAAAAATATCCTATTTTTATTATTTTTATAATATAATTGTGTTGTAAAAATTATAATTTAACTAAAAACGGTAGAAAAATTTTGAGGAGAGTAAAAAGTGTATGAAATATAAAAACCCCATCATTTCAATGGAGTTTTGGAGACACTTTGGAGACACCCCAAAGTGTTTTATGTTATTTTATAAGTCTATATATAAACGTCTAAATACTGTTAAAAGTAAGATTCGCAATTTAAGTTGCACTATTATTTTATTCGTAATCAATTACCCCAAGGGCTATTTTAGCATAACGTGACATTCTATCTTTTGTCCACGCTGGCTCCCAAACTATATTGACATCAACTTTTCTATTTCATCACTTTCTAACATAGCAGTTTCTACTTGTTCGATTATAACCGGTGCTAAAGGACATCCCATTGATGTTAATGTCATATCTACAATAGCATGCTTATTATCGTCACTCATCTTAACATCATAGACTAATCCTAAATTCATAATATCAATCCCTAATTCTGGATCAATTACATTTTCTAAAGCCTCTATAACTCTATCTTTTTAAAGTTTCCATTTTTTCCTCCTGTTTCAAAAAACCTTTATCTTATCTCAGCTACTCTTTTTATTTTATTCCTAAAATCTGTAGCCAACTTCTTATACTCTTCTTTAATATAGTTACCCAGTTGAACTATATGTTGTTCTGTTTTCTTTTCTAATCATACCTATCTTTTATGTCAAAGTTAGATCTTGTCATCTAATCTTAGTATATCTAACACATATCCTTATAAACGTCCTTTAGGTCTGTAACTTTTCTAAACTCTAGTCTCTTAATATCACGTAGAGGTTCAAATTAAACACGCCTTTATAAACAATTATTGAATCTTTATAGATTAAAACTTTAAGACCTTCATCTAGGTACTGCGCTTCACATAAAGAATATCCAAGTCTCTCTTTCTGTTTTCAGGGAATTCAATAAATAGCTCTTCGTATTCACTACGAGCATGACGAATTCTTCTTCTTGTGAAAATATTACACCCTATAGTTATAGCTGATAAAACAAACGGTACTCTATGGTCATAACATAATATCCCCATCCTATTGGTTTCAAGTACATATCAGAATAAAACGGTTTTTCTTTTCAACTTACTTGTATAAGCATCTTTATTGTCTTTAATCCCAACTTCGGCAATAATCTGTTTTACACGATCTTTTTATTAAACTACTCTTTGGGGTAGGTCTACAAATTTACGTCTCCAACTCATGTGTGATATTTACCTTTCTACTACTGCGTCTTCCATAAGTAACTCTGGAATAGCATCAATGCGTTTAGTAGATGTTTTCGTTTGATAAATTAGTTAGTTTCCCATCTTGTGTTTTCGACCATCAGGAAATTTTTCTAATTCTTTTCTGTAGCTTTTAGCATTATAAAGCCTCGCTCATAGTCGACTAAATAAAATTTCTCATCTTCTTTGGAGCTTTTCATCAACTATATTTTGTTCTTCTATAGCTGCAACTTTTATAATTGAATAACCAGAATCTCCAGAAAAAGTGGTCTCCTTCTTTATATAATGTTTCCAAACTTCTAAAACTATTTATCAGAAGCAACCACAAAGACAAAACTTACTAAAAACAATATTATAGCTATTATTATCAGAACTTTTTGATCCTCGTATATAACTTTTCCTCATTTTAACCCAACTTTTATCTTTTAAAAATTACTTTTTATTTGGATTTTCTATTACCACTGCTCCTTTTTGGAGTTCCTGAAATCATAAATCGTACATGTTTAGAATAATCCATGTTCAACTACACCAACAATATCAGCCAGCTTGTTCTTCACTTCATCTATATCAAAACCATAACCTAGATGTAAATCTACAATATAATTATGGTTGTCAGTTACAAAGTTTTTCCATCTTTTTAGACGTAATACTGGATTTAGTCCTAATTTTTCCATTTTTCTAATAGTATGGCTATATCCAAATGGTAAAAATTTCTACAGAGTGAGATTAAAAGTTCTCATTTTTCTACATCTTTACTTTCATCAAAAATCCAGATTATTTTTCAGCAATATCCGCAACTATTTTTCTCTAAATAGTGCAGCTCCGCCACCTTTTATCGCGTTGAAGTTTTATCAATCTCATCACCGTCAACAGTAAGGTCGATATGATCTATTTCTTCTAGTTCATAATAACAAGACCTAAGCTTTTTGCTAGTTCCACCGTTTGAATCGATGTTGATACCATCTCTATATTCAGACCTTCTTTTACTTTTCAGCTACACATGAACAAAGTAAAAATACAATAGAACCTGTCCCAAGACCTACTATCATACCATCCTTCACATAATTAACAGCTTCTTTACCAACAACTTCTTTTAAATTCATTTTTCGTTTTCCCCTTTTAATGATTTTGTATATTTATTTAATATTATTTATACTCTACCAACTTGTAATTTTCTTACCACGTCTTACAACTGTAAAACTATCTTCAAGACGTGAGCTGTTATCTACTATGAAAGCTAAATCAGTAACTTTGTCCCCATTTATAGAAATTGCTCCGTTATTTACGTCTTCTCGTGCTTAGCGTTTTAGAAGTTACTACACCACTTTCAACTAGAAATCTACTATATTGATATCATCTTTTGGTAATTGAGCTTTTGGCATACCTTTTTACAGCTACTTTTAATTCATCAAGAGTTAGTTCTTTAATATTTTCTCAGAAATAATGCTTTAGTGATATTTAAGGCACTCTCTAAAGCCGCTTCACCATGTACAATTTTTACTAACTCTTCTGCTAGAGCTTTTTGAGCAAGGCGTAAGTGTGGCTCTTTTGCCAAGCTTTCTTCTAGTTTCTCAATTTCTTCTTTTTCTAAGAATGTGAGATTTTTTTAATTGCTGAGATTGTGTCATTATCAGCTGTATTGAACCAGGGTGGTAAAACTCATAAGGAGTTGTTTTTCTGGATCTAACCATACCGCTCCACCTGTTGATTTCCCAAATTTTGTTCCATCTGATTTTAGCATTAGCGGAATAGTAAATCCATACGCTTCTACATCACCGCGAAGTTTACGCATAATTTCTAGCCCTGTAGTAATGTTACCCCATTGATCCGATCCACCAAGTTGCATTTTGCCCCATGATGTTCATTAAGATAAGCATAGTCAATACCTTGTAATAATGTATAACTAAATTCTGTAAATGACAATCCGTTTTCTAAACGACTTGATACTGAATCTTTTGCCAACATATAATTAACATTGATTAGTTTCCCATAATCTCGTAAAAACTCAATCATAGACATTTTCCCCTAACCAGTCACCATTATTTACAAACTCGATATTTTTCATCTCCTCTGAAAATATTACGCAGTTGATTTTTCTAATTTTTTTAGCATTTTCTGCAATAGTTTCTAAACTTTGTAATTGGCGTTCTTCACTACGTCCTGAAGGATCTCCAATAATTCCAGTTCCCCTCAACTAAAACTACTGGCTTATGTCCATATTTTTGCAAATCTTTTTAATGTTAAAAACGGTAATAAATGCCCAACATGAAGAATCTCCTGTAGGATCTGTTCACAATAGATCGATACACTTTCCGTTTCTAATAGTATTCCTTCTTCATCAGTTTGTTGATATACTAAATCTCTATATTTTAGTTCTTCTAACAAGTTACTCATGCTAACCTCCTTGATCTTTTCATACGTTTGTTTCCATTATATCATAATTTAGCCATTTCTTTCATAGTTTTTTCATTATTTTTGACTATAAACTATGTTGGATATTATAATTTTTATTTAGAATTTTGTTGAAAGTATGATATAATATATTCAATAAATATACAATTAAGGTGATTTCTATGGAAAAGAAGATTAAAAGCTTCATTTTCTCAGGATTTTTAATACTACTCGCTGTTTTAATAAGCATGGGCGCAGGTGTAACCCTTGGTTTTGTAGGAGCATTAGTTAAAGATCAACCTATCTTAAATCAAAAAGAAATGAAAGAACAAATAAATAATCTTAGTCAAAATAGTGAAGTTTTATTTTGGCTCTGGTGATTGGGTACCATTAACTCCGAATTAATTAGAAAAACCGTTGGTTATGATGAACTAGGGTGATAATGTTATAAACGCCGCTATTGCCAGCGAAGACTCTAACTTTTATTCCAATAATGGTATCAGAATATTGGGATTGCTGCGCGCTATTTACAGTGAGGCTACAGGTTCATATACTGAGTGGTGGTAGCACAATAACTCAACAACTTGTTAAAATCAACTACTAGATAATTCTCGTTCTTATGAAAGAAAAGCAAAGGAAATTTTATTAGCTATAGGTTAATAATAACTTCTCTAAAGAGATTCTTGACTACTTAAACGTCGCTTCTTTTGGAAAAAACAGCTTAGGTCAAAATATAAGTGGAATTGAAACTGCTGCTCAAGGTGTTTCAGCGCTCACTCTAAAGATTTAAATATTGCTCAAGCCGCTTACTTAATAGGTTTTGTTCAATCACCATTTAAATATACACCATTTGATAGTGCAGGAAATATTAGACCAGATGATGAACTACAAGCTGGTATAGAACGTCAAAAATATGTTTTATCGCGAATGAAAAGCAAATAACTTTATCAATTCTTCTCAATACAAAGACGCTTGATTTTGATATTAAAGGATCTTTTTACTAAACAAAAAGTTGAAGAATATACCGAATATCCTTATATTCGTGACAGTAACAACAGCTGCAGCAGAGATATTAGCTGAACAAACAGCAGTTAAAAATAATAGACTCCAACAATTTAGAAATAACGCTACTTATCGAGCAGAATTAATCGAAAAAGTAAAACTAAATTTATTACTGGTGGTTATAAAGTACAGACAACCCTAGATAAAAGCTTTATGATAAACTTCAAGAAACGAAAAACAATTTGAAAGTTATCCAGCGATCTTATCAAAACGGAACAACTTATCCATTAGAAATTGGAGCTTCAGTTATAGAAAATGATACTGGTAAAGTTTTTAGCCTTTATCGGTGGAATGAATTATAAAAACAACAGCTAAATCATGCTACTCGTACTAAACGTTCTCAGGTTCTTCAATCAAACCGTTATTAGTTTATGGACCTGCTATTGATAAAGGGTATATTACTCAAATTCAACTATCCTAGATAAACGATTTAATTATTACGGTTGGACATCAGAAAACTTTACAAGAACTGAATATGGTTTATATTTCTGCAAGAAAGCACTTGCTCAGTCACTTAACTTATCAACAATTAGATTATATTCAGCTTTTTGTAGTGAAGATCCTGTAAAAGAGTATCTTGAAAAAATGGAATTCAAAGGTATGACAGAAACAGATCATACATCTCTTGCTGCTTCTATTGGTGGGATGAGTTACTGGTGTTTCTGTAATGGAAAAATACTAGTGGTTTCTCTACATTTGCCAATATGGGACAACACAGCCTACATCATAGAAGAAATTCAACAATAATAATGAAATAATCTATCAAAGCTAATCACACCTATTAGAGTTTATAATGATTCTACAAGTTACCTAATTTTTAAATATGCTTAATGATGTAATTAATGCAAGTTACGGAACTTCTGCCGATATAGCTAAACAACAACTTCAGCAGTAAAACTTATTTGTAAAAACAGGAACTTCTGAGTATTATAAAGATCTTTTGGGTTGTTGGTGGTACAAAAATATTACCGTCAGCGTTTGGAATGGTTACGATAAACCAGCTACTGTACAAGTTATGACTATGCTCTCGATCTTGGGCTGCAATAATGAATACTATTTACAGCTATGATAGTAGCTTGTTTCACCAGATGTAGCCTTCACTAGACCAAATTCTGTAATAGATTTCTCTATAAATCCTTATAACAATGCAAAAGGTTCTATCTCCGATATGATTCCTAATGATTTTACAGAATTAACTAGAGAAAAAAACTCTTGCAAAATTTGGATATATCATTGACAAAGATTTAGCTTTGGAAAAACTAAAAGATAAAAAGCAAAAAGATAAAGAAGACGAAGATAAAGATAAAGACAAAGATAAGAGAGAAAGGACAAAGATAAAGATAAAGATAAAGATAGAGACAAAGATAAGGAGCGAAGACAAAGATAAAAATGAAGAGTCTCATAGTCATTCATCTGATGACGACTCTGATGACTAATTAAACACAAAAAGAAAGACTTTATAGGTCTTTCTTTTACTCTATCCTTCTAATACATCATACATAGCTGTTAAATCATGTGCATCAGCAACTTCTGCCCAACCTTCAATATCATCTAACTCTTTCGCATGAGTTATCGTATATATTGCTTTGGTTAACGTATAAAAATTCTTGCAGTGGTTTCATTAATTTCTCAAAAGCTAGTTACGCACCATCACCTAAAGCTAACTGAAGCATTGATTGGTCTCTTCCATCTTCATTATTTATAACATCTTCTAAAATAATGCAGAATGGGCCAGGTATAACACAATTATAAACTGCCTTAAAAAGTACGATACGCTTTTTATATTTTCATTCTTCTTCTTTATTGGTCCAACGACGTGAAGCTTTGTTACACGGTTTTACTAGGATCTTTTATCTCAGAAATTAAAAATGTAACAAAGTTCATCAGCAATTTCTTTCCCTTTTCATCTAAATCTGGAGTAAATCCTTTTTCTAATAACCTATTATAAAAATCTCCAAAATTCTATCCAATTCGTATGTATCTTCTTCAGTTAAAAATCTTCTGGGGAACAAATGTTTTTAATACCGGCGGATTCTAGTTTCTCCCTGCATTAAATGTTCCCTACTGTCATATTTAGCGATTGAACAAAAGTCATTTTTCTTAAATAATTATAAATATGATGTGCATCTTTAGCATAATAATTCTCGTGTAAATTCTTGGAAGTTTATTTGTCTCTAAATCTTTTCTAAAGTATGCTTTCTAATTTCTATTATACTGTATCGTATTTACGCAATTGTTTTAATTGTGGCAACGCAGTATTATAGGTATAAACACGTTGAAAGGTTTTCTTTAATAATCTACCGTTATAGCTAAATGTCCACCTAAAGAATGTCCAGCTGCTACTTTATAGCATGAGTCAAAATTAACTCATCTTTTTCTTAGGAATTTTTAAAAATGCAAATGCAGAATCAATCTGACTAGTATTCTCTCCTGAAAACTATTCCTGTATAATTGTAAAACCAATCACTCATATCATCAGCTCGGTTCCTCGAAAAATTACCAACAGTTCATTGTACTTCTCCGATAAATAGCTGTTGCTTGAAAACCATTTTGCAGGTTTGGAGTCGATGAGACCACAATTATGAGACTATATCATCTATTTTCTCACCTGTAACATCTTGAATAATTCTTTTTATTTTATATTCAGCTGTACTTTGTTTCTTGTGTACCTTTTTATCAAATATTCATACCAAAGTTAATTTTGCTAATAACAATGGATTATGACGTAAAAACATGCTAACCCCTCTTCTCCACAATTTTCTTTTAATTCTATTTTATATTATATCACAAAATATATTTGATAAAACAGTAGGCCTAGATTTTTCTAGACTCTAATTTTTGATTATATTTTACCAACTATCTTGCTTTTCTTCTCTTGATTATTATTGAAGCAGCTAATAGCACTAGTCCACCAACTACTGATGATTTTGTATCTCACCTGTTTTTCAGTAAGATAGCTCCTTGTTTTTGACCAACTACTATTTCTTTTTCTTTAACCTTTGTTGTAGGGTTTGTTGGTTTTATTTAGTGTAGATATATCAGATTCTGGTTTTTCTACTGTTGGTGCATCTTTTGGTATTTCAAATTTGAATTCAGTTTTTTCTACTGTTGGTGCATCTTTTGGTATTTCAAATTTAGATTCAGGTTTTCAACAGTTGGCGCATCTTTTTGGTACCTCAAATTTGAATTCAGTTTTTCTACTGTTGGTGCATCTTTTGGTATTTCAAATTTGAATTCTGGTTTTTCTACTGTTGGCGCATCTTTTGGTATTTCAAATTTGAATTCAGTTTTTCTAAGATAGGCGCATCCTTTGTTGTGCTGGCATGTAGATAGTCTCCTAATTCATATTGTTTTTAGTAGTTTTATATCTATCCTGTTTATCTTGCGCGATTTTTGTAATGATTTTAATTCACCATTAGCTAATTCTAATTCTTCTTGAGCAATCTTTAATTCTTCTTGAGCTTTTGTTGGCGCCTGTTTCACTGCACCGCGACTAGCATCTAACCTCTGTTGGTCCTCTAGTTCTGTTGGCTATGTGCTGAAAAGTTTATCAATTTCGTCGATTTGCGCTTCAGGTTTAAAGATTTCTTCGGCTCTAGATTCTGATGAGACGTTTTCAGTTTAGTTACTTCTTGTTCTTTTGTTGTAGCCTCAGCTTTAATATCTTCTAATTCTTTTTTCAATTCACTTAGTTCTTTATTTAAACGAGTTCGTTTTGCTGTTTCGGCATCAACATTTCGCTCTGCAAACGAGCTATATCTTCTTCTTTTGTGCTTCTTTTTCGTTTCAACTCTTCAACAGTTTTCTTTCAGCTAAATCTTTGGTTTGAGCCTCATCTACTTTGTTTTCTAGACCGATCCGTTTTTGCTTTATGGTCAAATTTTGCTTGTTCTAATCACTTTTATTAGCATCATTTTAATTCGGATTGAATTTTCCCAGTATTTTCTTCTAGCACACTGTGCGTTCTCTACACTTTTTGAACACGTAATTGTGCATTATCTATACTTTCAGGTGAATTTTTATATTTCTCTTCATGTTGTTGTTATTTTCCTACTGATGCTTGCGGAAACGCTAATTACCGATATTTTCACCAATGTATTGCCTTCAGATGTTTTTAGGAGTTGGTATAAAACTTAATGCTATGTTTTCTTGATCTCTAAAAAGAAATGATACATCTCCATAGTGTCCATTTGCTTTACCGCTATAGAAGAATTTTTTGTGCAGGTGAAGAATATCAAACAAGTATCTACGTGATGCTTTTAGAGCCATCTTTAACTGGTGCATAGCTATATTCTTTGTTTTCTGAATCGTTAACGCGATCATTTAAACCATATAAACAGCCGCTTCCTTGATACCTTTGATATACAGTCTTCCCAGTTTACCCTCCATAGCTATACAGAGCAATTTCATCAGCAAAATTTTGAGGTATTCAAATTATATTTATGTGGTGGTAATCCAGATTGTTCTCTAACTTGATTTAATAAGTGGGTGAAAGTATTGTGAGAATAACTCTTTATCTTTATCACTCATATTTTTAGATCTACAAGATCAGTATCATTTTATAATCATTAGGATTTAATTGTTTAAATACATTTTCTTTGTCGGCTGTTCAGCTTCGACTCACGATTAAAAGATTCAACACTTGGATTAGCTTTAAATTCGTTAAATCTACGCACAAAAATCATCACTTACTTTAAGAGTTGTTTTGAGCTGAGACCAAATGGATTAACCGCATTGTCTATTTTTGATTTAGCTTTGGTTTCAGTACTGCTTTGCAAGTTCTAATCCAATTTCTTTTACTTTTCGTTTTGTTCTTCAACCTTTTTAGCTAATTTTTCAATTTCTTCGTTTTGCTTAGCATCACTTTTAATTGCTTCTTCTAATTCTTTTTATATTTTTCTAAATCATGCATTTTCTAAATCTTTGGTTGCTTGTTCTTTTTCGATTTTTCTCTTCTAACAACTTTGTTGAATCCTTCAACTCTTTTAGTTGCTTTCAATATCTTTAATCTGCTCTTGTTTTTCAGCAGCTTCTTTCAATTTATTTTCAGCTTCTTGTGTTTTTCTAGCTATATCTTTATCGATTTCTTCTTTTGCAACTTCTGCTTGTAGTTTTAGTGTTTCAGCTTTGCTATCTCTTTAATATTGTCAACTTTAGATTAGGCCTCTTTGAGTTTTTATCTGGCGTTACTTTCTCCACACTATCAACATCTTGTTTGCTTTTCTGTCAACTTTCATCCGCTTTTGTTACCTTATCACTTTTATCCGTAACTTCTTTTTCTTAGCTTCAACATTAGCGGCTGCTGATCTGCTTCTACTTTTGCTTTAGCAACGTCTTCTTTCTTAACTTCATTTCTTTTGTCTTGTAACTAAATTGTTAGTTGCATCTTGTTCTCAGGTGTTGGCAGATCAGCTGCGTGGATATCTTGTGCACTCCACCACATGCTGTAGCACCAATAGCTAACTGTTGTTAGTTTTTATTCACTATATATTTCTCCCATCCTTATTTATCTTGATTATAGTTAACCACTATGTTATAGCATTTATTATATTTCATTGCTAATTAATTTCAATCTGATCATAATCTCGTAATACTGCTTGAATTCTTACTGAATATTCTCATAACTTCAATTTAATATTCTATCTAATTTTAACGTCCTTTGACTTTTCAGTTACTTTTCCTTTACCGAAGAGAACTATGTTTTTAAAAATTTTATCATCTTAAAAAACTTTTGGGAGTCTTCTTTTACATATTTTCTTATAATGTATTCAGTGAGACTTGGAAAATCAGAGCTTAGACTTTCTCTAAACTCCGATTTTAATGTTATGTTATTTTATTTTCTACGGTTCATCACTAATGAAACAATCTAGTAGAATTAGCCCCTGAAATACTGATGATTTTGTATTCTCACCTGTTTTGGTGAGATAGCTCTTTGTTTTTGATTATGTTTCCATTTCTTTTATTTCCAGCACGTAATGTTGGATTAGTTACTTCTGTTGGATTAACTGGACTAGTTGGTTTAGAAGGATCCGTTGGCTTAGCTAACTTACTGATATCAAATTCCGTTTCTACTGTTGGTGCATCTTTTGGCACTTCGAATTTGAATTCAGGTTTTTCAACTAGTTGGCGCATCTTTTGTAGTAGCATGCGTTAATTTTTCTAATTCATATGTGCTTTTGAATATCATTATATTTTTCTGCTAGTCTGTGCATCACCTTTTAATGATTCTAATTCATCTTTAGCTAAATCTAATTCCTTCTTAACACGCGCTAATTCTTCGTTAGCTTTTATTAATGCTTTTCTACTGCACTGATTAGCATATAAAACGCTGTTGTTCATCTGGGTCTCTTTGCACTGCTAATCAACTTGTCGAAATGCGTCAATTTGTCGTGACGATATCAATTCTTTCAGCTTTTTCTTCTGACAAACGCTTTGGTTTATCTACTCTTGCTCTCGGTTATCTCTGCTTTGATAGTTGCTAATTCATTTTTCAATTTGTCTAATTCTGTATTCAAACGAGGTAGTTTCATCTGCTTCGTTACCTATATATCCTTGCAGTCGTACAATCCGTCTATTTCTGCTTCTTTTCTCTAAATCTTTTACAATTTTCAGCTGCATCCTTAGCTTTTGAGCCAGTTCAACTTTTTCCTTCTACACTATCAACTTTATTTTTATGTTCAGTCTTAATTTTTCCAATGCTTTGTTAGCTTCATCTAATTCTGATTTAATTGTATCAGCATAGCCTCGTTATATACATCTTCTAACGCTTTTGTATTTGGCATTTAACATTATCCACATTTTGAAGTTGAGTTTTTGCCATATTTTTCTTCATATTTAGATTCATCATTTACTGATGCTTTCGGTACACTAGTATCGATAGTTTTCACTTAAGATATTACTGCTGTGATGTTTTCGCTGTTGGTATGAAACTTAATGCTATGTTCTCGTGATCTTTTAGAAGATTTAGTGCATGATTATAGTGATCGTACTTTCACCCTTCACAGAATCATTGGGCTGAACTGTGCAGGTCAAATAAATATCTGCGGGATACTTTTGAGACCATCTTTGATTGGGCATAACCATATGCTTGGTTCTCATAGTAGTTTTCAGCATCATTTAGACCATTCTCTTAGCCGCTTCCTTAATACCTTGAGTATAAGACTTTTCCTCATCAAATTTATCTCTCATAGCAAACGAGCGATATCATCAGCAAGCTTTTTGAGTATTCAAATTATATTTACGGGTGGTAATCCAATTGTGCCTACTTGATTTAATAAGTATGTAGTATTGTAAATAATTCTATCTTCTTCTCATATTTTTCAAGTCTACAAGATCTGTATCATCCTTATATTGTGCGCTCTTGAGGTCTAACCGCATTTTCTTTATCTGCTTTTTCAGCTTCAATTACACGTTTTAGTGTCTCTTCACTGGATTTTTGATATTCTAAGAGCACGTACAAAATTTTCGCTTACTTTCAAGAGTTGTTTTGCTGTACCAAATGGATTAACTGCGCTATCTAATTTTTCTTTCGCCTCAGTTTCTTGTTTTTTGTAAGATTTAAACGCTCTTGAATTTCTTTTACTTTCTTGATTTGTTCGTCAATGTTTTGGCTAGTTTTTCAATGTCTTCACTTTGCTCAGCATCATTCTTAGTTGCTTCTTCAAGCTCTTTTTACGTTGTTCTAAATCTGCTTTTCAGTCTTTTGCTACTTGTTCTTTTTCACGTTTTTATCTGCAAAAAGTTTTTGCTGAATCTTTTAACTCTGATAGTCGTTTTCAATGTCTTCTAATTAGTGCTCATCAGCTGCTTTTGAAGCATCTTTAGCTTCTTGTGTTTTCTATCTTTATCAATTTCCTCTTTTAGACTTCTGCTTCTTGTTTTTGTTTCTATTCTTGCTTTATCGTCTTTTTATAGCATCAAGACCTTTTGGTGTCTTTTTATTGTATCTGGTGTTACTTTTAACTTTATTTACATCTTCTTTTGCTTTTCAACTTCTCCAGCCTTATTTACACTATTAGTTTTATCTGCAACCTCTTTATCCTCTACTTTTTATTTGCTTGGTCTAATTCTGATTTAGCTTTAGTAACATCCTCTTTTTAGTTTTACCTTCTTTAGTCTTAGTAACTAGATTGCTGAGTTGTATCTTGTTCTGGTGTTGGCGAATCAGCTGCGTGGGCATCCTGAGCAAAACCGCTCTCTCAATTACTGTTGCACCTATAACTAATGTTGTTGTTATTTTTATTCACTTGCATATATTTCTCCAATCGTTTTTATTATATCATTTATAGAATTTATTGTATTTTTGATTTCCTTTTTGTTTTTAGCATTTTTCCCTCATACTACTTTCGTTTTAATTATAAAATAGAGAGGTTTAATTTTATAACTCCAAAACTATTTACTCATTTTTATATCTTTCTTCAAACATAGCCTAAAATTAAAACCTTCTTCTCCATGTTCCGAGTTTAATTAAACAATAATTTGAACTATTTTGACTTTTTCTTCTTTTTCAATATTATTGAAGTAACTAGCATTATTAACCCCGCAAATACTGATGATTTAGTATTTCTCCTGTTTTAGTAATATAGCCTTGTATACGTTCGATTTCTTTATTTTCATCCGTAATCTACGGACTACTAGGTTTAGTCGAATCAGCTGGTTTAGATGTAACCTAACTTGCTCATATCAAATTCTGGTTTTTCCACAGTTGGTGCATCTTTTTGGCGTACCATATGTTAATTTTTCTAATTCATATTGTTTTAAAATAGCCATATATTTATCATATTTTGCTTTAGCATCAGCACTTACTAAAGTTAAATTTTCTTGTGTTGATTTAACTCTTCTTTTAATAATGCCAGTTCTTTTTGCATTTTTAAATCTTCAACAAGTTTAAGGTATTGTGCATGTAAAGTCTGCACTTCCTGTTGATCATTTAATAGTTTTTGCAACTTATCTTCTATCGATTTAATATCTTCTTCTAATCCTTTAATTTCAGATGCTAATTTTTACTTTATTTGTACCATCATTTATTTTCTCGTTCTCAGCCAAAGTACCTTCTAAAGTTTTAATATCTTTTCCAACTTCAGCCAATTCATCAGTCAAGTCTTTTAATAATTGATTAGCAACTTTTTCTTTCTTCTAAATCTTTGATTTGTTTTTCCGACTTCAGTTAACTTTTCAGTTGTTTTTCCTAATTCTTGCTCGATCCCTTTTAGGCTTCTGTAGCTTTATTAAGTTCATCAGTACTTACATCATCTTTCTGCCCAGCTTTTTAAATCTTTAATTTTTGTTCTAACTTAGTTTTTCTGTGTTCAAATCAGTAACTTTCTTCTCTAAGTTATTTTTCTACTTTTTGTCTTCTAACTGTTTTATCGTTAGTAGATATATCTTGGATTTTGAGATTTCAATTCCTCAGTACGTTCTTTTTAAGTTTAATTTGATTTTTAGCTTTTTCTAACTCTGTTTTTGCTTGACCTACAGCTGCTTCTTCATGTAACCAAATCTCGACGGTTTTGCTCTAATGCTTTAGCTTTTTCTTCTTTTTCTTTAGTTGTTTATCAATCTCTTTAGTATTGTTTCATGTATCTTCTATGATTGATTCAGTTTTCTTAGTATTTTCTAATTTCTTAACTTTTCTTCTAATGTTTTAGCTTTTCCGTCTTTTCTTGTACGGTCTTTTCTAGCACCTTCTTTACTTTTGATGTTTCATACTCTTCCTTTGCTTTGTCAACATCTGCCTTTTTCACAGTACCCTCTTTTGTTTTAGTAATTAAGTATGCTTCTTGGGAGAGGATGTTTTATTAACATCATCAGCTTTTTGCTTCTTGAGCATTTACCATTAATATACTTCCTGCGATTACTGCACTAATTGTAATAGTTGTGCTTTGAGTTTTTCTATTCATATAAGTCTCCTAATTTTATTTGTAATTTACTATTAAAAATTTCAACCTTAATTAACTTTCAAATATTATATCCATACTATTTCGTAATGTATTTGAGCTCTACTTATCCAATTTTAGAAATTCTCTATTTTTAAGCAAATTAAATAACATAGCCATTATTAGTCAGATCTTAATATTATAGGATACTCATATATATCATCACGCGTAACGTTTTTACAAAATATTCTTCGAGATCTTTAGCATCTCATAAATCTACATTAGAATTTTTATAATAACTATATCTATAACTGCTATATAATAATAATTATTTTTATAATATAATTAACATATAATTTATATTTATGTATATATAGAAGAGTTTTTCTTTAATGTAGAATATTATTGTGTTTTAAACCTTTAAATTTGGTTTTTATCTCACTGAAATACTCTTATTTATTTTACTATCAAATACACAAAATTTTTATTGTAAATTCCGTTCCTTCTGCAATATAAAATTCGTCAAAAACCGCTATTAAGTATCCTTATCTTATTATCTTAAACTTCAAAACAGTGCAAATAGCTACGTTCTCTTTATTAGGGATTATTATTCATCATCATATTTTAGTAGGAAGTTTATCAAAGTTGTATTCCCTACCGAATATAGTTTAATTAAAATCCCTATATATATTTTTCACCAACTAAATACTTACCACATTATCTTTCATTGCTTTATGACCATTTTGTGGTTATTTTATACAATTTAATCATTTAAAATTGTCATAGTTTCTAGTTTATCAAAAAGAAAAATTTCAATGTTATTTATATAAAAATATATATCCTTTTGAAGAAATACCAAAATTTTAAGTTCACATTAAGTAGAAATAATAAATTAGTAATTTTTAAATGTTTTTATAATTAACAACTTATAATATCATCGAAAACTTAAATAACCTTAAAGTTTTAATAAAACTTTAAGGTTATTACTATTTATTTTCTATACATTAAACCTAAATAACATTATATCGCCATCTTTAACTTCGTATTCTTTTTCCTTCAAGGCGATTACGTCCAGCTTCTTTTTGCTTTTACCATGCTTCCATATTCTAATAAATCATCGTAACTACAGTTTCTGCTGATAAATCACGCTCAAAGTCAGAGTGAATAATCCCAGCACATTCTGGCGCTAACATTCCTTTTTTGAAAGTCCAAGCACGTACTTCTTGAACGCCAGCAGTAAAGTATGTCGCAAGACCTAATAAACTATAACTTGCTTTAATAAGTTTATCAAGACCACTTTCATCAATTCCTAATTCTTCTAAGAACATTGCTTTTTCTTCGTCTTCAAAGAGACGCCATCTCTTCTTCGATTTTTGCACAAACTACGATTACTTGGCTTCCTTCGTTCGCTGCAAATTCGCGAACACTTGCTACGTGTTTATTAGCGTCAACGTCTAGTAAATCATCTTCACTAACGTTTGCTACATAAAGCATCGGCTTCATAGTTAATAGGTGCAGATTTTTAGCGATTTTTTGTTCTTCTTTATCTAATTCTAAAAGACGCGCTGGTTTTTCTTCTTTAAGAATATCGCGTACTGATAATACTCAAACTCAGCCATAGCATCTTTGTCTTTTGTTTGGCTTGCTTTTCGACACGTCCTATGCGTTTTTCTACACTTTCAAGGTCACTAAAATCAACTCTAAGTTAATTACTTCAATATCATATAATGGATCTACACCACCCGCAACGTGTGTATATTTTTCATCTTCAAACATCTAACAACTTGGCAAAGTGCATCTACTTCTGCGGATATGACTTAAAAATTTATTTCCTAAACCTTCTCCTTTTTGACGCACCTTTTACGATACCAGCGATATCAGTAAATTCGAATGATGTCGGTACTGTCGGTTCTACTAATTCTGTTAATTTATTTAATCTATGATCAGGTACTTTCTAATCCCAACATTTGGATCAATTGTATTGCGAATGGATGAGTTTGCTGCTAATGCTCCTGCTTTCGTTATTGCATTGAAAAGGTGTACTTTTTCCCACGTTTGGTAATCCTACTATTCCGGCTGTTAATGCCATAGTATTAATCACTCCTTTTCTCTTTATTATTTATATATACGAAAAACAAATCTTCTTTATTTTTTCTTGAAAATTTAGTATTCGCCTACTCAACTACCATATTATAACATAAAAACTATAACTTAGCATTTAATATTGTATTATTTGATTATTTTTGCAAATTACCATTAGTTTTATCCATTAGTATCTAAAATGATACTAACTATTCTAAAATGCGTACTTTACAAATATGGTTTTAGTGGGTAAACTATATTGTGAGATATAAATATATCTAATAAATTGTTAGGACGGTGCTTAATAATGAAAAACTACAACTCGAGATATTAAACTTGGTATTACAAGTCTTAATGTTCAAGATTTGGAAAAACAAACTAATTTTTATAGACATATTATGGGAATGACGGTGTTGGATGAAAATAAGGACTTCGTTCTTTTAGGTACTTCAAATAAGGCTCCTTCAAACTGCAAAAACTTCTCATAAATTTGTGAATTCTTACGGATTATACCATATTGCATACCTAGTTCCAACTGAGACAAGATTTAGCCGATATCCTTAAACATTTTGTAACATCAAAAACTGGGCTGGAAGGAGGGCTGACCACGCTGTTCTAATGCTATTTATCTAAGTGACGCTGAAGGAAATGGTATTGAAGTATGCTATGATAAAGACGAAAGTTTTTGGGATAGACGTCCTGATGGAACTATTGTCAGCATTACCGAGAGATTGGAGCGCAGACCATTTACTTGATATCTCTAAAACTATCTCCCCATATAAATTACCCACTAACACTATTATCGGGCATATTCACCTAAGTGTCCGTGATTCTAAAAGTGTCATCTACATTTATCAAAGTGTTTTAAACTTTTTAGATAAATTCACAGTGCCATCTGCAAGCTGGATTGCCCATGAGATTATCACCATCATCTTGCTGTAAATAACTGGGCAGAGTAATAATCTTGAATGATAGGCAAAAAATTTTCTGGATTAGCTTATTTCGAAATTATCGTAACAGATAAAGATGAATATCTAAAGATTATCCAAAATATTAAAGCAACTAATACTACTATGAAAAAGAAACTGACGGTGCTATATTTATAAAAAGATCCTAATGGAATTGAGTAAGATTAATAAAAACATTTTAGTTAGGTGTCTAAAAAGGAGAACAGCTCGCCAATTGGCAGCATATAATATGATATTATTAAGTTTTGGTATAACTACATTATAGTATTGCTACTTTACATATACTTTAATCTATAATTAAAGTTTACTTAAAAAGTTATTTTTAATGAAGACACAGAATAATTATCCTAAATTATAAAAATAAACAACCTAGCTTTATTAGCTAAGTTGTTCATTGCTAAAAATCTATTCCGATTTTTCTCAATTATTTTTTATTTTTATTAAAAACTCGTCTTGGCATCATAATATTATTATCACACTTTAGACATTTTATTTTAATATCTGCTCCCCATGCATGTGATTTCCCATCTATTTGTACCGCATGGATGTTGCTTTTTCATCTCTACTATATCACCTAAGCCATAATCCATACTTCTTTCCTCCTATTTCTCATCTTTTCCTTTAAGCCTATCTTTGAAAACATTGTAAAAATCTCGACGTAACATAGTTTCTATGTGAATTTTTCCCGCTTTTTGCCTTACCGACAATTGTTATATAAGCTATATTATCTTCTATCTTGTCAATTGCATCTAACCTTAACTTATCATGTTTGTATAAATAAGATTTATAAGCGTCATTGTTATTAGCAAAATCAAGGATACTTTGGTTTCATTTTCTAAATCCTCTATGTTGTCTCAATATTAATTGGAAACTCACAGATTGCTAGATTATAAGTCAATGAGTAATTGATAACTGATTAATTGTACCATTAGGAATAAAATAAATCTCTCCACCTTTAGAGCGAATTTTTGTCGAACGCAACCCAAGAGAAAGGACACTTCCTTCCGCAATAAATGCCAGCTTGATTATAAATTTTTACATTATCTCCAACATCAAACTGCCCTTCAAGAATTATAAAAATCCGAGATAATATCTTTTACTAAATTTTGAGCACCAAAACCAATGGCGACAGAAGCTATCCCTGCACTTGCAACTATACTAGTTGTATTCACTCCTACAGTTGCTAAAATTTGGAAGAAAGCAATAAAGTAGACCGTGATCTAACCGCACTTTTTACAAGTTTATGCAGAGTCTCTGATCTTTTTCGTTAAACTTAATGTTGAATTTTTGTTGGCATTGTCCTTGTTGTCATTATATAATCTATGATTTTATTCAAAGGGTTTTACACCTATTGTCGCAACTATAATTATTGCAATTATTAATAGTGTTTTTCTGAAATCTTAACCCCAAAGGTCGACATTATTGAATATTTTTAAAAATCTTTTCATTAATAAAATTCATACGCTAGTCCTTAAATAGTGCTACAATTCTTTTCGAATTCATCATTATCTTTAAATTCTATTTCTATTTTACCCTTTTTGTTACGATTTTGTTTAATCCGTAACAACTGTTCAAGACGTTTTAAGATATTTTTCTTGTTCTTCTATAAAAATGTCTTTCGCTTTTTCTTTTAGTCGTTTTGGGTTTAGTCAGATTATTAATATACTCTTCTAGTTCACGAACAGACATCTGACGTTCTTTAACGCGATTACACACTTCAAGCATAGCCTTTTTAGTTTTTAGCGCTAATAATGTTCTTGCATGCCTAGCGCTAATTGCTCACCTTTTTCAAGCTCTGTTTTATCTCTACTGGTAATTTTAAAAGGCGCAGACTATTAGCTATATGGACGGCTTTTCCCAAGTTTTTAGCAAGCTCTTCTTGAGTAAGGTCCATCTTGTCCATTAGATTTTATAACTTTCTGCTTCTTCTAACGACGATAAATCTTCACGTTGCAAATTTTTCTAGAACAGCGAAAATCATCATCTCTTCGTCGCTCATCTCTTTTTATAATAGCTGGTATAGTTTTTCTTACCTAAAGCTCAAAAAGCACGGGAAGCGTCGTTCTCCAGCGATAATAATATCCTTTACTGCTTTTTAACAACTATCGGCTGTAGTAATCCATTCTTTTCGATAGAATCTTTTAATTCATTTAATTTTTCTTCGTTGAAAACTGTACGTGGTTGATATGGATGATTTCTTCCAGAGGAATATCCACTACTTTATCACTATCTTCTACTAACTCTATATGTTCAGTAGCAAAAATAGCATCTAAACCACGCCCTAATCCTTTACCTAACTTTTTAGCGACGTTCAATCACCTCTTTTTGCTAATGATAAATATTGTTTTGCTCCATTAGAATCGCATATTCTATAATTGGTTCCCCAAAACTTGGCGCTTCACTTAGACGAACTGTTCTAGAGATAACTGTTTCAAATGCTTTTCCTTTGAAATGCTCACGCACTTGCTCACCTACTTGATTAGAAATATTTGTGCGGCTATCTGTCATTGTAAGCAATACTCCAAATATATCTAATCTAGAATTAAGATGTTTACGAACTATATTAAATGTATTCATCAGTTGGCTAAGACCTTCAAGAGCATAATACTCTGTTTGAACAGGGATAATAACCCCATCAGCAGCCGTAAGTGAATTCAAAGTAATTAATCCTAATGATGGTGGACAATCTATTATTATGTAGTCGTAGTTTTCTTTTATATCTGCTATTGCATTTTTCATACGTTGTTCACGGCTAATCGCAGATACTAATTCTACCTCTGCACCTGCTAAAGCAATACTAGAAGGCACAATATCTAAATTCTCATAAGCAGTTTTAATAATAACGCTATTAATATCAACTTCATCTACTAAAATATTATAGATAGATTGTTCTAGACCTGCCTTATCTATTCCAACACCGCTAGTAGCATTTGCTTGTGGATCGGTATCAATAAGCAGACTTTCTTTTTGAGATGCGCTAAAGATGCTGCTAAGTTTATTGAAGTTGTAGTTTTTCCAACCCCACCTTTTGTTACATATCAACTAAAATTTTCATCGTTCTCCTCTTTCTTCAAATAACGAGGAATAGTTACCTAATAACTATATTTTCCATATCTCTTCTTCCTCTTTATTTAAATCTATTCCATATTTTTCTTCTAATTTTTGCTATTTCTTTTGTTAATTTAATTACTAATTTCTGTGCATCGTAATTAGCATTTGTAGATACAGGGTTTAACATCTTTTTGATTTTTAAATATGTATCTATTTTTCTTCTGTTTGTGAGACGTTTTAAATTTTGTGATAAAAATTTGTGATAAAATCTTTTTCTTGAGCAGATTCATCAAGTTTTACCATTGCTCGTCCGTGACGCTCTGTTATCTTTTTCGAGATTAATTGCTTCTATTACTTTTTTGCTTAATTTTAATAAACGCAATTTATTAGCAACCGTCGCTTGTGTTTTTCCTAATCGATTTTAGTAAAGCTCATCTTGTGTTAATTTGTTTATACGTAATAATTCTTGATAAGCATGCGCTTCTTCTATTGGTGTTAGCTCTTCTCGTTGAATATTTTCAATAAGCGCTAGTGTCGCCATTTGTTCTTCAGTTAATTCTTTTTACTATTGCTTTAGTAGTCGCGTGTTGTAAGTATTTTATAGCGCGAAGACGACGTTCGCCAGCTATTAACTCATAAAATCCATTCCCTATATCCCTAACCGTAATAGACTGTAATAAGCCATTTTGTTTAATAGATTCCGCTAGTTCTTTTATTTTTCTTCTATAAATTCATGTCGTGGTTGGTATTTATTTGGTACTATTTTTATCTACTAATATTTCACGTAAGACATCATCATCTGAAATACCAACTTTTTTCAGCTCTCTGTGTCAAATCATATAATTTACTAAATGGTTTTACGCTTTCTATCATATTTTTACCTCCTATTAGTAAACATTACACTAATACAATATCACATATATGTTTGTTTTGTCCAAAAATATTTCCCGATAAATTTTATCTACTAAAGGCTTAATTACATTGCATTCTTAGGATTATTTCCCCTAATTTACTAAATTTTAAGGTAATAAAAATAGTCAAGGAGAGGTTATTTATTCTCCTTGACTACAATGTGGACTATATATTTAATTTTAAAATATAATTTATTGAATAAAAAGATGTAATCCAAAAGATTACATCACTCTAAACAGGGACAGCAGGAATCGAACCCACACCAAAGGTTTTGGAGACCTTTGTTCTACCGTTAAACTACGTCCCTAAATGGTGGGAAGAAGTGGATTCGAACCACTGAACCCTAAGGAGCAGATTTACAGTCCGCCGCGTTTAGCCCTCTTCGCTATCTTCCCATATAAAAATGCCGGTAAGAGGACTTGAACCCCCTGACCTACTGATTACAAGTCAGTTGCTCTACCAACTGAGCTAGGCCGGCAACATGGTGCCTCGAGACAGAGTCGAACTGCCGACACATGGAGCTTCAATCCATTGCTCTACCAACTGAGCTATCGAGGCAAGTATTAATTTTTACATAAAAAAATGGCGGTCCCGACGGGAATCGAACCCGCGATCTCCTGCGTGACAGGCAGGCGTGATAACCGCTACACCACGGGACCTAATATAAAAAATTGCGGGAGATGGATTTGAACCATCGACCTTTGGACTATGAGCCCAACGAGCTGCCAGACTGCTCCATCCCGCGATAATAAAAATGGAGGAAGAGGATTCGAACCCCTGCGAGCTTTTACACTCCTGTCGGTTTTCAAGACCGATCCCTTCAGCCGGACTTGGGTATTCCTCCTTGATATGGTGGACTCTGCAGGACTCGAACCTGCGACCGATCGGTTATGAGCCGATAGCTCTAACCAACTGAGCTAAGAGTCCGTGTTCCTTTAGAATTCACTAAACATTATTGGTGGCGGCAGAGGGGATCGAACCCCCGACCTTACGGGTATGAACCGTACGCTCTAGCCAGCTGAGCTACGCCGCCAATAAAGGCTTAAATTCAATTTAAAAATGGTGGAGCCTGGCAGGATCGAACCGCTGACCTCCTGCGTGCAAAGCAGGCGCTCTCCCAGCTGAGCTAGGTACATAATAAATTATTTTCAATGGTCAGGGAAGACAGGATTCGAACCTGCGACATGGTCCCAAACCAAGTGCTCTACCAAGCTGAGCTACTTCCCGTTTGATTAATGGCGCGCCCAAGAGGAGTCGAACCCCTAACCTTTTGATCCGTAGTCAAACGCTCTATCCAATTGAGCTATGGGCGCTAATATAATGGTGCCGAGGACCGGAATCGAACCGGTACGGTATTGCTACCGCAGGATTTTAAGTCCTGTGCGTCTGCCAGTTCCGCCACCCCGGCACTATATTAACTATTGGAGCGAAGACGAGTTTGAACCCGCGACCCTCACCTTGGCAGGTGATGTTCTACCCTGAACTACTTTCGCGAATATTAGAATGGTGCGGGTGAAGGAGTCGAACCCCCACGCCGTGAGGCGCTAGATCCTAAGTCTAGTGCGTCTGCCAATTCCGCCACACCCGCAAAAGAATGGTGAGCCATGAAGGACTCGAACCTTCGACCCTTTGATTAAAAGTCAAATGCTCTACCAACTGAGCTAATGGCTCTAAATTTAAATGGTGCCGGCCAGAGGACTTGAACCCCCGACCTACTGATTACAAGTCAGTTGCTCTACCAACTGAGCTAGTAGCGGCATCGTGGTGGAGGTTAACAGGGATCGAACCGCTGACCCTTGCTTGTAAGGCAAGTGCTCTCCCAGCTGAGCTAAACCTCCAGAAATTGCCTGGCAACGTTCTAGTCTTGCAGGGCGTAGCCCAACTACATTCGACTGCCAAAGAGCTTAACTTCTGTGTTCGGTATGGGTACAGGTGTGTCCTCTTCGCTATCGTCCACCAGACGAAAACTTCATACATATATTATATCATCTTTTCTTTCCTTGTCAACAAATTTCTTCAGAACTTCACTTGATTAAGTCCTCGACCTATTAGTTTTAGTCAGCTACATGTGTTACCACACTTACCTCCTAACCTATTCTCCTTGTCGTCTTCAAGGGTCTTACCTTACGTGGGAAAATCTCATCTCGAGGGGGCTTCATGCTTAGATGCTTTCAGCTCTTATCCCTTCCGTATTTAGCTATCCCAGCTATGCCACTGGCGTGACAACTGGTACACCATTGATACGTCCATCCCGGTCCTCTCGTACTAAGGACGAGCTCCTCTCAAATTTCCTACGCCCACGACGGATAGGGGACCGAACTGTCTCACGACGTTCTGAACCCAGCTCGCGTACCGCTTTTAGGGCGAACAGCCCAACCCTTGGGACCGACTACAGCCCTGGGATGCGATGAGCCGACATCGAGTGCCAAACCTCCCCGTCGATGTGGACTCTTGGGGAGATAAGCCTGTTATCCCGTGGGTAGCTTTTTATCCGTTGAGCGATGGTACTTCCATGCGGAACCACCGGATCACTAAGTCCTGCTTTCGCACCTGCTCGACTTGTAAGTCTCACAGTCAAGCTCCCTTGTGCCTTTACACTCTGCAAATGATTTCCAACCATTCTGAGGGGAACCTTTGAACGCCTCCGTTACTCTTTGGGAGGCGACCGCCCCAGTCAAACTGCCCACCTGACACTGTCTCCCGGTCTTCGCCGAGGGTTAGAATTTCAATACAGCAAGGGTAGTATCCCAACAGCGCCTCCTCATACACTGGCGTGCATGATTCTTAGGCTCCTACCCTATCCTGTACATACTGCATCAAAATTCAATATCAAGCTACAGTAAAAGCTCCATGGGGTCTTTCCGTCCTGTCGCGGGTAACCTGCATCTTCACAGGTACTATGATTTCACCGAGTCCATCGTTGAGACAGTGCCCAAATCGTTACGCCTTTCGTGCGGGTCGGAACTTACCCGACAAGGAATTTCTCTACCTTAGGGACCGTTATAGTTACGTAGCCGTTTACTGGGGCTAATTCATACCTTCGAGTTACCTCTAGCACTCCTCTTAACCTTCCAGCACCGGGCAGGCGTCAGCCCCTATACTTCACCTTTCGGTTTTGCAGAGACCTGTGTTTTTGTTAAACAGTCGCTTGGGCTATATTCACTGCAGTACTACTCTCGTAGGCACCCCTTCTCCCGAAGTTGCAGGGGTCATTTTGCCGAGTTCCTTAACGATGGTTCTCTCGCTCACCTTAGAATTCTCTTCCCAACTACCTGTGTCGGTTTTGCGGTACAGGGCACCTCTTATCTCGATAGCGGCTTTTTCTTGAGAGTTTGGCTTCATTGACTTCGCTACTTTTAATTTCGCTCCCCATCACACTTCAGTCTTCTCGAGCAGCGGATTTGCCTACTACTCAACCTTTGTGCTTAGACGTCCTATTCCATCAGGACGATCAATTAGCCTCCTCTGTCCCCACTTCTCTCAATCGATATTTGGTGGTACAGGAATTTCTACCTGTTGTCCATCGGCTTTCACCTGTCGGCTTCACCTTGGGTCCCGACTTACCCCAGAGCGGACGAGCCTTCCTCTGGAAACCTTAGTCTTTCGGTGGATAGGATTCTCACCTATCTTTCGCTACTCACACCGGCATTCTCACTTCTAACCTCTCCACCTCACCTTCCAGCTCAGCTTCTATGATGTTAGAACGCTCTCCTACCATATAACATTAGTTATATCCGCAGCTTCAGTTGTATGTTTAGCCCTCGGTACATTTTCGGCGCGATGTCACTCGACCAGTGAGCTATTACGCACTCTTTAAATGGTGGCTGCTTCTAAGCCAACATCCTGGTTGTCTGTGCATCATCACATCCTTTTCCACTTAACATACAATTTGGGACCTTAGCTGGCGGTCTGGGCTGTTTCCCTTTCGACTACGAACCTTATCACCCGCAGTCTGACTCCCGTTGATATTTATCTGGCATTCGGAGTTTGTCTGAATTCAGTAACCGGGATGTACCCTAGTCCAAACAGTGCTCTACCTCCAGTAAACTCACAACGAGGCTAGCCCTAAAGCTATTTCGGAGAGAACCAGCTATTTCCAAGTTCGATTGGAATTTCTCCGCTACCCACAGCTCATCCAAACACTTTTTCAACGTGTCCTGGTTCGGTCCTCCATTCAGTGTTACCTAAACTTCAACCTGGTAGCATGGGTAGATCACTTGGTTTCGGGTCTACTCCATCATACTATTTCGCCCTATTAAGACTCGCTTTCGCTTCGGCTCCATGTCTTCCACTTAACCTCGCATGATAAAAGTAACTCGCCGGTTCATTCTACAAAAGGCACGCCATCACCCCTTAAGGGCTCTGACTACTTGTAAGCACACGGTTTCAGGTCTCTTTCACTCCCCTCGGGGTTCTTTTCACCTTTCCCTCACGGTACTGGTTCACTATCGGTCACTAGGTAGTATTTAGCCTTACCAGATGGTCCTGGTAGATTCCGACGGAATTCCTCGTGTTCCGCCGTACTCAGGTGCTCTCTACGCCAACTAGCATTTTCGTATACAGGACTTTTACCTTCTACGGTCCATCTTTCCAAATAGTTCTACTATACTTTGTCATACGCTTTTCTGAGAGTCCTACAACCCCAATATGCATGCACATTGGTTTGGGCTCTTTCCTTTCGCTCGCCGCTACTTAGGAAATCGATTTTTCTTTCTCTTCCTGCAGGTACTTAGATGTTTCAGTTCCTGCGTTACCTCGCTTTCGCGTACCGCCCTTTTTAAAAGCGGTGGGTTTCCCCCATTCGGATATCTACGGATCTTTGCTACTCACAGCTCCCCGTAGCATTTCGTCGTTTGTCACGTCCTTCTTCGGCTCCTAGTGCCAAGGCATCCTCCGTGCGCCCTTTACTACTTAATCGTGTGTAGCTTTTTACGCTTCGTTCTTCTTCCTTGAACTCTTGTGAATAAGTTTTTACAACTTACTTACTTTTTTTCTCGGTTTTTGTAAATCTGTTTCTTTACTTATAGAAAATTATCTTTTGATCTAATATATATATTCAGTTTTCATTGTGCTTGAGTATTCCTTGAACACTCAAAACTAAACGAATTGTCAACGTATTCCTTATCCTTAGAAAAGGAGGTGATCCAGCCGCACCTTCGATACGGCTACCTTGTTACGACTTCACTCAATCATCTGTCCCACCGTGACCGGCTCCTCCTCCTTATAGGTTAGAGCACCGTCTTCGGGTGTTACAAACTCTCGTGGTGTGACGGGCGGGTGTGTACAGACCCGGGAACGTATTCACCGCGACATTCTGATTCGCGATTACTAGCGATTCCAGCTTCATGTAGTCGAGTTGCAGACTACAATCCGAACTGAGAATAGTTTTATGAGGTTGGCTGACTCTCGCGAGCTCGCTTCTCTTTGTTCCTATCCATTGTAGCACGTGTGTAGCCCAAGTCATAAGGGGCATGATGATTTGACGTCATCCCCACCTTCCTCCAGTTTATCACTGGCAGTCTATCTAGAGTCCCCATCTTACTGCTGGCAACTAGATATAAGGGTTGCGCTCGTTGCGGGACTTAACCCAACATCTCACGACACGAGCTGACGACAACCATGCACCACCTGTATCTGTGTCTAACCATAGGTCAGAACAACAAAATCTCTTCTGTCCTCACAGTATGTCAAGACTTGGTAAGGTTCTTCGCGTTGCTTCGAATTAAACCACATGCTCCACCGCTTGTGCGGGTCCCCGTCAATTCCTTTGAGTTTCAACCTTGCGGTCGTACTCCCCAGGCGGAGTGCTTAATGCGTTAGCTGCAGCACTGATCTCTTATGAGACCAACACTTAGCACTCATCGTTTACGGCGTGGACTACCAGGTATCTAATCCTGTTTGCTCCCCACGCTTTCGCGCCTCAGTGTCAGTTACAGAGTAAAAAGCCGCCTTCGCCACTGGTGTTCCTCCTAATCTCTACGCATTTCACCGCTACACTAGGAATTCCACTTTTCTCTCCTGCACTCAAGTTTAACAGTTTCCAATGACCCTCCACGGTTGAGCCGTGGGCTTTCACATCAGACTTATTAAAACCACCTGCGCGCGCTTTACGCCCAATAATTCCGGACAACGCTTGCCACCTACGTATTACCGCGGCTGCTGGCACGTAGTTAGCCGTGGCTTTCTGGTTAGGTACCGTCTCTTATATGTATAGTTACTACATATCCATTCTTCCCTAACAACAGAGCTTTACGAACCGAAATCCTTCTTCACTCACGCGGCGTTGCTCCGTCAGGCTTTCGCCCATTGCGGAAGATTCCCTACTGCTGCCTCCCGTAGGAGTCTGGGACGTGTCTCAGTCCCAGTGTGGCTGATCACCCTCTCAGGTCGGCTATGCATCGTCGCCTATGGTGGGCTTTTACCCCACCAACTAGCTAATGCACCGCAAAGCCATCTCATAGTGTTAGCATAACCAACTTTTAAATATCTCTCATGCGAGAAATACTGTTATCCGGTATTAGCTATCGTTTCCAATAGTTGTCCCAGTCTATGAGGCAGGTTCTTTACGTGTTACTCACCCGTTCGCCGCTAAGTTTTTCTAGTGCAAGCACCAGAAAAACTTCGCTCGACTTGCATGTATTAGGCACGCCGCCAGCGTTCGTCCTGAGCCCGGGATCAAACTCTCCAAATAATTTTGTTTAGCTTGATTAGCTCTTTAAAAAGTTTTATAGTTTCTTTTCAAAACTGTCCTTTTTGGAATTAACGTTGACTTAATTCGTTTAGTTTTCAATGTTCAAGTTTGTTGCGTTAGCAACTTTTTATATCTTATCATTTTTTTATTTTTGTTTGTCAATAGTTTTTTAAACTTTTTCAAACTTCTTTAAAAATGACTTCGTCTCTTTCAAGACGTTTTCTATTCTATCATCTACTTCGCCCTTTGTCAAGGTGGTTTTTCAACTTTTTAACCTTGCCACTAAATATAATTTTTAAGTAGTTCTGTTAAAGTAGAAGACGGTTATTATTTTATCATCTCTTTTCTTTTTGTCAATAGCTTTTCTCATTTTATTAACATTCGCCTTTTTTTAAATTTTTGTAATTGTTCGTTTTCTTCGAAACCTTATACAGAAATATTTAGCTTAGCAGAAAACAAAATTGCTGAACAAGTATCTTTTTATCCAGCAATTTTATAATATTATTATTTTTTTCTTCTATATATCGTAGAAATCAAATACTGTAACAGGCATATTTCGTTTATGTTCTGATTTTAGATAATGACCTTCTATTATTTTCACTATTTCTTCTGGGACTTTTTCCCTCTAAATAATCATCTAAATTATCATAGCTACCCCTAGCGCTACCTCGTCTTCTAGAGCTGGTCTTTCTTCTTCTAAATCTGCAGTTGGTTTTTTAAGATATAGATGTTCTGGACATCCCTAATTTTTTTCAGCAATGCTTTTCCTTGACGCTTATTTAATCTATACAACGGCATAATATCTGCTCCACCATCTCCATATTTTGTATAGAAAACCAGTTATTGCTTCCGCCGCATGATCAGTCCCTACAACAATTCCACTATTCATGGTTGCTATAGAATATTGAACTTTCATTCTTTCTCTAGCTTTCTCATTGCCTTTGGCGAAGTCTGTTATTATCACACCTGCGTCTTTTTAGAGATTCAACACTGGCATCTACAGCTTTTTTTATATTTACAGTATACACCTTATCAGGTCCAATAAATTTCAACGCATCATTACAGTCATCTTCATCAAATTGCGTTCCATAAGGCAAACGAACAGCTATAAACTTATAATCTTCACCTGTTTCTTCTCTAAGTTCTGTCATCGCCATCTGACAAAGTTTTTCCACATAACGTAGAGTCTTGCCCTCCAGAAATACCTAAGACTAAACTTTTTTATAAAACTATTCGTTTTTAATGTAGTCTTTTAAAAATTTATAGTTAAATGTATTTCTTCATCTACATTTATCTCAGGTTTACATCTTAATCTAGCGATAATTTCCTGTTGCAAACTCATAAACTTTCACCTACTAATTTTTGTTTTTAGTTACTTTTCGTAAAATATTATTTCTATTTTTCCCAACACTTTCGTACTTAAATCCACAGGATAAAAACTCCGGATTTAATAATCTCAAATATTCATTCCATAATGTTTTTATTTTTCTTTGAAATATTCTGCACTTTCTTGAACACTCGGGATGGCATAGACTTGTCGACCATCTTTGAAAACATCAACATGCAAGTCTCTCGCTTCAAAATTCTCAACTTCTTTTTCCAAATATGTATGAGTAGGGTGGAATAGTTTTTATACTTTTCTCCTTGCTAACATCTTCAGATTCTAATGCGATATAATCTCCTGCTGCCATACCATTTTCTTTATTTATTATTCTATATACTCTTTTAATACCAGGAATAGTTAATTTCGCAGGGTTTTCTGACACTTTTAATCTATCTACCATATTACCATTCTCGTCTTCTAAACAAGCTAGTTTGTATACCGCACCTAGCGCAGGATTATCATAAGCTGTAATCAGCTTAGTCCCTATTCCCCAAGCATCTATTCTAGCACCTTCTTGTTTTAAATGAGTAATTGTAGCTTCATCTAAATCATTAGACGCTACCACTTTAGCATTAGGGTATCCTGCCGCATCAAGCATCTTTCTTGCTTCTTTTGACAAATAAGCTATATCTCCAGAATCTAAACGAATACCAAGGAAATTAATTTTATCTTTCAATTCATCAGCTACTTCTATCGCTGTTGGTATCCCTGAACGCAAAGTATCGTAAGTATCAACTAAGAAATAGCAATCCTTATGAGCTGCTGCATACTTTTTAAATGCCACTTTTTCATCTTCATAGGCTTGAACAAAAGAATGGGCATGAGTTCCGCTACATGGAATTCCGAATAATTTTGCAGCTTTACATTACTTGTTGAATCAAATCCACCTATAATAGATGCACGAGCTCCCCACACAGCAGCATCAAACTCATGAGCGCGACGTGTTCCGAATTCCATACAAGGTTCATTAGGGCACAAGTGTTTTATTCTGGCAGCTTTTGTTGCAATCAATATTTGATAATTAACAATATTTAAAAATCGCTGTTTCTATTATTTGAGCTTGAATCAACGGTGCTTCAACGCGAATTAATGGTTCATTGCCGAAAACAATCTCACCTTCACGTACTGAACGAATACTACCGGTAAACTTCATCTGTTTTAAGTATTGCAAGTAAGAGTCTTCATATCCTAATCCAGCTAAAATATTCAATGTCGCTGTCAGTAAATTCAAATGAATTTAAATATTCGATTACTTTTTGAAGTCCCGCAAAAACGGTATATCCACCACCGAAAGGTATTTTTCTAAAGTAAACATCAAAATAAGCTTTTCTTTCATGCACTCCATCTTTAAAGTAGGCATACCCCATATTTATTTGGTATAAATCTGTATGCAATGCATCCCCTTCATATTTATTCATAATTTCCTCCGAATTTAATTTTTATTAACTATATTTTAACACTTTAGTATCCTTTTTCACAAATATTATTTGTTTTTGTGCAATCTTATTCTTACAGGCTACTCTCTAGCCCAACAAAAAAAGAGAATAGAAGTTTAACCTCTATTCTCTCTTTGATTATTTGTGTTTGGATTTGTCGTTTGTCTTGTTGTATTTTTGCTCAGAAGTATTCTTTTCATCTTTATTATCAGTATCTTTATTTTTAGATTTATTATCTTTCCCAGAAGAAGTCTTTTTATCCTTATCTTCCTTTGACAATTCAGGAATTTTTACTATCATCTATCCTTCCATGATTATCTTCCACTTTTTGAAGATTGCCATCCATAATAGATTTTATAGTTGTTTGTAAAAACTTTCTTGTAAGTGGTAGATTGAATATTATTTCTCCTTTATAGCTAAGTCCATATTCTTGTCTTACTAAATCAGAAATAAAATAGGGTCTTTCAATTTATCTATTACTAATTCATTAACTTTATTTTCTTTGTCTAATTTCGCTATAGTATTATTTTTGTTCTGTAAGCTGATTACTTATTTGTTTTTCTCGCGAATATACATATATGTTTGAATCAAAGTAACTGCAAAACCATACTCATAACCGATAAAATAAGAAATTTTCGGCGCTTTTCTATACTTAGCCTTAGCTTTTTAGAACATCTTTTTCGGAATTGATTGTTTTGCGTAGTCATATTACTCTACTCTCACCTTTTCTGATAACACTTTGAACATCTTTGTTGCATCTTCTTTTTGTGCTATCTTTTAATTCTAATACTTCGTAAACTACTTCTTTTTGCAGAAATAAATAGTAATCTGATCGCCTACTTTCAACGAACTTGATGGTTTAGCTTTTTCCATTAATAGCTATATGTCCTTCTGAAGAAATTTCATTGGCAATCGTTCTTCTTTTTATTATTCTAGACACCTTTTAAAAATTTATCCAAACGCATTTAATCACCCCTATATATTAGTATTACCTATTATCACATATTTATTTGTTTTTCGCAAATATTTATAATTTCTATTATTTGTAATCTAACTACAAAATAAAGGTAAGAGCTCCTCACCCCTACCTTTATTTATAATTATGCCCAGTTCCCATCTTTGAAGATAGAGCTTCTTTACCATCAGCAGTTATACCTACGATATTTGTTGTAGCTTCTCCAATCATAAAATCAACGTGGATTAAACTATCATTAGCTCCTACTGCAGCAAGTTCTTCATCACTCATTTCAGGACCACCTTTCACGCAAGTAGGGTAGCTTTCCCTAAAGCGATATGGCAAGCTGCATTTTCATCAAATAAAGTTTCCAAGAATAAAATTCCTGTATTTGAAATTGGTGAATCAAATGGAACTAACGCCATTTCTCCAATTTTTCTTGAGCCTTCATCTGTATCTAATAAATTTTTTTAAGAACGTCATATCCACGTTCAGCTCCAAAGTCTACTACTTTCCCTTCTTCAAATTTCAACCAGAAGTTATCAATTAATACTCCACTGTAATTTAACGGTTTAGCATTGTAAACTATACCCCTAGTTTGTTCTTTATGAGGCATAGTAAATACTTCTTCCGTTGGGATATTAGCTACAAAACGAGCAGCTTTTTTCGCATAACTTCCAGCACTTTGCCAAATATGCCCTTTAGGAAGCCCTACATAAAGGTCTGTTCCCAATTCATTTGTGATATGCAGTTTTACAAGTTCATTTTCATGTAAGAATTTAGCTTTTTCGTCTAAAATACTAATATGTTCTTCCCAGTCAGCTACTGGATCTTCTCCCTTAGCACGGCACGCACTTAGAATTTGATCCCAAAGTTTTAAATATGCTTCTTCATCAGTAAGCTCTGGGAATAAACGTTTCGCCCATCCAACAGTAGAAGCACTGACAACACACCATGGACACTCATCACTCATGATTGCCTTCATGTAGTTACGTAATGCTTTTGAACGTCCTATCATGGATGCTTTTAATTTAGAACTATCTGCTCCTGCTAATCCATCTGGATCATCCCCAATAACAGAAAGATAAGCTGTTCCTTCATCTAAACTCTCTTGATATCTATCAATATACCATTGCCCTACACTACTTAGTGTTTCTTCTGTTTGATATTTCAAATGTAATTTAGTAAGCTCTTGATCTCTCCACTCTATCTCTACCTTTTTGGCACCAAGCTCATAACAAGCTTCCACTATTTTTCGCAACAAAATTCGCGAGTTTCTGTACTAGCTCTTACTAAAAACTGGCTGGTCTTTCTGAATATTCAGACCTACCTTAGCAATTAGTTTTGCATAATTTTTAATTAGTATTTAAATCCATATACAATCTCCTTTATTTATAAATTTTATTAAGATTGAAACACTTTCTACTTGTTAAACTAAATAAATTTTTAGTTACGATTCTATTATAACACTTTTTCAATATATTAATAGGAGGTCCCAAGAAATCTTGAAACCTCCTTTATAAATTACTATTCGACTAGACTGCGCGAGTAGCTTCTTTTAACCATTCTAACTCTTCACCTTCAAAAGTATGGAGAAAGAACTTCAAATACTTTTGCATGGTATTTATTCAATTCATATTTATCTTCGCTTGTAAGCATATCTACAACAACAGCTTCTAAATCCCAAGGAACAAATGTCATAACTTCGAATTCCATAAATTGACCATATTCATTTTCACAGTATTACGGATAATAAGTTCATTTTCCAAGCGAATACCATGAGATCCTGAAATATACAACCCAGGTTCATTAGTCATAGTCATACCATCTCTAAATGGTTCAGCTGCACGATAAATTCCCCAGTGAATACCTTGTGGACCTTCATGAATATTTCTAAATATCCAACACCGTGACCTGTTCCGTGATTGAAGTTTTTCATATTCATACCACAATGGAGCACGAGCAAATAAGTCAACATTCGCCCCACAAACACCTTCCATGAATTTAAGTCTTGATAGACGCAAATGACATTGTAATACTTTTTGTATAATCACGTTTCAAACGATCGCTTATTTCACCCATAGCTGTTGTACGAGTAATATCAGTTGAACCTTCTTCATAATGACCACCTGTGTCAGTTAAGAAGAATGTTCCTGTACGTAGTGGATAGATGTTTCTTCAGAAGAAGAATAATGAACAATAGCTCCATTTTTCTGCATGTCCACAAATTGGTGCAAAGCTTGGGCAAATAAATCCACCTTGTTCTTTTCTGAATTCTACAAGTTTATCAGAAGCTGATAATTCATCTTCTTGTTCACTGATACCTTGTTTTACCAGTTGTTTTAACCAATAAATGAACTTAGTATGTGCAATACCATCTTTACGTGAGCTCTAATTGTATGTTGTAATTCTACTTCATTTTTACAGCTTTCATTAAAATTGTAGGGTTACGTTTTTCTACTAAAGTAATATCTTTTGGAATATTATTAAACACAGCATAATTTAAGCATCCTGGATCAACAAACACTACATCATTACCTGAGAATTTTTAACATCTTCATACACATCATTGTATGGTTTAATGTTTACATTGTCCTCTGCCAAGTGTTTTTTAATTTCTTCAGAAAGTTTTCTTTCGTCTACATATAAATCTACTTTATTTTCGTAAAACAACAGCATAACTTAATAATAGCGGGAAGAAATCTACATCCATACCACGGATATTTAATAACCACCCTATATCATCTAAAGTTGTGATTACATGAATATTAGCTCCACATTCAGCCATTTCGCGACGTACTCTTTCTAATTTAGAAGCTACAGATTCTCCTGCTCTTTCTAAGTTCAGATAGAACGCTGGGGCTTCTGACAATGGAGGTCTATCTTCCCAAATCTCATCTACTAAATCCACTTCATATTTTACAGTAGCATTTTTACGTTTTAATCTAGTCGCTAAATCTTTACCTTCTCCAAAAGTTACCACACGACCATCAAATCCTAAAACCCCATTTTCAGGTGTATTAGCAACGATAAATTCTGCTATAGTCGGAACTCCTGGTTCACGCATTCTTTGAAGTTCAATACCTGTACCTTGTAATTGTTGTTCCCCTTGCAAGAAGTATCTACCATCTGTCCATAAACCTGCAAAATCTTTTGTAACAACAAGTGTTCCAGCTGAACCTGTAAAACCACTCATAAATGCACGAGCTTTAAAGTGCTCCCCTACGTATTCACTATTGTGGAAATCAGCTGTCGGAACCATATAAACATCAATTCCATTTTTCCATCAATTCTCTAAGTTTAGCAACTCTTTCTTTTTACTTCCATTTCTCTGCACTCCTTTTTATTTTTTTCTTCATAAACTTCCGCTATATCATCCATTATTTTTAAAACTTCTTTAAATTTGTCTGTTGCACGTACTAACGCATCAATAATTTCAGGTTCTCCTGAAGAGTGTCCACACACCAAGAACTCAAGTTCACAATTATTTAATTTTTTACTAAGTTCCCATGCTCCGATAGCGCGACAATCAACATCATAACGTCCATGCGCGATAAATATTGGAATATCTTTTATAGGTTCAATATTATTTTAAAATCCAGTTATCATCATCCCAGAACATATTATTCATCCAGAAATGGCACTCAATAGTAGCCATGAAATAGCATAATTAATTTCCCCAAAACTTTGTTCTAAGTTTGGATCTGGATGGAGTGTAACTAGCGTTCCCTCCCACATACTCCACTCTTTCGCTGCTTGTTCACGTTCTTCTTTGTTATCACTTGTTAAACGTTTATAGTAAGCTTCGATAAGGTTACCTCGTTCTTCTTCAGGAATTATACCTTCATATCTTTCAAACACTTCTGGATGAATATTACTTGCTCCGCCTTCTTCATAAATCCACAGTATATCTTCACGACGCCCTAAGAAAATACCTCGTAAAACAAGTCCTAAAACACGTTCTGGATGTTTTATAGCGTAACATAATGATAATGTAGAACCCCAGCTACCACCAAATACCAACCACTTGTCAATATTTAGTTCTTCACGGATTTTTCGATATCTTCTATGATATGCCATGTATCATTGTTTTTCTAGACAAGCATGTGGTGTAGATTTCCCACTTCCACGTTGATCAAACAAAATAATTCTATACGCTTCAGGGTCAAAATAACGTCTACACGATGGCGCTGTCCCACATCCTGGGCCCCCATGTAAGAAAATTACAGGTATCCCATCAGGATTTCCACTTTCTTCATAATAAATCGTATGAGTATCATCAGCTTTCATCATTTTAGTAAAGTTCGCTGGAATTTCTGGATATAAAGTTCTAAGTTCTTTCATCGTTATCACTCCTAATTTTTATTTTATTTCTATAACCTTATTTTAACACAAAAATAAATTTTTTCATTAATAAATGCAAAATAAAAACTTCTTATTTTAATAAATTCCTATAAAACTGATACAGAAAACATACTACAACAGAATAAACTTTATTTTATAATATTTTCCTATGCTGATAAAATATTTTTCGGAAAAACTCTACTACAACACATTAATCTTTATAAATGAAAATATATTTCAATATTAAAAAGGTAAAAGAGTTAACTCTTTTACCTTTTATATAATATTAATCTTCTACTAAAGTTTCACCTTCACGTAGTTCTACTAAGCTAGCTAGTTTTTTCTCGAAAAATGAAAACTACCAATCCAACAACTACACAAATTCCACCAATACCTAGAGAAACTTGCACAATTGGAGCTCTGCTACTAATTCATAAACTAAGCTATATCCTTTAGCAGCACCAAATGTTGCTACAATCCAAACAGCCATCATTATAGATAATATATGCTTAGGCGCATATTTAGATACAAATGACGCTCCTAACGGAGAGAAGAACATTTCCGCCACACTCATTACGATGAAGAATAAAATAACCCAAAGAATACTAGCTTTTTGAGTCTCAGGCGCAACTACTCCACGAACTATTTCAGTTAAAGCTAAGATTCCAAAAGTTACTCCTAGTAGGAATAACGCGATTGAAGCTTTTTTGTATAAACTCCAGTCCCCTTGTGGACGTCGAGAAAGTTTGTACCACAATGCACCTAAAATTGGTCCTAGAATAATACATCCTAAACCGTTAAGTGAGTCTAACCATGAAGTTGGTACTGTAAATGTGCCAACTTTATCATCGATAAACTTAGGCATGTAATCGTATAAAATTACATATGTTAAATACCAGAAAATCCAGAAGATAACTGATAATAATGAAATAATTACAATTGAGTACACGACGAACTTCGTATTTTTCTAATGGACGACTTACTTTTACTTTTTCTTCATGGTGCTTTTTCACCTTCAGCGAATGGACGTTTACCTACTTCACCTAAAAGATTTGTAACCTAAAACAAACCAAATTGCTCCTATGATACAAAGTAATCCAGCAATTTTGAAACATTGTAGGTATCCATTAGCACTTGATGTTGCAAGTTTAACATACAAAAGTCCTACTGCAGTAGTTCCGATAAACGAACCTATATTAATAAATGAATACATAGTTGAGAAAGCATCGTCTTTACGTTTTTCATCGCCTTCAAAAAAATTCGTCCTACTACTGCTTGAAGATTACCTTTGAAAAATCCAGTTCCAATAGAAAACCAAAATAATCATTACCCATAAAGAAGAATATGAACCAACATAACCTGCGTACCCATATCCTAACCCCATTAAAAGTAATCCTAGTGGAATAAGATACCTAGCTCCTATCAACTTATCCGCAATAAACCCTAATAGTACAGGAGCAAGATATGTGAAGGCTACTAAGTTAGATTGCATTGCTGCACCTTCTACTTTACCTAGCTCAAGACCACTTTCTCCTAAACCACCACTAATTACAGCAGCTGTAACATAGATAATGATAAGCCATTTAGAAGAATAATACGCCGCCCTCTCGAATGAGAAAGTGATAGAACTCATATAAAAACTCCACGGTTTGTGTTTTTAACCGCTACTTCTGACATAATAAATCCCTTCTTTCTTTTGTGAGTGACTCACATTTTTCTTTTTATTATATCACAATATATTTTATCATACAATAACTTTTTCCAAAAACACTATAAATATTTTAACATCAGTATTGTATTTGTTTTTACACAGTGCTATAATTAAATTAAAGTTCAGAATATTTTAAAGGAGTTGTATAAACATGAAACTTTCAAGAACTAATAAAATTTTATCTAAAATGAAAGAACAAGGTATCAATCAAGCTATTATTAGCGACCCTATTCAATCTTTTTATTTAACTGGTCACCTAGAGCATCCGGGAGAAAGATTTTACGCTGTGCTACTTGATGAAAATGGAAATCATAAACTTTTTCGTCAACGCTCTATTCCCAATCGAAAATGACTTTGAGGTCTAGAAAAAGTAGTATATTCAGATACTGACAAACCTATCGAGATGCTTTCTAAAGTTATTCCTAACGGTTCTGTTGTAGGTATCGACAAAGTTCTTCCTGCTAGATTTTTACTACCACTTATGGAGTATTTACCAGAAAGTAAATTCGTTGATGTATCTTTAATCGTTGACCGCGTTCGTGATTAAAGATGAAGAGGAAAAAGAACTTATGCGTCGTGCTTCTCTACTAAACGATGAAGCTTGTCAAAGAGTTATCAACAGCATCACAGCTGAAAAATCTGAAAAAGATATAGTTAAAGACTTACTTGCTATTCATGAAGACCTTGGAGTTGAAGGTTTATCATTTGATCCAATTATCGGATATGGAGCAAACGGGGCTAACCCTCACGGTACAGTTGGTGATAGATATCTAAAACCCGGAGATTCTATTATTGTTGATATGGGTGGAATTAAAAGATAACTACTGTTCTGATATGACTCGTACAGTATTCTGGAAACAACCAAGTGAAAAAGCACGTGAAGTATTTGAGATTGTTTTAGAAGCTCAAAAACGTGGAGTTGTAGTTAAACGGTGTTAGATTCTGCGATATAGATGCAGCTTGCCGGACTACATCACTGAAAAAGGATACGGAGAGTTCTTCACACACGTACAGGACACCACATCGGTCTTAGAATGTCAGAATACGGAGATATTCTGGTGTTAACGAAACTAAATGTGAAAGCCGGGTATGATCTTTCTCTATCGAACCGGGTATCTACCTTCCGGAGAATTCGGAGTTCGTATCGAGATCTAGTACTCGTAACTGAAGATGGTTGCGAAGTATTAAATAAACTTAATAAAGAATTAGTAGTTGTTGAGAATAATTACTAAAAAGAGTATCTTGCGATACTCTGTATTAGAAGCTGTACAATCGTATTGCTTCTTATTTTTATAATTTAATTGTTAAAAATTTTTATTTTAAAAACTCTCCAACAATATTCCAGTATTGTTCTCTAAATTTTCTCTCTGCTTGAACATGCTTCACACCGGAAAACTATGGAGATTCTTTTTAGAATTGATTAATTCATACGCTGCTTTACCATGTTCTATAGGTACAAAACCATCCTCTTCTCCATGTAATACTCTAAAGCTGGTAGTTTAGTATTTTTAACGCCTCGGTTGCATCAACATCCCCAAAGAAATATCCTGCACGCAATTTTGTCATTGTATCTGCTGCTGGAATAACTGGGAAACTCAGTAAATTAAATAATTTTTCAGTTGATATGTAAAATTCTGTTTTTAAATTCACATAACCACTATCTTCTATAAATACTTTTACATTACTTGGTAAATTTTTCCTAACGAGTTCATAACAGTAGCTGCTCCCATACTAATACCAAATAGCGCTATGTCGGCATTACCACTATCTTCCGATATTTTTAATCCAATTGACTAAATCAGTTGAATCATAACCTCCCATCGAAATAAAGTCTCCTTCACTTTTTCCCATGAGCGATTAAATCTGGAGCAAAACATTATATCCCATGTCGTAAAAACTTTTTAATATAGTTTGCCATTTTAAATGAACTACTAGTATACCCGTGAACTACTATAATCCACTTTTTGCACTTTTCGGATTTTCAAATTTATATCCTACCAATTTATTTTTAGTTACAGAATCCATTGTCAATTCTTTTTAGTAGTCTCAAACCAATTTTCAACAGCTTTTTATCTTCTTTATTCCCGTCGCTATCTTGATTCACTATTGCACTTTTTATCTACTTTCGATTCAAAGCGAAATTATAAAAATAATTCCCCGTAAAACCAAAGGCAACGACTAAAATCACAAGATACCTAATAATATTTTTGAAATGTTTTTCACTTTTCCATATCCTTTCTTTCATTAAAACATAACCCTTATTATACTACCTCCGCCAAGAAAAGTAAACAAAAATAACACTCAATAGAGATATTGGACATCCCTATTGACGTTATCCTTATTTTATAATTGCTTCAACTTTATCACCAATTTTCAAAAAGCTTCTTCTGATGATAATGTCAAAAGCTTTTAAATATCCATATTTCTCAGTTTGCACTTTTGTATTCACCGTAGCCCCTAAATAAAATTTTTCTAAATGTGTATTTCCCTGATTGTTATCTTTTTCAATTTCTAATCCTCTCAGGTCTTAAAACATGTCCATCTTTCGATAAATTACTTTTCACCTATAAATTTTGACTACAAATTCCGTTTTAGGATTGCTATATAATTCTTGTGGTGTTCCTATTTGCTCTATTTCACCATTATTCATAACAATTTATCTTGTCAGCGAGTCTAAAAGCATCTTCTTGATCATGAGTAACAATAATCATAGTAACACCAAACTCTTTTGTATTCTTCTTACCTCATCTCTCATAGCTCTCTAAGATGCACATCTAGATTGGGAGAATGGCTCATCTAAAAAGTAAAACCTTAGGTTGTAACACTAGACTACGTGCAATAGCAACCCTTTGCTGCTCTCCCCTGATATTCAGAAATATATTTATTTTGGTAGCCTGCAAGTCCTGACTTTTTCAAAAACCGAAGTAGCTTGTACTAAGATTTCCTTTTTGATAATTTCAAAATTTCAAAACCATAGCTAACATTTTCTATTACATTTTTATGAGTAAACTAGTCCATATGATTGAAATACCGTCCTACAGGTCTTCGTTCAGGTGGAACATTAGTTATATCATGATTATCTACTAAATATTTTCCCTGAAAAATCTTCTATAAATCCCCAACTATATTTAACAAAGTTGTTTTCCCACAGCCAGAAGGTCCTAAAACACAGACAAGTTGTCCTTCAGTTATCTCAAAAATTTATATATAAAACTTCTTTTTCATTATAATTTTTAAAAATATTTTCTAGTTGCAAATACATAACTACCTCTTCCTATTTAGTATTAAGTAATATAAAACGATAACTGCCAAAACAAATCCATGATAATATAAAAAGCAATTACTGAACCTATCATCATACTTACCACTTTTCTATAACATCAAACATTACTAGTGTTGCTACTTTTTGACTTGGATATACTAAAATATAATAGATCCTATCGTTGTCATCGTTGCATTAAAACCGTTGATAAAAGCTGACAAATAGACCTTGCTTCGTTAACGGTAATACAACATCTTTTAATTCATCAAGTCTTTTCCCTCCCCAAATCACGAGCCGCTTTTAGCTGAGCTAAAGGCACTGACTAACTGAACTATATCCAATTCTACCAGCAAACGGCATTTGTTTGAAAATTAAATTCAGTATAACTATCAAAGCTGTGCCTGTAATTTTCAGCGGATACGAATTAAATGCTAGAACATACCCTAATCCATAAAAATGTTCCCGGTAATATGTATGGCAATGTAGCGATAAAATCAATTATCTTTAATGATTTTATTTTTTGAATTTGAATATAATATTGTAAAAATATGTCCTACTATAGAAGCTACACCACCTGCGATGATGCATAGATTATACTTCTAAGAAAGACTCCAGAAATATACTCATTGAGTATCAATAAAATTCTGTAGAGTAAATACTAGCTTCCCATATTCCATAGTAGTAAACGCAGATAAGACTATAGCTCCATATAAAGATACTAAAATAAAAATAGTAATGCTAGCTAATGCTGACAGTCGATATATTAGACCTTTTTCTCTATATTTAAACCTGAATAAGCAACACCTCTATTTTTCAACGACAAACATAGACTTTTGAAAAATAGTAAAAACTAAAAAGTGATAGTAATAAAATAATAAAGTTCAATATTGCCGCCTTACTTACATCACCTTCTGCAATAAATGCTAAATAACCTTCTGTTGAAAGGACATATACTTACCACCAACAATAGCTGGTGTTGTAAAAATCAGCTACACTTCTTATAAACGTAAGGAGTACAACCACCTTAATAGCTGGTTTCATTAACGGAATCAAAAACATCCAATATAACCCTATTTGTATTAGCACTTTCAACGACCTTGCAGAGTTAATGACGCTATAATTAATTCCATTTACAAAACCAATTAAAAGCAAGGCATTTATAGCTATATGAGTAACACTTTGCATACTAACAATACCTAAAAACCATACGGATCATAATTTGGTCCTAATAAGTTATAAGTGATTAAACCACGTCTACCAAATAAATTTATATAAGATAAAGATGTGACGAACGGTGGTGAAATCATCGCTATCATAAATACTAAAACCATAAGTTTTAACGGCGTTCTTACTTATAAAATAAAATATCGCTATAAAGACAGATAATATCGCCGTTACAATAGTCGTTCCGCTAGCAACTTTAGAGAGTTAGTTAATAGTTTTAAAGTGATACTTTTATTTTGAAGAAATACACTAACTAAATCGCCCTTCATCCCATAAATAAAAATCATTACAAATGGGTATAATACAAAAAGTATAAACGAAAACTAACTAGCACCATTATTATGCTTATATCAAATTTATTTGTTGTTTTTACTCTCATAATACCTCCTTGTAAAATAAAGTGATAGCAAATAAGAAAAATAAATTTGCTATCACCTTTTAACTTTTATTTATCTCCTACTAATTCTTTCCATTTTTAAGAATAGCACCACGTTCGTTACCAAATGAAGCTAGGTCTTCTTTAAGAAGTCTATCTTTGGTAATCCCAAATCTGCTCCTTTTAGAACCATCGATTACCATTTGAGCACCATCTTTACCATCAAGTTCTGCAATTAATTGTTGGTTTTCTGGTTTCAAGATAAAGTCTTCGAATGCTTTTTGTCTATATCTGTTGCTGAAGAGTTTTTGAAGATTGCAACTCCTTCAGGAATCCAAGGAATACCGTCTTCAGGATAAACAACTGTTAAATTATGTTTTTAGCTGCATCAAATGCAGATTTATCAACAGGGATAATTCCTATTCCGATTCTCCAGCAGCTGTTTTTTCTTGTGGGTCTTTACCACGTTTACTGTAGAAATCCACGTTTTTGTTAAACTCTGTCCAGTATTCCCAACCTTTTCTTTTACCTTTTGACCTAAAATTCCAGCAACGGCACCAAAATTAGTTCCAGAAAAATAGCTGGGTTACTCATAATAATCAACCCTTTATATTTTGGATTAGTTAACTCAGACCATTTTTAGAACTTCTAATCTTTTTCTTTTAAGACTTTTTCATTAACTATAAATCCAACTACAGTAATCCCTTTTGATAACCAGTAATTTTCCGTATCTTTAAAACCTTCTTTTTATTTTATCAGAACCTTTAGCTTCATATTGTTCTAAAAGTCCATCTTTTTAGCAGCCATAAAAGCATCAATACCACCACCCGAGACCAAAGGTCTGCCATAGGTTTGCCTTCTGCTTTTGTACGTGAAATTACTTCTCCACTTGACATAGATAAAAATTCGACTTTTTACTATTTGTTTCTGCTGCAATTTATCAAATAGCTGTATTTTTCGAGATAGCGACAACATTCATCGTTCTACCACCAAAGTCCAATCTCCTCTTGTTTAGTTTCAGTCGATTGTTTTTGACTGCAACCTAATAAAATTAGAGAAACTGCTAAAAACAGTAGCTAATAATTTAGAGATCATAAATATCTCTCATCCTTTCATTATTTTGAGTATATCTAGATTATACTAACTATTTCCAGCTTCTTTCAACCATACCTAGAGGTAGGCGTTAGATTAAATTAGCATTTTTCTATATACTTTCTATTTAAAAAGAATAAATCTACCTAATCTTATTTGTATTTTTGTATGATTACAAGTTGAAAAATTTATTTAAACTTCCAATCCAAATTTTTCTTTGATAGCATCTGCAACTATCATACCTGTAAACCATGCGATCATCAGATTACTATCCACCGATTTCGCCATACATCTAAAATTTCTCCAGCTAAAAATATAAATTATCTAGTATGAGAACATGTTTTTGGACTAACCTCTTTTTAAGTCAACCCCACCAGCTGTTGTAAAGGCATATTCCAATGGCATTGTTTTATATCTCACAAGTTCGTAACGTTTAATCTTTGAAACAAAATTTTCTAAGTTCTTTTTACTAACATTTTCCGGGAAATACTTATCAACCATAAAACTATAAAAACTTTTCGGTAATTTTTCCACTTAAAAATTTATTATCTTGCCAAAAGCTTCTAAAATAACTCATCCTCATTTAATTCCGGATAAAAATCTAAATAAAACTTATCTTCTGGAAATCTAGCTACAAATTCACCCATCGCAATAGATAATGGTCCACTTAGACCTTTATGCGTAAAAAAGTAAGTCCCCTACTCGTTCATTTTTATGAAACATTCTTATGTTTTGAAGAGCAACTCCTGATAATTCTTTAAAATCATCAAATACCAATGCTACTTCACTTGGATAGATTTTTGTAATTTTTACACCATGTTTTTAATATTCTATGGAAGAACCGTCACTTCCACTCTGCGGATAAGTTTTTCCTCCTGCACAGATAACTACATTTTTCCATAATATGTATCTATATTAGTACGAACTCCTACTAGTTTATTCTCTTCAAATATCAAATCTTCAACTTTTTCTTTGTAGTTTATTTTAGCGTGATCAGTTTTAAATGTATTAACTACATCACGCGCTTTTTCACTAGCTGGGTACAATCTTCTATTTTTCTTGCTTTAGCTTTAAATTGTGCTTATCAAAGAACTTTTTCACATTATATTTGCTGATATGCACTACGCAAAATCGCCCGTTATGAACAGCAGCAACAAAAATCTTCAGCATTATCACTACTCATCACATTGCAGCGACCATTTCCAGTTAAAAAGTAGCTTCACCCCTGCACGTTTATTTTGTTCCGGACTAAAACGCGCAAGCCACTGTCATTTAACCTATCAGCAACCATAAGCCCCTGAACTTCCAAGACCAATTATAATAACATCATACTGCATGTAACTATTTCCTTTCTCCTAACAATCCTCATTTATATGACTTACTGCCCTTCTATTATCGATGTTACATGACTATCATATATTATAGTATCTCATTCTTTTTCTTGGCGATCTTTTACCAACTTCATATTTCTAAGTTCTGCTAATTGGTGAGATATTGCAGACTGTGTACCATCAATAATCTCCTCAAGTTCACTAACGTTTCTTTCTTTTTCCATTAATAATAATAAAAATCTTAAATCTAGTTTTATTACGTAGCAAATGAAATAATGCTAAAAACTTTATCTAATTTTTCCTCTGGTATATTTTTCTATCACTTTTAAAGTATTCATCTATTACCTCCATCTTAACATAGTTTATTATAACCATATTCGCTATTTAAAGCAAGATTATTAAAACAAAAGATAGGAATGAGTTTACACCTATGAGTTTTTAAAATCAACTTTTGCAAGCTCGTTTCCTATCCTTTATTCTTAATTTTTACTTCTCTTAACATTCGTAGCGCGTTTTAATATTACAGCTAGCGTACTTCCTTCATGGAGAATAACCCCAAAGGTAATATCCATTTTCCTAAAGAAATTTAAAGACAACTAATGCAACTACAACAAACATCGCAAAGATAATATTTTGATAAGTTATCTTAAGCATTTCTTACTTAATTTATGAGCATAGCTAAGTTTTGATAAATCATTTTTCATTAAAATCAAATCCGCAACATCCATCGCAACGTCAGTACCATTTCCCATAGCTATACCTACATCAGCAAGGGACAAGCGCTGGTGCATCATTAACTCCATCACCTAACATCAACTATTACCATATTTTTCTTTCCCTACTCTTTATAATTTGCGCTTTATCAGCTGGCATAATATTTGCATTTACTTCTTCTATCCTACAATCTTCTACAGCTTCTCCAGTCAAATAGATCCCTGTAATCATCATTGTATGTATTCTTTGTTTTTAAAAATACTCTACAGCACGTTTCTGCCTCATTCGGAATATCCATAAAAGCTAATAATCCCCACTACTTTAGAATTGCATGCTACATAAACAACAGTTTTCCTTCTTTAGCCAAAGCACTCCACCTTTTTAGTTAAAGCGTCGCTTGCGTTAGCAAATGCAGTTACCTTTGCTATACGAGTACTCTGCGCTAAATACGTCGTTACTAATCCAACACCTATTTTATTCTCAACTTCTAATTCTATAGGGTTCAACATTAGAAACCTATTAACGATAGCCCGTGCTAATGGGTGATTAGATTGCTTCTCCATTGAGACAACTACTTTTAACAATTCTTCCTCATCTTCTTCAAAAATATAATCTGTAACAACTGGCTCTCCATTGGTTAATGTCCCCGTTTTTATCAAAAAGCAATTACCTTAATATTACTCAAACGCGATAAATATGCTCCCCCTTTAACGAGAACTCCACGTTTTTGATAGATTAGAAATAGTTGCCAATGTCGCTGGAATAGCACTTGCTGCCAGAGCACACGGAGATACCGCAATTAAGTAAACCATACTACGATATAAACTGATTTTCCAACTCCATTCAAATACAAATCTGCTAAAAAGAAGAACTACCGGGAATAGCATCAAAACAAGAGTTACATATTTAGGTTCCAAGCGTTGAAGCAATGTTGCAGTTTTTGTCAAACTATTTTTGCGAAGCATTGACTAAACCTAATATCTTCGTAAAAACCGTATCTCCTGGCTCTTTAGTAACTCGCATAACAAAGGTTCCTTCTCCATTAATAGTACTCCCAAAAACTTCATCACCAACAGTCTTTAGAACACTTTCTCCAGTAATAGAACTTTCATTAATAAACGTAGTCCCGCTTAAAACAATTCCATCTGTTGGAACTTGATCTCCATTTAAAACTTGTAGTTTATCCCCTATTTCAACTTTATCTATTGGAATTATCTTTATTAGTATCTTCTAAAACTAACCTCGCTTGAGTCAGATTCAAATTCAGTAAATTCGTAATCTCTTTTCTACTTTTTCGTCAACATATTCTTCTAGAAAGTGTGCTCCGGCAAAAAATAATTATTAACATAGCAGCCTCTTCGTAATTCCCGATAGCAATTGCCCCTAGTGTCGCCAAGGTCATAAGGAGGTGCACATTAGGTGAAAAATCTTTTCTCTTTTTGTATCTTGGATTGTATTTCCTAATCCCTCAAAAATAACATGATATCCAGCTATTCCAACCGTCACTATAAACAAAATATTTGAATACATTGGATAACTATTTTTCAATAGATATCCAACAATAAAACTAAATAAACCCGTAAAATACATTAATACTGGAAATTTTTCCACCATGACTGTGCATAGGACAATGATTGTGACCATAATTATTTTTCGTGATAATGATTATGTTTATGATTATGTTTATGATTGTGATTGTGTTCATGATTATGAGAACTAATATTACACTTATGCTCATGTCGACATTTATCACTATGCTTATGATTATTATCAACACTTTTTATATTTTTACACATGATATATTCTCCTTCTTTTGTAAATATCAATCAAAAATTAGTTTTTGACATATGATTATCTCTTCATATATATTATATATGAAAGAATAATCATATGTCAAATATATTCAGTTTTTCTTCTAAAAGCTTTTTCCAACCCGTTTTTATTAAAAACTATTGTTTAAAAATTATTCTAATTTTTATATTTCTTCTTATTGGAATGTTATTTTGTACTATACTAAAGGGTATATATTTAGAAGAACTATTGAACTTTTTCAACAAAATTTTCACTCGTTTTTCTATCCAAAACTTTGATTAAAAGGATTTTTATAATGAGACTTAAAAATTAGTATTTTAGCTATTCTTCTAGTTTTTATTACCGAATCTCGCAAAAGCAGAGACGCTATTTTTGAGACAACAATGCAATCTCTAACTTTAGCGATGTCAACACACATCTTGTAGTTTCGGAATTTAATACTGGAAAAATAATTTCTAAACGTGGAGAAAATAAACAAAAGTATCTGTAAGTAACTTTACCAAATCATCTTGCTTTATTCTTATTAACAGATGATTTGAAAAATAACAAAATTTCACTTGATACAAAAATAAACATTACAAACAGCGATGCTATCTTAAATAAATACAATCTTAGTTCTTCTGTTAGTGTTCAAGATGCGTTATTCCTACTTGAAAACGAGGAGTCTAATGCTCTATTAGAGGCTATTTTTCACAAAATATGATTTGACAATCGAAAAAGCAAAAACATTTTTAAGTTCAATGTCACTAATGATACAACATTAGCTTCATTAACTATTGACGAAAAAATATGAGTACGGCAAAAATATGTCGTATTTAACTAATATGATTTTAAGAAATTATCCAAAACTTACTGAGATTACTAAAAACCCAGAAGTAACTCTTTCATCTGGTTCAAAAGCAACTAACAATGTTTTCTTTTTACCGAATCAGATAAGTTTAGAGTGTTGGGACTTAATCACGCTAACAAAAATAGTATTACTTTCGCTTATAGCGGAGATACAAAATTACTTTATTACGATTTTAAACCAAAATGATGATAAGGCTACATATTTTTGATAAACTGCAAAAACTTATGACTATTTATTTAGCAATTATAGCTACAAACTTGCATTAAAAAGCTGGTAGTTATAAAATAAATAACGAAAAACATTACTTTTGATAAAGATATTTATGATTTATTCTATGAAAAACATTCTATTAAAAGATGTTACATACCTACTTATGAATAAAAATATTACTTTTTCCAAAAATACGAAACAATCTCTGCTAATGCAGGTACAGTTTTTGCCGACTTTTTCATCAAATGATACTTCAGGTGTATTGGCAAAAGTAAAAACAAATTTCATTAATGATATTAATTTTGACAAAAAGACAACTTGGAAAAAAACTACTATAGTTATCGATCGTACTAAGTACTTCGCTACTGGTATTTTAGCTATCTATTCATTAGTATTTATGGCATTCTACATTATGAAAAAGTTGTTAGAAAGGATTAATTATGGAGCAAAATAATTTAGTATTTGAAGTTGATGGGATTATCTATGAGCTTATATACAATTTTAAAGATGCCTTCCAAAAAAAGAATGGTTCGAAGAAAAATTAGTCGATGTACTAAAAATAAACCTTATATTGTCGGCGATATTTCTCATGACAAACTTCGCCTTAGTGGCTTCACACTAACAAAAAGACAATAACAATCCAAAAAAATATCAATAATCTAGAAGATTATATTTTAGAATATTGTAATTTTGGAGCACCCTTTTTGTAGTTAAAAACGATAAAAGAAAAACTATTTGGCGTTACTTACGTCAAATAGTTTTTCTTTATTCTAAACAAACTTTACACAGACTGCTTCCGGTACTTCAACACCACATTGAACAACATCTAGCTCACCAGTTTTTGATCAACTGCATACAGTTATCGTTCCTGATGTTTCATTAGTTGCAACAGCAAACTTATTATCTTTTGATAAGGCAAAATCCCTAGGATCTGCTCCCTCAGTACTAATAGTCTGAATCTCTTTTAACTTATTATCTACATTCTCAAAGACCACGATAGTATCTTGCCCACGATTACTCACATAGATAAACCTATTATCATTAGAAATTTTTATCGCACTTCCTTTATTTTTCAACAGGAAAAATCTTCTAATAATGTCGAATAGTATTCCGGATTCGTTAGATTTCCATCACCATCATAATTAAAAGCAATTACCTCACTTGTTAGCTCCGTCATAGCGTAAGCTCTTGTTTCATCTGAACTAAAGACTATATGGCGAACGCCACTACCAGCTTTTACTTTTACATTTTGAACTTTTTCTAATCTACCCTCGTTTAACTTATACGTTGTAATTTCATCCGTACCTAAATCACATGTGAAAACATAATTACCACTTGGAGAAAAACCTGCAAAATGAACATGAGGCTTTTTCTTGACGTGGATGTACACCATTTCCTTCGTGAGTATCAGTTGATAATAATGTTCCTAAAGCTCCATTAGTAATTGAATAACTATCCACCGTTCCCGTGTGGTAATTTGCTGATAGCAAGTACTTGTCATCATGACTTACCTCGACGTAACATGGAGGATTACCGTCTTTTGAACTGATGTTAGTTCTTCGAGTCTCCCATCTTCTAAAACTCTAAAACTAGTAACAGCTCCATTACCTTCTCTTTTTAGATACACTGTATAAATTTTTATTATCACTCGATAGCGCCAAGTAAGTCGGATTTTTCTACTTTAGCAACTGATGCTACTTCTAACACTCTACCTTCTTCTGATAATTCTATTTTATATATTCCTTGAGCTTTCTTTTTAGTATATGTTCCTATATATGCTCTTACCATTTTAGCCTCCTAGCCATTATTTCATCATTTATAACACCTATTATACCATTTATCGCTATTTTTGTATAATATATTAACTTTTCTCTTTATTACCGACCTATGCTTCCCAAGTAAATCTTCTTGATTTTTAATATTTTTTTATAATAATTAACCTTGATTTTATCGGAAAATCAGAAATACTTCGTTTTGTTCTCTTTTTGCATAATTTAAGTTTTACTTCTGAGCCCGTTCTTGATATAATAAAGTATATTATTATGCAAATTTTAGGAGGACAACTGTGAAACACGAATTTATACTAGTTCTTGACTTCGGTAGTCAGTACAACCAACTTATCACACGTCGTGTACGTGAGCTTGGTGTTTATTCTGAGCTACATGATAACGAGATTTCTATTGACGAAATTAAAAATGAACCCTAAAGGGAATTATTCTTTCTGGAGGTCCTAACTCTGTTTATGAAGAAAATTCTTTAACAATTGATGATGAAATTTTCAACCTAGGTATTCCAGTGCTTGGTATTTGCTACGGAATGCAATTAATGCAACACAAACTTGGAGGTCGTGTAGAATCTGCGACTAGCCGTGAATACGGAGCACATAACATTGATGTAGTTGCTGGTGCTCATCTATTCGAAGGTACTCAACTACTCAACAAGTATTAATGAGTCACTCTGACAAAGTTGTTGAACTAGCTGATGGATTCAAAGTAGTAGCAACTAGTGATAACTGCCCTATCGCTGCTGCAGAAAACGTGAAAAAAAGGATTCTACTGCTCAATTCCACCCAGAAGTTCGTCATTCAGAATACGGTTATGACTTACTTAAAAAAACTTTATTAGAAACGTTTGTAACTGTACTGAAAACTGGACTATCCAAAACTTTATCGATGACAAAATCAAAAGAAATTCGTGCAGAAGTTGGAGATCAAAAAGTTCTTGTGCATTATCTGGTGGTGTAGACTCTTCTGTAGTAGCAGCTCTTTTAGACAAAGCAATCGGAGACCAACTTATCTGTATGTTTATCGATCACGGTTTACTTCGTAAAGGTGAAGCAGAAGCTGTTATGTCTACATTCAGTAAAGAAATCGATGGTGGTTTCAACATGAACCTTATTAAAGTAGATGCAAAAGAAAGATTCCTTGGAAAACTTAAAGGCGTAAGTGATCCAGAGAAAAACGTAAAATTATCAGTAACGAGTTCGTATATGTATTTGATGAAGAATGTGCAAAACTGCACGATGTTCCATTCCTAGCACAAGGAACTCTTTACACAGATGTTATCGAATCTGGAACTAAGAATGCACAAACTATCAAATCTCACCACAATGTTGGTGGACTACCAGAAGATATGCGTTTCTCACTTATCGAGCCTCTTAACACATTATTTAAAGATGAAGTTCGTGCATTGGGAGAGCTCTAGGTCTTCCTCACGAAAATAGTTTGGCGTCAACCATTCCCAGGTCCAGGACTAGGTATCCGTGTTCTTGAGAAGTGACAGAAGAAAAACTTCAAATCGTGCGCGATAGTGACTTTTTATCCTACGTGATGTTATAGCTAAACGTGGTTTAGAAGGAGAAATCTGGCAATACTTCACATGTCTTCCTGATATCCGTTCAGTAGGAGTTATGGGAGATGTTCGTACTTACGATTACACTGTTGCAGTTCGTGCCGTAACAAGTATCGATGGTATGACAGCAAGCTGGGCACACATCCCATTTGAAGTACTTGAAGAAATCTCAGCACGTATCGTAAACGAAGTAGCACACGTTAACCGCGTAGTCTACGACATCACAAGTAAACCACCAGCAACTATAGAATGGGAATAGGTTATAAACATAATTTGGAGTGAGAAACCTAATTTACAGCATTTAAGATTATTAAAAAGCTATAAAAACCTATTTTTCAATTAGGTTCCCCACCAAAACCCCACCAAAATATTTCGGTGGGAGTAATTTTTATATTAAAACTTATTATGCTAAAATCTTAACATTAAATTATTTATTTCAAAACTTAAAAGCACTTTCCTAAAATAGAATAGTGCTATATTAATCTAGCTAACATTAATGAAATTATTGTTAGCTTTAATCATATTTTTCATTGACGTTTCTAATTTTTCATATAATCTTCCTATATTGCCAATCAGGAGATTATCAATTTTACAGGGAGTCTAATTTTTTTCTTTTATTAAATCTTTTAGAAATAAGCCATTATTATATGTGTACTTATCTGTTATTTTTGTAAACAGGATACTAAAAATAAACAAGTTTTTCATTTAAACTTCTCGTATCTATATAATATATATCTCTTCCCGATATAAACGATTGCTTTTGGTAAAAATGTTGCATTTTCTGCACTCGAAAGTTATCACGCCCGACGGATTAATTTCGATATTATCACATAACATTTAATTCCGTTATTAAACTTACTTCTCACAATATAAGCAACATCCATTTCACTAGATTCTTTATTTCCCGAGTATGAAAAACATTAGGTTTAATAATTTCTAAAGATAGTTCTGGTATCGATTGGCAATTTTACTATTATTTTTAAAGCATCTTCTCTTGTAAATTTATTGACATAATCAAAATTCATCAATTTGCTTTTTTTCTTGAATACGGCTGTAAAAATATTAAAACACTCTTTATTCCATTTTTCATTGTATTTTATAGGTTTTAATACTTGAAAATGTGAATAACCAACAAAATCTTTTTGGTAAAATATACTATCTGCATTAGTTGTGTCACTGAATGTTATAACATTCCCTGATTCTGTATTCTCATAGTTGGTGTAACCTCCTATATCATTGTTATAACTTGAATTCACCACTACTGGATTGATACCATCTTCGTGCATTAAATTTTTATTTGTCACCTTGTGATTTTTGTGATGATTAATAATAGTTCTTCGATTTTAAACTCTTTCCAATCTTGTATATTAATTTTCTTCGTTTGCATCACCCTAAATTTAAAATTAATTTGTTATCTTCTATATTTGATTTGTACAGTACACTATCCAATAATTTTTCATTAAACTCTTTTACACTTATATTTTGTTCAACATAATGTAATCTAGTATCGTCTTTTTAAAATCTTCTTCAAATATTTCAAATTCCTTCTGTGGCTTTTTGATATGATAGATTTTCTTCTGGATTTAACCATTGATGAGTATTATATTTTTCATCTACTCTTGTGAATTACTTCTAACCAATATTTTTTTCTACATCTTTCCAACGATTTTTATATCATGTCTTCCCTTATTTTTACTCTTTCTAATCCATCATCTTCTATGTAACAAGCAGATACTTTTTCCCATTTTGAGATTTTTCCAGTTTCAAATACAAAAATACTTGTGATTACTCCTTCATCAAATAAATTTTTCGAAGTTTAACTATCATTTCCAAAGTATCCAAAAATCTTTTGCATTCTATCTTTTCTAATTTTTTATCAGGCAAACTAAATGTACATTTTGTCCCAAAAAGGAACATTTGTTAAAACATTTTCTACTATCTTCTACAACCATACTTTCTTCGTAAGGTGGATTCATTAAAACTTTTAGTTATATTTTTGATTTTATTCAATTACATGCTTTTCTTCTCTAGTGTCTAAATGTTCTAAATTTGCTTTTTCGGTCTTTATGAATAGCATGTTAGCACAAGCCAACGCAAGATTTCTCTATCAAATTCTATGCCAAATAACTTGTTGTTTTATCTCTTCTGCTTCTTTTTGTATTACTTCCTCCTACTTCTCTTATCATATTCGCCATAGATTTCACCTATACGCCGCTACCAGCAAGAGAAGGTAGTGAGGTAGTGATAGCGACAATTTTTAACTTTTATAGAATTTACGGAAATGAAACAGGGAATATTTCTGTGATGGTTAAGAGCATGAAGAAGCTTGATAAATGGAATATGGCATGAACTTTAATAGCAGCACAGTAAGTGTGTGTACACTTACGGAAAGACTTCAGAAATCAAATCGAAGATTTAATTTCGAAACAACATTTTTAGCTTATTAGGGAGAACTCTAAGACCCCCAGAAGGAGGATATTTAAGATGGAAAATAGAAAGAGAAATATAAGGTTGAGATTGATTTAACAGATAAAGAAAAAGAATTGTTGAAAGGAAAAAGAAGAAAGCAGAGCAAAAGCATGAGCCGCTTTATACGAAAAACAGTTTTAGAAAAGGAAATTATGAAGTTGACTTGAAGCCTTTTGGAGAGATTTATACGGAACATTATTCGCTGCCACAAATAAATTAAATCAAATTGCCAAGAGAGTAAATCAAACAGGAGTAATTTATAAAAGCGATATTGATGATATGAAAAATCTATCGAAAAGTTCTCAAAGAGCAAGGACTATACATTCTTTTGCTGATGAAAAGGACAAAGTAAGTGATAAGCAATTAGGACTGATAACTTCTTATAGCTGTATATTTTTACAGTTGTAAGAGTTACTTTTCTAATGATATAATATTAAAAATAGGAGGTCAAAATTATGGGTGAAGAAATTATATTTTTGATAGATGATGTGCTTAGTAGAAAAGAATTTTAAGTAAGAATTGGTTGGAAGAAAATGCAAAGTTGCAAAGACGCCAGTTAAACTCTATGCAAATAACAAAGTGAAAAGAATAGACCTTGATGTATTAGCAAGGATATGCGTTGCGTTGAATGTTGAGGTTGGAGATATTATGAAAATTCAACATAAAAATCGGAGGAAGATAAATGGAAACGAAAGTGATAATTATTCCAGATGGTAAAATCTGTGATTATATTGATGGTAAATTTAGAAATGATACGCCAGAAGAATATGTAAGACAAACTGTTGAGAAAAAGACTTGTCAATGAACATAAATACTCAAGAGATAGAATATGTGTTGAATATACTGTACAAATAGGTTCTGGAAAGAAAAAGAGCTGACATTGTAATTTTTCTGATGAAGAAATAGATAAAAAAACAAGAAAATATTAAGATAATAATTAGAATGCAAAAAGTGAAAAATAGAAGCTAATAATGCTAAGGATGGTGTGGCTCAATTAAAATCATATATGTCCGCTTGCCCTTAATGCTGAATGGGGATGTGGACAAAATAGTAAAGAAAAGTTTGTCTTTTAAAAATTACTGATGATAAAGGTGTAATTCAGTTTATGGATTACAATGATATACCATCTGCAGATGGCAATGTGATGATATCAATCGTCGAAGAGCTTCACTTAAGAATGCATCAGATGACAATCTTTATTTACATTTAAGACTTGCCACAATCACATTTATGTAAATGAAAGGTATGCAAAACAGCCAGCATTTTTGAGTTTGCTTAAAGTTATTTTTGCAAAAATTGAAGATGAAAGAAATATCCCAAAAGGCTCTTGAATTTTTACGCAACGAGCGAAGAACGCTCTAATTCAGATGGACAATTAACGGTTAAAAATAGAATTGAAAAATATTTGACCGCGTAAAAAGAAAAAGAATGCAAAATTTTTGATCCTAATGACACTATAAAACTTAACCTCAGAACATTATCATATATTGTTAGTGAGATTCAAAATACAGTTTACTTAATACAAGAATTGATATTATGGAAAAACTTACGAGAAATTGTTGGTGCAAATTTGCGTGGCGATAGGGAGAGTTTTTACACAAGAAATAAAGTATATGATGGTAGTAGAAATGATAAAATCCAACTATCGACGAAATAGGATTCTGATCTTCAGGTTTCGTGCTACATAATGACACAGGCAAATAGTCATAAACTACAAGGGTTTTAGAGCTTCTACCAAAGTTTAAAATCAAAAAAATGAATCGTTGATGTGCTGTTTAGAGCAGTTATTATGAAAATAAATGTTGCAAAACAGACATCAGCATAAAGGAGGAACTCATATGTCTAAGGTGAAAAAGAGACGATTGAAGCAAAAAGGATTTGCTATTCAAATTTATACTGAAGACTTTCAAAACGACTATATAAGTCTAACGGATATTGCTAGATATAAAAGCGATGAACCAAGTGATGTAATTAAAAAATTGGATGAGAAGAAAAAGATACAATTGAATTTCTTGGTTTATGGGAAAGCTTTAAACAACATGAATTTCAATTCGGTCGAATTCGACCGAATTAAATCGGAAAGCTGGATATAATTCCTTTACACTGTCCCCTCAAGAAATGGGTAGAAAAAACAGACGCAATCGGAATTATCTCAAAAGGAGGAAGATACGGTGGTGCATTTGCACATACAGATATTGCCTTTGAATTTGCTTCATGGATTTCTGCTGAATTTAAGATGTATGTAATTCAGGATTACAAAAGACTTAAGTCAGATGAAAACTCTAAGCTATCATTAGGTTGGAATTTGAATAGAGAAATTTCCAAGATTAACTACAAAATTCATACAGACGCAATCAAAGAATATCTCTTAAAAGATCTTACCAACGAACAGTTGTCTTACAAGTATGCAAGTGAAGCAGATATGCTCAATGTAGCCTTGTTTAACAAGAGAGCTAAACAGTGGCGTGAAGAAAATCCTGAGTTAAAGGGTAATATGAGAGACTATGCAAGTCTGAATGAATTACTTGTTCTTGCAAATATGGAAAGCTATAATGCAATTCTTATTGGTAAAGGTATGGATCAAAAAGAAAGAATGATAGAACTTAGAAAGCTTGCCAGAACTCAGCTGATGTCAATTGGAAAAGTTGAACAATACAGGTATTAAGAGTTTAGAGGATAAATCAAAGAAATAGAGGGTTGTTAGTGAGATGGGCATTGAAAAATTATCTTATTTCCAATAATATTGATCTTGTTGATACTAATTGCTTTTCTAAAATTTATTATAAAAGTTAGTGGAATGATTTTAGGTATAATATCTTTCCTAGTATTTATTGGAGCAGTAGCTTGCTTTATACAAAAAGATATGGCAACAGGAATAGCAGCATTACTACTGGCATTCTTGATCAGTCCTTATGGGCTACCTAAAATTGCACTTTGGATCACAGCATATCTTGAAGTAGCGAAAGATACATTAAAGGAAATATAAGAGAGAGTTAAGACGATGGAATATAAATCTATCGTCTTTTTCTATGCCTAAATTTCAGAGAAAGGAGGCGATGATATGAGTATGTATTTATTTGATGAACAACCTATACTGGCTAATAAAGCATTAGCCAGAGAATTAGGCTTAAATGAAGCTCTTGTGCTTCAACAAATAAATTACTGGATTGAGATAAATAAGAAGTCTGGTAACAATTATCATGATGGCAAGTATTGGACATATAACTCCACATGAGCATGGCAAGAAAAAGATTTTGATTATTTAAGTGTTGATACAGTAAAGAGAACTTTTTCCAAGCTTGAAAAAGCGGGCTATCTTTTAGTTGGAAACTATAATAAAGATCCTAGAGATAAAACGAAGTGGTACACAATAAATGACAAGAAATTAGAAGAACTTTATCTTGAACTAAATCAAAGAAAACAAGAGAAAGAAAGAAAAATATTAGAACAAGTAAAGTAAAAGTGCTATGCCTAATGCATTAGGGCAAAAATGCACCAATGGAAGAGGGCAAAATCAACCAATGCAATGAGGCATTTAGCACCGATGCATTTGATGAAAATCTACCAGTGCATTATGGCAACTTGCATGAACCATTACCAGAGATTACTACAAATAATTCATCAAAGATTACTCAGATATTTCTACAGAGAAGTCCTCCCACCTACCCATCTATGAAAGAGATCTGTTTTATTCAGGGGACGGAATGGAGGAAGGACGTAAACAAATAAAAATCATATAAATCTTGTTTAGAAGAATTAAGAGAAAAGCATGGGATACAACGAACATATGAAACTGGGCAATAAGATTATTGCTAAAACCTTTGATGAAATAATTAAAGTTTTAGCTGATGTTGTCAGTATTAAATGCGGAAGATACAGTCACAATAAATCAAACGAAATTACCAGCATATGTTGTTCAAGAGAGATTTAGAGAATTAGATTCTTCGCATAGGGAGTATCTTGTAAATGCTTTATCAGAGAACGAATCAAAAATAAGAAATGTAAGAGCATTTATCTTAAGGCGGCATATAATGCACCAAGCAATATGGATGCCTATTATACAGCACTTGTTAGTTATGATATGAGGGAAGGAGGTTACTAATGATAAATGAAGAAATTTCTAATAGAGTAGTTAATATTGAGTTAATGTCTTAAAGGCAACATATCAAGAAATCTTAAGCCAAGTAAAGAAGTTACAACAGAGATCAAAACAACATGGTGGCTAGATAAACTTATCAAGGCTGAGGGAAATGAAGTCAAACTCAAAGATATGGTTAAGAAAGGTCAGCATGAAGAAATCAATGTTAAAGATGGTGAATTAAAAAGAACTAAAAAGAATTGAATAAACACGTGTTAAATCTCAGTGATGAAAGATAAGGGACTGGACACATTCAGTATTCTTCAAGCAAAAGATACAGAAGTTATGAATAAAGCTTTTCAAAATGTGCTATCAAATATTGAGAAAAAGATAGAGTCAATTCACAAGAACATAAAGAAATTTAAAGAACTAGCTAAAAATACTATTTCTAAGGATAAAGTCAAGAATAAACAAAAGGAGCAGGAGCCTATGATAGATAAGATACTAAAAGACATCAAAGGCATTCAAAGAGTGCAAGATAAGGCAAGTTTCTAAACAGAACATTCCCTATCTTGCATTTTTCTATGTAGGCAATATCTTTTCTCATCATGTACGAGCCTATACTGACGGCGATGTGATAGATAAAATCTTTCAAGGAATATTGGAACTTAACACCATGAGCTCACTGCCAAGTATTCATGTGGCTGATATTTTAATGGGCGTGGGAGTAGCAGCTTTAATTAAATTTATTGTCTATACCAAAGGTAAAAACGCAAAAAAGTTCAGACAGGGGAAAGAGTATGGCTCAGCAAGATGGGGAACGAGAAAAGATATAGAGCCGTATATGGATGAAAAGTTTCAAAATAATATCTTGCTTACTCAAACTGAGCGATTAACCATGAATGGCAGACCGGCAAATCCAAAGTATGCAAGAAATAAAAATGTTTTGGTTATAGGTGGTTCAGGCTCCGGAAAGACGAGATTTTATGTAAAACCGAACCTAATGCAAATGCACAGTAGCTATTGTGTTACAGATCCTAAGGGAACGATAGTCATTGAATGTGGTAAGATGCTTGAAGATAACGGTTATGAGATAAAAATCTTAAATACCATCAACTTCAAAAAGAGTATGAGTATAATCCATTCGCCTACCTTAGAAGTGAAAAAGATATATTGAAACTGGTACAGACAATTAGTGCAAATACCAAGGGAGAGGGTGAAAAAGCAGGCGAAGATTTTTGGGTGAAAGCCGAAAAACTCTACTATACTGCTCTTATTGGCTACATCTTCTATGAAGCTCCAAGAGAAGAAAAGAACTTTGCAACACTCCTTGATATGATAGATGCTTCAGAAGTCAGGGAAGATGATGAAACATATATGAATCCTATTGATGAGGCTATTTGAAGCATTGGAAAAGAAAGAGCCTACGCACTTTGCAGTAAAAGCAATATAAAAAGTACAAATTGGCTGCGGGAAAAACAGCAAAGTCTATTCTTATTTCATGTGGTGCAAGGCTTGCTCCATTTGATATTCAAGAACTACGGGACTTAATGAAAGAAGATGAACTTGAACTTGATACACTTGGAGATAGAAAGACAGCACTTTTTGTTAATATCTCTGATACAGATGATACCTTCAATTTTGTTGTATCTATTATGTACTCACAGCTATTTAACCTACTTTGTGATAAGGCAGATGACGAGTATGGAGGAAGATTACCCGTTCATGTAAGGTGCTTACTTGATGAGTTTGCAAACATCGGCTTAATTCCGAAGTTCGAGAAATTGATTGCAACAATCAGAAGTAGAGAGATTTCAGCAAGTATCATATTACAAGCACAATCTCAGCTAAAGGCAATTTACAAGGATAATGCAGATACGATTGTAGGCAACTGCGATAGCACTTTATTTCTTGGTGGAAAGGAAAAGACAACACTTAAAGAACTGTCTGAAACACTGGGTAAAGAAACCATAGATCTGTATAACACATCGGAAACAAGATCTAATGCTAATAGCTATGGACTGAATTACCAAAAGACAGGAAAAGAATTGATGAGCCAAGACGAGATAACAGTTATGGATGGTAGCAAGTGTATTTTTCAGCTTCGAGGTGTCAGACCATTTTTGTCAGATAAATTTGATATTACAAAGCACAAGAATTACAAGCCCCTTGAGGACTATGATAAAAAGAATGTGTTTGATATTGAAGACTATATCAAGAGAAAAGGAAAAGTTAAGTTTAATAGAAATACAGTAATTACAAGATTGTAATATTTTTCTTTTATAGCTTTATGTGGCGTGGGTATATTTGGTATAATAAGATAAATTTGAATTTATAGAGGGGTGTGGCTATTTGAAGAACGGTAGACCTGATTTCAGAGATATAAAGTCATTTGAAGAATTTTTCTAGATATTATTGGTACAGAGAGGAACTTTCAAAAATTTGCAAAAGTCACTTGGATTAGAATATAGAAGTACAAAGCAAGAACTGAATCATATCATAGAACAATATTTTATGGAAATAGAATAGAGAAATCTCAGAGAAATGGAAACAAATAAAATCAAACAGAAGTTGTAACATTATGTACACCATTACTTGAATGTGCTTTTTCCTTTTAATCAAAAATTTAGGGACTATTTTTTTCTGCAGTAACGGGTGTTAGTCCATTTAAGTTCAATGCCGATATGGCAACGGCATGAGAAAAGTGAAAACAGAAAATGACTTAAACTTTACAATTCAAGATATGCTCAAAGTATATTATGGCGAGTCAGACTACGCTAAGTATGATAATTCAGCTTGTCAATGGAATCAATTCCAAAGGACTTTTGCTCAGATGAATTTAGCAACTATTATTCTAATCAAGTTAAAAGTTGCTGCTATTATATGGAAAGAAGTTGAGACTCAAAAATGAAAAATTTATTCGAGACAACTCCCTAAAACGAATATGGAGATAAAAATAGAGGAGTATCATAAATAAATCCTAGTTTGTCGAACTGAATATAAAAGTATTAAAGACGATAGAAATAAAAATCTATCGTTTTTTCATGCCTATTTTCAATTTATATTGCGATCAATAAATAGGGGAAAACTCGCAAGAGTTGCTAACTAGTATTTCAAATGCCTCTCACTAATATATACACGACAAAATGCTAGTTCCTTAAATATGTTACAGAAAGTAAAGGAAAAAGATGATAAGGATAAGAAGCCCTACCTAATAGATAACTAAATATACAAATACTTGGTGATTGAAATTAACTTTTTCAGTCGCTTTTTAATTGGAGGAAAAATGGATAAAGAAATGATTAATATCAATGCCAATCTGTTAAAAAAACCTACTTTTGGAACTTTTACAAGAGGTGATGAAGAGGTTCAAGTTGTAAATTTTGCTCTTTCGAAAGGATATGGAAAAGGTAGAGAGTATATCAACTGTGCAGCCTATGGCAATAAATCTCGACGTGGCTAAGGAATTTTCAGAAGGTGATTTCATTCATGTGTATGGTTACTTCAACAAACGAACTAAAAATGGAAAGACATATAAAAATTTTGTAGTTATGTCTATGAACAAAATTGAAAAGAAAGAAGAAAACGAGGAGGAATAAATAATGGATTTTTTCGTACAAGCAGTTAATGTATTAAAGATTTTGGTAATGGCAGTAGGTGCTGGTCTTGGAGCATGGGGTGTTATTAACCTTATGGAGGGATATGGTAATGATAACCCTGGAGCAAAATCTCAGGGCATTAAGCAGCTAATGGCTGGTGGAGGCATCGTTCTAATCGGCTTAAAACTAATCCCATTACTTTCAAATGTATTGAAGTAAGGAGAGTAGCTTATGTTTGGTATTTTCGATAAGATAGAGGAATTTTTTAAAGAGCTTCTTCTCGGAGGTATCCAAGCAAATCTTGAGTCAATGTTTATCGACATTAATGATAAAGTCGGAGCAGTAGCAACCGATATAGGCAAGACACCAATGGGATGGAACTCAGAGGTATTTAACTTTATTAAGAGTATCAATGATAGTGTCATTATTCCAATTGCAGGTTTAATCATTACAGCAGTTTTATGTATTGAACTGATAAATATGGTTATGCAAAAGAATAATATGCACGATACAGATACCTTTGAGTTTTTAAATACATGATAAAGATGTGGATAGCGGTATGGCTAGTATCTCATGCCTTTACATTCTCAATGGCAGTATTTGATGTTGCACAACACCTTGTAAATCAGGCGGCAGGAGTAATCAATACTTCTGCTGCCGTTTCAGGTGATCAAATTGTTCAGATGGTTGAGGGATTAAAAGACAAAGGACTTGGAGAACTGGTGATGATACTCTTTGAAACCTCGCTTGTTAAAGTTGCAATACAGGTTATGTCGGTAGTCATAATGCTAGTTGTCTATGGCAGAATGTTTGAGATATATGTTTACTGTTCAGTTTCAGCAATTCCATTTGCCACTATGGGAAATAAGGAGTGGGGACAAATTGGAACAAACTATATCAAAGGTCTATTTGCTATTGGGCTTCAAGGCTTATTCTTGATTATATGCTTGGGTATTTATGCAGTTTTAGTAAAGACGATAAAGATAACGGACATTCATGCAAGTACCTTTATGATATTAGGCTATGCATTACTTCTTGGTCTAATGATGCTAAAGAGTGGAACGCTTGCAAAAGAGTGTATTAAACGCACATTAAGGAGGATTTTTAATGATAGAAGTAAAGAAAAAGTTGTTTCCTGTTTCAATTATTGCAGTAGGAATTGGAGCATTTGCTATCTCGATTTTTAACAGGAACAAATTAAAGAATTTAGAAGATGAAGTAAAAAGTACAAGAGATGATGTGAAATCTATTCTTTGTTATCAAGAGCAGAAAAATGCATTCATTGAGTCAGAATTAGAAGAGATGAGAAATGAAGTTGCTTCATGCTATGAACATTTTGAAGCATTTTCAAAGGAAAAAGAAGATGGGAGGTAGCTATGGGCTATGTACCAATTCCCAAAGATTTAAAAAAGGTAAAAACAAAGGTAGCCTTTAACCTTACAAGAAGACAATTAATTGGATTTACACTTGCTGGACTGGTTGGTATACTCAGTCTATTTATTTATGAGAAAGTTTATGCCAAATGATATAGCGATACTGTTTTTAATTGTATCAACGCTTCCAATCTTCTTTGTAACACTATTTGAAAAAGATGGACTTACCTTTGAGAAATATTTTAAGCACATATATCTACACAAGTTTTATCAACCACAGAAGCGAGTGAGAAAGGAGGTTTACCTTGAACAAGAAAAGAAAATTACAGCAAAATTCAATTAGAAAAATCAAAAGGTATTAAAGGAAAACAAAAAGAAACCTGAAAAAAAGAAAAAGCTGACTAAGCAGAAGAAAAAGCTTCTCTAATCGACTTAATATTTAAGAAAGAGCCTAAGAGATATACTGTTGAAGACACAATACCTTATCTGAGAATGCTAAAAAGTGGAATATGCCAGCTTGATGAAAAGCACTATAATAAGTGTATTGCATTTCAGGATATAAACTATCAGCTTGCCTTAGAAGAAGATAAGGATTTGATTTTCAATCAATTTGCGAATGTCTTAAACTCTTTTGATCCAAGTGTAGATATTGAGTTTTCATATATCAATCAGCTTGGAAGAAATAATGAATTAAAAGCAGCTATTCAGATACCGGATAAAAATGATGGTTATGATGATATTCGATTAGAGTTTCGTGAGATGTTAAAAAGTCAGCTTGCAAAGGGAAATAATGGTTTAAAGAAATCGAAGTATATCACCTTTGGAGTTGAAGCGGATAGTTTGGAGCAAGCGACTGCAAAACTTGAGCGACTTGAGATTGATATATTATCAAATCTAAAGAGTATGGGAGTTCGTGCTGAGGGCTTAACTGGAGAAGAAAGATTAAAGGTATTGCATGATATTTTAAATCCAGATAAGCTCTTTTCTTTTTCCTATAAAGACTTAAAACCAAGAGAAAGTACAAAGACTGTTATTGCACCAGATTCTTTTTAATTTTTGTACCAAGTAAGTATTTTAAGTTTGGAAAATATATTGAGCTGTAGTCATCTTCAAATACTTGCAAGCGAGCTGTCGGATAGAATGCTTGCAGAATTTTTGATATAGATGATAACATCAATATTTCTTTTCATATCAAGGCAGTTGAACAGACAGAAGCGATTAAGATGGTGAAAAGAAAAATACAGATATTGATAAGATGAAGATTGAGGAAAATAAAAAGGCAGTTAGAAGTGGCTATGACATGGACATATTGCCAAGTGATTTAATTACCTATGGTGATAATATCAAGATGCTTTTAAAAGACCTTCAGACAAGAGATGAGCGTATGTTTATCGTAACGATTGTCTTTATGAATTTTACAAAGACAGTACAAAAGCTAGATACGACTATTTCTCAGATTTCATCTATTGCAAGTAAGCATAATTGTAAGATTAAACGCTTAGATCATAGTCAAGAACAAGGTTTTATCAGTGTATTACCTCTTGGCGTAAATAAGATTGAAATAGATAGAGGGTTAACCTCATCATCTACAGCAGTCTTTTTACCATTTACAACAGAGGAGCTTTTCATAAACTCATCAAATAGCTTGTACTATGGATTAAATGCCTTAAGCCATAATCTTATTATGGCTGATAGAAAAATGCTTAAAAATCCAAATGGCTTAATTTTAGGTACGCCTGGTTCTGGTAAGTCATTTTCTGCAAAGCGTGAAATGGCAAATGCTATTCTTACAACCGATGATGATGTCATTATCTGTGATCCAGAGGGTGAATATGGCAATCTTGTTAAACAGTTTAAGGGAGAAGTCATAAAGGTTAGTGCAAAGAGTAAAGACTATCTTAATCCCCTAGATATAAATATGAATTATGGAGATGGAGATGCACCACTTAAGGATAAGGCAAATTTTATTATGTCTATGCTTGAACTTGTGGTTGGTGGTAGTGGACTTACAGCAGAAGAAAAGTCTGTTATAGATAGGTGCTTACCTAAGATTTACGAGAAATATTTTGAAAATCCAGTTCCAGAGAATATGCCTATACTTCAAGACCTTTACAATATGTTAAGAGGGCAAGAAGAAAAGGTGGGAAAGAAACTTGCAACAGAAATGGAAATCTATGTTTCAGGAAGTCTTAATGTCTTTAATCACAGGTCAAATGTTGACTTAAACAAGCAGCTCATTTGCTTTGATATTAAAGAACTTGGAACACAGCTTAAAAAGATAGGAATGCTTGTTATTCAAGATCAGGTGTGGAATAAGGTGTCGCAAAATAGAAACACAGGAAAAAGCACAAGATACTACATTGACGAGTTTCACTTGCTTTTAAAAGACGAGCAAACTTCTCAGTATTCTGTTGAAATTTGGAAGAGATTTAGAAAATGGGGCGGCATTCAACAGGAATTACACAAAATGTCAAAGATCTACTTGCAAGTAAAGAAATTGAAAATATTTTTGACAATACGGATTTTATTCTAATGCTTAATCAAGCAACAGGTGATAGAGATTGGCTTGTTGTAAAGCTTAAAATCTCAAAGGATCAGGAAAAATTCGTTACCAATTCAAGAGCAGGTGAAGGTTTGATTTTTCTTTGGAAACACCATTGTTCCATTTGTAGATAACTTCCCTAAAGACACAATCCTATATCAAAAAGATGACTACAAAAACCTGAAGAAGTGAGGTAGCGTCTTATGAGTAAAAAGAAAGCGAGATTTGAATGAAAAGTTAAGGGCAAGAGAAGAGAAAATCATCACAAAATCTGAAACAGATGATGTCCTAGATTATAAAAAGAAAAAAACTGGAGATGATTACAGGGATAAGGTAGTTAAAGAAGAAAACAGGTTTCAAGATAAAAATTCATGAGAAGATAAGTAAAAGAACGGATATTACTAGTGAAATAGAAACAAGTAACAAGAGCAAAAATGCTATAAAAAGAAATATTCGAAGTAACAGTTTTCAAGCCGAAGTAGCCAAGTCAGATTATCAAACAGAGGTTAAAGAAAATCGTATCTATGATCCTTTAGCAAAAGACCAAGATGGTGATGGTGTTGTTGATAGATATGATAATGATTTTAGAGATAGCGATGTATCATATGAGCCTTTAGGTAATAAAAATCAAACTTCATGAAAAGCAGAAAAAGGTCACTTAAAAGAAAGAACTATTCTGATAAGCTCTTTTACAAGAAAAGAGATGGATAAGAAAAGGAAGATAACACTAAAGCTTCTAAAACTGGTAAAGAAGTCATCAGAGATAGGGAAAAGAAAAATCAGCTTTATAAAAAGGTATAACAAAAGAAACCTTAGTCGGTGGAAGTGTGATTGGAGCCGCAAAACTTGGTGAGGTTACAAGTGCTTATCTATCATCTGGTAGTGATGAAAATGCATCTGTTGAAGCTGCTGAAAAAGGCTTAGGAAGTTCCTCTAAACTTATTCATGGCGTAAAAAATTATTCGGATAAGAGAAAAAAAGGAAGATATATGATTTAGAAAAGAGCAATAGGAAAAATCAAAAGTAGAAAGTCCAAGCTTGAGTTTAGAAAAGAGCATGGACGAGGTTGAGAAGACAGACCAATATAAAAAGCAAATGCTTATAAGAAGTTTCAAAAGAAGAAACAGATGAAGTCAGCTATCTATAAACAAAAGAAGACAAGAATTAGAGATAGAGTTAAAAAGACACTGATGGATACATTCAAGGTATCTAAAGACTTCATCATAAGAAAAGCAAAAAGTGGCAGCAATAGTAGTAGCTGCCATAATTATTTTTGGAACTTTTGTATTTAACTTTGCAAGCATGACAATGGGTGGATTTGCTAATTCTACGAGCAGTGTTTTAACAACATCATATTTATCAAGACCAAATGTTTTAACTGAGATTAACCAAAGTTTTTCTCAAACAAGGAGAATGACTTATATAGCGAGCTTGAAAATGTAGAAAAGAATAATCCCAGATACGATGAATATATCGTAAGAAAAATGGAGATATTGGTCATAATGTTCATGAACTTTTATCCTATATCACTTCAAGATATGGTGAAGTAAAGAGTTTATCTGAAGTTAGTAATATTTTAGATGACTTATTTAAGACTATGTACCATGTCGATTATAAAGAGGAAATAGAGATAAGGTATAAGACTGTAACTGGAACTTACACTGATGAAGAGGGGAACGAATATACCGAGAGCCATGAAGAACCTTATGAGTATAGAAAGCTCATTGTTACTTTAAGTAAAAGAGAAATGGATAGCGTGGTTCGAGAAGTCTTCGTTAAGTATCCAGACAATTTAAAGCATTATGAAGCACTATTCCTTGCACAGGGGAATATGGGCGAAATGTTTGGCAACACGAATCTCATTACTGCAAATGGTGGCATAGGTGGAGGAAAAGAATACGAAGCATCGTCTGATGTTCAAAAGAAAATTGTAAATGCAGCATATATTACTCCATCACCTGGAGCAGGTTGGTGTGCAATGTGGGTTTCTCAGGTTTATCAAAATGCAGGTCTTGGATATATCGGAGGTAATGCTAATGATATGTACCGAAACCATACATTTACTTCTGATAGATCAAAGTTAAAAGTAGGAATGCTTGTAGCAGTTGAAAGTAGCAGTAGTGGTGGACAAGCCGGACTTACTTATGGTCATGTCGGAATTTATATTGGTGATGGTAAGGTAATGGATAATATCGGAGTAGTTAGGGTAACAACCTTAGATGATTGGATTGCAACATTCTGTAAACACCATCCAGTAGGATTTGGATTTCCACCAAACGTACAAAGATAGAAGGGAGTGGAAAATGTGAATAGGGAACTGAATACTGTTAATAAAAAAATTCAAAAGTTATTAGATAAGAAGGTTCAGATCGATAAAGATTTAGAGCCTTTATTTATTCGTAAAGATGAACTATTAGACCAGAGTATGTAGTGATTTGTAGAGAGAACAATATCACTCTTGAAGAATTAGTGAAGATGTTCAAAGAGAAAAAGAAAAAGGAGAAATATAGTAATGAAAAGCAAATTGAAGAATGAAAGTATTAGCTGCACTTATTGGAGCAGCGTTACTTTTGGTTTCAATTATAGGTGTGATGACTGTAAATAAGCAGATTGTATTTGCAAAAAGATGGAACTGTACTTTCAATGCTTAATCCGATTGAAGCTCTTGCAGAAACGGAAGAGAAATTTGAAGTAAAGATTAAGTATGTATTTTCAGACGAGAAAGTATTTAAGGAAGAAGTTGTAAAGGCAGATAAAGGACAAATCCTTGATAGTGGTGATTTGCCAATGTTACCTGACGATATGAAATTCATTGATGATTTTTCTTTATTATGGAGTAAAAGGCGATGGGAAAGATGAGATTATCCGTAAGGTAGAAAAGATTGTAAAAAGATGAAGCAACTCAGACTGAAAATGATAAAGATAAAGAAAAGAAGTCTGATGAAGCAAAACAGGATAAAGCCACTCAAACAGAAGAGCCTAAGAAAGATTCATCAACTCAAACTGATATTACTAAAATGATTTAGATAAGATGGATAAGGAGTCTAAGGACTTAAAAGAAAAGGTAGATAATCTTAGCAAGGAACTTAAGGATAAAGATAAGTTAAGTGATAAGCAAAAAGATAAAATCAAAAATCTTGAAGATGAAATTGAAGCTTTGGAAAAGAAAAATCAAAAAGGACAAGGACTCTGTTGATTCATCGAAAGAAAATATTGAGCTTAAAAATCTATTGAAGAGTTAGAAAAGAAGACTAAGGAACTACAGGAAAAAGCTCAATTCTATGAATAAGATGAGGGACTAATTCTAATTCAACTATCTCAAATCCAGTACCGAAAATAACGAATCTTTTAGCAAAATTTATTCCAAGCACACCTATAAATACAGGAAAAGGTAGCGATGCTTCTGGTAATGCTTCAACGCCAACATCTAAAAATAGAAAATAAGGTAGAAACTAAGTCGGATAAAAAGAGGAGAGACAGGAAATACGTTATCCGAATAAGCTAACACCTAAAACAAACTTCAAGTAATGGAGATACGTCTTCTATGGATGGAACAAGCAAGTCAGCAAATACCAATAAAGGAGTAGCGTCAGCACCGTCAAAAGCAAGAGGAACCGTTACAGAGAATAAGGATAATGCAAACAAAGATTATCCAATTCACCACAACGATGGTAAAGATAATAAGTCTACGGATATGTATTCAGCAGACGCAAGACAGTTTGTAACTTTTACAACTAAAAATGGAAAGACTTTTCATCTAATCATTAATCATGATGAAGATAGCGAGAATGTAATGCTTTTAACAGAAGTTTCAGAAGATGATTTGTTAAATATGGTTGAAAAGAAAGAAACACAAAAGGAGATTGTAAAGGAAGATCAAATAAAAGAAGAGCCTAAACCAGTGAAAAAAGATGAAAGTAGTAATATGGGAACATACTTAATTCTGATTCTTGTAGTAGCTGGAGCATTAGGTGCAGGTTATTACTTTAAGGTTGTTAAAAAGAAAGAGAATGAAGAACTTGAAGCATTAGAAGATGATGACGATGATTTTTTCTCAGAAGCTGATGAAAGTGAAGAAACATCAGAAATAGAGGTTGAAGAAATCGAAGAAGATGAAGAATAAAATGCATCATAAATTATATGATTTTTGGGTGCAAGTTAAAAGGCGAGGGAGTATTATCTTTTGCCTTATTTTATTTGAAAGATTGGAGATAATATGGATTTAGTTATTGCAGAAAAACCAAGTGTAGCTATATCAATTGCAAAGGTGATAGGAGCTACAAAAAAGAAAGATGGATACTATGAGGGAAGTGGATATAGGGTATCATGGTGCGTAGGTCATCTGATTCAGATGGCAAATCCCGATAGCTATGATGAAAAGTATGCTAAGTGGAATATGGAAGATTTACCGATTGTTCCAAGTGAGTATAAGTATGAGGTTTCAAAATCTACTAAGAAACAATTTAGTGTCTTGAAGAAACTATTGAATGATAAAGAAATAGAGAATGTAATAAATGCTTGTGATGCTGGTCGTGAAGGAGAAAGCATTTTTTAGACTTGTCTATAATCAAGCAAATTGTAAAAAGAAGATGAAACGACTTTTGGATTTCATCAATGGAAGATAGTGCAATTAAAGATGGTTTCAATAACTTAAAAGATGGAAGTTACTACGATGATTTATTTGAATCCGCCAAGGCAAGAGCGATTGCAGATTGGCTAGTCGGGATGAATATTAGTAGGCTTTATTCTTGCCTGTATAAGCAAAATTATAGTGTGGGAAGAGTACAAACACCTACACTTGCAATGATTGTAAATAGGGATGATGAAATCAGTAATTTCAAGAAAGAAAAATATTATACAGTTGAGCTTTCTTTAGATAAATTTTTCACTTTCTACAGACAGAATTGATGACAAGACTACCACAGAGCAGCTTATCAATTTAGTAGGTAATTCCATAGAAATTACTGATGTCTTTCAAAAAAAGAAAGATAACAAAACCTGAGTTACCTTTTGACCTTACAACACTTCAAAGAGAATGCAACAAGTATTTTTGGATATAGTGCAAACAGACACTTGATTATGCTCAAAGTCTTTATGAGAAGAAGTTTATAACATATCCAAGAACTGATAGTAGATGCCTGACTGAAGATATGATTACAAGCGTCATTATAATATCTTAGGCAAGAATGACTTTGATACTGAAAGAATTAAGATAGTGTTTAATTCTAAAAAGTTACGGATCACCATGCGATTATACCAACAATCAGCTCATTAAAAGAAGATATTTCAACTCTTCCAGAAAGTGAAGCAAAGGTATATAGACTTATAACAAATAAACTTCACGCAAGTGTTGGATACCCTTTAGTAGAAAATACTACAAAAATTGTTGCTGAGTTTGATGGTTTTTGAATTTAGTAGTAGTGCAAAGTGATTATTGATGAGGATTCACTAAGTATTTAAAAGAATATAAAACTAAGAAAACTGAAGATACATTACTACCGGTGTAAAGGTAGGCGAAGTATTTGAGATAAGAAATAAAGAAGTAAAAGAGAAATATACATCACCACCTAAGCATTTTACGGAAGATACACTTTTAAAGGCTATGGAAGTAGCGGGTAATGACGCCTTAGAAAAAGGCATTGAGGTAGAAAGAAAAGGACTTGGTACACCGGCAACTCGTGCAGGTATTATTGAAAACTTGATTTTCAAAGGTTTTATCGAAAGAGATAAAAGAATCTAATTGCAACCAATAAAGGAATTAGTTTGGTGACTATTGTTTCAGATACTCTTAAATCGGCAGAAACTACTGCTGAATGGGAAATGAAACTATCTGATATTGCTAATGGAAAGGCGAATAAGGATGATTTCTTAAAATGTATTGAGAATGAAATAAGAGAAACAGTAGGGATATATCGTAAATAATTTTTTGGGGGAATGAGAGCTAATCTTGTTCCCTTATTTTATTGGAGGTGATTAAAATAGATGAGCTAAATGTATTAGAACTGTTTGGTGGTATAGGTGCCATTAGAAAAGCTTTTAATAAGGCAAAAATATCTCATAAGACGGTGGATTATGTAGAGATAGATAAGAATTGTGTTAAAAGTTATAATGCACTTTATGGCGAAGAATTTGAGCCTAAGAGTATAGTAGATTATCATCCGCCAGATGAAAAAAATAGATTTACTAATGCATGGTAGTCCATGTCAAGATTTTTAGTCGAAGTGGCTTAAAGAAAGGTGGCACAAAAGGTAGCGGTACAAGAAGTAGTCTTCTTTTTGAAACAATACGAATAATAGAAGAAATGAATATAAAGCCCAAGGTTGTGCTTTGGGAAAATGTAAAGGGAGTTCTCGATAGAAATTTGAGAACTTCCTTTTTTCATTACTTAAAAAGAAATGGAGAGACTAGGATATGAGAACAAATATGAAATTCTAAATGCTATGGAGTTTGGAATACCACAGAAAAGAGAGCGTATCTTTGTTGTAAGCATCTTTGGGGAATAATTCTTTTGATTTTGCCAAGCTCGAAAAACACAAGCAAGGGATATATCTGAATTTCTTGAGAAAGACGCTTCAAATCTTTATGAAGTAAGGCAAGAGTCAATGCTTCGATATATAAGAGGAAAACCTAAGAATAATAATTTTAGAGGAAGACTTAAAGTGATAGATAAGTTTGCCTACACCATTTCCACCAAGCAAGTGCGTATTCCTAACTCAGGAATTATTGATTTAAGTAATGGTAAATATAGATATTTAACTGAGCGAGAGTGTTTTAGACTTATGGGATTTGATGATGAAAACTTTAATAGGCTAAAAGCTATTTATCCAGGGAAGAAAAGGGAAATTATCGTCAATACTATATAAACAAGCTGGAAATAGCATTGTCGTGAATGTGTTAGAAGCAATATTAAGAGAAATTTTGAAGAACTAGGAGGTAAAGATGAGGACGAATGATTTTTACAACATAATTGAGCTTGTAAAAAGAGATGTTTTTAGATAGTGAAAGAGAATATCTAAAAACTCTTAAAGGTCATTGGAAATAATCAAAGATATGACTTTTTAAGTCAACTTAGTATCTATGATAAAAATCCCAATGCAACTGCTTGTGCAAGCTTTGATATGTGGAGAGAAAGATTTAATCGAACTGTTATGAGAGGGCAAAAAGGGATACCTATTCTAAATGACAGTAATGCTTTCCAAAAAGGTAGGATATATCTTCGATATTAGTCAGACGGTATCGATGGATAGAAATGTTAATGAAGTGGAACTATGGTCTTTTGATAGAGAAAAGCATGAAAAATGCATTAAAAGATATGATTGAGCTGCAAGGGTATGATTCAAGTGAAAACCTATCAGAGAATCTATATTCTCTTAGCAGAATATACGCAGATGAAAGCATATAAGAGCTTGCAAATAATCTGAGGATTGCTGATGAAGATAGAAACTCATTTATAAATTTTTATGAGAAATTCTATTAGCTTTGCAATTTCAAATAGATTTAATCTGGATTATCATATTCCAATGGATAACTTACAAGAAAATTTTAAGTACCTAGATAGAATTTCTTTAATGAGTGTTGGTAACTGTATTTCCAATGCTTGTAGCAATATTATTGAAGCTACGATGGTTAGAACAAGAAATTTATCTGTGGGTAGAGACCTGACAAAGAGTATAGGTGCCGATTATAATAAGCTTAATGAAAATAATAAAGAATTAGGAGGTATGGCGAATGCTATTCGATCAAATGACGAAAGAGATGATAATGACGGAAACCGAATTTTCAGAGCTGGAGAATACAGACGAGATAATTTTGATAATCAAGGAGAAGACTTTGAACAAACTGGAGGAAGAGAAGAAATTCATGGAAGAATTTCCGAATCCAATTTACGCAGTGATGAGATTGGACTTTCTAACAGAGAGCAGCGAGGAGAAACACTATCAAATGCTAATAGACCTTTACAAAGAGAAGAGCCTAGTGAAACACTTGATGGAAGTTCAAAAGAGAGCCATAGACTTTATGAGGAAGGAAAAGCCGAATATGATGGAAGCTTGGAAAATAGAGAGCGAAACGAATCCAAAATACAAGGCAATGATTTCAGCCTTGAAAGAGATGACAATCAAGGAAATAGTGGAAGCTTAGAAAATAGCATTGAAAAACAAACGAGGGAGCAGAAAATGCTTCCTTTTTTTCTATTCTAAAGAAGATCCATACAATTTAATGACTGATGAAATGCTTGAGCGTGTTCCAAAACTTTATGACCAAGAACACACTGATCTGGCAGATACTCAGGTTCATGCAGCATATATCATTCCATTTAGAAGCAATTGGACATGGTATATGACGGAATATGATAGGGAAACAGGAGATGCATTTGGTCTTGCTTTAGGAATTGAACCAGAGTGGGGATATTTTAACATCCGTGAGCTTGAAGAACTAAATGCTCAAAGACTTATTTTAGAAGATTTCCCAAAGACTTTTAGAGAGCTTAAAGACAGAGAATTAAAAAAGCAGATGGATGAACATGAACTTCAAATGGTATTTAATGGAGAACTTAGTTTTGAAAATGAGGTAATTCCTAAAGAAGCTACCAGTAAAATAACAGATGAATTTGAAGAAGAATTAAGTCCTAATTTTTGCTGAAGAAGTTGGCTCTATTATGGAAGAATACGAAGTCCCAAGAGATGTTGCAATTAGCAGACTTGCCACTAGTAAATTAGAAGAAGCTCTTCAAGGAACAAACATTGGGATTGATGATTTTAATTTTGAACAATTAGAACAGATTATGAGTGCTATAAAAGAGTATGATTTTTATGGAAATGAAATTACTGAGATTGCAGATCCTAAACTTCCTGTATGGAAGATGGAACATTTAAAATGGCTTATTGATGATTGGAACAAAGGTCTGGATGGTGTTACATCAGAAAAGATAAAATATCTGAAAGAGTTAGACATTGAACTTGCTAAGTTTAATGTGCTTAAAGGTTATCTAATGAATGATGAAGTAAGCATAAGTCAAATTGAAGAATTTAAGGATAACATTGACTTTGTTACGATGAGTGAGTTTGTTGATAGTCTTAAAGATTACGCATATAACAATCAGAATGAGAAAGTAGCAGTTAAAGTCGGCAATGAATTTATACTTGCAAGTAAACAAGATAGCTTTGCCATCAGCCTTGAAGAGACTGGAAGAAAAGTGAAAGTTGAAAGAATAGAGTATCCACTTCATCGTGGCACTACTTTTAAGGAAAGTACGAAAGTCGATAAGCTCATTGATAGCGGAAAATATAAGGCTCTTGAAATTTCTGAATATGCTTTAGATGAAAAAGAAGCTGAAAATACGCAAATGAAAGAGCCACAAACAAGGCAGGAAACACTTTTTGATTATCTAAACCAAGCGGATAGTAATGTAGATAATATCAATGAAAAGCCCTTGATTTATCCATCGGAAAAACTGTATATATGGATCACGAAGCATATAGGATTGATTCAGAGATTACTTTTAATAACATTTTACAAAAGAATGATTTAAGACTTGCACCACTTAGAAAAGGTAACTTTATGATGCCGATTGTGAGTTTTGCTGATGATAAGGAGCTTTTAGAAAAATCTCTTTTGATAGACCAAAACTTATGGTTGGAGATGAAGTTCAATATAAGAATAAGGACTTTACCATTACAAGATTTGATGACACGGGAAAGGGTCTAAAGACAGTAACCATAAAGGATAATGTGGAATATCTTGGCGGAATGATTACAGGTTCAGAAGTTATTGCCTACAGACAAGATAGCGATTTAGATAGACTTTTCGGTTTAGAAGAAACAACAAGAATTAGTGAAAAGACAAAAGCTTCAAACTTTAAAATCACAAAAGAAACACTACCTGAAAAGTTGTCGCCAAGTGAGAGGTTAAACAATAATCTTGAAGCAATCTCTATGCTTAACAGAGTGGAGAGCGGAGAACTAGAGCTTGATATTACAGCTCAGGAAGTTTTAGCAAAATATGTAGGTTGGGGTGGACTATCTGATGTCTTTGATGAAAGTAAAGACGGTCAATGGAAAGAAGCAAGAGCTTTCTTAAAAGAAAACTTAACATTACCAGAATATGAGACTGCTAAAGGAATCTACATTAACAGCTTTTTATACGCCTAAAATTATAATTGATGGAGTATATAAGACACTTTCAGAAATGGGATTTAAGAATGGAAATATTTTAGAACCATCGATGGGCGTAGGTAATTTTATCGGTAATCTTCCAGATGAAATGAGCAAGTCAAAGTTTTATGGCATTGAGCTTGATTCTGTTAGTGGTAGAATTGCAAAACTTCTTTTATCCTGAAAGTGATGTGCAAGTTAAAGGCTTTGAAGAGACAAGTTTTTTTCAAATAACTTCTTTTGATGTAGCAATTGGTAATGTTCCGTTTGGCGAATTTAAGGTTAATGATAGGGAATACAATCGTAATAACTTTCTAATTCATGACTATTTCTTTGCTAAATCTATTGATAAGGTGAGAAATGGTGGTGTTATAGCATTTGGTCACATCATCTGGAACTATGGATAAGAAAGACGAAAGTATCCGTAAATATATAAATGCAAGAGCAGAATTTTTAGGTGCAATAAGACTTCCTAACGATACCTTTAAGGGTGTTGCCGGTACAGAAGTAACTTCAGATATTATATTCTGAAGAAAAGAGATAGTGTACTTGAGCGTGATGATGACTGGGTTCATTTAGCGGAAGATGAAAAATGGTCTTGTATATAATAAATATTTTGTAGACCATCCAGAACAAGTTCTTGGAAACATGAGAGAAGTAAGTGGAAGATTTGGAAAAACTCTTACTTGTGAGCCAATAGCATTTTTACCTCATGAAATAAATACGTCTTCTTTAAAAGATCGTATTGAAGCTGCAGGTGAAAGAATATCAAAAGATGCGAAGTATGAAGAGATAGAGTTATTAGATGATGAAGTAACAGCAATCCCAGCAACAGATGATGTAAAAAACTTTTCCTACGCAATCATAGATGAGGAGGTATATTACAGGGAAAATTCACTTTTTGTTAAGAAAGAAGTATCGGACAAAAACAAGGAAAAGATTAAGGATTATCTCGAATTAAATGACGCACTAAAAGGATGTAATATACAAGCAAAAAGAAGATTTTAGTGAAGCTGAAATTAAAGAGTCTCAGGATAAATTAAACGCTGTTTATGATAACTTTTCTAAGAAACATGGTTTTGTTAATAATTTAAGTAACACCAGAGCTTTTAAGAGAGGATAGTAACTTCCCACTGGTATCTTCTATCGAGATACTTGATGAAGAAGAAAACTTCAAGGCAAAAGGCGATATTTTTTCTAAACGAACTATCACAAAAGCGAAAGTTATTGACCATGTGGATTCTTCACTTGAAGCATTGGTACTATCTATTTTCACAAAAGGTTATGTAGATTTTTGATTACATGACAAATCTAACGGATAAGGATAGAAACACTCTTATAGAAGAACTTAGAGGAGAAATCTTTTTAAACATTAGGGAAGAGAATGTTAGTTTTAATCAGAAGCTTTCTTTTGACTTGGGAGATGAGGGATTTACCATTTGCTTGTAGCGATGAAACTAACTCCTTTAAGTATACCCTATGTAACGAAAGATGAATACTTAAGTGGAAATATTAGAGAAAAAATAGGTGTTGTAGATAGCTATATCAATAGGTTGCGACAAGCAGAACGAATACTTTCAGAAGAAAGTGAAAACGAAAGGAAACACTTGTAAACGAACTAAGCAGACTGGAATATCAAAAAGCAGAACTTCAAAGAGTAATGCCAAAAGAACTTGAAGCCAGTGAAATCAATGTAAGGCTTGGTGCAACATGGATTCCACCTAAAAGATATTGAAAGATTCATATTTGAAACATTAAAAACTCCAGGATATGCAAGATGGGATATTAAAGTCAAATTTTCACATTTAACCAGTGAATGGAATGTTGAGGGTAAGAGCAAAGACAGGGAAATGACCTAGCAGAAATGACTTATGGCACAAACAGAGTAAGTGCCTATAAGCTTTATTGAAGATGCTTTTAAACCTAAAAAGAAACAAAGGTGTTTGACCAAATTATTAATCTAGATGGTTCAAAGACTTCGGTACTAAATAAAAAAAGAAACTATGCTTGCAGGACAGAAACAAGAGCTTATAAAAGAAGAGTTTAAGAATTGGATATTTAACGATCAGGATAGAAGAAATAGACTTGTAAAAGCCTATAATGAAAAATTTAATTCTATTCGTAATCGAGAATATGACGGATCTAATTTAAGTTTTGATGGAATGAGTACAGATATTTCGCTTCGCCCACATCAAAAGAACGCAATTGCAAGAATACTTTATGGTGGTAATAGCTTGCTTGCCCATGTAGTAGGAGCCGGCAAGACTTTTGAAATGGTGGCAAGCTCAATGGAAGCAAAGAAACTTGGAATGTGTACTAAGTCATTATTTGTTGTGCCAAATCATCTTACAGGGCAAATTGGTCGTGAATTTATGCAACTATACCCATCAGCTAATATTATGGTGGCTGATAAAAAAGACTTTGAGCCAAAGAATCGAAAGAGATTTATAGGGAAAATTGCAACAGGTGAATATGATGCAGTTATTATTGGGCATAGTCAGTTTGAAAAAATTCCAATGTCTAAGGAATATCAACAAAAAGCACATTCAAGACCAGATTGATGAGATTATCAATTATGTAGAAGAGTATAAGCATGACAGAAATCAAAATTTTACAGTAAAAGAGCTTCAAAAGACCAGAAAAAAACTAGAAACAAGACTTGAAAAGTTAAATGATGATTTCAAAAAGGATGATGTTATTACTTTTGAAGAGCTTGGCGTAGATAAGCTGATTGTTGATGAAGCTCATAATTATAAGAACCTATATCTTTATACAAAAATGAGAAATGTTGCAGGTATTGGGCAATCTGAAGCTTTTAAATCATCGGATATGTTTATGAAATGTCGATACATGGATGAAATGACTGGTGGCAAAGGAATTGTATTTGCTACAGGTACTCCAGTATCGAATTCAATGACAGAGCTTTATACTATGCAAAGATATTTACAGTACGACACTTTAAAAAAGAATGGATTAGAGCATTTTGATTCATGGGCATCAACCTTTGGAGAAACACAATCTGCTTTCGAGTTATCTCCAGAGGGAACAGGCTACAGAGTGAAGACTCGTTTCTCTAAGTTTTATAACCTACCTGAGCTTATGAGTATGTTTAAGGAAGTAGCGGATATTCAAACTGCAGATATGCTCAATCTTCCTGTTCCAGAAGCTCATTTTAAGGTCATTAAGACTGAGCCAAGTGAAGAACAAAAAGAAATACTAAAGAGCTTGTCTGAAAGGGCTGATAAGGTGCGTAATAAGTCCGTAGAGCCTGAAGAAGATAATATGCTTAAGATTACTAATGATGGTAAGAAACTTGCCTTTAGATCAGCGTTTAATCAATCCTTTACTTCCAGATGATGAAAAACTCAAAGGTTAATGTATGTGTTAAAAATGTATTTTCTATTTGGGATAAGACAAAAGAAGAAAAAAATCAACACAACTTCTATTTTCAGATATGTCTACACCTAAAGGTGATGGCAGCTTTAATATCTATGATGATATTAGGGATAAACTTGTAGATTTAGGAATACGAAAGGAAGAAATTGCCTTTATACATGAAGCCAATACTGATAAGCAAAAAGATGAACTCTTTGCAAAGGTAAGAAATGGAGAAATTCGTATTTTTAATGGGTTCTACTCAGAAAATGGGTGCTGGTACAAATGTGCAAAAATAAACTAATTGCAATGCACGATTTAGATGTACCATGGAGACCTGCTGACCTTGAGCAGAGAAGTGGTAGAATTGTTCGCCAAGGCAATGAAAATAAGGAAGTTAGTATCTATCGTTATGTTACAGAGAATACATTTGACAGCTACTTGTGGCAGACAATAGAGAATAAGCAGAAATTTATTTCACAGATTATGACTTCAAAGACACCTGTTCGTGTTGCAGAAGATGTAGATGAAAGTAGTTTGAACTATGCTGAGATTAAAGCACTTGCTACTGGTGATCCAAAGATAAAAGAAAAGATGGATTTAGATAATGAAGTTACAAAACTTAAAATGTTGGAAGCAAACTATAAGTCCAACCGTTACAGATTAGAGGACAAGGTGGTGAAAACCTACCCGGAAGAAATTGCAAGAACAGAAAAGCTAATTGAAGCAGTGAAAAGAGATATAGAAAATGTTGAACCACAAGGAAGTGGTGAAAATAAATTCACTTCTATCACGATTAATGGCGAGATAATTCGAGATAAAAAGATAGCTGGAGAAAAGCTTTTAGAAGCGATTAAAACTGTAAAACTTAATGAAAGTAAGGTTATCGGACAGTATCGAAATATGGATTTAGAGGTAAGCTATAACTTCTTCACCAATGAGCATAATTTCACTTTAAAAGGTGCTACAAACCATTCAGGAGAGCTTGGTACAAGTTCAGATGGTAATATTACAAGATTAGACAATGCTATTGATAAAAATACCTGAAAAGGTTAAATCGTCTTGAAGAAAAACTCGTTAGCACAAAGGAACAACTGGAAAATGCAAAAGAAGAAGTAATAAAGCCTTTTTGAAAAAGCAGATGAACTAAAGACAAAAAGTATTAAGGCTTACAGAATTAAACAAGCTACTTGATATGGGAGAAGTAGAAGAAAAAGAAAATCTTAATCCATTACTTGAAGATGTAAAGAGGGCTATTGTAGATTTTTGCAAAAGGGAATATGAAGATGATAGTTATACCTATGAGAATTTTAATAATCTATTTCTGACCTTGCTCATATTGGAATTGCATATACTACTACACCAGATGAAAAGCATGAAATCCAATATGAAATTAGCTTAGAAGATTTTACAGCTACTCAATATATCAATGGAGAATCAATCACAAAGATTGATTATCTCAAAGACCTTGGAAGTGAAGAAAAGGCATTGGAATTTCTAAAACAAGAAATGGAATATGGAGACTTTGGAGAGTTTGTATCTATTGATGATAATGACCTTAAAAAAGCATTAGGTCTTGAAAGAGATGACGATGGTAATATCTATGATCCGCTTGCAGAAGATTTGGACAATGATGGTGTGCCAGATAGATACGATAATGACTTTAGAGATAGTGACTATTTTGAAACTACTTATGATGTAGAGGATAATCTTAATGCAAGGGCAGAAAGCAAAGAAAAACCATCTATTTTAGGGCAAATTAAGTCATATCAGTCACAAGAAAAACAAGCAGAAACACGAGAAAATAAATCAAAAGAACACGATGAACGTTAAGGGCTTATTACAAGCTCCTTTTTCATTTTTTAGTAGAAAAATGGAGGTATATTATGAACTACAAAGAAATGAGAAATACACTAGAACAAATGGCAAACGAAAAACACGAAGATTTTGCAAAGGCACTAATTAGTTTTGAAAAAGGTATCAATGATAAAAATGCCTTGGATAGGTTGTACCAGGAGTATATGGATAATGACAGTATGAGCTTACTTTAATGATGAGTTTGATTATTTGATTGATGAACTTAGAGAAAATGGACAGATTAAAGAAAGTGCAGCAATTGAAAAAGAAGATAATAATCTGGTGAACATTGTTGGGAATGTCGTAGGTGAGATTGAAACAATTGAAAGAGAAAACAAAAATGGAGAAGCTTTAAAGTAGTTAATTTCGGTTGTGTCAAAAGATGATGAGGGAAATAAGACTTATATAAATTGTTCGGCTTATGGAGATATGGGAGATATACCAAAAGAATTTTTAAGCAAGGTGACTTTGTAAAGATTTTTGGTCAGGTAAGAACATCCATTGACGATAACGGAAAGGAACATACTAATGTTAGAATACTATCGTCTAAGCTTTTAAAAGCAAAAGGAACAGATGAAGAAGCAAGAAGAAAAGAAAGAATCGGTACTTGGAGCAATAAAGAAATATAAGGCTGAAGAAAAAAAGCAAAACCTGTAGAAAAGAAAGAATCTCTAAAGGAAACTGAGAGATAAGATATGTCGTGTAGTCTTCGGGCTGCACTGATTATTTGCAAAACTAGTTCGAGAAAAAGGGAATAAAAGTGTACTATAAGTACTAGTTTTGTGGTATAATAGAAGCGATATGATTTTAACAAGAAAATGACTGGAGGTTAGTCATGTCAAAAATTCAGCTATAAAAATTGTTTAAAAAAATTGATAGATAAAGATATGAAAAATACTGAACTTATGAAAAAGCAAAAAGTGAGTAAAAAGTACATTCTATAAAATTAAAAATGGTGATAATGTCACAACTGACGTGTTACTAAGAATCTGTAATGTATTGAAATGTGATATTTCAGAGATTGTAGAATGTGTTAATGATTCTTCGGAGGAAATATAAAATGAATTTAATTAGCTTGTTTTTCAGGAGCGGGAGGATTAGACTTAGGCTTTTGAAAAAGCAGGGTTTAATGTTGTAGCTGCTAATGAATACGATAAAACAATTTGGGAAAACATATGAAAAAAATCATGATACAAAAACTTATTAAGGGAGATATTTGTGGTATTCCTTCAGAGATGTTTCTGAATGTGATGGTATTATCGGAGGTCCGCCATGCCAGTCTTGGAGTGAGGCAGGGTCATTAAAGGGGATTGATGATCCTAGAGGACAATTATTTTATCAGTACATACGCATTTTTGAAAGATAAAAAGCCGAAGTTCTTCTTAGCAGAAAATGTTAAGGGCATGATGGCGAAAAGGCATAATAGTGCTGTTGAAAATATTGTTTCTCAATTTGAGGAAGCTGGTTACGATGTTTTCATTCATTTGTTAAATGCTAGTGATTATGGTGTTCCTCAAGATAGAAAAAGAGTTTTCTATGTTGGATTTAGAAAAGGATTTAAACATCAAATTTGAACCACCTAAACCATACGAGTCAAAGTTGACTTTTAAAGATGCGATATTTGATTTAAAAAGATTCGGCAATTCCAGCATTAGAAAAAATAAGACAAATGGTGATAACTGTAAAGTTTTTGAATCATGAATACTTTATTGGTGCCTATTCGCCAATATTTATGAGTAGAAATAGAGTTAGACAATGGGATGAACAGGCATTTACGGTCCAGCATCTGGTAGACAGTGTCAACTACATCCGCAAGCACCAGTTATGCCTAAAGTAGAAAAATAAAATATATTTGAACCTGGTAAGGAAGCACTATATAGAAGATTAACCGTGAGAGAGTGTGCAAGAATACAAGGATTCCCAGATAATTTTAAATTCTATTATACGAATTTGAACGATGCATATAAAATGATTGGTAATGCTGTTCCTGTGAACTTAGCGTATGTTATGGCTGAGTCAATTTTTAGAAGCTTTATGTAATTCTAGTTCAAATTTGAGTCTCTTAAAAACAGGCACAGATAATTAGGCGGAGGTAATCTATGAGTGAAAAAAAGTAATAATCAAGGAAGGGCATATGAGTTTTCTTATTTAACTACATTGTTTGAAGAAATATCAAAAAGTTCGTCCGGCAAAGATAGAAAAAAACAGTAGTTTTTATGCTGCAGAACGTGCATGGAATACTTTAACCGATTCTGAAAAAGCTATATACAAGATTAGTGCATTAGCTGGAGTAAATACTATATTTGAACTTGAACTGTTGATTTTTAGATGATGGATTAGATGAGTTGGAATTGAAAATTCAATCAGATGATAAAGGTAAAGAAGGCGATGTAAGAGATGTACTGATTATTAGACGAGGTATTGAGTGAAATTGGTCTTAGCGTAAAAACACAACCATTTTGCTGTAAAACATAGTAGATTATCTAAAATTTAGATTTTGGAAAAAGTGGTATGGAATAGATTGTTCCGAACAATATTGGAAAGATATTAAACCAATATTTGAATATCTTGATTCTGAAAACAAAAGGGTTCTAAGTGGAGTGAATTACCTAACAAAGAAGACGATGTATATGTTCCTTTATTAAATGCATTTAAGGGGAACTGAGAGACAAAAATTGCTTTGTTTAGTAAAAGATATTCCTAGATTGATGGTTGAGTATTTGCTCGGAGAATTTGATTTTTATAAAGTAATTGGGATTGATAATAAAAAGATAACTCAAATTCAAAGCTACAATTTGAGAGGAACGTTGAATAGACAGGGTAAAAAGCGTAAAAGAAGTGTTGAATTGCCAATATCAACACTTCCAACAAGGATTGTTAGCTTGGAATATAAACCAGACAGTAAGAATACATTGGAACTATACCTTGATGGCGGTTGGCAATTTAGTTTCAGAATTCATAATGCTTCGACTAAGGTTGAATCAAGTTTGAAGTTTGATATACAAATTATAGGTATGCCTACAACAATTATATCGATAGATTGTAGATGGAAATAGGAATGCTAGGAGGGTCTGATAGTTTTATCAGATGTAACATTATGGAAAATAGTGGATTTAAAATAAAATTTGATAAGAATACAATTGATCATCTAGGTATTAGTTGTATAGCAAATTTCCCCCAGTAATTGCTGAACTTATTTCTAACTCATATGATGCAGATGCTGAAAATGTTGTAATAGAAAATAGATTACAATAATAAAAATTGTTACAGTTACAGATGATGGAATTGGAATGAATCACGAGGAATTGAATGAAAATTTCTTGAAAATTGGTAGAAATAGAAGAAAAGCCGAGGGAACTGGATTATCTAAAATTAAAGGCAGAAAAAGTAACCGGTAAAAAAGGACTTGGGAAATTAGCAGTATTTGGAATAGCAAAACACAATTGAAGTTCATTCGATAAAAGAAGGAATAAAAACGCCTTTAGTATGAACTACGATGAACTTAAGGCTGAAATCAAGGATGAATATAAGTCAAAGGCATTATATGAAAATGAAAAAAACAGATGAGCTACATCAAACACAAGTAATTATTAAAGAGATAACTCAAAAAATATTATGGATATAGACACTCTGGCATATAATTTATCAAAAAGATTTTCGTTCTATGATTCTGATTTTTAAAGTGGAGTTAGTTGATTTAACATCGGATAGACGCATTGAAATAACTAAATCCATATATTTTGAGAAATTAGATAAAGAATTTGACTGAATTTCCCAGATGATTTTTGAAAGCGAGTTAAGTCAAACAGAATGGTTTGAATGGTTGAAATCTCATAATGTTTAGGTAAAATTTTTACAAAAACACCATTGAACAAATCGAAGCAGGTTTTTACATTTATGTAAGAAATAAACTTGCTGCTGAGAATGATTTTTGATGACAGAGCGAATGATACGTTTAATGGATATGTTACTGGATATTTTAATATAGATTTTATTGATGATTCAAATGAAGCTGATTTTTATATCCACAGATAGAAAAACATTTTTATGGGAAGCGGATGAAGATACAGCTAAATTAAAAACAATATCTTAATAAATTAGTATCTAAAGTTTCAAATTCTTGGAGAAAAAGAGAAAAGATAAGAAAGAAGAACAGTTGCAACTTCCTGAAGATTTTTGAAGGAATGTCAAAACTCGAAATATCTAGTATAAATACAGTTAAAGATACTTTAATTGCTAACTCGATAGAAACTGATAATATTGACTCGTTGAAACGAATCTTAGATAGCATGAAAACATTATATAAATTTGAAAGTTTTCAAAATTATATTGCTCGAGTTAGATGATGAAGATTTAACGGTTGATAAAGTGGAAAAATTACTACAGATTGGGAATATATAGAATCTAAAGAGTTGGCTAAAAATATCAATCGGACGTATTAAGGCAATTGAACAGTTCGAAAAGTATGTAAGAAATGATGCAAGTGAAACAAAAGTTATTCAACCTTTCTTAGAAAAATTTCCATGGATATTGGATCCAAGGATTACAACATTTGAACGAGAAGTTACCTTCAAGAAGATATTAAAAAGAAAAATTTTTCCAGATACAGAACTTGAAGAAAAATAGAAGACTAGATTTTCTTTGCAATTTAGTAAATGGCGAATTGATAATAATTGAATTAAAGAGACCAAGAATAAAAATTTCGTTAAAAGAAATTAGACAAGCAAGGGAATACGAAAGATTTTTGATGAAAAATCATAAAGAGAGTATTGCAAACGGTGTTAAAACATTTTTGATTTCAGATAGTTTTGTGATGGACGATGAGACGACAGATTTTTATTCGTCTTTGGAAGATACAGGCAAACTCTATATTAAATCGTATTCAGATTTACTGCAGCAGGCAAAAGCAATATAATAAAAGATTATATAACTAGGTATAAAAGAGATTGAGAGCATTTATAAACCAGATAAAGAAGTATAGTGATAAAACAACTTGAAAGGAGGTGTGGTTATGCTCAATATAGTAGATGTGTTTTCGGGAGCAGGTGGATTAACTGAAGGCTTTAGGTATAAAGACTATTATAATTTTATTTGTCATATAGAAATGGACAAAGATGCTTGCTCTTCTTTAGAATTAAGAAACATATATTACTATTTAAAAAAAGAAAAATAACCTATCTCCATATTTTGAATATATTCAAGGAAAAATCTCGAGAGATGATTTGTACTCGATTATACCAAGAAATCTAACTAAAGATATATTGAATAAGGAAATAAGTAAAGATACTATACCTGATTTTTGAATTTATTGACCAAAGATTAGGCAATAATGAGTTAGATGGTATTATTGGTGGACCACCGTGTCAGGCATACTCTACAATCGGTAGAGCCAATAACAAGTCGAAAAATCTACAGATAAAAGAATTTATCTGTATAAACATTATTTAGATTTTTCTGGATAAATATAAACCAAAAGTTCTTTGTTTTTGAAAAATGTTAAAGGGTTGCTTTCTTTTAAAAGATTTATCAGGAGAGTTACTCTTGCCAAAAATAATTTGCGAATTTGATAAGTGCGGATATGAGGTAGATTATCAAATAGTAGATGCAAGTAATTATGGTGTAGTACAAAAAGAGAACGTTTAATACTTGTCGGACATCGAAAAGATTTAGTGTTCGATAACTCATTTTTTGACAGTTTGGCTGAATATGTTGAGGCTGCTCCAACTATAAAAAGAATTGTTTGAGGACTCTGCCAAGTATAAAGTCTGGAGGAAGTTCTCATAAGTATCGTTGCTGATGTTTCGAGTCAGTTCGTTGAAAAATATATTCGTAAAAAGATGATATTTTAACACAACATGCTGCAAGACCTCATAATGAAAAATGATTTGAAGATATATAAATTGGTACTAAGAGCTAAGAAAAAAGGTAAGAATTTAAGGTATATCGATATACCTGAAGAACTACAAACGCATTCTAATACAACATCTTTTTAGATAGATATAAAGCTTTGGATTATGGCTCTGTTAGTCATACAGTTGTTGCTCATATAGCGAAAGATGGACATTACTATATTCATCCAGATTTAAGACAGAATCGTTCAATTACAGTAAGAGAAGCAGCTAGAATACAAGGATTTCTAGATGATTTTTATTTTTGAACATTCACGAACAGCTGCATTTAAAACAGATAGGCAATGCTGTTCCACCAATTTTTATCTAAAAATTGCAAATTTACTAGTTATAGATTTTTGAGAGGAGAAAAAGGAGAATGAATTACCTTTCAATCTCCTTACCCATATATTTTTCATAATTTTTCTGATTTGATATAGTTCTTTCATATCGGATTTTGAAGAAGAATACTCTTGCATCAGGGTATTCTTTTTTCATGCAATGAATCAAGCTCTTTCAAAATATCCTTGGAGTTTGGAAGTTTTGAGTAAGATTTTTTAGGTCTGAAAAGGGCATTTTCATAGAGCGTTATTTCTGATTTATGTTCTTCAGAAAAGCCTTATCAGATGGATCTTTCTTATATTCTAAATAGATTTGACGATACAATTTTTACGGTATGAACTTGTTCCATAATATTTGATAGAGTTGAAATTTTGTTATCAACAACTTTGATTTGATCCTGTAAATCTTGTCTTTTTAATGCACTCTTTAATGTATTCATCCAGCTGGGAGATAGACTTAAATCTTTTTCACGCATCAAAAGTACAGTATCGGCTGCAGTTTTTCAAATTATGTTTTGTAGCCCAATACTCATAGCCTTTTACTTTGATTTTTATCTTTTCATTATTCTCAATATCAATTATATTCGATACGTTTTTAACAGCATAGGTTCTTTGATTAGCATTATCTAAGATACGCTCTTTTTAATCTATCCTCAGTATAATCTTCTCCAATAGTCTTAGCTCTTGTAAATCTTTTCTTTGTCCTTGTGCTTAAATGCAATATGTTTTCCATATTTGATTTCATAATTAAGGGTAGCCATTCTCTTTTATAAAATCAGCCCAATCTTTGGATTGTTTAATAGCTCTATCTATATCAAATTGAAGTCTACTTTTCCAGAAGTACCTTTCTTAAGTTGGTCATTTTCATACCATGACTTACCATTAGTTTTTATATTTCTTCCTATAAGTTTCGTAGAACTCATCAATAACAGATAGGTTGTTTTCTTTGCATAGTTTATCACTTTGATACCTAATTTGATGATAGCTTCTCTTGTTGGATTGATAGCACTTGCCTGTAAACTATATTTACATTATTGAATATGATGTGATTGTGGATATGCCCTTTATCTATGTGAGTAGATAGTACAAATTCATATTCGTCCTTTAATATCTTTTTACACAGTTCAAGACCGATTTGATGTGCCATTTCGGGCGTTGCTTCACCAGGCATAAATGACTGAATAAGGTGTCTTGCAAGTACTGTTCCATTAACTTTATTATCTTCTAGTCTTCATAAAAGCAGCATGGCAGTAGAAGCAAAGCACTTATTTGTGCTACCAATATTTTTCGTCTGTCTTTTCTTCATTTGTTATATAGGCAATAGCGAGGTTAAGTGTTGATTTTATTGGATGTATTTTTGTGATTGCCATTTAAACCTCATCTCCTTTGTTAGTAGTTTTATTAAGTAGTAGGGAATGTATTTGCCATATTTCTTTTGATAGATGTTCAATGTGGGATTGTATATATTTGATGTCATCGCTATAGATAACACCAGTAGAATTAACTCGTTTAGCAATTTGGTTGACGCTACTTGCATATCTAAAAAGTAATCCTTGTATATCTCTAAATGGTTCTAAATCGACAACATAAATATCTGATTCAGATACTACTTTTCTTAGAAAATGGTTCATGGTCTTACACTTTGACATCTTCATTTTCTTTTCAAAGAGTGCTTTTTCTTCTTCTGTTAAGTTTTATTTTCAGCTGAACATTTCTAATTCTATTTGCCATGTCTGTTACTTCTTTCAAAAAAATGGGGTCTTAGGGTACTCCCTAACAAGCTAAAATTGATAAAAAAAGAAGCAACTCCACGAGGGGCTGCTTCATCGATTTTTCGTAAGTGGGTACACACTTACTGTGCTTACAGCATAAGAATGATTTGTAAAACAAGCGTTAAGCGAGATATGAGTTTGTGTCTTAATTATACCAAGCATAGAAGTTAATGTCAGCGTATTTAAGAAACTATTTCTAAAAATTGAAATAGTTATTGAGTTCATCCTTGTGGTGATGTTATAATTATTTTGAAAAAAATTTGAAATAGATTATGGAAAGGCTAAGCTAATGGATTATTATGATAAGTTTAAAGCTCTATCCGATCCGATAAGACTGGATATATTAAAATGAATTGAATAATGGAGAGTTATCTGCAGGGGATATTGCAGAAAAATTTGCTCTACCAAATTCAAAAATTTCGTATCATTTAGCGATACTAAAAAGTAGATATGGTTACAGAAAGAAAATATAAGAATTTTTATTTTTATAGCCTAAATCGAAATGGTATTCAGGAAGCTTCAACTTGGTTTGATAGATTTCAAAAATAAAATTCGCATAAATAAGCTTTTCTAAAATTAGCAATTACAAGGAGATGAAGATTTAACTGTTAATTAGGAGGATGATGTGCATGGGATGGGTTACGCACGATTTAATAAAAAGGATTCATAATTTTTTTGTGCGGAAAATTTTTCCTTATTGCATTTATCCTTTACCCTAATTCTAAACTTAATAAATTAAATAGTAGAACTGTTTTTTTGTTCATTTGCGAGGACTCGGTGTGACATCATGCTGTAGTCCTCCTTTTTGTCTTCAAACAAGATTTTGAAACGAAAAGGAGGACGAAGAATGAATAAAGAATATTTCTTGTTTGTAAACGGAAAGAAGATCAAAAGTTAGCGAGGAGATTTATAAAGTCTCATTGGCAAGAGAAAAATCATGAGAATTACTTTGAAGCAGATAGATCGAAAAAAATCAACTGCTTTTATTTTTCTTCTTTTGACCATGATGGGCATTTTGAAAGATAGTATCGTTGATGAGGGATTTGATGTAGATAAGATTGTTCAGACACAAATGATGATAGAGGCAGTGCGAGATGCACTATCAAAATTAAATGATGAAGAAAGAGAAATAATTGATAGACTTTATTTTTAATGATGAAACTATTCGTTCGGTAGCTGAAACGAAAAATATCTCATCCAGCTCTGCATAAAGAGAAGAAATAAGATATTGGACAAGTTAAGAGAATTGCTGAAAGACTTTAGGTAGTAATGAGAAGAAGCGGGCAAAGAAAAATTTTTTCTGCTTCTTTTTTAGATATTGAAATGTTTTTAACTGTTATGCTATAATAATAACAGTTAAAAACACAAATAACAGTAGGGGTTGAGGATGAATATACAGATAAATAATTCCAGTGATGATCCAATATATCTGCAAATAAAAAAATCAAATTAAAGCACAAAATCATTTCTGGAGATTTGAAAGTGGGAGAACAACTACCTTCGATAAGATTCTTAGCGAAAGAATTAAGAGTAAGCATGTTAACTGCAAAAAGAGCTTTTTTGATGAATTAGAGTTAGACGGGTTTATAAATTGGTACAAGGAAAAAGGTAATTTTGTTGCAGCACAAAATAAAGAACTAATTCGAGAAGAATACTTTAAAGAAAAATTGAATCGAAGCTTCAAGAAGTAGTTGAACTTTCAGAAATTGCAGATGTATCCAGTGATGAATTGATAGAAATGTTAAAGAGTTATGTGGAGGGTGAATATGAGTAAATATGCTATTGAAATTAAAGATTTAGTAAAAAAACATTTGACAGTTTTAAACTAGGACCGGTAAATCTTACTATTCCGAAAGGAACAATAGTTGGATATATCGGACAGAATGGAGCTGGTAAAAGTACAACTATAAAATTGTTACTTGGGCTTTTAAGAAAAGACTCTGGCGATATAAGACTTTTAGATGAGGAAAAATCCTAATAGTGTTGAACTGAAAGATAAACTTGAGTGGTATTTGATGATTTGTTAGTGCCGGAAGAAATGACATTAATCGATGTTGAAAAGTTTTGTTATAGAGTTTATTCAAAATGGGATAAAAAGCAGTTTTATGGATTCGTTGAAAAATTCAATTTACCACATAAAAAGATGATTAAAAATTATTCTCGTGGTATGAAAATGAAACTTTCAATGGCTGTTGCTTTTATCTCACAATGCTGAACTTTTGATTTTAGATGAAGCAACAAGTGGGCTTTGATCCAATTGTAAGAGAGGAAATCTTGGATTTGTTATTAGATTTTATGCAAGATGAAAATCATACAATTCTTATTTCTTCCCATATTTTATCTGACTTAGAAAAAGTGGCAGATTACATTGCTTTTTATTCACAATGGAAAAATCTTATTTATGGAAACAAAAGATGAGTTAAAAGAAAACTACGGTATATGTACTTTATCCAATGAAGAAGTAAATAACTTTGATGAAGAAGCCATTGTAGGAAGAAGAATACATTCTTTTGGGCAAGAGTTACTTGTTAAAAAGAGTCTTGTACCTGATGGTATCAAGTTACAAAAAAACCGTCAATTGAGGATATTATGATTTACTTTGTGAAAGGAGTGAGACAATAATGATAGCATTAATTTTGAAAGATATAGCTACTTTAAAAAAAGACATTATTATTAACGGTTACTATCAGTATTGCACTGGCTGTATATGGAATTTATGAAAATGAATTGTTTATGGTTCCGTTAATATGTGCAATGATTCCGCTCATACTTACTGCAATCGCCTTTTGGTTATGATACAAAATCAAATTTCGAACAGTTTGCATTTTCGATGCCAATAAAAAGAGCAGTTATGTGTTGAGCAAGCTTTTTCTTTGCATTTGCCTTTGGTTTGGTCGGTTCAATCTGCATTTTTTGTACTGTTGATGACAAAAAAATCAAATGTCATTGGATAATATAGTGTTTATTGCTTTTAATTACATTAGCTGCTAGTATACTTATGTCTGCCATTCAATTACCATTTATTCTTAAATATGGTGCTGAAAAGGGTAGACTCATTATGGTAATCACTTATTTTCTAATATTTGCTTTATCAACACTGTTAAAAAGAAAAAGTCGGATTTTTCTTGCAGAACTAATGGAGATTTTTAGTAAGAATTTATATCAATGATTTGCTTTAGGAATTTTAGTTGTAAGCATATTAATCATAGGGGTTGCAGTAAAATTGTCCGTTATGATTATGGAGAAAAAAAGAATACTAGTTATAAATTATTTAATTTGTAGTTAGGTGGTAGAGATGGAAAAACAATTTTTTTATAGCTGCTATTATATTTTTTTAGTATTAGGTTTAGCGGACTTATAAAAGTTTTATGCTTAAAAATAGCATAAAAATCTAGTTATCCGCATAAAAACTGGACTTATCACACTTTATCAAGGTCAAAAACCACTCAATTTACTACTAATTTACTACTTATGAATGAGCTTTGATACGACGATTTATCCTTGAAAAGTGAAGATATAAAGATACTTCCAATAAAAATTTGAATATTTAATAGGTAGACACTTCAAAAAAATGAGGTGTCTATTTTTTTACCCTGATTTTTGAAAGGAAGTGAACTTATGAAAACAAAAAAATCAAGAATCAAAAAGGTCGTTCCCCACTCTTTAAGACCATCAAACATTCATTCAGCCAATAAAAAGAAAGGATAGGTAAAAATATGGAACTTAAATTTGTGATTCCCAACATGGAAAAACATTCGGCAATTTAGAATTTGCTGGCGAGGATAAAGTCGTTCAGCGAAGAATCAACGGACGGCTAACTGTCTTATCAAGAAGCTATAATCTCTATTCTGATGTTCAAAGAGCAGATGATATTGTGGTGGTGCTTCCTGCTGAAGCTGGCGAAAAAAACATTTCGGCTTTGAGGAACGTGTGAAGTTAGTCAATCCACGTATTACCGCAGAGGGCTACAAAAATCGGCACTCGTGGTTTTATAAATTACCTTTTACATGCTGACGACATGATAAAAAGAATAAAGAAAGAGAGGAAAAATGATGAGATTAGCAAATGGCATTGTATTAGATAAAGACACGACTTTTTGGAGAATTGAAATTCTCTGCTCTACGTCGTGAAGTGAGAATCCAAAAATGAAGACGGGTCGGTTTCAGATGAAATCAAGGAACGTACCTATGACCTAAAAATCCAAAGGACAAGGACGCATGATTCAAGTAAGTATTCCTGCCAGCGTGCCTTTGAAAGAGTTTTGATTATAACGCACGGGTGGAACTTATCAATCCCATTGCGGACACTGTTGCTACTGCCACCTATCAAGGAGCAGATGTTGACTGGTATATCAAGGCAGACGATATTGTGCTGACAAAGGATTCTAGTTCATTCAAAGCTCAACCACAAGCAAAGAAAGAACCGACACAAGACAAATAGTCGCTAGGTAGAAAGGAGACTTTTTTTCGCATGAAACAGCGTGGTAAAAGGATTCGCCCATCTGGTAAAGATTTAGTCTTTCATTTTACGATAGTGTCACTCCCGCCTGTTTTCCTGCTGGTTGTCGGACTGTTTCATGTGAAGACAATCCAGCAGATCAACTGGCAGGATTTTAATCTATCACAAGCAGATAAGATTGACATTCCCCTATTTAATTATCAGTTTCAGTGTCGCAATTCTTATCTGCTTGCTGGTAGCGTTTGTATTCAAACGGGTTCGCTATGATACGGTTAAAACAACTTTACCACCGTCAAAAACTGGCAAAGATGATACTTGAAAACAAGTGGTATGAATCTGAACAGGTCAAAACAGAGGGTTTCTTTAAAGATAGTGCTGGTCGTACAAAGGAAAAGATAACCTACTTCCCTAAAATGTATTATCGACTTAAAAATGGCTTGATACAGATACGGGTGGAAATCACGCTGGGAAAATATCAAGACCAACTCTTACACTTGGAAAAGAAATTAGAGAGTGGCTTGTACTGTGAGCTGACGGATAAAGAGTTAAAGGATTCCTATGTGGAATATACTTTGCTCTATGACACCATAGCCAGTCGTATTTCTATTGATGAAGTAGAAGCTAAAGATGGTAAACTTCGCTTAATGAAAAACGTATGGTGGGAATATGATAAGCTCCCTCATATGTTGATTGCTGGTGGTACAGGTGGCGGTAAAACTTACTTTATACTGACACTGATTGAAGCCTTGCTTCATACAGATTCAAAACTGTATATTCTTGACCCGAAAAATGCTGATCTTGCGGACTTAGGTTCTGTGATGGCAAATGTCTACTATAGAAAAGAAGACTTGCTTTCTTGCATTGAAACATTCTATGAAGAAATGATGAAACGTAGTGAGGAAATGAAGCAGATGAAGAACTATAAGACTGGCAAAAATTATGCTTACTTAGGTCTCCCGGCACACTTCTTAATCTTTGATGAATACGTCGCTTTCATGGAAATGCTGGGAACAAAAGAAAACACCGCAGTTATGAATAAGCTGAAACAGATTGTCATGTTAGGTCGTCAAGCTGGCTTCTTTCTAATACTGGCTTGTCAACGTCCAGACGCAAAATATTTAGGCGACGGAATCCGTGATCAGTTTAATTTCAGAGTGGCTTTAGGTCGTATGTCTGAAATGGGCTATGGCATGATGTTTGGCAGTGACGTACAAAAGGATTTCTTCTTAAAGCGAATCAAAGGTCGTGGCTATGTTGATGTAGGAACAAGTGTCATATCAGAGTTTTATACTCCCCTTGTACCAAAAGGATATGATTTCTTGGAGGAAATTAAAAAGTTATCCAACAGCAGACAGTCCACGCAGGCGACGTGCGAAGCGGAAGTCGCAGGTGTGGACTGATCTTGCTGGCTGGTGGCAATAGCCACGCTAGCACTTAACCCCCGTATCTAACAGGGGGTACAAATCGACAGGAAACAGTCAAAAAAACATTAGAAAATCCTTTGGTTACAAGGGATTTACAAAATTTCAGCGTATGTCAAATGGGCTTTAAAAGTTGACATACGCCTTTTTGATTGGAGGGATTTTTACTGAATGAACAAACTTGGTTACAGCATTTAAAAGAAAAACGCTTGGCTTATGGACTATCTCAAAACCGTTTAGCTGTTGCGACTGGTATTACAAGGCAGTATCTAAGCGATATTGAAACAGGAAAAGTCAAGCCATCAGAGGATTTACAGCAGTCCCTTTGGGAAGCTCTGGAACGCTTCAATCCCTGACGCTCCCTTGAAATGCTGTTTGATTATGTAAGAATTCGCTTTCCGACAACAGACGTACAGCAGGTGGTCGAAAAACATCTTACAACTGAAACTGTCCTATTTTTCTTCATGAGGACTATGGTTTCTATTCTTATTCAGAGCATTATGCTTTTAGGCGACATATTCGTCCTTTGCTCCCATGAACTGGACAAAAGGAGTTCTGGTGGAATTGAAAGGTCGTGGGTGCAGACAATTTGAAAGCTATCTTCTGGCACAACAAAGAAGCTGGTATGAGTTCTTTATGGACGTTTTGGTGGCTGGCGGTGTGATGAAACGCCTTGACCTTGCTATTAACGATAAGACAGGGATTTTAAATATCCCTGTACTCACTGAAAAGTGCCAACAGGAAGAATGTATCTCCGTCTTCCGCAGTTTTAAAAAGCTATCGCAGTGGCGAACTGGTACGCAAAGAGGAAAAAGGAATGTATGGGAAACACCTCTATATCGGTTCATTACAAAGTGAAGTTTATTTCTGTATCTATGAAAAAGGACTACGAGCAGTACAAGAAAAAAATGATATTCCCATTGAAGACGCAGAAGTAAAAAAACCGTTTTGAGATTCGATTGAAAAATGAGCGTGCTTTATTATGCAGTCCGTGATTTACTCGTCTATGACAATCCAGAGCATACCGCCTTTAAAAATTATCAATCGGTATATCCGTTTTGTAGATAAAGACGATTCCAAAACCTCGTTCTGATTGGAAACTGAATGAAGAATGGGCTTGGTTTATTAGGGAACAATCGTGAACGATTAAAACTAACCACAAAACCAGAGCCTTACTCCTTCCAAAGGACGCTGAACTGGCTATCTCATCAAGTTGCCCCGACCTTAAAGGTTGCGATTAAACTTGATGAAATCAACCAGACGCAGGTTGTAAAAGACATTCTCGACCATGCGAAACTGACAGACCGACACAAGCAGATTTTTGAAGCAACAGTCAGTAAAAAGAACAGGACGTGATAACAATAAAAGGGATATCTGTCAACCATACCAGTTGACAGATATCCAAAAAGATATAATGGGAGATAAGACGGTTCGTGTTCGTGCTGACTTGCACCATATCATAAAAATCGAAACAGCAAAGAATGGCGGAAACGTAAAAGAAGTTATGGAAATAAGACTTAGAAGCAAACTTAAGAGTGTGTTGATAGTGCATTATCTTAAAATTTTTGTATAATAGGAATTGAAGTTAAATTAGATGCTAAAAATTTGTAATTAAGAAGGAGGGATTCGTCATGTTGGTATTCCAAATGCGTAATGTAGATAAAACATCTACTGTTTTGAAACAGACTAAAAACAGTGATTACGCAGATAAATAAATACGTTAGATTAATTCCTACCAGTGACTAATCTTATGACTTTTTAAACAGATAACTAAAATTACAAACAAATCGTTTAACTTCTGTATTTGTTTATAGATGTAATCACTCAGGAGAGATTACATGAACAAAAAATATAAAATATTCTCAAAACTTTTTAACGAGTGAAAAAGTACTCAACCAAATAATAAAACAATTGAATTTAAAAAGAAACCGATACCGTTTACGAAATTGGAACAGGTAAAGGGCATTTAACGACGAAACTGGCTAAAATAAGTAAACAGGTAACGTCTATTGAATTAGACAGTCATCTATTCAACTTATCGTCAGAAAAAAATTAAAAACTGAATACTCGTGTCACTTTAATTCACCAAGATATTCTACAGTTTCAATTCCCTAACAAACAGAGGTATAAAAATTGTTGGGAATATTCCTTACCATTTAAGCACACAAATTATTAAAAAAGTGGTTTTTGAAAGCCGTGCGTCTGACATCTATCTGATTGTTGAAGAAGGATTCTACAAGCGTACCTTGGATATTCACCGAACACTAGGGTTGCTCTTGCACACTCAAGTCTCGATTCAGCAATTGCTTAAGCTGCCAGCGGAATGCTTTTCATCCCTAAAACCAAAAAGTAAACAGTGTCTTAATAAAACTTACCCGCCATACCACAGATGTTCCAGATAAATATTGAAGCTATATACGTACTTTGTTTCAAAATGGGTCAATCGAGAATATCGTCAACTGTTTACTAAAAATCAGTTTCATCAAGCAATGAAACACGCCAAAGTAAACAATTTAAGTACCATTACTTATGAGCAAGTATTGTCTATTTTTAATAGTTATCTATTATTTAACGGGAGGAAATAATTCTATGAGTCGCTTTTTTAAATTTGGAAAGTTACACGTTACTAAAGGGAATGGAGATAAATTATTAGATATACTACTGACAGCTTCCAAGAAGCTAAAGAGGTCCCTAGCGCCTACGGGGAATTTGTATCGATAAGGGGTACAAATTCCCACTAAGCGCTCGGGACCCCTTGTAGGAAAATGTCCTAAGTGGGATATCTGTCAACTGGTATGGTTGACTAAAAATACTTCCTACGAAAATGTAGGGGGTATTTTTTTACGAAAAAATACAATCGATTCTTAAAAAGAAAAATTTTTGATTGGCAAAACCATAACAAGTTCGTTTTAGGGTTTTGATTTTGCGATTGATGCCTTCTAAAGGACCATTAGAGTATTCAAATTTAGCGCTATTTAAGACATATTTTCTGTTTTGACGAAGGGTTTGAATAGCAGTATCCATTTCTGTATTGGTTTTTTGGTAGTCTAAGATGGTTGACTCTAGTAATTCACTATTGCGCTCGTTTAGGGCTTTCGTGATATCTTGGTAAGTTTGGTATACTTCAGCGAACTTGGAAAATTTACTAGTAATGAGATCAACAGCATTTTGGCGAGTCATATATTGTTTAACGCCGCGAAGAAAAACTACTTCTTCAGGGTGAAGATCTTCAGCTTTTTTATGGAATAGCTTCCAATGTGACTTCATAATTTTATATTCTTGGCTCTGTTTATCAAGTTGCTTTAGGATAGAGATACGACAATTGTCCAAAGCGCGACCAGCTAATTGTACAAGGTGGAAGCGATCAATAATGATATTGGCATTAGGGAAAAGGCGATAGATAAAACTTTGATATTGAGCATTTAAATCAATTACAACTGATTGAACGCATTCGCGTTCGGCTTTTGAATAACGACTTTCAAAATAATCAACAATGGTAGGTGATAGACGATCCTGTAACTTTGTGACAATTTGGTGGGTTTCAGCGTCACAACAGATAAAGGACATCACAGACTTAATTGAACGAAACTCGTCAAAACATAGATGCTTAGGCAACTTAGCCACACGATAGTGTGGTTCCATGCGCTCTAAGATTGTTCGACGAACACTGCTAGGAGAGCAGTGACACATTTCAGCAATAAGCTGACCAGATAAGCCTTTACGAGCTAAAAGCATGATTTGATTTTTGAGATCACTGGATAAGGTTTGATTTTCTTTGGTTAAATTAGTAATAGCACCAAAAGTAGTATGGCATGATTTACATTTATAGCGTTGTTTACGAAGCTCTAGTTCATATCTTCTCCCATTTAAACTTGCCAGTCGTACATGAGTTTTGCGAAAGCCATCCTTATTAACTGTGGGAAAGCCACAGTTACGACAACGATTAATCGGATAAGAAAGAGTAGCTGTTATTAGCGTTATATACTCTTTAACAGAATCGTTGTTGTGTTCAGCTTCTTCAACAGAAATAATTTTAATATTTTTATCTTTAATTCCAAGAATATTTAGGATAGAATCATTATGGGACATTTGTTTAACCTTCTTTCATGATTTTTGTGGTGAATTGATTGTATAACGAGGGGACAGCAAATGTCCTCTTTTTGTATAAAAGTAATACAGATTATGTAAAAAGCAGAGGTTGTATCTATATGGCAAACCAAATCCGGAGGCTGTGAAAAAAAGGAAATTCCAAATGGGCAAATTTTATGTACTTAGTTGATGGTAAACAATATATATCTAGTAACAGAATACAGGTTTCTATGAATACGAAAGTAGGAGACTTAAAGCAAATAAAATATGATAAAAGAAATCCTGAAAAAAATTTATGGGTTTTCAGTAAAAAGAGCATGTATTCTTTTTATCGTTGCAATTGTTTTATTTATAATTGCTAAATTTAAGTTGTTTTTAGTGGAGGTGATTAATATGCCTAAAATTCCATCGCTTGTAGTCTTTTTGTATGATATGTATTCCGATAATAAGATTAATTTATTTTGGCTATAAAAAGAAAAATACGAGTAAGTTTTTGCTTGACCTGTCCGTTGGGGACAGTGCTATCTTTTTAATTAAAGGAGGTGGCAAACCATGTTAAGAAATGAAATTCAAAAACAAAAACAGGTTTAACAAGAAAAGCAATTGAATATTATGAGGAGAAAGGACTTATAAATCCTCAAAAAAACTGAAAAACGGTTATAGAGATTACAGCGAGAATGATTTAGAGGTTTTAATTCAAATATCTTTATTTAGAAAACTTGGAATTAGTGTAACTGAAATAGAAGGGTATCTAACCACTGGCATTAGTGCATTATCATCTGTTTTTAAGAAGAAAGCAACATCAATTAGATGTTGAAGAGAAAAGAAAAGAAGTCCTTGAACTTGTAGTTAAAGGTGAAAAATCAGGAACTTATAAATGAAAAAAATTAAATTGATTGAAGCAGAGGAATCAATCTACGAAAGATTAGAGAGTTATTTCAGGATATTTTTGGACAAATGTTATTTGCAGCATATCAACCATTTTTTTAAATGAATCATTAGGAAAAAGATGAGGAAGAAGCATTTGAAAAAAATATGTAGATTACTTAGATAATTTACCATTATTTCAGTTAAGTAAGGATGAGCAAAATTATATTGAAAAGATAAGTTCTACTTTTGATATGCAGATACTAAAAAAAGTTAATAAAGATAAAATTAACGCTATTGAAAAATGTTGAAAAATGGCTAAAAGAAAATGATAATACTATTTCTCAATATGAAGAATATAAAAACAGTGAAGAATATCAAAAAGAGCCTAATGAAGCAAATTCAAGATAAATTACAAAACTTTATGAAAGACAACAAGTATTATGAAATTGCGATTCCACTTATTAGAAAAATTTAGTAAAAAGCTATGATGATTATTATAAGAAACTAATCGTAGCAAATGATAAGTACTTAGAAATTAAATGTTAATGGTATTGAAAAGTATCTACTTGTAAAATAGTGGGTGCTTTTTCTTTTTAAAAATTTCATAAATCTGGTTACCAAGAGGGATAAATTTTCACTATTAAAGTGTAGGGGGAAATTTATCCTTTTTGCTTTTTGAGGTAGAAGAGAAAATCTATTCCGTTATTACAAAGAATCCTACATAGCAGAAAGCTAATTGATCTTTGACAACTGAATAGACCAAGGTGGGACGTTATCCATTTGTGGAGAATTATGACCTACGCCAAGACTTTTCTGCTGAGAAATTGGTTTAAATGAATACTGGTAAGTGCCAAGGATAAAAAGAAAAAGAGCGATAAATAGGAATACATAAAGGATAGGTGTGGCAATCTATCTCTGTGATACGAATGGTGATAATGATACTTCAATAGTTTAAGCCGGCTCGTCTTAATAAGGGCGGTGGTGAGATTCCAATGTAGCAGCCAATGCACCTACCAATGTCATAAAACTTATTATAAAAAAATAGTGAGGTTAAGACTATGAATAAGAAAAAGAAGTTAAGAAAGATAAGGATAAGAAGCAAATAGCTGATGATTATTCTAAGAAAAATAACCTACTCTACGAGCGAAAGTGAAAAGCTTGATTTACTTGATATTGTTGAGATGTATCTATGTAAATCTTGTGTCAGAATTTGAGGGCTGACAAAGAGAAATAGGGTGCGGTAAAATATAGGTGGTAGAAGTAATCTTCCGAAAATGACTATTTGCCAAAATATCATTTTAGGAGGATTGTTATGAGAAATACTGCGTGTATGTATCTTCGTCTTTCAAGAGAAGATGGGGACAGTAATGAAAGTAACTCTATTTCAAATCAAAGACAAATAATCAAATCTTACGCTAAAGAAAAGAACATAGATCTATCTTATGAATATGTAGATGATGGATATAGTGGTTCTAATTTTGAGCGTCCAAATTTCAAGAATATGATTGATGACCTGAATAAAGGAAAGTTTTTCTATCATTATGGTAAAAAGACTTATCTCGTTTTGGTAGAGATTATATTGAGTCTGGGGAAGTATCTGCAAAAGATATTTCCTGAAAAAGGTATTCGCTTCATATCTGTAAATGATAACTATGATAGTGATAATGCAGATGTTAGTGATACATATTAATACTTCCAATTAGAAATTTTATCAATGACAGTTATTGTCGAGATATTTCATGAAAGTGAAATCATCAAAAGAGGTGAAAAGGAAGAATGGCGAGTTTATTGGATCATTTGCTCCTTTTTGGATATAAGAAAGATGATAAGAACAAACATCAGCTTGTAGTTGATACAGAAGTAGCTCATATCATTGAGCGAATATTTAATATGAAAATAGAGGGTTATTCCTCAAAGGCTATTGCCGACTTTCTAAACAGTATTGGAACAGTTACACCATCAAAGCACAAAGAAAATAATGGTGATAACTTCAATACTGGTTTTGTTGTGAAAAAAGCAAAGTGGGATGCTAAGATGGTAAACCGTATTATTTCAAATAAGGTTTATATTGGTGTCCTGGAACAAGGAAAAACCACAAAGTTAAATTATAAATCAAAGCACGAAGTCGATGTTTCCAAAGAAGACTGGATAACAATAGAAAATGCTCATGAAAGCATAGTATCAAAATCCATCTTTGCACTTGCAAACAAAATGCTACTTCGTGATGTGAAACAGTCTAAAGATAAGCCATATATATTATCAGGTATGCTTTATTGCAAAGATTGTGAAAGTCCTATGATTAGGCGAAAAGTAAGAGATAAGATTTTCTACATTTGCTCTGAATATAACAATGCTGGAGAGTGTTCAAGACATAGTGTAAAAAGAAGACTATGTTACTCATGCAACTATTCATGCATTAAATGAATATCTATCTAAGTACAATGAACTGCTTAAAAAGTAGCGAAATAGATGTGTCAAAGTTTAAATTAAAAGTTGATTTTGAGTCATTATATGCAGAAAAAGAAAGCATGAAAGACTTAGACAATCTCTTTACATGGATTTAGAAGAAGAACTTATTACGACTGAGGAATTTGAACGATTTAGAAAAAAATTATCTTATCAAGATTAGAGAAATTGAGAAACAAATTATTACAAAGCAAAATATCGTAGATGAACTGAAAATGAAGATAAACGATAAAGGTAGTTTCGTTTCTGAGATAGTTCCTAATCCTGAAAAATGGTGAACTGAATCGATTGTCTTTAGTGTCTTTTATAGATCGTATTGAGATTGGAGAGGATAATGCAATTAACTTTGTCTTCAACAATATTGAAACAGTGAATCTGCTTTCAAGCGATTGTAGATAGTGATAAGGTCGAAGCTAAGGATACACATAATGCAAGACTAATATCAATGGGCAAGTTATTTGGTGAGCATTTAGAAAGAGTTGAACCTAAGCTTGCAGTTGGAGGTGTTTGTTAATGGCAAGGACTTCCAAAAGATATATAAGAAAAAACGAAGAACAAGCACAAAAAGTATTCTATAAAGCAGGAGTATATACAAGATTATCCAGTGAAAGAAAAGAAGAATGGCGTGAGAAATCATCGTCTATCGAAACACAGGTGCTTTGTTGTAAAGAGTATGCTTTAAAGGAAAATATCAAAGTCGTAAATATTTACACAGACTATGAATATAGTGGGACAAATTTTGAAAGACCACAGTTCCAGGAAATGATGCAAGATATTCGTGAAAGAAGAATTAATTGTATTATCATAAGGGACTTATCAAGACTTGGAAGAGAATATCTTGAGATGGGAAGACTCATAGACAAGGTATTTCCGTTCTTGGGAGTAAGGTTTATTTCTGTTAATGATAAGGTTGATACCGTTAAGGATTTAGACTCAAAGAAGTCATTTGAAGTAACTCTTAAGAATATCGTCAATGATATGTATGCTAAAGACATTTCTGTAAAGATAAAGACAAGCAAACATAATAGGGCAAGAAATGGATATTTTATTGGTTCTGTTCCGCCCTATGGATATAAGGTAGTGAAATTAAAAGAGGGACAGAAGTTAGAAGTTGATGAGAATGTTCGATTCATTGTTGAAGAAATGTTCCGACTAACACTTGGAGGGAAAAGCCAATATGAGGTTGCAAAACACTTTAATACTATGGGTTATGCTACAGGAATGGTCTATTACAAAACAGGTAGAATTTATAGACAGAATGGTGATCCGCAGTGGAATAAAGGTACTATTTCCAAAATGCTTACTAATAGAACTTATACAGGAACTTTGGTGCAAGGCGTTAAGCAACAAAATCTTGCAAAAGGAATGAAGCAACAATTTGTAGATGAAAGCCAGCATATTATATATGAAAATGCTCATGAACCTATTATCTCAAAAGAAGACTTTGAAAAAGTGCTGCAAGGGCGAGCAAATAGATTAAAGAACAATGCTTTTGGTGCAGAGATGCATAACTTTGAAAGAGATTATGAGAATAGATATAAGGGCTTGATTTTTAATAATGCAACAGGTAAGGAACTTTATCGAAGAACCAGAATTTACGGGACAAACCATGATAGGCTTTATTACTCTTTTCAAAACGATACTTGCACAGGCAAGATAGATAACGAAGTAGGAGTATTTATTATGGAAAGAGAGCTTGATAAGGCAATGTCTGAAAAGGTAGCAGAGTTTATTACTAAGGCTACAAGCAAGGCAAAGCTAATAGAAAGAGTGTCTGCTAGGTTTTTTGAAAGTATAGATAAGCTAAACGAAGATATTTCAAAAGCTTAAAAATTAAGACAGAGAAGGAAGAATTCCTAATTCAAAAAGCTTTATGAAGAATATAGCTTAGGCAAGATTGATAGGGAAGTATATAGCCTTAAAAAGAGAGATTACTCTTAGCCATATTGCAACAATCAATAATGAAGTTATTGCTATTGAAAAGGTTGTAAAAGACCTTGAAAGGGATAAGAAAATATCTATTAAGTGGATTAAGGACGTATTTTCGGCAAAAAGGTTGAAAAAAATTACCATCTGATTTAATTCATAGCTTAGTGGAAAAAGATAATTGTCTATGGCAATCATAACTTTGAAATAATCTTTAAATTTAATATGGATAGTTTGATGGGAGGTGTTAATATTGAGTAAAATTGCACTTTACATTAGATTATCTGTAGAAGATCAGATGAAGAAAGATGAGAGCGAAAGTATCATCAATCAAAAGGTATTTCCTGAATGATTTTTCTTGATAGAAATGATGAATTTAAAAGTTTTTCAAAGAGAAGAATACATTGATGACGGATATACAGGTACAAATGAGAAAAGACCATCTTTTCAAAGAATGCTAGAAGGAGTTAAGAATGGTAAAAATCAATGCCATAATTGTAAAAAGACTTATCGAGATTTATGAGGGATTATATTTCGCTCGGTGATTATCTGGAGAATATATTTCCTTTTCTTGGTATTAGATTTATTGCGATTAATGATGGCTATGATAGTGATAAGGAAAAAGGGAATGGAACAGACCTTGATATTCAGTTTAAAGGTTTGCTATATGACTTTTATACAAAAGATATTTCGCAGAAAGTAAAGACAGTTACTACAGAACTTAAGAAGCAAGGAAAGTTTCTTGCATGGAGTCCAGCATTTGGTTATATGAAAGATCCAGATGATAAGCACAACATCATTATTGATGATAAGACAGCTTGGATTGTGAGGAAGGTATATGACTTAGCACTTACAGGACTTGCATCAAGAAAGATTGCAGCAGTTATGAATGAAGAGAATATACCAACACCAAACGAACGTAAAAAAGAACTTACAAATATGGATTATGAATATAACATAGTATCATCAGATACAAGAGATGCACCAACATGGACAAATGGTACAGTGGTAGATATTTTATCCAATGAAAATTACACAGGCACTTATGTCTTCAATATGCAAGAAAAGTCGGTATTGACTCCTGGTAGTTTTAAATTTAATCCTAAAGAAGAATGGGGTAGAGTTTATGACCACCATGAAGCTATCGTTTCAAGAGAAGAGTTTGAAAGGGTTCAAGCTATCAAAGAAAAATAATAGTTTCTTAAAAAGGGAAAAATACTGACTATACATGGAGAAAGCATTCCCCATTACAAGGCTTCGCAAGATGTCCTACTTGTAACCATATTCTGGGACTTACTCAATCAAAGTTTAAACGACCGGATGGAAGCATGAGAATACACAAGTATTTTCATTGTAGGATCTGCAAGTGTAATAATGTTGAACATAAAAACTCAAGAGTTGATAAATTAGAGGAACAGGTGCTTTGCTTATTAAAGAGAAATATGGTGAAGTAGAAGTAAAGCTCAAAGAAAAAAATAAGCATTAAAGATATAGAGAAAAAGATAGAAAAGCTTCAGGCAAAAAGATGTCTGATTTTTGAAAAATATAAACTTGGGAAAATGACGAAAGTTAAGTTTGTAGAAAGTAAAAATCAGATAGATAATGAAATTAGTAAGCTAGAAGAAAAGATAAAACTATCTTCTAACGAAACAGAAGTAGTAACAGATAATGAACTTACACGAGAACTTATGGAAAAGTATGTTGAGTCGGTTATCTGTGAAGGCAGTATAGTTCAAAAAAATCATATGGAAATAGACGCAAGAGGGAGTGAGAAATCACTCTTTTTGCTATCTAAAAATAGACAATATATTTTTGTGTCAGTCGCTTGACACGAGAGGGTACAGGCGGGTTTTTGGTAACTGCAATGACTTATGCAATGATGCAACTGAGGATAGAATTTGAAAAAGAAACAGGTGTTAAAAAAACTGAATGGAACGATTTTTGAAAAGAAAGCATTTCAAGACAAAATTTCAGATATGGCTATGAACAATTATTTTGGCTTTGATATAAATCCCTGATTTAGTTAAAGCTACAAAAATGAATATGGTAATGAATAATGATGGTAGTGGTAACATTTTTGCAGAATAATTCTTTGCTTCAACCACATGAATGGACAGATGATTTTAAAACAAGATTGTCAGCAGCGTTGCAGATAGATAAGAAAACACTTATCAATAAAGATAGTATAGGATATTTTGATGTTATTGTTACAAATCCACCGTTCGGAAGTAAGATTCCAATTAAAGACCATGCCATATTAGCTCAATTTGATTTGTAGCGAAAATTTGAAAGCAAGATAAGAAAACTGGTAAATGGACTATTACTGATAGATATCAATCTTCAGTATCGCCAGAAATTTTATTTATAGAACGTTGCTATCAATTTTTAAAACCAGGTGGAAGAATGGGAATTGTACTTCCTGATGCCTTACTTGGTTCACGGGGAACAGGTTATATAAGAGAATGGTTAATCAAATATACTAAAATCATTGCAAGTATTGACTTGCATGAAGATACGTTCCAACCAAGGAATGGTACTCAAACTTCCGTGTTGATTTTACAAAGAAAAACTGAAGAAGAAATTTCAAAAGAGGAATCAACTGGGCAAATGGCAGATTATAATATCTATATGGCTATAGTTGATAAAATTGGACACGACAAAAGAGGGAACACACTTTTTAAAAAGAGATAACGACGGAAATGAAATTATGGTTCCGGAAAAACAAAACATATATAAACTTGATGAAACATCGTCAGGATCTAAAACCGCTCAAATGGAAAGTAGTGAAAAAGTTGTTGATGATCAAACAGTACTTGTTCCAAATATTTTTAGAAAATGGAAAAATAAAATGAGGGAATATCATGGTAAATTCAGTGGCTAAAAAAATTAGAAAAAGAATTTATAGAAATAATTGATCTCCCTAAAGATGATATAAGTTGGTCTAGTGTATCTTTAAGTGAAGTTATTAATAAAGGAAAAAGATTTGATGCTCAAGTATTTGATGTAGAATCTAAACATATTAGAGATGTTTTTGAATAACGGAAAGTATCCTTTAGTACAATTGGATGGTGATGAGGCTTAATAGAAGATAGCTTTTTATCCGGGAAGGTTCAAAAGAATTTATTGTGAAAAAAGGTGAAGGAGTAGAATTTTACCTCCCGTCTCAAAATGACTGATATATATCCTGAACCAAATAAATGGATTTCAAAAATTAACAAAAAGCTTCTATTGAAAAATTAAGACTGGAATTAGGTACTATTATTAACAAGGTCTGGTACTATCGGCAATGTAACTATTGTATCTAAAAACTTTGAAAAACAAAGTTTTTCAGATGACGTAATACGAACATCTTTTAGAAATGAAGAAGATTTAGGATATGTTTATACTTATTTAAAAATCTGAGTATGGGAATAATATTTTAAAAACAAATAGTTATGGTTCAGTTATTACACATATTGAACCTGAGCATCTTAAAGAGATGTTAATTCCCGATGCCCCTTTATAATAAAGAAGAAGATACATGATTTAATAATGGATTCGTATGATAATAGAGATGAATCAAATCGTCTTATAGATGAAGCTACCAAAATAATGATAGAAGAATTAGAACTTCCACCCTATTGACGACTTAAAGAAAGAAGCTTTTTCATACAGTAAAAGAAATTAACTCTTTTCAATTAAACTAAGTGATTTAAATGGTAGACTTGAAAGCAACTATCATTTGCCCTATAATAAAAGTATTAGAAAATCACCTTAGGGAGAAGGCTGCTTTAGTAAAATTAGAGAATAAAGAGATTACAGAAAAACATAGTACTAGCAGGTGTTTTTAAGAGAAACTATGTTCAAAAAGGGACATGGTTATCCATTTTCTTAGTGGGAAAGAGATTACACAATTGTCGCCGAAACAGATAAATATCTTTCGAAAACAACTCATAAAAAGATATGAAAAAAGAATTGAGAGTAAAAGAAAATTGGATATTGGCAACAGATAGAGGAACAATAGGAAAAGTTGTCATAGTGCCTAAGCACATGGAAAATATAGCAGATGAGCCAAAATGTTTTTAAAAATAGTCCCTAAAATTTATCCAGGATATATTTACTGTTTTTAAATTCTGATTATGGGCAAATACTAATAAAAAGACAAAGCTATGGTTCTGTTGTTAATATGATAGATGATAGCTCTTTGGGAGATGTTCAAATACCAATAATAAAAAGATAGAGAAATAGTTAAAAAGATAGATTGTTTAGTTTTAGAGGCAAATGAGTTAAGATATCAAGCCTACAAGCAAAGAACAAAAAGCAATTGAAAATAATGAACAGAGAAGTCTTTAGGGTTTATAATGAAGTTGGAGGGTTTTAAAATGGGTAGATCAATAACTAATGAATTGCTTGATAAATCAAAAAGAGGCAATGGTATCTGCTGTACAAATTTATAACAACCCTTTGATTAAATTTAAGTCTGAGATGTTTATTATCACTGCCATTATTTCTTGGACATATCTTATGCATGCTTATTATAACAAGAAAAGTATAGACTATAGATATTATCATATGAAAGGCAAACGGAAAAAGATATGACAGGACTAAAAATGGTGCATATAAACACTGGGAGTTAGAAAGGTGCATTAAATGAACAAGCTCTCCACTAGATAAAGGTACAGCAAAACAATTTGAGGTTTTTAATTGGAATAAGACATGAAATCGAACATCAAAAAAACTGATAGTATTGATGAATATATTGGAGCTAAATTACAAGCATGTGCATTAAACTATAATAGAGAGATAATCAAAATGTTTGGGGATAAGCATAGTATAAAAGATAATTTGAGCTTAGCAATTCAATTTTCTCCAATATCACCTGAACAGGAGCAGTTATTAAGAAAAGAATCAACAAAATGAAATACCGACTAATGTAAAGAATTTTATTGCAACATTTGAATCTGAGTTGGATGATGAAGAATTAAAATCATTATACTATTCTTACAGGATTGTATACATTCCAATACAAGTAAATCGAGCCAATCAAGCAGATAGGGCAATAGAATTTATTTCTCCAGACAGTGACAAAGCAAAAGATGTAGAACGTGTGTTAGTTAAAGCTGTTGAAAAAGCGAAATTTTCTGCCTAGTGATATCGTGAAAAATGATGAATGAGGAAGGATATTCTACATTTAGCATGCATTACCATACTCAATTATGGAAGGCAAAAAGATGCTAAAAATAAAAAAATATAATTATGGAGTAAAAAGTTTCTAAACAGTGGTATTGGTATGAAAATTGGATTGATGTAGTTAGAGATTATTGCCAAAAGAATAATTTTTTAGCTTAACTATGGATATGTTTGAGGATATATCTGAGGCTGGAACTGGGACTGGGACGGGTAAAAAAATCTAAAAACAAGCTAAAACTGAACGAATTTCCAGCATGCAACAAAACGAAAAGCCTTGATTTTTGAAATGGTTTTGGATATAGTGAACAGTAGAAAAAGAAGAGTGAGAATAAAAGAGTAGTAAAATATATAAATAAAAAGCCTTGATTTTTTAAGGCTTTTTATTTCAAAAATTAATAAAAATAAACTTTTAAGTAAAATAGAAAAATAAAAATATAATAATTAAGAAAAAGGATAATAGTATGAATAATAATAAAAATCTCAGAGAAAAATACAAAAAGATTTTTAAAATATCTGAAGAGACTATCAGGAAGCAAAAAGTCTCAGAAAGAAGAAAATTACTATGATATCTACTTAGAAATTTTTTGATAACTGGTAGATAATAATAAAAATAAAAATGAATTGAAGGAAGATATTGAGAAAAAGCAATCCTTGGAAAAACTTCAAACTCTTCTAATAATGAATATAAATTTAAAAAGCTTAGCTGTTTCAGATCGTGAAATTTTTAGAAAAATTACTTATACGCAATATTGATGAGCTTAACAAAAACGGTAAAACAGAAGCAGAAAGTATTATAGAATCAAGATTTGATGATTTTGAACATGCTTTTGACGGAAACTTTATTAACCCTAAAGTTATACTCCTAGGAATCAATCCTAAAATGGTGGCAAACCCATGAATCCTATGGACTAAAAATACCGTTTATAAGGATCCATTTAATGAAAAACGCCCCTGTCTTGAATCATTCAGAAGATGATTTCAACAAGGACTACTACTTTAAAAAGCGGATTTTTCTATACCAAGGATGTTCCTGAAAAATATTCGTGAGAAACATATCGAATTGTCCGCTTACCCAGATAGCGTTACTCCTTTTGCTCTTTTTAGAAGTTTTTTTCCATACGCATCTGAAAATGTAAAAGAGTGGCAAAAAGGGTATAAGATTTCTCACTCTCTTCGCCCTTATTTTTAACCTACTTTTACCCTAGTCAAATTTGGTTAGTATGCTTATTGACATATGCAATAAAAATACAAATAATCTATTTTTATATTTAAGAATTAATAATGTTAATTTTAGAAAAATTTTCTAGATTCATACTTTTGATCTTCTAAGTTTGAAGTCAAGCAGGACTATTAAGGTTCTTACAGTAGTATTCCAAAAATTTTTCAAAAAATAATATTAAGCCTTATTTTTAAAGAGTTAACTCTGAATATTAGAACTGATTCCGCAGAATCTTTTTGAAGATATTTGTGTATTTCACTTAACCATAATTAGCTTTTTTAAGAAAGAAAATACAGCATACTTATAACAAGAATTACAGAAAAAGTTATCGCTATTTTAATTACTTCCTTTTTATAGTTCTTTTTATCATACGGCTTTTACATTAACTGTAATGAATCAACTAAGTATAGATACCACTATATTTGTATTTTTCAAAAATATACTATCTATTCCCTGCCGTTACCCCCTGCCATTAGCAAAAATGAGAAAACAACTACGATTATACCAATACCTAACATTAGTTTTTGTTACATTTGAGTGGGAATAACCTAAGCACTAATTGAAACCATTGGTAATACTTACTATTCTAAGGGTTTCAGGTGGTTAGCTAAGTATTTTTGAAGTAATTTTTATAAGAAAAAGTGGTAAGCCACTTTTTAAGAAAATAATTAAGCCAACAGAGTGTAAATTCTGCTGGCTTTTTTCTATCTGCGTAAATGGTTTAAGAAAGTACAATTTACCATGTTAAGAAATTCATTACGATGTTGATCATGGTTTCTTTTTCCCTGGGCTTTTGATTCCGCTATAAGAAGCGTTAGGGACAACTAAGTGCTGTCTGATAGTATTTTTCTTATTGTTTTTATAGAGAATTCGGTTCATATCCAAGAAATATAAAAAAATGTTGTAGCTGCAATTCTTTTGCATCCATCTACAAAAAGGATGATCTTTGATGATAAAGTAAAGAAGGTTTGCTGCTTTTTCTTCTATTGACGGATAAGCCTCTTCTCCAAAAAGCACTTTTGATAGATGGAGTCGATGATTCCCTTTAATAGACCTTTTTCCTTTTTCTTTTTCCAAAGATATCAGATGTTTACGAATAGGACATTTTGGAGATTAGATTTGCACTCTTCATAAGTGAGTTTATACACCCTCATCGGAACTTATCTTCGGTTTGGTGATAGTTTGGTGATCATAGTCATCAAGCATCTCTAATGCGAGTGAATATCTCTTCACGACTTCAAGAACCTTTTCGGCATCAAGATCAAGTACACCTGCTATGATATTTGACTGTATTTCTACGACTCTGTTCAGAGCGGCTAATCTTCTTTCGTTGATTGCGTACCCTTGTACAATATAGTCTTTTTAAAATTTTATTCGCCCAGCGTCTAAATTCAACTCCTCGCGCTGATTTTACTCTATATCCGACTGAGATAATCATGTCGAGATTGTAGTATTCGACAGACCTTTTTACTTCTCTGGCACCTTCTTTTTGAACTGTCGCAAATTTTGCGACAGTTGAACTATCCAATTCTTCTTTAAGTGCATTATTGATATGTTTACCTATAGTTTTTATATCCCGTTCGAATAAAGCTGCCAGTTGGTTTCTATTTAGCCATACGGTTTCTTTATCCGGCGTTACTTCTACAGGAAGTTCTAATTCACCATTTTTATATATAATAATTTCATTGTGCATCCATCTAATCCTCCTAACGGAGCAGTTTATCTGCCTCTATGATAAATGACTCAATAACTTTTTCTTTGGACTCACTATCATTTGAGGTATCATATTTTAGAAGAAAACTCTTGGTGAAGTAATTTAATGTCGTCAAGTAGAGTCGTATCTTTATCTAATCTTCCACGTCTTATTCTTCCATAAATTCTATTATAGTAAGTTGTAAATACTTGATACAAAGGGTTTTCAGCTTGCTTTTTCTTGTATATCTTTTTGCTGGCATATTCTTGGCATGTTGAATTAGTACCGGCAACTTTTCTTGTACAGTATTCTGCAAGACTTGAATATCTGGAGGCGAAATACCTATCACAACTTTAAGTTTTTATTCACAGTTTAATAGTTCTGCCTGATATTATTGCCAAATGAGGTGAAATCATGACCACCCGTCCAACGGGAGGGTTTTGCACAAGGACTAAAAGTCAAGGGTTACCGACCAGCGTCTAAAGGCGCTGGCTTTCACTCTGTTCAAGCTCAGCTTTGACCTCGTCACCGTCCTTTAAAGGGTATTTGTACTACTTGCCATCCCTAAAGGGATCTTTCATATTCTTTGACACTTAATTTATCCATGGCTACACATGTTTTTCCTGTTCTTGAATATACTTCTTTTATAGTTGCTTTATTCAATCTCAACTGTACTTACATAGTATCCTTCAGACCAAAAACGCCTATTTCCAAATTTATATTTTAAGTTTGCGTGTTTGTCAAATATCATTAGTGTACTTTTTTCCTTTTGAGATAACCCATAAATTGTGATACACTAATTTTAGGGTGGTATACTTACTAGCATATTTACATGGTCTGAGCATAGATCAGTATTTCTAGTATTTCTACACCTTTTATACGAACATAATTGTCTCAGAATTTGCAAACTATGTTTTTAACAGAAAAGCATCAACAAGAGAAAAAAATCTTGCAGTCGAGCTATTGAAAAAAATTGATTGCAGAGCAAGTTTCTGTTTACCGCAGAACAAATATTGTGAAATCTGAAAAGTTCAGTGATATTATACAACGTACTATTAATGCATATCTTAACGGGATGTTGACCAATGAAGAAGTTTATAGAAGAAATGTTAAAATTGGCAAAACAATTGTAGCAGCACATCAAGAAGGAGACAAATTAGGACTAACTGCTGATGAGTTTGCTTTCTATGATGCATTAACGAAGCCTCAGGCGATTAAAGGTTTTTATGAAAATGACGAACTCATTGCAATAACAAAAGAATTAGCAGATATTTTACGTAAGAATAAGACGATTGATTGGCAGAAGCGTGAGTCGGCAAGAGCTAAAATGCGCATGTTGATCAAAAACTTTTTGAAAAACATAAATATCCGTCTTAAGGAATGGATGATGCCGTTCAAACCGTTATGACACAATGTGAGCTATGGACTGAAATTACAGTTTTGAAGAAGATTACAAGGTTTATTTAAATACTAATTTTACGAAGGAATTTGTCTTTGGTTAGAAGAAAAGGGAGAATATAATTAATTATTTTAATCTTTGTAAACATGTATGGTGAAAGAGGATAAATTATGGCAAAAGGAATAATATATTTAATGACTACAGTCGTTTCTGGTCTTATCAAGATTGGCAAGACGGGAAATGATCAATTTGAAAAATAGAATGAGATTTTTAGAAAGCAATGGATATGCCAATATCACAGGTTTAAAAAGGGAGTTTGCTATAGAAGTAGATGGATATGATGATAAAGAAAAACTTATTCATGATATCTTTTAGTAAAAGTAGAATTGTCGGGTACTGAACTATTTGCGTTAGATATAGAGGTCACAAGTCCTTATTATCTTCTTTAGATGGTAAACAAATTTATCCTAAAGATAAAAGTAAAAAGAAGTTTTCAAAAGAATCTACAGAAGAAATAAAATTGAAATCTGATGTAGGATTTGTTCCAGATGGGGAGTATGTATTAAATCGTAATATAAAAAGGTTTCGGAAAAAGTAAATGGGAAAGCTATAGTTAAAGATGGAGTATTCACAGTATTAAAAAGGAAGTTTTGTGGTAATACCGGGCAAAGGCTATATCCCATCTATTAGAAGAAATGCAAAAATAAAAGACTATATTTTACAAGAAGATATTGCATGTACGAATCCATCAAGTGCCGGTTGGATAATTATTGGAAAAATCAATAATGGATGGATAGAATGGAGAGATTTAAAAGGAAATCCTATCGAAATATATAGAGATAAAGAAAAATAGTTGATACTCAGGTTATATGTTATAAAAAAATAACGAGAGATTCGCTTATGTCAAATTTAAAAGCAAAAGAATATAGGCGATTTGAAGATATTAAGTATATTAGAAAAGATGGAAGCAAATATTGGAGTTCAAGAGAACTTGCTGATACTTGATTATTATCAGTGGAGAAACTTTCAAAAGGCATTTATAGAGTATCATTGATTTCGAAAGCTTAAAATTTCGAGAGATATAGTAATTATATTCGCAAGGAAATAGCTAATGTAAGTAATGGAATAGAAAGATTGAAAAACTTATGAAGACATCGATAAAAGGGCTGTTAAGGGACAATTTAATATGGATATATTTTTAGGGATCGGATTATTATTTGCAGGACAGGTTATTTCAAGTTTCATCGATCCGTTTCTCTTCCGAATTATTTTCAATAATAATTTCAAATTTACATTTAATATATACGCTAATTTTTGGGGAATTTGGATTGCGTTTATTTTATTCTGTATAATTTTTCAAGAAGAAGAACAAAGTAATTTTAAACTCTATTAAATATAACAGAACTTGCAATAATTTTTAAAATGTTGATATTAGGATTTTTGACAGGTTTTTGTCCTGAATGGATTTTGTGCAACAGTTGCAATTTTACACGGGGATATTAAAGCTTTGCTTTTTTACAAGTTTGAAATAGTGAACCTAATTTTATTATTTATTGTAGTTTTCATTCAGTCTTCGAGCGAAGAATTGATTTTTAGAGGATTTATTTATCAAAGACTGAAAAATAGATATAAGAACACTGAATTTGCAATAATCATAAACTCAATATTGTTTTGCACTACTTCACTTGGGAAATAATGGAATATCAGCTTTTTGGATTTATAGATATACTACTTTCCGGTGTATTTTTTAGTTTAATGTTTTGTGCATTTGACAGTATTTGGCTTGTTATGGCATGTCATACAACATGGAACTTTACACAAAAACATTCTATTAGGGTTACCAAATAGTGGAACAATATCTAAATATTCCCTTTTTATGATGGATGTAAATTCCGCAAAAAAGCAGTTTTGCCTTTGATAAAAAAATTTTGGTTTGGAAGGGTACGCGCTCTCAATAATACTAATGTTTACAGGGTGTATGATAATGTATATTTATTGCAAAAATAAACAATAAGTTTGTCTTCAGACTGTGTAATTGCAGTGACGAAAAATAAATGCAATATGGACATTCAAGATTAAAAGGACTCTGTTCAATAAACTGGAAGGAATGCAATACAGATGATATTCTCGATGTATTGTTTAGATATTGATTTAGTTTGTTCGTCAGTAGCTAAAAGTAAATATTATGATATTTTAAATATAGATTCTAGCGTTCAGGATACAAAGATTCTATTAGAAGCAAATTATAAAGCTATAAAAACGCGAAAATATTTTAAAAATAATAGAAGACTTAAAAGCCTAGGAATTATCCTGAAAGTTTTAATAAAATTAAAAATGCAATTATTGAAGATATCAATGGAGATTAAAAAGCTCTATGAAGTACTTTTTGAGGTATTTTGTTAAAAATATACCTATAAAATCAGTGAAATTTTTGTAGTGGGTGCAAAATGAAAGTCTTGTAAATGTTTATTTTATAATAGTTAGCAGGTTTTATATGAAGAGTGGAATAATAAAAGAAAAACTTGAAATGAAATCTGTTTCAAATTATTTAGGATACTATAGAATTAAATCTAATAATCCACTCGATTACAGTCTACTTGCAAGCTACATACTTAGATAAAAATGTAATTTCAGATTTTAGGTATAGAAACGATAAGCCCCTACACCAATGACGAAGAAGCTGTTATAGGTATAGAGACTATTTCAATGGATACAGATTCTCTTAAGACGGTAATTGAAAAATAAAGTTAAAGTATAAGTATTTTTATGGAGTTTTTGACAATACTATGAAATACCATTAAAACAGTAGATTGACATGATGGAATGACAAAAAGTGGCTACTGAAAAGTAATAGAAGTTATTTATAAATATGGAGGACAAAAATGGCAGTTACGAAATATGAATCATATTATAAAACAAATTAAAGAGTCAGTTGATGAGATAAAAAGAAAATTATGATTACAAAAATTCATCAAATGCATTCATACATTGGTATCTAAAAATCATTTGTTTTTAGAAGAACAAGAGATCAGGGTGAAGCAATAATTGATGGTTTTGGCGATAACGGTATAGATGCAATCTTACTAAATGAAGAAGAAAAAGAACTAACTGTAATGCAATTCAAGTTTCCAAAAGATATAAATGGTATTAATTCTGAAATAAACCAAGGCGATATATTAAAAACTTTTAATGGTTTTAATTTGTTAATTGATAAAACAACGAATCAAGAATCAAATATTCAGTTTAATCAATTTAAAGAACGAATAAATGATATGGATATATTTAGTTTTAAGATTTATTTTGTTAGCTTTTAACAAAGGCATAGATGCAATCGCTAATAAAGAATTAGTAGAAAACTTTTGCTAGAAACTTTAAAAAGATAAAAGGCAGTGAATTACAAATAAAAATTCACGATAAATCAATAATTTCTAATATATATGAAAAATGAATAGGAAAAATGATTTAGAGATTACACTTTCATATAAACAGTTGGCTTTCTGCATATGATATAGATTTAATGAATATAAAGTCATATGTTGGATTGGTTAATGGTAAGTCTCTTATATCTTCTATTGAAAAATAGTATTGAAACTATTTTTCGATGAAAATATAAGATTGTACGAGGGAAAAACTAGTGTTAACAATTCGATTAAGGCTACAGCATCTAATCCTAAAGAAAGTGAAATGTTTTATTTCTATAATAATGGAGTTACTATTATATGCGATAAAGTCAATAATAGTCCAAATAAATTGAGTGTTTCTTTAAAAGGGTATCTATAGTAAATGGTGTCAAACAGTAACATCTTTATATGATTTATACACTCAAAACAAACTTGAAAATGGAGTGGATATTTTGACAAGGATTATCGAAATATCAGACTATAATGAAAGAATGAAGATTACGGAGTATTTGAAATTCTCAAAATCCAATAAAAGATAGTTATTTTATAGCAAACACACAATAATTAGAGACTTGCAAAAATCATTAGAAAACAAAGGATATTATCTAGAAAAGGCAAATTAATGAGTTTGAATATAAAAACATTATGGGAGAAAAATAGTATAATCTTGTTCCAATAAAATTAGAAAAGTGTTATACAGCATTATGTGGATACTGGCTTGATGAATATGCTTCTACAGCCAAAAGGGGAAAGGGCTTTGTTATTTGATAAAAATAAAATTGATGAAATATTGATGGACATAAATGCAGATAGAGTCATAGAAGCTAATAACATGTATAGAAAATTAGCAAAATAATAACGAGTTATAGAAGAACTAGAAGAAATGAAAAATAAGACGGAAATTTCTGACTTTCTAGATATACCTCATGATGATTTTTGAATAAGATTGATGAATATTTGTTTATGAATACAGGTGATATAATTATATTAAATACAACAAAAACTATTAAAGGTTAAATATAAGATTCAAAAAAATAGAATTTAATGATAAAAATTAATTAAGGATGCAATACTACTGATACATGAAAATATAATTAATACTTACCCAGATGGCGTTAGAAATATTTCTGCATTGACTAAAAAAACACTAAACTTTTTAAAGAAAATAAAACAATATATGCCAATTTATAATATTTTCGCGTACTTGAAAAATACTTGCAAAAAATCAGATAAACAGAGATAAATTTTATAATATAGATAAAGTCGACATCAAAAACATTGAGTTTACCAAATATCAATGGACATATTGAGTGGAAATAGACGCTGTATAATAAATCGGCTCTGTGTCAAATACAGGGCATGAGAAATAACTCTATAAAATGCTAAGCAGCTAAGCTGCTTGGCATTTTTACTATGCTTACCAACTCTTTCATTATTCTTATACTTAGAAACAAATAACCTAGACATAATCAAAATGCGTAATCTAAAATTATCAAAACTATTATAACCATAAGAAACTCTTTTAACTAACTTAATCTTATTATTAAAAACCCTCTAGTGGACCATTAGAATACTCATACTTAACACTATTAATCATATATTCTCTATATCTTTTCATCGTCTTAATTGCTTTTAGCCATACCTCTAGGTAAGCTAGTTGTATCCATATCCATTAGTTCCTTTTAAACTTACTTCATCTCTGTCTTTTACCGCTTTTTCTTACTTCTTGTGTTATCTCATAACTAGCTCTAAACGACTTATCTAATGACAATATATAATTTAATACATCTCGTCTAGTTACCAATTTACCAAAACTCCTGTTGTAAAAATACTTTTCATAATCTATCTTATCCTCATCAGCTAATACTAATCTCCAAAAGCTCTTTAGTATGGTATAATTTCTACCTTCTTTTCCTTTTTGCCTCTATAGATATTCATTAGTCTTACTCTTTCTTTTATTTAACTCTCTGTTTATATTTTGAATGATATGAAATCTATCAATTATTATACGGGCATTTGGAAAATGTTTTTATTATATCCATATATGGTGGGTATATATCTATACAGATTGTTTTAACTTTGTTTTTGTTTTTCTTTTAAATCTAAGGAAGTACCTATTTAGGATATATTTCATTCTACCTTCTACTATATCTATAAAAATCATGTGTTTTGGCATCCAGAAATACAAAGCTCATTGAATGTTTTACTATCTTTTGTTGATTTTATTTCATCAAAGCATAAGTGTTGCGGGAGGCTCTTTATAACAATTTACTTCTACTTGTTGTCTACAAGATTTTAGTATTCTTATTGTTGTATTTTCTGATACGTTATGTTCTTTAGATATTTGTTTAAATGATAATGTAGCTGTTAAAGCTTTTAAGATTGATAGTTTTACATTTTGAGAGATGTGACAATGTTTAAATACAAGAGATGTTCTAGCTACAAACTTTTTATTGCATTGTTTACATTTAAGTCTTTGTTTTTAGAGTTAATCGTGAGGGTATGCCTGATAGTTTCAAATGTGGATTTTACTATATAGTGAACAAGAAAGTGGAAAAGACACAAATAGACTCATTCTTAATAAAAATGCTAAACTCTGCCCTGACCTGACGATGAAGTAATAATCTCTTCTCTAGATAAACTTAGCAGAAATTACAAAAATTTAAGGGAGATAATACAAATAACAAAAGATAAAAGGAAAGAGTATTTTTCGTAACCTTAAAAATCTTCCTTGCTGAGCCTTTACTTTTTATTTTTGCTATTTCTCTGTTATGCGAAAGCATACGAAAGAATAAATTATCCATTCTATGCTTTCGGTCTTACAGTATATAGCAAAAAAATCGCCCTATTGTTTTTGTTTTAACATTCTTGCTCTGCATCGGAAAGAATTATTTTTGTATTATCATAATTTCATGATATAATTACTCCGTTACTTTTTCACTAAACTCGTAACAGAGGAGGTGGGTTTATGTTTAATTGGTTTGATTTTTTACACTTTCTATCACGGCAAGTATAGCTGCTTATTATATTTGCAAATGGCTAGATAGAATTTTTGAAAGTAACTAGCTTGAGATAAAAGACAGGAATGGTACTCCTGTCTTTTTGTTTATGTTTAATTTGTTTTGATTTGCTTATATACTAATTTTTTAAACTAATACTTTCTTTTTGTCAATTCCCTTATAAAGATTACAAAAATAATTTCTACATAATATTTCTCTTATATTGCTTCAAGTTTCATTGGATATTTGCTAAAAATATTTATGAAATTAATTCTATATCGATTCGTTCTTATGAACGCTATATACTACATAGAGAAAAATTCATACTCCTTCACTTATACCTATAGCTGACTAAAATATCTGCTATTTCTTGACAACATGTTTGTGTAACAAAATAGATTTATCAAATTAAAAATTACTTCATTTCTCAAAATTTCCATTTTATACAACTAACTGACAAGTATATCACGTTAGTTCAGAATCTTTTATATACTTGCCGCCTGTATTAATCATTTTTCTACGATTCTGTTTTAAAACCATAAAATCACAGAAGAATAATTGATACATTAACCCGTCAAGCGAAATCGTTTTACGGGCGTAAAATTAGCAGCTGAAGTACCTTTTAAGTATTTTGTTCAAAAATTTTATAAAAAATGAAACTATATAGCGGAAATAAATAAAAATCTTACAAGTATTTTCTTCTATATTTGATAATAATATTTATATGAATTTCATCTATCCAATGAAGAAGGCTGAGCTTCTGTAAGATGCAAAACGGAATTAACTCGCTATTCAAATAATCCCTTGAAGATAATTACTAATTTAATATAATTATTTATAGAGCCTTTCATTGTTTACTATGGAAGATTTTTGTGAAATTGGCTAGTATTAAAGGAGGTATGACAAAATGTATATCGAAAAATATTGAGGGCGAATATATTGGTGGTTCCGATGATAGCCTCAAGCCTTGTTGCATTTTTAGAAGATCAGAAGAAAGAAGAGATTGCTCTTAGTGAAATTTTTTGCTAAGATTGGATTAGATAGACAGAACTGGAATTTTCGTCAAACTGTGAAAAATCTTGGCTCACTCACTCTATTGGCGTGAAACAGACTTTCACTCTGCAATAGACGTGATAATTGATATTGCTGCCATCTTGCTTGAGTGCATCGTTGGTGGTGGAATAAATCTTCCTGATTTAGACGAATATGATACTCCATCCAGATATATCCACATCACTGCTACACCAGAGGAATACACTACTCTGGATAAGGTACTATTGAGTTTTATCCAGAATCCATTAGAGTATGACCTTAGTGAATTTTTAAGTGAAGATGACGTCAAAGATATGACTCATCAGGTAGAGGCACTACGAAAAGGAACTGTATGAGATATCAAGGACAACCATAACTACTATTATATAGAGAAGAAAAATATATCGATATAATAGTTGATATCTTATTCTATGCTAAAAACCGAAAAAGCATATCAACAAGTAGCTATTGAAATGAGTAAGCTTTGGGAGCGATATTTTTCTAATCAAAGAGCATAAAAGCTCGGGAAAAAGTATCTTCTCTTTGATTTGTTTATATAAAATATTTTTCATGTTATGTTGTTCTTTATATACGAAGAAGTAGATTACAATGAAGTTTATTGGAGTAATATTTTGTATACTTTCAATACTTTTTAGCCTATAAAAACTGACATTGATAGTTTTTGGAAAAATCCGCTATAGGGAGTACAGTCGGCTTTTGATGGTATGGTCAGAGGCACAAAGGGTAGCTGCTTATCCTTATCTTGTAAAAATTTGAATATAACAATCAAATATATATTGTAAAAAGTCTGGAAAGCACCTTTAGGAAATTATAATGAAGTTTTTTTCTGAAAAAAATTGTTATCGAAAAATAACTATATTTTTTCAACGAGAATAATCCTGAAATAGTTACTATCAAAAAATTTGAAGGGATATATGTAATTAGTTTTGGTATGTTTTGTTAGGTATACTTGGAATATGGATTTAAAGTTACTTATGTGAAATATTCCTGCAAAGTTGGATACATAAGAATTTTTAGTTAAAAATACAAGTAGTTTTAATAAAGAACTATATCATAAAAATTTTTATAGAGCTGATAATAGAACTTAAGGTAATAGCAAAAACTATATCCAGAGCGAATTTTTAAAAGATTAATAAAAAGAATAAAAGATACGGCTAAGCATTCTAAGTATAGCTATCTATAATGATATCAACGAAATAAAATTTGAACTTAAGATATAAATTATTTTTCTACCGATGTTAATTTTCTTTGATTAAACTAACTATCCGATATAGAATCGTTATTATATCTTTGAATAGACACTCTATACAAATAAAAAGGAATGAATTTATTTCAAAAATGGTTGTATAATAAATCAACGTATGACTTTGCTAGTACTCTGATTTATTCACAGCCATTTTTATTATGTTTTTAACTACTACACATATATCAACTATCAAAAACCATTCAAAGCAATCAAAAATCTATTACAATAATCATTTGTATAGCTTATAGATGTGGTAACTTTCCATTCCTTTCGTCAAAGATTCTGATATAACCATTCTTCTACTTCTATCTGTGCAAATTACATATTACATAATCTACTATCACAACGCAGCATATTAAAAGTAATTCTTATTCCATTTGCAAGTAAATAATTCTAAACCCTCACCTAAAAATTTTTCATTATTACTCATTATTTTAAGTTACCAAAATTTTTCCCAAATACTTTCTAATAACATATCAAGCCAAATAATAGCTAAGTTTAATTATGATATGCTATAATGAAATAAATAAAAAGTAAAAATTTGGAGGTTAATAATGAAAAATTGATTTTTAATAACTCTTACAGCTCATGAAAAATGACGCAAATAATGTTACTATAGCTTTTACAATGGGACTACAAGCCGCTCAAAAAGGGATATGATACAGTTATTCTACTTTTTATCTAATGCTGTTGCTTTTAGCTGAAAAGGTATGCAGATAAAATTGATATTGGAGAGCCTTTTAAACCTATAAAAGAGCTTTTACCTGCATACTTAGCATCTGGTGGACGAATTGCAGTTTGCTCAGCTTTGTATGAAGCACAATGGTTGATGAAGCAAATGTTATTGATGGCGTTGAAGTTGTAACTGCTGATTTTGTTATTGACGGCATCATGGCTGCTGAAAAACTTTACATTAAACTAAAACAAGTATAGCTTGTTTTATTAATTAAAAACTATTAAGGAAACTTTTCCTTGAAATTATCAAATAAGGACCACCCCTGAAAAAGTGGTGGTTTTCTCTGTAGGGTATAACCCTTTGTTTCACTAACACGCGCTCAAGGCGCTGGCTTTTCACATCCGTTCAAGCCCTATTGTATTTTGACGCCCGCTACCCGTTAAACGGGTTTATTTTTATTTTTCTATTTCCGAATGGATTTGTATATCTTTTGTTGTCAGTTTTATCCATCGCAATATCATGCGATTCTTGTTCTCTTATATACTTTCTTATTGTACTTTCATTCAATCCTACTGCACTTACGTAATATCCTTCTGCCCAAAACTTTCTATTTCCATACTTATATTTCAAGTTTGAATGCATATCGAATATCATCAATGAACTTTTCCTTTCAAATATCCCATTATACTTGATACACTATATTTTGGTGGTATTGACAACAGCAAGTGTATATGATCTGGCATCATATGTCCTTCTATTATTTCTACTCTTTATACTTACATAACCTTTGTATTATATTTACTATATCTCTTTTATATTGATTATATTCTATTTTTTCTGTCTATACTTAGGGTGTAAATACAATATGGTATTTACATAACCATTTTGTGTATGTGATAAACTATTATGTTTTATTTATCATAAAAAACATCCTTTCTTTTATTTTTGAGCTTGAACTACTCTTATTTTATCGAAAGGATGTTTTTCAATTGTTTAACTTTTTTCTCTCACCCGCATAGCGGGTGAGTTTTTATTCGGAGACTTCTGCCTCTCAACCAGCTAAAGCCATTAATTAAAATCCGGAGCATGGTTTTTTCCATGCCCCCGGATTTATTATAAGCCACTTTTAAGGGTACTTCCTTCCTATCTTTTATTATATATTTATCATAATCCTAATTATACTTTATACTTTCAACGTAGTATTTAGATTTTTTTGATTTCCGCCTTGATAATCTTTTGTTGTTTAGTTTTTAGAGTTATAGTTGAAAATATTTGTCTTAGTCATTGCGTCAAGAACGTTTATTTTGATACTATCCCCTTCTACTTTCCACTTATCTTTCGCTTCAACTTCTTGTGGATATTTATTTGTTGAAAAGGCATTCCAACAAAGACAATTTTTATCATCACCTTTGTAGTAGTGAATTTCATTTTTGTTGGATGTAATGGCGATTTTGCCGCTTCAACTTCATATTCGTTAAAAAATTTGGTCCTTTTAATAAACCTAACGCCTCATTCATAGTATAAGTTTTATCAGAATATTCATTGATAACATCTAGATAATCTTCTTTCGAAATAGTGAACAGTTCATCTCCATTAGGTGATTTCGATTTTTACTTTTATCTTGTGTAATCCAAGCTAATAGATTCGTTTGTGTTTTTAATCTTGATAAATCATTTCCTGAAATTGCCACTTTATTTATTAGCTTTTTCTGCTTCTTTTAAGTCGTGAGCAGCTTTTTGTTTATCTTGTTCTGATTTTTATCTTCTTTTGAAGCATTATTTTGTTCTGATTTATTCTTATCATCTTTTTCTTTATTGGCTTCATTTACCGCACAACCTGTTAGAACTAACGCTCTGCTGCAAGAACCATAAGTACTCTTGTTCATATCTAAATTCTCCTTTATCAATAAAAGTAAGATATTTTATTGATTATTCTTTTTTCTTTGACATTATTATACCACATTTTCTCTAAATTAAAAATAACACTCAGAATAATTAACTTTCTGAGTGTTATTGTATATTTTGATTAAATTACTTTTTAATTCAACCTTATCTCATACCTTTATCGTAAGGAACTCCAAGCGCTTGGTGTAGAAGTTTTTCTTAGAGAAGACGATAAGTGCGATAATTGTCGCTACGAATGGGAACATGTTCCAGAATGATACTGGAATTGGAAGATCTGGTGCTAGAATAGATACTTTTTCTGCGAATACTTTTGTTCCTCCGAAGAACAACGCTGCTAGTGTGATTGTAATTGGATTGTATTTACCAAAGATTAATGCTGCTAATGCCAAGTAACTAAAACCATATACTGTAATTGCTGCATTGAACCCTTTGGCTAAATGTAGTTGCAATGATTGCTCCAGCAAGTCCTGCTAGACATCCAGAGATGAATACCTCCAATATAACGATATTTAAATACGTTTAACCCTAATGAGTCACTGGCTTGAGGATTTTCCCCAACAGAACGAAGTCTAAGTCCAAATGGACGTTTGTAAATAATATAGTAAGTAAGTGCTACTAATACTATTGCTATAATAATCGTTGGATATACTGTAAATTTACAAAAACTGTATATCTAGGAATCCACTTGCTAATAATAATTCGTAAGTTCCATTGAAATGGTTAACTCAAGAATAACGCAATAGCTGGTGTAATTAAGTTAATCGCTGTACCCTGAGATAACTGGGTCAGCTTTTTAAGTTAATACTGATAAATGCGTGAATAAGGAAAGTAGTCCTCCACATATTGTTGCAGCTAGTAAACATATAACCAATTGAAAACATGGTTGCGCACCTTCGAATGCTGTTAAAGCTATGAAAGAAGCAACAAATGAACCGAAAATTACAAAACCGTCAAGTGCAATATTAACAACCCCATCTTTTTCAGAATAGAAACCACCGATGGCTGCTATTAGAATAGGTACTGTATTGTAACATTGAGTCTCAATAGTGATAATATTGTATCCATTTATTTATCTCCTTTCTTTTTACTAACTAGTTTATCTAGTAATTTGCTATCAAAAATAGCTTTCGCTGCAACAAATAATACGATTAAGCCGATTAAGATGTTCGCGATATCTTTTGGAATACCGATAAACGCTAATTGTGGAGTAAGAACTCCTAGGAATCTGAATAGTAATGCTCCTAAGAATGAACCTAGTGCCGTATTCGCCTCGATAAGTGCAACTCATGATACCCATGTACCCAAATCCTTGGAATGTAGAACCTGCAACTACTTTGACCAACAGGTCCCATGTTGTAAAGCGCTCTCCAAGTCCAGCAAACGCTCCTGAAATAGCCATTGAAAGAACAGTGTTTCTATTAACTTTCATACCAACAAATCTAGATGCTGATGGGTTAAACCCTACTGAACGAAGCTCATAACCGAATACTGTTTTTTTCCATAACGATATAGAATAATAACCGCAAAATAGCTAAGAATAAATCCGTTCCTAAACGGTGGTTATTAAAACACTTCTATCAAATCATTTTTCAAATATCCTGAACCGTCACTTGCAACAGGCGGTTGAGAAATAATGTCATTATTTCCACGAATAAATTTAGGTACTGCGAATTGAACAAAGTATAAAGCTGTATAGTTTAACATAATTGTTACAACTACTTCACTAATGTTGAATCTAGCTTTTAAATACCCTGCAATAGCTGCCCAAAGTCCACCAACAATAATACCTGCTAAGATACTTGCTACTAAGACTACATAAAAGTTCATACCTTGCATTTTGATGGCAACAATACCTGCAAAAAGTCCACCCATAATGAATTGTCCTTCTGCCCCGATATTGAATAACCCTGTTCTAAATGCAAAGGCTACTGACAACCCTGTACAGATTAATGGAATTGTCGATACAAAAATTTCAGCTATACTGTTAGAGTCGGTGAAAATATCACCCATAACTCCTAATACGTCTCCTGGTGCTGCTCCTATTGCTGAAATAAGAATTGCTCCAATTATAAATGAAGCTAATATTGGTAGCACCGCATTAGTTAAAACTTTCTTTAACATAGGTTCTCCTCTCTACTTCTTAACCCCTGCCATAAGCAGACCAAGTTGTTCTTTTGTTACATTTTCATCATTATCTACAACATCGATAATATTACCATTGTGAATAACCGCTATTCTATCTGATAAAGTTAGAATTTCATCCAAGTCAAATGAAATTAGTAGAACACTGTTACCTTTATCACGGTAATCAATTAGCATTTTATGAATACCATTAATAGCCCCTACGTCAAGACCACGAGTTGGTTGAGTAGTCACTAATAGTTTAGGGTCAAGTTCTAATCGCGCGCCCGATAATAAGTTTTTGTTGGTTACCACCACTCATGCTTTCGTGCAGAAATCTTCTCATCACCAGCTTTACAGAACATCATACTTTTTCACAAATTTCTTTGTAAATTTAGAAATTACAGGCTTTTTAAAGGAATCCATTTTTAGAAAACTTCTCTGTGTAGTAATTTTCTAATACTGAGTTTTCTTCAACGCTGAAATCTAATACTAATCCATCTTTATGTCTATCTTCGGCAATGATTTCAAGACCTAATTCTTTACGTTTCGCAGTAGAAATTCCATGTAAATCTTTTTCCATCAAAGATAATTTTACCTTTTTGTTTCTTTTAAGTAAAGCATTCAGTACTTCAACAAATTGTTGCTGCCCATTTCCATCTACCCTAACGATACTCTAAGATTTCTCTTTCGTGTACGTCAAGATTGAAGTCATGTAAGATATTTTTGTTTTTTTCTTGAGTATCTGCATAAATACCTGATACTTCTAGTATTTTTTTCTTCCCTTCACGAGAACGTTCATACTTGATTATTTCTAAGTCTTTTACCAATCATAAGACTTGCTAATTTTTTTCTTTAGTTGTTTCTGCAACTTCTACTGTTCCAAAATATTCTCCACGACGATAATACTGCAACGATTAGCTACAGCATAATCTCGTTAAGTTTATGCGTGATTAATAGAATAGTTTTTCCTTCTGCTTGAAGGTTTTTTAAGAATCGCTAAAATTCTTCAATTTCACGCTGGTGTTACTACCGCCGTTGGTTCGTCGAAAATTAAAATGTTAGCATCTCTATATAACATTTTTAAAATTTCAACCCTTTGTTGCATCCCTACACCCTATATCACCAACAAGGGCTTTAGGATTAACTTCTAATCCATATTTTCTAGATAACTCTGAAATTTTATTTGCAGCAGATTCTAAATCAATTTTTCCACCTTTTTACTTCTTCCATTCCTAAAATAATATTTTTCAGCAACAGTAAAGTTTTTTAATAAGTTTTGAAGTGTTGGTGTACCATCCCAATTCCAAGTTTATTCGCATGTTTAGGGTCTTTAATATCAACTTCTTTTTCCGTCTAATTTAATCACACCTGCTTCTTGATGGTACATCCCAAAAAGAACTGACATTAATGTAGATTTTCCGGCACCATTTTCTCCAAGCAAAGCATGAATTTCATTATTCTTAACCTGAATAGTAATGTCTTTATTTGCGTAGAAGTCACCAAACTTTTAGTTATGTTTAGCATTTCTATAGCGTACATATCTTTACCTCTCTTTTTGTTAATTTCACTTATATATTATACTAGATTTTTACGTTCTAGTATAGCGTTTTTATGTTAATTTTTTCATTTGAATTTTTTAATACTATTTAACTATATTTTCTTATAGATAAATATTAATTACAGCCTTCTTATTTATCATACTTAGTTTAATATCATTATCTCTTTTCTTAGTATTAATTTAAAAACAAATTTTTATACTTACCTTACGTTTAAATAATAATCTACGAAACTATTTTTATTTCTGAATGTATCTTTTTAAAAATATACTTACCTATATTTTAGTAAAAAGACCTAGTAAAACTAGGCCTTTTTCTATGACTAAACTATTAGTCTTATAGTTCTCCGTCAATATTAGCTTTATCTGTTATTTTAGCAGCTTCTGATGCTACTGTTACTTTACCTTCTTTAAGATCTTTAACAGCTGCATCGATTTTTAGCTTTAATTGCATCGATTAAGTTTGGATTTTTGTGCTGGAAGTCCCTACACCGTCTTCTTTGATTGTGAATGTCTTAGTAGTTCCACCTTCAAATTTACCAGCTTTGATTGAATCTAAGATGTTTTTAACTGCTACGTCAATACGTTTAACAGCTGAAGTTAAGATTACAGATTTCTCTACATCTTTTCCATCTTTATCTTTAGCTTTGAATACACCTTCTGCATATTGGTCTTTGTCTACACCAACGATCCAGTGTTTAACTTCTCCGCTTTCTTTAAGATCTTTAGTAGCTCTTTCTTGAGCTTCTTTGATTGATCCACTTCCAGTTCCACCAGCTGCAACGAAGATAACGTCTGCTCCAGCGTCAAACATTGTAGCTGCTAAAGTTTTACCTTTGTTAGTATCATTGAATGAACCACTGTAGTTATAAACGATTTTGATATCTTTTTTAGCTGCTTTAGCACCTTGTACAAATCCTAAACCGAATTTGATTACCGCTGGGATTTTAGCTCCACCGATGAATCCAACTTTTCCAGTTTTTGATTGAAGAGCTGCTGCATATCCTGCTAAGTATCCTGCTTCTTGTTCAGCGAATAATACTGATTCTACGTTTTTGTTAGGTACTGATCCATCGATAAAGATAAATTTCTTATCTTGGAATGAATCTGCGATTTTTGGTAACTCTTTTTCAAAGTAGAATCCAGCAAGAGAGATAACGTCTGCTGCTTTTGAAGCGTTTTGTAAGTTAGCTGCAATATCACTTTGGTTTTTAGTTTCAATTGGGTTTAGTGCTTTACCACCATTTTTTTGAACCCATTCTTGAACAGCTTCTACGTTACTTTTGGTTGAAACTTTTATCTTTAGCTCCACCTTCATCAGTTACAACTCCGATTTTTAAATCAGATTTGTTATCTGAACTAGAATTGTTGTTAGATGATTTAGAAGAACATCCAACGAAAATTAATGCTGCTGATAAAACAACTGCTATTAACGAAAATACCTTTTTCATAAATAAAAAGTCTCCTTTGTTATTATATATTTTATATTTAAATAATACCACATTATCTTCTAAATATCAACATTTTATTTGTTTTTCAAATATATCTAATGTTCGGATTTATGAGAAAAACTCTCCTTTTTGCATATGATTTATAGTTCATATTAATAGATATCTAATATACTTTTTCTATATTCTTTTTAAAGCATTTTTCATAACTTTAAAATTAACTATTTAAAGTTCTATTTCCTCTTATTTTTATCAAAATAAAGAACGAACATTCCTCAATTAAAATTATTTATAAAAACGAATCCAATCTTATAGCTACTAAAAATCAGTGTTTTCATGATATATATTATTTTTAGAATAATTTTATAGTTCGGTTATTGACTATAGTGAAAACCACATACGGAATCAAATTATAATTTTGACTCCGTATTTTAATTGAAAATATTAAAGCTCACCTTCAATGTTAGTTACTGAACCTTTTTGCTTTTTAATTCGTCTCCAGTGGCTACACTCCACTTTTCCTGATTTTCAACTCTTCGATTGCTTTTAGTTAATTTTTCCTTTTATATCATCATTTAAATTTGGATTTTTCTTTTTGGAATACCTACTCCATTTTCTTTAATACCAAATATATGTTTACCGTTTTGGAATTTATCAGCTTTAATCTCATTTAAAAATTTTTAGTAACTGCTACTTCGATATTTTTTACAGCTGATGTTAAAACAACAGATTTTTGAACTTCTTTACCGTCTTTGTCTTTACCTTTGAAAATACCTTTCTTCGTATTGGTTCTTATCTACACCAACAACCCAATGACTAACTTCTCCACCTTTAGACATATCAAGAACCCCACGTTCTTTTTGCTTCTGATATTACTCCATTACCTGTGTTCCCTAGCTGCAACAAAGATAACATCTGCTCCAGAATCGTACATAGTTGCCGCTAATGTTTTACCTTTATTTGTATCTGAGAATGTTCCACTGTAGTTATACATGATTTTAACATCTTTTGTTAGCTGCTTTTAGCACCTTGAACAAATCAATACCAAATCTTTTCTACTGGTGGGATTTTTGTTCCACCGATAAATCCTACTTTACCAGTTTTAGATTTTTAATGCTGCTGCATATCCCTGCTAGGTATCCTGCTTCTTGTTCTTTAAATATCAACGATGCAATATTTGGCGCTTCTACAAAGTATCGAATATAAGAATTTTTGTCTTTATATTGTGCAGAAATTTTTGTAAGTTCTTTTTCAAACTCATATCCTGCAACTGAAATTATATCAGAAACTTTTGCCGCATTTTTGAACATTAGATGATAAATCCGATTGTGTTTTAGTTTCGATAACAACAGGATCTTTCGCTCCATTTTCTTTTAACCCTGCTTGAATCAGCTTCTACATTGGCTTGGTTAAAGCTTTTATCTTTGCTCCACATCTTCACCAGTAACAATTCCTATTTTATAACCTTTGAATTGTCCGTCTTATTGTCATTCTTGCTCTTAGATGAACATCCTACAACCACAAGTGACAATGTTATTAAAATTGTTAATAGGTGCGTAATTTTTCATAATTTACCTCCTAAATTTATCTCTATTGAAACTACAATACCATATTCAGCAATCGATTTCAATAGTTTGTAACAATTTTTAAAATATTACATTTTTCTACTATATGTGATATAATTATCAGATAAAAGCTTTTTCAGGAGGAATTTTTTTATGACGTATTACAATAATATTGTTGAAACTGCAAATTATATTAAAAATATTTTTAACGAGCCTATCGACTACGCGGTAGTTTTAGGTAGTGGTATTACACTTGAGCTAGAAGACCAACAAGAATTAGAGTTATGAGGCTATCCCACTTTTCCCGAAATAAGCGAGCTAACCATGTGCAAAAGGGCATGCAAATAAACTTACTTTCAGGGAAAATCTCTGGGAAAAATGTCCTTGTCTTAAATGGTGAGCTTCACCATTATGAAGGATATAGTATGAAAGATGTTGCTTTTTATGACTTATGTAGTTAAGTTTTTAGGAGTTAAAGGGTTATTTATAACTAATGCTTGTGGTGCTATTAATACTGATTTTAGTGAAGGAGATATTATTTGTCTTGATGATTTCATCTCTCTTGTTAGCGATAATCCACTTAGAGGAGAAAATGATCCACGTCTTGGAGAAAGATTCGTTGATATGACTACTCCTTTCGATCCGTATTTAGTAGAAAGTCTTGACAATTCTGCAGAAAAACTAAATATCAAATTATCTAAGGGTATGGTTTCTTCCAAGGTCCATACTTTGAAACACGTGCTGAAATTAGAGCATTCAAAACTATGGGATGTGACCTTGTAGGGATGTCTACTGTTCCAGAAGTTAGTGCAGCTAATCATGCCGGACTCCCAGTAGCAGTTCTTGCTTGTATTACAAATATGGCAACAGGGGTTCAAGAAAGAAAACACGACCATGAGCATGTACTTAAAACAGCCCAACAAATTAGTATAAACCTAAACAATTACTAATTGAAACACTAAAAACTTAAAATAAGGAGTGTTATCTATGGAAAAACTATTTTTGAAAAAATTATTGACGGTGAAATTCTAGCTATAAAATTTATGAGGATGAGTATGTCTACAGCTTTTTAGACGTGTTCCCTATCACTAAAGGACACATTAGTTATACCTAAAAACATAGCCGTAACATTTTGGATTGTGATTCTGAAACAGCAGCAAAATATCGGACGCGTTCTTCCCTAAAAATTGCAAATGCGGTAAAAGAAGCTTTATAATTGCGATGGTAGTTAATATTTTTCCAAAATAATAGAAGAATACGTACTGCTAAAAGTGTTTTTCCACCTTCATTTCACATAGTTCCACGTTACAAAGACAAAGATACTAACTTTGACAATTTGGAAATCACGTACGTACCCTCAAAAATTAGAACCTACTGATTTTGAAAAATTCAAGAAAGCATAGTTAAAAATCTATAAAATATAAAAAGGAGAATTTTTAAAAATTCTCCTTTTTATCATTTCTTTTATTTAATTCTTTTTCTCTTTGTAAGATATACTGCTAAAAGAAGTGACAGACCTGCTAACCCTGCTAATCCTTTTTGTAGATTGTCCTGTAGCGTGTAATTTTTAAGTTTTTCACCATTTTGTACATCTTTTCTTGGTTTATTATCATCTTTGCTAGAATTTCCATTGAATGAAAACTCATTATTTCCTTCAAAGTATTCAGAACCTGATGAAGAAGTATTGTCATTTCCTTGATTTTTGTTGACCTGGATTTTCTGGTTTTTCTGTAGTTCCTACATCACACGGTTTGTTTGGCTCAGCAGTATCTTTAGCTTTTACGACAACTTTTATTTTAAATACTAATCCATGAGGATTTTTGATATTATCGCCGTGAACCAAACGTCCCAACCACTTCATATTCTCCGGGAACATTTGTATTTACCGTTGATAAATCATATTCTACTGGTAATTGCAAATCAACAGTATCTGTAGCCTCCTGATTACCTACTGCTCTAAATCTGTAACACCTTGAGGTGCTGGCGCAACTGGTTTTTCTCAGTAACAACTAATGTGAAGAATTTTTGAAGAAGCATTTTCTAAATTCGTGTTTCTTCTTTATCAAATTGAACACTAGAAATTTCACCTTTGAAAGTTTTTCATATTATATTTATCTCTGAATGCCTAGCTATGTACAATTCATATTTATCTGATTTTAGTTTTACAGTAAATGTATCATCTATTCCTTGTGATGCATAAGTATAGATACCATTATTGTATTTTTAAAGCGATATCTTGATTATTTGGACTTACTACACTTAGAGTAAGCGGATCAGTAATTTCTTTACCATCTTGAGTTACAACTTTATAATTTATGCTAAAGTTATTTCTACCTATCTTTTTACCCTACTCTTGCATCTGCTCCAATTTCTGGAGTTACAGGAGGTGTTAGTTGAGTATCAGTTTAGGTGTTTCCGGTGTACTTGCTTTAGTATCTTTTACTGTAATTACAAATAGCTCTTTTATCTTTTATCGTTCCATCTGCTCTAGACGTTCTCTCTTACCATTTTTGGCAACATAATCAAAACTATTCTTATTAGCTAATTTAGAATTATATTTAGTTGCAAATGAATATGTCCCTACTAATTGATATCTTGTCGAATTCAATTTAAGACTGTATTCTGTATCTTCTCCAGTACTTCTAAATTTATAAACACCATTTTCGTAAGTAGATTTCTTAGAATCATAATCTCCATCAGCTACTATTGGTTGGTCTAGCTCAACAGGTTTACCACTCTCATCTACTACTTTATAGATAATTTCATCATTAACAATTCCTACTCCAGCCGTATTAGCTTGACCATTACCGTTATCTCTCGGATTTGGTTTTTGGCTCAGGAGTTGGCGTCGGCGTTGGAGTTGGTGTTGATGTTTCGCTAGGTTTACTTTCTAACCCTTTATCGATATTAGCAACTAGGGTATTTAGCAATATTTTCTGTTTTTCTGCATCAACTATACCGTTAGCTCCTACAATATTTCCTACGCGATTAACTCTGGTGTTATAAAATTCAAATACTTTTCTACCGTTGTAGCTAAGTGAATATGTTAAGTAGTTAACAGCTGCATCACTAGCTTTTAACTTCAATAAATCCATCTTTAACAGGATATTTTTACCTGTATTTGAAACTAATTCAAGTGGCTCAGTAACTAAATTCCCTTCGCTATTTACAACAGCTATTCTTAATAAATCATATGTAGAATTTTTACAAGTTCTCCTTGAGCTTCTTTTTGTCCACTTTTAGACGAACTTTTAGCGAATTTAGCAATCTGTCCTCTAGATTTTTCCCTACTTTCATTTCGATATCTTTTTACTTTAGCTATTTTTCTATTGTGCCTGATATTTGCGCTAGTCTAATATCTTCAAAAAGTTTATTTTTAACGCTATCCTTATTCTTCAACTCTTCTTTATAAGCTTCTAAAAGTTCTTATAGTTTCTTTATTAAAGAATTTTTTAACATTTTCATCACCACTTAATAAACTATCTATAAGCTCTCCATCTTCTTTAGTGTAGTTGTCTTTATTAAGTTTTCTAAATAGTTCTTTTGCTTTTTGATAATTTTTCGTCTGTTTTACAATATCAGTTTTATTATTTTGTACCCAAACTTCTTTTAAGCCTGATAAAAGCAAGTAAAGGTTCAAAATCCTCTATGTTATTGTTTGTTGCATGGAACTTATTAAGTTTTTAAAGTTTTTACAACATCTATACTCTCGATATCATTATTAGAGATACCTAGCTCTTCTAATTTTTGTTAACTTGCTAAGTTTTGAAATATCTTTATTTTTTACTTTACCTTCAGAATTCCATGTTTTTACCGTAGAATCTAATAATAATGTTTTCAAAATTCACTAAGTTTTCTAATGGCGAGATATCTGTAAAATCATTATGTTCTAAGTTCAAATATTCTAAATTTACCATGTTTTTGCGAATTTACATTAGTAATTTTTGATGCACCTAAGCTAACACTTTTAGATTAACCAAGTTTTTAAGTTCATCTATGTTAGTAGGTTCTGCTTTTGAACAGATTTAAGTATTCTAACTTTCACTAAATTTTTTTCAAAGGTGATAAGTCTTTTATTCCATGATTATTTTTCGCTACGTTACGTAGGTCTATATGTTTTTAATTTTTATTAGATTTTTTTAACGGAGTTATATCATCGAACGCTTGATTTACCATGCTTAGTTTTTCCAAGTTCTCTGCATATTGTAATCCTTCGATATTTTTACCCTTACTCCATGCTCTGTACTATCATGAGCTTGACATACCTCTGGCGAAAGATATTTGATTCTCTCATATCTCTCTTTGTTACTACTGCATTATCAATATCTTTATAACCAAGAAGATCGCAAATACCACGACGTAAATTATAGTCTGAATAGTTACCTCTTCTTTGTCATCAGCTTTATGAGCAAGTTCATTCTCAGGGCATAAGTGCTTTTATCGCCTCATCTTTGCTAATCTCACCATTAGCAGCTACACCCCGAGTACCCTCTCAGTGCGTATATATTTCCTATGTTATTTAATGGTACTATTGAATTTAACATAGACATAGATACTATTGCTGTTACTAACTTTGTTTTTCCCTGACATTATTATTCTCCTTTTATATTTATAATCCACAATTTCTAGTATAGTACAGATTATCATCTGTAATCAAGAGTTTTATTTTGAAAACGACTAAATTTAAAAATTTCATTTTTATATAATAATTATATAATAATGCTGTTTTCTCTAAAATTTTTCTTTTCAAAAATTTTTTTATTTTGTTGATAACGTATATCAATTCTATAAAGTATAATATAAAAAGCTTTGAAATTAGATGATTCTAAAATCAAAAGCTTTATAGTTTATTTAGTTTAGATTATTAAAAAATTTATTTCTTTTTCCTCTTTTGAAGAAAAATAGCGCTACTGATTGAGTCTAGAGTAGTTTTAGCTTTTCCTTTTTCCTCTTGAGCTTCTTCTTGCTCTTCGTCTTGTTCTTCTTCAGCTTCTTCATAGTTTTCTATTTCTTGTGCTTGAATTGCTAATTCCTTCTAGAGCTTCTAATTCTTCATAAGTCATTTTTGTCCAAATCTAACTCTTCCACTGTTTCAGAAACTATATCTTGACCTGCTTCTGTACATCTTTTACAAATTCGCAGCATCTTCTACTTTTTCTTCTACTGCATCTTGGATATCTTCAGCTTTGTCCTCAACCTCTTCTTTTACTTCATCAGCTGCGTCTTGTGTTTTCTTCAAGTACTGATTCAGCTTCTTCTTTTACTTCTTCCACAACTGGTTCTACTTCTTCAGTTACTTCTTCCACAACTTCTTGAGCTTCTTCTACTTTTTCTTCCACTGCATCTTGGATATTTTCAACTACAGGAGCTACTTCCTCTTGAACATCCTCTACACCCGATACTACCTCTTCCGTTGCTTCTTCTACTTTTTCTTCCACATCTTCTTGAACTTCTTCTAGCACATTATCTACATCCGTACTTAGTTCAACAAAATTATCTTCAAGTTTTTCTTCATAAGCTTTTTACTTCTTCTTAACTTTTCACGCGCAATATCACTTTCTTCTTGCACCACTGCGCTACCTACTGCTTCATTTACAAGCTCATTTAATTTATTTAAACCTTCTTTTGCATTTTCTTTAAGCAATTCTTTTGTGTTTTTCTAATTCTTTTGATTTTTTATAATAGTACGCTCCTCACTGCACTAACCGCACCTAATACTAATCCTTTGAAAATTTTACCCATTTTTCTGTCCTCCTGATTATTCTGTCAATATTGATTTTTATCAGAAAAGTATGTTGATGTAAAGAGTTTGGAGCTGTATAAAGTAGCTTATTTTATCCATTATTACTTATTAATTATTAAAAATAAATAAGCCTTCTAAAATTTCTAGAAAGTTTATTTAGTAATTATTATTTTTAAATGTTTTACCCTTGCTACGATTTCTTTATGGCGCTCTTTATCATAGGACGTGCTTGTGGATTACCTAAGTAACCACATGTTCTTTTTACAACATCACAGCTTTTTGGATCTCTATTACCACATTCCGGACATTTAAAACCTTTTTTCGTCGGTTCAAACTCACCTTCAAAGTTGCAACTATAACAATGATCTATCGGTGTATTAGTTCCTAAATACCCTACTTTATCATAAGCAAAATCCCATACCGCTTCAAGAGCTTTTGGATTTTGTTTTAACACTGGATATTCACAATAATGAATGAATCCACCACTTGCATAATAAGGATAATCTTTTTCAAAGTCTAATTTTTCAAATGGTGTTGGGTTTTTACGAACATCATAGTGATAAGAGTTTGTATAGTATTCTTTATCTGTAACATTTTCCACCATACCAAATTTCTCTGTATCCATACGGCAGAACCTATCAGTTAATGACTCACTTGGTGTAGAGTAAATACTATACCAGTAATCCCCTTCGCTAGTCCATTTATCTACGCATTGTTTCATATACTTCATAATGTCTAATGTGAAGTCTTTGGCTTCTTTATTTTTTTCCCATTCTCCACCATAGAAAACACTAGCAACTTCGTATAGGCCGATATATCCTAAAGATAATGTCGCTCTTTGTTTATCAAAAAGTTGTTTAACTCTATCATCTGGTTTTAGACGTTTTCCGAAAGCTCCGTGCATATAAAGAATAGGTGCATTTTGAGGTTTCGCCTCTCCACATCTTTTTAGCTCTGTAATCTAGAGCATCTTTACACACTTCTAAGCGCTCTTAAAGATTTCCCAGAATAACTCTTTATCCCCATTTGATTCAAGAGCAATACGCGGTAGATTTAGAGTTACAACTCCTAGATTCATACGGCCACTTTCTACAAGTTCTCCATTTTCATCTCTCCAAGCAGGTAAGAATGAACGACAACCCATAGGCGTTTTGCAGCTTCCTGTTATTTTTCACTAAAGTATCGTACATAATTACGTCTGGATACATTCTTTGTGTAGCACATTCTAATGCTAATTGTTTTACATCGTAATTAGGATCTTCTGGTTTTTAAGTTTAATCCTTCTTTTATTACAAAGATTAATTTAGGGAAAATAGCTGTTCTTTTTTTCTTTTTCCTAACCCTGCTATTCTCACTTTCAAAATAGCCTTTTGAATTTCTTTTTTTCGAAATATCCTTCACCTAAACCAAATCCTAAAGATGTAAATGGTGTTTGTCCTTGAGAAGAATATAAAGTATTTATTTCATATTCCAGTGATTGCATTGCATCATAAATATCTTTTTAGTTTTTTTCACGAGCAAACTGTTCTTGTTTTTCTTCACTTTCAATCCACTCACGAGCCATTTTTAGGTTTTTCATAGTTAAGTTTTTGCAAAAAGGAGCAAGCACTTCATCTATTCTATCAGCACTACACCCTCCATATTGACTTGAAGCTACGTTTGCAATAATTTGCGCCATTTGAGCAGTAGCTGTTTGGATACTTTTCGGACTATCTACATCGGCATTACCAATTTTAAATCCTTTTGTAAGCATTTCTTTAAAATCAATTAAACAGCAGTTTGTCAATGGTTGATACGGAGAATAATCCAAGTCATGATAATGGATTTCACCTTTTTGGTGGGCATTAGCTACGTGTTGAGGTAGCATTTTCAAACCAATCGCTTTTTGCTACAATACCACTTGTCAAACTCTGTGTGTATTGAATACCAAACTATCTTTATTAGCATTCTCGTTAACAACATTTTCATCTCGATTCACTAATTTCTCAATTGCAACATTAATATCAAGACTACGTTCACGTTCTATATCACGCATACTACGATAGCCCACATATTCCTCATAAATAGCCTCTTCTCCCAATGTTAACAATGTGTGCTCAACGATATTTTTGAAGCTCGTAAATTTTTATATTATCCTTAAATCTATTTCCGATTTCTATAATAACATTATCTACGATACTATCTATATTAACACTATGTTTCTCCAAACACACTATTAACAGCTTTTTTTCTATAGCTTTTGTATATTTTATCAGCATCAAATTTTACTATACGTCCATCTCTTTTTATAACTAATAAATTTTTCGTAAGTAAATCTAATTTTTCTGTATAAGAATAAAAATTACTTTTTGCATCTTGTTCTCCTCCCTCGCTAATTCCGCTTATTTCCTTCATATATAAATAGGCTCTTGTATAAAGACGTTATAACTATTATAATATACCAAAAATAAACGCTTGTCTACATCGAATATTTCCGGGAAATCGAAAACGTTATACGCTCGCCCATTAGGAGAATTGTGAAATTTTTAAGAACCTCTGTTTTCTTATTAACCTCTTAAAAACACTTATATATCAACGTTTATTATTTTTTCACATTATCTGTATTATTATAACCTTCTATTTTTTCCTGTTACAGGTCTTTTTAGTGATAAACTCAATAATTGTAGATGAAAATCAAAAAGTTCTCTACTAATGAAAACTTTTTATTGAGAAAAATTAATTTTTTTCTTTTTTATAAAATTAAACTATATTTTTAACATTATAATTTATTATATAGTTGAGTATATAATTAAAAAGTGAGAAAATATATGAAAAACACAAATAGAAACACTAACTGATCAACTTTTTCAATGGAGGCTAATCAACCTTTATTAATAAATGAGCTTGAGCCTTATGTTGAATTATTTATGCACTACGAATGTGCAATGTTAGAAATAGAAACTAAGCTAAATGTTTTTGATAAGGAATTTTTCTTCACTGGGGAAAGTAACCCCATCGAATCAGTTTCAACTCGTCTTAAAACACCGCTTAGTCTTATGAATAAATTAAAACGTCTTAATCTGCCGTTTGATATAGAAACTATAAAAATAATATTTATGACGTTGCAGGCGTGCGTGTTATTTGCTCATTTAAAGACGATGTTTACAAGCTTGTAGAAGCCTTTAAAACAACAAGATGACTTAACGATAATAGCCGAAAAGGATTATATTAAAAACTATAAAGACAATGGTTATCGTAGTTATCATCTTATCGTCAAAGTCCCTATCTTTTTGTCAGATAAAGTAGAGCATGTTGCTGTCGAAACCAATTTCGAACAATAGCTATGGATTTTGGGCTAGCTTTGGAGCATAAACTACGTTATAAAAAGAATTTAAGCGAAGAAAAAGAAAAGAAATTGAACGCCGACTATTACTTTGTGCTGAAATAAGCGCTAAACTTGATAATCAAATGCAGAAGGTAAAAGAAATAATAGAAGATGATTCTCAACTTGTTCAATACATACTAAACCTAGTGGATATATATTAAATAATATATCTACTAGGTATTTTTAATTTTTAAATTAGCTATTAACTCCAAATTTTGTTTGATTATTAACTATATTTGCTATATACTAATAGAATATAAAAACAAAATTGGTAAAGGAGAGCTCATATGAATAATACAAAAAAAGTTTAATAGCAATTTTATATGTTACTTTTCATGGGGACTTTTTCCCAATTTACTTCAAACTTCTAAAAAGTATTGATGCTACGAAGTCCTTGCTATGTGTGTACTATGTTCATTTATTTTTATGGTCTTAGCAGTCCTTTTTATGAAAAATAAAAATACTATCTGTGTAGAAATTAAAAATATGGCAAAATAAGAAAAGCTTCTCCTTACTTATTCTCGCTTCGTTTTAATTACTGCAAACTGGTTAACTTATATTATCGCTGTAAATACAAATCATGTACTAGAAGCTAGCTTCGGTTATTATCTTAACCCGATTGTCACTATAATACTTGCTGTAGTATTTTTAAAAGAAAAACTAACTCACGTACAAACAATCGCTTGTATCTGTGTTGGAATTTCGTTATTATATTTATTTATTTCCTTGGGTCTCTTCCTTGATTTCTATTCTACTTTGCACTTACTTTTGGACCATACAGCCTATGTAAGAAAAATTATTCTTAGTCCAAAAGCAGGTTTATTAATAGAAACCGCTATTGTTTCTCCTATAGCTATTATTTATATGATATACCTAGGGAAGTTCAAATAACATCACATTTTACACTTCTGATAATGCTACAATAATAGCATTACTACTATCAGGAGCAATTACAGCTGTTCCTCTTATGCTGTTCGCTCAAAAGGTGCTGTCGATATTCCTCTTTACCTTCTTGGAATACTACAGTATCTACCACCAACAATGCAATTTTTTTGTAGGAATATTTGTTATAATGAACCATTAAGTATTGAAAAATTAATTTTCATTTATTATAATTTGGATAGCAGTTGCTGTATTCTGTTACTCTGCAGTTACTTCAATGAAAAAAATACAGTTTAGCTAATAAAAGCCGTTAAAAATAATTTGACGGCTTTTTTATATTAGATAGATATGGTTAATCAAAAAGAAAACGAAGTTTGATTTTATCTCAAACTTCGTTTTAATTTATTTATTAAGCTGCTTTTGTTACTAACACCTTGTTTAATCATAGATATACCTGTTATAATAACAACCCCTATGATTACCCATGTTAATACTTCTAGTGGCATACTCTTAACTAATGTATAAGCGACTGTTACCCCAATAACACCCCCTATAGCAATAGCTACAGATCCAATTCTTGCATAGTTTCCTGCTTTAATGAATTCAGGTGAACCTATAGCCATAAGTCCAGCACAAGAACCCATCATGATTGGGAATGCTACTAATGGACTTAGACCTAGCATGTAAACCATAGCCATACATGGTGCATATAATCCTACACCAGCCATCATAAGTGCTCCAAGAATGAAGTTACCTACAATACCAATAACAAGTTTAATACCTGTTAATCCTACTGCTGCGTTACCAGCTCCAAGAGCTTTTTAACCAACCAAGTTGACCTGATGCCATTAATAATGCTGTTACGATTAAACATACACCCATAACAAGTTGGATTTTTTTCTCAGGAAGTTTGTTTACTATTCTTGCTCCTACTAATGCACCTACAACTGCTGCTGCAATCATAGAGAATAGTGTAACACCTTCTACTTTTACCCCTGTTAAGAATAAGAATGCTTCTACTAATACTGGAATTGTATGTGCAACGTTTAATGTTCCAGGAAATTTTTATCAGTATCTAAAAATTTAGTAATTTTAAAGAATAATGTTGTTGGTGAAGCCTCGATACCCTAATGTATCAAAGAAGTCAGTTACCAATCCGATAAAGAATCCAACAACAACGTTTTCTTTTTCAATTCATCTTTATGTTTTTACAAGGTCCACAGCAAATGAAACTACAAAAACACCGCTGCTGCCCCTAATATAGCTAATAATACCGTCAATAAGTTCATAATTTTCACACTCCTATCCTAATAAAAATCCATAAGTTAATTTATCGTCTGGATCATATACATAGTTACTAAATCCCTAAAAATATATCCAGAACCTGTGATTTCTGGGATGATTGCATCATATCCCGCTAATTTTTCTCTTCAACTATTCTACCTTTAAATAAAAGTACCTAAGATACTTATATACGAATGGTTCACCCGGTTTAAGTTCACCTTTAGCATATAATGTAGCTAATTTTGCAGATGTACCTGTTCCACATGGAGAACGGTCGATATTACCATCACCGAATACTACTACGTTTTTTTATAAGTAGCTTCTGGATGAGAAGGTTTGTCATAAATTTCAACTAAATCTACAGTCTTAATGTGTGATAAAGTTGGGTGTTGAATTTCGATGTTAGCATTAACTGCTTCACGAATTTTTAGTCCTGCTTCTTTTAGTTTAGAAGCATTTTCTGGTTTAACTTCTAATCCTAATTGATCTGCAGAGATGATACAGAAGAAGCTTTCCTCCAAATGAAATATCAAATTTGATATGTCCGATTCCTTCTACATCTAATTCTACATCGCGTTTGTATAAGAATGATTCAACGTTTTTGAATGAAACTTCTTTTACTTTAGCTCCGTTATCTTTTAACTTAGCCGTTGCATAAATAAGTCCAGCTGGTGTTTCTACTACTACATCTTTTTCAGTAGCACCTTCTTCTACATCAACCATACCAGTTTCTACAGCTGCAGTTACTGCCGCGATAGTATTGTGTCCACACATATTTAAGTAGCCACCAGTATCCATGAATACTAATCCAAAATCAGCTTCCTCTTTTGTTGGAGGTAATAGGAATGCTCCGAACATATCTTGGTGTCCACGTGGTTCAAACATAACAGACTTACGAACATCATCTAAGTGATCAATGAAGTATTGTTTTTCTCAACCATATCTTTACCGAGAATTTTTGGAATACCTGCAGTTACTAATCTTGCTGCTTCACCTGCTGTATGTGTATCAATAACTGAAATCATTTTATTTAGTTTCATAATTATTCACTCCTTAAATTATTTGTTATCTTGTCTCATTTTTTTAATTTTAACAATGCTAAGGCTTTTTCTTGCATCAGTATAATCAATATTGTTTTTGGCAAACTATTTCTGTTTCTACGCCTTCTTCTGATTTATTAAAGTCTCAAAAACAAATTTTGTATATTCATTTTTCTACGACAAATTTATGTTTACCCACAAATTTCAAACCAACTATTGTAATACCGCGCTCTCCTATTTCAAACATAGTATTAGCGTAGTCAACATCACTATTACCCCAACCATCTGCTGAGATTATAGCTCCATCCGTTCTCATCGCTTCTAACCAAGTAGCTGTTCTCCAACCAACTAAAATGTTTTAGTCTGTTGTCTTGGGGAGTTCCCACAACTATAACCCCTTGGAAATCGATATCTGGATCTTCTGCCAAAGTATCTAATAATGGATCTCTAAAATGATGCAAACTAGTTTCTTTTTGTAGATGGTCCCTATACCCATAATAACACCCTTCCTACACCATTGTCTCTTATTGCACCATCACGATATTCGTTTGGTGTTAATAAGACGGGCATATTATTCATATCTATAATAGAAATACCTTTATCTATTCCACTTGGTTCAATAGGAATAGTTGATTATCGTACATCATACCTTGTCCCGCCACCTCTTTCACTAAAGCTACTTTTTTGGTTTGCCTCGGATTTTTGTTTATTATAAAAATTCATGTACTTCATCAGCATCACGACCGCTTAAAAACTTTCATAACTTCTCTGATATTTTTGTAAATAAACATCTGATAGCTCAAAAATTGAGAAGGCTAGTTCACGATTGAACTCAGCTTCTGCTTTTATAATGACATCAATATGTATTAAATAATCATCATCGGCTGGAGAACCAGCTTTATTTAATACTAACTGCTCTTGTAGGATACCTTCTGAAGAACCAAATTCATGCATTTGTTTCCTTCTGTATTCGCTCCTGTAAGAATCATATAAACACCTGTTAAAGTATGCGTAATTCCTTCTCCTAAGCGTCCTATAACCTTTGTTGATATCGGTACAACGTCCATTATAGTATTAACATAAAAATTATGTTCACGAGGGCGTATTATTTTAACCTCTACACTCTCAAAAAATATTTTTATCATATTCTATTTCTGTTGGAATAATTAACTCATTATTCTCAATTTTTACTTTCTTTCCTAAGGCAACATTTTTCATATGGAATGCTTTTTTATTTGTAATTTCTCACTTGACATAATCATCATCCCTTTTCATTTATTCATCTGTAATGTAACAGTACCTCTTCTGTACACTAGTACAGATATTCTTTTAAAAAAGAAGAGGGATAGCCATCCTCTTCGGAATTCTCCTACACGTGAGCGATGTACTCAAATGGAAGAGGAACTATTTTACCTGAACTTGGTATTTTTAATTAGTTGCTCTAATGTTGCTTCTCAAGATTTGTGTTTGTTGCTCAACGTTTCTCGTTCTCCTGCGTTTGCTCCCATTGGTACAAGTGGAGCAACAGCTCTTGAGTACTGTTTTTGACGCACTACTGGAGGTAGTGCTGCTATTAAGATTGTTGGAATACCTGCTTCCTCAATTGCTCTCTGCACGATCACGGCAGTTCTGTGGCAAGTACCTCAACCAGCAGTTAAGATAACTGCATCAACATTTTCTTCTTTTAATTTTTTAGCGATTTCTGGACCTGTAGAGTTTGTGAAAGCCTCTTGGTCTCCACCACCACCCATGAAACCATAGTGGAATTCTGCTACGCTTTTAATGAAACCTTTTTAGCAAGTTCATGTAATCTATCGATTGGGAACATGCAGTTGATATCTCTGTTAGCGTCAGCATTATCATATCCACCGTGAGATACCATAAGATCTGAACTGTGAGCAGTATCCGGGATTTCACGGAATGTAGTATCCCCTGCTAAGTTAAATCTTTTATCTGTTTTTAAGTGAACCCCTGCTGCTGTAGCTAATGCTACTTTCATATCTTTTAATTCTTTAGTTACTGGAGCCCAAACTGGTTTCTGTGTAATAGGTACAAAAATCTCTGATTGTAGACCTTCAAAATATCGTTAATGACATTCTAATTTCTCCTTCCTACTATTTTTTTCTTCGTTGTGTTTTCTATTTTGTACTCTTGTTCTAACTTTTTAGTATTAAGTATTGCATTTACATAATGTTCGTCAGGTTCTTCGTTACACCTCTGGATAACTTAGTAAAAAGGCAACTTCTTGACCAATTTTTACTGGATAATCCGAGATTAGCATTCTCATAGGAATTTTTAAATTGCCCTAAGCGTCCTTTTGATATCTATCGTAACGCTAGCATCGTTATGATCAACTATTATCCCTTCGAACACTCTTTTTCTGTAGATGCATATTTTAATTTTTCTCAATCATAACTTATTTCCTATCTTTCTTTTTATTAATCTTCTTTTTTTCGTAAATTTCTTGACGTTTTTTTAGATTTTGTAATACTTGTTCGTTGTCAAGTAATTCAATTTTTTGTCCTGTAGCTTTTTTCAATAACTTCTACGTTATTTTAATTTAACGTTTGATTCCATTTTCTTTCAGCTTTTTGATTGTTCCGCCACCCATTTGTGTTTTTAAGCATTGCTAAAGCACGGATAGCATCTTCTTTACATAATGTGTTATTTGAAAGAATTTCGTTTTCGATACCTTGTTTAGATTTATTGTTATCAACCATAGCTTTTCATGTATTCGTTACCTACTACAAGAGCACCTTGTACTGCTGAGTAAGTCATACCCTACTACTGATACTCCACGTTTACCAATTTCTTCAATGTGTGAAGCGAAGTCAATGTGGTTGTTACCAAATCCTTCTGTTGTAACGATAGCACCATCGATATCCATAGCTTCGATAGTCATACCAACACGTTTAGATACGTAGAATTTTTCTGAGTTAGCTTGAGGTGATCCAACCAATAATACCCCTACTAAGTCAATTTCTTCGTCAGCCATAGCTTCAAGTACTAATGGTTCACGGTAATAGTGACGAGAAGTTTCTTTAGAAGCTGGTCCGATACATGTTAATGCGTGGATACCACCATCTAATACTTCTGTTGGAGCAAGCATAACTGGTAAGTTACCTAAGTCAACGTTTGGTTTTAGCACCAAGCGTACCTACTGGTTCAACTGGTAAGATTAAGTTATCGTGCATTGCACCTTGTCCCATGATTTCTTTAACGATTAATACTTTTTTTGTTCCTGGGTGACGGTATTGTTCGATATTGATGTTTCCTACTACTAGGCTTTCATCATCTAATTCTTTAAGAGCTTTTACGAATTTCTTCTGTAATATGGTCGAGCTTTGTGCGCTGCTACTACCTGGACGTTCCATGTTAGCCCCTGCTCTGATTGTAACTTGACCTTTAATGAAGATTTCTCCTTTATCTGGAGCACCGTGACGTCCCCACATAATGTTACGTTCTAATTCACCTTCAGAAGATCCGAATTTCCCTGATTTGAACTCCGTTAGCGTCTGTTCCTGTAAGAACCATTACTACACCTTTTAAGTTCACGAGTGATTCCGTGACCAAGGTCACCTTCTTCTTTAACACAGATAGGTTGAACGTCCATGATTGTTTCACTGTAAGTGTCATATTTATCAGGAGTGATGATTTCTAATTTAACATCTTCTACTAATTCTTGTGACTCTGCAGCTTCTTTACATAAATCTTCTGGAGTTCTTAATACTAAAGTTGTTCCTTGAATTTCAGTTTTTTTCTCCAAAACTACTTTTATCAATTTTGTAGTGTTTAGTGTGTAGAGAACGGATGAATTTTGATTCACCTTCTACTTTTTTCTTCTTTTGCTTCTGCTGCCACAACTGGTGCGTCAGCTTTACTTCTACTGCTTTTAGCTTCACTGCTGGAGCTGCTGCAACTGGTGCTACTGCAGCTGGTGCCGCTTGCCCAGCAAATGCTGATAGAGGAATTTCTAAATTGATATTTTCCCTTTCCCTATTTGAAGTTTGAATACACTGCAGGTGCTGCCGCTTGTGCAACTGGTGCTACTTCTGAACTGGTGCCGCTGCAGCTGGTGCTGCTACTTCTTCAACTTCTTCTACTGCTACTTCTTCTGCTTTTCTTCTCCACCTTGAACCGCATCAATGATTCCGTGTAATTGGTATTAGAGCGTCTGTTGTTTTTGTTAATTTTGCACCCTAATACTTGTCCGATTGTTAATGCATCATCTGGGAAAGATAATAAACCTGAATCTACTAAATCATCAAATAGTCCTCGGATCTTCTAAGTTTTCTGGACTAATTACGATACCTTCCTCAGCTCTGCAACAAAATACCGCCTTGTCGTTTAAATGTTCTTTCGCTGTTTCTGCTGTAATTGACATTACTTCAACCTCCAACTTAAATTAATTATTATGTATGATTCTAAGCTCTATAGCTTCTATATAAATGATGGTCAGTGGCACGAAGTACATGGTCGGTACTATGATAAACTTTTACTCCTAACCTAGGAGCTACACCTGTCACGGTGTTAGTTCAATCCTGACAAGTACCTAGCAATGACTGCTTTCGCACCATCTTTTTCATTTTTAATACTTTTTTTCCGCTTGCCTCTGGGCAACACGTCAGTAATTCACAACGTAATCTTCCATTTTTATCTGGTTTCATATTGTTTACACATTTGAACAGAAACTACTTCTGCTCCCCATACCATCGGCAATTTGGCGAAGGCGCTCTTCCTGAGCTCCGCACTCACAAATAAGTATCCCTACTTTTTCGCGTTCTTGTGGATATGGCATAGCAACTAGTAACCCACCAGTTGTTTTTATTAATAGGTTCATCTTCTTGGGCTGGACGTCCTGTAAATGGTCCACCTCGAACTATTTCCCCATGCGGATTAATGTAGCCTCCAGCTCTTTTCTATAAACACACTAATTGGTAATCCAATTGGTACATCTAAGAAAAATACTTGGATTTTTGAACACGCCCACCAACTGTTAAATCTTTTGTCTCATAAGAGGTTTATCATCTTCAATCGCATTTACTACATGTTTAATAGTTTCAACGTTTGAGATAATTGCATTAGCCTCTAACGGCAACTGACCTGGTTGTAGAATCACACCTAATGTTTCACGTACGATAACACGTCTCGTCCCCTGCTGGGTACATATTAGGTAAAATCTTAATACTGATATTCGGCTCATTTTTACATGCTTTTACCTAATGCTAATAGTGCTTTACGGTATTTTTGTTTTAATAGCAATATATCCTTCTTTAGCACCAGTTAGCTCCATAATGTATTTCATACCACGAACAAGCACTTCTGGTTGTTCTTCCATAAATTTAACATTATGACCTAAAATAGGTTCACACTCAGCTGCGTTAGCTATAAGATAGCCTCCAGGAATTTGTGTAGAAAACTTGATTCCAGTAGGGAATCCTGCTCCACCAACACCCTACGATACCAGCATCTTTAATTTTTTGCAGATAATCATCTGTTTTTTCTAATCTCACATAATCATCAGTTTGTTCTTTATCTAGTTTCACAACTATATCCATTTCAGTTATTGCTTCAACAACCCCTGACAAACTTGTGTGAATATTAGCCCCTAATCCTGCTGGTACAGCAACAAGTTGCCCACGCTTAACATGGTCGCCCACATTAACTATCGCTTGACATGGACCACCTACGTGTTGTTTTAACGGAATGTGTATTTTTTCAACATCAAACTCTATCATTCTTTTTCCTCCTTTCCTCAAAAATTCTTTACAAGCAGTAGTTCAAAACTTCTACTACATTTATTGTATAACAGTTTTCACTTTTTTTGCAAAGGTTTTTTAAAAATTATATTTTTCTTTTTACCTCCAACTCTCAAAGAGAAAAAAATATAACACTAATATTATAAATTCAATGCTTTAACTCCACGAATAATATTATTTTTGTTATTTAAAAACCGTGTTTTTAATTGAAATGTATTATCACTTAAGCGCTATACTATCTGTAACAACTGTTTTTATGCAATATACCCCTATGTTATAACAGAACAGCAAATATTCTGCGTTATACTTTCTTTTTAATATTTACATTTTTAATTTAAAAAACTATAATTCTATTCTTCTAAAAATCAAGAAATAACGAAGAAAAATTCAACACATACTTTAAAAAAGTGTGTTAAGAAAATGAATATACTTTTCTAATTTATTAGCTTATTATAAATAAGTGTACTACAAAAGATGTAAAACAATTTAGTACAAGACCGTTCGATAAACCTTAAAAAATATCAATGGACTCTTTTTCAAAACTGTGTACATAAACTAGATCTTTTCAATAAAATTTAATAAAATTAAAATACTATTTTTTTATAAAAACAAGTATAAATAGTAAAATAGTACCTACGATATTTTTCGTAGGTACTATTAAAAACCAGCTTTTTAGAAATGTGACAAAAGCTGGTTTTTGTATTAATTATTCTAGTTCTGCTAATTTTTTTCTTTTAAGTAAGGTACTAACTCATCTTTCAAATCACTTTTTAGAGCAAAGTCAATAGTAGTTTTAACAAATCCAATAGTTTCACCTACATCGTAACGTTTACCTTCGAAGTCATAAGCATAAACATTTTCTTCTTCATTTAACATTTGAATAGCATCTGTAAGTTGAACTTCTCACCAACACCGACTTGTTTTTAGCTAAGTGTTTGAATATGCTAGGATTAAGAACATAACGCCCCATAATAGCTAAATTAGATGGCGCTGTTCCTGGATTCGGTTTTTCCACGAAAGTCTCTACTTCGTAAAGTTTCCCATCTTGTCCTTTAGGTGCAATAACACCATAACGATGTGTTTGATCTTCTGGTACAGTTTGAACTCCAATAACAGAACATCCTGTACGTTCACTTTCATCTATAAGTTGTTTAATTGCAGGTTTTTCTTCGTTGATTACAATATCATCTCCAAGTAAAACAGCAAATGGTTCTTCCCTATAAAACTACGCGCAGTCAAAATTGCATCCCCTAAACCTGCCATTTCTTTTTGACGAACATAATGAATATTAGCTAATGTTGTTGGGTATTTTACCTTTTTCAACAATTCTAATTTTCCTTTATTTTTCTAATTCTACTTCTAGCTCTCACATTTCTATCAAAGTGATCTTCAATTGCTCTTTTTGCTTTCCTGTAACTATTATTATATCTTCAATCCCAGCTTTTTACAGCTTCTTCTACTATATATTGAATAGTAGGTGTATCAATTATCGGTAGCATTTCTTTTGGTAATGCTTTTAGTTGCTGGTAAAAATCTAGTTCCATAACCAGCAGCTGGAATTATTGCTTTTTCTTACTTTTTCATATATCCACCTATATTTCTAAAATTTAACAGACTAATCATACCACGTTTTATATATTTTTGCAAATTTCACATATTAATCAAAACTATATTTCTAACATTCGCCCCTATTGTTATACTTTTCTTTCTTCTGAACCAAACGCTGATAATATCATCTTTAACAATTAATATACCTGTTTTTCCAAACATTTATCAAAACAAAATAGGAGAGTTATTGTCTCTTTACTACCATTTATTATCTTGTATTCAATGCCTGAACAACTACATTAACTGTGTGTTCTTTTCCATTTCGATAATATGTTACTTTTTATAGTATCTCCTATTTTTTTGTTTTTCGAATAGATATTTTCTTACTGCTGCAACATCTTTTATCTCTTGTCCATTTATTTTAGTAATAATATCATATTTCTAAGCCTGCTTTTTGCAGCTGGGTATTACTTTCAACTGAACGAATAACTACACCTTGTTTACCATTAAAGTTTAATTGAGATTGTACAGTTTCATTATCTAGTGTATTAACTGAAACAAGTTGAACACCTAAAGCCGGACGCATAACTTTACCAGATTTTTCCAACTGCTCTGTTATTAATTTTACTCATTAGATGGAATACCAAATCCTATACCTTCTGCTGAAACGTTATTTGATGCTTTTAGCAATTTTTGGCTTCATTAATACCTATAAGTTTACCTTCATTATTAATCAACGCTCCTCCGCTGTTACCGTGGATTAATAGCAGCATCCGTTTGAATAACTGTTTGATTCCAGTCATTAGTCCCATCTCCATCTACATCCATAGGTATTTGACGATTTACTGCCGAAAACTATACCTTTAGTTACAGTGTTTGATAAGGTAACATCTAGTGGAGATCCTATAGCAAAGGCTGTTTCTCCTACAGCAATTTTAGTCGCTATCCGCGAAGTCCATAGTTGTTTTTACGTTATCAGCTTTGATTTTTAAGACAGCAAGGTCAGTCCAAACATCTGTTCCTACTACTTCGGCGGTTACATTAGTTCCATCACTTAAAAATAACTCGATAATTTCTTAGCTCCATTTACTACATGATTGTTAGTTACGATATAAGCTGTATTCCCTGATTTTTTATAAATTACACCACTCCCACTTGATGCAGGTTTTTAAATCACCAGAATTACTAGAATTATGATTATTAAAACCATATTTTTGAACGTTTAGAAGAATCCTCCCTAAAAATCGAGTCTAAATTGTTATTTGATGCACTTTGATAATTAACTATAGATACAACAGTATCCTTTGCCTTTGAAATAGCATTAACCGTTGTTTGTTGATTATCCTTATCTTCTTTTTGTTGCTGTTACTGAAGAAGTAAGAGCTTTCCTGTCCCCATTACCGCTTGAGCACTCAAAAACACTCGTTGCTCCAAGTGCAAACGCAGCGAAAACGGTTAAAAATAATTTGCCATAGTTTCTATTATCTTTTTGATACTTGATTATCATCAAACTCAACCCCATTCTCATGGTTATCCTCATCATCAAGTTCCTGTATTCCTCTTCTGTATATTCAGCATCAGTATAGTCCATATCTTGAAATTCTTGTTTATTATTATTGTTAACAAACCTTCATTATCTATATTATTATCTGATGTATTATAATTTTTCTAAATTATTATTTTTATCTTCCATTTATTATCCCTCCACAATTAAAAGTATTTAAATGTTTAAATTATTTAATAAGAATAATTGTTTTTATATTAGACTTTTAATCTACAATTACATCTTATCAATAACAGTTTAAAACAAAGTTTAAAGAAAAGTTTAAATTAACTTAATGTTTCATGTAAAATAAATAAAAGCGAAGAACACCTATTTACCGCTAGGTTATCCTCCACTTTTTATTATTTGAATTTTAGTGTTAAAAATTGGAAAAATCTAACTAAATTGAATAATCCACAAAAAAATAACGATGTAGTAATAAATCAATATTTTTATCCACATTATAATTCAATATTATATATCCTGATACCGATATTAAAACAAAGTTTATAATAAAAGTTAAAAATAAACTTTCTAGACTTTTATAATTAAAACTAACTGGATTATGACAAATACTACCATAACCCCAAGCAATATCTTTATATTAGTATCTGTAAAATACTTAGGAAACTTATAAAACATTTCTAAACAAAATATATCTTAACATTCCCATTTTTCTTTCTGAAAAATAATACCACCCCTGAAATCATTATAACTAAAAAGGATTTGAATAATAGTTAAAAACACATGGGTTTTTCTTATACTTAATATTCTGAAACATTTTTCTCTCCTTGTTCTAAATTTTGTCTTAATGATATAATATATCTAATATTTATTATAGAGAAAAAGAAAAATTAGTTGCAACAAATCCATATAATCTGCTTTTAAAAGTATTTTTCGAGAAATACAACTTACTTTTTTTATTTGTTCTTTAAATTTGTTTTTATTCTCTGTGCAAAACACTTTCTAGGTTACACACTTGCATATATAAATATAAATTACTTATTTAACGAGGTTATTATGAAAATCAATAAATATTTTACTGTCTTCTCAGTATTATTTCTAATTTTTATGTTTTTTTATACACATTTTAATATAAATTTCGATCTTAATCAAAAGCTTAATATCGCTAATCTTTGTATGATTCTAGGATTATTTATTTTGTGGCTTGTTACAGGGCATCTATTCCTAGTAAAAGACATTATCAAAAGTTCAGAGCGCGAGCGTAACGGCATAGTCTTATCACTTGTTCTTATAGGAATAATTTTCTTCTATTACAATCCGCTACCAAAAACCAGAAAAATTTCTTTGTCGAAATTCCTAGAATAGCATATTTCATACTTACAATAATTATTTTTTGGATTACTTTCTTTAATATTTTGGCGCGAAAGAACAGTTAGCTTTGTTATTTCAATCTTTCTACCATTTAGTATCCAAAGCTATTTTTGTAAATATTAAAGGAAATATGAATTATACCGACTACACATTATATATCGTTATATTATTTATCGCTATAGCATTCGCTATAAACTATTCTCTAGAGAGTAAAAATTAAAAACTAAACACTCGAAAGTTATTTGAACAGGGAATACCCAAAACTTATCCAAGTTTTTGAAAGGTTATTCCCTCATATCTAGCTTTTGGTGTTTTTATTATGCTTATTCATTAAACATTTATACTAATACTATATACTTAGCGCATATATCTGCAAAAAATTTCTGGATATCTCCTTCTTTTAAATATTGCTCTTGTCTTCATCTACTATATATTTCTCATCTGCTTCCATTACCAGCTAACAACCTTTCAAATGTATCCGCAACAACCCCTCTTCTTCATTTAAAAGATAATTAAATTTTTGTTCAGCAAAAATGGAACAAACACCTCATGAAAAGCTCCCTTACGTATACGTCCGATTAGTTTCTTTATCATTCTCTGTTACAAATAACTCTCCTTGTTTTTTTCAACAAATTCATGCGCTTTTGTTATAATTTGAAAAGATTTGGAATCCTTGAGCTTCTTTATATCTCTAAATACCGGAATTTTTAATCCTTGCTCTTCATATAACCCCTTATCTATTATTGCACAAAACTTCTTCTAAATCCCAAAATTCTTTTGCAATATAGTAAAATGCTACTCGCCAGCGACTATCACCTTTCGGAAGTCTCTTAAATGTCGCTATTTGTTCTACCAATCTTATATCTTTATCCACTTTGTTTCCTCATTTCTTAATATATAATATTACTTCAATTCTATAAATGTCCCTATTCTCTTCGTTGTAGCATTGTCCGAAACGATACGAAAAACTGATTGTTATCTTTTTACTGTGCAAAAATTAGTAAGTTTAATATTTTTATCTAAAATCCCTGCGTGTTTTAGTAATCCTTTGTTTATAGCCCACAAATCTAAATAATACTTATCTTCGAGTTTTTTTATAATAATTATCTATATTGTGAACTGCAAACTTTTTCTACCAGTTCATACGAAACTTCATAACTATCTCCTGATACTGAAGGTCCTATTATTACTTTAATATTTTTCTTTTTCACAGCTATAGTCATTTACCAAAATTTCTATTATTTCCTCAGCTATATTATCATAAGTTCCTCGCCAGCCAGCATGCGCCAGCGCTACAACCTCTTTCTTTATCGCAAAAACTAAAGGCACACAGTCTGCGGTGAAAATAAGTAGAGGTACATTTTTAGAGAAGTAACTAGCCCATCCGCTTTTTCACCATTGTTTTTTTCTATCGTCTATAGCCTTTTATAATTCTAACATTTGCTCCATGCACTTGAGTATTGTACATTAAATTATCATAGTTAAAACTATAATCTTCGCAAAGATTTTTAACATCAGTAGTGTTTTTAGCATCAACTGTTCTATTAGTAATAATATTCTTACGTTATCATCTTCTATCAGATAACCTTTAGAAACTTCCTGCATAATACATCCCCCTATAAAAAGTTATATTCATAAACACATTCTTTCAAAATAAAACTAGAGAAATTGACTTTATTATTTTTCCAGTATCGACAAAACCTTGTTTTTCATAAAAATTTCGAGCAGTATAATTCTCTGCAACAACCTTCAAATATATTTTATCACAAAAAGCTAGGTTTTTGAGCATTGTATTTAATAATAGTTTCCCTAATCCTTGTTTTTGATGAGGTGGTAAAAACATTTAGAGCAAAAATCTCTTGATTATATCCTAACTCATCATCGCGTGCTTTCCCTACAATAATATCTCCAACAATACTATACCCAGAGTTTAAACATTGACCTCCAGTATCTTCACTACATAAGCCATTATATCCTCACTAACAATAATCTTTTTCTAAATTTCTGACATTTTTTTCAACTGAAAGATTAGCTAAAAACTCTGCTGGCATAATATTATTATAAGTTGCTCTCCAAGTTGCTATATGAAGTTTTGCCATATCTTTTGCATCAACAGCTATCATCTTTCTTACTTTCATAACACCCTCCCAAAAACTCCTAATAATATTATACACGAAAAATATTCTGTCTTTTTATTTATCCTATTAGAAACAAAAATCCGAAAAACTCGTAGCCTTTCGGATTTTTATTAAAACCTATTTATATTACTCGACTAAATCTAAATAAACTTTTTGCTAAATGTAGTTGAGTTTAATACTGTACGAATTGCATTAATAACTGTTCCTTTTTCCAATTACACGACCACAATCATCTGGATGAACAGTTAGTATATAATGCTCATGCGCATTTTTTTAACAAATTTTTCAATTTTGATTTCGTCTTTATGTTCAACTATTTCACTTACAATATTATAGATTAATTCTTCCATTATTACTCTCCTATTTTGCTACGATATTTACCAATCTTCCGGTACAACTATGACTTTCATTACTTGTTTACCTTCAATTAGAGCTTTTACTCTTCATCAGCAAGAACAATTTGTTTCTAATTCTGCTGATGTTAAATCTTTTTAACATCTAATTTTGTTTTAACTTTACCCATAAGTTGAACAACTATTTCTACTGTATCACTTACAAGTTTTTGTTTCATCAAATGTCTACCATGCTACATATGAAACTGACTCAGTATTACCGTAGATTTCCCACATTTCTTCTGCTAAGTGCGGTGCAAATGGTGCAAGTAGTTGAATAAATCCTAGCGCATATTTGCGTGGAATATATTCCGCTTTGTAACAATCATTTACAAATACCATAAGTTGTGAAATTGCAGTATTGAAACCAAGAACTTGATATCTTCTGATACTTTTTCACAGTGTAGTTGTAGCTAACTTCTAATTCAGCATTATCTTTATCTAAAACTTTATCGTTTACTTTGCCTGTTTCTTCATCAACGAATAAACGGTAAACTCGATCTAAGAAACGACGTGATCCGTCAAGACCATTTTCACTCCATGCTATAGATGCGTCTAATGGCCCCATAAACATTTCATAAACACGTAATGTATCAGCACCATGAGATACGATAATATCATCAGGGTTTACTACATTACCTTTAGACTTAGACATTTTTTCCGGACGACCATCTTTCCCTTCAGCAAGAATCATACCTTGGTTAAATAGTTTTTGGAATGGCTCACGACTTGGTACTAGCCCTAAATCATAAAGAACTTTATGCCAGAAACGAGCATATAATAAGTGAAGAACCGCATGCTCTGCACCACCAATATAAAACATCTACAGGTAACCAGTATTTTAGTTTTTCTGGATCCGCGAACATTTCATCATTGTGTGGATCGATATAACGTAGGTAGTACCAACAAGAACCAGCCCATTGAGGCATTGTGTTAGTTTCACGTTTACCTTTTTTACCAGTTTCAGGATCAACTACATTCAACCACTCTTCGATATTCGCAAGTGGTGATTCCCCTGTTCCTGAAGGTTTGATATTATCAGTTTCAGGAAGCAATAGTGGAAGTTCACTATCAGGTACTGTTGTCATAGTTCCATCTTCCCAGTGGATAATCGGAATAGGTTCTCCCCAATAACGTTGTCTTGAGAATAACCAATCACGCAGTTTATATGTAACTTTACTACGTCCAACATTATTTTCTTCTAAAAATTCAATAACTTTTGCGATTGCATCTTCGTTATTAAGCCCATTAATAAATCCAGAATTGATGTGTAGCCCATCACCATAGAACGGTATACTACTTCACCATTATCCTCGATAACAGGAGTAATCGCTAGATTAAATTTAGTTGCAAACTCAAAGTCACGCTCATCATGCGCAGGAACAGCCATAACAGCTCCAGTTCCATAAGATGCAAGTACATAATCAGCAATCCAAATTTCTACTTTTTCTTCGTTTACTGGGTTAATTGCATAAGCACCTGTGAAAACTCCAGTTTTATCTTTATTAAGGTCTGTTCTTTCAAGATCAGATTTACGCTTAACAACATCTAAATACTCATCTACTGCAGCTTTTTGTCCTTCAGTGACAATTTTTTCAACAAGTTTATGTTCAGGTGCAAGTACACAGTAAGATACTCCAAAGACAGTATCGGCACTGTAGTAAATACTGTGAAACTTTCATCTGTTCCTTCTATTTTGAAATCAATCTCCGCACCAACAGATTTCCCAATCCAGTTACGTTGCATTGCTTTAAGGCTTTCAGGCCAATCAAGAATATCTAAGTCTTGTAATAGTTGTTCTGCATAATCAGTGATTTTAAGCACCCATTGACGCATTGGACGACGCTCAACAGGATGTCCTCCACGTTCAGACTTACCATCAATAACCTCTTCATTAGAAAGTACTGTTCCTAATGCAGGACACCAGTTTACAGGCACTTCATCAACATAAGCAAGTCCTTTTTCATAAAGTTTTTGAAAAATCCATTGTGTCCATTTATAATAATTAGGATCAGTTGTATTTACCTCACGATCCCAATCATAAGAAAAATCCTAGTTCTTTAATTTGACGACGGAATGTATCAATATTTTGTTTGGTAAATTCCCTCGGATCATTTCCTGTATCTAATGCATATTGTTCAGCAGGTAATCCAAATGCATCCCACCCCATTGGATGAAGAACATTATATCCATTTGCTCTTTTTATAACGACTTAAAATATCAGTCGCTGTATATCCTTCTGGGTGTCCTACGTGAAGACCCGCTCCAGATGGATAAGGGAACATATCTAATGCATAAAATTTTTCTTTAGTATGATCATCTAATGTCTTGAATGTTTTTATTTTCATCCCAATATTTTTTGCCATTTTTTTCTCAATAACTCTGTGGTTATATACCATAAATTAAGCTACACCCTTCGCTCTACAAGTTCTATACTCTATAGTATACCAATTTTACCCTTATTTAGCAACCGGCTAAGCAGAAAAAGCTAGCTGAAATCCTTTACTTTTTCAGATTAAATAAAAACTAGCCTTTAAAATCTGATTTTTTTATTATCATCTAAAAGCCAAACAAGAAAAAAATCTAACTTTTACTTGATATTTTTTATCAAACTTTAGACTAGTTTTTATTAAATTAATTACTTCCTATCACCATAAATGAGCCACCCATTATTGTATCAGCTGGATCAAAACTACGTTGATTCCAAATATTATTTACATCATACCATTTTTCCAGTAGTATAAGCATTATCTGGATCCATTGCTTTTGTTTTCCCATTTTGATAACCACTTAAAAATTACCGCATGAGTATAATAATTTCCTTTTACAAAATAACCATTCGCCATCGCTGCAAATACTGGACGACCACTTTGCAATGCTTGAACTAATTGTTCTCTTGATTGAATTACACTATAGTTAAATCCATAATGACGGATTGCATAAGCTGCTCCTCTACCTGACGTTCCTACTTCTCGTTTGTTAAATTCATTAGTATTATAATAAATTACATCTGCCACATCTGTAGGTTTAACTTGTTTTCCTAAACCTGAGAAAAACCATAGCTAACGATGTTGGTACACATCCTGTATTTCTCATAGTTGAAAGTCCGTAGCGTTTACTTCCCCAACGAGCATCACCTTGATAGTATTGAGGCATATTAAGAGGTTGAGCGTTTGTAGAAATTTTTTCCATTAACATAGTTCTCACCATTATGTTGCCCATTGGCATATTTACCATTTACATAGTAACATTCTCCGTTTCCATCTATTCCCCAACCTGTATATTTTCTCCCGTCTTTGAAGAAATACCAATCTTGTCCGTCATCATGCCAACTATTCGCTAATTTATTATTGCTATAAAATAAATTATTTACATATCCATTTGGATTCCCTTCTTTTCCATTCACATACATTCTTACCATTGTATTGACCATTCGCATATTTTTCCATTTTACATAGTAATGCTCTCCGGCATTATCTTTTTCCCCCAACCTGTATATTTCTTACCATCTTTGAAGAAATACCAGTCGCTTCCCTGTCATCATACCACCAGTTTGCTAATCGGTTATTACTGTAAAATAAATTATTTACATAACCATTCTTTTCGCTTTCTTCTTTTCCGTTTACATAATTTTTACCATTATATTGTCCATTGGCATATTTCCCATTTACATAGTAATGCTTCCAGCATTATCTTTTTCTCAACCTGTGTATTTTCTCCCATCTTTAAAGAAATACCAGTCACTTCCATCATCATACCACCAGTTTGCTAATCGGTTGTTACTGTAAAAATAAATTATTTACATAACCATTCTTTTTCGCTTTCTTCTTTTCCGTTTACATAATTTTTTACCATTATATTGTCCATTGGCATATTTCCCATTTACATAGTAATGCTCTCAGCATTATCTTTTCCCCAACCTGTGTATTTTTCTCCCATCTTTTAAAGAAATACCAGTCACTTGTCATCATACCACCAGTTTGCTAATCGGTTGTTACTGTAAAATAGGTTATTTGAGTATCCATCTTTTATACTTTCTTCTTTCCCATTCACATAGTTTTTACCGTTATAACGACCGTTGGCGTATTTCCCATTTACATAGTAATGCTCTCCGCATTATCTTTTCCCCAACCTGTGTATTTTCTCCCATCTTTTAAAGAAATACCAATCTTGACCATCACTATACCACCAATTAGCTGGTTTATTTAAATGATAAAATACTTGACCTCTATATTCAGCTTGCACTTCATTACTATCAACTGTATTTATAACTACCGGAGTTGCTAAAAACTGTTAGTAATCCAACTCCTAATTTCATATTTTTCTCATCAATATATCTCCTAAAAATAACTACTATTATTCACTACTAGATTTTACTATACTTAATAAGGATTGTAAACTAAAATGAAGCCTTAAAAAAATACTTATATTCTCTATAATCTTTGTACCTCTCCGACTTTTCATTGACAATTAGACTTCCTTCCTTTTAAAAATTATAAGTATAAATCATAGAAAAGGGCCTCGTATTTACGAGAGTAAAATTGATATGACTAAAATCTTAGTAACAGGGGGAGCTGGATTTATCGGTTCTCACACTTGTATTGAATTATTAAATAATGGAAATGAAGTAGTTGTTGTAGATAATTTATACAACGCTAGTAAAAAGTTTAGAAGTAGTAGAGCGAGTTACAGGGAAAAAGTAACTTTTTATGAAGTTGATATCCGTGATGAAGAAAAATTAAACGAAGCTTTTTGAAAAGAACAAAATATTTTTGGAGTAATTCACTTCGCTGGGTTAAAAGCAGTTGAGAATCATGCCAGATACCTCTTAAATATTATGACAATAACGTTGCAGGAACAACTACACTTTGTCGTGTTATGGAGAAAAATAATTGTAAAAACATTATCTTCAGTTCTTCTGCAACTGTATGGGGGATCCTCATGCACTTCCTATTAGAGAGGACTTTCCTTTATCAGTAACTAACCCTTATGGACGTACTAAACTAATGCTAGAAGAAATTCTAGGAGATATTTATAAAGCAGATAATGAATGGAATGTTGTTCTTTTACGTTACTTCAATCCAATCGGAGCTCATGAGAGTGGTGACCCTAGGGTGAAGATCCAAAAGGTATACCTAATAACCTACTTCCTTATGTTATGCAAGTAGCTGTTGGAAAACTAGAAAAAGTTAATGTCTTTGGTAATGACTTCGATACTCACGACGGAACAGGGGTACGTGACTATATTCACGTAGTAGACTTAGCACGCGGACATGTTGCTGCTCTTAAAAAATTAGAAAAAGGTAGCTGCCTTACTAAGTATAATCTAGGTACAGGTATTGGATACTCTGTTCTAGATATAGTTAAGAGTGCTTCAGCTGCTGTTTACTCGTGACTTACCTTATGTTATATACCTCGTCGTGCAGGTGAGATATCGCTGCATGTTATGCTGATGCAACAAAAAGCAAAAGAGGAGCTTGGTTGGAAGCTTTTATATGATGTTAAACGTATGTGTGAAGACTCATGGCGTTGGCAAAGTAAACATCCAAACGGATTTGATGAATAAAACATTTTATAACTAAAATTATATATCAAAAAGCTTTAGGATAATTAACAATCCTCAAAAAGTCTAACTTTTGAAGGATAGAGCAAATATTATCCTAAGCTTTTTATTAAAATCTATTTGTAAACCGCCATAAAAGGACTCCCCCTACGGCATTATCCTCTAACTCTAGACTGCGTTCGTTCCAAATATTATCGACACTATACCAACGATTTGTCTTACTCATATTATCCGGATCTATCGCTTTTGTTTTACCGTGATCATAGCCACTAAGTATTATTGCATGTGTGCTATATCCCTTAACGAAAAATACCATGACCAACTGCTCCGTAAACTATCTTACCATTTTTAAGCGCTGCTATTAAATCTTCTTTAGAATCTATTACTTGATATTTTAATCCCCAGTAAGCAATCGCATCACGCGCTCCTAGACTTGAAGTCCCTGTAAACATAGTATTCATTTCCATAGTAGTATCATAGATGTAGTCTGCAACTGAACAGGTGTAACATCTTTCACTAATCCAGAGATTACCATTGCTAAAGAAGTAGGCACACAACCAGTAATTTTTCATATTAGATATCCCATACCTCTTATCGCCCTCAACGAGCGTCCGCTTGATAATATTGTGGAAGTTCAGTAGGTTGTACAACTAGATTTTTATTTTTCATAAACAAGTTGGTTCGATATATTTTCATAATAAGTCCATTTACCTTGTTGATCTTTTTAACCATTCTGCTTTTTATTTGGGTAGCACTTCCAAAAATAGAACAAAAAAATAAAAGTAATTCCAATAAACTTCTTCACATCGTACACCTCCTACCTTCTCAAATTTAAAAATTTATTTTATAACATTTTTATATTATACTATGATTTCAAATTTTTAACAAATTCTTGTCACTAGAAAAAGGTGAACTTGATAATAATCAAAATTCACCTTTTTAATTTTCAAAAAACTTAATTTTTAGTACATTGGTCTTGCATATCCTTTAATATAACGAGAGTCCCAGTTATAAGTTTTTCTATTTACTTTTGTTGCGCTGTATCTCCTGCATATTGAGCTGAATTCCCTTCGATAGTAGTAATTACTCCATTATTTACAGATTCTACTATACCGATATGGTCTGCCCAACCACCACCATCCCAGTCGAATGTTACTATATCTCCTACTTTGGGCTGTGTTTTTCCTTTCCAGATTCCTTTTTGTTCCAATATTCCAATATGACGTTGAACTCCACATTCACGCCCTATCAAATGACTAAGCCCAGCTTGCTGGAATACCGTTGTTACAAAGATATCGCACCAATCGTCTGAATATTTTTGCAGTATAGCCTCACAGGTTTTGGATTAACAGAGTTATATGCATCAACTATTTTTTTGTGTTCTTCACTTCCTGATTGAACACCAAGATAATTGCGGGCAATGTTTAGAACATTTTTCATGAGCCCACATACTGTTTTTTCTTTTACCATCTACATAATTCTTACCATTGTATTGTCCGTTGGCGTATTTCCCATTTACAAAATAACGTTCTCCATTTCCATCTATACCCCAACCTGTATATTTTCTTCCATCTTTGAAGAAATACCAATCACTTCCATCATCATGCCAGCTGTTTGCTAATTGGTTGTTACTATAAAATAGATTATTTACATATCCATTCTTTACACTTTCTTCTTTTCCATTTACATAGTTTTTACCGTTATATCGTCCGTTCGCATACTTACCATTTACGTAGTAATGTTCTCCATCTGCATCTATTCCCCATCCTGTATATTTTTCTCCCATCTTTGAAGAAATACCAATCACTTCCATCATCATGCCAGCTATTTGCTAATTTATTGTTTCTATAAAATAGATTGTTTGAATATCCATCTTTTATACTTTTCTTCTTTTTCCATTTACATAGTTCTTACCATTGTATTGTCCATTAGCATATTTTTCCATTTACATAGTAATGCTCTCCGGCATTATCTTTTCCCCAACCCGTGTATTTTTTCTTCCATCTTTGAAGAAATACCAGTCGCTTCCGTCATCATGCCACCAGTTTGCTAATCGGTTGTTACTGTAAAATAGGTTATTTGAGTATCCATCTTTTACACTTTCTTCTTTTCCCATTTACATAATTTTTTTACCATTGTATTGTCCGTTGGCATATTTTTCCATTTACATAGTAATGCTCTCCGGCATTGTCTTTTCCCCAACCTGTATATTTCTTGCCATCTTTGAAGAAATACCAGTCTTAGTAGTCACTATGCCACCAATTTGCTAATTGGTTGTTACTGTAAAATAGGTTGTTTAAGTACCCTTCTTTTACACTTTCTTCTTTTCCCATTCACATAATTTTTACCATTGTATTGTCCATTCGCATATTTACCATTTTACATAGTAATGCTCCCCGGCATTGTCTTTTTCCCCAACCTGTATATTTCTTACCATCTTTGAAGAAATACCAGTCACTTCCGTCATCATGCCACCAGTTTGCTAATCGGTTGTTACTGTAAAAATAGGTTATTTGAGTACCCTCTTTACACTTTCTTCTTTCCCATTCACATAATTTTTACCATTGTATTGTCCATTCGCATATTTACCATTTACATAGTAATGCTCCCCGCATTGTCTTTTTCCCCAACCTGTATATTTCTTACCATCTTTGAAGAAATACCAGTCACTTCCGTCATCATGCCACCAGTTTGCTAATTTATTTGAATTATAAAATAATTAGGCTTTTATATTCTGCTTGCGCTTCATTCCCAGAAACTTCTCCTACTACAAAATGGTGTAGCTAAAACCGCTAGCACTCTATTCCTATTTTTTTACATTATTTCTCATAATATACTTATCTCCTAAATCATTTTTATATATATGCATCTCTAATTATAACACTTCTTTTCTAAATTAATAGTTACAGTTTCATCACAATTTTTACTTAATTACTATTTTTATAAAATTGTTTTTACAATCTAAAACACCGTCAATCCCTAACATAGCCCCCACTATAAATATCGGAACATAAGTATATAAATATCTGGATCTGGCTTCAAAAATGGATTCAAATAAAAATAAGCCAATCAAAGATAAATATATTACCTTAGAATAATTATCTAACGGTTCATTTCTTCTAAATATATTTAAAGGCAAGATTGATAATATTAATAGCCATATTCCTTGCATCAGGTATTTATAATAAACATGATAACTTCCATCCTCATAATAGATACTCCTAGTAATTTTAGCAAGTTTACTATTATCTTTCTTATCGACACTATAATAAAAATTACCTTCTAAGCCCCAGCCAAAGGTTCCATCATTATAATTATTTAAAGTTTTTACCTGATGCTTCACTAGACCTAAGAAACCGTAATTCTTTAACCGAGATCTAATAGCATTCACATTATCCTCTTTTCTTTTTCTTTATTTAATTCCCACATAGAAATTGTCGCATCATCATCTAAATATCCTCCATCAGTAACATCATTTAATCCCATATTTATAAAATGATGAGTAAGAAATCTCTAGTTCTTTATCCAAACTTAACCTCTCATCACTATTTATCTCTTTTGATTCCTAAAAAGCAAACAAACATGCTTATGGCAATTATGACACTTTTTCTTATTAACGTTTTTATATAAATCTTTTTATGTAAAAACAATTTATTATTATAATAGCTATGGTGATTATGAATGTCTGTGGCTTTATAAAAATAGCCACAGACAGAAAATACTCCAATAAAAATTAACTTCATTAATTCAAATCTCTTATTATCTAAAGATATATATAGATAATATATCAGTATAGAGTATACCAGCCCCCATAGAATCTGAATATGGTATACTTGTCCATGGTGATAGCCATATTAAAATTATATACAGAGAGTAGCCACTCCATGCCAAGTATACCTTTTTAGTTACCCTAGCTACTACTATAAAAATCAATCCTCCTGTTAATATATTTATCAATGATTGAATTATTAATAATGAAAAATATGAATACTTCCCAACTCCTACCATGTTTACAAACCATAATATTTTTTCGAGAATACTATGGTTATATAAAGATATTGTTAGGATAATATGAGAAATAGAAGTAAAGAAATATTTATCCTCTTCTCCCACTCCCAAACTATACGCCTTATTAATAATTGCCTCAACATCCCAGCCTGTTCTAAAATAATAAGTATATATAATTATAACTTGAACTAAAAACAATATAACCGAAAATAAAAATTAATTTTATTTTTCTGTTACTAATAAAGAATTTATAAATACTATACAATATATATACACGACTGCTATTAATGTCAATAAATAAATGTATATATTATTTTAACTATATCTAACTTATATGCGTAGTTAATGTAATTCACCTAAAAACACATAACAAAAATATACCTACTGTTACTACTAAAAGAATATCTTAAAAGAAAATCTATACTTTTTCTAAATTTCATACTTTAACCTCATTATTTATAATATTCTCTCTTCCAACTAAATCCTTTTATCAATCCGACTAATGTTCCTACTCCATAATAGGTATGGACTAAAAATAATAATAGTGGCATTAACAGTAGTGTGATATTAAATTTATTATTTATAATTGTCATTAATGTAATTATCAAAGTAAATAGTAAATAGGTACTACTTAACAATAATATAAACAGTTTGGTAACAGGAATCATTAATAAGCTAAAAATAATCGCTAATACAAACACTAATGGAACAAAATGGAAAAATCGAAAAAGCTTTTTGGATAAACATGACTAACTTTTTCCTATCCAATAACCATTAGAATATTTTTGTTTTAACATTCTTTTTATTGTTGGTCTAGTATATTGATAAGATACTATATTATTGCTATATCGTATTTTATATCCATTTTTTTCTTATACGATAATGCAGTTCATTATCTTCCACACGCCCTACTTTCTCATCTAATAGCCCTACTTTTTCAAAAACTTCTTTCTATACATTTCCCTGAAAAACTGAATTTACATACCTTTTAGAAGTTTCTTTTCTATAGCTATTCCACTACCAAACATATTTTCTTCAACTAAAAGTAATGTTTTGCTAAAAATTATCCTCATTTTTCTATAATATTAGGTCTAGTACTCCACACACATACTCTCCTTCTTCTATAACTTTTACATTATTTTCTATGAAGTTATCTGTAATGTGCGAATGACAGTCTACTTTTTAAAACACATTCCCCATTTGCCTCTTTTATCCCAACATTCATACCTGCAGATAAAAATAACTTTAGGGTTTTTAACAAAATCACATTATTAAAATCATGTTTACTTTGTTTAAATTCTTCTAATATCTGCCAACTAGTGTCTTTTGACATCCCATCTATAAATATTAACTCTATTTTGTTATGGGGATAAGTTTGATTTTTAAAATCTTCTATCAATCTAGGAAGAAATTTCTCTTCATTCAAAGACCAACTACCACCGATACTAACATACTCTTCACCTCATCAAAAGCAAGCTAGATTAAACATAATCTAGCTAAACTGTATTATCCATCTTTTCTACCTAATTTTTCATTAGCCGCGAACATTATACTAGCTATTGATTCTCCCCAATACGGTGCTGTTGCGTAGTTAACGTTCATTCCTCCAGCTTTATTTCAAGATAAGCTCACGAGCAGGATATGTTGATTTTGATAAATATTTCTCATTAATCCAACGTGCTGCACCTAAAATACCAACATCAACATTATCAAACTTAGTAGCAGCATTATGGATTGTTATCATAGCTGAAATACCAAAGAAATTATTTATCTCTGGCAATCTCACTTCTTCCCCACGCACTTTCTAAAGCACTATGTGCAACTAAGTACAATGCATTAACACCATACTTTTCTTCAGCAGCTTTGAATGTAGCTCCTTTGCCAGCTAATCTACTGTCGCTAGCTCCCATTAAACTATATAATCTATCTAAATCTGCTGCTGTATAATTTGTTTTTGATTTCAAGTTACTGAATTGGAATGGATGATTCAATTTGAAAGTTCAAAATTAATTCCATCTGCTGAATAATAAGATCTCCCTACTACCATATTAGAATTATGATATGCAACCATTACTTTACTATATTGTGAATATCTATGAGTAAACATATTTACCATCACTAACATAATCTGGAATAAACGTAGTGCTAGAATTTACTGCCTGAACTATGATGGATTTACATATCCTGTTAATCCTGCTACTTGAACTGAAATTCTTCCTCCCACACTAGCTCTGTTATCTCTAAATAGAATTGTATCTTTTGATACATGTGATAAACTGTTCCATTAGCATCATATACTGGAATGTATAGTGACACTACCTATAGTAACCAGAGTGAGGCGTTAACCTCCTTTTCTTCACCATTTACATAGTTTTTACCATTGTATTGGTATTAGCGTATTTTCCATTTACATAGTAACGTTCTCCGTTTCCATCTATTCCCCAACCTGTATATTTTCTCCCGTCTTTGAAGAAATACCAATCTTGTCCGTCATCATGCCAACTATTCGCTAATTTATTATTGCTATAAAATAAATTATTTACATATCCATTTGGATTCCCTTCTTTTCCATTCACATAATTCTTACCATTGTATTGACCATTCGCATATTTTCCATTTTACACATGTAATGCTCTCCGGCATTATCTTTTCCCCAACCTGTATATTTCTTACCATCTTTGAAGAAATACCAGTCGCTTCCGTCATCATACCACCAGTTTGCTAATCAGTTGTTTACTGTAAAAATAGGTTATTTGAGTATCCATCTTTTACCTTTCTTCTTCCCGTTTACATAATTTTTACCATTATATTGGTAGGTAGCATATTTACCATTTACATAGTAATGCTCTCCAACATTATCTTTTCCCCAACCTGTGTATTTTCTCCCATCTTTAAAAGAAATACCAGTCTTGACCGTCACTATACCACCAGTTTGCTAATCGGTTGTTACTGTAAAATAGGTTAGTTGAGTATCCATCTTTTATACTTTCTTCTTTCCCATTCACATAGTTTTTACCGTTATAACGACCGTTGGCGTATTTCCCATTTACATAGTAATGCTCTCCGGCATTGTCTTTTCCCCCAACCTGTGTATTTTCTCCCATCTTTAAAGAAATACCAGTCCCTTCCATCATCACTACCAGTTTGCTAATCGGTTGTTGCTGTCAAAATAGGTTATTTGAGTATCCATCTTTTATACTTTCTTCTTTTCCCATTCACATAGTTTTTACCGTTATAACGACCGTTGGCGTATTTTCCATTTACATAGTAATGTTCTCCAGCATTGTCTTTTTCCCCAACCCGTATATTTCTTTACCATCTTTGAAGAAATACCAATCTTGACCATCACTATACCAATTAGCTGGTTTATTTAAATGATAAAATACTTGCCCTCTATATTCTAGCTTTGAGGCTTCATTCCAGAAACTTCTCCTATCGCAAACAGTGTAGCTAAAACCGCTAGTGCTCCTATTCCTATACATTATTTCTCATAATCGTTCTATCTCCTACTCTAACTATTACTTTTTCTCTATTCAATGCATCTTATATTATACCATCTTTCCCATATATACTACGTTACAAGTTAATTACGAAATTAAAAGAGATAAGTTACAATTTATCTCTCTACTAATCATTATCAATAATTTAAACCTCAATATTATAGTATTAACTCTTATGCTAAACAACTCTAAATCATCTCTATCGCTAACCATATATTTTTTAAAATAATGTTACACTAGCCAAAATAGTATAAAAATAGCTCCAAAATTGCAGTAAAACCACTTCCTGTTGTAAATAAAAATACGTTACTTTTATTGAACCATTATACGGATTATATACAAATAACATTGTTATTAAACATGAAATAATTATACATAATAACATATGTTATATCCATTAGTATACTTATAAGCATTATGTCCTACTTTAAATTATAAAGCTGATTTTAACGATAGTTTTCTTTTTCTAATAATGAAATAGTCTACTAATATCATACTATAATCGGTACTTGCACGCAAGCTGCAAGTGGGATGAAAAGCACCAAAATACTTTTACCTCTCCCACACTGTGAAGACTTACATATATCATAGCTATTATAACAAGCAACTTGTAACTTCTTTGGGTAATCCACTCTTCACAATCATACAATTTACATATGACCTGTCCCTTGTGTCCCTATGTTGTAAAATGCTACTAATAGCAAACTTAAAAGACCTAATGTCGGAGTCGCTAATACTGATAACATAGTTGTGGGATCACTTTCATAAATACCTGTTTTTACAAACATTGCTAACGTCATAACTCCACCAGTTGCAACAAAGAATGGTGCTACAACACCACAAGAAAGTGTTGTTCCCCAATATCCACTTCTTTTCTGTTTTAGCTAATCTTGGCACTAACCAATGCTTGAGTTGACCAAGAAAATGCAAGCTACATTCCCTCAGCTGACATCATAAAACGTTCTATCGCGCTAATCCTTCTTGATTAACTGGTTTTTACAGCTAATATATCCGAAAATGGTGCGGATGTTATGCTAATAAAAAGACTATTACTCCAACTACTAACAATGCTCCTACCAAGAATCATATTAGTCCATTTTTGATTACTTCTGGTATCTCCTATCGCTATAAGAGTCCCTAAACAACACACGCCACCCTAATATAGGAGTTCCACAAATCTTCATTTAACGCAATTCAGATCATTAAATTAATCATGGAAGAAGAAAATAAATTACAGCAACAGCATACCACCCAAAATTTGCTAAACTAATAACAATTGATATATTGCAACTCCCTTATTTCCTAAACAGCCCTTAACCATATCCATAAATCAATTCCATACCTTACCAGCAAAGAAAATTGGTAAACAACTCACTAATACCCAGATTAAGTTAAATGCAAAAATGTTAATTTCAATCATTTGCTTAAACCCTAAGAACTGTGCTACATAGGCTCCTGTGTATAACACCATGTTGCAATATGAAATCCACTTGTAGATGAAATAAATCTATAAATGAATATTTTCTTTCATTGAGTTAAAACTGCTTTTCGACTCCTGTAATTGTTTCTCTTTCGATATAATTATTCTGCATTATAATTACCTCACTCATCACATAATATTATTAGCACTAAACTTATTATAATTATGCTTATTATAATATAGATATCTACCTTAGTAATTCTTTTGGAAATTCATACTCCTTACTTTCCATTATATCTAGTTTTCTCTTTGTTTCTTCATATATTAAGTCTTCTAGATTTTACTCATTAAAAATTGACTCCTTTTATTCTAACGCTTCTTTTGCATATATTTCTCGTATACTTATACCATATGTATAAATATTTACCTACATTTTTTCCTAGCTGTCTTGATGTAACGCCCATAAAACCAATAGAATGATATAATTGCAGTATATCCTAAATAGGTTTTAACTTATTAGAGTGTATAATCCTCTTCTAAGTATTCTTTAATCACCTCAACAGCCTCTTCTGCTCTAATCTGAACAAGCTACAAATGTTCCTAAAATCTGCCGCTGGATGCGTCATACCAAGTACTCCCAATCAATAAGATACATTTATTTTCTTTATCTATTAAAAAGTTAGGATCATAACTATCACAATGACATAAACAATATTCTTGATCATCTGATAATTCATTCTTTAATCTCTCACCAAATCCACTAAGTCATTCATATCTTCAAAGTCATCTCTATTATTCTCTGCTAGCAGATGACGGAATCCATCAATCTGCTTCCAAATATCAAACTTATACTCTGTTTTTCGCCACTGTTATGTAATAACTTTAGATATTTTAATGCTTGCGAAACATCTTCCTTATTATGGTAATCTCAGATTTTGCTTCATCTATATAATGAGAAATCTTCAACCTTCCTCATCGATATAAATGAGTATTATCTATCCCTAGTTTCTTAGCCACCTCCATTGATGCAGCTTCACTTTTCCTATTAATATAATCTTCGATTTCCTTCGCGGATGTCTATATACATATTGTTTCCTAAAGCTAGTGAATTTAAACGATGTATTCGTTAGCCCTGCTTTTGTGGACTTTATTTGTTCAATTTCTCTTCTCTACCTCAATATATTAGAAATATTATTTAAAATTCTCGAATTAGTATTCTTTAAATAATCTTTATCAAACTCTACTAATTCATCTAAAGAATCGACTTTCTCTTATAATGTCTTACTATATCTTCTTATGCGCAAATCTAACTCCCGATATGAATCCTAATGTATAAATCTTCCCTAAAGCCTTTCATCACCGCTTGCTTTTATATTCTTCTCTAAGAATTGAAGAGAGCTTGTTACTAAATTCTCGATCAAAGTATACGTGTCCTAGCATTACCCAAGAGTTCCTCCTGCTTTTCGCATCGATTATTCTATCTTTCTTATCAAAACTACTACAATATTCGTCAGTTTCACCTTCTTCATATACAGATGAATAATAGCCTTTATAAACATATCAAAAGGATCGAAAATAATTATCAGACGAACATATATATGTATTAGATAGTTTGTTGCTACTAGCATCATAGAAGATGTATTGTTATATCTATAATAATCTTCATTTACAACAATCTCTACCCCATATTTTTCTTCTAAATAGAACATTTTTCTTTCATATGTCAACAACTAACGTTATATCTTTTATTCCCTACTGAATGTAACTGCTTAATTTGTCTCTCTATTAAGATTTCATCTTTTACATTAAGTAGTCCTTTGGGTTTTCTCATACGACAGAGGCGCAAAATCTAGTACTCATTCCCGCCGCTAATATAACTGCATTATTCACTTTGTAGTGGCTCAGAGTTCTACTAGTCCGCATTTGTTGTGCATTATTGCCATTAATTAAGTCCTTATTTTTAATTCTGAAATTACTGAGTTAACTTTACCTAATGACATATTTAAGTCCTCAGCTATTTCTCTTTGTGTTTGAAATTTATTTTTAATAATTATGTTAAAAATTTTAAATTCTGCTAATGTAATCATATTTCCACCTTGTTCATTTTTGTGTTTTTCTTTTGTTTTTGAACACCGATAGAAAATCTAAATAGATTTCTAATCTCATACTTTTTATATCTACCATAATTTTCCTAAATAATCCAGTATTTTTCAAAACTTGTCTCCCTATATCTATATACTTTCTAATAAATTTTAAGTTATCTCATAATTTTTAAATAATGCATATAAACGATGAATAATTATATAGCTAAATATTTCATTTTAAATTTTATCTGTTTTTACAACATATTGTGATATAATATACCTAACTCAGACTACGACGATAAAGGAGTGGAAAATTGAAAAATATAAAAATTAACGCTTTAGCAAGCATAACCGTTAATATATTAAACATTATATTTCCTCTAATTACAAATCCTTATCTTACTAGAATTCTAAGCAAAAGATAATTATGGTTATTATAATAATGCAAATACTTGGGCAAGTTTTATTATGCCCATTGCTGCATTTGGAACCTATACAACTACAGTATTAGATCTATTAGCAAAGTTAAAGAAGATGAGACAAAATAAATCGATATTTTCTAAATTATTTTATTTATCTATTTTTACCTCAATATCAATTAGTGTTTTGTATTTCTTGTTATAGAATTAGGAACCAACATAGCCATTAAAAATTTTTATACTACATCCTTGGTTTTGCAAGCCTTATTCCAGTTTCTTAATATAGAATGGATGAATGAAGCTTATGAAAATTATACGTTTATTCTGTATAAAACATTATTTATCAGAGTAGTAATGTTAATATCTATCTTCACTTTTGTTAGGGCTGAAAATGATATTATACCTTATGTTTAATAATTACTACAACTACTATATTAAATTATTTTATAAGTTTCTTATGGATAAAAAGATGTATCTTTTTGTTAAAAATACCTATTAAAGAAATATTGATTTCTTCTAAAAAAATATGTTTATTATGTTGCTATTAGCTAACGCTAATATATTATATACTCTTTTTAGATAGATTGTTTATCACGCATAGCCCCGCATCTTGAATATATTTCATATTATACTATTTCTATGAATATAGTAATGCTGATTACAATTGTTTAACTGGAACAATAAACGTAACTATACCTAGACTAAGTTATTATCTGGGAAGGAAGACAACGATTCATATGAGTATCTTATAAATCAATCTAGTTCTCTATTCTTATTCTTTATAATTCCAACAGGTATTGGTTTAATTCTTTAGGAACTTTTGCAGCTGTAATATAATGCTTCCGAGAAGTATACTGCCGCCGGAATAGTCACTAGTCTCTTTGCTTTAAGGACACTAGTTTGGTCTTTAGGTATATATTGGGAAATCAAATCATTTTTGTAAACGATAAAGAACGGACACTTACCTTGTATTACTTTATAGGAGGGTTATAAACTCTTATTAAATACACTTCTTTATATAAACAATATATTCAAGCTGAATATTATGTAATAACTACACTTATTGCTGAGTGCATAGTAGTAATACTTGAAATTCTGTTCATTAAAAATATAACCTTGTTTCATTAAGGTCAATATTCCAAAAAGTTCTAGATATATAGCTATATCACTTGGTTTATACCTATATATTATACTTGCAAAAATATTCCAAATTACCTCTCATACTATAAACATCAATGCATTACTTATGATTTGTTGTACTATCATTTTTCTACACTGTATTACGCTAGCACTTTAGTTTTGTTATAAAAGACAGCACTATGATGTATACTAGATATCTTATATAATAAATTATTTAAAAATTTAAAAATAAAAATACAGATACCTCAAAATTAGAGGCATCTGTATTTTTATTTAACAATTAACTTCAACCAAGCTTTCATCAACTCATACAGTGGATTGTCTCATCAATCATAGAATTTATTAGGTATTAAGAAATCTTTCATATTGATGTTCTAAATACTCATGCGTATTTAAAGGTATTTTTACTTTAACTCCTCAAAAATCATAATCTTCAAGCCATCGAACTTAATCTCATACTTACTAGACTCATACTCACGGTCTATTTAAAGCATCTAATAAATATCCTACAACAACAGATTTAACATAACCATTTCTCTTTTTATAAACTATAAAATCAACATTTAAGCCATTATAATCATAAGAAATTTCCATAAGTTCCTTATTATAATATAACTCACGTGTTTTTGAAAACCTTTGTTCAACAATTCCTTTTCTTCTTCTTGGAAAGTCAAGATAATCGTCAATAACAATACCAAAATCCATATCTAAATCATGTTTTTATAAGACCTTATCTCGATAAATTCCCAATAATGTTCCAAAATCTAACCAAACATCATAATTAGATATTTTTAGAGCTATATACACTATTTAAAACATCAAGAAAATTGTCTTTAAGTAATTGTTGGCGTTTAACATCTAATTCAATATTAGCTTTCTCATTAAGTTTCTTTATAATCTTCCAATTTTTACTATATCTTTCTTATCTCCTAATGCCGTCGCTAAACTTTGCCATGTGTAACATACTAATTATCTCCTTTCAGTTTAGTGTCCTCCATTACCGTTCCTAATAAAAACATTAAGTATATTTGTTCAAAATCAATATTTTCAAAATGGATTCTAAAAAGAATGATACTGCTAAAAGAAAATAATATCCATAAAATAATATCGATTTAGGAGAATATCCATCTTTGACTTGGTTATCAATAATGGAATTAAAAATTCTAATAACTCCTATAGCAAGAACTAATACTCCTACAACATCATAATAAAGTAATACCGCAAGGTAACTATTATGAATAGATCTTCCTCTCTTTCATAGATGGAACATCTAGATTTTCATACTTCTCTATGATATTTTCTGCATCTCTGAGCAATACCAAAAATGGTATTTTTAGGATAGCTTTACTGTATCTCTCCAGATTGTCAATCTTCCATTTCTATTTCTTCCCAGAATCTTCTTTATTTATCGTTATTTTCCCCGTTTTCTCCATTTTCTTCATCATCATATTCTAATATCCAACTTTTATGTTCAAGAAAATCTTTCTTGTTCCTAGATCTGAAGGGTATATTCTTTCAAATTTATTATTTTGTTCTGCATAAATATATCTTTTTAAACTTACTATTTTTGAGAAAGTGAAAATCCAACTTTTTGGACACCTATGTATGAAACAAATGAAATATCGTTGCACATAAAATTACTACTACTCTCTATAGTAGATTTTGATATTTTTGATCTATATCTATTAATATAATCATTATTAAAATGATAGCAAACTACTAGCTAACGTAGAATACAAAAGCTCCCCTAGGTTTGAAAAGAAACCATAATAAATTCTAAAATCACACTACATGTATATAAATATCTTTCTTTATATGAAAGATTATTTTTATTACTAATATAAATATATATAGAAATAAATATTAACGATACACCTATCATCGCTGCTAAAATTAGGGTCCTATATAATCCATATAATAAAAGGTGTATACCTATTCCCGGCTATACCTACATATCGTATACCCAGAAAATCTAGTATGTTGTTTTTATAACAAAATATACTAATATTTGCTAGATACAAATAAATAGATATACAATTTATTAGAAGTTTAACAGCTAAAAACTGGATAAAATATATATTTAAATATTTTAGCATCACTATTTTATCTCGTAACGCGGATAACCTATTAAAAGAACAACATCGATAATATTGTTAATATTATAGATTTTACAGAACTCATTGTTATATAAGATATATGCTTATTACTGTAAAAACAGATGCTATTATCCACGCTATAACAAATCTAATATTTTTCCCTATTTCTCTCCTTGTTAGAAAATTATATCCAACTATTATTAATCCCCATAAAAATAAGCTCCATAATGAAATAATGATTCGTATTTATCAGCTGATAAAATCATTAATTTAAATCGGTGGTCTTATTGTATATACAAAATAAAATATATAAAATAAAATAGGATATTTTATTAAATTTTCTAAAAGTCTATCTCTCATTATTTATTTTCTCCTTTTTACTTTACTTCTATAGTACTTATTATCATTATTTTTTGAAAATAATTTCTTCATCTCCTTTAATAACTAAAGATTCTGATTTAACACTAAGACTATATTTACCGTCTACATACTTTTATATCATAAATTTTATTTCCATTTTAAAAATATATGTATTCTATATTAGTAGGCATCCCGCTAAATACTAATTTATCAATAACATCTCCTTTTTCTATCGAATATTTGATGTTATTTTTCTTCAGAAATACACAATATCTTTTTAGTACAACAGGATTTAACTGCATATTTTTCATTTTGTTAAATCAAAGTATATATTATTTATAGTATATTCTGCAACCTCAAAGACAACTATGTCTGGCTGGAATATATTGTAATAATAGTCTATATCAAAAATATTTTGATAGTTATGAACTGCAATGTACTCACTAAACCTGTCTGCTAAATACTTTTCTCTCCCATTCAAATAACTACCTTGAAATACTAATGCTTTTGGCAACTCTGAATTATCACTTTTTAATATAACTAAAAGTGATTCTGCTGTGATCTCTGTATATTTCGTTATCATATTTTTGTTAAATCCTCATATGGTTGTTTTCAAATTAAATACTGGAACAGATTCATTGACTTCGAACTTAGATGTAGTAAAGTATTTTTGATTTCTTGAGTTATCTCAAAATCTTCTTTTTTATGAGGTTTCACTTTATAATCATCTTTTCGATTAACCGCAACAGATTGTTTACTCCATAAAACGCTCCTAAATCGTTTCCAATGTCCAGCATCATACCGATCTATTATATACTTGCTCCATGACTACTTCGCTTTTTCAACTCTTCAGTATTATCTATAAAATTAACACCATAATCTTTAATCTTTTTCATAAGTTGCATCCATGTTCTATTATAATTTACTCCTCTAGGTAAATATTCTGTATATACAGACGTTTTCAGGATTGATAAGGACATAAAATTTCCCACCTCTGCTCTCTACATAATCCTTTATCTTCTTAAGAGATTTTTGTGAATTGCCTTGTATGTTCGTCATAATTTTTTGATACATTCCAAAATACACATATCCGTCTTGTCCTAAATATAGAGCTGGATGAACTAGAATATCAAATAACCTATTATTCAAAACTCCATAACCTTTGATTATTTTCCTCTCTAAAATCCTACTCTATCGTTTACATATTTGTATACATCCTTTGATAGTTTCAGGTTGATTTTGTCTAGCTTTGGAAACTCAGCTGATTTTCTATTATCAACCTCAGATGTAATTTCGTTATGCCTATTAAAAGAAACGCTACTATGGCAAGAGCAGAATAACTGAAAAATAGTAATATAAAAAGAATCTAACTGTTTTCCAATTGACTTCCTCCTTAAAATTGAAAATATACGGACTATATGATGAGGTTCATCATAAACAAAGACAGCTAAAACAAATAACATCATATATAATATTTGGCTAAAACTACTAGTCCAGTTTTTAATATCTCGAGCCTACACGTTTTAATCAATTCTGCTTTTATCCATTTACTCCATAAACGTCCCAACTATAGCTATAATGATTATTAAAATTAACTTACTATTAACAAAATACTCAAATTTAAAGTATATATTCACTAGATTCCTAGCATGGATTTGTAATATATTATAGCTGAGTTAAAGATGGTATCATAAATATTATCCATGTCAGATAGACAAATACCATAGTAAACATCCATTTAAACAGTGCTGGTATCTTTTTTATGCAAGACCTTCTCTAAATGCACGTTCTATCATGATTAACAAGCCATGAGCTCACTCCCCAAATAACAAAATTAAACGTTGAACCGTGCCAAATACCTGTGATTAAAATACTACAAATAGATTTATATAGATCGTGTTTTCATAATTCAACTTGGGATATAAATATATTCTCTAAACCACGTCTATGGAAAATATACCACCTTCTCCAAAATTCACCTATCGAAGTTGATGATATATGGATATTAAAGTTTTCCTTAAAATCAAATCCGAATATTCTACTAATACCTATTACCTATCTGAATATCCTGAAAAATCATAATAAATCTGTAAGAAGTACACATAACGCTCCTAAAAAGCTGTTGGTGAATCTATTCCTAACTGTGTATTCTCGTTAATACTTTGAACTATTGTTTCCTACCTGAATCTGCTATAATAGATTTTTTCAAAACCTATCATTACCCTATTCATTCCACCAAAAATGAGGTCTACAGATACTTTTCTATTATAGAATTTGACTAGGAAAAATCTTTCCACACATTTCTATCAGCACAGAAGCAATGGGATGTGAAAAATAGAAACACAATCTATTAAACTCCACTTTCTGTGGTCTCCCTTTGTAAATGTCATCCATGTACTGATGCTATTGCTTCCAAACATGGCAAAAGATAAGCCTGACAGGACCACTAGACTGAATGTCCCTTATCACCCCGGAATAACTCTAATATAAATAAGTATATATTTATAATAAAGATAAAGTCAATACTACAAATACGTAAACGATAATATACTTTCTTTTGTTCTTTTAGTATTTTGTGTATCTCTCAATATCTTTACCAGAAAAATAAATACAATTATAACACACATTATCAAATGAGACCGTTGCACGCAACCTGAGACCATATAAAATGACAAACTAAATAATATTAGCGATAAATTATTTCGAATTGATTTTTACCAATAAGATTAAATAGATAATATAATACTATCGTTATTGGCAAGAAGAAAATAAAAATCACCAGCTTGTAACAGCGCCCAGGTAATCTCCTTTCCTATGAACATTGTAGTCCTTCTAATAATTTTCTTTAAACTCTTTGAATCTGTTTATTCTAAAGATAATTTCTTTCAGAAATTCGTTACCTCTTCATCACTCCTTGAGTTTTTTCAACATACCCTATTATTTCTTTCTATCTGCTTGTTCATCATTATAAATTATCTTCCCAAATTTTCCATCTTGTGAAAGTTCTTCCGCCCCTCCTACATCGGTTGAAACAAAAGGCACATTCAATGATAAAGCTCTCTACATATACCCTCGGAAAACCTTTCCTGTTTTGACATCAGAAAACAAGACATTTCATATTTTTAGATATTTTATATTGATTCACTTGATAACCTAAAAAGTGAATATATACTCTGATAAACCATACTGTTTCTGCTGTTGCTTCAAACGCTTTTCAACTTTACCCTGATCCATATAATACATGATGGTATTTATATTCTTTTCATGAAGTGTTCTTACTAGATTCTGAGTTCTATCCGGACCCTTTTGTACTTCTATTCTTCCTATAGAACAGATAGATTCTCATGTATATCAATATCTGACTACTTTCTTTTGATTTTATTTCTATTATATCCCATTAAAATTTATATCCATTGTATATTCGAGTAATCTTTCCTCTGTTAGGATATAAAGTCGATTATTGATTGTCTCTGTCTATTCGATATTGATACTATCTTGTAGCATCTGAAAAATATTGTCTAAATCTGTCTCTACGCCAAGTATTTGAAAAATCTTCTATACTTCCATAGAACCCAATATATCTCTTTATATTTCTTTTTGAGAATGGAATGTCCGGATACATAACCTCAAACATATTTCTACATCATAGTCATCTTTTCTTAATTGAATATCTCCTCAATACTCTGGAAACTCTTTCTTCCAATGTTGCTAGAAACAAGACGTATTACATGTAGGATACTTTTTCATCATATATAACTTTTTAGTCACTTTTGAAATATCCTTGTAAAAGCTTTCTATATCATTGTCTCTCTATCTATTTCTACTATATCTATCTGAGTACCCAGAAAAATCACCATTGTTAAAATATTTGATAGAATTTTCTGCACCACCACCCTTTAGAGTACGATGGATGACTATTAGTACTTTTTCATTACTTTCACCCTTTTATAAATTGATCGTTACTCTCCATACTTTTATATTTTCAGACACATAAATTTGTATAGCCTTCATTGGTACTGTAACAACAAAACAGCTAGCCTTTAGGTTTTTAGGTGCTTTTATTAGTTATAATTTTGAAACGAGACTATCTTTCAGCTTATCTCCTTAATATCTTTATATTCTTCCTTTGTTTTTGTAACCATCTAGCTCTATACACTGATTAAATATAGATATATAAGCAAAACGCTAGTCTAACTAATAATTGTTTCTATGAATATCAGAAAAATTAGCTAAGGTATAATCTATCTATTTTATCTCCATTATTTCTATATAATCCATATCCTTTTGAACTAAACGGTCATTGTTATACTATTCTCTTATGTAGTAATAATAGTAGTTCCGCTTATAAGAGTATTTTATCCACATTGTTTCAGTAACGTCTCAGAGTATAGAAAGCATCCTCGTAAAATCTTTTCCTAGTGGAAATTTTATTTTTCTTTTACAAATCCTATGATTAAATTTCTACACCACGCCGATCCCTATACAACGTCTTATTTTCCAAGTATTCTTTAAATATCCTGTTTTGTCTAAAAACTAAGAAATAATCTTCACCTTCATAGTGATGGTCTTAATGTATTTTGTAAACCCTTGTTACTCCACACTCTGCAATCAATGTACCTGATTTTCTTTTATCGCTTCATATAGTTCTCGTACATACTTTCATGAATATAATCATCACTGTCTCACAGAAAGCCTATGTACTCACCATTTGCTCTTTCTAACCCCATAATTTTCGATGCATCTGATAATCCACCATTTCTTTTATGGTAAAACTTTTTATTCTATCATCGACTTTTGTGAGTTCATCACATAGTTGTACATTTGTCCGGAGAACCATCATCTACTAAAATTATTTCTAAATTCAGTATACGTTTGTTTTAGAAATAGATTTTACACACTTTTCTAAATACTTCTCCACCTTTATATACTGAACAATTATACTTATTAACTCATTATCCATTAAGTTCCACCTAATTTCCTGCTAATGCTATTCTATATCTCATTAACACTTTTCTGTATAAATCTATATTAAGCTTTAATTAGTATTATACTAGTTTTCTGTTGCGATTTATATTTGATTTTTAATAACTCCTTGTAATTCCCCTTTTAAAATAATTTATTATCTGTAGATAAATGATTATTTAAATTCATCTTCTAACAATATACTATTTAAAACTAGAAAAATAAGCATACATCTTACGACAATCCGCCGCTTCTTTTTCAAACCAGGATAATTTCGATAAGTCGTTTTGATGAAACTTCTCATCATCTCTATAAGATCAGATATTCTAGGATTAAACTTTTGCATTTGTTATACTGTTTTCTTCTCATCAGGTAGTTATAGCATATGAATTATCTCAATAACATACCTATCAGACATATTTCTATTAAAGTCATACGCATAATAAGTGTCCTCATACAACTTTCCCAACTGGAAATTCTGTTTCTTAGCAATATCTGATCTTAATTAATCGTACACATGCTCGAGCCAAAAATCTTTTCTATTTTTCAATATTCTTCTAGATACTCTTGTTTTGTACAAACTTGATAATATAATCAGTAAACAATTCTATCTCTTTCTGGGTACACTATTTTAGATTACATCTCGGGCTACATCAGCGTCTCTTTTATTATGAGCTTCATATAGATTTTCTGCCATTTCAGCATTCTATATAGTCATCACTATCTACAAAAGCCTGATACATCATCCAGTTGCCCTCTTTCTCATACCCCGTAGTTCTTGCATCTGACAATCACCATTTTCTTTTATGATAGTCCTTTATTCTATTGTCTAGCTTCTAATTCATCACATATTTTCTCCACTACTATCTGTAGCTCCATCATCTATCAAAAATTATTTCTAAATTTTTATATGTTTGATCATCTATTGAGTCTACACATTTTTCAAATATTTCTCCAACATTATAAACTGGAACTATTCTGTACATCAAATTCTTTTAGTCAATATCTCTCTCCTGTGTAAATCTTCTTTTTAGTAACAATGTGTGCTGGCATTACTCACCTACGCCTCCGCTATTACTTCTTTAAAGTTTTTCTGCAATAACTTCTGATATCATCGCTACAGACGTGGCAATGGCATGTCACCTCATTAACATAACATGAATAAGCATTTGGACAATTATTCTTATCGTCAAAACCTGATTTTCATACTGCCGTAAAGAGAGGGTACGTATGTACATAGTGAACATTGCACCTTCATTCCACGTCTCTGGCCATTTCGTAATTATTCTCCACGTTGTCTGTCAAATGTTGTCACCTTCCATATGTGTAACATATAAATGGTTTGAACTTTGCAGCAGATGCTTTGTGTTGCGAACCAAAGGTGCTACTGCTACCTTCAAAACCTTTATTATATTTTCAACAAGCTCCTAATCGACGTGCTAATAATTCTAGGATAACGATCCAGTTGAACTAAACTGATAGGTGCCATAATATCCGTCATGATTGCATTTATAACTGGGATAATAATATCGTATTCCCAAGAACCTGCTTTTTGTTTTTGTATGCATCTTTTTGTTTTGACCAGAAGCGAGAAAATTTTGGAATTCCCCTCATATAATCTTCATTATCAAAGTTTCTGATTTTCACGCCAGTAACGCTTCCACCTTCTGCTGTTGGAAGTTTTTCCACATGGAATGAAAATTCATGAGTCAGCACTGCACCACTTTTTACTCCTTTATACCACTGCCCAAAGGCAGTGCGCCCCATCAGCACACAGCAACTACGCCCAAGTTTTTCTTTTGATAAATGCTGTTTGCTTCAAATAACTCTTTTACTTTTCACTACTTCGAAAATTTTATCATAATCACATGGAATACCCGCAAGATCCACTGGAATCAACTGCTTTTTGTTCTTGGTGTTATTACATCAGCAAGTTTAGAATAATCCATCTCTGCACTATCAGTTTGAATATCAACCATAACAGCTTTTGCCCCTACATGGTAAAATACGTACACAAGATGCCGTATATGTTAGAGCTGGAACGATCACCTCATCTCCTTTTCCTCATACCCAGCACCGTAAAACAAGTTCTAACGCTGCAGTCGCTGAATTTAAACATACTGTTTTAGGTGTTGTTGTATATTCTGATAGTCTCTTTTCTAATTCTTTGTTTTAGGCTCTGTTGTTATCCATCCAGATTTTGAAAGTATCTACTACTTCATTTATTTCTTCTTCTGTAATATCTGGTGGTGAAAAAGGAATATTGTATCATTTTGACCCTAACCTTTTATTGTTTATTAACCTTCCTTTTTATGTTATCCACTTTATTATACTCTAATTTTTGAGAAAAATTTCAGCTATCGACGAGAAAAACACAAGAGAGAATAGTGGAACTTTTCTCTTGTGTCTCTATGTTTGGATTTGTTAAAGTTAATTTTCATATAGTAGTCTATAACATGAAAATAATCTTATTCTACTACTTTATGACCGCTAACGCTGTTTGTATCATTATTTTTATATCATTTACTATACTAAAGTTCTTAATATACTAAATTGTATTTCATCTTATCTGGCAGAACTTCTTCGATATAAATATCATCAATAGAACGTCCCGTCCCTTTGAATTTTTCAATTACTTCATCTTCATCTTTATACTCAATACTTGCAGGAGATGTTATCCCGGCTGGAAGTAGTAATGTTGCGTTCATTTCATCAGTGTAACGATTAACATATTTTGCAACTTCTGGACGAACACCGACGAAGCTCATATCTCCAAGAAGCACATTAAAAAGCTGTGGCAGTTCATCAAGACGAACCTTACGAAGTTTATCCCAGCACGACTTATACGTGGATCATTATGTTCAGTCACGGCTGCACCAAGTTTGTCTGCATCCTTAACCATTGTTCTAAATTTAAAAATCCTAAATGGACGCCCATAAGTAGTAATACGCTCTTGCCTATAAAACACCGGCCCTTCACTGTCCAACTTTATCCAAATAGCAATGGCCAAAATTATAGGACTTAACGGAATAAAAGTAATACCAAAGTTAATACTTTATCTAAAAACAACTTCAAAAATAACGATATTCTTCTCTTCTCTATTTCTCTCTATATTTTTACTATCTCGTTTTCAATCTTTATCTATATTCATCTTTTCACCTTACTTTTTATTCAAAACTGAAAATCTCTTTGAATAAGTTTATTTTTCCTACAATATATAGCACACTTGTTAAAAATAAAGAAGAGTTAGAGAAAACAAACTCCTCTAACTCTAGATTATATTAACTAATGTAGTATTGTACGGTAACAACACTTTTCTCACCTATACACTTGATTTAATGTACTTATAACTTTTCCATCTTCATCAAACATATAATATTTTCCATCTATCCATAGACTTTCACTAGCCATTGCTCCTCCATTTTTTGGGTAATAGCCTTCTACCCATGTATTTTCAGTACATACTATCATTTAAATAGTACCAACTACCATTTATTTTTGCCATTTATTTAACATCTGACCTGAATCATTAAAATAATACCAATTATTATTTATCTTCTTTGCCAACTCTATTTTCATATCTCCATTCTGCAGCATCTAAATAGTACCAACACCCGTCTATATAGTTGCCATCCTGTAGCCATATCACCACCAGATTTTAAATAGTACCATGAATTATTTTATCTTCCGCCATCCTGTTTTCATATCTCCATTCTGCGCATCTAAATAATACCACGCCCATCTATATGCTGCATCCTGTAGCCACATAACCTCTATTATCGAAAGTAGTGCAATATCCATCTATTTTCTCCCAACCATTAGTTGTAGTATCCTACCATCAGCATGTTTATACCACCAGCCCTGTAGAGTCTTTTTATCCACCCAGCCTTATTAACATCAGAAAAATGTAGGTCTTATAATGAAACTGCATTCTGGTAACGTGGTGTCTGTACTCTCAACATAATCTATGCATAGCTTTGATCAATTGTAGTTATACTCATTACCAGAAGTAACCACAGCAACATTAACATGGCCCATATATGCTTGATCCTTTTTGTCAGCGAGTATATCGCTGGTTGAGGGTCCGTACTACCTGCTCTGCACCTGAGTCAAACCTTCAGTAACGAAACCCAGCTATTGATTTGCATTACCATATATTCTGGGAATCCCAAAATCAAGATACTTCATAATCAAATCTACGCACTGGTGCGCCCTTATGTCCATCAGCATCTATAGCATATTGGACCTTAAGCTACATAAGCTACAGCCTGACTCTGAGCACTTGCCCTTACAGGCTAACCTCTTTAGCTACTCTCCAAAACACTACTCTCTGAAAAATAATAATATCACGTGATAATAATTAACTGCACCCTAAAGATTTTGCTTTATTTATTTTCATAATGTATATCACTCCACAATAGCATATTTATTACTTACTATATTATAACAAAAATATTATAACCAAGTCTTCACTTTACAAACTTTATATAATTATTACTATATAACAGTTAGGTTTTGAGGAGGATGTATTCTTACTCTGTTACAACAACCATAATAAACTAATATATTCCATGTAATTTTACATTTCAACATCAAAGAAATATAGATATATATTTTTCAGCATCTTAAAATAGCATCACTAAAATTATAAATTTGTTACACAACATATTATCAATTATCAGTAGTAATAAGTAAGTAGGGCAATGAGGTGTGTCAGGTTATAGCATTTATAATTTGATTTGTTTCAAAGTTCCACAGATATTATGATTGTAGAGTCATAAATTTCTAAGGAGAAATGTATTATGAAATTCTATCACACTAATATCTCTCTTTATTCTTGTCTCTATTAACTATGTCGCCAATATCAGCTAAAATTGGTTCAGAAAATTTCCAATGCTACCTATGCTGCTAGAAAATAGGACATGTGATGAAAATCAGAAAATCTGCATGGTGGTATAAATATTATGACGGTAGTTTCCCTGTTGCTGGGCAAAGTATTTCTGGAAAATGAGCATTATTTCGACTCAGAAGCGATGGATGTTAATCAGAGCTGGCAGGAAGATAAATACCGTATGGTACTATTTGATCTAGCGGTGATATGCGCACAGGTTGGCAATATGTAGATGGATATTGCACATTTGAAATCTAGTGAGTGATGTATGGTTACGAAGATCTGGCAACTTGTATAGACCGGAAAGTGGTATTATTTAAAACCCAGTGGTGATGTAGCTTACAGCAGTTGGCAAGGTGAAACAAAGCGGGAAAGTATGTGTTAAAACCTAGTGGCGATAGGGCTGTCGAGGCTGGGAAAAATAGATGGAAAATGGTATTATTTTATCACCAGCGGAAATATGAATCTGGGTGGATTAAACCAGATAATGTGGCACATCTTGATTCTAGCGGAATTAATGCAAACCGGACTTGGACTGCAGCGGAACAACATACCACTTGCCCTTCCAGGCGCAATGGCCACAGGCTGGCAAGAAATCAGAGAGAGACGTATTATTTCAGCCAATGGCGAGCTCATGCAAGATCGATCGCCAGAGCTATCAGTATTAGGGCGACATCTACCAGCTTGGTACCAATGAGATGGAACGCACATGGGAACTACTGATTTAACAATACTCGTTTTGAAACGGGAAGGCTTTTCTGGTGTGAAAGTGCTTTACCCAGATCGCACAAAAGACAAGAGAAATACTCTCTCAAATTTGGTTATATGTTTTAACAATTCTGAAAGATAGCGATGTTAACTTCATTTACATGACTTGCCACGTGTGATCAATGCAGGAAACATCCTTATGGGTTCTGACGGCATCATTTTCTTCTCTACGTGAGTAAGTACTGTGTTATCTCTATACATGCGGTAAATTTGTTGTTATGATTGATTGTTGCTATTCAGATCAATTTTAAGTAAATCTTCAACTACGAGTCCAGCAAAACTTTTTGTAGATGATTTTACAAATACCACTAATCACAACAATCTGGTGAATTAAGATCGGATAAGTTTTTAGTTTTTATGCGCCTTCTGCCAAACCTTTCTCTGAATTGTCATTTAGCTCAGAATACGTAGTTATGCAACAACACTGGGCAGCAGTGCTGGCTGGGATGGTATATAGCTCAGCAACTTATCTTCAAGCAGATTTCGGCGGAAACATTACATCTCAGAATTATATAGCTATTCCTAAAGAAAGAGTCTGACTTTACCGATCTAGACAGAAAACAAACCGCTAGTTGCTTTATCGGAGAAAATAGCAATTTCAATATATTTGGAAAGTTAGAATAGATACGTATTTTTAAACTATTCCATCACTTTATCAGATGGTTTGTAAACGTATTAAAAACCACTATTTCCATTAGGATGTACAGAAATAGTACTCTTAATCAATTACCATATTCATCCTTATTAGAAACACATACATTATCACCAATGTGTGTTTTTATTCTTTCTACCCATTATAACACTTTATTATATTGAAACAACCCATCACGAATTTCTTTCGTTAAGTTGCACGTCCTAGCATCGCTTGTGGTTTATCTAGCCAACATCGCAAGGTTCGTTCCACATCGATGTCTGGAGGTCAGTGTTTTATAAAACCGCTCTGTTATCTGTCACCATTTCGTAATTCCAATGACAATTCTTCGTACATTTTTCTCCTGGATCGAAGCCCTGACTCTCCAATACATATATCTATGTGGTCTCATACCTGAAAGCTTGACTAAGGTTTGCTGCGGTCTATGTAATTTTACAGGTTCTCCCATATCTAGAAGGCTGAAATATTCTCCTCACTCGCTATTAATAACCAGCTTTGTAAAACCTAATGCTGCCGCTTCTGGTATAGTCATAAAGTAACGAATATTACTACGATTGTGTTATTGTTATTGGTCCACCTTTTTCTTATTTGTTCTATTTTGAAAATTGAGACGACAGAACCATTAGATCCTAAAACATTCTCACAGCGAGACTGCTGCAAAATTTTGTATATTTATTGCCTTTTGACCTGTAAGAGATAATCTCTGTTAAAACGTTTTTGACGTTCCCATTGCATTGCTGGATTTGACGGTCGTCTTTGTCTGTTGAAATCCATAATAAATCGCTCAACATCTTTTCTGTGCCACATCCATAAGCATTTTGTTCCAAAACATTATTTCTTTTAATCGTCTTGGGGTCGGCGTTCCATTGAGGAACGTAGCTTAGCGCCGCTGCGCAAAACTACTTTGGTTTGTATTTATCAAACACTTCCCTGTGCTTCTCTTTTCACGAACACCAACAATTTCCGAAATATAATTTTACACCTGTCATACTCTTGAATGACTCTCTCTAAAATCTAGGGTCGCGCCTAACATATAAAGAGCATTTTCTTACTATGTCTACTAAAAATCAAATTACTCGGTTTAAATTTGAAAATCACGAACAATTTGCATACCAATTGAACCACCAGCACCTGTGATCAGAGAACGCTTTTCCGCATGTAAATAACTGCGAATTTCTCCTTGAAAGTTTAATCTCACCACGTCCTAATAGATCCTCTATTGAAACATCTTTAAGATGTTTTGAAATACCTTTTCCCATCTCTACAGTTATACCTGAACCCATATCTTTATACTGATGTTTGCTCTTTTAAAATATTTAATATTCTATTTTTATTATATGCGTCTATAGTAGGTGCTGGCTAAAAATACTGCTCAACTTTCATACTTGGAATAAGTTTTAACAATTCATAAGTTGTTCGATGACAAGTCTACACCACTTATTACAGAATCTTCTATCATCGACAAGCCCCACAACATTCTGCATCTGGAAAATATTATTTTAGATAATCCTCATCAACAATATACCCAGCATCTCCAGCTCCAATATCAGCGCATGTATGGTTGTTTGCCTGGTACGTCCTGCTTCTTTTTCACGAATGCACGATAAAGCATTCTAATAAACATCATTCCGCAATAATTAATAATGGCGAAAAATAGCAAAATCTTATGATAGAAAATGTATCTGGTAGCATATATTGATATAGTATGCGCGATTAAATCTGCAACAAATACAGAAACACAGATATTAGATTCTCATTCACTCCTAAACATATGATCATAACGACTTATTTGAAAGCAAACATTTTGAAACAAATAGCGTATGTAACTACAAAGAGAGAATTAAAAACCCACCTGTTTCTGTATAGTGAGTAGTCACCATTGCAAAAAGGGATCCAGTCTTACCTAAGAATATTGACGCAATAACTCCTAATGCCACAACGCTCAAATCCAGCAACATTATCAGTTTAAAACGATGGGCATATATATTTTTGATGAAAACAATTTATCCATACTAATTCTCCTATAATTTTATTAAAAACTCTGTATCTGATAACCTAAACACTCAACTTGGTTAGACCTTGTTATAAAAATGTAGTTCTAAGATATATATTTTTAGATTAGGAGCTAAAGTAAATAACATTAGCTCCCCTTTTTATTAAAAATTTTGTATCCAAAATAACCAGCAGCGGTAGCCATATAATCAATACTACTATACTTACCTTTCCCTTGTCTCTTTTTATAACAATTATTTCTACAACTTTTTGAATTATAAGTATAACGATGGCTATTGCTGTAGCTACGAGCTTTGTCTTCTGATTTTCAATAAACATAGTCCCTATTATTATAGCTAAGCTTACTACCGTTATCAGCATATTCACCGCTAAAAACATCATTTTATCTGACATACTTATTTTTCCTTACTTTTTATAGTTACTTACTATTGGTGTGTCAGTTGCTACTCGAAGATTTTCTTGAATAAATTTTCAAGTTACTGTTCTTCTGTTTCTTCCTAACATCACTCAAATCAACATCAACTACGTTTTTGTTATTCTATCTAATGTTTCTTGATTTTCTGTTCCTATTAGTAACTTTATTACATCTGCAGTTACACTAACCAGTTCATAACCTGATGGTAACTTACCTATAGCATTTACTCTCTAGTGGCACTTTTTCATAGTTTTTAGCTAATTGACATTACCGTTGAACTAGGTTCTATCTGAGATATCTTCATCTTGTTATAAGCACTAATCATAAGCGACTAATTTTGCTTCTTCTTTAGTATGCTTAGCTTTTTGTACGAGTTGCACTTTCTAACGAACTTCATGTATTCTATTAATACTATCAATATCCCCAGAAATTTTTACAGTTTTCGTTATTAACGCTAAGCTTTTTCTATTTCATACTATTAGTAATCTCTCTTTTTCACAGTAGGTGTTACCTCAAACTCACGCGTTACTTTTCTCTAATAGAAATCTGCACTGTCGGCTCCAACTGTGCCTCAAGCCCACTTTCTAAAACCTTCTATTTCTAGTTTTACCTTCTGGTCAATACACTATTTGACATTTCTAAGATTACTTAACTTTTGAAACGGCGAGCTACACTTTCTTTTTGAACTTTCGCCAATGAACCAGATAATTTTTCACTGAAAACAGTATTTGGTATTCCAACTACGTATAATTTATCTTATCATACTCCGTCAAGAGAAACTCAGTTACCCACGCAGTAGATTTATTATCACTATTTCCCTAATACAGAAAAAGTTCTTGAAATTTTCGTTTACTGATATAAACTAGTAGTATTGCTATTAAAATGATATTAACTTTAATTGATTATTTCTTTAATCTCATATCACCTCTTATTTAATAAACTTTTCATTTTGTTGTTGCCAATTTTCTTCTAAATACTACATCAATCATCGGTAAAATCTGTTGTTAATTTACCATTTTGGCATACACTTATTTTTCCGTTTCTTCTGGAAAGCAGCATAACAATGCATCTGTGAGTTCTGATAATCCTAATGCTGCTCGGTGACGCGTCCCATAACTACTAGCTATACTTCTATTATCTGATAAATGGTAATACGCAACTTGCAAGCTCTAATTTTATCTTTATTAATAATCATCGCACCATCATGAAGTGGGTGTATTTGGACACAAATATTAATAATAGGCTCATGTGTTACTTCCCATTAATCTCTATTCCTTTCCATATTCATCAAGACCTGTATTATTTTCTAATACAATTAATGCAATCTATACGTAGCGTCTTCGCCATGTCTTGATGAAGTTGCGACAGCCTTTTATGATATGATCTTTTTGTCCTTTTGAACATCTTTATAATTAAAATTGAGAATACTAGTCCACTGAACTCTACCTATGTATTCTAAGGCACGTCTCAATTCTGTTTGGAATATAATCATAATTCCCCAACACTCCCCAAGTAACCACTTGATCGAATATGTAAGTCATCGTTGTAGAAACGCTAAAGTTGAAAAATATTTTTCAATCCGATAATGATTAAAATACCTTTTAACTAATTGCATACCACGAGTACCTTTTAACAATGTTAATAACTTATATACTAAAAACCATACTAAAAAGTATATCTAGCAGGTGAATAACTAGTGTTAACGTGCTTATGCCTGATAGGTAATCAGCTATCATAATAATCTCCTTCCTTACGTAATGTACCAAACTTAAAATACTTACTTTTTATTTTTACAGCAATGTCATGAAATAAATGACCGGGTATACCCTTGTCTCTAAAATCCCATACTTTACTATACAACTCTCCACATTTTATTATAACATAAAAATATGTGTGATTGTAAGATGTTTTTTGAAAATAAAAAGAAGATATTTTTAGAAGTTTTTCAAATATCTTCTCTACTAAATCAACTGAATATTCTCGCTATAAAAATTGCTAAATTTATTCCATATTGAAATAATCACTAATCTTTTACAGTTATATAAGAACTTATATCATAATCTTGTGAATCCAACTCGGTTTTTCTTGTCCTAAAATCATATTTGCGATGCTATAACCGATAATAGTCCTGTCGTTAATCCTAGATAGAACCTAAGCCACTTGCCGCAAAATACATTTTTCAATCGTGGTACCTCTCCATAAAACGGAGAGAAGTCAAAGTATACGCCCTAATACCTACTCGCTCATTAATAATTGTGCATCAGCTAGTTCTTTTTAAAAATTGTTGAGCTTCATTTCCAAAAAGTATCCAACTGAACTTTATCGACTTCAAGTCATCCCATATCATTTTCATGAGTTGCCCCAACGCTAACTCACACCATTTTCAAAAGGAATTATATCTAGCTCTCCTTCTGGCATAATTACTGGATAAGCACCTGTATTATTGTCTTTATTTTTGTAATCACGCAGCTGTCCTTTTTGAGGGCGAACATCAACCCGCAAAAACCCAAGTGGCTCTAGCACATCTTTTAACAAGCACCTGTCGCAAAAGCACAACTCATCGAACTCTTTATTATCAACTTAAATATTTATCTCAGCTAATCCTAAAGATACTTTTTATTTACTACTTGTGCCCTTGATGCTTCAAGCAGAGTTTTTCTAAAAACGCTCTCTTCGACACGACCGCCACCATAGCATAAAAGTACATCTCCATTGTTATCAAAACTTGGAATTACTTTTTGTACTTCTTCTTTAGGCAGTAATTTTAACCTCCCTATCATCGGTGATAATTCCATACAGCTTTTCTGCTAATTCTTTTCAATTCCGGTAATTTTAGCTTTCGTCTTTTTAATAAATATACGCCACATTGTAGAAAACTCAGTGTTGATCCCCTCACCTTCTAGATCTTGAACAAGTTTCAAATAAAATCTGCACCTAAACGCGCCATCTTGTACCAAGGTTTATTACGACGTTTCGAAAAACCATGGACTTATTATTCCGGCAGACGCCTTTGTCGCTTGCCCCACACCGTAATCAAAAACTGTCAACTCTATATCGTTACCTTTTCGACAACAGTATGCACACGTCGCACCTACTATCCCGCCACCCTATTATCGCTACTTTCATAGTTTACCTCACTTGATAGTTTTTTAAAAATTCTACTATAGAAAATTATACATCATGCTAGTAAACTTTTTATAGAATCGATCAGATTTTTCTTTCAGCATACTTTTCTTATTTACATAATCAGTCTTTTTAGGATATAATTAGCTCTATAATCTAAGTAAAGAGGTATATCATGAAAAACAATTATTACTAACTAGCAATTACCGTTCTTGCAGGAACGACATTAGGTTACTACAAAAATAAAAATACAAATCAAGCCACTACGCAAGAAACGAAAAAGAATTATCAAAATGAAGAAATTGTTAAAAGCAGCCATTAACAACTTTTCAAAAAGAAAAATTTAGAATTAGATACTAAGGTTGCCATTAAATCTAACCTTATAGTAGAAAGTTATTCAGTTAACGTATCATCAAATATTAAAATAGACGAAAATGGAAATGTTTTGAAGAAATTTTTCTGAGCAAGAAACTGAACTAGGAAAAACTACAACAAAAGAAGAACATATTTTCCTTAAGAAAAATAATTCTGGATACGATAAATTCAATGTTGAAAATGGAAAATTAGTTGGAGATAAAATAACAGATGATTTAGAAGTTTTATCTGCTATACAAGTATTTTTTCAACGGAAATACTCTTTTTAATACTATAACTGATAAAAACTAGAAGTCAGATAACAAACTAACTTTTCACTGGGAAAATAAAATTATCGAGACATCGGAAATAAATTTTATCTAAATCCAGTGCGTTTACTAAGCGAAGAAACTAGTAATCTTTCTGAAATGACGCTAACATTTGCTGCAACAATAGACACTACTACAAATGAAGTTTTAGGAATTACCCTTGATTTAAAAATCATTTATAGAAGGAGTAGCTAAGCACAACTAGAAAAAGAGAAAGACTCTATGTCTGAACTTGAATACACAACTGCCAAAATTTAATAGAATCTATTTTTAAAAGACTCACAAGGCGAAATCACAATCACTAGAAAAATTGATAAAATAGATGAAATAGAAATTTAATTAATATAAAAAAATCTAGCTTTACACCTTATTGGGGCTAGATTTTTGACTATCTACCATTTTATATTTACCTATCCGATTTATGTATTATAATTATTACTAAGTTGCGTTAGCGCAACTATTAATATATAATTAGTAAAATATTGAGGTAAACTATGACTGAAATAAAATTAGTACCACGTAATGAAGTAGACGAACAGTACACTTGGGATATGACTCTACTTTATAAAACTGATGAAGACTACAAAAATACTTTGGACAGTAATTGAGTTTAAAGACAAATATGAAGGAAAGTTGGCTGATTATACTACTCTAAACGAAGCTATCCTTAAATGCGAGAGATAGAAGAAGAAGTGTTATAAACTTTTACACTATGCTGAATTACCTATGTCTGGTTAGACCGCTTTTAACGATAATGTAGTTGCCAACGCAACTATTTTCGAAGAACTTTCTTCTCTTTCAGCTAGTAAACTAAGTTTTTCTCCACAGAGTTAATATCTTTAGATGAAGGTTTTATAAATACCTTTGTTGCTGACTATCGTCCAGACTTGAAATATTATTTCGAAAAACTGTTAATATGAAAAAGCATGTATTACCAAAAAGAAGTTGAAGAAATAATCACTAGTTATAGAAAAGTCTACCTGACTTCTATAATTTGTGCAGTAACTAAACATGAAGATATGAAATCTCGATAGTTTCCGAAGCAAATGGTAAGACTTACGAAAATAGCTTTGTTTTTATACGAAAACTTACATGAGATGGATAATGATACCGATGTTCGTCGTGCAGCTGCGAAAAAGTTTTTATAAAACTTTAAATGCATATAAGAATACTTCAACAAATGAGTATATTTCTCACATTAAAAGAGAAAAATGCTTGCAACTGCTCGTGGTTATGATAGCGTTATTGATTACCTATTGGATAAACAAGATGATAGTCGTGAATTATACGATCGTCAAATCAAAACACTTAGTGACAGACCTCTACACCTATATCCGTCAGTTATATCAAACTATTAGCACGCGAGCATAAAATTGAAGATATGCAATTTGCCGACTGTAAAATTAATCTAGATCCTGACTTCGAGATTGATGTGACTATTGAAGAATCACGAGAATATTTGAAAAAGCACTTGGTGTTCTTGGTAGAAGATTATGTTAAAGCGATTGATGAAAGCTATGATAAACGTTGGACGGACTTCCCTCAAAAATATCGATGCAGAGCAGTGGTTTCTCAGCTACATCAGCAAAATGTTGGCTACTATCCTTCTTTTCTTGGACGGGAAAATGAATGAGGGTGTTCGTTCTTGCGCATGAACTGGACACTGCTTATGCCTATGAATACTGGTAAAATACCAAACTATGCTAAATAACGATTGCTCACTTTACTTCGTGAGAAGCACCATCTACTTGTAACAGGTTACTCGTTTCTACCATCTATCTACAAACTAGTAAAAACGCCGCTGAAACGTTGGGTAATCTAGTAATAGATTAGCAGAACTTACTTCCATAATATGGTAACTCACTATCTTAGCTGTTTATCAAGACCGTGTTTTATAAAAGTTGATAATAATGAAAATGTTAATTGCTAGAAGTCTTATCTACTATAAAACGTGAAGTTATGGAAGAATTTTTCGGAGATAGTCTTGTAATTAACGAGGAGCAGAACTTACTTGGATGCGTCAACCTCACTACTACATGGGACTTTTATCCATATACTTACTCGTGGGACTAACTATCGGAACAGCAGTTTAGCATTAAAATGTGACAAAATCCAAGTATGCTGCCGATACTCGGCACAAATGTTCTTTCTGAAAGGAGTAGTATGTCAGCACTAGATCTTTCTAAACTTGCTGGTTGTGGTGAGTACCGCTGAACCACTAAAGAAGCAATTTCATATGTTGGATACTGAGTAGATCAACTTATGAATTAACAGATGAGCTGAAAAATAGCATAAAAATCAATGACTGACTAATCATTAAGATTCTTTTTAACTTTATGAGTTTTATACTTTGTTGAGACTCAACCCTACATTTTCTTTTAACTTTTCAAAAACAAACTTTTCGCATTCACTACTGCTGAGCGAAATTTTCTTCAAGATTCGGACGAGCTTCGATTGTACCACCTGATGGCGATATCATTATCCCTTTAGTTTGCTGGATGTTCTCCTGTTTCTAGTACCATTTTAGCTGCTCTAATTACTGTATGTGCCGCTAAGCGATAAGCAGTTTCACGACGTAACCCGTCTAACACTGCACCATCAGCTAATGCTCAATAAATAAATAACCATAGCAGGCCTGACCCACTAAAGGGTGCGCAGTCAATCCAGCCATATCTTTTTCCGCTATCACCTCTGATAATCCAAGACTGCTAAATAAACTCAAAAACGTACTCTACTTCTGTTGATTCTATATTATGTCCTACACTAACACCAACAACCCCCGCACCTACTTCAACGGGCGTATTCGGCATAATGCGGACTACTTTTACACTTGGTACAATACTTTCTATATCTTTTATTTCTACTGCTGCCGCCATCGAAATAACTATTTTTCCTTCTAGTTCTACTTTGATTTCTTCTAGTACACTTGCTACTAAATATGGTTTTACACCTAAAAATACAACATCACATTCTTTTGCCAAATCTTTTGAGCTATTGGCCGCTTGGACTCCGTTACGTTCAGCTACTTTTTCTGTACTGTCGTCTTGAAGAATTTTTAATGAAAATATTTTCTTTCGCTACTTTTTGACTAGAAATTACTCCTTTCAGAACTGCTTCCCCCATATTACCAACACCGATAAAACCTAGTTTTTCATATTGACCTCCTATTATATTTTTGTTTTTGAGAATATACAAAACTACTCTCCATTCACTATCTATTATATCATATTTAACCGTTCTAATTCTCTCTTCTTAATAAATTTTATTAGTACTACATCTTATGTTATACTTAAATGTGTATTGAAATTTTTGTAAATAAGGAGTTATCATGGACAACAGTTGGAAAAGAAATGATTTAAAGATTATCCAAAACGTAATGAATTGGGACAACAGTTGATAATATATAAATAAAAAGACAAACGGCAACTATCTATCCACCAAAAAGAATTAGTTTTTAAGGTCTTTGATCTGCCGTTACAAGATATAAAAGTAGTTATATTGGGACAAGATCCATATCATAATCCCGGTCAAGCTTGTGGATTAAGCTTTTCTGTTAATGATGAAGTTCCTTTACCCAAGAGTTTAATAAATATTTATAAAGAACTTTATGATGACCTTGGCATTACTCCTGCAAAAACAGGAAATTTAGAAAATGGTTTAAACAAGGTATTTTCCTATTGAACTCTGTTTTAACTGTTGAAGAATATTCACCAGCAAGTCATAGCAATGTTGGCTGGCAAGATTTTTACAGACTATATAATAGAAAACTATTTCACAAAAATAACAACGTTGTATTTGTCCTATGGGGAGTTATGCTAGAAGTAAAAAAACTCTAATAGATGGCTCTGCCATAAAATAATAGAATCGCCACACCCAAGTCCGCTATCTGCTTATCGTGGTTTCTTCGGTAGCAAGGTATTTTCACGCATAAATTCATATTTAGAAGAAGTCGGCAAAAACCTATTGATTTTAATTTGGAAAATCTAATTTAATCCCACGATTTTAAGTTTATGACTTTATTCTCTTAAAAATTTTTAATAAAAAATAGATTTTTGTTGAAAATTTTAAAATTAATTTTAAGTATATTTTAAGTAAAAGAGATATAATTGTGACTTAGACAAAAATAATTAATTTTTCATTCTTAACGACACTTGTCGTTTCTCCCTTTTAAGTTTGAAAATATTTTTGTTTTAAACCAATATTTCAGTTAATTCTTTTATGATATTAACAGATAATAAAACTTTTTAATTTTTCATAATGTGGCTTGTCGCTCCCTAGGCAAGCCATTCTCCCTTCTAAGAGTAGCGATACTCTTTTGTTATTTGTATATAAGATTAGATATTTATAGGCAAGAAATTGCTTCGAACTTACTTAGTTCATAAAAAGCTAAGTATCCCCATACTTAGCTTTTTTTATTTTGTCTATAATTAAATAAAGAGCTACTTAAAATCTGTGACAGTCTATATCAATTTTTAAGTCGCTCTTTTTATTGTTTAGTATATTACAAATTTTTCACATAATACATAGTTTTATGTTGACCACTTGCATATTGTTTATTATTTAATCGTAGTGTAATTACACCCTGTTGGTCGATTAGTAGCTATAGTAACAAAATGGTATTATTATTCTATCTCCCTGAACTTGCCAACGCTCTACTGGAGCAAAGATTGAATCGGTAGCTCCGCCTATTCCAGCGATGTAACGTAATGCAAAGGCATTATCTTTTTGAAATATACGATAGTATTATTATCTTTTACTAATTTTTCTAATTCTTCTTGAGTATACTTTCTACTTTACTTTTATCCAGTTCTAAAAAGTAATTCCTCTTTCTGCATACAATTTTTCGAAAACATCTTTAAGATTATAAGTTCCTTCATTATATGTGTTAATTAAGTTCTAATCATAAGTAGCTGGTGCAAAAACAATTTGATTATCTGTTCCGTTATCTATAACACTATAACGAATTGCATTAGCGCTGTAGAACCTTTAAAGTTAAGCAAGCTATAATTCATAAGTTCTAGTATTTTCCCAGCTTCATTGAAAGTTATGATTGTATTTATTAGTATTATTTCTATTAGTTGGTGCTATTGTTTGATTTTCATTTTTATTGACGACATTATTGTCTTTATTTTCTTGTTGATTTTTGTTCATCAACATTAGCGTCATCTTTTAACATATTCGTTGTTACATCTTGTGTTTTTTCTGTATCATTAGTAATCTTTTGTGCAACTTTATCTGTACATCCTGTTAAAACTCCTATTCCTAAAACAAAAACCGCTGCAATTTTTAAAAATTTTGTTCATTTTCTCCACCTTCTTTCTGTTTTAATATTATTTACTTTATTTCTTTCTCTTCTTTTAATTATATTATACTACCAAAAATTACAAAAAGCAACGATTTATTACAAGAAATATTACATTTGTATTACAAAAATAATTTTTATTTTTGTTTCAGTGTTCTTCGCTATAGCTTTTTATCTCATTTTGAATTTATTTCTTGTTATTTTTCTCTCATCTTCTAAAAACTCTTTTCAATAGTTCGCACGTAAAATTTGAACTGATAGTTTTTATAGTAAAATCTACTCGATTATATGGATAGGAGATTGATATATGAGTAGAGTCGCTATTGTTAGTGCTAAACGTACCGCTATCGGTGAGTTTTGGCGGCAGTCTTAAAGATATTCCAGCTGCAACACTTGAGCTGAAGTTTGTAAAAATCATTAGAGGAAATAAATCAAGCTCTACCCTTTGTTGACGAAGCAATCTTCGGCAATGTTCTTGGGATCTGGTCTTGACAAAACATCGCTCGTCAAATCGCGATCTTTGCTGGTATTCCACAAGAAAAGAGTGCATTTGTCGTAAATAAGGTTTGCGGTTCTGGTCTAAAAAGCGTTGTTTTAGGCGCTCAATCTATTTTACTTGGTGACAATGATATCGTTGTTTGTGGCGGTGTAGAGAATATGAGCACTGCTCCTTATTACACAAAAGATGCACGCTTTGGAGCTAAACTAGGTAACTTCGAACTTGAAGACAGTATTATTCATGATGGTCTTACTGATGCTTTCGAAAACTATCATATGGGCATCACTCGCTGAAAAATATTGCTGAGCAATTTGCTATCAGTCGTGAGCAACAAGATGAATTCGCAGTTCTTAGTCAACAAAAAGCAAGCGCTGCTATTGAAAAAGGAAAATTCTCAGATGAAATAGTCCCTATTACAATAAAAACACGGAAAGAAGAAAAAGTTTTTGATACTGATGAATTTGTTCACCCTAATACTGATCTAGAATCATCTAGCTAAATTACGCCCAGCGTTCAAAAAGACGGAACTGTAACAGCTGGTAATGCTTCTGGTATTAATGATGGAGCGGCTTGCGTTATTTCTAATGTCTGAAAAACGCGCTAACGAGCTAGGTATTTAATATCCCTTGGATTTTATCGATGGTTATGCTACCGTCTGGATCTAGATAATAAAGTTATGGGTCTTGGTCCAATACCCGCAACGAGAAAAAGTTTCTAAATAAACTGAAACTTTAACAACTGATGATATTGATTTATTCGAACTTAACGAGGCTTTTTGCAGCACAGTCGATAACTGTTCTTAAACGAACTTAACCTTGATACTTCGAAAGTTAATATCAATGGTGGTGCCATAGCTTTAGGTCATCCTATTGGAGCGAGTGTTGTCGAACTCTGTTTTACTTTGAGTACATGAACTAATAAATGAAAATAAAAATCGCGGACTATGCTCTCTTTGTATCGAGTGGAGTCAGAGTATTTCTGTGGTTATAAGTCGCGATTAAAAATATTATAATTAGCATATATAAAACTAGATTTATTGTTTTATTCTATCAATTAGACTAGCTAAATCTAGTTTTTAAGTTTAATTTAAGTCTAGTACTAAAAATCTTATTGTCAAGAAACTTTAGTTTTAAACAGTCTAACTGTGGACTATTTAGGAAAATTTGTATACAATAGTAATTGGTGAAACTTTTTAATTTGAACTCTTGAGGAGTTCACTGTGTTTTTATAGAAATAATTAGATTAATAGTAATCGAAAGGTAAAAATAAAATGAAAATAGGAATTGATAAGATTGGGTTTGCAATGCCCGAGTACTATCTAGATATTCGTGACCTAGCAATAGCTCGTGGTATTGAACCCTGATAAATTTACTAAAGTTTACTTTCAATTAGAAAATGAGTATCCCACAGTAAGCCAGGATATCGTTACACTTGGTGCTCAAGCTGCTTTTGAAATTTTAGATGATGAAGACTTAGAAAAATAGATATGATTATTGTTGGGACAGAATCTGGTATCGACCAAAGTAAAGCTTCTGCGGTGTTTATCCACGGTCTATTAGATATTCAGCCATTCGTGCGTACTATCGAAGTAAAAGAAGCCTGCTACGGTGCTACTGCAGCTCTTGATTTTGCAAAAAACCATGTCTTGAACAATCCTGATTCAAGGGTACTTGTAATTGCTGAGCGATATCGCTAAATATGGAGTAAAATCTTCTGGAGAATCTACACAAGGAGCTGGTAGTGTGCTATACTAGTTACTAGCAAACCCTCGTCTTCTAGAATTAAACAATCGATAATATCTGTCTTACTCGTGATGTTATGGATTTTTGGCGTCCTAACTATTCGCAATACGCTTTTGTCGAAGGGAAATTTTCAACTGAGCAATATCTTGGATGTTTAGAGACTGTTTGGGCTAAATATTTAGAAAGAACAAAACAACAACTACAAGACTTTTAGTGCGGTATGTTTACATCTTCCATATCCAAAACTTGGACTTAAAGGATTACAACTGTTATTAGAACAAGAAAATAATGAATCTACAAAAGAAAACTTATTAGCACGTTTTTCAACGAATCTATTCTTTATAGCCAACGTGTTGGTAATATTTATACAGGTTCATTATTCTTAGGGCTATTATCTCTTCTTGAAAACAACACTACTCTTAAAGCTGGGGATAAAGATCGCTCTTTATAGCTATGGCAGTGGTGCTGTTTGCTGAAGTATTCGGTATGACGCTAGTCAAAGGTTATGAAAACCAATTAAAAACTAATAGACTTGAACAGTTTAATAATAGAAAACAAATCTCTGTTGATGAATATGAAAAATGTTCTTTAGAGATACTACCGTTGATGAAGATGGTAATCTAGATATTTCTGATATTCGTGATGAAAGTCGTTTTCGTCCTAGAAAATCGAGAAATCATAAACGAATCTATAAAAACAAATTTAGAACTTAGTTAATTTTACACTAACTTATAAACCTCACTAACACCACTATTTATAAATGTTATTAGTTAATTGTTAGTGAGGTTTTTCAAAATTATCGAAAGGAGGCTCCTATAATGAATAATTGAGTGGATTATAAAAACTCGCGATGAACGTTTTAAACGTTATTAAAAACGCTAATATTTTAGATAATGAGCATTTCAACTTAGTTAACGACAACAAATTATTAGATTTTGAAAACAGCTAATAATATGGTGGAAAAATGTTGTCGGGACGTTTTTCTTACCATTTAGCGTTGTTCCCTAACTTTTGTTGTTGATAAAAAGCTATCTAGTTCCTATGGTTACCGAAGAACCTTCTGTCGTTGCTGCATGCAGCAATGCTGGAAAAAATAATTGAACGCTGCGGAGGATTTAGTACCACTATCCACTGATAGAAAATGATCGGTCATATTGCTCTCTATGACATTAACGATGTTAAAGCTACTTGCAACCTTATCTTAGACAATAAAGAACTTCTGCTTAAAACAGCAAACGAAGCTTATCCGTCTATAGTTAAGCGTGGTGGCGGTGCTTGCGATTTAGAGGTTAAAGTTCTGACTGAGGATGATACTACTTTTGTAGTTGTTTATTTAATAGTTGATACCCTAGAAGCGATGGGGGCTAATATGCTTAACACTATGCTTGAGGCTGTAAAAATATCTCTTGAAAGTCTTACCGGTGGCGTTGCCCTTATGGCAATTTTATCTAACTACGCAACACGTTCTTTAGTTTACAAGTCGCTGTGAAATTCCATTTTCAAATCTTGGGATAATGGAGAATACCTTGCAAAACGTATAGAACTAGCGAGCAAGTTTGCTCAAGCAGATACTTATCGTGCAGCAACACACAACAAAGGAATTTTCAACGGTATCGACAGTATTGTTATCGCCAGCGGTAACGATTGGCGCGCTATTGAAGCTAGTTGCCAAAGTTGGGCAGCTCGCGATGGAAAAATACAAAGGACTTTCTACTGGACTTGCGATTTAGAAAAAGAGGTTCTAATTGGGGAACTAACATTGCCGATGCCAGTAGCTAGTGTTGGTGGTTCTATCGGAATCAACCCTAGTGTAAAAGTAGCACGCGCTATGTTAGGAAATCCTGATGCGAAAACTTTGGCAAGTATTATCGTTTCTGTTGGACTTGCTCAAAACCTCCTGCTGCTTTACGTGCATTTAGTCGTGACGGTATTCAAAAGGTCATATGAAACTTCATGCGAAAATCATTAGCTATTTTAGCAGGTGCAACTACTGATATTCTTGATGAAGTAGTTGAAAAACTACATGCTGAAAAACATATGAACTTAGCTACTGCTAAAAGAGATAGTAAGTACATATAAAAAGAAGTGTAATACAAAAACGACGTAACTTAATTGCTACGTCGATATGTTTTTATGCTGCCCTCTTATATCCCTGCTTTTTGTGCCGCTTCCTCTGAATTAAAGACTAATAAAGTTTTTAGCTGCTACCCTATTGTAAGAAGGATGCTCTGGAGTATAGTACTGTCCGCTCTTTTTACTTGCACGAACTACTACTGCTTTTTTAGCCTTCTCCGCTTTTGCTTTTGTTCTTGCGCTTTTTGCTCTTTCTTAATATCGTCCATAGTCGCCTTCATCTCTTTTTCTAGACTCTGTTGCGGCGCTGATGTCTGCATTTGATTTTGAGATTTACTTTCCTCAGAAGTATCTCGTTTTTCATCTGTCTGCTCTTCAGTTTTTTTCTCGCGTTCTTCCTTCTTCTCTTGAAACGTTCTTATCTACTCTTCTTTTTCGCTCCACTGAAATGATTGCTCATCATCATAGTAAACGACAATATCAAAGCAGCTATCGCTCCTAACACCACTTTCTTAATCCTTGTTTTGCGTTGAATAAGTTTGATAACAGGTGGGCATAGTAATATAAAACTGAATATAAAGACAATTATTGCGTATTCTGGTCCATGGGTGAAGACCATACTAAGCGATATAAAACATAAATATCACAAATATAAACCATAAAACCATTTGTCCATGCTCTTTTTATAAATTTATTCACGACTTTTCTCCTTAAAAATTTCTCACTTTATATATTCTATCACTTTTTCGAACTTATACAATTACTTTCAAATTGTTTCCTCGATTATAAAATTATTTTTACAAGCAGTTTTGTTGTTTTATTTTTAAAAAATTTTTATAATTTACTATATAATTAACTTATATATATTGATTAAAAACCGGGAGGCTTATTACTATGACATTTTAAATTACCTGAATTACCTTATGCTTTTGATTACTTAGAGCCTGTTATCGATGCTAAAACAATGGAAATTCATCACGGGAAACACCATGCTGCTTATGTTAATAATTTAAACGCAGCTTTTAGAAAAACACCCAGAAATTGAAGCAAACTGCCTTGTATCGTGTGAATCTAAAAACATCGATAAATATTCCCAGCTGATATTCGTCAAGCAGTTATCTAACAACGGTGGTGGTCACCACAACCACTAGACTATTCTGGCAAATCTACTAACCAAACGCTGATTCTTCTAGAATTTGGTGGTTTAGAAGAAAAATCGATGCTGAACTTGGGTGGTTACGAAGAGTTTGTTAAAAACTTCTCTGCTAGCTGCTACAAGATTCTGGTAGTGGTTGGGCATGGTTAGCTCTTGATAAAGATGTAAAATTAGTTGTTACTCAACAGCCAACCAAGATTCTCCACTTTTTAACAGGACTTACTCCAATTCTTGGACTAGATGTTTGGGAGCATGCTTACTATCTAAACTATCAAAACCGTCGTCCAGACTACATTAAAGAATTTCTTTCCGTGTAGTTAAACTGGGACTTCGTAAATGAGCGCTTAGCTAAACAATTAGAAAAATTAGGTAAATATATAATTGAAAAAGAGGGATATCCCTCTTTTTAATATCTATATATGATCACTTTTTTATTTTACCCTTTTTATACGAGGATCTAACCTAAATATTATGATCTTCTTATTTTATTGATAAATTAACTGGAGGATTTTACATGATTGTTAATTGGAAAGTTATAGCTGCCTTTACTCGGCATAGCTATTTTTACGAAGTACTAGTAGTGCTTTTATGGTTTGGTTTTAAAATGGATGATTACTCCATTTATTACCCTGGCTTAAAACTTTTATTGCCATAATATTTTTCTTTTCTTTAGCGAAACTTCTATTATAGCATATATGTTAAGATTAGGTGCTCCTTGGGTCAACTATGGAAATATCTGGTTTTTCTACTTTGTTAACGGAGCTAGTTATATCGATAATTTTATTAATCGCAAAATTAGTGTTAAAACTATTTAAGCTAAATCTTTCTCAAGGATTTAGTTTAGGTATAACAGCTATATTTCTTATAGGTATGACGGCTTTTAGGTCTATATTGGGCGTATTCACCTATAGTTAAGAAAGCGAAACTATAAAAGTAGATAAAAATAGAAAAAACCTATAAAGATAGCTATGGTTTCTGATCTACATCTTGGAACATTTTTCGGTAATGGTCAGCTAGAAAAATTAAACAAAAATTATCTCTGAACAAAAACCTGATGCTGTAGTTATTGCAGGGGATCTTATGGATGATGACATGGTTATGTACAAAAAGCGTAATATGAAAGAAACACTTAGTAAGCTAAATGCTCCTTTAGGAGTCTATACAACAATGGGGAATCATGACCGAGATGCCCAAGCGATAGTAGATGAGGTTAAAAAAAGCAGGCATAATTCTCTATTTGATGAAAAGTGTGGAACTTAATAAAGATGTTACCTTAGTTGGCCGCAAAGATAGAAGTGTTAGTCGTGATAGACTAGACACAGCTGACCTACTTAAGAGTATAAATCTTAACAAGACTATTGTTCTCGTTGATCACCAGCCAGATGCTATCGACTATCACTCTACCTTACCTATCGATGTTCAGCTATCTGGTCATACTCATCACGGACAAATGTAGTAATTAACTATATTACAGAACGTATATATACTTTGGATTATGGCTATAAAGAAATCAATGGCAGACATTTCTTTACATCTGCTGGTTACGGTTTTTGGGGACCTCCCTTTTCAAAACAACAGCTCGCAGTGAAGTTTGGATAATTACAATAGAAGGAAATAAATAAAACCAGTAAGAAGTTACTCAAAATTATGCTTTTTAATATCAATTTTATTGAGTATCTTTCTACTGGTTTATTTTATACACATTCTATATACAGTTAATTGAGATCAACGTCTAAAACTATAAAAATTAATCTCTACCTTCTTATTATAGAATCTACCTTTTTATTGATCTTGTTCTCTTATACTATCCCATAATTCTTTAGCTGTTTTTCAAATCTATTTTGTAATAATCTTTAATAATTTTTATATTAGCTATATCTCCTTGAGAGTAGTCTACTATCTCTTTTTATATCAGAAAACTCATCTCTCTATCTTTATCTTTTTAATACGTTCCCATAAAGTTTTTAGCGTCTATAGTAGTTAACCATACGTTTCTTCTTAATATTTTTATATTAGTTATGTCTCCTTGAGCTATATCTATGTAGCGAACACTTCTAATTTTCTTTCTTTTTTAAAAGTTCCTTATATTTTTTCTTTTATCTTGACATGCTCTTTTCCTCTGTTCTGGGATTTTGAGAGTTGCTATTTAATCGAAAAGTATACAAAAAGACATACTCCTAATAATATAATTAATCATATTTTCATTATTTATGCTCCCCAGATCTATTTTCTTGCTTTTTAGTATTCTCCCACAGCTTTTTAGCATCTGCGAAGTTTAAAAATATCTTTTTCTAAGCGCCGCGATATTGAATGCATCACTTTTGGCTAAAGTTTATTACACTTTTCTAATTCTTTTTATAACTTTTTCTTGCAATCTCTCGAATGCTTCTTTACTTTTAGCGTTTTGTTTATTTCTTTTATCGCGAATAGTTGCAACTATTGCATAAATAAAAATAAATCCAAGCATTATATAAACTGTGTTCATATTCATAATTTAGCAACTCCTTTTTTAAAATAATCTATCATACTTAATTATATAGTTTTTCTTTCCTGCTGTAAATACACACTCTTTTCAAAAATTGATTTTTCCACTATAATTTGGTATCATTAATTGTACTTTGAATTAAAGGATTGGTAACTTATGAAATTTTTAACTGAAAATTGATACCGAAAATACACAGAATTTGTAAAAATCACAAACTTGAAACATGATGCAAGCAAACAGAGTGAGTCACAAATAAAAACACTTGGGGTGTTGAGCGTGTTGCAGTCGTTGATGACAATAAAAATATTATCGCAGCCACTCAAATACTGACTCAAAAAAGGGTTTTTGGTATGCTCCCTCGTGGTCCCTATTATGGATTATGATAATAAAGAACTTTGTATCATTCTTTTTAGAAAAATTTAAAAATATGCAAAAATAAAAACTGCAAAACTTATGTTGGACATTCCTGTTGCGATTAAAGATGAAAAACTCACGAGTTTTAAAGATATAACTGTAGAAAGAACAGATAATGAACTTATAAAAATATTTTAAAAATACGGATATAAGCACAGGTTTCAGTCTTGATATGAGTAGCACTATCCAACCTCGTTTCAACACTGTAACCAGCTAACAGCCGAAGTTCCTGACCTTTTTCCTAAGGATACCGTCGTTTGATCTCGTGATGCAGAGATTTGTTGAAGTACGTCGTTGTGGAAAAGAAAACCTAGATGATTTCTTATTTGCGCTAGCATGTACAGAAAAAAAGAAAAACATCTCGTTACGCGGACGTGAGTATTTTGAAAATTTATTAGATACTTTTGGAGATAATGCACTACTTTATATTTCATATATAAATGTTGAAAAAGCACTTGAAGAATGCCAAATGCGTAAAGAAAAATCTAGAACTAGAAATCGAAGCAGCTGAGTGAGAAATCTCCTAAGAAAAACGTACTCTTGTTGAACAAGTAGCTGAATAGAAAAATTAATAACATTGTTTAATACTCTTGAAATTGAGGATAAAACTAAAGACCAAGTAATTAGCGCAGCTATCACTATAGCCTACGGAAATCATGCTGAGATTATTTATGCAGGGATGAATGAAAGTTTGCAAAACTACCTGCACAATATAGTATTCTCTGATACAATGAGAAACAGCTCAAACGATGGGTGTTAGTGAAGTATCAATGGGTGGAATCGAAGGAAATCTTAACGACAGCCTACTTGGTTTTAAATCAAAATTTGCACTAATATAGTTGAATATTACGGAGAATTTGACCTAGTTCTTTCTCAATCATTCAACCTAATGTATAACTACGGTTTACCGCTTCGTAGAAAATTATTAAAACTTATAAAGCGCTAGACATAATCAAAAATCCCTGTTGAATTTAGTTCTGCAGGATTTAATCTTTTCTATTTAATTAATTTGAATACATCATTCAAGTTCTCAGCCATTGTTGGATGTGTGAAAATCTGATCTTTTAGATAAGGTATGGAATTTTATTATCTATTGCCATTTTTATTATGTTTTATAATCTCTTCAGAATTTTTTCCAAATAGTGTTGCACCAAGAATTAAATTAGTATCTTTTATCAACTATTACTTTATATACACTCTTTGATCCTGATTAACTGCTCCTCTTGGCATATTAGTAACTGGCAGACTTGCTACCACATGTTAGAATAATTTTCTTCAGCTTCTGCTTGATGAAGTCCTACATGAGATAATACTGGTGAAATAAATGTTGAGTAAGGAACATTTTTTACGATTTGCTCTTGTATAGTCCTTATTACCATGAAGATATCCCATTTACCACTCTAAAGTCATCTAACGATACATATGTAAACCTAAGCCACTCATTAACATCACCAACTGCAACATTCTCTACATTTGTTTTGACAATAATCATCAACTTCTATAAAGCCTTTTTCATTTACTTTGATATCTGTATTTTTCTAATCCAAGATTTTTTCTGTATTAGCTCGACGCCCTGTTGCATGTAAAAGAGCATCAAACTCTAACTCACCATATTTTTTCTGTATCAACTACAACTTTTTTCTCCATTATTGCGAATTTCTTTTTGTAGCTGTTCCTAATTTAAACGTTACTCCCTGCTTCTTCTAAATAACCTTTGGCCATTTTCAGCTATATCTTTATCTTCACGTCCAAATACAGTTAGGCAAAATCAATAACAGTAACATCAACATCGAAACGTGCATATAAATTAGCAAACTCTATCCCAATATTTCCTCCACCAATAATTCCCTAGAGTTTTTGGAGTAGATTCTAATTTTTGAAACTGTGTACTATCGTAAACATTTTTAGATGTTGTTAATCCTGGTATTGGTAGTACATTATTTTTTGCCCCTGTATTAATTACAACAATATCCCCTTCTAACTGCTTAGTTTCGCCATCTATCGAAATTTCTACTACTTTATTAGACACAAATTTCGCACTTGCTGTATAAAACATCTATATTAGGTTATTGTCTAGCATTGCAAAGTTCTTCGCATTAAGTTTAGATACAACAGTATCTCTAGTTGCTTTTCGCCTCTTTAAAACTCTTTTATTATCAGCAGCAACAATTAGAGTTTTTGTCGGTATACATCCGATGTTGATACAAGTTCCATCCGTACATCTCACTACTTTCTTCACAACTGCTACTTTTTTCCCTTCATTTCCTAAAAGTGGCAGCTAATGTTTTCCCTGCTTTTTCCAAATCCAATTACTAATAAATCATATTTAATCATTATTTTGACTCCTTTTGTCTTAATAAATATAGTCTGAAAGATACTAATATAGTTAATATACTATTTCAAACTAATTAGCTCTTTTATTAAATTTCTAATACTGTTTTCTGAAACTTACAACTTTTTGCTCATAAGTAATATATTCCTGGCTTAATATATAGTTTCACCAAGATATAATTTGATATTACATCTGATTGTGATATAATAATCTTTTGTACAAATTTGAAAATTTATGGAGGAAGAAAAATGACACTACCCTAATTGTCCAGAGTGTAATAGTGAATATACTTATGAAGATGGAAATATGTTAGTATGTCCTATGTGTGCTCACGAGTGGTCACTAGAAGACACTGCTAACACTGAGGAAGAAAAAGTTCTACCGTGATGCTAACGGTAATGTTCTTCAAGATGGGGATACTGTTTCTGTAATTAAAAGATTTAAAAGTTAAAGTGAAAGTTCTTCTACACTAAAAACAAGGAACACGCGTGAAAAAATATTCGTCTTGTAGACGGAGATCACAACATTGACTGTAAAATCGATGGTTTTGGGTGCAATGAAACTTAAAAGTGAATTTGTTAAAAAAATATAGACTAATAATGAGAGCAAATCATCTTTTACTTGCTCTTATTTTGTATTAGTTATTTTATACTTAACTATTATATTTTTAAATTTTCACCAAAATTTTTCTGACAATTTCTCTTTACAAAACTCTATTTTTCTTGTATAATGAACACATGTCTTTTTAAAAATACAATTATAGATTTGAAAGATAAAGATAACTATCTATTGCTAGTTCTTTTATCTATTTTAAAACAAATGAATAAAAGGAGAATATTATCATGAGTTTTTATAAAAATGCATTAGTAGTAAAAACTTATTTTTAGCTGTAACTCTTGGGATTGTTTTAGGAAGCTTCCTTCCTACTTCTATTATTAGAGCATTCGTTACTTTCTCATCAATTTTCAGCTCATTCTTTAGGATTTGCTATTCCATTAATTATTGTAGGATTTATCGTACCAGAATTAGCCAAGTGTCTAACAACGCTGGTAAACTTCTTGGACTTTTCTACTGGAGTTGCTTATGTTTCTACACTTTATCGCTGGAACATTTGCTATTCTTAGTAGCGAAAGTAGCTTTACCAAACTTACTTGCTAATTCTACATTACAAACATTCCAAAACCCAGAAGATTTAATGCTTAAAGGTTATATCGAATTTAAAATGACACCCTATCTTCGATGTTACAACAGCACTTATTATTTCATTTATTCTAGGTATCGAATCTCTGCAACCAAAATCTGATAGGTCTTAAACAAGGATTCAATGACTTTGGAGAAATTATTGAAAAATTACTTTCTTCATTAATTATTCCACTATTACCACTTTATATCCTTGGGGTATTCATGAACATTACCGCTTCTGGTGAAGTATTCAAAATCTTAAAAATCTTCGCATTGGTATTCGTTCTAATAATCGTATTACACTTTGTAATTATTGCTATTCAATACACTGTTGCAGGTTCAATGAACAAGAAAATCCATTCAAAATGCTTGTTAAAATTTTACCAGCTTACATGACAGCTATCGGTACTCAATCATCAGCTGCAACTATTCCAGTTACGCTGAAAAGTACTAAAAACATGGGTGTTGATAAAAACATTGCAAACTTCACTATTCCGTTATTTGCAACTATCCACCTATCAGGTAGTACAATTACTTTAACTACTTGTGCATCTGCTGTTTACTGGTTACAACACGGAGCTACTTTCCCATCAGCTGTAGTTATGGTTAAATTCATTCTACTTCTGGAGTAACAATGGTTGCAGCTCCCGGTGTTCCTGGTGGAGCTGTTATGGCTGCTCTTGGATTATTACAATCTGTTCTTGGGATTCAACGAAATCATGCTATCTCTTATGATCGCTCTTTACATCACTCAAGACAGCTTCGGAACAGCGTGTAACATTTCTGGAGACGGTGCTTTATCAGCTATCGTTGATAGATTGAATAGAGTATTCTTTAAAAAAGACAATCAAGAAGCATAATAAAATCGGGCTTGAAGTAGATTCAAGTCCGATTTTTTTATATTTATTTTATCGCCATCTCTTAGCATCTTATTTTTTTCTTATATAAATAATATGCTAAATTAACAACGACAAACAAAAAGTAGCAACCCTATACACACGTTACAATTGACACTATTACATTTCCATAATTCATAATTTTCACATCCTTTATATTTATTTTGCTATATCATGAACTATTAATTACATATCCTATATCTCTATCCTCAGCTATACAAAAAGCATTAAATTTTTCAAATTATTATAATAATTAATAGCCACAAGATATTGTTTCACTTTTCTTGAACAATCACCAATCAACACCTGTAAACATTGACAAATAGACATTATTCTAAATAAAAACCTGTTCTCTCTATTATAATTAGAAATAAACAACGTGAGTTTTTTAAAAATCACGTTGTTTATTTAAATGCAATTTTTATTTTTAATCTAAATCTAAGTTTTACAGGATTATGATCGCTATATCTATAATCTTGGTCTAATGTTTTAACTCTGCGATACTTCTATATTATCACTCGCGATGATCCATCGATTATAAATTCATACGTTCCCATTAGAACCTTTTTCATACGGTTTATTGTTAAGTCGTGCTGATAGGGCGACTATTATCATAGTACAACTTGAACTTATCTTTTAACAATGTTTTATCGAATAATTCTGTCTCCAAAGCTCCGCTGAGTGTTTTTTCTATTTCTTCTCTTAGTTAAATCTCTAGCTCCTGATTAAAGTCAGCACCTACTAAAACATAGTTTCCTTTTGCGTATTCTTTCTCCATAAATTCAATAAGTTGCTTCGTTTGAGCTATCTTTTACCTTTTATTATCCTTATCATAAGCGTCTAAATGTGCATTAATAAGTACTAACTTTTTATCGCTATTTTCATATTACTATAAATTACCGAAAAAGCCACGTTTTAAGTTAGCTAACCTCGTCGGAAAAGTAAATGGAATTGGCATTTGGTATCTTTCGGCATTTTCTATATTGAATTTTCGTAGAAGTATAAATACCACTATTCACCTTTCCCTAGTGGTGGTACCGGATATGGTATATATGCAACTCTAAAATTATATGCAAAAAGATACTACTGTTATCTAACTGTTTATCTAAATAGCTGACTTGATTAATATTATACGTTCGCTTAGAATCAACATCAACTTCTTGTAAAAACGTAACATCAGTCGCTTCTTCTTTAATAATACGCGTAATATTGGTTAAATTGTTTTTCACATGCGCCTTATCAATCGGATGAACCATTTTTCCACCATCCATAAAGAAATCAACATCTTTATCCATACCGAAGTATCCAACATTCCAATCTAACGCATTATACTCTGTATTTAACTTTAACTACCATGGTTCCGCTACTTTGGACAACGCGTTAACTTTCAATATCCTGTGGTTTATACTCTGTAATCATTAAATAACCCACCAAGCCCTGCAAAATGCTAGAGACACAAGCTAAAATAATACTACCTAATATTTTTAATTATTTTTCATCACTCTACCTATAAAAAGAGATTGGTGTTTTACCAACCCTCTTATGACCTTCCTTGTTTTATTAAATTTTTATGTTACTTTTTGTTCTAGTTTGGGAGATTTTTCTCTCGTAATTGCGAAATAATTATCCCCACTAAAACAATAGCCATACCAATACCTCACGAAGTCCTATATGCTCGTTAAGGATAAGCACTCCACCCATAGCTGCAACTACCGATTCTAAACTCATAATAAGCGATGTTGTATGCGGCGGAATTTCTCTTTGAGCGATTATTTGCCCTGTATAACCTAAACCACTTGATAAAATACCAAGAGCAAGTAATGGAGACGCCACACTAGTATATCACCTAAAGATAATTGTTTCTTTTAATTAACGCTAGTCCCTAAACTAAAGATAGCAACCACTACCAATTGAATTATCGATAAGAACATTGAGTTAACGCGTAACGCCGAATAATCAATAACGATAATATGTATCCCAAAGAAAATCGCACTGATAAAAACTATAATGTCCCCTAATCCCAGGCTAAATTCTTCTTTTACCGATAATAAATAAAAACCTACTACTGCCAAAATAAGCCCTATAATAAAGAATTTGTTTAATTTGTTCTCTAAAAACACCTCTAATAAACGGGACAATACAAATGTAAAGAACTGTAATAAATCCAGCCTTACCTGCCGTTGTCATTCTATACCAATTTGTTGAATATACATTGCAAGAAACAACACTATCCCACATAACACTCCAACCAAAGTTTTTAGAAGAACTAATCTGTCCAACCCATTTTCGTTCTCTGACTCTTATAAAGAGTTGGCACTAAAAGAATGCCACTATAGTTATAAAAACAACCGCAATAAGTGACCTAAGACCAACTACCGTAAGAGGACCTAGTACTTTACTAGCAATATTTTTGCCAAATAAATGCTAGCCCCCATATAATAACTACTCCTATTAATATTAATTCCGAAATAAATTTTCTCATAAAACACCTTTCCCGAGTTTTTCTATCAATATCAAATATTATTTTTCACATTCTGCCTAAAGACGATCTTTCACCTCTATAATTTTATATTGTATTTGGAAAAATTCAACTGTTTAAATTGTAAATTTTTAAAAATATTTTAACCTTCATATGCTATTAATTTATTTATTATTTCTATATTTTATCTCTTTATTTTTGAACTCTATAAAAGAGCGAACTTATGCTCGCTCTTTTTATTGTTATTATTTAGCACTCTTGTTCGCTTGTTAATTCAATGCTATAAGTTAAACTCTCGTCTTTAATTTTGTTTTAAGTCGTAGTTTTTAACACGTTTATTAACCCATGTAATGCTTGTATCCTCAAACTTAGAGGGAAGAATGGTAGTTCTTCTGCCACTTGAGTCGAATTTGTTATATGCTTCTTTAATTTTTAGCATCAAAACATATCTGCTGTTGATTGTGTTTTAAAACTTTTCTTCAAACACACCCTAGTTGTATAACGGTATAAGTTATGGTGCTTTTTCCCTAATAATTCTTGACGGTTAGGGTTTGTTCCATATTGCCATGCACCTTGGAAGATTTCAATTGATGGATCATCACTTTGAACACGTTGTGACCAATCTTTGTGCCATAAGTTTTCCATCGTTAAGTACAACATTTAATCCAACTTCTTCCAAGATTTAATGAATGTATCCGCTAATGCTTGGTCGAAATCTTGACCTGTGTTACGGATCGCAAAAATTAAATTTCAATTCTTTTCCGTCTTTTTCCTTCACGGATTCCATCGCCATTTGTATCTTTATATCCAGCTTCATCAAGAAGTTTTTCGCTTTTTTTCTACATCTTACAGCTGTTGCATTTTCGTTTACAAGTTGTCCTATTGCTGGTGGATACATCCCTGAGCCTGTCGGAGTAAATCTAATTCCTTTAAACACTTTTTCGTTAATTTGATCACGATCTACCGCATATAAGAATGCTTTGACGTAATTTTTATCAGCAAATTTAGAATTAGGATCAACTACATTTTCCCCTTTTTCTTTGTCAAATTTACCTAATTTGAATCCTACATAAGACATATAACGAGAACTTTCTCTAAGAATGTTCCATTTTAAGTTCTTTTGAACCATCATAAACACCTGATGTTACGGATTCAATAATATCAACTTCACCAGCTTTTTATTACTGAACTTGCTTGTGCAGGAGCTACTGCTAAATTCTACTTTTTAGTTTTTACTTTATCTTTTGGTAATAATGAGGGTTAGCTTCCGCTAAAACACTTTCCCGTTTACTTCTTTAGTGATGTAGTAAGGACCATAAGATAATGGTTTTTATTTAATTCTGCTTCTACAAATTTAGTGAAATCTTTTGAAGCTTCTGCTACTTGTTTCGCATTTAAGAAGTCAGTAACCATTCCTTCACCCCCATTGAATTGATGGACGAAGTTGATTATATTTAACTACTACTGTTCTATCATCTTTTACTTGAATACCAGAAATACTACTTGCTTTTACCTTCATGATACTCCTTCATACCTTCGATAAATTCATAAGAATCATTGTAACGAACGTTTTGTTGTAAATTTAGGTTACCTATAAGTTCATATGTAGCAACGATATCTTTTGATGTAACGTTTTCTCCATTATTCCATTTTTAAATCTTTTGTGAATAGTTAATGTTACTTTCATCACGATCAAGATGCATTTTAACAGGCGCTCTTCTTTATCAAGTTTTTGCTCGCCCTCTGCATCAGTTGGGAATGTGCCACCCATTACATTTTGGTTAACAAACTGGTCTGTTGCTTGATCAGAAAAAAACAGCGTTCCATAAACCTGTTAATGGTGTTGAACTATGATACCATATTTTTAATGTTTGACCTTCCTTTAAGTTTCCACCATTATCTACTGATGTTTTAAATTCAACTTTTGGCTTTAGCACCTCTTGAGCTATTGTTTGAGCTTGAAGAACATCCAGCTAAAACAACTGATAGTGCTACTGCTGAACTAAACACTTTTTAGAAATTTATCATTTTATTTCTCCATATATGAAAACTTGATTTTCAATTAATCATAGCTGTATTCTATCACTATTTTCTTTTTAAGTCAATATAATTTTCAGAAAATTTTTTTCTAAAAACGAAATTCAATATTTACTAGTCAGCATTTTAACTTTTAATAAAATGAATTTTTATCTACTTCCTTTGCTTTTTTATTATTTACTACCAAAAATCAACAATAGTTTCACACCTTTAACAAGAATATTTTTATAGTATTGCGATGCCTCACGACTAACGCAAATACTTATTTTTAGACTTTAATCTCTGCTCACCATTAATTGTATCTATCTCTATTTAACTGTTATACTTTATTTTACATTTATCATATAAAAAGAACGAGGATTATCCCGCTCTTTCTATAAAATTGAAAATAAAATGAAATATAAATTTTTCTTAGGAGGAGTCTACTAAGATTCCTTAGCTACGCTCCTATCACCTAAACTAAACTATTATTTATTTTTGCTGGTGCATCTGCAGTTAACTCTAATTCGTAAAGTTTTTGCGTACCTAGATTTATTTTTCTACATCCAGATTTTTAATACGTTTGTTAACCCATGTCAAATCGCTCTTCCAGCTGAATGGTAACCATGCTGCTTCTTCTCTGAATTGTTTATCAAATTTTTTTGATATGCTTCTACTAGTTTCTTGTCATCAAACATATCACTACTTCCCATTGCATCCAATGATTTTTGGATTTCTTCTGTTGTGTAACGTTGGTAGTTAAGTGGTGTAGATTTGACCTACTAATCCTGATGGGTTTGGATTAGATCCTAATCCCCAAGCTCCTTGGAAGATATCGATATTTGGATCATCTGCTGTTACACGTTGAGACCAATCTTTAGGTGACATTAGTTTACCATCTACTAATTGAACATCTAACCCTACTTCTTTCCAAGATTTAATGAATGTATCAGCTAATGTTTGGTCAAAATCTTGACCTGTATTACGGATTGCGAAGTTAAATGTTAATTTCTTACCATTTTTATCTTCACGTAGTCCGTCTCCATCAGTATCTTTTAATCCTGCTTCATCTAATAGTTTTTTAGCTTTTTCTACATCTTTAGTAAATTTCTTACCATCTTTGTTGTAAAGCATTGATCCACGACGTGGTGGATATAATCCAGAGTCAGTAGCTGTGAAACGTAATCCTTTGTAGATTTTTTCATTGATTTGATCCCAGTCAACTGCATATCCAAATGCTTGACGAACTCTGACGTCTGCTGCTTTAGCGTTAGGATCAACAACACTTTCACCTTTCTCTTTATCATATTTACCAAGTTTGAATCCTACATATGACATATAGAAGTCTGGTTGTCCTAAAACTGCTCCGTTTTTAGCATCTTTAACACCTTCATATACTCCAGTTGTTAGAGATTTCATGTAGTCTATTTCTCCGTTTTTAATTACTGCACTTGCTTGCGCTGGAGATACTACTTTATATTCAATTTCTTTAATTTTTACATCATCTTTTTTGTAGAAATATGGATTAGCTTTTGCCAATACACTTTCTCCGTTAACTACTTTATCAAAGTAATAAGGTCCGTATGATAATGGTTTTGTATTTAATTCTGCTTCTGAGAATTTAGAGAAGTCTTTTGAAGCAGCCTCCACTTGATCTTTATTTAAGAATGTTGAGATAAAACCAGAACCCCATAATAATGATGGTTTAATTTCTGTATATTTAATTACTACTGTTTTGTCATCTTTTTTAGTAATACCTGAAATGCTTGAAGCTTTTCCATCGTGATAATCTTTCATACCTTCGATTACTTCAAATTCATCAGTATAACGCACGTTATCAGTATATGCTTTATTACCCATTAAGTTATATGTAGCAATAATATCATCTGCAGTTACATCTTTACCATTACTCCATTTTAGGTCTTTATTAACAGTAAGTGTAACTTCTTTTTTATCTTTATCTAAGTGGAATTTTACAGGATCATCATCCACGTCTTGTTTTAAAACGATATGATTCATCTGTTGAGAATGTTCCCGCCATTGTATCTTCCATAACATAATAGTCTGTTGCTTGAAGGTAAAATACAGGGTTAAACATACCTGTTAATGGATCTGCACTCAGAATACCGACTTTCAATTTACCATCTTGAACAGCAGTTCCTCCGTTATCTACTGACGTTTTAAACTGAACAGCCCCTTGACTTGCTGATTTGTTACTTGCACTTGAACATCCTGCTAGTAACATAGTGAGAGCCATAGCTGAACTAACAACCTTTAACATTTTTTTCTTTTTCCATATATCAATTTCCCTCTATGCCTGCATATACATAGCCTTTTCTTTGATGTGTTTTGACATTATAGCAAAACAAAATTTATTCCCGTCAAACTAATTGTCAGAAAATTTAACATAGTTTTTGTTTTTGAAAAATTAAAACTTGTTAGCGTTTAATTTCTCTCATTTCCACCTTATTTCTGAAAAAAACAAGCTATTTTTCTTGCGCTTACTTCGCATCTATCATAAATTGATATAAAAAGAAAAAGCTATATAAGAACGAGCTATATAGCCTTTTTATACAACTTTTTAAAGAATTATAATCTTTGTCTTGCATCTAAACTACGTCTTAGTGCTCCACCGATTGAATTAATGCATAAGACAATCAATTAAAATTGCAAGAGCAGCTGGTAACCAAATGTACATCTTGTTAATAAGTACGTCTGCATCTTTTTGCATAAGATAACATAGTACCTATACTTTGGTGTCCCTGATGGTAAACCGAATCCAAGGTAAGTAAGACCAACCTCAATACCCATATTCGCTGCTAAAAGATAAAAGTTGCTCAACGATAATACTGAACTGATGTTTGGTAAAAATACCTTTTAACATAATTTTCCAGTCTGGCGTACCCATAGTTTTTGAAGCTAGAACATAATCACGACGCGACTCTGATAAAGCCTTACTACGAACAAGACGAGTAGAACTCATCCAAGCGAATACAGATAAGATTAAGATAAATAATACCAATCCGTAATCACGTTTTAATACTTACGAATACGATAATAACCATAAGCGTTGGAATGATAACCATAAAAAGTCAACAAAAACGCATTACGATATTGTCTACTGCTCCACCATAATATGCAATAACTAATCCTATAGTTGTACCAACCGTAATAGTAGTAATAGTTACTGCTAGAGCGATAAGAATTGAGTTAAGCATCCCCATCATAAGCCACCCAAATACTGAGTGTCCCCAACATCCGTTCCAAGCAAGAAACCATCTTCCACACGGTTTTAAGAAAAATATTTAATAAATCTACTTCAAAAGTAAGTTTGGTAAACACCGCTTACACGAATATAAATATTAAATCCTACTACGAATAATAAAAATCGCAGATAGTGTTAGTAGAGCCGCAAAAGCTCCTTTATCTTTTTGAATTCACGTCTACAACTGAAAACCCAGAAGGAGTTTTTAGCTATAACTTTTTCTTCTTTTGCTTTTTGTCATATTCAACTTCCTCTAGTCTAATTTAATACGTGGGTCAACAATTGCCATAATAATATCACTTAGCATACTTCCTAGTAATGTTAAGAAACCTGAGAATAACATAAGTGTAGTTACAACACTGTAGTCTCTATCTAAAATACTTTGATAGAATAATTGTCCCATGCCTGGATAACCGAAAATTGTTTCTACGAAAATACCACCACTGAAAAGACCAGTAATTGAGAATCCGAAGAATGCTGCAATCGGTAAAATAGAGTTTCTAAAGATATGCCCTGAATAAACTTTTTTAACAGGTACACCTTTAGCTCTTGCTGTTTTAACATAATCACTTTGTTTAGCATCGATAACTTCGTTACGTAAATACTGAACGGTAGATACTGTTGATAGTAACGCTAAACAAATACCTGGTAAAATCAAGTGTTTAAGTTTATCAATATAGTATGCAAATGTCCTCGGATCATAGGTTAACATCTACAGAACCACTTGTTGGGAACCATCCTAATCCGAATCCAAATAACGCAATCATAAATAAATATAATACGAATGATGGAATCGCTAAGAAGAAGAAATTGTAGAAGTTTACAAACTTATCAAATTTCGAACCGTTATAACGTCCTGCATACATTCCCATAGGAATAGCGATAGAGTACATTAATAACGCTGTAAATAGTGATAAAGTTAAATGTATTAAAAATTCTTTCTCCTAAAAGAGTTCCAACAGATTTACCAGTAGTATAACTTAGACCAAACTCTCCATGGAAGAAGTTATTTAACCATGTTAGATACTGTTGATACCAGGGTCATAGAAACCACTCGCTTGACGAATAGATTCAATTTGGTCTTGAGAAATCTTTGGATTTTTCTGCAAGCCCACTAAATGGATCCCCAGGGCATAAGTTTCGCTAGACCAAAAACTAAGATACTAAGGATGAATAACTGTGGTATCATAACTAAAAATACGTTTTAAAACCACTTTTCCACATTATACTTCTCCTCCTTTCATAGCAACATAATGCGTATCCGTTAATTTTTAAGCGGATAAACACGACCATCTTTATCAAAATAATCATTGTAATGTCTCATTGTATTCTGCTTCAACAACTTTTCTTTCACTTCTATGATTTCTTTAGCTTTATCAAGATTTGTACTTGGAATAGCCGCTATAAGACGTTTTGTATAAATATGTTGTGGATTGTTATAAATATCTTCACGCGTTCACGTTCTGCAATACGACTGCGATACATAATATAGATATAGTCACACTGTGTTTAACAACACCAAGGTCATGAGAACTAAATAAATAACTAATATTAAATTCTTTTTGGATTTGTTTCATAAAGTTAAGCACTTGCGCTTGAACAGAAAGGTCAAGTGCAGATACCGGTTCATCAGCTACGATTAATCTTTAAGTTACATGCTATAGCACGTGCAACTCCGATACGTTGACGTTGTCTCACCCGAAAAACCTCAAAATGGATATTTATACATAGCTTCTTCACCCATACCAACGATGTTAAGTAGTTTTTAAAACTTTCTTTCTTGTTTCTTCTTCTGACAAGTTTTTCAAAGTTGTTAATCGGTTCAGAAATAATATCAATACGTTTCTTTTGATTTAAACTAGACATTGCATCTTGGAAAAATCATTTGAACATCACGATTATATTTAATTTTATTACGAGCAGCTTTTTGTTACATCTTCATCTTTATAGTTAATCTTTCCTGCTCAGCTTTTTCAAGTCCTAATATAACTTTACCAACAGTAGTTTTCCCCACTACCACTCTCACCGATAAGTCCATACGTTTTACCAGCTTCTATCTCTATCTCAACACCATCAACTGCATATACATGATCTTTTTATAGTGTTAAAGAAACCACCTCGAATGGGGTAGTGAACTTTTAAATTTTCAACTTTTAACATTAAGCATCCTCCTCTCAAATACAAAAATCTTTTATAACATGTACATCTTACTAGGTGTCCTTCTTCTACTTCGTGTAGCGTTGGTTCTTCTTCGTGTGAATGTTCAGAAACCCAAGGAATACGGTCTGCAAAACGACAACCTTTTCTTTCTAAGTTTTTGATAGATGGCACTCATACCCTGAATTACATAAAGTTCATCATCTGAAGCTTCATCTTCAAGCTGTGGAATACTACGTAATAAACTACGTGTATAGGGTGTCTCGGAGTTTTTGAAGATTTGTTCAGCAGTACCAATTTCTACCACTTCTCCTGCATAGAGAACCGCTACTCTATCCGCCATTTCCAGCAACAACTCCAAGGTCATGTGTAATAAGAATAATCCCCAGCATGCATCTCTTCTGAAGATTTTTAATAAGGTCTAGAATTTGAGCTTGGATAGTAACATCTAATGCTGTTGTCGGTTCATCAGCGATAAGAACGCTCGGTTTACAACTCATCGCCATTGCAATCATAACACGTTGACGCATCCCACCTGACAACTCATGTGGATATTGTTTTGCACAACGCTCTGGATTCGGGATTCCAACTTGTGTTAAAAGTTCAATAACACGCTTTTCTTTCTGCTGCACTCAAGTTCGGTATGATAAATAAGTGCTTCCTCAATTTGCTTAAGCACTCTATGTAGAGGATTAAGCGAAGATAGCGGATCTTGGAAAAATCATCCCCATATCTTTTTGTTCTAATTTTATTCATTTCTTCTTCAGTTAACTCTAGTAAAATTTTTACCATTAAAAATAACTTCTCCAGTTGATTTTAGTTAGATTTTCATTGTGCAGTCCCATAACCGTTGTCGCCAAAGTCGATTTTCCGCAACCACTCTCTCCAACGATAGCCATACTTCATTTTTATAAAGATCTAGACTAACTTTTGATCAACAGCATTGTAGAAATAGTCATCTTTTATTCTAAAATGCTGTTTCTAAAATCTTTTTAATCTCATAACTTTTCTTTCGTCATTCGACAAACCTTCCATGTAATATACATCAATTACTTATAACTTCTAAACTTTTAACATGTTTTTATTTTTATAGTTTCCTAGTCAAGCAGAATTATCTATAAAATATATCTCCTATTTATAAAAACAATATACATAATATATTATAGGATTTTTCAAAGAAATGCAATAAAAATAGAAATCCAGTTAAAACTAGAATTTTCTGACCATGGAAACAGGTTTTCTTTTTATAAAATCGACAAAAATATTTTTATATTTCAAGTATTCTTGTTGGTATAGAAGGATCTGTATCCATAATAACAATTTTGTCATTACAGTCTATATGTTTATTTCCCGCTATTTCACAATCAATATCTTTATTTTTCAACGTCATAGCAGCTGCCATACGAGCAAGCTCTTTTGTATTATTTTGTTCGCTAAGGTGTGCTAATAGGACGTTTTTCGTATTACTTCCAACTATTTTTGTTAAGTAATTGGCTGAGTCTGTATTAGATAAATGTCCTTTATCCGATAAAATACGCTGTTTCGTCAGTCCATGGATATGGTCCACTACAAAGACATTTTTCTTCATGATTGCTCTCATAAACCAATGTGTGAGAATCTTTGACATAATCAACCATTTTTATCTGAGATATAGCCTGTATCTGTTAAAGATACTTACCCTTTTACCATCTTTTTCAAAAGGTGTAAAACTGAGGATTTGCATGCGTCATGACTCACTCCAAAACTATTAACTACTAGCCCCATTAAATATTTTTACTATCTTCTTTTCTCAAAATGGAAATTTTAGGTCAGATTTTATCTCACCGATTTTACTCATATTATCCCAAGTAAGTTTATTAGCATAAACTGGAATATTATACTTACGAGCAAGAACACCAATACCTTTAATATGATCAATATGCTCATGTGTCACAAATATTGCGTCAACATCCTTGATATCACGTCCCTATTTGTTCAAGATTTTTCGTTATTTTCTTTCCAGTAAGTCCAGCATCAACAAGGCAGCGGAAATTATCATCTTCTATATAAACACTATTTCCACTGCTGCTACTGGCTAATACCGATAATTTCACGTTTCTACCTCCTCGATTTTTTTCATTCTTATATTATACCACTCAACAAGTTAGGTAGTGATAACCTTTTGGAAAAGCATATATTAATTATATTTTTCTAAAAACAATTAAACTCCACTTTTTAGCTTCAACTAGAAATATAATTTTTATTCATAACTATTATTACAAAAAGGAACACCACAAGGTGCTCCTTTTTCTACTTAATATTATTTCCCAAGCAATAACTTGAAGAAGTTTAATTTTTGACCATATCTCAATGTAGCCGAACGATATACTTTTAACACAAGCTAACGCTACAATAATTGTCGTTACTACTAAGATTCCATATGATGCCAACAACTCCGCTGTACTAACATGACTTATCGCATATCTTGTGAACATTACAAAGTATGAAGTAAGAGGGAAGTAAGATAAGATTTCTGCTAATTTTGTATCCCCTGAAGAACTCATAATATAATAATCTACGAAAAAAATGCAGCTATAAATATTAACATTGGTATAGTTATTGCCCCTGTTAACATCTTCTACCTTGCTAACTAATGAAGCAAATGCTGCGTACACAAACATAAACATTACAAATCCAGTTAAAGTAAAGACTAATCCTATACCTATTACCTTGTAATCAAGATTATTAACAATAACTTTTATCCCCTCACTATATCTTTTGCATATTTATCTTCATTCCAACGAATAATCCACCTATAGCCAAAAGCCATTTGAATTAGAACTGCAATAGATAACGCAAAAACTTTTTCCTAGAATTAACGTTTTTGGATTAACTGTAACGATTAACAACTCCATTGCACGATTACTTTTTCTTTTAACAACATTCATCGCGACAACACTACCAAATTGCACTACAGTCATATAAATAACCAATGTTAAAACATAAACAATCGCAACTTTAACACCCTGAGCTACTCATATCAGAATCTCCACTAACATTAACTAGAGTCGGTTTCGGAACAGCCGCTTTAACTCTGATTTTACCTTATCATAATCAAGACCACTTTGTTTATAAACATACTTTTTCTACATTTTTTCCAAATGCTTCTTGGAAATTACTTGAAGAACCGCTAAAAATACTACGTTTTGATAAATATTCGTATCTTTTCTTTTGTTAAGACTATTGCTTCATCAAGTTTATCTCTTTGATATCTTTTTTTCTGCTACTCTTTGAGAATCATACTTTTTAGCATCTTTTTAAATTTTCTAAATTGGATATCTACATCATTCACTACAGTAGGCACTACGTTCAGAAAATTATCATTGCTATGCCCTTTAAGCAAACTGCTATTCAGCTATTGTAGGGATAAAAGTCACTCCTATCGCAACGATAAAATAAATCGCCATTATAACTTTCGTCGATGTTTTTCCCAAAAATTGTTTTTAATTCAAAAATTAAATACTGTACTAAAATTTTTTCATAATTATTTACCCTACCTGACTTACAAAAATTTCTTCTAACGATGGTTTGTAAAGCTTGAATTCTTCTACATTAAAGCTACTTGTTGATAATTTAGTAAGTAATTTCTTTTTCGCACCTTCTTCTTTGAAAATCAAGAAGCACTCCCTTCCGGCACTAGCTGATACTCTATTCTCATCGGAATAGAGTTTTAAATTAGCCAATAATTCTTCTTTTCTAAATTACTAACGCTTAAAAATCATTTTCCCATGACCAAGTTGTTTTTTAATATAGTCTAGGTTTCCGCCTAAGACTATTTTCCCTTGTTCTAAAAATATTAATATCTTCACAAAAATGTTTCTACAACAGGCATTTGATGAGACGAGAAAATTCATGTTTATCTTTTTGATAAACTCTGTTATAATCTCTTTTAACTTCCCTACGTTAACTGGATCTAATCCACTAAATGGTTCATCAAAAACTAATATATCAGGATTATCTCATAACACTTTGGATAATTTGAATTTTTGAGCATTCCCTTTTGATAAAGTTTTTAGCGCTTTGTTTATTATCTTCTAACTCAAAAAGTCTAGCCATTTTTAGCTTCATCTCTAGCAGCTTTTTCGTCATACCTTTTAGCATTCCGAAGTAAAGCCAACTGGTCTACCAATCCAACACCATCGTACATCCCTCGTTCTTCTGGCAAATATCCAATTTTCACTTTGCTGTGGTCAAGTGGTTTTCCCATCAAGTAATATTTCTCCTTTATCTGGTTTTAAAAATATCCAACAAAACCCTAAAACTTGTGGTTTTACCACTACCATTACGCCCTAAGTAGCCATTTGCCACTCCACTTTTCGCTGTAAAATTAATTCCTTTAAGAACTTTTTATCCCCAAAGCTCTTTTCTATATTTCTAAATTCTAAAATCATAGTTATTCTCCTTTTTATTCCTATTATATATAATATTTTATTAAGTCTTTTAACCCTCATCAAAATCTATATTGTGTTCTCGTCTAAGCTTTTAAAAATTTTTGGTATAAAAATTATTAATCCCCTAAACCAAAAAACCACCAATCCCTCCAAATAAAACCTGTAACAAATTCTCCTACTATCTCTCCTGCAAGCGTCCACTTGCTTCGAAAACCCTTATCAATAGGAAACTCATAATCACACCTAGTAACATTGTATAAAAATCTTAAAACTCTATATTTGATAATTTCGTATTCAGTTTCTTCATCACTAAAAATCGGATAAGAGTTTTCGTCTCCTTCAGCAAGTCTTAAAAATAAGTTAATTTAACTATGAAGACGCCAACCAGCAGCTTTTATAATATTCCGTTACTTCAGGGGAGAAGTTTTTATCATAGATGAACTTGTACTTCTTTGGTTTAGTGTTTGTTTTTTTCATTCTTACGATTACAAAATAACAATTATCATACTCATAACCTTCTTGGCTAAGTTCTGTCATTTTTTGCTCAACCTTATCATAACTAGTCCATATTGTTATATATTTGTACTTCGTCATCTAACCCTCTCCTTTCTCAGCTATTTTATATTTAATATAAAAAATAAATATTTAAAAATACTAATGCTACTGTCCCGCCACAAAACATGCCTTGAACAAATTCAAACATATGACTCTTCATAATGTTATACTCATTCCCTAACAAAACCAATATAGTAATAAAAATACATACTAAATTTAGTTTTAACGTGAATTTTAGACGATATTTCACATTTCTATTTCTCCTATATTATCAGTATATAAACCCTATCGCGTCAGATTCACCTCTTAATATTTGCCAAAAAGCTATTTCTTATTAACTTCCAACCATTTTCCTGATAGAATACTCTTTGTAAACCTTCTATCATAAACTAATTCATATCTATAGTTTTTGGCTCTCCTTTTCTAGTATTATAAAAAATGCCACCCACTTTTTATAGTGCCACCCTTGCGAGCTATAATATTCCATTCTTTTCAGAAATTGGCTATTCTTTAATGCAAACGCATGAACTATTTTTATATTTACTCATGATATCCACTCCCTTTAAAAAGATTATCAGCAACATTTAATAAAAACTTCCTTTTTCAAAGTCTTTCATCAGCACTTCCATAACCTTTTTGTTATGTGATATTCTTTTTAGAATTGTCTATATCCTTTTTCTTCATCCAATTTACTCCAACCATTTTTCCCTAGTGTAGTATACATTGTCGCTGTACCAATAATAATACTATTATTGGTAATCTCAGCAACTTTTTGCATTATCATATATCCGTGAATAGGATTGGTTAAAACCAATAATGTAAAAATATACTATCCGTCAGCTCGCCACTTTCATAAGGACTTGCCTTTTGCCATGCTTTATCGCCTCCTTTTTGATAATAAAACTTATAAGTGCAACTGAAAAAAATTCCTACACACCTTTAACAAAAATTACATTTTTCTCATATATCAATCATCGATATATCTATCTTCGATATAATTATATATCAATCATCGATATGTCAATAGTATTTTTAGTGCTTTTTGAGTTCTCTTTTTCATCATCACACATCCTATCTAGACCACATATGGTAACGAATTACATTTTATGATAAAATATAGGTATAAAGTAAATATATAAATTCAATTTTAAATTATTTTATGAGAAAGGTGATATCATGAAATTAATAAAAATATCTTTTAATCATTACTGTGGCATTACTTTACTATAACTCTTTCTGCTTGCGGCACTAAAAATAACTGCTAGAAGAAGCTATTAACAAATCTGCAGAAGTAAAGCAAAAATATTAAGAATACGGAATTTAAATCTTTTCTTTCTACCGAATACATTACTGGTAAAGATCCGAAAAAGTAGAAGTAATATTTCGGGAGTTGCTATTAATGAGCTGTTTTCTTTACACGCTTCTATCGAAACTAAAGCTGAAAAACAACTCTATCAGATTTATATATCAAAAGACAAAGTTATTTATGAGAAAGCAGGTAGTAATCCCTGGATAAAAGAGTTATATTCTACCTATAAATTTGAGAGGTATCAGTTTACAAAACCGAAAAAGAATGGAATTTTATAAAAAAGTCACAAAGATTTCAAACTAGTTAAAGAGAATGATACTTATGTTCTTACATATAGTGGTAGCGGCGATCAATTTTCTGATTTTGCAACTTCTCTGTTGAGGCTTCCGCTAGACAGTTAAACCCTTATTCAGTTAAAGATGTAGAGTTTAAAAGCGTTAATATTAAGTATGTTATCTCTAAAGATTTCACCCCTATTAGCAACGAAGTGACAATGGAGGTTGTTAGTAAATAATACCAAAAGCTAAAACTTTGAAAAATAACACAGTACTTTATTCTAATGTGAATAAAGTAAATAGCATTGATCTCCCTGAAGAAGTTAAAAATGCTAAGGATAAATACGATACAAAACTATAAGATTATTTACCCCTCTGAAAACACTTCTATTTTCAGAGGGGATTTTCTTTAGAGTAGCTTTTTAGCTAGTATTCATTGTATTAATTATATACTTAGCATATAATATGAATTTATCTAGTAATATATTTTATTTTATGTTAGAATATGAATATCAATTTAATTTTTAAATTACTTTATATGAAAGGTGATATCATGAAATCAATAAAAATATCTTTTAATTATTGCTGCAGCATTACTTACTATAACTCTTCTGCTTGTGGTACTAAAGTAACTGCTGAAGAGCTATCAATAAAACTAACGAGGCATCTAAAAATCTGAAAAATACAGAATTTGTCTCTTCTAACATTTCTGAGATAGTTGTAGGAGATCAAACTCAAAAATAGAAAACAAAGTGTCAGGATCTCTAATCTTAGAACCATTCACTATGCATGCTACTACTGAGATTAAAGCTCAAGATAAAACTCAAACGTTAGAAAATGTACATCAAAAGATAATGTTGGATATGCAAAAAGCTACCGGACAAGATACTTGGGTAAAAAGTTCTAATAATAATATAACTGCTCAATTTGAAAAACTTAAAAATTGCTAACTCTGAGCAAGTTATGGAGTTCTACAAAAATTACTAAAGATTTTCAAAATTAACAGAAGAAAAATGGTAACTATGTTCTTACATATAGTGGTAACGGTGATCAATTTAAAGAACTTATGGTGGTTATCGCTACATTCTTCTGGAGATCAAGTTAACGCTAACGCATTTAACAATGTGGAATTCAAAAATGTATATTAAATTGGTTGTAACAAAGATTTTATGCTCGTCAGCAACGAAACAATAATGGAAGTTTTCAGTAAAAACTCAACAAAACCTACTACAATGAAAATAACTCAAAAATACTAGTTATTCAAATGAAATAAAGTAATCTAGCATCGATCTTCCTGAAGCAGCTAAAAACGCTAATGAAATCGGTAGAAACTAAAAATTAACAATTAAATATTTACATATAACTCTGAAATAATTCTATTTCCAGAGTTATTGTTTTGATTTTCAACTATATATTTCATAACCTCTATAAATTATGAAATATAAGAAGATTAAAAGGTTCTATCCTATTCTTTTTATCCTCCTTGTCTTTTTAATATTTAGCACTTTTTCCAACAATGAATAAATATCAAATTAATTTACATAAACCTTTTCATTTAGTATAATAATGTAAATAATATATTAGGAGGTTTGTTTTTTTATAGTTATAGCGCCTGAACTAAGTTCTAACGATTAAACTGAGCTTTAGTTGACGAGGAAAAAGTTATCGAAAATTCGGATGCTTCGGAATTTAGGGAGTTTTCGTTAAATAATGTACAAACGGAGTATTTCTTTGAAATAAAATTACATATATTTGAAAATACCTTTTATTTAGATTTTTCTTTCACTATTCTTTTCAGAAAATATTTAATATTAAATTTAAAATTTACTCTGCAAAAATCATTATTATCTCTTAATTTTTAAGATTGTTACTAATTATCATTACATATGATAGTCTGTACTTTTTAGACTGTTGTAAAGTTTTTGCTGTTTATCTTTTGAATTTTGTTAAGATTTCGAAAAACACTTTTAACTTTTTATTAAGTTTACCTTGTAAAATCAGTAATTATATCTTTTAAATCAATTATTAAAGAAAAAGGAGGAATTTTTATATGTGGTATTGTAGGATTTGTTGGAGAAACAAATGAGCTAAATTTTTGATTGATGGGCTTAGCAGCCTTGAATATCGTGGTTACATGATTCAGCAGGAATTGCTGGAGTTGTTAACGGTGAAGCAAAAGAGTACTAAAGCAGTAGGTCGTATTAAAAACCTAGAAGCTCTTATTCCAGATGATCTTCACATTGAACTTGGAATTGTCATACACGTTAGGGCTACTCACGGTGGAGAGTTAACGCTTAACTCACATCCTCATCAAAGCTTTAATCAAACGCTTTGTTCTAGTTCACAACGGTAGTTATCGAAAAACTCCAAGAATTAAAAGATAGATTCTTCAAAGGAGTAGACCTTGTTTCTGAAAACTGATACTGAAGTTATCGTTCAACTTATTCAAGTTTATAGCGATCGTGAATGAGTACTAAAGAAGCATTCAAAAAGCAGTATCAAAATTACAAGGTTCTTATGCACTTTGTTTACATCGATACTAAAGAATCTGATACTTTGTATGTGGTAAAATAAAAGTCCATTATTAATCGGACTTGGAGATGGAAAGAAAAATTTTGTCGGAAGTGACGTTTTGCGATGATTAAATACACTAACGACTTTTTAGAAATTAACGACGGAGAAATAGTTATTGTTAAAAAGATAGCGTAACTATTGAAGATAAAGATGGAATGTAATAAATCGCGACAGCTTCTCTACTAATCTAAACGCTGGGAAATCGACAAAGGTATCCATGAACACTACATGATTAAAGAAATCAATGAACAAGTAGGAGCTATGCGTAATATTATTTCTCACTACTTTGATGGGTACAACGTTAATATAGACGATGATATTATTAATAATGTAAAAGAAGCTGATAGACTCTACATTATCGGTTGTGGAACAAGTTATAATGCTGGTTTAGTGGGGCGTGCTTATTTTGAAAGATGGGCCGGTATTCCCGCTGAAGTGCATCTTGCATCAGAATTTGCATACAATGTGCCGCTTCTTTCTAAAAAACCTATGTTTATCTTCCTATCACAATCAGGTGAAACTGCTGACCTTCGTGCAGTATTAACAAAATTACGCAGCGTTAATAACGACTATAAATTTTTAGTATTGACTAACGTGGATGCATCTACACTAGCCCGTGAGTGTGACTATACATTACTACTTCACGCTGGAGTAGAGATTGCTGTAGCTTCTACAAAAGCATACACAGCGCAAATCGCAACGCTTAGTATTTTAGCTTACGAAGTAGCACGTCAACTTAACAAAAAACCAAAATTCGATATCGAACAAGAACTATCAGTAATTACATCAGCTATCGAGTCTATCTTAGACGATACTAAAACTATTAAAGATTTAGCAAAGATTTATTTACAGAACGTAATGCATTCTATATCGGACGAGGAACTGATTATTACAGCGCTTGTGAAGCAGCATTAAAATTGAAGGAAGTTTCTTACATTCAAACTGAAGGATTTGCCGGTGGAGAATTAAAACACGGTACAATCGCTCTATTGAAGAAAAACCCAGTAGTTGCGCTTACTACTACATATAAAATTAGACCTTAATACTGTAGCAACGTCAGTGAAGTAGCCAGTCGTGAGCCACACGCTAATAATCACATTAGAAAAATTAGCGCGCAAAGGTGATTACGCTATCCCTAATGTTAACGAAGATCTTGCACCCATCGCAAGTATCGTCGTAACTCAACTATTTTGCATATTACGCAGCGGTGTCTCGTGGTTTAGATGTAGATAAACCCTGTAATTTTAGCAAAAGTGTTACAGTAGAATAAATCAAAAACCTAGAACTTCTAAAAATTAGTAGTTCTGGGTTTTTCATATTCTCTTGATATACAAGTAATTATTTTTATAATATCTAGCTAAACCATTGTTTATTTCTAGCAAATTTTTGAAAAAGCTTTTTTCTTTACATTTATATGAGAGCGGTTTTATAATGGAACTATAAAATTTAATTATCTTCGGGGCAGGGTGAAATTCCTGACCGGCGGTTATAGTCCATGAGCATAAGCTGATTTGGTGAAATTCCAAAACTGACAGTACAGTCTGGATGATAGAAGACTGGAAAATATTTTTATTAGTTGTAGATTAAAAACAATTATTTCGATATACCCTAACCCACTCAGCCTGCTAGTCTATTTATCAAATTATTGTCCTCACACTCATAAAATATCCATACCTTTTATGTCCCGCTTTAAAAGTGTTTTAAAGTGGTGTTTTTATTTTTAAATTAAAAAGCTCAGTAGATCTTACTTTCTAAAGTTCCTAACTTAGCTAAAAATTAAAAGTATCAGCACCATTCACAACGTTATTGCGGTTATTTTTACGCCTTTTTGAAGATGGAAAGAGGACAATATGTATAAAAATACTCATTCACTTGTTTTAAGTGGGCTACTTGCTGTTATTGCACTACTTCTATCTAGTTTTGCTGTGCCATTTCGCCACCATTTCTAAAATTTGATTTTACTTTTATTCCGCTATTTATGGCAGTTGCTATTGATGAACTACAAACACGCTATATTAGTATCTCTGTTAAAAACTTTTATCATTATTGTACTAATCTCTAATGAGCTCGTGGGATCTATCGCCAATATCGTTGTGGAGTTTATCTTCCTAGCATTATGTTTTATTTTATAAGGTATGCTAAAAATTATTATCTGGCGGAATTCTAGCAACAATCACTTCATGACTATCTTTATGTCTCTGCTTAATTACTTTGTATTCCTACCTGCTTAGTGGTTATATTATGGATTTAACAGATATAGTAAAAATGTAAAAGTCATCGTTACGCAGAATTATTCCTTTTCAACCTTCTTAAAGGTATCTTAGTTACAGCTTTTATTCTTTGTAACACTTCGAGTATATAAACGTATACCAAGCACTATTACAAGCAAATTGTTAAACTATAAATATCTATACTACTTTGTGTAAATTTCTACAAGATTAATGAAAAATCAATCTTGTAGAAATAGTTATGTAATCAGTGGTATAGATATTTTTCTGTATTATTCAAAAAATTTTTAAAAAAATATATTTTTAAAAAGCTTTTTATATATTTACAATATATTTTTCTTGAAAACCCTTTTTCTTCTGTGACTTTCCGACGAAAAATCTTATATTATTTATTTTATATTTTAAGTGTTTTGATGTATATGGTTACGAATAAAATACTATATCCCTGTAGAAAAAGAAAATGTTTGTGTACAATAAAATTAGAAAATTAATTTTAGTAGCAGGAGGTAAAGCTCTATATGAATAAAACATGAGATTTATATTCTATTTCAAATATAGTTTTTCACAAAAATAAAGGGAGAATTAAATGAAAACAAATCGTAAAGATTTACTAACGAGCAAGAAGAACGTTTTAATATTCTTTGCTAGGGAGAAAAAGAACTCAATAAATAAAGGTTTATACAAAGTCAAAAATACCAAAGTCGTTTAGCATAGGAATTTTATAACTTTGGTTTAGAGGGGCTTGTAAGCTTTCTTATACTAGAAGATGGTGGCATAGAAGTTTGCGACTTTGATAAATGGCACTAACAGTTATAAAACGAAAACTTATTGATGAAATACGTCAGAAACAAAGAAAAAGTGTTTCTATTGACTTCTTCAATACACTACTTCATTCTGCAATAACGATAGAGATATTTTTAGAAGTCGATCTTAATTTTATTTGAAATCATTTTCAACAGAACAGGAATTAGCTTTCCTAGAAGATTTCAAGAAAAACCTCAGGATATAAAGACAATGGCTAAAAATTTAAATCTATCGCTTTCTACTTGCTATAGGTTGTTCAAAAGAATAAAAGAAATATATAGCTGTTTCTATACAAAAGTGCCCTAAATATTTTTCGATACTATTAAAACAACAACACCGAAGTTCTATACTCGGTGTTGTTTCTCATCATTTATATTATTTTTCTACTTTTTCCTGGTTTAACGAAACAATTAGGCAAGATTGTCTCCTATCGAACCTAGCACTAACGCCATCAGTACATTATCGGATTACTTATCTGCTCCTACCGCTATTGGTGAAAATACCACCATGCGGTGCTTTTGATACTGCACCAAAAAGTCATACTCAATGCTCCAGCGATCACCACTTTGATAGAATAATGGTGGAATAACACGTACGGATTACTTGCCGCGAACGGAATAGCCCCTTCTCGGGTAATAAAGGCTAATCCCATTACTATAGTTCACTAATGTCTCCGCCACATGTTGTGCTTTTGGCCAAATATTTTTATTAATAGTTGCTGAGATTGCTATTGCTAACGGAGGAACCATACCACCAATCATTACCGCAGCCATAACATCACTACCTGCTGTTCCAGCTGCTGTTAATAAAGCTGTTCCTGTAACGTAAGATGCTTTGTTGATTGGTCCTCCCATATCGATAGCCATCATCGCAGCTACTACGAATCCAAGGATAAATTTACCACTTCCATTTAATCCTGTAAGGAAGTCTTGTAATCCTGTCATAACTGCTGCCATCGGCGCGTTAATAACATAAATCATTGCGATTCCCATAATTAGAGAACCTAAGATTGGGAATAAGAAGATTGGTTTAATTCCATCTAATGAACGTGGCATCCAGCTTGTTGCCATTTTAAGAACTTTAATAATACCACCCGCTAAAAACCCTGCTACTAACGCTCCTAAAAATCCTGATGGAGTATAAGCTAAAATATCACTTTTCAGCCCTAAAATACTTGGATCAGCTAAAATACCACCGACCATACCTACTACAAACCCAGGTCTATCTGCATAAATCCACGCCCAATAAATCCTGCAAGAATCGGTAACATCATACTAAATGAAATTTTACCTAAGTAGAATAATACTTCTGCATATTTATTGTATGTTGGGTCTTCTGGATTAAACGAGTTAATACCCCAAATAAAAGACAGTGCAATTAAAATACCACCTGCTACTACGAATGGTAACATATTACTTACACCTTCCATTAGGTGTTTGTAAATTTTACGTCCTAAACTTTCTCCTTCTGCGTCTGTTTCTTGTGAATCAGCTGCCCCATCGTGTTTGTATATTGGCGCTTTTCCATCTAAAATAGTTTGGATAAGTTCTGTGGTTTGTTAATTCCTGTCTGCAACTTTTTGTCATAATAGTTGGGCGCCCATCAAAACGTGCCACCTCTACTTTTATCAGCTGCTACGATAATTCCCGCTGCTCTTTCGATATCTTCTTTTGTAAGTTTGTTTTCTATACCAATTTGACCATTAGTTTCTACTTTTACATCTAAGCCGTCATTGCTTTTAGCTGTTTCTTTTGATTTTTCTGCAGCCATAAATGTATGAGCAATCCCTTGTTGGACAAGCTGTTGCAGCAATAATATAAGGTTTCTTCCGCTTTGGAGCTGCTACTTTTCTTTTTCTGGTTGGAGTTTTTACATGAAATCTGCAAAGACTTTTTCTACATCTTCTTTTGTAGTTAGCTGCTTCTAATCCAGATTTCACCTCTGAGTCCATCAGCGCTTGGGATAATGATGCAAGAGCTTTTAAGGTGTTCATCAGCACCTCCATCTGGCGCACAAATCATAAAGATATGTTTAGCTGGTTGTCCGTCAAAAACTTTCCCATTCTACACCATCATTACTTTTTTGCATAAATAATCATCGCTTTGTCAAAAATCAGCACTTTTGCATGAGGAATCGCAACATTTTCTCCTACTCCTGTAGTTGATTGAGCTTTCGCGCGCAAGTAGTGCATTTAAGAAAATTATCTTTATTTTCGATAACTTTCTCATCTACTAACATCGTAGTGTTTATTCAATGCTTCTTTTATCTTCTGCACTAAAAATTAAATTGTATTAAGTTATAATTGATAACATCAGCTAATTTCATTTGAGTTCTCTCTAATATTTTATGATAGTCTACCTGACCTTAAATCTATGTATATTTCCAAGGTAATATCTTTTATAGTTTATAAACTTTAGTTAACTTTTCCTTTTCTAAGTTTAATTTCTTATTTTTAATTTCTTTTATCTTTGATTTGTGGTAGCAACTCTTCTATTAATTCCTTGCTACCCATGCCAATAGAAAACGATGTTGCTCCTCCTGCAGCTGAGGCATATTTCAACGCTTCTGCATAATCTTTCGTCTCATTATATTTAGCTACAAACATCGCCAGCATACTATCTCCTGCCGCTACCGTAGAGACACTTATTTTTCTGCAAACTATTAACTTCCAATACTTCATCATTTTCAGTTAATAATATTGCTCCTTTTGGCTCTACGTGAACAAGAACATTTTGAGCACCGTGCTCTTTGTAATTTTCGAGCATAAACCAGATTTCTTCCAAACTGTTTAGTGTTATTCCAAACATTTCTCCTAGTTCAAATTATTTGGTTTAACAACAAATGGTTTTGTAGTAAGGTGTCCAACACCAAATCTTTTGTTGCATATCAACTCATTAAAGTTGCTCTTTTGTCGCTACTTTTTCTGCTAATTTCTCTTGAAATCTTCGAGTTCCATTCCTGAAATAACATTTTCCTGATAAGAAAACTACATCTTCTGTCGTCAAACATCTAGTTTTGCAAAAATTTGTGATGTTTTCTGCGTTTACCGCACCACTCTGACCGTTAATTTTGCCTTTCAGTATCGGTAGTAAGCTTCCATATTAATACTGGGTTGTTCCAAGAGTTTCAACAAAAATCATGTTCTATACCCTAATTTATCCAACTCCTGATTTGATGAAACAACCTGTAAAACCTAGTGACAAAACCTCCAATGCTTTTTGTTTTACCTATGTATTCAATAATACCGAAATGTTTATACCTTTCCCACTGACTACATACTTCGCTTCTTTTGCGTTCTATTTAATTTTCCAAGGCTAGTTACTAGCTTTGTAAGCATATCTCACAGCTGGGTTTGAAAGTTATAGTATAATACATCTATACTTCTCCTTATCTTTTACTATTAATATATTAGCGTATCTTTCATAGGTTTTTGGTACGCCATAACTTACATGATTGTTATCTTTCTAAATCTATGAATTTGTGAACTTATGATGATCAAATTTGCTTTTTACTCAGCTAAAACATATTTTCTTTTACTATTTTTATCGCTGCATTTTTATAAAAGTGCTCATTCTCATCCGCAGTTGTTATTCCGAAATTTTCATCAATACCGTTACAACCTACAAAACACATGTCAAAACTGTAGTTTTTTAATTGCTCAACAGCTGTGTGACCAATTACAGCTTGTGTCGAATGTTTCAAAAGTTCCGCCTCAATATAATAGTATGTATTTTATTGTTAATGAGACGGGTAAGTGATAGGTAGAATTTGTTACAACAGTTATTTTTCTATCACGCAGATAATCAATCATTTCATAAGTTGATGTCCCTGCATCAAGATAAATAGTCTGACCTGATTGAACCATATTTTTACAAAGATATTTTGCTACCTCTTTTTCTCCGGTAAAAACTCCGTACGCTTTGCCCTCAACACCTATCTCGCTTCCTCGAGCTGAAGTACGCTTCATCGCTCCACCGTGAGTTCTATATACTAAGTTCTTTTTCTTCTGCTGTTAAATCTCTTCTGATTGTTGCCTCAGATACCTCACAATAATCATATAAGCTCATGCAGGCTAAGTGATCCTCGTCTTCTAACAAATTTAAAATTTTCTTCTGTCTTTCATTTACCATTTTTATCTCTTCCTTAACTCCCAAGTTTATTATAATTCACATACAACAGTCTTTCAATCAACCTCATAAAAACACTCAAAATCAAGCAAAAATAATTGTTTTTTGAGGCTTTTTATTTTTAATTATGAACGTTTTTAATTTGTTGAGTGAAAGAAAAATTTTTATAAAATCAGAATCGGAATCTGTTTCTAATAAATTAGTTTTTCAAAAGACATTATCACAAAACAAATATAATATTATAAAAATTGTTATTATATCTATCGGAAAGAAATTCAGAGTATAAAACAATATAATTAATATGGATTATAGAGGTTGATGTAAATCCAATGTCACGCAAGCGTCGCGCAAAACCTCGCTGTTATCGGAATAGCTAAAAACAACCAAAACTACAAGTAAAACTAATCCCCAGAATGTTATGTCTCTAATTCTAGAATACTTTGCTCACGAGGAACTCCTATATCTTCACCCTGCATCCAATCGTTCTTTTATAGCGACATAAGGAAAAATAGAATGCATAGATAAACACTCCATCTATAACACAGAAATATTATCCCCATTATTCCTACAGGAAACCAATGCCCCTGCTATTGATGTATATCCTTTAAAGTCTATAAATCTCTAAAAAGTCAGCGAAAAGCAGAGAAAAAGATATTTGTCTTTTGATCTATCATAACCAACTCCTCCGTAATAAAATTTATATAACAAATATAATATTCAGACAACCTGTGATAGCTATCTTCTTGCAAAACTCAACTATTTATTAATCTATTTTTACATTTGCTAACGTTGTTTTTTTGTTTCTTCTAAAAACATCGACTATCACTTGTTCTCACTGAACGTATTTCATCGACAAGTCCTGCTATTTTACCAGACATAACTGAACCATTTTCTACATCACCATCATAGACAGCTTTTCAAAGAACCTAGTGTTAATTCTTCTAATTCCATCAATGCTGACGATTGTGTTTCTAATTCATGATATCTTTTTGTCAATTCATTTTTGTATGCCACTGAACCGGTGTCTCCAAATTTCATTCTCTGTTAACAGTTGTTGATGTGTCATCTGCTTCTACAATTAAGTTCTTATACTCTATTGAAATTGGACATTCTGTGCGTGAGCTAAAAAGACTGTTCCCATTTGAACTCCGCTCGCTCCTTAGACAAAAATGCAGCAGCAACACTCGACCATCAGCAATACCCAGCAGCAATCACAGGAATATTTACTACTTTTTGTTACTTGTGGTAAAGCGCCATAGTTGTACCTTGTTCCAACGTGTCCACCCTGCTTCCATTCCTTCAACAACAACAGCAACACAACCTAATTCCTCCATGCTGCTTTTACCGATGGAATTACTGGAATAACTTTAACTCCTGCTTCTGTCAAGCGTGGCTGAATTTTCTTGGAGTTCCCTGCTCCTGTTAGTAACTATCTTCACACCTTCTTCTATAACAACATCTATTATTTCATCAATATTATGCATCATCAGCATTAAGGTTAACTGCAAAAGGTTTTGTCGTTTGTTCTTTTACATTTTTATTTGCTCACGTAGTTCTTCTTGACTTCATTCCTCCTGAAGCTAATATTCCTAAACCCTCCTGCATTAGAAACTGCGCTATAGAAACTAAAGCGTGCGATTTGAGCTTTATCGCACCTTGAAAAATAGGATATTTTTATTCCTAATAATTTTGTAATTGCTATAACTTTTGTCCTCCTTAATTTAACACCTTTTTATTAAATGTTTTTTCTTTATTGTTTTTAGAGATTTTGTTAACGCTTATCTTTCTTTATATTATACCAGTTATTTAGATATTTTTAAAAATAATATAAGTAAAAATAACCCTTAGAATTTATACCAAGATTATCTTTTAGATAAAGTTAGTTAACCCTAAAAAGGTTACATGATTAAAACATAAATTTAGCTACTAAACAACATGCTATCATAAGAATAACTGATGATAAAAAGCATCGCTGTAAAAACACGCAAACCGCGCTCTTTAATAACTTTAAAATTAACACTCATTCCCTAAAGACGCTATCGCCATACCTCAAAAATATATATGCTGCATCTACTAAATAAGGGTTAATGGTTTTAAGAAACTGACATAACTTCCTAATATACTCATGGCTATAAACCTAAAATAAAGTAAGGCATCAGCATTTTCCCTTGAGCATCACTATTTGAACGACGATTAATCACAACAAGGACTATAGCTACTACTATCAACATAAGAACGCGAGATAACTTCGTGCAGTATAGCTGTGTCAAGCGCAACTCGTCCTCCTGCTCCACCTGCAGCAACAGCATGAGCTATTTCATGAAGACTTCCTCCGGTAAATACACTGTAATTATAAGGTTCTAGGTTTAAAATACGGTTTTAACGCTACTTCTATTAGTGTAAATACTGTTCCAAGTATCGCTACAACTCGCGACAGCAAGAACACTATTGTCAGTTTTAGCTCGCAGTTGACCACTAACTCTACAACTGCCGCTCCACTAAATACCACAACCACACGCTGAAAGCAAAGTTTAATTCATGATCCACTTTGAAAAGGCGGCACATATAATAAGTCAGTAAAATCATAAATAAAACGATAAAAATGCCAAAACTAAAGTTTTTACCTTCTGAAAGCAATCTATCCAAAAGCTAGTTTGAATCCTAATAAAATAATTCCTAGACGCAAAAATTTATTACTAATAAAAGGAATATCTCCTTTTACCTGCTCTTTAATCCTGTAAACATCTGTAATACCATTCCTATTACTAAGCTATACTAAATGTCCAAATAATTTTTAATGTGGAATCTGCGCTAAATACTTAGCTGCTATAGAAACAATAAACATCAATAGCAACGTATAATAAAAACTAACATTTTTAAATCTTTCCATGCATTATCTCCTTATATTTTTTCTAATTTTATTATACCCTGAAAACACTAACTATGCAATGTCTCAAACAGTTATTTCTTTTTAAAGTTTTTCATTTTATTAACTTTATAAACAAAATAACAAAATAAAAGGACTTAGTTTTATTACTCTATTTAACTAAATCCTTTTGTTTTATTTATCTATTTTATAACTTTCTATACTTTTAAAATTTTCAAGTTCTCTATGTTATCCTAATAACAAGAATAGATAGTGGGCTACAATCCTCGCAACGATACCCCAATAGTGTGAGATACTATTGCTTTTGATGAAAAGTTTACGCACCCTCAAAGCATCCATCATACCGATATGCGTACTTACTATCCACTCCAACACATACCCATCGCTGTAAATATGGCAATGTCAGTTTGGTCCAATAAGACCATTTTTTAAAAATTCTGGCACTAGGGAAATTGCTCTCTACTGCTCCCAAAGCTGTAATTGGGAAAGTTATTGCCTCTGCAGATTTGAAAACCAACAATGGTTCAAGAATAAATGTTAATTTTTCTCCAACCAAGGTAGAATCCAACACCTTCATACGCTGTCTCTGTATATCCGTCAGCAGGCATTTTAAACGTTAACATCATAACGAATGTACAAACGATAAGTACACTCGGAATAATTGCCATCCCCATTTCTACCCCAGTTTTTCCACCTTCTAATATTGTATCTAGTACTCGTTGAAACATATTTTCCATCACGGATTATTCTTTACTTTATCCATCGATTCGTCTGTTTCGTTTGATTCTACCATCGGTTCATCCGCTTCATCCCCTCAGTAGTATTTTCTTGTATGTCTCAACATCAAGCGAACACTTATTATACTTCCCTATAATTGCTCCAACATTCCTATAATTGTTGCTTTTTACGAAGCCAGCTCCGTCCCCATCATAAACATCGTTACGATAAGACCCATACCAAACGCTGTCCCTAAGTTACAAAGTGCTGGTACTTGGTACTTTTTGAAAAACGCTACAAAACGTTTATCTTTCGCAAAAGGTATGATAGCAGGGTTGTCTGATAAATAAGTTGCTATCGCCCCCGGTCACACTCTGCGCCCTGGCATACCCCAAAGAGGTTTCATCAACGGAGCGAATATTTTGTTGATAAGTGCTATCGCCCCAAATTCTGATAACAGTGCACTAATTGCTCCAGCAATAACAGCCATCGCCATTATGAAAAACACTGTATTCAACAGCAAGTCGTGTGCCGTTGCCATCATTGTTTTTAAACATTAGTGGTGTTCCCATCTTACGCGCTATTAAAACTGAAGATTAAAAAGAATACTGCTAAAAAGACAAATGTTTCTAGGCTTATTGTTTTTTAACTACTGTAGCCTCTTTTCTGATTTTAAACTTGGTCTTGTCTCCATCCATAAAAAAATCATCCTTTTCTTAATTGTAATTTATATTTCACCTGTATTAGCTGTATTATTACAACTGTTTATTACATTATATCACACTTTCTTTATCACCGCAACTATTTCAATAATTCCGAAACTCTTACAGAAGAACCTCGCCGTCTTTGTTAGCACTTTTTATAAAAACAATAAATCACTATAATCGTTGTTAACAAAATATCCATTAATTTTATTAATGCTCTAGAAGATATAAATATTAAGTTATAACAAATATTACTACCTATGTTTTCACGCGAAAATAATACAGTTGTATTTTTGTTAATCATTATAACTTTTACTTGAAATCATCAAACATATTTATAATTTCTAGCTATAAAACCTCAAAAGATAAACTCATTCTCCTCTTTAATTAATTGTAATAAGATATCTTTTGATAGAATGGTATAGTCTATACAACTTTAGATAGGAGAAATTTTTATGAAAAATTAAAGGTAAAAATAATAATAAAAATTTTAAAGTTTTCTATTAGAAAATTATCTCTGGTGCTGCACTCGTTGTTATCGGTGCTCTAATCTTTGGAAGTTATGCACCGCGTAGTTTTAGCAAATGAAAATACAACTGTTAATTATATGTATTTAGTTGAAAAATGAATTAACAGATGCAGAAAAAGTTTTAATAAAGAAAAATATACCCTAGTGATGTTAAGTGAAAAATGAAACATATTACATGGTTTATAAAAAAAGGATCCCTAAGCCTACATCAGAAATTAAGACTTTACCCAATACCGACAAAGCTCTCTTCCTTTAACAGGTTTTAGCAGTGGTGCTGCTGTTCTTGTAGTTCTTTTAGTATCTCAAAAACACAGAAACAAAGTACTTAGTGTCGTTCTAATCGGTGTGATGGGACAAAGTGTTGTTATGCCGTTTGAACTCGTTTGCTTTTGAAAATAAAGAGTTGGTAAGCTTAATACTCAAAAACTATAACTAACTCTAACGAATTGGCAAATGGTGTAATAAAAATCGATGGGTACTCTTATGTTGGTTATTTCACACAAAGTGATTTAAAAACCCTACCTAATCAAGTAAATCCAACGGTTTCTGAAAAACCTACGAATCCAACAAACCCAAACAATCCAACAAATCCAAACAATCCAACACCTCAACCAAATCCACAACCCCAACCTGAGTACAAGTCTCATTCCGGATGAAGGACCTAAGGTTCCCTATTGTTGAAAAACCTGAACTAAAAGTTATTGAAGAGGTTGTGCCTTTCGAGACTATCGAACAAAATGACGATACCCTTCCTAAAGGTCAAACGAAAGTCATCAAAGAAGGTGTTAATGGTGAGCGTACAGTTCTAACTGAAGTTACTACTATTGACGGAGTACAAACAATCAAGGTTATCGATAATTCTATTACGACTCAACCAGTTAATAAAATTGTTGCTGTCGGTACAAAAGAAGTAACACCTGCTCCAGAGCACAAAACTACTCCGGATGAAGGCCCTAAGGTTCCTATTGTTGAAAAACCTGAATTAAAAGTTACTAAAGAAGTTGTGCCTTTTGAAACTATCGAACAAAATGACGATACCCTCCCTAAAAGTCAAACGAAAATCATCAAAGAAGGTGTTAATGGTGAGCGTACTATTCTAACTGAAGTTTCTACTGTTGATGGTATTCAATCTAGCAAGGTTGTTGATAATTCTATTACTACTCAACCAGTTAATAAAATTGTGCTGTTGCACAAAGAGAAGTAAACTACCAGCTTGCAGATAAGACTGCATTGCAAAAATGCTATTGCTACGGCTAATAGCAAAAACAAAGATGATTACACTACTCAATCTTTGGGCAGACTTGACTACTGCTTTAGCAACCGCTAATACTATTAACAACGACAATAACACTACTCAAAACGCAGTAAACGAAGCTACTCAAAACTTGCTAAAAGCTATTGAAAAATTAGTAAAACTTGCTGATAAACCTGTATTAAAACTTGTCACACTAATAAAAACGAATTAGAGCATAGTACTACAGCTAATACACGTTAGAAAAATCCTACTAATGCAGAAGTAAAATCTATTACAGCTACTCTTAAAAAGGTAACGAAATTGTAAAAACTGTAGATTTAACAAAAGATAATTTAGATGTTGCTTTTAAGCGACTTAGATTTCTATAAAGAATATACATTATCTACAATCAATCGTTTTATAACCAAGGAAATGGAGAAAAATCAGAAACTCTTGCTGATGAGAAAATTCTAATAGAACCTAAAAATAGAAGTTAAAAGATATTAAACGTACAGATTTAATCAAGTATGAAACAAAGTAGAAACAGATGCTACAAGACTAAATATCTGTTCCTCAAGATTTAACTAATTATTATCTAAAAGTTACATCAAACGATTATAAAACAACATTATTGGCTGTTAAAAATATTGAAGAAGCAGATGTTGATGGTAAAAAGTATACAAAGTGACTACTGTTGCTGACAACTTAGTACAACGTAATGCAAGTAATACTTTTAACGAAGTCTATACTTACTATATAGAAAAACCACAAGCTAAAGAAGATAATGTTTATTATGACTTTGCAGAATTGATAAGCGCTATGCAAGCAAATCCAGCTGGAGAATTCTTCTGGTAAAAAGTATGAGCGCTAAAAATGTTGTACCTACCGGTAAATCTTATGTTACAGCGGAATTTACAGGTAAACTTCGCAATAACGGCGACAAACGCTATGCTATTCATGATTTAGAGCATCCGTTATTTAGCGATATCAATAATGCAATAATCAAAATATTAACTTTGAAATGTTGCAATAGATATACTATGAAGATAATATTGCTACTGTTGGAAATAACTTTAAAAATAAAGCGACTATCGAAAATGTTACAGATTACAGGTTCTATAACTGGTAGAAATAATGTTGCCGGAGTTGTTAATAATATACATGAAGATGGCAAGGTTGAAAAATGTTGCATTTATCGGTAAAATAAATCTGTCGGAAATAATTCTACAGTAGCCGGTATTACTGGTTCTTAATCTATATGGGATTTGTTAATAGAGCTTATGTTGATGCTACTATTACTGCAACAACGCAAATGCAAGTATGCTTTGTTCCTTTCGTTCAATATAAAGCTCATAGTTGGCTATCAGGGACAAAAAGGAAAACTGACAAACTCTGTAGCAAAAAGGTACTCTGATGTTAAAAATACTAGAAATGTTGGTGGAATAAACCTTCTAAAACTTGACCATATGAGCTGTTCAAAATAATGTAACATATGCAAAAGTAATTAAAGGTGAAGAAATATTTGGTTCAAATGACGTTAATGATGAAGATGCAAATCCTTTTGTATCAAACTTATTTGGAGTTATCGGATATAGTTCTAGTGAAGATGGAAACTGGTCGAGATAATAAAAAAACAAAAACAAATTAAAACACTTATCTAAAGCTGAGGCTGATGCCAAGGTTGCTGGTTTTAATATTACTGCTGATACATTGACAAGTGAAGCTACGACATGAACACTATCAATAATATCACCCTAGCGACAAAGCTTTATACTGATATTCAAGATTACAATACTGACTACAGCTTAGCATACACAAAACCTTGAAAAACTACAACCATTCTATAATCAAAGATTATATCGTTAACCAAGCGAACAACCTATGCTAAAGATCATAACTAAATACAAAAAGAAGTTCTTTCTGTTACACCAATGAATAACAATGATTTCATCACTCAACCTTAGTGCTGCAAATAAAATTGTTGTTCACTATGCTGACGGAACTAAAGACTACTTCAGCTTATCTGAAAGTAACGATGGCTTAACTAATGTTAAAGAATATGAAATAACGGATCTTGGAATTAAATATACACCAATATCGTTCAAAAAGACCATAGCAATCTTATCAATGACATAAAAGCAATTTTAAGTCCAATCGAACTTCAATCGATCCTATTTACAAACATTTAAATAGAACTGGTAATAATAGAGTAAATGCAATTAAAAGACCTTTTATTTAGAAGAAAGTTTTGATTATGTTAAGAAAAATCTTTGATGTATTTGTTGAAAAAATTAGTTCAAAACGAAGATCATCAATTGAATAATTCTGCAGCAGCACAACAGATGATTCTTGATAGTTGAGAAAAACAAAGCGGCTCTATTATTAGGTTTAACTTTATCTAAATCGTTACTACGGCATTAAGTTTTAGTGATGTTAATATTAAAGAACTTATGCTGTCTGCTTTGATTTCTATGGTAAAAATGTTGACGTTTTAGACAGACTTATCGAAATGGTTCTAAAGAAAGTTATATTAGCGGTGGAAGAATATCTGACGCCTTTTGGCGAAGTCCTTTCAAAATCTACGAAAGTCAGGAAACTTAGAAGCATTCTTAAATTATAATCGTAGCCTGTTTACAAACTTTATCTGATATGAATCGATTGGTTTATCGATGCAACCAAAGATAAAGTATATATAGCTGAACGTGCTTCAGAAGTAGATGCAATTAAAGATGCTAAGTATCGAGCATTCTGATAATTTGAAAACGTCTCACCTTAGAAAAACTCTTCTTCCTCTACTAATATTGAAAAATCACATATTTACTTGATTTCTATCTATAACTCAATAGCTGGTAGTGCAGAAAGATTAGGTAAGAAATCATTTGCTGATATTAAAGACACGATAGATAAAGCTGCAGATGGCTATAGAAACTACTATGATTTCTGGTATCGTCTAGCTGCAGATAATGTTAAAAATCGTCTACTAAGAGACTCTGTTATTCCTCTTTGGGAAGGTTATAATGCTCCTGGAGGATGGGTTGATAAGCATGGTAGATACGTACCAACAAAACGAATATACTCCGGCTTCGCGAATTATTTTGGACCCTATTGGAAAATACTTTGGAAATAACGGTGCTGGTGCCTATGCTGTAATTTATGACAATCCAAATGACACTAGAACAGAAGTAAACTACATTTACTTAAATATGATTGATGAATATGGTATTTCTGTTTATACTCACGAAACAACATACACGTTAACGATGGTCACATCTCACCTGGCGGTTTTGGTCGTCGTAAGGAACTAGCTTTGAGGCTTTTGCTCAAGGTATGTTACAAACTCCAGTAGCTGGTAGTGGGTTTTGATGAGTTTGGTTCATTAGGTATCAATATGGTATTTAAACGTCCAAACGATGGAAAACCAATGGTATATCACCGATCCAAAAACTCTAAAAACAAGAGAAGATATCGACCGTTATATGAGAGGTTATAACGATGCTTTTAACTCTTCTTGATGAAATCGAAGCAGAAGCTGTTATTTCTCAACAAAATAAAAGATTTAAACGGTGCTTTGGTTTAAGAAAATGGATAAACAATACCGTGATAACAACCACCTTAACCATTGGGATAAGATTCGCCATCTATCAAAAAGAAGAAAAAGACAGCTTTAAATATTCAATCTGTTAATGATTTAGTCGACCAACAATTAATGACTAATCGTAAACCCTGTAATGGAATTTATAAACCAGAAGTAGTTAGCTACCACGATCAATCACCTATGTAGGTGTTAGAATGATGACTGGTATTTATGGAGGTAATACTAGTGATGGAGCTCCGTGTGCTGTTTTATTCAAACATAACGCCTTTAGATTATGGGGTTACTACGGCTACATGAAAAATGGATTCCTGGTTATGCTTCAACAAGCTTTAAACAAGCTTTCTAAAGCAGATACTACTCTGTTCTAAGTGATAAATACATAATCAACAAAATTTCTGGCAGATTCTCTACACTAGAAGAATTCAAAAAGCATACTTCCAAGAAGTAAAAGATAAAGCTAAAGTAGGTTTAACTCATATTCGAAGTAAATGGTACTCTGTTTCATCTTTATGATGAACTTCTTGCATTGTTTAAAGATGCTATTACAAAAAGATGCACAAACTCTTAAAGCAGATAACAATGGCAATAAATCTGTATCGATGAACAATACATTGAACTAAAAAGAAGAAGTTTATAAAAACTTCTTCAAAGAACAGATAGCTTTTAAAACATCTATTTTTAAATAAAATATAAACCATATTTTAAATGATTAAACTCCCGAAAAACTTAATGTACAAGTTTTCGGGAGTTTTTATAATCTTTACTTCAGACCTCTGAAAACTGTCTGTTTTTATTTTTCTTATTTATTCCGTTATTTTCTAAAAATTTTCCATAATTTTAACATCATCAGGTTGACCTGATAATAAATATATAGCATTGTTCCCATGCATATACCCACTGCTTTTTAGTTTTTTTCTTGACTTTGTTCCTATACTTTCACTAGTTTCATAAGTAAATTCTTTTTCCTTTTACTTGATAACTCTACCAGTTCGTTATTAAAAATATTTACCCCTTTATCTAGATGGTTAAGTATAATTGTACGTTTAGAGTTCCATTCTTTAACAATCGGTCTCATTGCTGCAACACCTACATCAGATGCAAAACAAATAATAGGTTCTTTGATTATCTGCAATCTCTAAGTTTCCACCTAACCAACTCACCTCAACTTTCGCTCCCACCTGCAAACTAGTCAAGTTTCTCTTATAAACACTTCCTCTATTATGTGTTAAAATCATAATTCTTTTTCTTCAGGATTAGATGCAATAGTAAGCCATCTGTTTTTTGCTTGCTATCCTTTACTTCAGGTATGGTGATTTTCACATAAGACCCCTGGGTTCCCAAGTCATATTATCTGGTTTTTCCAATCGAACAACATATAGATCATCACTATCATTTTCTATTGATTTGACCGATAAAAGTTTGACTGCGTCCAAGAAACGCAAATACTCCCCACGTTGTTAGCCCCTAGAGCCACTGTTGTAATAAGAATAATAGTTAACATTTTACCTCTTTTCATTTTCTTCCTCTTTCAAAAATTTTATAGTTAATAATATATACGTTCATTTTTATTTAACAGATTATAAATCTAAATCAAGAACAGTTTTTATAGTTAATAAAAATACTTTTTATATAGTTGTAAATATATTATTTTTATATGTGAATGAATATAATTTATTATTCATTCATATAGTGTAAAAAATAAAGAATTGTCATTCTTTATTTAAATAACCTTTTTACAAAATAAGTTGCTAAGGTTTCTATTGTCTGATTAACGTTGGGTACATCTTTTTCTGTAATATTCATATCCATATAGTAAAAAGATGATAAACTTCAAAAACCTCTTGGATTTTTTCTTGAGAGTACCCTCTCCATCATCATACGATTTTTAGTAAAAGGTTTCTATTAAAAACTGATGGAATGGATTCGACTCCCTACCTTCCTCTGAGGAATAATAGCTATGCAACTCGTTAGAAATAGCAGGATTATACCATTCTGCCAAAATTTTATTAGATGAAACCAAACTTCTTGATTGACCAAAAAGTTGACCTATAAGTTCAACGACATCTCCTCCCTAATCTATATCATTCATTATAACTTGGCGAATACGATTATTTTCGTCTATATAAACATCTAGAAAATTTCTTCTTTACTATGCGTAATAATTATAAAAAGAGCCAACTGCCATACCTGCCTGTTTTGCAACTTCTGAAATAGCTGTTGCTTTATAACCTTTTCTAGAAAAAACATCATACGCCGCTTGTTTTAATACTTGTTTCTATCCAATTTTTCAACTCCTCTCCCTAATGAATGAATTTAATTTTTATTCATTCATATTTTTATCAAATAATTTTATTCAAGTCAATAAATAAATTGTCTTATCTTCTTCTATTCCAACTTTAGTTATTATTTTTACTATAAAAATAATAGGAAGTATCCACTAATCTGCTTTTTACTTCCTCATAGTTATATATTTTATATCTTAGTTGCAATTTTTCTGATGAGCCCTAAGTTTTTCATAGCCCAATCATAATGGCTAGAAGTAGCACTTACAAAATATGATCCAAGTGTACTTCCACCAACCCATTTATAAACTTTTTTGAAAAATAATTCTTCATTTGTAAAAGTTTTCAGCTAGTTTTAAAAACTTCTTTATGTGATTTTTGCAAAGCTTTTTGTTGCATCTTCAAGAGATGTATTTTTGGTGTTCTTCCAAAATTCTACGTTCATATCGCCATAAGTCTCCAATTATATGGTTCAGGAAGAAATGGTTTTTCTTCTCCTTTTGTTAGATTCTACCCAATTCAAAATAAGCTGATGCCATTCATAAAGATGAATTAAAAACATCTCTAAATTTTTATCTCTTTCCAATGAGCTTCTTTTTCTTTTCATCCTTTGAAAAATCAAAAGGTAGTTAATCCCTTTATCAGACATTTTTTGAGATTAATGTATTTAATTTTTCAAAGTTTTCCTTAGCTGCAATCATCAAATTTTCTTTTGTTTTTGGTCTTGCCATAATCATATCCCTCTTTACTAAGTAATTTATTTATAAAATCTCCACTTTTTTATACTGTTCTTTATATTATCATCAAGAACATCATCACTAATAATCGCCGCTAAATCTTTTTAATTGATAAAACGTATAAAATGCATGCGTTGAAAATTTGTTGTGGTCTGCAAGAACATAACGTTCCCTGTTGCATTATTTAATATTGTATCGTTACAACGACCTTCTTCTTCATCTGATATTGTAACTTTCTCCAAATCCAAGCCATTTACCCCTACAAAAGCTTTATTAACACTTATTTTGTTTAATGTATCTTGGGTAAAATATCCAACAAAACCTTTTGTTTTAGGGCGATATCTCCTCCAATAATATTAAATCACACGATGGATTATCTTTAAACTGTTCAAATACTATCATTGAGTTTGTAACAATATTTATATTACGATCTTGAAGATATTCTGCTAAATAACTTGTTGTACTCCCTGCTCCTATAAATATCGTTTCATTGTCTTTACTAAGTCCGCAACCTTACGCGCTATTTGTTTTTCTCTTCTACATTAACTGAGATGTTATAATTATCTTCTTGATAAAAAGTTTTTCGGTTTTAATTTTGCTCCTCCACTGAATACGAGTTAGATGCCCATAATCTTCTAATTCTTTGAAGATCTCGACGAATAGTCATCTCCGTTACTTTCATATCTTTAGCTAATTTGCTCACCCCTTACCAAATATTTCTTCTTTAATTCTTCTAATATATAACTATGTCTATCTATTTTTAACATTTTTCACCTGTATTATTTTTTTATTAGTTATCTATTTTTATTTTTATCATTTTTACTTAAAAATATAAAACTAATATTGCTATTTTATTAATAATTATCCATTTATGACATAGTTCTTATAAGATGATATGTACTTTGACTAGTTTGTCTCAGTATAAGGGATATATCAATAAAAAGAACTATGTTTTATCTTTTTATTTTACTTCCTGTATCTCTACCACTCTTGTATTTGCCAATTTATCGTGAATTAATATTGGATTATTTTCTTTTTCTACATATATTTTTATATAACCCATAAGCTGCTACTACCGGTGTTATTATCCAACATAATGTTACTTTTTACTAAAAATTTCTCTTACCAAATATTTAGAAATATCAATCTCTTTCTATCTGTTGGTACTAATCTTATCTTCAATAATTTTACCAATAGTTTGCTCTTTCCATTTATTCAAGAATAACCAAATAATAAAAACTGCAAAATAATCATGAAATAGTCATATATAATGCATTACGCTCGTTTTCTGATCCTCCCGCAGAACGTAAAATTATTGTCATGCGTTGAAAAACAAGTGTTATTGGGATATAAATTACTAAATCTATCGCATACAAGTATTCTTTTACATAAGAAGCTATCTTTTTCCTTCAAAATCCAAAATTTCTTCATTATCTTCTGGTGTTGGAATTCCTTTTTCCTTTTTACATTTGGTTTTTATTGTTCTATCGTTGTAGCTATATGATCTACTCTTCTTTTATCTTTTTACCATATTTTTCCTTAATCTAAGTTTACGTTATGATATACTTGTTGAACATCTTCACAGTCATCAAGCATTTCTAACATTCTTCAAATTTTTACTTTATCTTCTTCACTTAATGTTACTTCATTTTGTGGAATCATAGAAATTTCTGCAACTTCAAATTCTTCTATACCTGTTGCTTTTAATGCTTCTTGAATTTCGTGGAAGTGTTCTGGATCCCCATAGACAAGTGCAAGTTCATCTTCTTCCACAACATCTCTTGCATCAATATCTGCTCCATAAGAATTTCTAATAGTTCATCTGCACTCTTTCCTTCTACACCACTACAGCTGTATTATCAAACATATAGTTAACAGAACCTGTAACTCCCTAAATTTCCACTCATTTTACTAAGAGCCGTACGCACTTCTGCTGCAGTTTTGTTAACATTATTAGTAAGTGTATCGATTATTACCATTGTTCCACTCACTCCAAATCCTTCATAACGTAATTCGTCATAATTTTTCTTTCACTTCCACCCTTTTGCTTTTCTTTTCAATAGCACGGTCTATTATATTTTTAGAACACGATATGTTTTCGCACGTTCTAAAACTACTTTTTTAGATTTCTATTACTTTCTGGATCTGGTTCTCCACTTTTGCCGCTTGATAAATTTCACGTCCAAATTTTTGCATAAATTTTACTAGTATTAGCGTCTTTTTGCCGCTTTTTCTTTAATATTATTCCATTTACGACCCATTGTCTTTTTTCTCTCTCTTTCTTTATTAATCTTTTGTTTAATTCCCCCATTATATACGTCTTTTTATCATATAAAAAAACGTTATACACCCTACTATCTTACTATATTTATATGATTTTTCAAGAGGGGGCGCATACTGTATTATCACGGTACTATAATTAAAGTAATATAAAAAAATAATAACTGCTACATAATAAAATCTCCACAAATAAAAATCAAATATATGCTTATACTCCTCAAAAATACAAGTGACAATATATAATAATGACATTATCTTCCTTATACAGAATTTATAGTTGTAAAATAATAAGTTAATAAACTTCTACTTTACAACTATATAAAACTTATATTTTTTAGTTTATTCTTTTTAATCTTTTTATTTGTATAACATTTAATGGTACTGCTTCTTTAGTTATAATACTTGTATCTAAACCGAACCATTTTTCTGGGGTAACAGTTATTCTCTTAAGTTTTTAATCGTAAACTCATTATAAAAACTATCAAAAAGAAGTCAATCCATTATTGTTACCTAATACTTCATTTATTAATACAAATCTAAAATCCCCTACACTTTCTACCTTTCCGCGCAAAGTTATATTTTTGTTGGTTGTAAATCTAGCTCTTTATTTTTAACAAATCATCTATTACTTGATGCATAAAACATGTTTATTCTTTGATGTTCTCTAAATCCTAAATTAAAAGGTAATTTTAAAGATTTTCTTATCACTAAATTTCGTAACTTTATATTCTCTTTTTATACGGTTCATCTACTACATTTATATGGACAAAAATAGACATTAGCTCTTTTGGTTGCTTATTTAAAAATAGAATATAAAACTGCATAATCTACATCACTTTCATACTTTTGCTCCTTGTTAAATAAACTAGATTTGTTGCATATTTTTGGTATATATTTATCACTACTAAGTTGTAATAGTTGTTTTTATATTTTTCTACTGGTAAATATTGACTTTCTTTCTTTTAATTTCCACACCTCTATACCATATAAACATTATACCAAAAATCAATATTACTATTACTACCGTAATATATCCTCCACTAATAAACTTCAAACTGTTAGCATATAAAAATAAACTTTCTTCTAATCCAAAAACAATAAAAATATTAACGCCATAATTTTTGATTTTATTTTATATAAATATAAGCTAAGTAAGATTGTCGTTACAAACATTGTTATACTAATACTTAAACCATAAGCGGCTTCCATATTACTACTTTGTTCTAAAAAAATACTACAACTGAACTACTAAAAACATAAAAAGTATTATATTGACAGCCGAAACATACACCTGCCCTCTTATGTCCGTTGGATATTTTATTACTAATTTTGGAAAAAGATTTAACTTAATTGCCTCTGATACCAACGTAAAAGAACCGGTTATTAAACTCTGACTTGCTATAATAGCGGCAAGTGTTGCAAGTAGTACTTGAATTATTACCAAATTTTCTGGAACTATAGCAAAAAATGGATTTTTGTAGGATTATAATTTTCTGATAGTAAATATGCCGCTTGACCAAAAATAATTAGTTAATAAAACATATTTTTACAAAAGTCCACGCCGCTTTTATGTTTTTTCTGCCACAATGACCCTAAATCTACATATAGATCTTCCGCGCCCGAAACACAAAGAAATACTGCACCAAGTAATAAGAAAATACCAGATAGCTTCTATTAAACTTAATGCATAATATGGGTTAATTGCTTTTTAAAATTGTTAAATTAGTTGTAATGGCTCGTACCTCCCCACTAATAATGATAGAAACCATAACGTCATTATTGGTCCAAATAATCCTCCTATTTTCTTAGTACCTAAATGTTGAAATGAGAAAATAAAAATGAATATTCCAAGAACAATTAAAACTACCCATTTGTTGATAAATTAGGGAAAAATATTATGTAATCCTTCTATAGCTGATGTTACTGTTATTGCTGGTGTTATTACCCTGTCTGCAAGAAGTGTAGCTCCCCAACTATGGCTAAAAACAACAATTTTTTCGTATTGTTTTTATTAATGCATAAAGAGAAAATACCCACCTTCTCCTTTTATTATCTGCTTTTAGAGCTATTAATACATATTTAATTGTAGTTTGTAATGTCATTATCCAAAAATATTAAACTTTACAAATCCTAAAACAAGTAATTCATTCATGTTATCTCCACTTATTTTTATAAAAGATTTCATGACATATAAAACTGAGGTTCCAATATCCCCAAAAATTATTCCTATAGTCATTATTACTCCTAAAAAGAGAATTTTGTTTTCTCCATAATAAATCTCTCCATCTTTTTATATTTTTCTATAAATTATTTCTATATACATTATAAACTCCTTTTTATTAAAGTCAAGAAAATTATTTTTATTTAACACCTTTAAATTAATTTTTATTATATATTCAAAAATATTTTTATTAAATCTTTAAGTTTTATTTAAAAACTTTATTTTTCCCCTTTACAAAATGCCTTTTTCTTATGTTACCATTAAGGTGAATAATATTTAACACATTAAATTTTACGTGAATATGTTTTTAGAAATAAATTATAAGAGAGGTAATATTATGCTTATTAGAAGTAAAAAGTTTGGTCTAGTAGCCAATTTCTTCCTCTTACTATTGAAGTCGAAGATAATAAAATTGTTGCAATTTATGATTACAATCATTTCGATAAAGTTGATTACGATTTTGGTGATGAACGCATCCTTCCCGGTTTTATCGATGTTCATACTCATGGTGCTTATGGTTATGATACTAATGATGTTGATGAAGAAGGACTTCGTAATTGACTAAAAATGTTGTTGCTGAAGGTGTAACTCATTTTACCAACAACTATTACTCAAACAGAAGAAGTTCTATTAAAAGCTGTTGCTAATGTTGCAAAAGTTTATGATGAAGGTTACGAAGGAGCCGAAATTCTTGGTATTCACTTGAAGGACCTTATTTAGATGAAGAAAAACGTGTGCTCAACCTTGAGTTGTATCCAAACACCAAGCGTTGAACAATTTAAAAATTCCAAAAGCTAGTAATAATCTTATTAAACTATTACTATCGCTTTGTGAAAAAGATGCTGACTACAGAACTTACTAAATACTTGGTAAGTCAAGGTATTCGTGTAAGTCTTGGTCATTCTGCATGTAACTCACAAAGAAAGTTATTTAGCCTTTACAATGGTGCAACATCTCAAACTCACGTTTATAACGGTATGGTTGGTTTCATCATCGTGATGGGGGTCAAGTAGGTTTTGCTCTTCGCACGTGACGTTTATGGTAGAAGTTATCTGTGATGGTATTCACTCTACTACCGATGCTTTAAATACTTATTTTCACAGCAAAAAGGCGCGACCATGCAATTATGATTACCGATTCACTTTGTGCAAAAAGGTTGCAGGTCGTGGTTCTTACATCTTGGTGGGGAAAAATATGGAAATCTCACGAAGATGGTAGTGCTCATCGCGACGATGGTCGTTTTAGCTGGTTCTACACTCACGTGTTATCGATGGTTTACGTGTCTTAATCGAAGATGCTCTAGTTCCTATCGATGCTGCTATTAACTCTTGTACAAAAATCCAGCAGAAATGTTAGGTTTTTGACTGACCGCAAAGGTCGTATTAAAGTAGGTTACGATGCTGACTTTGTTGTTATTAGTCGTGACTACGAAGTATTACACACATTTGCACGTGGTAAAGAGGTTTATAAAAGAGAAATGTATAAATAAAGGAGAACTATATATGAAATATTTAATTTTTGATACTAAAAAGAAGCTTCAGTTGAAAGTTATAAAATTTTTAAAAAGTTTAATTGATGAAAACTCTACATTAGGGTTTAGCAACAGAGTTCTACTCCACTGATCTTTACGCAGAAATGATTGCTGATTACAAAGCAGGTAACTTCAGCTATAAAAATATCAAATCTTATAATCTTGACGAATATGTTGGTATTAGCTATGATCATCCAGAAAGTTATCACAAATTTATGGATACAAATCTATTCGACCACATTGACATTAACAAAGAAATACTCATGTTCCCAGATGCCTCTGCTGCTGATTTAAAACTAGTTGTTAAAACATACCAAGAAGAACTTAATAATGCTCAAATTGACGTTCAAATTCTTGGTATTGGTGGTAATGGTCATATTGGCTTTAACGAGCCGTGAACACCGTTTGATGCGGGAGTTCATGTTGTAGATTTAAAAAGAAGAAACAATAAAAGCTAACTCTAGATTTTTCGATGAAGATATAAATCTTGTTCCAAAACAAGCTATGACTAAATGGGAATAAAAAGATATTATGCGTGCTAAACATATTATTTTATTAGCTTTTGGTAAAAGAAAACGTGAAGCTATTAGAAGTTTAGTAGAAGGAGAAGAAATAACTGAAAATATTCCTTGTACAATTCTTAAAAAAATCACCCAAGTGTTTATGTTTTAGTTGATAAAGAAGCTGATTTTTAAATAATAATAAAAAGGCTACTCACCTTTATGGGTAGTCTTTTATAAAATATACAAAATGAAAGCGTTATAATTTAATAAATTTAATTTTAGGTACTTTATGAGTACAAAATTAACGTGGAAAAATATAGCAACTGTCGCACCTCAAAAAAAGGTTATGATAAAAACTTAGAGTACAGCCGGTCTTGTTAAAAGGTGTTTTAGGTTCATACCTTATCTTCGGTGGTGGCGCAAATTTTTGAAGATGGTATTTTACCTGTTGATGGAGGTGTAAAAATCAATCACAAGACGTTTATCTATATAAAAGAGGTAAATGGCAATTTATCGCTAGTAGATCAAATTCAATATGATTATCCTCTTGCTTTACTGGTCCTTCTGTTGCTGATAATAAACTTTATTATATTGCTACAAAGAAGAAAATTTATCTGAAATTTTAGTATTCACTATAGTTGATGACAAACTTGTTGTTAATGTATTTGGTACATTACCGTTTACCGTAGAAAATACTATTGCTGAGGTAGATAACAACATCCTTTACTTTTGGTATTGGTTCTATTAATGGAAAAATACTAATGAACTTTATTCATATAACCTATGCACTAAAGATTTCGATGTTATTGGCGAATTCCCACGAAATTACGCTCACAAACTGTCAGTTGTATTTTATACTAACGAATTATATATTTATGGTGGCAGGCGCAGATGTAACTCTAATGACGGTTATAAGTTTAATTTAACAACTAAAACTTGGGAAAAACTTTGTTGATGTCGTTATCGATAATGAAGAAATTTCTCTACTGGGGGCTGATTGGGCACCTCTTAATGAAAAATGAAATGCTAGTTATCGGCGGTTTTGACAAAGATGTTTGGAAAGAAGCAGTATTTAATCTTAGTACTTTAATAGGTGAAGAAAAAGATAACTACCGTAATGATTACTTCTGTCGCCCTGTTAAAGATTTCAACTGGAACAAAAAGAATTGGTTTATAATCTAAAAAGAAAATACTTGGTATAAACTAGATGAAATACCTTTGAGCTCCTTGTGGTCATGCGTTACTAGCTACAAAAGATTATATATACTCTATAATGGGAGAAATAAAACCAGCGGAACGCCTACCTTTTATTCATCAAACATAAAAACAATCCTAGCTAACACTTGTTAGTTAGGATATTTTTAAACTATCATTCATAAAAAGAGAACCTTCCGGAAGGAAGGTTCTCTCAGTTGCCCGACAACGTTCTAGTCTTGGCAGGGCGTAAACCCTAACTACATCTCGACGCTAAAGAGCTTAACTTCTGTGTCGGTATGGGTACAGGTGTGTCCTCTTCGCCATCGCCACCAGACGAAAAACTTCATACATATATTATATCATCTTTTCTTTCCTTGTCAACAAATTTCTTCAGAACTTCGCTCGATTAAGTCCTCGACCTATTAGTTTTAGTCAGCTACATGTGTTACCACACTACACTCCTAACCTATTCTCCTTGTCGTCTTCAAGGGTCTTACCTCACGTGGGAAATCTCATCTCGAGGGGCTTCTGCTTTAGATGCTTTCAGCCTTATCCCTTCCGTATTTAGCTTTACCCAGCTATGCCACTGGCGTGACAACTGGTACACCATGTGATACGTCCATCCCGGTCCTCTCGTACTAGGGCGACAGCTCCTCTCAAAATTTCCTACTGCCCACGACGGATAGGGACCGAAACTGTCTCACGACGTTCCTGAACCCAGCGTCGCGTACCGCTTTACTGGCGAACAGCCCAACCCTGGGACCGACTACAGCGAGATGCGATGAGCTGACATCGAGGTGCCAAACCTCCCCGTCGATGTGGACTCTTGGGGGAGATAGGCCTGTTATCCCCAGGGTGTAGCTTTTATCCGCTGAGCGATGTACCTTCCATGCGGAACCACCGGATCACTAAGTCCTGCTGCACCTGCTCGACTTGTATGTCTCACAGTCAAGCTCCCTTGTGCCTTTTACACTCTGCAAATGATTTCCAACCATTCTGAGGGAACCTTTGAACGCCTCCATGTTACTCTTTTGGGAGGCGACCGCCCCAATCAACTGCCCACCTGACACTGTCTCGGTCTTCGCCGAGGGTTAGAATTTCAATACAGCAAGGGTAGTATCCCAACAGCGCCTCCTCATGCACTGGCGTGCATGATTCCTAGGCTCCCTACCTATCCTGTAGCATACTGCATCAAAATTCAATATCAAGCTACAGTAAAGCTCCATGGGGTCTTTCCGTCCTGTCGCGGGTAACCTGCATCTTCACAGGTACTATGATTTCACCCGAGTCCATCGTTGAGACAGTGCCCAAATCGTTACGCCTTTCGTGCGGGTCGGAACTTTACCTGACAAGGAATTTCGCTACCTTAGGACCAGTTATAGTTACAGCGCCGTTTACTGGGCTTCAATTCATACCTTCGGATTACCTCTCGGCACCTCTTAACCTTCCAGCACCGGGCAGAGCGTCAGCCCCTACATCACCTTTCGGTTTTGCTAGAGACCTGTGTTTTTGTTAAACAGTCGCTTAGGTACTTATTCACTGCATACTACTCGTAGGCACCCTTCTCCCGAAGTTACAGGGGTCATTTTGTTGAGTTCTTTAACGATGGTTCTCTCGCTCACCTTAGAATTCTCTTCCCAACTCACCTGTGTCGGTTTGCGGTACGGGCACCTCTTATCTCGATAGCGGCTTTTCTTGAGAGTTTGGCTTCATTGACTTCGCTACTTTAATTTCGCTCCCCATCACACTTCAGTCTTATGGAGCAGCGGATTTGCCTACTACTCAACCTTTGTGCCAGACGTCCTATTCCATCAGGACGATCAATTAGCCTCCTCTGTCCCCACTTCTCTCAATCGATATTTGGTGGTACAGGAATTTCTACTGTTGTCCATCGGTTTCACCTGTCGGCTTCACCTTAGGGTCCCGACTTACCCAGAGCGGACGAGCCTTCTCTCAGAAACCTTAGGTCTTTCGGTGGATGAGATTCTCACCTATCTTTCGCTATCACACCCGGCATTCTCACTTTAACCTCTCCACCTCACCTTCCAGCTCGGCTTCTATGATGTTAGAACGCCTCCCACCATATAACATTAGTTATATCCGCAGCTTCGTTGTATGTTTAGCCTCGTACATTTTTCGGCGCGATGTCACTCGACCAGTGAGCTATTACGCACTCTTTTAAATGGTGGCTGCTTCTAAGCCAACATCCTGGTTGTCTGTGCATCATCACATCCTTTTTCCACTCTAACATACAATTTGGGACCTTAGCTATGCGGTCTGGCTGTTTCCTTCGACTACGAACCTTATCACCTGCAGTCTGACTCTGTTGATATTTATCTGGCATTCGGAGTTTGTCTGAATTCGGTAACTGGGATGTAGTCCCTAGTCCAAACAGTGCTCTACCTCCAGTAAACTCACAGACGAGGCTAGCCCTGAAGCTATTTTCGGAGAGAACCAGCTATTTCAAGTTCGATTGGAATTTCTCCGCTACCAGCTCATCCAAAACACTTTTCAACGTGTCCTCGTTCGGTCCTCCATTCAGTGTTACCTAAACTTCAACCGTACCATGGGTGAGATCACTTGGTTTCGGGTCTACTCCATCATACTATTTCGCCCCTATTAAGACTGCGCTTTCGCTTCGGCTCCATGTCTTCCACTTAACCTCGCATGATAAAGTAACTCGCCGGTTCATTCTACAAGGCACGCCATCACCCCTCAAGGGCTCTGACTACTTGCTAGTTACACGGTTTCAGGTTCTCTTTTCACCCCTCCCGGGTTCTTTTCACCTTTCCCTCACGGTACTGGTTCACTATCGGTCACTAGGTAGTATTTAGCCTTACCAGATGGTCCTGGTAGATTCCGACGGAATTCCTCGTGTTCCGCCGTACTCAGGTGCTCTCTCACGCCAACTTAGCATTTCGTATACAGGACTTTTACCTTCTACGGTCTAACTTTCCAGCTCGTTCTACTATACTTTGTCATACGCTTTGTGAGAGTCTCACAACCCCAATATGCATGCACATTGGTTTGGGCTCTTTCCCTTCGCTCGCCGCTACTTGGGAAATCGATTTTTCTCTTCCTGCAGGTACTTAGATGTTTCAGTTCCCTACGTTACCTCTGCTGCGTACCGCCCTTTAAAAGCGGTGGGTTCCCCATTCGGATATCTACGGATCTTTGCTTACTTACAGCTCCCCGTAGCGTTTCGTCGTTTGTCACGTCCTTCTTCGGCTCCTAGTGCCAAGGCATCCTCCGTGCGCCCTTTACTACTTAATCGTGTGTAGCTTTTACGCTTCGTTCTTTCCTTGAACTCTTGTGAATAAGTTTTTACAACTCACTTTACTTTTTCTCGGTTTTGTAAATCTGTTTCTCTACTTCATAGAAAATTATCTTTGATCTAATATATATATTCAGCTTTTCATTGTCCATGGTGGAGCCTAGCGGGATCGAACCGCTGACCTCCTGCGTGCAAAGCAGGCGCTCTCCCAGCTGAGCTACAAAGTCCCATAGTAATATTTCTTCTTTATTTTAAAAGAATAAATGGTGTACTCTAAATGGATTTGAACCATCGACCTCACGCTTATCAGGCGTGCGCTCTAACCAGCTGAGCTATAGTACCTTATTAAAATTTTTATTCTGAATGTTTTGAACACTCAAACTAAACGAATCGTCAACGTATTCCTATCCTCAGAAAGGAGGTGATCCAGCCGCACCTTCCGATACGGCTACCTTGTTACGACTTCACCCCAATCATCTGTCCCACCGTGACCGGCTCCTCCTCAGGTTGGAGTACCGTCTCGGGTGCTACAAACTCTCGTGGTGTGACGGGCGGCGTGTACAAGACCCGGGAACGTATTCACCGCGACATTCTGATTCGCGATTACTAGCGATTCCAGCTTCATGTAGTCGAGTTGCAGACTACAATCCGAACTGAGAATAGTTTTTATGAGGTTGGCTGACTCTCGCAGCTCGCCCTCTTTTGTTCCTATCCATTGTAGCACGTGTGCAGCCCAAGTCATAAGGGGCATGATGATTTGACGTCATCCCCACCTTCCTCCAGTTTATCACTGGCAGTCTATTCAGAGTCCCCATCTTACCGCTGGCAACTAGATATGAGGGTTGCGCCTCGTTGCGGGACTTAACCCAACATCTCACGACACGAGGCTGACGACAACCATGCACCACCTGTATCTGTGTCTCAACCATAGGTCAGAACAACAAAACTCTTCTGTCCTCACAGTATGTCAAGACTTGGTAAGGTTCTTCGCGTTGCTCGAATTAAACCACATGCTCCACCGCTTGTGCGGGTCCCCGTCAATTCCTTTTGAGTTTCAACCTTGCGGTCGTACTCCCCAGTGCGAGTGCTTAATGCGTTAGCTGCAGCACTGATCTCTTATGAGACCAACACTTAGCACTCATCGTTTGGCGTGGACTACCGTGGTATCTAATCCTGTTTGCTCCCCACGCTTTCGCGCCTCAGTGTCAGTTACAGTACAAAAAGCCGCCTTCGCCACTGGTGTTCCTCCTCAAATCTCTACGCATTTCACCGCTACACTAGGAATTCCACTTTTCTCTCCTGCACCCAGTTTAACAGTTTCAGTGACCCTCCACGGTTGAGCCGTGGCTTTCACATCAGACTTATTAAACCACCTGCGCGCGCTTTTTACGCCCCAATACCCGGACAACGCTTTGCCACCTCACGTATTACCGCGGCTGCTGGCACGTAGTTAGCCGTAGGCTTTCTGTTAGGTACCGTCTCTTATATGTATAGTTACTACATATCCATTCTTCCCAACAACAGAGCTTTACGAACCGAAAATCCTCTTCACTCACGCGGCGTTGTTCGTCAGGCTTTCGCCCATTGCGGAAGATTCCCACTGCTGCCCTCCGTAGGAGTCTGGGCTGTGTCTCAGTCCCAGTGTACTGATCACCCTCTCAGGTCGGCTATGCATCGTCGCCTTGGTGCTTGTACCCCACCAACTAGCTAACGCACCGCAAAAGCCATCTCATAGTGTTAGCATAACCAACTTTAAATATCTCTCATGCGAGAAATACTGTTATCCGGTATTAGCTTATCGTTTCCAATAGTTGTCCCAGTCTATGAGGCAGGTTCTTTACGTGTTACTTCACCTCGTCTCGCCGCTAAGTTTTTCTAGTGCAAGCACCTAGAAAAACCCTTGCTCGACTTGCATATGTATTAGGCACGCCGCCAGCGTTCGTCCTGAGCCGGGATCAAACTCTCCAAATAATTTTGTTTAGCTTGATTAGCTCTTTAAAAAGTTTTATAGTTTCTTTTCAAAACTGTCCTTTTTGGAATTAACGTTGACTTAATTCGTTTTAGTTTTCAATGTTCAAAATAATGGAGCGGTGATGAGAATCGAACTCCACAACATCAGTTTGGAAGACTGAGGTTTTACCACTAAACTACACCCGCATTTATTAAAATTTGTTGGTGTCAATTTGACACTTTAATATTTTATCATTTATCTGTCGTAGAAAAACTTTTAATATTTTTATCTGATAAAGACTTCTTTTTATTCTAACATTTCTTTTGATTTTTGTCAATAATTTCTGTTGCATTTTCAGACTTAACGTTTTGTTTTTTAAAAAGATATATTGTTCGCTTTCTTTCTTCGAAAAGACTTTTACTATTCTAGCACCACTTTGTTCAGATGTCAATATAAATGAAGAAAAAGTTTCAAAATTTATTATTTTTCTTTCTCGAACTTTTTCTTCTATAAAAATGTTATAAAATTAGTATTTAGTTGTTTGTCGATGAATTATTCTATATGGAAGATTCATTTCATGAAATTTTAATTCTTCTAATTCTTCCTCATCTATTTCTTCTACCTTTTAGTGTTTTTAGCTTTTTCTATATTCCATTATTTTTAGTTATTATACGCTAGAAACTGCACCTATATCAAAAATAGGTTGGAATATAGATGATATTTTTGGTCTTGTCATATCTAATAATTTTGTATTTTCTAGTGATATTATTTTCTAATTCACCGGAATACTCATACTGTATCAAGAGCTTGGTGCATTACATGCAAGAGCTACTTCATCAAACATGGTAATTCTACATCTGCTTCTATATTAGTAATAGTTTTATATAATCTATTACTTTCTTTATATGTTCTATATCCATCTATATATGTATGGTTTAAAATTCTACATTTCACTAGCTAAAAGCTCTTTATAACCTTTTATAATTCTTTGAGTTTTTGACTTTCTATGATCGATCTATTACATGAAATATTTTTAGAACCTTTTTCTATAAATCTTAGTAATATCATGGCTGCTTTTTCTATAATCAATATTTACTGCGTAAAACTCAGAATCATTTCAAGATTTCCTGCTAATACTACTGAGGATTTGATATCTTTTAAGTAATTTTTAGAGCTTTTCTGACAACAGAATGGCCTAAATAAATTATTCATGTCTACTTGTTTGCTTACAAACGATGCGAAAATATCGATTTCTTTTATCATCGACAAGAATTTCGCCAGAAATTATATTATATTTATACATATTGGCCACTGATTCTATTCCACTCTACTACTTCTGCTGAAGAAAGATCAGCATATCATTGGCATAATACTATTCCTATTGTTGTTGTACTATGAGTCCACGAGCTACTGCGTTTGGTGTATATCTAATTTTTAATAACCTCTTGTACGCTACTCTTGTGTCTTCTTTTCACATTTGGTTATTATTTGACAACGTGGAAACTGTCATCAGAAACTTTGAAACTTCTTTTGCTACATCATATATCGTTATTATCATAATTTCCTGCCCTTTACTTATTATATATATTAACATTTATCCTTTATTTTCTTTTATATTTTAAAAACCTTTTCATTCGCTTATATTGTATCAAACTGTAAAAATAAGTCTAGTATTTGAAAACAATATTTAAATCTATCTTTTTCAAAAATTATATTTTTCTTTAGTAAAGGTCAGAAGAGTTAATTTTCTACCAAAATATCTAGTTGAATTTTAACTCTTCTACGTTTGATTTTCTATTAAGCTTCTAAAGATTTGATATGCTTTTTCTAAAGTTTCTTTTAATACTTTAGCAGAATGTTGCATTTTAGCTGTTTCTTTCTGTTAAGTCTAATTCATAACTTCACGAACACCTTCACGTCCGATGATTGCAGGAGTTCGATGTAGATTCCTTCTACCCGTAGTGTCCTTCACAATATCCACTTACAGCAAGTTCTACATTTCATCACGTAAAATTGCTTTTAACGATTGTGAATAAAGCAATACCGATTGCGTAGTAAGTAGCACGTTTTACGGTTGATTACTCGTAAGCTGCACGCATAACTCTTTCTTTCACGATGTCGGCGAAATCTTCTTTAAAGTATAGTTTGTAGTTTCTAAGCACTTATCGAATCGTTTTC
>BNJU01000154.1_pt1 | contig 272439 bp, 277 predicted proteins | sample 8539281 | NCBI WGS metagenome assembly BNJU01 (sample SAMD00202456, study PRJDB9452) | human saliva metagenome | isolation source: human saliva | place: Japan
AAAGCTCACTGTATTCCCGAAACACTTTCCGCGCCTTGCCCTCTAATTCAAGCGTATCTTCCGAAACTGAACGCCCCGCCTTAGATGCCTCTCTTATATCGGCTTCCAAGGCGGCACGCCTCTTCAAAATATATGATAAGTCATATAGAAACGACTCTCTATCCGATTCTTCCGACATACAAGAATATAGGCGCTCTTTTCCATAAATATCAACTAGATTATAAATGGCATATGTGTACCGCAGATACTCTAGCGTTATTGGAATCGTTTCCTTTGCTGACCTTTCAAACTCATCAGAAAACAGGGCATCCCACACAAACTCTCTGTCCTTCCCTGCTCCACGCTTCCAAATCTCTTTCAAAGACTCTTCATTTAATGCAATACACCCGACAAACGCTCGCTTATCTACTTTCGTGTCTCCAAGAAACTTAACCTCTTTTAACTCTGCACATCCGCTGAACGCATACTCTGGTATATTCTCTATCTTCTCGCTGAATGTTATACTTCTAATCTTACTGCCAGAAAACGCACAGCTACAAATCTTTTCAATATGCTCACTACCCTCTAGCTCCTCTATTGTAGAACCTTCAAAAGCATACGCACCTACTACAATGCTGGAACAAAGCAAAACTCGCTTTAAGTCCGGTATTCCACTAAATACGCTCCCAGAAATCTCCATAACATCACTAGGAACAATAAATGTGTCACAACTTTCAGACCTTACTATTGATAACTGCTTAAACAGCTCATTACGGCTCGATTCAACTAGATAAATCGAATTAGCCATAATATGAAACCCGCCACTGCCTACATCAAACACAGCAAATATCTCGCTACACCTAAGAAGCTCTAAAACCCCTTTGCTTGGCTTAATGTATCTAAAGAAACTCTTTATATTATCACTCACGACAATCTCAGTATCACCAACTGAATAAACGATTGGAGCAGTACCTATACGCTCCACCCGCCCACACTTATTTGCCGCTATGGATAGCCTCTTTACTTTTCCACCAGTTGTCTCATTTACTGATACTAAACGCCTAATATACTCAAAATTGGTTACATTACTAGAATCTAATAATAAACCCTTCGCTGTAAACTCCTCGCAAGATAGCGTTATCGACTCTAGCTTCGGGCAGTTTTCAAACAAACTCTGTAAATCATTTACATGCAAACACTTAATACCAGAAACAGTTACATCCCGCAAATCGGCACAGTTACGAACATTAACTCCGTATTCTCCTGTAAGAGTTATGTCTAATTCTTCAACACCACTACAGTCACTAATCGAAACTACATTTCCGCTCGTCACCGAAACCTTCCTAGGAAGCCCACTTACAGCAGAAATTTCTAGGTTGACACAATTAAACACTAAAACTTCGTCTCTCTTTAGCCCACTCAATGTTGTGCCGCGCATCGTAACAGATGCCCTAACATTTTTATCCGAAATAAACTTAAAAAGCCCGTCTGGTGGGTTATTACTCACATACAAATTTACTACACATTCATTATCACTTCCGCTTGGCAATAAAATCTTTGCTTTCGTGCATTCAATCTCCAAGAACATTAGCTTCCTACAATCACTCATATCAAGAACTGATATTCCACTGTTCCTAATATCACTACCCTTGATAATTGCATACTCAACAAAGCTACCGAGCTTGCAGACAGAGTTATAACACTGCGAAAACCCCAATAAACTAATCATTCCGTTGCTAGACGACACAGAATACAGCCCGCAATCCTCATGCGTAAGCCTGTTACGAGCTACACTCTTCTCATACTCCTTATCCCCGAACATCTTACCGTCTACTGTTACATACTTATAAATCTTTTCTAATTCTCTGCTCGAATCACACGCAAACAGCACCCTACGGCTGTTTACCCAAGCTCTTATCCTCTCATCCGTTGAAAAAAGCTCACAGGCAAGTCTACCTCGCTCGTTCAAGTAGTAAACAGTTCGTCCATACAGCATTACCAGCCGAATACCACCATCCTTTATTAGCTTTAACCCAGACGAACTCAAATTTTCCCCGCTACCCTCATAAACAGGAAGCCTATCTAAGTTAAACTCCCTATACTCAAAAGAACCTCTAAGCCACCTTACAGACTCTTCTCCCTCTGCTCCAATCTCGCTCTCACTGATAAGCTCTTTCGCGCCAAAACTACCCACAATAGACGGAATACCACCGTCCTTAAAAGAAATCTCACCTACCAAATAGCCGAGGAGAGAATTCCCCTCGGACGACACAAGCTTCCCTATCAAATATTTCGTTTTCATAGCTTATCCTCCGCTATATAGTCAAACTCCTTAAACAAGCGCATAGCATAATACTCGTGATTTAAGGAAGCCTCCGATAACGATGCGCCAGTTCTCCTATACTCTGACACCTCTTTGTTATACTGCTCGCGATATGCCTTCACATTATTTATATCGCGCCTAAACGCGTCAGAAACTCTTCTTGTCCGTAACGGAACTTCTCTGTACTTGTCTATAAGACTGTATACCTTGCTTAAATAGTATAGGTTATCTGGATTAATGCACTTCATTATCTCATCCTTAGACACCGAGAACTCCCTACTCCGCATGGATGCCCAAATTATATAGCTACTCCCTCTATAAACATTGATTCCAAGAGCCTCAAGTCTCTCTATCGTATCTCTACTTAGACCAGCGCACGCTCCAAATGCACTATCTTCTATACATCCATTTTTAACCGCAAGGCAGTCATTTGGTATAGAAACATCCGCTAGCTTATCACAAAGGCAGAACGCTCTATCTTTAATCTCCCGTAACTTATCACCAAATATTACCTTGAATAACCCTGTTCCAGCAAAGGCTTCTTCCCCTACGGATACCAAATACTCACTCCCAACTATCTCTTTTAGACTCTTTAGCCCCCTAAAAACACCCTTATTGATTGAAAGCTCTGAAAGAAGCTTAATCCTTGAAGGATTCCAATTTAACTCCTCAAACACTGCTCTTTTATCGGGGCTTGAAAACACTTCTACCTCTGGCGGGACTGTTAAACAGTCTTTTGTGAACAGTTTACTCTCTAATAGCAAAGAATGAAATGCTGCTTCCAGACAACTCTTTAATCTGTCACTTGCCCTAAAAGGTGCCTTAATCTGTTCCATATTAAGACAAATCTTATGCTTATCCCGCAAGTATGACAGCCCCATAAATCCATTAAACTTTAGCAACTCACGAACATATTCGCTATAATTCACTGGAACAAAGACATCCTTTAGGCTATCGCTACATCTAATCTTTACTCCGCTTGGATACCCTATTACGAAGTTTCTAGCAAACACCCTATCCGCATAAACCTCAATCCTCTCTAACTTATCGGAGGAAAAGTTAGCACTTAAAACTTCGTATTTGTTTCCATATCCAATTATCCCAGAAAACTCCCTACACTTTATTTTCACCACCTTCAAGTTTCTCAATTTGCTAAACTTACTGGAAAACCAATAAGGTGAAAAGGTGTCAGTAGCCTCAATCGAAAGCTCTGTAAGACTGCTAAGGCTTGCAAAAAGCGGAATCGTATAAAGACAAGTTACACTAATCTTAGTTACATCAAATAAATCACAAAACCAACTATCACCTGCACACCCTTCAACAGATAAACTGCTAGGTAAACCTATTACATTAGTTAGCCTACAATACCCACCACTGTCCTTAATCTTTTCGGAAAATCCCCTGTTAGTTAAACACACTCTAAACAAAGCAGCTTAAATTCACTTCCCTTAGCAAACTCTGCAAAGTTTACCAGATTAAGCTCACTTCCAGATAGGTCAAGACTTATCTCAAGTGACTTAGCGTGCCTACTCGGAAATATCACGCTAAATTTCTCGCTAAAATTGCCGCTAAGGCTAACTTTTGAAAGCTTCTCGCAAGAGCTTAAATCTAAAACAGCAACCCCGTTACTCAAAGCTGACGCTACACTCACCTCTACTATCTCTACTTGGCTGTTTACCTTACAAACCCCATTATCACTCTTATTAAACCCAAATACTGCAAGCTTAGGCTCTAAACCATCACTTGTGTCTACCTTAATCCTAGCACAGTCCCCGTTCGTTAGCTTCATGCGAGAGGATTCAAGATTAAACTTATCATTCCCATGCATCAAGACATCTATCGGAATACTCTCTATAAACTTACTCTGCTCCCTATTCGATGTAAAAGTCGGAACATAGGCTCTCGCTAAAAGCCACGACCCCCACACTGACCTGCTAATTGGCTCACGCTTAAAATTTCCGCTGTCGTCTTGATAGGTAATATGCACACTGTCACTAACATAAGGATTGCATTCCATAATCCTATACTTCCCGCGCTCTAAAAGCCTAAGACTACCGTCCTTCTCAAGAACAAACTTCGGAAGCGAGTCTAAATGAAATGCATCCGAGATTGACTTTGCTTTGAAATCCTTATGCACAGACTTTCCCTCGTATAAGTCATCAAGTCCTTTTTCTGTAACAAGCTTCTGATAATCGTCATCCAGCGTGTCATTCAACCACTCCACTGACCCGTTCAAATACCCGCTACCGTGCCGCCTTACAATATACTTCTTCGGAACATATGCTCCGCTCTTATCCTTTGCTACTACAACACCCTGTAAAAACCTATAAAATTGGCTCATCTCTAATTACCTCACAGTTTCCACTGTAACATTACTCATATCCCTGCACCTCTATACCAAACTCCTTTCGGAACTTGTAAATCGTATGTTCGTAAACACTATAATCCGTACTTACCGATAAATTACCTGTATGACACGCCTTTGCAATCTTCTCATGCGCTGAATACAATTCATGTAGATTCTTATAATTTCCTTTCCCTTTAACCTTGTCCATTAGGCTACTAATCGCTTCCTTAGTGACCCCACGCCTCACAAACTCCCTTACATAAACACACTGATTAAGCCTTATATGCGTTCTGTAAGAAGTGAGTGAGCCAAGTTTCAAAAACTCGGAATCCGACAAGCAATGTGTTAGCGTTAGCATATCTGTATAAACCCCTCGCGACTGCAAAGCTTGCTTTGACGCTTCACTTACCATATCACACGCCGCAAACGCAGAAGGCTTTATCGACTTCGCTAACACTACCCCTGTTACGCTCGTAAGACTACTACACTCCCCAAATGCAAATGTAGAAACCCGAGCCTTATCCCCTAGCGCTACGCTTTTAAGATTACTATTCCTCGCAAACGCCGCTTCCTCAATCTTAGTTAGATACTCACTTCCCACTATCTCCTCTATATCTGCCCCGAGAAATGCTTTCTTCCCGACCTCTAAAGGACTCTTGATGACTAGCGTATGCACCTTGAAAAAGCTGTCAAAAGCTACAGACCTCTCCTGTATACGCTCAATTTCTCTTGGTATTATTAGACTATTTTCTACAAATAGTTTGCTGTTATGAAACCCGTTTACACGGGATACATGCCCTCTTCTACTGTCAAATCCAAGCGTAATCTTGTCATCTACATAAGTTAAACTTATAGACGGCAGGGCGCACATTAACTCCCGCATCTCATCGTTAAACCGAACCCCGATAAAATACTTCCGAACATTTTCACTACAATGAAAGGCTACCTCGGACGGCACGGCAATGATAAACCCTTGATTTAGCTTACTGTCTAGCTCGCCATCTACTCCATCTACAGTTAAACTAAACTCCTTAAGGCAAGTCGAGCCGAAACTTGCGGTCATAATGTCATTTAGCCGCGCGGAATCCCCTGCACTAACTCCCTTCTCTCTTGCATCCCTAAACCAAAGCGTCTTTGCCTTAATGGAAACCCGCTTTAACTTCCTGCAATTACAGATAATCTTGTCTAAATCAAACGGACTTAGCCTGTCTACTGAAATGCTAACTTCTTCCAGCTTCTCACAGTCCGCAATTATAACACCCCTTAGACTATTCACTGTTAAACTTAGCCGCTCTGTGTCACACGCAACGATTTGTACATTCGCTGGCGAACTCTGCGTAACAATATGTTCAAGAACTTTAACTCCTGTGCAGTTACGCAAATCAAGCTCTCGGAATGAAAACCTACTCGGGAATCCAGTTATCTCACAGTCTAATGCAAAACATTCCGAAATCTTTAAGGTTTATGAAGCTTACCTTTTTCGTCTTTAAGATGCTTATATTAAACCACCCAAGCTTCGTACTCGGAAACAACACGGTCATATTATCTGCATCTTCTATACTAACATCGGCACTCTGCAACTCTTTACACTCACTTAAATCCAAAACCTTTAGTAGCTTACCTGTTACCTTGTTACGCGGACTAAACTCCTTAACTTTAGAATTTACACGGCAGACACCAGATACGCTCGCTAAAACCTCTGTCACAGTTAAACCGCCGCCTCTTATGTCTGTTACTGTGCAATCTGCCGCCGTTATTCTGTTTCTAGCCGTAGCTATCTTATAGTCGTCATCCGAATCCAGCTCAACTGCCGACTCTTCCAGTGATTCCAGTTGCTCACCACGAATCACATACACTTGATTTAAGATATACTGACCCCGATGCTCCACCAGAAACTTACTAAACGGAACTCCGAACAATAACTTAAGCTCTCCCGCACTGTCTGCGTATACAATCACGGACAGATTACGAAACAACGCAGAATAGGCAAATACCTGTAGCTTTCCCTCTTTGTAGACTTGATACTCTCGCTTACTCCCTACAAACAACGGCAAATCTGCCTCCGAAAACCCTGACTCAACTTCCCCACTTTCCCCCAGATAGAACCCTGCAACGCCTAAAGCCTCTTGCCGCTTAGGATTTTCCCAATTATCAATAGGTATAAACCTCTTCTTACTCCTCCGAATACGCATACTATTTTCTTGGTAGTATTCATACTCAATAGCACTCTCCACTACTATCGCGGCTTCCCGCTTAACCTCTCCACCTTCCCCTACTTGGCAGAGAAACCCTGCTAAATACCAGAACTCTGCTCCATTAGCTGTCGCTTTTCCCATAATATCACCTCTTAAAGCTCTAATACCCTGCGTAAACGATAGATAAGCCGCTCCGTATTCCCTAAATCAACGAAATAACACGCCCCTAGCGAAAGCCCCTTCCCCTCGTAAGTGTAATAAACATTGCTGATAACGCTAAGAAGCTCCTTTAACCCCACTTTCTCCCCTCGGCTTACCCCTTGCTCCTTCATAAACCTCTTTATAGCCGCGTCATCTATCCTAAGCTCGATTAAACGCCGCGTATACTTGCAGTCGTCCCTCGTAATCGCACTGTCTATTTCCCTATGAACATACTTTTCGTATGCCCTCTCTGGATACTCACTTAATAGCTCCTCCGTTGACATATACCACTGCTTCTTATAAAGCGCCCCCAAAGTATCACTATCTAGGCTATTGCAAAGAGCAAACGCTGTCCGCTTTGCACTCTTTATGTCCCACAACCCGCCTACACTTGTTAAACTATCACATCCACCAAACGAAAACTCCGAAAGCTTCGCCTCTTTCCCCAGAGCCAACCGACTAAGCTTCGTCCCCGCAAACGCTAGCGCCCCTACCGAAGTTAAATACTCACTCCCTACAACCTCCGAAAGACCTGTATTCTTAAACACCGAGTCCCCTACAGATACCTTACCGCTTAAATGCAGACTCTTAATAGGAAAATCACTGCCTAAACTACCTTGTAGCGCCTCTACCTCCTTTGGAATCCGCAGCTCTCCCCCTCTAAACAAAGGATTCCCCGCCATTGCGCCCTTAAACAATAGCGAGTTAAACTGTACCGTCACCCGCTCATTTACATAGAAAAGTGGCGCAAACACTGACGTGCACAGCAATTCCTTAATCTCATCACTAAACTTCACTGGCTTAAAATATGCCCGTAGCTTATCGTTGTTACACGCAACTCTTACTCTATCCTCATACCCGATTGCAAAGTCATTCGGAACTGGAAGTATCCCTACACTAAGCTTATCCTCCACATTAATTTCTATTCGCTTTAACGACATAGACCCGAAAGTTGCCGTAACTATCGGGTCTCCCTCTCTAGTTGATTCTACACTATAGCTAACCCGTTTTGCGTTTATTACTACCTTCTCAAGCGCTCTACAGTTGCTAACAAGCCTAGATAACGCATCAATAAAAATCGTATCCTTGTCTATATACAGCTCTTTAATCCGGCTACAGTTGTGGATAGCTACATCAATAGCCCTAGCAAGCTTTAATCTCTCTAAATCGCAATTACTTATTTCTACATTCTGAACCCTTCTAAAATAACAATCCACAAAAAGTTCTGGTATCCCAGTGCAACCGTTAAGCACTAAGCTATAATCCACTGTAACTTTCTTAAACCCTTGAATCTTACTATGACTCACCGACAACGAAAAAACTCTGGCTCATCCCCCATGAGCGTTAAATCACTACAATCTGTAACAGTTAGGCGCACATTATTAGCGCCTACAGGCGGCGCTACATAAACAAATGACGCTACCCCCTTAACCGATAACCTACACTTCTTAAGCTCATTACACCCGCTTAAGTCAAGCACTCTAACTCCGCTCCCGCTTAAAATTTCTAAATCAATCTCACTCGCCCTAGGATTTACCTTACATACCCCAGTCTCACACCTATTAAGCCCCGTTACATGAACTCCATCCTCTGCGACCTCGCTTATCGTACAATCCTCTCCCGTCATACGATTCCTTGCGCGATTTAACTTATACTCATTATCCTCTAAAAGCGTAACTGCCTGTTCCTCTAAGCTACTAAGCTTTGCTGAACCGCTCACTCCCTGCAAAAGCACATACTCCCCGCGATGCCTCTCTACAAAGGCGCTGAAACCAGAATACTCCCGAAGAACTCCTGCTTCATCAAGATACAAAACCCCTACACCTCGCGCCTCCACGCCTGTCTTATCTGCGTAAATTACACGAAGCTTACCTTTCTTATAAAGCTTATTCTTCTCTTTATCCCCGATAAAGACTGGTAAATCGCTATCAGAGTACTGCTGTATATGCTCGCTCTCCTTATCCCCGCTGTTATATACCCACTTAAACCCAATAAACTTAGCCTTGCTCGTGCTATTCTTCCAAGCCTTGATACCAATATACTTATAGTCTCCAAGCCGAGCCTTCTTGCCAGCATTCCACTGAAACTCCCGAACTATCACATGCGTTACCACAGGGCTTCCGTCCACTTTACGCTTACAAAGAACCCCCGTTACAATCTTAGTTTTACCCGCCATTTGACAAGCCTCCTGTAAATTATTTCTAGCATAAACATAGGCGGGTCTTTCGGATTAACCTCCGTCCCGCCTAGTAGTATTACTTTAACACTTTATTACCTCTATGAACTCTTTCAGATTCTCGGATAAATTTAGCTCCGTCTTATGCAAAATCGGAAACTTAACCTTTATACTCGGAAAATCTATTAGGCTGTCTGCTATTAGCGTAAACTTAGTAAGCCCCTCGTTCGTCAGCAAAAGCATAGCATCTGCCGTAATCTCTCCGTATACCTTTCTTAAGAACTCTTCACCGACCCACTTAGACTTTGTATCGTAAGTTACAAATGGCATCCTCTTTACATGTATCTTAATCTCCTTTTGCCTAGGACAGTTCTCCACAAATCCTATTATTTCTCTAAGGCTTACCTCGTCACAGTCAATATCTATCGACTCAATATAGAGACAATCCGAAACACGAAGCATACTTATAACAGTCCCATACAACTTAACCGTTAGACTCTTTATATCTGTATTGTTTATTAAAAGTTGAGAATGTGTTGTCTCTGATAAACAGCTACTTCCCTCTATTACGATTACTCCAAGCCCTACCACTCGTATTAGCTCAAAGATAAGCCCCCTCTCGAACTCATCATCCACCCCCTCCTTTATCGGCATAAGTCCAAAAGCGTCATAATCCACATACCTTACATAACTTAAACCAGAAACATTACAGGATGTCGCCTTAAAACCTCGGACACAAACTTGACCTACCAGTATTACTTCTAGTTCATGAAATACAAATGACCCGATGTAATTACTCTCTGGAAGGCACAAAGACAAGCTATCCCCTCGGCTCTCGTATATCTGAACACGCCTCACCGCGCTCTTTTGCATATCAAGCACTTTGATGTTTGCGTTATATAAACTATTCTGGCTTGAGTTAATCCAATCTGCACAGGCACTTACCGTACAAACACCGTTATTACTTGAGTTAAAGCCTGTCACTACAATCGGAGCTGTCTTACTTGCCACAAGTTTATAAACACAACAGTCTGCACCTGTTAAACGATTACGCGCCGCTATACTGCTACTTAAATAGCTAGACAACCGTTCTATACCGTTTGTAATGCTATCCTTATACGCCTGTTTATCTGAATAAACCTTAAATTCCCTGCTATCAACAAGCTGACTATCAGTTAGCTCTTTACCGTATCCAAGCTCACCTTCCGCAGAAACAAAACCGCACGGCATCTCCCCGTCAAACCCGTTAGCTACAATTACATCCCCAAAAGCATAAACCCGAAGCCTTCCACTCTCTAGTAAATTGCCTTCCTCGTCCGTCAAAGGAAATTCGGCTTTCCATTCATCTGATACAGGGATTCCCGCGCTAAACTCGACTACCACATTCAATGATACATGCTCCCAATACTCGGACATCGTAACGGCGCGTACCGACCAATCCCGTCCGACATTACGAGATAAAAAACTGATCATTGGTACTACCAAAGCAAATGGTAAACCCTCTTTTGTAATTCCAAAACCAGCAGTCGCAAATTTACATTGAACTGATTCTCGGACTCTTGTCCGAATCGGGTCGTAGACTAATGCGGCATAAAACGATATTTTTTCAAGTGTTCTTATGTCAACATCACCCGCCAGACCATTTATCCTAAGAGACAAATATGCTAGCTTGTCGCTATCTGGCTCTCCTCTACTAGTCGCATTCGGGCTAAATAAACCGTCACGGTCAATCATTTATATGTCCTTCGACCGAAATACAAGGATTTAACGCCTCTGCTACTAACTTATTCTTCATGCTTCCCTCCTTCAATATACCTATCGTATCTAAAAACCTTCGCGCTCGTTCCGTTTACCACAACCTCACACTCATTACTGACAAGAATATTGATACAGCCAGATTCCTCCGATGTAAACGAAAACCTCTTAAGACTTTCCAGATTGCTTAAATCAAGCGCTGTGATTCCATATGACGAAAGCACAGAAATACTAAGCTCTTCGAGACTCGGAAGAAAGCCAAATGCGGAATCAATATCAAGGTTAAATGTAAGAGTCCTAATTGATAATTTCTTTAATTTGTCGTTATTCCTTACAGACAAGCCAAACTTCGTACCGTAAGACGGCAAAATATAGTCTATATCTAGGCTCTTTAGGTCGTCATTTTCATATACGCTTATATCATGACTGTCTCCAGCATAGTAATCACTACCTTCCAACCGTATGCTAAGACTATCAAGACCAGTTACACTGGCTACTCTTACATAATGACCAGCCTTACGACCAATAGTTGTCTTGCTTGGCAAAACCTTTATCTCCGATAAACCCTTTACCGCACAGTTTCCAATAAAAAACTTCTCGTAACCATTTGAAGCAGACGGAAGAATTAACACAGTATCATGCTTATTGGACTGGTCAATAAATAGCTGTAGATTCAATAAATCGTCACACGCCCCTAAGTCAAGAACCTTAACGCCACTCTTTGAAAGCTCTCTAGTGTCAAATGATAACTTGTCTATATCATTTATTAGCTTACAAACTCCGTTATGGCTCTCACACAACTCGTTAATCTCTACAATCCCATCTTTACTGCACTCCCTAACCCCGCAATCCTCATGGGTAAGCGCACTCCTTGCACGGGCAAGCCGATACTCTTCGTTATCCGTCAGCTTAAGGCGACGATAAAGATTCGCCTTATAGACTTCCTCTTCCTTTTCGTTAATCAGCGGGAATTCTATTTGCTCGTAATTCTCCTTTACAAAGTCAAAAGTTAGTTTGACCATCTCCTCCCTACCATCTGGAAAACGAACCAAACACTCGCCTTTATCAAGCATCTCCTGTAAACTTGTTTCTCTAATCTCCAACACTCCATTATCCACCGAGTTCACCTACTTTCTTATAAACCAAACACGCTACCCCTCTTGCAGTTGCAAAGCATCCATCTGGCAATACAAGCCGCAACTTCTCTTTGCACGGCTCTGCTACCTCTATATGCAGGCACTTTAACCTCTTAAATGCGTCAAAATTAAGCCATATATTCCCGCGCTCCTCTTTAGATACATCTATCTTACTAACCTTTAGGCTTATATTCTCTACCTCTGGCATCTCTAAAAGCATTGTGTAAAATTCACTTACCTTAACACGCCTGCGGCTATTGTTAAACTCTGCAAACTCGGTGTCGTAAGGTGAAATGACCGCGCGCATAACACTAATGTCGGAGCATTTACCGCTAGCACTCTAAGTGTCTTATCTTCAATTCTAATAGCGTTCCTATCATCATACCCTGAATATCCAGTAGCCTCTACACTAAGCGTATCTATCCCTGTACACGACTTTAACTCCAGTGAAAATTTTTCAATGTCACCTAACTCATGTCTAAACAGAACTTTTGATAACCCAACAACATTACACTGTATAAGGCTTAATCTTCTAAAGCCGTTAGTCACGGACGGCGCGATAAAAGTGCAATCCCCAGACCCTTCTAGTTTAATCCTACGAAGGTCTTTACATCCAGATGCATCAATAACTTTAACCCCATTAAGGCGGGAAGAATCGCTGATATAAAGCCAATCTATATCATTTAATAACTTACAAACCCCGTTATTTGTAGGATTAAACACGAATACATTTACTCCGTCATTCATCACCTCCTTAACTGCACAGTCACTTCCCGTTAGCTTACTCCTCGCCACCTCTAACTGATACTCTTTATCATCTACAAGGCGAAGATGCTGCAGAATTAGACGCTTACAAACATCCGACCCATAATCTGTATCGCTAATAAAAGATACATTCTCATACTCGCGTTTCAACCACTCGTAACTTGGCGCAAAGCATAAGGGTTCTCCCTCTCCGCTAAACCCTACAAAGGGATTTCCATCCTTAAAATCTTCAAACCCTCCGAGAAGGCGATACTTTCCCAATGAAAGCCGCGTAAACACAGCTCCCTTCTTTTCGTAAAACGGAAAATCCGATACATTAAAGCTAAATCTATCATCATTACTACTGTCTGACTTTCCTCTAACGGTGCAGTCACACTCATGCTTGTTTTCTGGCTTTGTACCTCTTGGATTTACACACCACCGATTAAACGCTTTGCCAGTGATATAAAAGACCTCACCCTTCCCTCTACTCGGGGACTTCGCAGTAACAAGTTTTCCCATTACACGCTTACCCGAGTACCCTACAAGACCCACTAAGTACAACTTATTCCAATGCTTTGACTCCCCGTCTACTGTTAATACCCCGCCCTCTTTCTCGCATAAAAGTTCACGAAAACTCTCTACACTATTCATTTCTTTCCTCCCAAACTAAGTTTGCAAGCGTTTGACTTCACAGTATCAAACGAAAGAAAGACTTTCCCCGCTATCTCTATAGAATCAGCCTCTATCATTACCGATACACCTCTCTTAATCGCCGCACTCTTAATTAACGGGATTTCCCCCTTTCCAATAAGCTTACCCGCCTTTATGCTAACCCTCTCCAAAGATGGATTTTCATTTACCATGTTTAGAATGTCCGCAATTAAAATATTACCCGCAGTCTCAATACTCACCTCACGGAGCATCTTACAGTCACTAACCACCAGTTTAAGGCTTGGCGCATTCCCTGTAATATTCAAAACCTCTGTATCAGTATTACATAGTTTTATTGCACAGAATATCTCCGAAGCTTCCGCTACTTCTCTTCCACAGAGAATCTTCGTATAGTCGCACCATATGTCCAGATTCTTAATACCGCGCACGGAATCAAGGCATATCGAATCTGAATGACGCGCCCAGTAAACTTCCTCATAGGGCATAGAGGTCTCCTCGTACCCTATAACTTGTATCTTGGATATACCCTCAAGCACAGCATCCAGAAAAAATAATGACTTTACTTTTATCCACTCGCCCCCGATAAATGCAATCGTATTCCCACCATAGGACGGAAGCCCATAATCTGAAATATCTACATCCAACTCACTAACCCAAAGAATCCCACCCTCGCCTTTAGGTAGAATAATAGTAACCTTTGGAATCTTCCCGTCAACATCAGCAGTCACAAGTGCAATAATTGACAGATACTTACAATCAGAAAAATCAAGAACTTGAATGTCCGAAGGAAGGGGAATTAAAAGACTCGCAGAGTCAATGGCGCTTACTATTTTACAAACACCAGACTCGCAGGACTTAAATTCTGTTAAACAACTTCCCCCATCTTCGGCATAGTTTTCGCTTACCACACCGCAGTCAGCCTGTGTTATTCTGTTCCTTGCGATAGCCAACTCGTATTGCTTATCGGCAGAAAGCCGCGCATTCTTTAGAAGAGAATACTTCGCATATTCCGATTGTTCAGAGTCTAAACTAAAGCACAACGAACCCTCTACGAGATACTTCTGCTGAAACCACTTGAGGTCTGCACGAGACCTTTTCTCTGACTGAATGACTCCTTTTGAGTCAAAATAAATAAAATAGTTCTCAACAGAGCTATATTGTATGCAATAGTATAAACTATCTACTAGTACGCGCTTTTTTCCCTCTTTTATAAGCGCATATTCTCCGTTACCACGAAAAATATAGGTCGGATAGGACTCAACTGGATACCAAAGAGCAGACCACCCGTCAGTAGCCACTACGCTGTAGCTAGATAGCTTTTCTGGAAATAAGTCACCGCTTGATTCACTATAATAAATAAACCTCGTTCCATGAGTAGAGTCATTATATAGTTTTACCAATTCTTGCTCGCTAATATATAAGTATTCAAAATCCTCCCAGTAACCATTGCTTGTCGTTATAATCACACCTCTAAACCCGCTTACGCCCTCTTTGAAAACTGAACCATACGCATCTTGCATGTCTAAAGAGTCTAAAACAATAGCCGCTATCTGCCAGTTACTCGTAAGACACGCTAAGTCGGTGCAAACTTTCGCCTTTAGAATAAACTTATTGTCGCTCATCTCTCCCTCCTCGCAATTATTCCCATTAAACTCACCGGTAACGCACTAAATCCTGCGGCTACCTCCCTATTACGCGGACTTTCTGTACTATATGCCAGCCAGACAACTCTATCTACTTCTATTTTCACGCTGACATCTTCCTCAATCTTCACTTCACCACGCTCAAATTTAATAATGTCACGGCTACACACTTCAAGTTGACCGCAGGCTACCTTTATTTCTTTCAAGCCTTTGTTTGATAAAACACCAAAAATATTTTTAAGACTTACAGTTCCCTCGCAACAAATTAAAACCTTCTTTAACGAGTTACAGGCGCTAATATAAAGCGTAGGAACGCATTGCATCTGCTTAAAATCTATGAAAAGCTCTTCTAGGCTCATGTTAATTAAATTTATGGTAACTCTATAGCTGTAATCATATACAGGTTCTTCGGTGCTACGGATAATCAGCCGTTTAAGCCCTGTCACTCTGGTAAACAAGCACAGTGTATCAGTAACAACTGATTGTAACTCTCGTGGAAACATCTGCACAGCCAGTTCCTCACTTCTAAACCCACTAGCATAAACTACCACATCTGTTGCTCGAACCTCGCCAGTTATAGACACTTGATTGCAGTCATCCAGTCTAAAATTCTCATCTCTGTAGTTTTCACTATTCGGATAAATGAGAGAAAAGCCATCAAGCTTATAAAGGTTTACATTAACACCTCTAAGATGCTTGCACGCGTACAAATCAAGCACTCTTACCTCATTACTAAACTCCGATATGTCTACAAAGTCTATATCATCCATTGCCTCGCATACCCCGTTATTTGGAAAGAAATCATGCAGGGTAACAGCACCAGCATGTATACCATTATTTTCTACAACTTTTACTCCACAGTCTGCTCCAGTTATACGGTTTCTACCAGAAATAAGCTGATACTCCTTTGACTCTATAAACTTCCGATACTCAAACCTATGAAATGCAACAACTGACCTACCAGTAAGACAACAGGACAACTGCCCAGAAAGAAACCTATCGTAAAGAGTATCTAAGGAATGTTTCTCCTTATGCACCGTCCCATCTGGATAAACAAAGATAAAAGTGGAAAACCCCCCATCAATAAAGCCATCCTTCCATAAATCTGCCAGATACTTTCCCTCTTTGACTCTACGAAATACCGCACCGTCACGAACATATACTGGAAAATCCTCTACCTTAAACTGTAGAGCATCCTCAAAACTCGTATTCTCGTAATGAATCTGTTTCTTCCTGTAATAAATAGGATATACTCTAGGAGTATATCTGTATAACTCTACTATACTCCCATTATAAGCAAGAGAAGCTACATAAATCTGTACAAAATCCTCCTTACTGACAAACAACATAGACGAATTCGCCTCTTTAATAGCACTGGGCAAATTTACATCCTTCCCCTTTATGAGCCAAGCCAAAACCCCTACAGGCTTGCCCTCTCTAAGCACAAGCCCGCGCGGGATGACCTCAAACGAAACTTGTGCCTTTAACAGCTCCTCTGTAAGCGTTTTCCCCTGCCCAAAAGCTACCTCGTCTGCCTCGATAACCGAACCATCCCCAAAGCGTTTCTTCCACGCCCGATTCCATGCCCGATTCCGTTCTCTGTAAATCTTCTGTTCCATCCGTAACTAGAAAATGCGAAATTTAAGAAATCCACATCTCTAGCTCAATTTTAGAGTTTTACAACTCAAGGTCTTACGGCTAACCTATTCCACTCTGACTCATCTCATTTCAACCGTAGCCACACAATAAGAATTGTTGTCAGAGCTTCTATTAAATAAACTTCATCCTACAGGGAAATGCTCAACTATCTTGCGTTGATGCATCTGTATAGGATAATGCTTCGAAGCACTATTTACACAGCGTCATTGTATCCTTGTCCACGCCTCGCTATTACATACGAGGCTCCAGTATGTATATTCAACTTCATGGGTTTACAATAAATTCTATCTGCTAGCCATGATGTCCACGCTGGATTGACCTTGTTTAATCTTACTCTATTTCTATAAGTTGCACTCTCTAGCACCTCACTAAACTCACGATAGGCTAATGAATGAAGCATCTCGTTATATTTCTTCCTATCTTTGCTTCTGTCTTGGATTTCGTTACTCTAAAATCTAAATTTTCTATGCAAACATCTTTGCCTGTACTAAAGGCTAATCGCACTACATTATTTGCTATTACTTGTAGGTCTGTCTTGGTCTTGTTGCCAGACTTGAAACGATAAGGCAAAAACTGTGTCTTTACTAAATGTCCGTACTGATTCGTTTCTGATAAAGTCACAAATCCTTTATTAAAATCTAATCCTATCGTTCCGTATTCAGAGCGAGTAACTATACCGCTAACTCCTACTTGAAACTCAAATACACAGTATAGATAATACCTATCATTCCTTTTTACTATCTTATAAGATAAAGGACTAGCCTTAGACCTCAAAATTGAAACAATCTGTCCTTTGTGATGATTGAAATAAACTTTGCCGTAGGCATATCTATCTTCACCTTTAGCTGACTTGTACCCTCCGAAATCTTTACGCAACCGAATCAAAAACTGATTACTCCTTCGATTGTAGGTCAGCTGTAAAACTTGGTTACAAGCTGTTTCCTCTTTAGCTCCTATGAATGTCATTTGACTGTCTCGCTGTTCAATAAACTGCTCATGGTCTTGGTCTTGCTTGAGCAACCTTTTCGTTCCAAAACAAAGTTTTAACTTTCCTGTTTCTAGCTGATACTTTAACACATTAAGCTTCTGCTTCAACCTGTTTAACTTTGCCTTCTTTGAAACTACCCTTAACCTTAGATTCCGTTGTTGAATCAACGAAACAGCTACTCCGCCTTGAAGCTTAGTTGAGTTCTGATTCCTTTTCTCAACTAACTTAGGAATTACTACACTCTCAAGATGCTTAATCTTTCGCTCTAACTGCTTCCTCTCATACCCTTTCAACTCCTTTAGAGCATTAAATCTTCCTTGAGCGTCAGAAATGATAGAACTTGCAGTTCGCTTAGATATTCCGTATTTATACTGAAGATATGTGTTGTACTTTGACTTATTGAGTCCTCCTCGTCTTACTGTATAGAAAGCATTTCTTAACGCTTTACCGTAATCCTTCCGAGACGCTTCAATGTATTCAATTATACATCGGTTACTCCCCTCATGTAGCTGTGCTACTATAGTCAACTTTAGTTTCTTCATGGCAATTCACCTCGCGCCTCTAATGAAATAACCTTAACTAAAACATAGAAAATCGAGAAATAATTCCCGCTTCTTCTGTATTGTTAGAAACTGCTGATATAACCCACCAGAAAACTGCAAAATTTCACTTAAATCTACTTTACTAAAACTGGAGCGCGTACTTATCACACTCCAGTTTATAAATCAAAATCTCTCTATTAAACTCTCGTTACACTTACTCTCACCCCGAACTCACTGTAATACTCGCAAAGAGTTCTCTCATCCTCGCTATCTATCTTCTCTGCGCGTATATTTATCTCTTTTAGCTTATCAGAACCGAACAACAGACGATTTCCAAATGCTCCAACGCAAACTTCTCTACCATAGCCGCGCATATATGACCTTACCTCTTGCACCTCTAAATTTAGAACTCGAAGATTTTTGACTCTTAGTGTCTCACTAAGCGGAGTCACCGCAATTATACTTCCAAATAAACTTAGCTCTTCTACCTTATCACTCTTAATCTCTATCTCCTGCTGTAAAAGCCTATCTAATCCTACTAGTTTAAGCCTAATAGGACTGCTATATACCTCGCTAACGAAAGGTATGTTATCATAAGCCACTACATCATTATTAAGCACTAGGATGTCTTGCTTAAAACGAGTTGTATCGTCAATATGAACATCAGCAAAATGCACTGTCCCTAAACCAAATACCTCGCTATGCCAGTCTAATACCAGATTATCAAGCCACAACTCGGCTGAATTAAAGTCAACTGTCACTCCGCACAGCATCAAGACCCTTAAATTTGCCAAATCTCTTGGCAATATGAGTCTAATGTTATTCTCAATCTGCACTGCCGATAAACTTACAAACTTTAGTCTTTCACACTTAGAAGCGTCTAAAACCTTAATTCCCATGTCAGCTAAGTCACCAGAGTCTAAATCAATCCCGTCCGTAATTGATGGTAGCACACAAATCCCGCTGTCACACGGCGGGACACTCGTAACCAGATTCACAATTCCATAACTCATTGTAAATGCACTTAGCACCTCGTTAAATCTACACCCACTCTCACAGTCAAAATACAGGCTTCCCTCCACAACTCACCCACGCTTTCCGTAAACCCTTAAACCTTCCGCTTAATCTTAGCCTTTAACTCCCTCTCTGTCACACTGTCTAGCACACAATTCTCTGCCACAGTCGGAGATACGCTCTCTAGCTTCTCTATACCATATATCCTGCTTATCCCCGAACTCCGAAAACAGTTATCTGGTAGCCTCTTTAACTTATCCCCGACCCGAAACTCCGTTATCTCACAATCCGCAAACGCATAGTTACAAAGGCTCATAATAAACTCGCTATTCTCTATCCGAACAGGCTTAAGCCCGTCCATCTGCCCCGTTATAGCTATATCCCCGTTAAAACGCAGAACCGTCTCAAAATCAAATTCATAATCCCTAGAAAATCCTCTAAACTCTTTGATTTCTTCCGGTATATCCAGTATTATTTTGTCTCCCTCTGTCCTAAATACCCGCGCCATCTTATCAAACGAATAGGCGTAGTCAAAAGCCAATGCAAATACCCCGTTATGATACCGAATACAGCCGCTACCAAGCACCCTAAGTATCCCAATAAACCTATCGCTAAACTGCCGAGGAGACAGGCTAATCTTCCCCTCGCTCCCGTCCTTTGTCTGTATACTAACTCTCACACTGTCCCTACAAAACAGCGTAGCTTTATTCCCCTTTATACTATCTGCCATGATACTTACGCTCGATAGTCGCTCTGACCCGAAATGCATCGCATGAAGCCTATCCTCTGCCCTACCACCGAGCAAAGGACTCACTTCCCCCCGCAACCAGACTAACCTCTTTTAGATTCCGCGCCGTCACACTCTCGGAAAAACTCTCTAAGCAGATGCTCTTACAAGACACTGACAAATGCTCTAAACTATCACTCTCTATAATACATCCGTAATACTTTGAAGAAATGTTTAGCGCAAGGGACGGTACCTCTAGGATAAGTTCTCTATCCCGTCTATAGCCGCCTACAAGTGACACCTCTAACTCATCCTGCAAAAACTTAGTGTCTCTTATTCCTATCTCATTCGTCTTAACCCTACCGATGTTTTTAACTTCGCTATCCGTTACCGTAAACTCTTTGACAAATATATTAGCCCCTAAAAAGTCTATCCTTACCCCACATAGGCTTAACTTATCCTTAATCGACCTAAACTTACGCGGCAGAATTACAGTAACTTTATCTTGATAACTCCTCCCGCTTTCGGAGAATATGTTAATGTAACGCAACTTCTCACAACAGGATGCGTCTACCACCTTTACCCCAACCTCTACGCAACGGTCTATATTAAACTCTAGCCCGTCTACATAGGAAGGTAGCCTACATACATGATTTGAACACGGATAAAAACTTGTTACAACCCAGAACAAACCGTTTTCTTCAAAAAACTCATCCCTCGCATTTCCATTGTACTCTGCAAAAGCCCCGCCGACCAGTGCAGACCTCGAAGCCTCTTTACTATACTCCGCGTTCTTTGCAACAATCTCAAAACGGCGAATCATAAAACGCTCTAGACTATCCCCTAAAACCTCACTTGTATCCTCATAGTAGGCATCCGAAAGAATAGACCCCTCGACTACATCTTCGCACCGATAAACTATCCTGCGGCTTAACTCCCATGCCCCAATATCCCCATGAAACAGCGTGCCGTCCGCTAAGATAAGATTTACCGTAGCTGTGCTTTCCACTACACACTCCACAGATAAAAGCATCGGAACGCCACGCTTCTTAATCACGGGCTTCCCATCTTCTCCCAGAACAAATGAGGCAAACATACTGTTCGGAACACTTGATGTAAGCCTATCGCCGCAATTACGGAAAAACAGCAGTCTACCATTCTCCGCTAACTCCCGCAAATCGTCACTACCGCATACTGTACAGGCTGAAAAACGAAAACCGCCACGATTAGTGTCCGCTACCGCTAACAAATACTCGTCAGAACCCTCTATCTTACCGTAGACTGCGTAAACAGCTGCTTTCTTCCTTTCAGCATAAGAGTAATCCACTAGACTTTACCTCTCCTCTCTGCTCTGCTTCTCCTTTAGCCTCTCAAACAGCTTCTTACCTCGCTCACGAAGCGCCTCTTTCTTCTCCTCACTAAGCGGAGCGCGTAAACTTATCGAAAGCCTGTCCTTTGCGACTGAATAGGTCACGCTCCCTAGGCTATCCTCTGCCGTCTTTTTACAAAGTGCAGGATACTTCTCGCTAAAATCTCCTAACTTCCGCTTTAGAGTCGGGTTAAATGTGTAGACACTCACCGTATCCTCTGCTTCGTTAAACAGAATCACTGTCTCGCGCTCTATATTCGACACACTCACTTATTTCTCCTCCTTAAATTCTCTTTCTCTATGGAACGAGATAAACACCAGTAAAATCTAGCCTCTCCCATACCATACTTGTCCATCAGCCGCATCGAGGCGCTTGTAGACAGCTCAAACTCCCCTAGATGCTCCGTGTACCAACTAAACGGCACATCACTTCCAGATATATTATTTCCAAGTCTGTCAAACGCACCGAATAGACCTGTCTTATCCGACCCATAAACTCGTATCGCCTTCCCTGCCTCGACCACTACAAACTCATTCTCGTTCCTGCGCTTGAATATCGGAAACAAATAAGGACTAAACTCCCTATGCTCTTTTTCATTAAGACTAAAATGCTCCACAAAACCTCCGTGAAGCAGTTCAGCATAAACAGCCAGCGGAATATAATACCAACTGTCGTCACCGCCTACCATACCTCGCAGGTTTATTTCTGGAAAGCAAAAATCCTCATGCTTAATCCATCCAGCCTCGTTTAGATAAGCTAAAAAGCCTACTATTCTTGAATTTTCCCCGTCTGCCTCACAGACCAAGCCACGAATCAGATAAACGAAGTTTTTACTCCTAGCTTCCCCTGTAACCTCTTTCGCATATACCGTACTACTTGCTCTACTTCTACCTGTCAGCTTATCATTCCTTATCAAGTCTCTCATCCCCCAGATAAACTCTGCACCCTGTCCCGTGCTTCCAACCCCAAACAGAATCACCTTCTACAAGGCTTACTATTCCCTTTGGAATATGAATTGCCAACTCTCCGTTCACCCGTGTATACTCTGGATACAGTGAAAAGCTCCTCTTTACGGCATCCCAACCATCATAATCCCAACTATCCCAGTCTCTAATCGCTAGCAAGTCTAAAATAATCTCGTCTCCGTTTCTTTTTAGCGCGGAGGTTCTACAAGTAAATGCGAGCAAAAATCTCTCTTCATCCGTAAACTCTTTTACTGTTACACAATCCAAAAGCGCACTCGGCAATTCTAACTTAACTCGGCTATCACACCATATCTCTGGATTCCTGCTGTATTCGTCCATAGCATATTCCGAGCAAATCCTAAGACTCTCTAATACAGTAGAACCTAAACTTAAGTTAAGCACTGCGTCACGCTCGTTATTAGGCAGGTCTATATTAAACAGTGTAAAATCAAAGCTCGCCCTCTTTAACTTTGGTAAAAGTCTAATCTTTGTTATTAAATCTGAAAGATACCACTCCCCTGCGCCGTCTATCGTAAGACTCTCTAGCTCGGCACACCGCACTATCTTAAAATACTCTGCCTCTGTCTTTTTCTCGTACATCTTAATTGCAATCTCTTTAGCGTCTATACCAACGATTGTAATAGAAGATTCCAAGTTAAATGCTGAATCTCCGACATTAACCCGTAACGATTCAAAGCCTGTGCAGTCACAGAGAGACAAACAACAAAAATCCGAGTTAAAATTCCTCGGGTCATTGAAAGTTATCTCTGAAAGCCCCTCTATACAGCTATCGCTAGCCTCTAAATCACACACATAGTTTAGTCCGACAAACCTAATGTTCGCATCAGTGACTTTTATCACACTGCTAACCCTAGCATTAAGCTTCTCATTAAAGATAATCGTAACAGATTCGTTGTTCTTTCCCCTACCTGTCAGCCTAAAGCCTTTTAACAGCGTACATCTCGATAAATCTAAAACCCGAACCCCTGCGTCAACTATAGAATCTACACGGATTGTAATATAATCTACTCTATCAAGAACTAGGCAGACCCCTGTTACACACCTATTAAACCCAACTAGACAAGTATCAAGACCAAGAGGCGCTAACATTCCACAATCCTCTTTCGTTACCGTGTTTCTAGCTAGCGCTAACTCCCACTCCTTGTCCCCGTAAACGCTTCTTACCTCTCCTAGCTTATTTTTTAGTGCGCCTGCAAGCTCACACGAATTTGGCGTATCCCCGCCGAAAAACGCAACTCTGTCATCTCCCTCTGAAAGCTTCGCTAGATTTACACACTCCACCGTAAGCACTCCAATAGCATCTATCACAGTTACAAGCATAGACTCTAAGTTGTTACCTATCGTAAAAACTCTGCAAATACCTTGAGACTTTAGCGAAAGCTCCCCGTTGCGCTTAACCCGATAAACAGGAAGCTGGTCGCTTTCACCAAATAGTAAAAACCGCTTATCTACAGACTTAAAGATAGCTTCTCCCGCAGAAAACCAACCGCTATCAATCGAAAAGCCTTCTTCACGAAACTTACTCCGAATCATGGACGCAACTATATACCCGTCCACCCCGTTATAACCCTTTACATAGGCTAAACAGGCGTAGAACACCCCATTCTGAAACTCGGATATGCTTCCCTCTAATCGCATCTCACCACCTCTTCATGCACAGACTTATCTACCTCTGTCCCTTTATGTACAATCAGCCTAAAATTGAAATCATGCAGATTCCTGCGCGTGTCAACAACCCTATCTATGCAAGACGGGACTCTAAGACTAACCTTTCCACCAGACCGCACAAATATCGGGTAAAAACCGTAATTCTCTACATTCCCTAAATCAAGCGTAAACTTATCACCGTCCATAAAAAGACCTTTATATGAACTCGTAAGTGCCAGCAAGTTAAGACACTCATCCGTTAAGTTCATCGGAACTACAAACTCCCTAAGAGAAGTCGGAAGGCTTAAATTTACTCGCTTGTCATACCCTACCTTTAGCCACTTAGCACCGCGAGTCGTATACTCTGCCGACAAAACAAGCTCTCTAAGCACAGTTGAACCGAAAGTCAAGTTATAAACATTATTCCTTTCCAATTTGTACAACTGTAAAGCGTAACATATGCGCGTAAAGGGAAAAGCTGACTAACTTCGGAAGGTCGAAAAACGACTTTGTTAATTCCTGTAATGCACAAGCACCTACGCCATCCACTTTAAGGCGCGTAAGCTCCGTACACTTTGATACCTTTAATGCTGTGACACCGCTAACTTCCCCGATTCCCTGCCCATTACCGATAATCTCTATCTCTTTCGCGTCTATCCCTCGAATATATACACTAGCCTGCTTTCCTCCCTTGCTTAAATCAAGCTTGAGCCGATTAAACCCTGTGCTATTATGAATGTCTACATCATTTTTAGCTCGATATAAAGGCGTTACCCGCAAATCCGAAAAACCCTCTATATGACTATCTACAATATTCAGCTCACTGACCGAAGTTAATCCTATAAACTTAAGATTCGCACCCTCTACATGTATGCGTGCGTCTACTCCGTCACAATACCTTTCGTTAAAGATTATCGTTATCGGAGTGTCGCTCTTACTAGACGACCGACTGGTTGTAAGAATAAACTGTTTTAGGCAAGCACACTCGCTCAAATCAAGCACCCGAATCCCTGCGGACTTAAGCGACTTTAACTCTATAAAAACCTTGTTTACCCTATTTGAAAGTTTACATACCCCGCTCTCACAACGATTAAACGAGCGAACCACGGTTACATAATCTCCACTAATCCGCTCATCCTCATACATCGCACAATCTTGACCTGTAAACCGACTGCGAGCCTCCCCTTCAAAATAGTTCGGATTCTCTGAAATTACACGCTTACGCTCCGCTATTTTTTCTAACAAGGCACGATACTTACTGCTATCCCCGACAAACGGTGTCACAAGATAGTTGTCCCGTACAAGTTCATCGAATGATAGCTCTTTCCCAGATGCTTTCCCGTATGCGTCAATCACCTCATACAGAAGTTTACTTCCAATTACCGCATCAATCACGCCTACAATTCGATTCCTGCCCTCGTAGACGAGCACAAGCTCCCCATCTTCACCCTCTCGATAAACAGGCAAGCCGTTTGCCTCAACGCTAAAATCAAGCCCCCCTGTCTTATCCCGCACAAACAGATACTCGGCGCTATCCTTCCCTGCCATATCCCGCTCTATCTCTTCCTGTGTCTTAACCGCTCCCTCTGCGGACAGTTCGGACACAACCAAAAATCCACTACCCTCAACATATGAACACACAAGAAACTTATCTCTCATCTCCCTATCCCCCTTACCTACCAAAAGCCCTGTAAGCCAAAGGAAGAGCCGCTAGGCTATTCATCCCCCTAAAAACGGCTCTCCTCCTCTTTTTGTCCTCTTACTTCCCTTTGCTCCTCTTAAGCCGCGCGTCCAGATACTCACTCAAAGCAAGCTCCGTTATCGCGTTCTTGGAATCCGTGACTCCTTTGCGTACTCGTCAAGTTTACCTAGAACTTCCTCTGGTAAACGCACATTCAAACTCCTAAACTTACCGTCTCTTTTCTCTCTCGCCATGTCTATATCCCTCTTACTTCCCGCTCTTTGCGTTATTACAAGCCGCACAGAGCATCTGCAAGTTACTCTCTACCGTCTTTCCACCGTTTCGCCACGCTACAATGTGGTCACCCTGCATCTCACTATACTCGTAAATCTTAGTAAGACCCTCCTGCGCACAATACGGGCAGTTAGACAAATGCTTCTTCTCGGCTTCCTCTGTCTGACGCTGATAAACCCTACGCTTCATCTGCTCCGAAAAAGCGCGAATCGACAAGTATCTCTCGTCATGCCTCGTTTTCTCGGATAAAACATACGGAATGATTCCCGTCTGCTTCGTTACATCATCGTCCTCTAACAGCTTTGAAACCTCTTTCTTAAGCTCACTTGGATTATACTTCCATGTCTTATGCTTGTTATACAAAGCGCCCCAATCCTGCGCCTCCGTGAGCTTCTTGTCCATATCGGGGAAATACCGCTTTGCCCACGCAATCACCTCTTGGAAATAAAGCCACAACTCGCTCGCGTCCGCGTCATGCTGATGCAAAGCCATATACTGCTCCCCACTTCCTAACCCATCACGGAGAGCTATCCAAGCTAACGCTTTCTCAAGATAATCCTGCCTTATCGGATTTCCCTTGATAAAACCTTCTCCTACCTTTCCTGCTACGCAGTTACGCCGAGAAAAGTAGTTCTTCGCGTCTGAAAGCCAAGTTCCCGTATAAGTTGCGTTAAGAAGCTCTTGCTCTGTAAGTATAGCGCCTGGGATATTTATTCTCTTAAACCATGCAAGTTTCTCTGATTCATTACCCTCACACACATAAACTGACAACTCGTAGTTTAAGATTATCTGCTTCTCATCCTCGGTTAAGTTGTGATAAAACTTCGCGTTACCGTCTATCTTCATAGAGAAACCGCTGTTAATAAACTGACAAATCGAAATCGTTCTCTGCTGTCCGTCAAGCACCTCGTACTTGTCATCCCCGACCTTAGACCAGTACATCACATTCAAAGGATACCCGCAAAGCACCGAATCAATCACCGCATTCCTCTGTGCATCCTTGTAAACAAACTCTCGCTGATATGCGGGACGAATAGATAACTTCCCACTAAAACCAAATACACCGTCCTCGCCGTCATCGGTATAGCCCGCCACAAGCTCCGAAACCTTTAATTTACGCTCTGAAATCTTCATTAAATTCCTCCTTTAACTTTGTCAAAAACTTCAAATAATCCTCCATAACTGAAATCATCTCCTCGTATAAGCGCTTATTTAATTTGAACTGACACCACATATGGAATTTCTCGTAATTAAGCCGCCAAAAATCTGCGTCATCAACCTCTAGTTTACTCTGAATACCTTCTATAAACTCAAATCCTTTTGCTTTACAAAGGTGGTAAATAGTTCTCAAAGAGTCAGTCCCTAGTGCAGAAGTCAAGGACATGGTAATTAAAGTGTTACTTATGAAAATATTCTCCTCCTCAAGCTTGGACTCAATCTCCAAAATACGAATACCTAGCTTGCCTTGTTTGTCACTACAGACCTTAAATCCAAGACAGTTTGTTAGAACCCTATACAGGTCAAATAAACTCTGCCGCTTCCGTCTCTTCCAAGCAGGTAACCTGAAATCAAACTTTGACAACGCCTTGCAGTAATCAGAGTTAATTCGCTCTGAAAGAAAATCTGCTGAAACAAGAATCGAATCAAACGGAGAAATTTTCTTATCGTAACGAGCAAGACTTACAGATGCTGTAGAAAGCATAAGTTCACAAAATAGCTTAAACGGAATATACAGTTCCGCTCCAATAGTAACGGTTTGATTATACCCATCTATAAATCTCACAATATCTACTCTTCCGCTAGTCATATATGAAACTCCAGTATGAGTTAGACTGCAACGCAACTCGTACAAAGCAAGATAGAAAGCTTGTGGGTTAACTGCTCCTTGACCTACATAACTCGCAATACAGGTCTTTTCTAGCCAATGTAAATACAATTCCTTGTCCCTCGGACTTGGCTCCTTACAAGCACTACTATTCTCTTTTACACCTTTATCCTCACCTCTTCCCTTAACTTCTTCTTGCCCTACAACCTCTTTATTGACTTCCTCCATCCTCTTTTTAGCTTCTTCAATAACCCCTTTAGGGACATTATACAAGTCAACATTTTCAAAAACTAACTCTCCGTCTCTGTATAAAGGAAATTCAAGCCTTCCACATATACTAGGCAACTGCAATACAAAAAGTAGGCAATTAAACCGCTCGATACCACCCTTTAGCTCGTCACTCATAATCTTAGCGAGGTACCAATCTGCTACATCCTTAACCCCCAAAGCCACCTCTCTTTACCTCATTAATTGACTAATAAACTGCTCAAACTCCCGCACAATCTTCTTCATCTCCCGATAAACCCCTGCGTCTACCGAAAGCCGATAAACATTAAGATTACCGTCCTTTGCCCGAAAAACCCACATCTTACCGAGTTCCTCTAAACTGTCCCCATCTAGCCCGCCATAATAGGCAATCTCTAAGCTAAGTGTGTCTCGCCGCCTTATGCTATCCTTTGCAAAATGAGACTCCATTTCGTCAAATACCGACAACTGCCAGTGTGCCAGATAGTCATACAGAGCAAACAGCGCTGACTCCCGCTTGCTCTTTCCTCCCCAGAACTCCTCCGCTCGCTTCCGCATATTAACTGCCTCATCTGATAGCTCCGAAATATCTACTACCAGACTATCCGTATCCGTCACGGCTACCTTACTGTTATAACCAAGCGAAAAGCCACCGCTCTGGTTAGTCGAAAATTCCTTAACGCTAACCGAGTCGAGCGCCCCAGTATATAGCGCGTCACACAGATAATAAAGCGGAATATACTGCTTATCCCCCAAGCTTATACCCGAACTCTTTCCCGACAAAAATCTGATATTTTGTAACTTCTTATTTGTCGTCAAAATCCCCTCATGTACTAGATTACACCGAAGCTCATAAACCGCCGAACAGAACTCATTAAAAGTCAAAAACCCGCTACTCCCTTCCACCAGCAAGGCGTGATTCTTCTCAAGCCACTTGATATAAAGCTCTCTATCGCGAGGCTTACCTCCCGAATAAAACTGCTCGTATTTGTCCCTCGGAAAGTCGAGCCTTGAACATATACTCGGCAACTGCAACGCAAACATTAAACAGCTAAACTGTGCGTCATTATCTCCCCTCTCTACTGCGTCTGACAGCTTCATTTGATGTGCTAAGATAATATCTCTAAGCCACATACCTTACTCCTTTCTCCGTATCAAAACTCGACTAAATAGCTCCCGCTCTCCTACTCTTAAATCCTTCCCGTCATTCCCTTTCCGAAAGCCTACTATCTCAAACTGCTCGGGATTATACTGTTTAGAAACGGCAATGGAAGCCCCATTACCCCGAAATAATCTTTTGGTATATCCGCTACCTTGTCCACATTTATTGCGTCAAAGTTACTATACCTTAGATACGCTTCACTGGAAAACTGCGCCCTCAACTCTAAGCGTTTATGCCGCCTTTCGTTATCCAGATTCGTTACCCAAATCCCAAAACCTATGTGCCGAAAAGTTCCGTCTGGACGAATAAACTCTGTTATATCATTTACTCCTACCCAAACTTTATTATCCCGTATAAGCGGAAATATCTGACTATACCCGAGCCAAGGCAACGCCCCGACTATTAAAAATAACTTCCCCTCTGCCGTCAATACTTCTATAAACTCCCTAGCCAAAGAAAACGGAGGATTCGTTACAACTATATCTGCATCCCTTAACAGCTCTCGGCACTCGTCACTTCTAAAATCTCCGTCCCCTTTAAGTGGCTCGGACAAATAAACTCGCACATCTCTATCACACTCTCCTGTATATCTGGCACAGAAGGCTCTGTCCTCTGAAAGATGCGTTGCTGTCAAACTCCGAAGCCCGAGCCTATTAAAATTTAAGTGAAAATATCGAAAGAATGCACTCTCAAGCGGATTATCACAGTTACAGTAAATCCGCTTCCCGACAAACTTAGACTCGTAATATTTTAGCTCCCTCTCTATGTCCGAATACTGTGTATAAAATTCGTCATCCCGAGCATCACGCGCCCTCCGAAGCCTCTCGTTTACGCTCTCATTTTCTGTCACCGACCGCTTTCCTCCGTATCGTTATCCGAGCATAAGGTATCCTCGCGCCCGATTTAGCTCGCTGTTTCGTCCCATCCCAAGCCTCCCGCCCAGCTATCTATTTAAGTTATTTTACCACAAATGCCTCCCTAAAACAACTGAAATCTAATAAACTCCTGCCCTGCGCTGTGACCCTCTACAAGCCACGAGAAGCCCCCTAGAACGCACGGAAACTTTTTAGGCTACAACTTTATAGCCTAAAGACCTTTCGTGCCTAAATTCCTAAAGAACTATCGGGCAGAAACGCACCAGAATCGAAATCGAGTTGAACCGCCGTAACCGACCCCTACCGAGTGGCGACCCCAAAACCTATTAACCGACTTCTCCACTTATCCACAACACCCTACCCCTTACCCGCGCAGACTAGAACAAAGGTTCTCTTGCCCGTTTTCGCCTTAACTCTATTTAGGAATCTCTCAAGCTACCCATGCTACCCTACACCGATAGCTTAAAGACCCTAGACAGCAAAGCCGCCTAATAAACTATCGGGCGAAAACGCACCAGAATCGAATTTAGCAAATGCCGCTCGCCCTGTACCCGATAAACGAGAAGCCACACCCCGAAGAGACCCCCTGTGCTTCCCAGCCCGACATCTGCCTAAAACCCCCTGCTTTCCCCTCTGCCCCGTTACCGCCCGCGCCCCTTAAACCCCCTTGTCCTTCCTCGCCCCTCTCGGCTTCCCCTAAAACAAAAAGAGCGCCCGCTAGGACGCTCCCCTCTCTCTCTTAATCCTCGATATACCGCCGTATCGTTGTTGGCGTTCTGTAAAACGCATTCGATACGATAACGCCATTCCTCGGATTTGACGCATGAACTACCTTGTTGTTGCCGATATACATTGTTACATGTCCGATACAGCCCCGTCCGCTGTCCCAATAAAACAACAAATCCCCTGCTCTTAACTCGCTCTGCGCTATCTCCCTGCCTACCGTAGCCTGCTCTGCCGCTGTCCTCGGCAAACTTATCCCAAACTGCCGATAGATGTTCTGCGTAAACGCCGAACAGTCAATTCCTGTGTCGAAGCTTGTTCCGCCAAACACATACGGGCGACCTAACCACTGCAAGCCATAGTTCGACATCTCCTTCCGAAGCTCTGTCTCACTGTTCGGCGTATACCCGTTACATGTGTCGGGGTCGTCTGGCAAAGTGTAATACTCGCTGTAATTCGGATTCGAGACTTGCGGGACTACGGGCTTTGGAACTTCTATCTTGTCTGCCCCCTTAAACTCTGGCTCGTCTACCCGCGCCTTACTCTTCTCAATATACCCCGTTAGCCCCCTATCTGCCTTTACATACAGATAATCCTCTGACTCCCGAACTATCTTTACCGTGTCGTTCTCTTTTAAGACCGCTAGCGCACTGTCTCCCCCGTCTTTCGTTAGGGTTGCCCCGCCATCCGCAATTATCGTTGCTTCCCTCGGATAAACCGCGCTGTTGTCTATGACATACGCCTCCATGTTGTAGCCCGTTACCACATCCGAGGCTTTTACCCACCCCTCAATGCCGTTCGAGCTTATCTTTATCCACCCGTCCCCGCTGTCATCCGACCGCATTACATCTACTGCCGAACCGACCGCCATCGTTCCTACCGCCCCCGCATTACTGTCGGGCGATGACTTTACCACCAGCTTCCCGTCCGAAATTACAGGCGTTGCCTTCTCTCCGTACTTGGAAGCCTCGTTAAAGTCTATCGTACTGTTCTCTGCGATATTCCCCGCCGCATACGCTGTCACGCTACTAAGCGCCACAAACGCTACTACAGTCGAGGCTACCGCTATGTGCCTAACTACCCTCATGCATCGCAATCCTCCTGTCTAAGTAAATTGTTTCCTTGAGACGCACCTATCCCTCGGCGCACGACAGAGCTATCTAAACTCTCGTCTATAAAATACTCTGCTCGCCGCTTTAACTCCTCGGAATAGCGCTCAATCTCTTCGTCATCTAACTCATACTGCTCTATCTTAAGCGCATCACACGCCTCAAAGAATGTTTTCACCGCGCGAAGCCGTGACAAGTATATGTCTAACACCTTGTCCCGCATCTCATATACCTCGCGCACTCTGTCGGGATTAAACGAGGCGACCGTTACTGTGTCCCCATCTACCGTTGCGTTACCTAAAAGCCCACTATCCGTAAATTCCTGTAACTCGTAGGCTCTCATATAGTATTCACTCCCCGTTATGTCCACGACATGATAGACAGACTCTCCATCCTCTACACTGTCGTCTACTACCACCCCGCCATACCACACATACCCGCTGTCGTAGTCGATACTCGGATATTTCTCCTCACACCCGCTTACCTCGAATACGCCACCCTCACTCATCTTCGCATTTCGCACGCGATTTAACTTAGCATACTCGTAAAGCTTGTCTAGGCTTAAGTCTGAAACACATCCGTCCGCACAGGAATAAACCCTCGCCTTAGTCTCGGACTCCTTCCTTGCATAACCAACAAAATAAAGCATACACCCTATGCACCTCCCAGATTTTCATTACAATGCCAAAAATCTAGGTCGGTATTTTAGAGTGTATGCTTTGCTTCTCTGTTACCTTTAGCTATTCTTCGTTCCAAAGGACATAATATCCTAACCCGTCCCCAAACCGAAGCGTCTTTAGTAAACTCTCTTTCCCTGCCGCCTTATATACCTCCGCTACATTACTCGTTATCTCACCAGACGGAATCTCGTCCCCTGTATAACGAATCATGATTACCTTCTTGCCCTTATCAAGCTCTCCCCGAACCAGATTCTTATACTCTTCTAAATTCGTGGCTACAAGCCCGTTCTTGCTGTAATACTCGTGACTGTTGTCACTTCCACCTATAAACTTGTCGCTTACATACCCGACACTCTTCGCATACTCAGGACTCATATTGTAACAAATCCGCGTTACGCCCGTATTCTTAAAGCAGTTTACCGCGTCTACATAAACGATAGAATCCCCTATCTTTACGCTGTTCCAAGTGTGCCGCCTACCGTACATACAGCCCGTTACTATGTCTGCGTCTACCCCGTTATACCGACACAAATCCTTGAAATACTGCGCATACGCTACCGCATCCCCTCTTCCCTCTGTTACCATAGCGTATATGTCTGACCCCTCCTCATACTGGAAGTTGTCGTTTATATACTTGTAAATAGCGTCCTCTTTGGCTTCTGCGTCCATATCCGATATGCCGTCTATCTTTACCCCAGAAATCGCCTTGTATATCTCTATCTGCCTCTCAAACGCCTTACCCGAATACTCTACCGTTAAACCTGTCCTATCCGCGTTTAACGCTACACGCTCCACTCCGTAGATTAGATTCTGTGATAGTACCCGCGTCAAAGCCCCCCTGTAAGCTATCCGTATCCGTAAACGCAGGATACCCCTTTAGGCTTATCTCTGTCTCATGCGCCTTCAAAGCGCTTATCAAATATTCCTCAAAGCCAGAACTCTCACTCTCTCCCTCGCCCTTACTTACATAGGCGTTTAGATAAACTGACCGTACCGCTCCAAAAAGCTCCTTTTCCCCGTCCTGCTTCACCGCAAGCGGCGACACCGCATCCGCATAAGTCTCGATTCCGTTCTCAATCCTACCCTGCAACGCGCCTCTGTCTCCGACCGCTATCTCAATATACCCCCGAAGCTCTGTCCCAAGCACATGATAGCCGTAATACACATTGCTGTTATACCTTGTCGAATCGTCTATCTCATACTCAATGCTCTGCCGCACTACCCCGCCGTCTAACATCTCTACCCCGACTGAACGCGGCAAATCCTTTGTCTTTGAAACCTCTGAACCGACCTTTAGCGTGTCCCCGCTTATCTTAACAGGCAACATCCCCGCAATATCCGCTATCCCTAGCCGATTACTCTCTGCACTTTCCCTATCCCCGACTACCGCCGAAACCGAATAAACATCGTCCCGCGCTAACCCGTAGTTCTGATACAGCGTAACCTCGTTACTCACTTTCCCAATGCCATGCGACCCGTTTAGAGAAAAATCCCGAAATTCTAGCGGACTGCTCGGAACAGTACATAATTCCCGACCCGACTTATATATCTTATACCCTGTAGCCCCAGCTACCTCACTCCAGATTAGGCTTAACTCCCCGTTATCTGAAATACTGTAGCCAAGCACGGGCTTCTCCGCAATCGAAGCCGTCCGAAACGGAATTACCGTCTTTCCGACCCGAAGGTAATATGCCTTATCTCGTTCCCATTCCCTTACGGGCTGTACCGTATAAAGCACACCGTCCCGATTCTTAGACTCTGCTCCGTCTGGCGTTACAATGATTTCTACTTTTGAATCCTCGGATAAACTACTGTCTGTGAAGCACTCTACTTCTAATGTCTCGTTTGCACGATAAGTGAACTTGGCATCTGGTCGCAAATTATAAATAGGGTACATATTTTTGTCTATGTACCCTACCACATAATCGTTATTCTGTTTACGATACCCTGCGTCTCTGCAACCAGACAAGCCTAGCACCATCGCACCGACAAGCACAGCAAGCGTTAAACGCTCTCTCCGCATATCAGCACCTCCAAGCCTTATCTGGACTTCTTACCAAGGCGCGTAAACTCGGCGTTAATCTCCCGAAGCCCCTCAATCTGCTTGTCCAGATTATCAACCTTTTCCCTTAACTCAACATACTCGTTAGGCGTAAGCGCACAGCCACTCACTGCCTCGCGTAACTCTGTACTAAGACGCTCTAGGCTACGGACACGATAGCTAAGAAGCCGATTCTCTGTCTCAACTACCTTACCGTTTAAGCGGCTCTCTGTGTCTGCCGACAACGCCGCAAGAAGCGCTTCCTCAATCACTGTTCCAGAAAGCCCGCGATACTTTTCGTTAAGCGCCGTAAGAGCCTCGTTCAATACCTCGGTTGCACCTCCCTCTTTGGACAACGCAGAGAAACCCACCGTAGCAAGCGGTGTGTCATAATCCAAAGGCTCTGACTCCGTGCGAACCGTGTCAAAATCCTCAAAATCAAACTCCGCTCCCTTATCTTCTCGCTTTACGGCATCCTTCACCTTGTCAGCGCCGACCTTTGCGACTTCCATCGCGCGATAAACACTGTCTACAAGCTTCTTAAATGCCTCCGACTCTGTAACACTCTCTGCCGCTGTCTCAAGACCTTTCTTACCGACCTCTGCACCGCGCTTTGCTGTCTTTAATGCCTTTCCGACCTTCGCCGCCGCCTTTGACACCATAGCGTCAATCTCTGCGTCACTGTCACACGCCTTAGAGGTATCCTCTTTCTGCTTTGCGTCTGCATGACCCGCCGCCTCAAAAAGACCCGATAGAAGCTCTGCAATGTGCTTTGCCGCATCCTCGTCACTCATGCCTTTATCGGTTGCCTTTTCCTCGGATTCCGCATCCTCTTCATCGTCCAAATACGAGTCAAGGAACAAGTCATCCGTATCATCCGAAGTCTCAAAATCCTTACCCGATAAACTACCTACATCCCCAAAAAGGTCACGGTCGTTCTCCTCAAACCCGCCTGTCCGCTTCTTTTTACCCATTCTCACTCCTCCTCTGGATTCGCAAACAGACTGTCGTCATCATCAAGACCCTCGACCTCTTCACCATCCTCGATGTCTAAGTCGAGATTCAAGCTGTCCAGCCCGTCTGCCTCGTTCTTTCCGTCCTTGTCGCCGTGGTTAAACCTGTTAATTGCATCCATTCTCTTATCCTCCGAATTTCTCACCTATAATATTTTCTAACTCTGTAGCTAATTCGCTATCAAAGCTCGAAACCGTAATATTAAGCTCCTTGTTCGGCTCAAGGCTCATTATACCGAGCAAAGACTTTCCGTCTACCGTTACCTTAGACCGCTGTTCGCCGAGGTAAACATCCACTGTGCATTCCTCGTACTTTCCAGACCCGACTAAATCCACAAAATCCCTGCAATCCGCAAGCGTCCGTAACCGTATCGTTACCATCCCGTCTACCTCGCTTTCTATTGTCTTAAATTAAACGCTCTTCCTCATACTGTCGTAACTGCTTCATTACGCCACGCAACTTATCCGAAAGTTTCTTCCTCTCGGACTCCTCACACTCTGAAAGCGCTTCCTCAAGCTCCTCTCGCAAATGCTGTAACTCACGATAACTCTTCTGCATATCTCTCCTTTTCTTAGTTTACTGTGCAAAACCGCTATGGTTTTATTGGCGGTTATTCGTTTGGTCTCCATAACGAAAGCTTTATGTCAATAATATCTGTAAAATCGTAGCTATCCAATCTGCGAAGATGATACACACCATCAAAGAGCCAACCGTGGCTATCTTTATGCCAGAAGGATTGAGTGATACAACCATTCTCATCCGCCGTATGCGTTACCTCGTCAAGAAGATAAGTAGCATTAGGCGTTAAATTTGATATTGTAAACACTACTTTGCGTGCGCCAAGACACACAGAGGAAGAAATCTCATATAACTTACCGTTGTCTTGGTAACGCTCATGTAAACGGAACTGAACACGACTTCCATTATCCAAAACGCCCACAAACCGATACTTCTCGCTCCCCGTAAAGGGACTATCGGATAAACATACACTATCCGAATCCCACCACGCCGAATACAGACCTCCCAGCTCGCAACAATGCGTTGTTTCCTTCAACTCCTTCAAACCACTGTTTGTAATCTGAAAAATCCTAGCGAAACCTCTTGTTCTTGTAGCCAACGAAATTTCTTTCACAGTCACCTTCGGCGCTACTATCTCACCGTTCTCTAACGCGGCTAGATATGCTTCCTCGCTAAGTTGCTTTCTGCGCTCACTTGGCTTAAATGCGTTCACATTAAAGTTTCTAAACCACGGGAAACTCTTATTCAAAATCAGATAAGACAGTACTGCTAGAAGAATCAAAATAATCAGAAGAATCCCTAATTTACCGATTACTCCCAAAACTGATAGCAAACCGCCCACTCCTTACCCCCTTTTCCCGATTGCGGGAATGATAAACCGTAGCGTCCGCACCTTTTTCGTACCGTCTACTCGATACAAAGTAAACTTCTGCCCGCTACTTAACCCGTAGTTATCTAGCTTTAATACGGCTGTCGCTGTGCCGTCTGACAAAACATCTACAGGACTATCGTTTAACAGATACTTGCTATCAGTACTTAGACCACCGAGAGACAGCTCAATCTCCGAAACACCTAAATCAGATACACCAAACTCACCAGACAGCTTGGCTTTCTTTAATGTATAAGTCGCAGAACCACCGTCATAGGCTACAGCTAAGTCTATCTGCCGTAACGCCCCGTCCACGCTAAACGACTCCTTTAGAAAACGGTCGCCGTTATTCTTAACTGCGTTATTGTCGTCTATCTCATGCAGTATACCGCTTAAACGATAACTCTCAATTACTCTACCGTCTGATAGCGTATTACTCGGAAGAAGCGCTATGTCATCGTTCCCTGTCTCCCCAGTAGGCGCTGTATCCACCACACGACTTACCGTAACTCCCATAAAACGCGCACCGATAGCTACATTATGCGCGTTTAGATACCGTATACCGCCTATCGCTATGACAACCGAAAGCACTACCGCCGTTAAACCGATTAACTTAACCCGTCTGCACTCCCGACCCCGAAACTCGTCGTCTACCCGTCTGAAAATCTCGGCTTTCTCTTCTTCTGTGAGACCCTTATGCATGCCTACGCTTGACTTACTCTTGCTTATACCTTTTGTCTCGCCAGCTCGCCGTAAAAGCCCTGAGTAATCTATTAAACTCATCCCTGCCCCCTTATATGCGCGGGAAATTCCAGATAAATCCCTTGATATGTGCCTCTGGGATTATAAATGTCATCTCCGTCTTTGCCTTCTTCTCACTGTCTAAGCTCATTAGGCTGTACCGCGTAACACGCCCGAAAGTGTCTGGATTTTCAAAACCCCTATCTATCGTGCTAAATGATACCTCTGCCGTTCCGTCTGCCCCCGCAGTAAACGGGACTCCCGCCATCGCGTAACTCTTCTCGGGAACTAAGCCTCTAAACCGAACTGTTACCTCGGATACGCCTAAGTCTCTGCCGTTTGAAGCCTTCGCTGTAATCCGATAGCCGTTTCTTGAATAACTATACCGCGCGTTTACCTTTACCGAAAATCGCTTTCCCTTGCTATTCGTGACGGCAAACTCTGCCTCTTTGTCTAAGCTGTCCTCTACATACTCTTGAAGCGTAACAGGAACGCTATAAAGATACCGTATCTGCTTTACAAGCTGTGAATGGCTGTGGTAGGAAGTATCTCCGTCTTTATCTGTGCTACTGCTCGTATAGTTACTGACATAACTCCTATCCCACTTGTCCATTGATAGACCAAGAAACGAATCCCCAGAAGAAGCCGAGTAAACTCCCTCTTTCCGCACTGCAAAAGCGACCCGCACGGAAATTATGTCTGCCTTTATGTCGCTCCCGTCCTACGCCTCTTTTGCAACCGCCTCGGCTCTTAAATACTCCTGCTCTGCCTTGTCACGGACGATTGAACTCACCGCAAACCCGACAAGCCCAATAGCCACTACACCGACCACTATCTTTGCGACCAGACCCCTGCCAAGTCTCATCTCTTTCCCCCTTACAGCTTTATAACCTCTATCCCGCTACCTAGCGCCTCGTAATGCCGCATAAGTGCTTGCTCGATACGCGAAAATGTCTCATCTTCGCTTATCTTACAATCCCCCAAGCCCTCGCTATCCAAAAGCACATAAACCCGAACGCGCTTATCTCCGTAACAGTAAACCGCATATCCGATACTCTTTAACTGATAGGCGTTATGCTCGTGAAGAACTATCTCCGAAATTCCAGATTCGCCGCTTGAAAAGTCTACCGAAAGGTCAAGGCGCTCTTTTCTAAGCCGCTTATAAAGCTCCATCATGCCCTCTTCGTAGCGTTTTGCCGCCCCAGATAAGCTAGTACTACCGAGTTTATATAAAACTTCGCCTTCGTCTATCTTTTGCTCCCCAATGCGACCATATTCTTCTCTTCTTACCGTTCGCTCGCCGTACTTCACTCTAACAACCGTAAAGCTATCCCCGACAAACCCGACACGACTCGGCAAGTATTGCCCGTTCCCGCTAGTCCGATAGTCATACGGGTTACTCTCGTAGCCGTAAGCCTCGAGCCATGCGTCAGATACATCCGTTACTTTCGGTGGACGGCGCTTCTTCGCCTCATAGTCGGAAATCCGCGCATTCCCCTTTGCCGCTCGCTTTACTTGGGCAAACGCCTCTTTCGATACCAGCTCGCTATCCTTCGGGACTAGCCTATAACGCATCAGCATTAGCATACAGTTAAACTGTGTCTCGGCGTCCCCGCTCTCCTCTGCCGCATGATACTTCTCCGTAAGCTCCGAAAGAAGTTCTTCCCGCTTTGCGCGATACTCCGTAGCGTATTCATTCCAGACTCGCATGACCTATACCCCCTTGCCAACTAATATAGCATAATTTGGTAGAAAATCAAGCATTTTACTACAATTTAATTTTCTATGCTTGGCTAGTCAAGGCTTAAAAAATCTTTACCGTAGACGGGAGGCTAGCGTAAACAGTAAACCCTCTGTCACACACGATTTCTGCCCGCTTAATCTCTTTCTCGACTGTCGTAGCTTTGTCTGCCACAAGACTAACCGCGCTAAATTGCTCACTCCCGAAACGAATAAACCGAGCATTGTCTATACTAAAAGGCATAAGCAGGAGTTCTCCAGAGTCTAAGTTAAAGGTATCTAATATATTCTCGACATCAACAGTAGCCCCACAGAACAAGCCCCAGTCAAGCGCTTTCTTCTTTCCTTTTACTGCTATCCTGCACCAAATCAGCCTTGCATCGTAAAACATACCATTCGTATAGCACGGAAGCTCTATCTTACAGCTTATAAACTCTGTCCCACTGAACAAAAACGAATCTTCGCTACCCGCTTTAACACGAACTGTCGTATCTGCAAAGGTTACACCTATAAACGCTCTTGTCTCTGCTTTACACGCTATATCTACCCCAACTGCCAAAGAAATATGCGCTCCATTAAGCGCGTCCTCACGCAAAACGACCTTTTCATTGCTAAAAATCGACCTAATAACCCCAGAATAGCTGTCCGTCCGAAGCAAATCCTTTGTCGTAAGCGCACGCGTTCCGATATATAACGGCGTTTCCCTTGGAAGAATCTCTATACTCCCAATACTCAATCCATAAAACAAATACGGCGGCAACTCCTTACACTTCTCTGTAATTACTACCCGCTCTATCGAACCGCTAAACGGGGACTCCTCGTCTAAAGTCGCAATTTCGCCGTCTAAAATAAGCTCTGTTAAACTTCCGTATATGCTATGACCGCACAACCTAAGACCATCCCCGAGCGTAAGCCGAGCGCTATCAAACATACCAAAATTTATTCCGTCTCTGTCAATCACGCCACCTACGCTCGAATAAAGTCGCAACTCTACAGACGAGTCTGTTCCAGAGAGCGTAATCCCGTATGTACAAATCCTCTTTACATTGATAGACAACTCCGAGAAGTCAGTTACCGTAATATTACCCGTAATCTTAACAGGGCGTTCAAAATAACATGCACCATCGAAAGAAACACTGTGATTAACCCCTGCAATCTCTTCAATGCAAAGTTTCTCTCCTACTACCGTTAAACCAGTAAACCCGTCACCCAGCACCCGCTTTATCCCGTCTCCGACTAGGACACGCCGCCCCCTAAACTCCCTACTTCCCTCAAGTGTCTCAATCCCGTCTATCTTCGGAATTACTACCGTTCCACTACCGTTACATACACTAATCGTCTTTCTTACAATGTCGAGATTAACCGCGTCTGACCCTCTAAGCATAAACTCGCCTCGGATGCGATTCTTAAATGATGCAAGCTCCGCATAAACCCCCGCTGTGGCAGGAAGCGTAAGTGCAAAATAGTGAGGATTCATGTACCGGTCAAAAATAGCGTGTATCTCGCCATAATCAATCTCGGATTTCTTTCTAAGATAGTTAAGCGTGCCATCATAAGACACCTCCAGAAGCCACGCATACTCTGTATCTATGAAGTCTGCAATCCCGCAATAACCCGCCTCTCCCGCACAGTACAGTGTAACAATATCTGCACAGTCGTATTTGCTAAACCCGAGAGCCGCTAACTCGCTCTCATAAACCTCGTCTACCGAAAGCGTCTCCGTGTCTGCTACCACATACCTCTCTACTTTGTCCTCGGTAATCCGAGCTACTACTTTTCTCATCTCCCTCATCCCCCGCGCGTCACTCCAAAACCACCGCTATCTTTCCCTTTGATACAACCACCTTTAGGCGCTTTGATAAACTTATCTGCCGAGTCCTGCCATCTGTAAGCGGACTATCCAGTAGCTTATCTACCATTGCTGTCTTAAAGCTAAACTGCGCCGTATTAAGCACCTCTCGTACTGCTCTAAGCAGTACCCGCTTCACTATCGACCTATCCTCACCTAAAAGACCCAGACTAAACTCGCGCCCTTTCCTGTCAGCGCTAATTAGATACTTCTGATATGCCCTATCCGTAAGCCGATTAAGTGTCTCACTGTCCTCCGAAAACGACTGTATGCTACTTAAAAGCGTATTCACGATATTCGGATTCAAACTCCTCTCGATATACGGGATTAACTCAAGCCTAACTTTGTTCCTCGTATACTCTACCTCTAGGTTTGTCGGGTCTACGCTATACGGCACTCCGTTCCCCTTAACATAGGCTTCTATCTCTTTCCGACTTATCCCAACCAGAGGACGAACTACCCGACCGTTTACCTCTCTTATCCCACATAAACCGTCTACCGAAGCCCCACGGATTAAGTGCATAAGCACTGTCTCTACGGAATCATTTGCATTCGCCCCAGTCAGAATCTTATACGACCCGTAACACGACCCTACCTCGTTAAAAAACCGATACCGAAGCTCTCTCCCGACAAGCTCTGCTGACTTTCCTGTTTCCCCTACAATACTCGGCACATCTACCCGCCGATAAAAGAAGGGTATCCCGTATTTATCACAATACCCCTTTACCAAAAGCATATCCCGCTCTGCACTGCCGTCCGTCCTCACCCCATGATGCAAGTGACAAACAACTATCTTCCCGACCCGCCTCCGTATCTGCCGCACAATGTCCAATAAACACATGCTATCCGCACCACCAGATACAGCAACGACCAGTACATCCTCTGCACTGGTCGCTTTGTCAAGGCTCTGTTTTACCGCTGAAAATACTCTATTCGTAATCACTGCGCTCTTAGTCCCCGTAGTTCGCACTGCAATAGTCAAACAGCGCCGCGCTCACAAACTCATCAATCGTTACTTCCTGCTCCTCTGCACACTCTATGAGCGCCCGCAGAAGGCTCTTCTTTAGCGTAACCGTGATTTCTACATCACTGTCCTCGTCTTTAAGCTCCAAATATCGGTCAACCACCGCACGGAAGCCGTCCTGCAACTCACTCACGGAACTACCCGCAAACTCAAGCTCTGCATCCTCTATATCCATCACTCGACCGATAAACTTGCCGTCCTCTTCCGAATACTTTACTTCGCACACAAAGCCCTTGTAACTCATATCTCCCTGTCTCTCGCTCATCTCTACCTCCTCAATCCCCTATACAAACAAAAGGGGCTATCGCAGTCATAAGGGGTAAACAACCACGATAGCCGACTGCCCACAGTAGGATTTGAACCTACACGGTTTCCCACTGGAACCTAAATCCAGCGTGTCTGCCTATTCCACCATGCGGGCGTAAGCCGCAAATCGGACTCGAACCGATAACCTTTTGATTACAAATCAAATGCACTGCCATTGTGCTATCACGGCAAAAACCATAACGCCTTACGGCGCGTTAATAACCAATCACATCCCGCTCTACAGCTTCAATATTCTTCTCTGGAATATTTGCTACGGCTATCCGATAAACTGCATTCTTCCTAGGATTCACAATCCCAAGATACTTTACCTTCTCAAATATCTCACGATGCTTGCTGTGCAATCCCATTCTCCAGTACATAAGAGTCTGCAATGTCCATTCCTTAATTGGCTCTCTTACAGACACCTTAAGCTCCCAGAGCGTATCAGGTGTAACAAAATCTCCGTTCCCCAATCCTACAGTGCTTGTATAACCACCATTAAATGCGAATTCAGTCAACACGGGAGCGCCGTAAACATCGAAGAGATGCAAATTCCGCTTCACCATGATAGCAACATTTGAACAAGTATACAGGTCTGCGTCAACGAGCATTACTGATTTATAGCCAGCCATCCCCGCCTGTACGCACACATCAAAAGCGCAAACTTTAATTACGGACTCTATCGTAGTTAAGCTTAAGTCCCTACTTATCTTGCCGAAAAGCTCTCTTCCGTACTCGGCGTCATCAGTAAATCCATTAGATTCACAAATCCCTATGCCACACCTTGAAATCGTAAACACCTCTTCTTTGGAAGCGCCCAACATATAGCAGGTGAGATAGTCTACCGCCAAACCAATCAAAACTGGATGCACACTCTCCTTCGGTAACTCCGAAACGCCATCCTCACATAAAACCGACTTCGTAAGCGACTTAGGATTAATAAACCCGCCCCAAGGCTGTGCTACCTGTTTGATTCGCTGTGTTACACTGCACCCAAACAATCCCATAAACTACCCCCTTACCGCAAATGAGGCTGATAGGACTCGAACCTACCGTCTACAGATTAGGAATCTGTCGCTTTATCCAGATAAGCTACAGCCTCAAAACTGACAGTGCCCGCCTTCTCCGCTGTCCCCGCAAACTCTTTATGCCTTTCGGCTTCCGCACTTACAATGCGGCTGTCTGCGGTGTCTAGGCGCGTGTGCAACGCCTAAACTTTTCCATGAGCGCTTTGCGCTCACACGAGGCAAGTAACCTTCGTCCTACAGGGAGATGCTCAACTGCTTTGCGCTGATACATCTATATAGGACTGTTTAATACTGCCAGCTCACTCCCAAAGCACACACTTAGGGAAATAAACAGCAGAACGGAGAGAAAGGGGCTTGAACCCTTGCGCCACTTTCGCGACCTAACAGGTTAGCAACCTGTCCTCTTCACCAACTTGAGTATCTCTCCATATGAGGGTCGCCATCCCTCTGGTAAACACTGCGTCCCAAGCCACAGAGCTTACTTTTCCGCTTATCATGCCCGAAATAAGCGAAAGGCTGTTTCCAAAAAGAAGGAGGTTAGAGGTGAACCAGCAAAAACACCTCTAGCGGAGAAGGAGGGATTTGAACCCTCGCACCGCTTTCACGACCTAGCGATTTTCAAGACCGCTCTCTTAAGCCACTTGAGTACCTCTCCACATCGAAAGCCTATAACTCTGCCTACCTAATGATTTGAACTTCGGCTCTCCCCGACATCGCAAGGACTGGAGCATTCGCCTCGCTTAGACGGAAGTTCTACTTATGATGCCTGCATCCTGCTCCACGGAACGATACTTAGGGCATCTATGGCACAAGCAGTGCTGACGGTCGGATTTGAACCGACATGGCTCGAAGCCAGCGGATTTTAAGTCCGCCGTGTCTACCTATTCCACCACGACAGCAGATAAACTTCTTTAGACCGCAAGGTCTAGCGCTTTGTGTAGGAATCGAACCCACGACCACAGTATCTATTGACTGGCTCTCCCAACTGAGCTAACAAAGCGTAGGATACAAGCACTAGGCTTGTACCCCGTAACTGTGAAGCCCAACCAAACCTCACAGTTACGAGCAGGCGCGTAGGAGTCGAACCTACATGGCAAAATGCCGTCTTTCCGCTTAAACGAACGCCTTACCAGTAAAAAGTAACCGAACGATAAATAAATTTTGCCCGACCTTCGGGCAAATTGTGCAGGCGGGAGTCGAACCCGCATCGGACTACGCCTAGCTCTAGCCGTTAAGCTACCGCACAACCAAGCACCAGCAGGTACCAGAAAGGATTCACCGTAGCAGATATGGAGTATCACGGAACTACGGCTATACGACAGGAAAGGAGTCGAACCTCTCTCCGCGATTAAAGTGTATTCTATCTGCTTTAAGCGCATTCCCGTAAACTACTGTCGTCTGAAACTCTAGTGGAAAGGGCGGGACTCGAACCCGCAACCGTTCGGTTATGAGCCGAATGCTCTCACCTATTGAGCCACCTTTCCTTGGGGGAGTGCGGAGCGCTGTCTAGCTTGGCAGGTGTTTTGCAAGACAACGACCGCACAGGACGGGCGGGGGATTTGAACCCCCTACCGCGCCTTACCGCGCCCGTAAATCCATCTCCTCGGAGTTGTGTGTCGGTGAGCCTTACTCAAGCCAACGGGGGAAATTCCGAGGGACGGAAGAAGCCAGACGGGACTCGAACCCGTGTCTCAAAGCGTTTTACCGTTAAACTACTGACTTCCAACAATTTGATTGAAAGGTTCCGCTAAAGCACTGTTCACGGATGCTCTAGCGAATCGGATACCTAGGACTTGCACCTAGCGGCGACCGTATATCGCGTATCCGAGGTGAGTGGTACAATGCACTCACCGCTCTGCTTGTTGGAGATGAGGAAAATGTTCGCTGACCTAAGTCAGCTAATGTGACGGGCGAGGCTCGAACCCGCTCCTACGCCTTAGCGTCATGCTCCCTCTACACTACCGCCACACCGTCTATCCGTCTGGAAAATCCCACATTGTAAGGAGGCAAAGTGGCTTACCGTACATCCCCATACGGTAAATCGGAATGACAGGACTTGAACCTGCAACATCTTGCTCCCAAAGCAAGCGCTCTACCACTTGAGCCACATCCCGTTATCTACGGCGCTTAACGCTCGGTTAAACGCCGTGCATCCCGCAGAACCGCCTGTTCTGCTTAGGGGATAACACTTATCCCCGTTCCTAAGTGGTCTTGAGATGCGCAAAGCCTGTAAGCCGCAACTAGACTTACTCTAGCTCAATTTTAGAGTTTCAACCCAATGTCTTGCGGCTAACCTAGTTCCACTCTGACTCACCTTGTTTCGACCGTAGCCACACAACAAGACTTATTATCAAAGCTTCTGGCAAACTTTGTCCTACAGGGAAATGCTCAACTGTCTTGCGTTGATACATCTGTATAGGATTGACTTGCCACATGGCGATTCAACCGCTCCCGCCTCTCTCTTAACCACAACCATAGTCTAGCAGATTGATTACTACCTGTCAACTGTTTCTGCAAGAAAATTTTTCCCGTGACTTACTTCCCCGCTCGCGCGTCCACGACACTCTTTATCGGGCGCTTCACATACAAAATCAGCTCTGTCTCCAAGGAACTTCCCTCCGCTCTTACAAGCCGAACCGAATACAAATCTGGAAACTCCTTATCCACATACCCGTAGTCGGGAACGGTAAACTCCCCAACCGCTGTTCCATCCCCCGCTACATCAAGGCTCTTGTCGCCAAAAGCATAGCTCTTTCCATACTCCAAGCCACTAAACCGCACTGTGCCACCAGCGATTCCAAGCGACTCCGAAGCACCGTTATTAAAGCTAGCCATCGCGTTCAGAACATACTTATTCCCACCATTTGTAGCAGGAGATGAAAGGTTCACACTGCAATTCGCGGATAGGTTATCAAACAGAAAGCCGCAGGACAAAATACTCCCTGCCTTTGTGCTATCCACTGGGAACTGTCATAGGATAAGCATACCAACTCAAATTAGTGCCACCGTCACGCGCAACATTCCCGCTCTGAATCGGACTCACACTCTCTGCGCTCCCGCTGGAAGAATAGTTACAAGAGACTGTAGAACCAACAGAATAACCCGTAACTGTCAGAGAATCGAAGTCAATTCTAGCGTTACTACTCTGTATTACTTCGGTGACAGACGCTTTTGGCTCTTTAGGTATGAAGTTTGGCTTATCTACTACCATACCTCCACCCGAAAAACTCCATATAAATAAACCTGTAGTCGCAACCAATATTGCCCCAAGAGATAATATACCAACGGTGGCAGAGCGAATAACATCAACCATTACCAAAGAAAGAATAGAAATCAACACTAGGAAACAAAATGCCACACCCCAGAAAACAGGAGCATAAGTCTCTGCTGTTAAAACCACAATTCCACCTCCAAACTCTCGCCCTTACTTCACTTCTGCACGCTTAACACAAACAGCCGTTAAACCCTTCTGCTCCCCATCGGCAACTTCTAGCAACGGAATTGCGTACGCATTATCCTCACCAGCCTTTCGGTACCCGTAATGCGGAACATCAAACTCTGCAACTGCCGTTCCATCTTCCCCCACATCCAAGCGCTTACCGTCAAATACATAAGCCTTTCCAGACCTAAGACCGCTAAACCTAACACGACAGCTTGCGATTCCTAAAACCTCCTCGTCTCTGTCAGAGTCAACTTGCGCATAAAGCACAGGTAGCCCCCAGTCATAGCGTAGATACACGCCGCAATCAGCAGGCTTATTGTCATAAAGCAAACCACACTTAACTATTCTACCTATTCTACCTTCCCGCATCTCTCCTACCACCAGAGGAAAAGACGGATAAGCATACACATCCTGCCTAAACAAACCGTGCTTAATATCGTCCAACTTCGGCGCAGACGATTCAACACTATCCCCGTATATCCAACTACAGGAAACAGATGAGCCTATTGAGCATTTGGAAAGCGTGACATTTTCAAACTCAACCTTTATATCTTTTGAAACTTTCTCTGTAACCCCAAGACTGGCTAGATAAGCCTTTGGAATTCCAGATATATAACTCACAGCTAATAGAGCAAAGACGGTTACCCAAAAGATAGCACCAACACAACTGCGCTGACTTTTATAGTCGCGTCTGTGGCGATAAAAAAGCAATCGTTTGATGCGTTGCAAAAAATTCATAGCCCATCTCCAATCAAGTTATCACCCAGTAACCCGCCGTCAAACCCAAATAGCTACTCCTTTGACACCAACCTCTAATAGACTAGTCTGCTCCCCTGCGTTAATTTCCAGTAATGGTATATAATAAACATCTCCGCTACCGTCTGTTGAATTAAACTCTCCTACCGCTGTGCCGTCCTCTTGTACATCCAATCGCTTACCGTCAAACACATAGTTCTTCCCGTAAGTCAAGCCACTAAACCGAACACTCCCACCAGCTATGCCTAAATCTTCCTCTGAACACTCGAATTTAGCTTTAGCAGAAATCGTATTATCACTGTCCAGATAAACACTACAATCCGCTGGCTTATTATTCACAAGAAGAGCGCAACCAGCTATCTTAGAACCGCTATTACTGTCCGTTACCGCTAAAGGAAAGGACGGATAGGAATACACCGTATGGTCGGAAAATGTACCACCTGTCTTAACAATTGGCTCTGGACTCGCTACAGTATCTCCATACATCCAACTACAGCTAACTGGCTGGTATGAAGAGTAATAGCAAACTGTTACCGACTCAAAACTCACCCCCACGGAACTTGTTGGCTTGATATGCCGATTACAGGGTTGCTTAAACAATCCACAAAACCAGAACATGAAGCAACCAAATGCAAGCATCGAAAAGATAGCTAAAATTATTCTAATGGTTTCCCTAATCTGTTCGAAATGACACCGATACCACTTCTTAAACAACTCTATCCCCCCTCATCACATGCCATCAGAACTCTGCTATATCTTAAAACCCAACTACAGTGACTCCCCGTATATACCGAATTTCTTCTAAACTAGCCTGTCCAACGCTGTATATATAAAGACAAGCTATAACCGCACAAATAGTTACCACGATGATACTGCGAAGTTTCGCAGTATCATACAAATAAAGTCGAATCCTGTAACGGCAAATATCGCTTCTGATGCGCTGAATAAACCGTCTAACTTCCCTCATCTAAGCATCGACCTCACCAGCTCAACAGGCGCTTCCCCGAAGCTCGGAAACAAGACGGTAATACCCCACAAAATGAACAGAACTCCAAAACCGACAAACCGCTCGGCAGGAACTTCCTTCTCCTTCAGCGCGGTAAAGAGCATACACAGACTCGCAATACAGAGCATTACCGAGAAAATCATCTCCCACTCCCCCTTAATGTGCCATCTCGATGCTAAACTCAATCTCTTTCTCTACCGTGCCACTATCCAACAGCCGCACAAGGCTAAGATAATGATAGCCATGCCGTGAAAGTGTACCATCCCTGTTAAAACCTACTCCACCGCAAGGCGTAAGAACACTCGCTACTGCACTTCCATCCTCCGAAACACTCAATTCCTGTCCCGCAAACACATACCTAGCTCCCACTGTTAAACCGCTAAACTTTAGCGTAAACCCGTAAATGCCTGTGTCGAGCGGAGTGTTACCCCCGCTAATCAAGCGGTATTCTGTCTTTCTGCGATTTGAACTTGCCTTAAAGCCTACATTTACTGTATCTCCGCTCGGGGACAGCAAGTTAAACCCTGCGTTCCAGTTCCCCTTCGCGTCCTGTGTCGGAACAACATCTACATAGCACGGAAACAGTGTGCTGTTTGAGTAATACTTATAATTGCCATACTTGCCGTTATGCCAAATACTCCCCTCCTGCTCTAACTGATACGAAATCACATCCCCTGCCTTTAATCCGCTATTCTCTCCGCTCGCAGAAAGCAGTGTCCCGCCTATCGGGGTCGTATCGTAAAGACAAGGCGAAGCCGACAGAAACTCCACTCCTATCGGGCTAATCTCACCTGTCCTATCCTTTAGCTCTTCATGGACAACCAAACCCCCACATAAAAGCAGAGCCAGCAGAAGCCCAGTCCCCACAACAATTACATCGTCTATCATCCCTCTGTTGTACATTTTCTATCTCCCCCAAGCCTTTATACTTTAGCTATGGGATAATCATAACAGGCTAATAGAAGTCTGTCAACAGATTTAGTACAAAAGGAGCGAGCGCCCCTTACACATCTACCCGACCGCAATAAACATTAAACCTTAACTCAAAAGCCTCGTTTCCCTGTTCGTCTATGCTTACTAAATCGACCCGATAAACCTCTTGGTCTCCAAGCTCACGATAGTAAACACCGTAATTCGGAATCTCTATCACGCACTCATGCTCCCTACTGTCTGCCGTGAACTGATACCCTCCGAGAATATAAGTCTTTCCGACCGTGAGGTTCTTAAGCCTAATATTTACCCGAGATACACCGCACTCAATGTCATGCGCGCTTCCATGCCCTGTCTTTGCTACCGACAAGATGCTATATTCACGATATGCTAAATCATACTTCGCGGAAAACAAAAACCTCTCTATACTGCCGTTAGGCAAAATTACATTGCACTCCGCTCCGCAATCTGGATTTACCAGACTTCCACCGTCATTCGCGTACGCACCCACAGGTATATTAAAGCTATAAAGATACCTAGTAGATGTTACATTCTCGCTAGTCGTAGGCGTATTACTGCCACTCAAAACCCAGCCTGTCCCAATCTTGCCACCCGAACCGATATACCATCCGTAACCTGTCCCAGACACAAGCCCTACCCCAAGCTTTCCGTCCGACTTCCCGTAAACACCGACACCAGCGTTACCGTGTCCTCGATGCACTACACTATAATTCCGAACAACAGGCGTAATCTTTGGCGTATAAACCTCGCCGTCAAACTGCACTTTCAGTCCTTCAAGCCTATCTTTCGACCAGTAGGAAACCCGTGCAGACTCTATCACCCCCTTACCCTCGAAAGGTCGCCTTTTAAGTTTGCCGAAGCCTCTTTCTTCTCCCAATGCGTGACAAATCCAGCTATTACAAAGGTCAGCACAAGCGCAACTACAATGCTACCGAACATAGCTATGCTAAACTCGTCTGCATCCGTTAGTTCTCTCTTCATCTCTTCCAGTCTATGTCCCCTAATGACACATTAAACGCTAGCTCCTCTTTAAGCGCACCGCTATCGTCTATACTATGCAACAGCACACGATAAGAAGAATCTTCGTTAAACAGATAAGAGCGCAATCCGTAGTTTGGTATGTCTATACTGCAATCCCGCTCCCCGCTGTCATCTGCAATAAACTCTTGGCTACCGAGCAGATACCGTTTGCCAGACACCAAGTTATGCAACTTAAATTTTATCTTTGAAACACCCATATCCTCACTCGTAATACGAACGCCACTATAGCCAGAAAAAGCGCAGATATTATAGGTATTGTCGTAGTCAGAGTAAGTAGCTGAAAAGACAAACTTCTTAACTTCCCCAGAGGGCAGAATCACCTCACACTCTGCTCTCCCGTTTTCCGATAAACTGTACTCGTCCAAATAGGAACTCACAGGAACTATCCAACTATACACATACCGCGTAGACTTTACGGGCGTCTCCACGCGCTCTTTCCTAGTAGAAGAACTACTGTAAATGTATACCTGCCCACTTAACGGATTGACAGCAACTCCCTGCCGATACCTAACATATGAAACATCCAAATACTCCCGTGTCCATTCCTCTATCAAAGGCTCTGCTATCTCTGCTCCGTACTTTACTTTCAGTGCGTCTAAACGGTCTTTCGTCCAATAATTTACAGTCGCACGGTCAAACACAGCGTATACCCGCGTAGCGTCTGAACCACTACCCCTTGAAGATTGAAACCCATCCAAGGCAGTAGACGAAATCCACCATGACAACAGAACAAGCACAACTACAAAAACTATAACAGAGATAATCCCTACTACCTCTGATTCCGAAGATTTATTATCGTTGCCCAAACTAACCCCCCCTTCCCGCTAATTTTGCAGATAAACTAGTCAACCAGCTCTCGCTTTCACTAAGCCTACTTCTGCCGAAACCTAATCAGAAGCCGCGCATACTTCTTTACCCCACATACTAATGTGTCTTTTGGCGAGTTCATACACCCGCAAATCGCCATTGACCTAGGGTAAAACAATTCTATCGGCTCGATTTTCTCCTTATCGTGATTCTCGCGTAAGTAATCTTCCCACCTATTCTGCCTTCCTCGTTTTTTATCATCCCCGCAATCGCTGTCGTACAAGGATACGAAAGTACGGTTGAACTCTCTCTCTCTCTCTCTCTCGTAAATACTAGGTCTTTCCCGTCATCGCCTTTACGAAATGCCACAATCTCAAACTGCTCTGGATTATACTTGTCGAGAAATGTGATAGGAACTCCCATAACTCCATCATAATCCATAGGTATATCTGCTACCTTGTCTACATTGATTGCATCGTAATTATCGTACTTCGGAAATTCCTCTGGACTGTAATGCTTATAGAGAATAAGGTTGTCGTGACGCTTCTGGATGTCTAGGTTGGTAAAAGTCGAAATTGCAGGCACTTTCCCGTACTTCATTCCGTCATTCATCTGTGCCGTTACCTTCTCATCGTACCGATAGCCGTCTCCTACTCCGAAGATACAAGTCTTATTCGACAAATATCCAAGCCATAACTTATCCTCACGAATCAACGGAAAGAACTCCTTATATGTCACAGCATTGTTATTTCCCCACACAATAAACTTCTTCCCATACTCCATCAGCGTCCCGATAAACTCTCTAAAGAGCGAAAACGGCGGGTTCGTCACCACAATGTCACTCTGCCTAAGTAGCTCTAAACATTCCTCGTTCCGAAAATCTCCGTTTCCCTTGAGCGGTGTTTTCGTCCCGACACTCACATCGTTATCATCCCCGCCCAGATACTCCATCATATATGTGCTTTGCTCTTTGTCGTAATGCGTAGAGATGAGGCGTTTAAGCCCAAGAAATCCGAAATTCAAATGAAAATACTTCCAGAATGCACTCCATGTCGGGTCATCGCAGTTGCAAAACACTGTCTTGCCCCTAAAATGCTCCCGATAATGCACAAGCTCGTTCTCTACATCCGAAAGCTGTGTGTAAAACTCATCGTTCTTCGCCTCTTTAGCTCTGTGAAGATTACTATTTCCTGCCATCTTGTCCTCCTTTTCCAACTAGTGATACTGTTTATGCCTATTTTAGCGCGAAGCCCCATAGATTGCAACCACTTTCTTATAAACTCCTAGCAAATAAACGATTCCTCGCTAGAGCTACGAGAAGCCCCATAGAGCGCTTTCTGACTATTACCCTACTTGACCTACCTAGAAACCCCTAAAGCCACGATTTGACCCCTTCCTGTGCGCGACAAGGGCTTTCCTGTCTTGCCGCCCTATGTTCCCAACATTTGTTTCGGGAACATCCCCAGAAGCCCTTCCCCTATCTCACCCTGCCTTCCCTGTGCCTCTACTGACCCGTAGAAAACCCCCTATTCCTCGGCACAACTAGCTAAACCCTATTTCCCCTACCCCAAAGACTTTTCCCGCTTAAATCCCTAAATAACTATCGGGCGAAAACAGCTCAAAATCAAAACCTATTCCCAACCCCACCCCTACCCGCTCTATCTGTCGCCCTCCGCCAAGCCCCAAATAAACCCATTTGCCCTACGACCCACGAGAAGCCCCTTTAAGACCCCTCTCCCTCTTACCCCTATCCCCCTACCCCTAGAACCTTTCCCTCTGGAATCCCTAAAGAACTATCGGACGAAAACAGCTCAAAATCGAAATTAGAACTGCCCACTCCTACCGTACCCGTTAAACCTCCTTTCCCCAAATAAAAAGGCGGGGTCTTATAAACCCCGCCCGAAAGCCTCTCCTGCTTTCCCTTGTTTCCGCTTACTTTTTAAGGGAATCCTTACTCTCTTCGCTCGCCGCGTCCGTTCCGCTCGTCTCTGCCTTACTACTATCGTCTGCCTTTCCCGCCTCTAACCCTAAACTAAAGTCTCCGTCTAGGCTTATCGACTCCTTATCCTCGGTCGGCGTTACAAACGACTCTGCCGCCGCCTTCGCATCCTCTGGTAGCTTCTCCTCTATCTCCTTCGGAATGTCTATCTTAAGGTCGCTGTAGTCGCCCAGCTTAAACGATGCCCTACACTTCTGTATCTTTACCTCTTCACTTGACTCGCCGCTCGCCGTATATGTGTTATTGTAATACACATCCATCGCTTTCTTTCCAGAAAACTCGATTTTATGTATCGTATAGTCGCTCTTGTCTGCGTAAATCTTTATCGTTCCCTTATACTCTCCAGAATTATCCTTACTTACAAGCACGCTGTCTGGGTTGATTCCCATTAACTCAAGCTCGCTGTAGATTGGTATATAGCAAGTCAGCGTATAACTCTCGATGTTGTCATTCGTCTCCTCGCCTACCTCGAATAAGCTAAGTCAAGCACTTTATCTATCTCCGATAAGTTTATCGGCTCGTTCTCTATGTCCTTATCTACGATTACCGCAAGCCACGGCTTCTTACTGCCGTCCTCTAGCGTAGAATCGTACTTCTTTGAGTAACTTAGAGTCCTTTCCCCGCTGTCGATTAGATAAGTCTTTCTGTTCGTAAGCGACTCGACTCCCTTATAGGTCTCATCCGACAAGGACTCTACCGAATAAACCTTGCCCGTCTTTTTGACCGTCCGATTTATGTTTGCAATATACCGCTTCGGCGCGTAGGACGCTTTGTCAAGCTGTATCATCTCGAAGTTTACCGTTCCGACCGAGGATAAACTGCTGTGCGCCTCGTTTAACTTTCCTCGTATCGCCGCTATCACTTCCTGTTGCTTCGCCTCGTCCTCTATCTTCGTGTTGGTCGCCTTATTGTCTACGACCTCATGGACTTTATCTATCCCTGCTGACCTCGCGCCGTCATTCTCTGGCTTTCCGCTATCCGTGCTTTCTGAACTCTCTTTACTCGCCCCATCCGTTACAACTTCCTCTGTTGTCTCTGCACCCTTTACTGTCTCGGTCGGCAGATTCGACTCGTCATAAACCACTGTCTTTCCACAAGCCGTTAGCCCCAGCATCGCTGTCACTAGGATTGCCGCATAAACCGCTCTTCGATTCTTCACTCTACTCCCTCCCGTACCTCGCAAGACCACCGACTACACTTAACCTTATGCCCAAGCGCCACTATAAGCACTGTCTTTAGATATGCCGCACTCGTAATACCGTACTTCTTTAACACGAACTCTAAATCGTCAAACATCTCCGCGTAGTTTACCTTACCGCCGTTTGCAACGATATAAGTCATTAGCCTCGGAACTACCGCCGCCTTGTACTCTACATCGTCAAAGCTTGCATATCTACCGTTGCCTAAATCCATTAAATCTCGCCTTATTGCTACCTTTAGTCCGTCTACCGTTCTATTGTAGCCCTTTAAGGTGTTAATCTTAGCATTTAAGTATTCGACCGCTTCAGTATCGTTTATGTCTATACCCTTGCTTCCGTACATCTCCGAAACTAGGCTATTTAGCGTATCGAAAATCTCCTGCTTCTTTCTCGTTATACTGCTCTCCGTAATCGTATACCGCTTCTTATCAAGCATACCAATTAGCATATTAAACTCGTCACGATTTAGATTAAACTCGTTGTGTAGCTCTCTATATGCTTCGCCTAGCCTAGTAACCCTTACACCCAGCTCCTCTACTGCACCGATTAGCTCTGCCACCTCACCCTCGTCTATTCCTACTACACGGGGATAACGGCTCTGGCTCGGCGCTAATATGAGACTTATGAGCGTATCTTCCCTGCTCTCGGTTAAAACCCGTATACGCTTTGAAAAATCCGCTCCAAACGCATAAACCTTGGCTATATCCCTTACCTCGTCAAGCGCTCTACCGAGACTGAAACTTATAAACTGCTTCGTAATACCGACCTTACGCGCAAACTCTGCACAAGTTATCCGCGTTGACTGGTCTAAGTAGAGTTCTATAAACTCGTAGACATTTGTCTTAAACCTAGCACAGCCTTCCTTTAGTATCTCGTCTATTACCTCTACCAAGGCTTAGAGAGCGTCTTAGAAAGATTAAACCTAGGCTCTAAAACCCTAAAAGCGTTCGTACCGACTACCTCTCCGTAAGTCGTTCCGTAATAACTCATTAAATACCTAACATATATCGCGGGAACGCCTAGGCTCTTAAGCGTCTCTATGCTAGTACCTAGCAAACCCTCGTTTATCTCTATCGCATCAAAGCATGGCGTAGCTACCCACTCCGCTAACTGCTCGCTTAAATCCGTAGCCGTAGATAAACCGAGCTTATACGAAGAATACCGCTCTAAAATCTCTGCCTTATGATGCTCCGCTACTACATACTCGATATAATTCTGAATCGTAGTAAGGTTTTTGCAGTTTGCACTAAACACCACGCTTACTGCGTCTATATCCTCGTCCTTAAACTGCTTAACCACTCTCCTTAGATAGTCGTTAGCACTCGGACTCTCTGCGGTCGCTATATACTCAAATAGCCTCTTCGCCGCGTTTCTTCTCATTATGTCACTACTCTGCATGTATATGTTACTCCCCTAATCCTATTATTTTTACTTCATGTCGCTTACCTAACAAGAATCCTTATTACGAGCAAGCTCGCACTGTATACCAGAATCACCGTAGCAATCTTATGTAATATGCTCTTTACCCCGATTACAAACGGAACTGCTAAACTATACAGTAAAAGCATTACCTGTAACTCCATAAAGGCTTTCGTAAACCTAGAAGCTATCGAAACATCGCTTAACCTAGCCGCATACAACCCACCAAACAGCGTAACACAGTAAAATGTGTAAATAAACTTAAACGGATTCGCGGCTACCATTCCTCTATCCTCGCTATATCTCCGAAACCACCAGATAAACAGGAGATTCGCGATTAGGATACCCGCTGTCACTGCACCTCTCATTTCGTTACCTCTCTATCAACTCACAATGATATATTTCTCGTTACTAGGCGAAAGATACGCTTTCATGTCGGCTACCCCTACACTAAAACACAACTCCCACGCCTTGTCTATGCTTACCTCTATCTCGTCCTCTTTGCCCTCGACCGATAACATATACCCAGTAACATGACCGCTATCATCCGTAACCCTACTCTTATACCCGAGCTTCCCGACCGTTGCTACCGAAGGTATCTTGTCAAATGCCCCAGTTATGATTGTCTCTCCGTCCCTCTCGACAAAACCCATATTCTCTATAAGCCCTACTTTTATCATCTCAATTAACTTCTTCTTTGAGATATGCTTAACCGCTCCCGCACTGTCCTCTATCGAAAACCCCGCTATATCTACCCCAGAATAAACTTTTCCAGTCACTCGGTATTTATCTGCCATGCCGACCCCTTATATAAAATACCCGCTCTCCAAGCATTAACTCTTCTTTGCTCTCTTGAAGCGCTACGCTGATTTCCGAAAGCCCTACGCCATTCCGATAGCACTCCCGAACTCGCTCCCCGATGGTACCGCCGTAAAACTGTTCTATGCTTCCTACCTTGCGAAACAGCGTCTCTGCGTTATCGGCTATCAACGGAATCCCGCTGTATTCTGCCATTTCGACTAAGCTACACTCTCGACTACGACTCTCCTTTAAGGCAGTAAGCCGTTTATTAAGACCCCTGTCTTTACTTTCCACCAGAAATGCCATAAACGGGCTTTCTAACTTAAACTCTTTACAAATACGGATGCAAGTCCACTTGTCAAACCCCGTTACTCCCATAGCCTCTGCCATGCCACCTAGCCGCTCCGCTGTCTTATAAAGCACTTCGGATTTAGACAAACCGCTTCTCTAAGGTCACTACTAAACCCTACTTCGCCCCCACACTCGCACCTCTCGGGTATATTCTCTAAAACCTCTGGCAAAATAAGACTCCGCTTCTTAACCTCATCCCGCGTGATTATCCTGCCTCCCATAGCTTACTCCTTGCTTTTCTTATAGTCGCTTATCGCCTTATCTACAAGCTCACTATCTGTAACTTCCGCTACCGTAGCCTCTTTCCCCGTAATCGAAGATAGCACTGTTAGTGTATCCGCTTCTATGTCGTTACCACCGACCGAAAAATCATAATCAAGAGAAAGCCTTAATAGCTTCTCGCTGTTCCCTATATACTCGCTATACTTGTCTACCGCCCTTACGCTCTTTAAGTCATGCTCATCCGTAAACCTTGATAAACCCATCGGATAAACCAGCGTTAATGCGGACATACCGACCATTAAGCAAAATGCAAGCACAACCTCTTTTGCACCTGTCTCCCTAAGACTCACTAAGATAACAATAAGCCCTACCAGCGCTATTACCGCCGCCGCAGTCACGGCGCTATAACTTACAAAGTGACTTGCTATCGAAATCACTAACACCACCACTAACCCGAGCCGCACATTAGGACTTCTAGTGGCTGTCTTGCCCCCTCGCCTGCTGTATGGCTAAGTACCCGATTTCAAGCATTGATATTCCGAGAAACCCGTAAACCAAAGTCTGCATATCGTAAAACATAGCCGATAAGACCGCTAACGCTAGAAATACTGCACAGTAACAAGCCAATGCTACTCCATGCATACTTAACCTTATCTTACCTACCCTCAAAGGACTTTACCCCCTCTTATACGCTTAAATATCGACCTGTGGCGTGTTCTTTCCCGGCTTCCTTCTCCCGATAGCGTTAGAAGGATGCTGTTTCTTGAACTCCTTTCGGTTGATACCGCGCTGTGCCATCGCCTTTCTGATTAAATCTCCGAAATAAACGACTTTCTTGAAGCGCGTCTGCTCTTTCTTATACTGCTCGCGCTCTTCTACGCTCATCTCCTCGACTTCTTCTGCCTTACGCTCTCTCGGCAAGTGCAAATCTCCTGTAGAAAACTCATGAACCATTTTATGACAAATGATGCAGAGCGTAACGATGTTATCTATATTCGTTACACCGCTCTCCGAGGTGTCCTTGCCACCAAGAAATACTGGTATGATGTGATGCGCGTCCATCACGCTTACATAACTCTCGCTATCGTCTTTTCCAATTCCACAGCACTGGCAAGTGAACTTATCCCTCGCTAAAACCGCTTTCTTGATTGCAGGGTCTAAGTACTCCCGCTCCCCTACCTTCTGCTGATGCGGCTCAAAGCCCTCTGTCTTATCGCTCTCCGCTATCATCTCGTCAAGCGACTTATCCTCTATCTCGGAATCTATCTTACTCGGGTCAACAGCTAGCGCCGCTATCTGGTCGGCTGTTAAACGCGACCCCTTGTCCTCTTCCGACTCCTCTCCGCTATCTGCCATCTCGCCAGAGTTATTTAACGCGCTCTCCTCTGTGCCGCCACCCTCGTTATAGACCTTTCCCGCCTTTTTAATGTCTTTCTCTTCGCGGGTCTCCTTTGAACGGCGCTTCTCAAGCCTCTTAAACGCTTCCCCGATAGTAAGTTGACCCTCAAGGAGCTTACTCACTATCTCTTCGTCATTGTCCGACAGAATGTCTTTTAGCTTACTGTAGTCACCGTTATTTAAGTCTAATAGATACTCAACTGTCGGCGGGTCGGTGATTCCCTTCTCCTTTTCAAGATACTCGATATAATCTACTATCTCCTGCATCGTGTAGGGCTTCTTGTGATTATAAAGAGCTTCTACTACAGCTATCTCTTTCGTAGTTATCTTTCTGTTTACGATTGCGGGAATCTCTTTGATTCCGACCTTCGAACAAGCAAGAATCCTTCGATACCCGTCAATTATCGCATAAACGCCCTCTGTGACGGACGGCGCAACTACGATAGGATTGAGTAAACCCGTACTCCGTATGCTACTAACCAAGTCGTCCACATTCTTACTCGTGCGGATTCTCTTACTATAGCCTAGATTCTCGTACTTTATCTTGATTAACTCGAAAGTCTCTCCCGAAGCCTCCGTGTCCATGACCCGAACATTTCCGTTCTCGTCTAGGAAACTATCACTCCGAACTGTAGCCACCTCACCCGTACTATCACTCTTATCGTCCTCGGCTTCTGCGGTGTCCTCTTCCGCGTCTAGGCTTTCCTCATCATCCTCGCTTACAGCGCCTAAACCGTCCTCTTCGTCCGAATCTACCGCGCTATCCTCTTCGTCCTCTGATAAACTCTCGTGACCCGACTCTTCGCTCTCTGTCTCGTCTACCAAGTCACTCGCGTAATATGGCTCTCCGTTATCGTCATACAGCACTTCCTCGCCCGCATGACTATCCTCTGTCTCATCCGCGTCCCCGTTTTTATAGCTACCCAAAAGACCGTCTATGTCGTCATCAAAGGTATCCTCGCTACTTTCAAGCTCTCCGTTACCCTCTAGGTCTTTACCGTCCTCTGGAAGCTCTATCTCGTCATCGTCAAAGCTATTAAATCCATCCATCTCTCTTTGCCCCCTCTCTAGGCGCTTACGACCTTTCCATCCTCGTCACAAAGCATCGCGCCTGTCTCGTTGTCGTATAAAAAATATATCTTAGAACCTACCGTAAAGCTGTTGTCCCGCATAACCCCCACGCTATAAAGCGGCACAGTGTTTATCGTGTTACCGTCATACACCGTAACGGGGCTTATAACTGCCCTAGGACTTAACTTTTCACTCCCATAATCCCATGCTATCTCGTGAATTAACCCGCTATAGACCTTCGCTCCAAACCGCTCTCCTGTCTTTAGGATAAACCCGCCGAGATAAGTGTTACCGTTCTCCCCTAACTCTCGAAACAAAGCGTTATCGTTTACTCTTACTACCACTCCGTCTGCGTCAAAGGGAAGCGTAAGCCCCGTAAACTCGCTTAGTATCTCTTCTACCCGAGCGTCAAAGTTATGCGCCCCCACTCCATCAGTTACCCGAAAGGTAGGAATCAAAAACCCGAGAGCAGATAGCGTCTGATACTCATTAAGCAGGCTACGAAAGCTATTATCTTCCTCACTCGCTATAGAGTCACACACTAGGCTTAGTAACCCCCTCTCTTCCGCGCTTGATGTCTCCCGCATAAACGAAGTTACCGCGCTTAACGGTGTCTTATAAACCCGACTGACCTTATCAAAGTTCTTTCGGCTTATCGTAACTACCCCGCCTATCGTTACCGCTCTATAAAACCCCAGCTCTGGAAGATACGCGGGAACTAGGCTATGCAAAACCTCTGTTATGTCTATACCGCACCGAAATGTCCCGCTCTCATACCTACCGTCAAGATACCTAATCGTTACGCTATGCCCGACTATCTTTGCACTCGATAAGAGACTTGTATCTATCCCTCTCTCGAAAAACAAATTCCTTAGATAGCTTAACTCCGATAAATCCCGTATAACTGTCATTCCTGCACCACGATAGCATCTCTCTGGTAAACTCCGATTTAACACGCTACTCTCTGGCTTTACTGTCCGTAAGACCCGCATGATATTGTCATACACCGTATCGCTTACCTCTGGCTCTCCAAGCCGCTCCGCATCCTGCAAGCCCCGTATATACCGCTCCAAACCTTCGACACTACTAAACCCTGCCCCGAGCAGTAACTTAGTTGCGCTATCGCTCCCGTCCATTCTACTACCTTACGCCTTACAAACCGCTATCGCCCTCGATGCGTCTACTATCTCTTTCCCTGCGCTATTCCACGCCAGAACCATGCAATACGCCCCGCTGTCGATAGCCTCCCGATACCTGTGATACATAATCTGATAGTCGGGCTTAAACTCCTCCGCTTCCGAGTCAGTAATACCCGCTATCCGCTCTTTCATTAGCTCAAGCGGCGTTTTCGTGACTAGCATAGCCGCCATACCCTTTAACGACTCCGCAAACTTAGCCTCTTCCTCTTCACTTGCGGACTCTATCTTCGCTTCCTCGTAAACGGACAACGATAAGCACCTATAGCACTTGCCATCAATCAGCTCGGTATCCGCTCCGCACAACTTACAAACTCCCATAACCAAAAATCTCCTTTCGGCAAAATTCTTTTATTTGCAAGCCCAAACCCCTAAAGTACTAGGAGCGGTACGACTAATTACTACAAAAGGACTTGAACAGGCAATCTTTATCACCCGCCAAAGTCCTTATACTCCGCGCTTTACTCGTACCGTAACGCACCTGTCTGTCTTTCGTCAAACCATTTGACGAAAAGACTCCCATGCTCCCCCTACGCCTTCTTCCTGTGCTTCCTCCAGACGACTGCGTAAATAAACTTATTCCTTACCGTCAAATCCGCTATCCGATACTGCATCACCACATTCGCATGATGTTGACTGCTAAACCGCAATACCAGCAGATTATCCTCGTCCCCCATCTCACGATAGATATAGTTCTCAAAACTCCCTGTCCCCTTTATCGGCACAATCCAATACCCACCAGAGACTAATACCTCGGGAATCGTAAGCCTCTCCCAATTCACGTCAAGCCACTCTACAAACTCCTCGTCACTATCCCCACCGAAAAACTCAATACAATACTGGAACGGACGCGGCTTACGCTGATTCTCAAGCCCCTTTATACTGTCTGCCCTACACGCCGCGTACCCTATACCTGTCGCGTCACACTCATCCTGCGTACATACACACATAAACGGATACAGCGAAAGCACTTTCTCCCGTATCGCCGCCTTCTGCACTTCTTTCCCGCCCTTCGGGACTTTCTCCAAAAACAGCTTCTTCCACCTAGCGTTACTTATCTCGTGAAAATTAAGCTGATTAAACCTTGGCTCGTTCTCGGCTATGACCTCTTCAACAGACGAGCGGAGCATAAACAGCACCTTATTTGTCAAAGCGTTTACCCCGAAGAACGGCTCTTCATACACCGCCTCCTGCGCGTCCACAACCCCCAGTAACTCTACCAGAAACCGCTTAAACTCGACCTTATAGTGAACCGCATCCTCTTTACTGCTACGCTTTAACGCTATCGTCCCGATTAACCCGCTGTTCCCTAGGTTAAACACCGACACGCCCGTACATGTAGACGACCCGTCTATCCCAAGCAAAACCTTAACCCCTGCGCAAGTCTTTGATAAGCTCTCAAGGCTTATCTCCTGCATACAATAAGCTTGCCTCGCCCCGTCCGTACCTAGCGTTATCCCCCGTATACTCGCTTTCAAATTTACAGCACCTTCTTTACATTCGCACCTAAGTTCACCACGACCCTTAGACCACGATTCGTCCCCACTATCTCGCCCGTCTCGATACTCTTTATCCGTATCCCGCTCTTAATCAAATACTCTTCGTTTACACTCTGCATATCACTCGGACGGAGCATAAACGAAGGATATGTGATTACATAGTCGTCTTTCCCGTCCTTTACCGTGATGATAACTTTCCCGACCTCGTTCCTACCAAACAGCAATACCTCAAGAGATGTCTTTCCTGCCTTATACGCCTTATAACAAAGCGCCGCAAGCCGCTTCATCTCTTTCTCTCGCCGTACCTTGCTTCTCTCTATGACACTGTTTAGCACAGCCCGCATATTCTTATCGTCAAGCGACCCCGACTTCTGCATTATCGCCTTCGTAATCGAAACCGCTATCTCCTGCTCCATATCAAACACATACCCGTTTGATACCTTGTAAACCCGAAATACCTCGTCTGGCTTAAACCCCTCGCTGTCTATCTCCCTACGAAGCCCCATATACATGTCAAGCCTTACCTTCGTATTCGGCTTCTCCTCTAGCAGAATATAAGTCACGCCCTTTACAATATTCGTATGAATATCCGTGCAAATGACCTCCGCGAGCTTTCCTACTGCGTCATCCGATAGATTTACTCGTCCCATTCCTCTACCCTCCAAGAACCCCTACTTAAAGCTACTTAACCCTCGTTTAACTCGGGCTGACTAAAGAATGTTCCGCAACTCATGTCACACCCGATATAACAATCCCTAAATGTCTCGTGATGCCGAGCCGCGATATTATATATCTTCATCTTTCCCGTTAAACGCTCTTCCTTTGAACTAAACAGACCGATTACCTCGTCTGGCGTTTTGATAGTCTCCGAAGTCTCTGCACCGACCGTCACATCCAAAGTCTGGTCTTTGTTTGCTCTCATGCTATTTACTACATCCTGCTTTAACTGCGCCGTAACTATCGCTACAGCACCCTCTGGTACTTGATTTGCTACATAATTCTTTAGCGAAGTGAACGCCTCTCCCGCTCTATCCACCTTCGTTCGACCTGTCCTACTCACCACCAACACGGGCGAGTCTACGACTATCACATCAAACTTGTTCTCATTTCTCCTGTGATTATCTATCGTGTCGATATAATCTTCAATATACGCCGCACCACCGATAAACGATAGCTTTCCCATTCCTGCACCAGATACCAAGTGCTGTCTCGCCGCTCCGACCGCTACCCGAACCTCATCCGTCTTGTAACTCTGATGCAGTATATCCGACTTCTGAATTACCGAAACATCTCCCTCTTTTCGCATATCCAAGGCTGTTAAGGCTATTAACTGTGCCATCCACTCGCTATATGTACCCTCCAATGCCCAAATCGCTACATTTAAGCCTCGCTTCAAAGCTCTATGCACCATGTAACAAGTGAAAGTTGTCTTACCACCCTTCGTTGGTCCAATAATGTTTAGCATATTCGTTCGCCGTATCCCTCGACAAACTTTATCTAGCTCCTCTATCCCGTAGTCTAGGACTATTGTATCCTCGGGCGACTTATCTCTCTCGTTCTCGTTCATCACCCAGTCGTTATCAATCACGATAGCCCTGCTTCCGCTCTCGTTATCTAACTCCCGTATACGGGCTGACTGGCGACTATAGTAGTCCGAAGCGTCAAGATAACCCTGCAAATGCTTTACTCCACCGCGCTTCCGAGGCTCATCATACCCCGTACTCTGCATTATCATAGACATCGCATTCGCAGTCTGCAACATCACTTGATTCTTATAGGCTCTCTTATACTGCTCACAGGCTGATAAAAACTCGCTCATCGTTACTTCCCGATTTGCAAGCCTATTAACCCGCTCAAGCACTACCTCTCGGAAATACTCTACCTTCTCGTCATCCGATATTACATTTCCGTTTCCCGCTACATACTCTGTAACGACCTCGATAAACGGAGAGGACAGAATATCCGCACTGTTTGCCTCTATCTCGGAGCTTATCTGCGCCTCTCCGAAATTTGTTATCTTCGCTACGCGGATTAGCTGGTATAGGAAATAATATTCGTTATAGAATACATTTACCGTAAACTGGCTTATAAACTCCCGCATAGCCTCTTGATATGTCTCCCGTTTCCGCGCAAGCATATCTGTGTTCTTTACCAGACTGCTACCGACCGTGAGCGCTGAAAAAATTATCTCTAGCGACTCAAGCGTACCAGCATCGAAGTCTATTACTTGCTTCTTCGCCATCGCCTCTCCTTAACAGATACCAACCCCTTATTTCCCGATTATAAAATCGGCAGATATGACTTAATCTTTACCGCATACGGCTTACAATACGGACTCCAATCCATACTATCGAAATTCGCTACCTTCTCGGACGGAACTAGCTTAACAATGTTATCACCCTTCGTTAAACTTGCAACTCGGAACTTTGAACGCCTGTCAAGACTAGATAAACCTGTTAAATCTACGAGCTTCGCGTAATTCCGCTTTGTTGTGACAAAAAACTTCTCATGCTCTGTCACAATCCCGCCACTATGCGCCGTAATGTCCATAAACACATTGATATACTTACTGCGCTTTCCGTTTACCGTGCAAAGAGGTATATACATAGCCTTTCCGTCACCGTAAATGACCGTAAAGCCACCAGAATAGTCTCCTGCGTTCGTTACATACAGGATTCCACCGTCCTCTTTCTTTGTTGCAATATTCCAAAGGCTGTTCTTGATTCTAGTCCTGCTTGAATTGTCTATATCATGCACGGCTACTTTGTAACAAACGCCTGTTGTCGTAAACACCAGTAGCGTATCTCGGTTATTACAGTCTATCTTCCACCTTACTTCGTCATCCTTACTTACAAGCAGGCTTTCTGCTCCCTCGCTGTCCGAAGGATTCATAAACCGCTTCGCAAGACCGCTCCTAGTGACTACTACGCTTACATCACAATCCTGCACGACCTCCGCTAAACGCTCGTCTATCTCGGACTCTACAACCGCATCCGCTACCGCACACTTTCTCTCAATCCCGTAAGTGTCTCTTACCCGCTCAAGCTGTGACACGATTAACTTAGTTCTCTCTCCCTCGTCTGTCACAACCCGCTCGTAATACGACATATCCTCTCTGGACTTCTTAAGCTGTGCTAAAGCACTCGCTACCTTGTCCTGTGTGATACTCCGTATCTTCTTCTCGATTAGATACTCTGTCTGCTCTTTCGTGAGACCATACTTCTCCTCACAAAGAATAAACAGCTTGTCCTCGTCATTTGTAGCTACATCCTGCACAAACTCACTGCAACAACTACTTATCTTCTCCCAAGACGATAGCAGATACTCGTTACGCTTCTCTTTCTCAAGCTTATAGCTATACTGACGAATTACCGTACCCTGTCGCCACTCAAGCCACTTGCTAAGTAGCTCATAAACGCCTAGCTCGGTCGGACGACCCTCTTTACAACCCTCTCCCATTAAGACCCGTGTCGTAAAGCTTACCCGTGTCCGAATCGGCGTATACCGACAAAGCTCCGCAAGCGTCCTATCTGCATCCGCTCCGTTCTTTAACTCTATCGTAAGACCTAACTTCGCCTCGTTCTTAACTGTGTCAAAGCCCGATGAGTTAATCACATCTCGGACTCCCTTTAACACCCTGCCCTCTGCAATCAACTCACGAATCTTGTCGTCTATCTTCTCGACTGTCGTCCCGACTGGCACTTCCGTTACAATAATCTTGTCCCGAAGAACAGTTACCGTCCCGCTTACCGTAAATGAACCCCTGCCCGTCTTTAATAGCCGAAGAAGCTCTGCGTCATTGCGGTGAATAAACCCGCCTGTGCTGAAATCTGGAAGTCCAAGTACAGCTAAAATGTCCTCTGCCTTATTATACTTCCCATTAAGCATCCCTATCGCCGTATTACAGACACTCTTAAGGCTAAACCTCGGAACGCTTGAACTAAACCCGACCGCAATACCATCAGTAGACCCTACCAGAATAGTCGGGAAAGTTACAGGAAGTAGAGTCGGCTCTTCCTCGCTGTTATCAAAGTTAGGCGACATATCCACCGCATCCTCGTTTAACCCGTCAAACAGCTCCCTCGCAATCGGAAGTAAATTAGCCTCTGTATATCTCGAACTCGCCGCGACTATCTTATCCGACCATACACGACCGAAAGTTCCGTCTCCATGCACATACGGCGCTAGCGTCACCCCTTTATCGTCCGTTAAGTCTACAAGCGACCCGTAAATCGACATATCTCCGTGCGGATGATATTTACCCATGACATCACCCACGATTCTGGTTGACTTATATGCCTTGCCCGCCTTGCCGTTCTTGTCAAACGCATACATACCGTTATCATGCATCGAATACAAGATGCGCCGCTGGACAGGCTTCATGCCGTCACGCGCGTCTGGAATCGCTCTCGCCTGTATCGTCATCTTTGCATACTGCACATAATTCCGAATAAACAGCTCCCCGATGTCTTTGTTGACAATCATCTCTCTTCACGCACCCTTCTGAAAATCCTTAAATAAAATTTCTAATCGTAAGAAATCCTGTGTACTGTTTTACTTTTTGCAAAGTATGACGATTTAACCTTAAATCTACTTGAGGCTGTCGGGTATCTTACTTTCTACCGCTTAACCTCTCGACTGGAAACTGCGGAACATTCTCAAGTCTTATCCCGACTCCCCTAAAGAACACCTTGTTATTCTCTTTCCGAACGCCTATCGTCATATTCCGTATCTGCTTACTGATACAGAGTTCCTTCGCCATGCTTAAATTAACTGGCTTATCGCCCTTCCCGAGCGTAAGACTACTCTCATCTGGATTCAACCGCGTGTCACGCACAATAAACCCGACCAGACTCTTACCACCCCGAAGTAGCTTATACATAACTACATATGGCGCTGTCTTTAACTCGTCCTCTTCTTTGCTGTCAGTAGGACTCCAAACCTTTGCACTCTCTACCCGACTTCTCTCTTCCTGTAATGCCCGAATCTCATCAAGCTCCCCGCGCTCACCCGTATAAACACTTATCACAGGCGCTCCCGTAGGCGTAACGGACGGCGTAGACTTTACGGGCTTTCCAGAGCGCATAGCCTCTGCTCCCCTTACTCGACCCACGATATGATACTGCTTCTTAAAAAGCATCTCCCCCGTACGACCCGTATAAAACTCAAGGCTGTTATAGTCTATCGCGTCTCCCGCCAGAGAAAACACAATAAGCGTATCCCTCGGCACAGCACGACCTCGTACCGTCAGCACATAATTACCCTTTACCTTTGTCGCATACAGTGTCCGATTATCCTCCTGCACTGCCAAATATGTCTTTCGATAGTGTAAGCCTATAAGCCTAATCTTCTTTCCAAATGCTGTCCTATAATCCCGCACAAGCTCTTTTCGGCTTATAAACTTTAGAATGCGCCTTCCCGACACATCTAAAATCGCTATATCCGTATAAACATCGCACTTATACGCTATCTGCTCTGCATCCGTCAGCATCCGAAACCGAACTACCTGTCTTACCCGCGTGACCTCGTAAAGCATACGCTTCGGGATTTCCCGCAACTCTATTTGCATACCTATACCTCCGCTTAAAATATACGGTGATACGCCAAATGGTACCACCGCATATCTAAGGCTTTCAAGTCAAACGGTCTTATAAAAGGTCGGCATCGACTACCTTTGGTAAACTCTCCTCCGTGTCGTATGCTATCTCCTCAAAATCTGTCTCATAGTAGGCTTCCACTAAACTTCTCCGACTCGGAACATCCGTACCCATCAGACTTTCCGCAAGCGATGCAAACTCCTGCACATTCTCCATCGTCACCCGTATCAAATGACGATTCTTCTTGTCCATCGTTGTCGTGTGCATCACCGCCGCGCTTGTCTCGCCAAGTCCCTTTAACCGCTTTACCAGTATGTCGGACTCCTTTACCCCGTCCAATATGAGCCGCGTAACCAGCTTATCCTTCTCCGCTGTCGTGTAAGCATACTTCGTAACCTTCTTCCCCTTACCGCCGTGCGTGTCGATAAGAAACAAGGGGGTCTCTGCGATATAAACCTTGCCCTCTCGAATTAGAGTCGGCATGAGCCTATACAGCACCGTTAAAACCAAGCATCGAATATGATACCCATCATCATCCGCGTCCGTACAAATGATAATCTTATCGTAGTTTAACTTCGTAATGTCAAACTGCGGCAAATCCTTTAACAACTTACTCTTTGCCTCTACACCGCATCCGATACTCTGCACAAGCGCAAGCACTACATCCGACTTTAATATCTCCGCTAAACTAGCCGTAATGCAGTTAATTATCTTTCCTCTTACGGGCAACACCGCTTGCGTCTTGGAATCACGCGCTAAGACTATCGGTCCTTTGGCAGAATCTCCCTCTACGATGTAAAGTTCGCACTCGCTGGCTTTCCTGCTAGTGCATCTGGTTAGCTTCTCTGGCGCACTCCTAAAGCTATCTACTCCCTTAGACAACTGCTTTAAGTCCGCTTGACGCACAGCATCAGCTTTCTCACGCGCGGACTTCGCCGTAATCGCCGCCTGCACTACTTCATCTAACTCTGCCTTATGCGAAAGCACCCAGTTCTCAAAATACTTCTTCGTCTGCTCACTTACAAGCTTACGGATAAACCTGTTTGTAATCGCGACTTTCGTCTGGTTCATGTAGTTTGTAAGATAACCAGGGCATTCAGTAGAAACTACCGCGAATAAAACACCGCTTAAATCCTCCCGCTTAAACCTGTCTTTACGGGATAACACCCCTACAGACCTCGCATATCCGTTTAACACATTTATCACTGCGTCATAAAAACCCTCTGACGGCGCACCGCCCTCCGACAAAAGACCGCCGTTATGATAAACCTCGTAAACAGAACTCTGCTCGCTCTCGTCATCCACCTCTACCTTCGCAGAGTACTTCTTAAACCCGAAATTTATATCGTAATTCGCCGTATACTCCTCTGCCGAGGCTGTCTCACTGTCTTTACCTGTCCCAGAACCGCTAAACGATAGCAAATCCTTTGTATATCGGCTCTCTACAGGGACAGTCTCATCAAGCCAACTCTTTACTCCGTCTGGATAATATACCTCTATCGGCTTCATATCCTCGTAGTGAAGCTCCATAAGCGCCCCACTTAGCATAGAATCCCGTCTAAGCCTTGTAAGATATGTGCTGATGTCAAAATGAATCGTCTGCGCGTCCTTAAAAACCTCTTCCAAGTCTGGCTTAAACTTAATCTTAGTCCCAGTATGCTGTTCAACGCCCTCTTCTACCTGTAACTCCCCTACAGGATAACCCTTCTCAAAGCGCATCGTGTAGCGTGTTCTCACCGTATCAAACGACTTTACACTGCCATCACCGTTAAACACGACATTCTTATGCTCATCACGCACCGACTCCACATCCATATACTCCGAAGTGAACTGTGCCGCTGTGTCTCCGATACCGTTTAAGCCCGCTGAACGACTATAGTTTGAAGCGTCATACTTTCCCGAAGCGTACATCGTACAGAAGATTAACTCATACGCATACTTACCCTCTGCCTCGTTCCACCCCATAGGCACGCCTCGACCGAAATCCTGTATCTCAATCGCTCCGTCCTTAAAAGTCCGAACAATGACCTTATCCGAATGCCCCTCTCGCACCTCATCGGTCGCGTTCGACAACACCTCAAACTCTGCATGAAGCACACCGTTCTCGTCCTTCGTCCCAAGCACTGTCTCGGGACGTAAACGATACGGCTCTGCACCCTTTAGCGACTTAATTGAGTCCGAAGTGTAAAAATTTTGATTGACCTCTGCCATCTCTGTCCTCCCGTATAAACCTAGAATGCCTCTGTGACGCACCACACGCCCCGTAGAGGCACGACAAGGCTTCTCTTGATACTTTTACCACCTAACTGCCAGAAGCCTTTCTAGGGGCTTCTAGGCGCTCATTTATCGCTATAACTTAAAATGATTCCGTCCTGTAACGAATTATCAACTCCGCTATATCCGACCAAAACAATATTAGGCGAACTATAAATTACATTATCGGGCTTCGGAAGCCAAACCACCAGCGTGCCATCCGAGGACGGCATAACACGCTTTCTATCCAGATACCAGTTAAGCGAAGTGTCTAATCCAGAAATTAAAACACGAACTGAAACAATCGTGTCATCCTCTGTGTCATGCGTAAGCTGATACTTAACACCATCACGCGAACCAGATAATTTAACCTCAAACGACTTCCGCTCGTTTCCTTTCGGGTAACTCACTCTAAAACTTAACTCGTTGCTCCCTGTATTAAATGACACTAGAGAATCGCCAGCTACAGCTCCTCCATTAGCGGCATAAACAAACGATTCTGCTGGTAGGCTTAACGAAACAGTCGTTGACTGTACCTCAATACTTGACTGCGTTGATGACAACAGCGTGGCTGTGTGTTTAACTTGTTGCTCGTCACTAACTTGTAGACAAAAATGAATAGCAAACGCACTTGCTAAGAGAGCCACCGTCAGTAAAATCGATGAGGCGACAATCAATGCTCCTAAAAACCCAGAATTCTCTTCTCTATCTTCCTTCGAATCCATCACTACACCCCGTTAAACTAACTTTATAACAACACCGTCTCGCACCGAATTATCCTTCCCATTGTACCCCATCAAAATAATGTAACCTTTCCCATGCCAAAAAGCATATGATGTCGATAGTACTCCGTCATCGGAAGGAAATACTCGCTTGCCGTCCAAATACCAATTAAGCGAAGTGTCCAATCCAGATAATTGAAAATCAACTGACCTAATCCAGCTAGATTTCTTAACAGCAAACAGGTACTTAGCACCCTCACGCTTACCAGATAAGCTAACCGCAACTGACCTCTGCTTACCAGATTCCCGAGGAAAACTCACTCCAAAGCTTAACTCATTACTCCCTGCATTAAATGACATCAGAGAGTCACCAATTACCGAGCCGCCCTGCTCGTCATAAACAAAAGAGTCTGTTGCTAAACGCAATAAAACATTTGTAGGCTGTACAGTAATATTTGACTCTATAGCTGAAAGTGACTTCTCGGTACTTCTCAAAAGGCTAAAACTCTGGTACGAATCCAATACAGAAATTAGCCCAGCTAGTGACACAAAAATTAAAATTGCGGTAACTAATAGATAGTACAATGGCGCAGGTATCTTGATTTCAACATATTTCATATAAGTCACACCTATACAACTCTCACTATGAGTCCGTCACATAGCCTATTCTCACTGTCATAGCCAAATAGTCTGACCATGTACCCAACTGGCGCGGTGACTACTTCAAGATTCCCGCTCTTCGGAAACTCCATCTCTGTGCCGTCAAAATACCACTTTAAGCTACTGTCCAGCGAGTAAACGACAAGGCTAAACATACTACTACACTTATACCCGCTCCGTTTTAGCGTATAAACTGCACCGTGCCTCTTAAGTGAAATACGCCCGCGCTTTGTCCTGCGCACAGAAGCACCGTTCGGAATACTGACTTTGTAGCGAACCTCTGTAACGCCGTCATTAAACTGTAAGCGATTCTCCTCTGTCACCTCTGCTCCGACTATATCAAAGATTTCATCCCCACGATACAAATCAATTACGCCTGTAATAGCCCCGACCTCTAAGCAGGACTTATATCCAGAACGGGGCAACAGGCGATTCACCTTTAGCGACTCGGCTATAAAAGCCAAACTCCTCTTGAACGGAATAACCTTCTCCCGACAGTATTCTAACGCTTCCTCCAGCCAGTCAAAATAGCTCACACCAAATATAAGTAGTGCCACATATGAAACACCTATAAAGGCGATAAAGAACCATAAAAGCACAGCCACAACTAAATACATCACTACTCCCCCGTTACTGCCGAATCAAGAAATTCGGCTTAACTCAAGAATCCCCCAGAACATAAGCCCTACACATACAAAAGCAAGCGCCCAAAAGAAAAAAACCAATGTATTAGTCAACTTATTCATGCATATTGCCTTTCCCGTTACTGCCGAATCAAGTAGCAGTCCTTAATGTTCCAGTCTTTATCATACCCGATAATGCTATGCTCCTTCACCACCCTATACGGGGGAAGGCTTGTATCCTCTTCGTCATCCTTCTCCTTATGTGAAAAGTTTGTAAAAAGCGTAATCATCGTTTCTCCACGCTCTACATCTGGCTCTGGAATCCTCGTCACTCCGTCAAGGTAATACTTGTAATCCTTGTTAAACCCTGTGACTTTGTATCTTACACTCCGAAGATTCTGCTCGCTGTCGGGGTAAATGCTTAAACTTCCCTTGGAAAGCTCTTCGTAGTTAATCTGATACTTCTCATTCGTCCGAATCTTTAACTTATCCGCACGATTTACCATGAAACTTGTAGCGCTTCCCTTAGTTACCTCGCTGTCCCCGAATGTTACCGTAGCGATAGACTTCTTCTCATCAAGTGGCATAAACTCTGATACCTTATCTCCGTTCTGCTCATCCCGCGAATAAACAACTGCATCAAGCGGCGCAGTAAACTCGGCTTCAAGTGGCTTAACTGCTAAATTAGACGATGCCAGCACCGCTTTCTCTGCCTTATACACATGATACTTGTTTGCAGTTCCCGTATACTCTGTGAAAAAGAAGCAGAATAGATACACCCCCGCTAAAATTAGAAAAATTACGGAAACCGAAAGCCCCTCAAAGTTTCTCGCAAAATACTTTTCCTTTACCACGGAAACCCGCTCCGCAAAGCTACCCTTTGCCCGAATAAACCAGTAAAGCGCCATTCCAAATGCCAGAAACAGCATAAACCAGAACCACATGAGCAAACTCGAATGCTCAAGCATGTAAATAAACATATTACCTCTCCTCCTTATCGTAACTAGAAAATGAGAAAATTCTGAAATCCATATCTCTAGGTCAATTTTAGAGTTTTGCAACTCAAGGTCTTACGGTTAACCTCTTCCATCCTAACGCATCTCATTTCGACCAGAGTAGCCACACAATGAGAATTGTTGTTAAGACTTCTATTAAACTTCATCCTACAGGGAGATGCCCAACTGTCTTGCGTTGAATACATCTGTATTGAATACATCTGTATAGGATAAGGCTATCTTTGAAATACTATTTATACCGCATCTTTATAACCCTGCCCACGCCTTGCTATTACATATGAAGCTCCAGTATGTATGTTCAACTTCATAGGTTTACAGTAAATCTTCTCTGCCAACCACGATGTCCATGCTGGATTTACTTTGTGTAATTCAACTCTGTTTCTGTACGCTACACTCTCCATCATCTCACTAAACTCTCGATAAGCTAAAGAATGAAGCATATCATTGTATTTCTTTCCTATCTTTGCTTCTGTCTTGGATTTTGTTACTCTAAAATCAAGATTCTCTATACAAACATCCTTACCTGTCTGCAATGCTAATCTAATTACATGATTTGCTACTCCCTGTAAGTCACTCTTAGTCTTGTTGCCAGACTTGAAACGATAAGGCATAAACTCTGTTTGAACTAAATGTCCGTAGCGATTAGTCTCTGATAATGTCACAAACCCTTTGTTAAAGTCCAATCCTATCGTTCCGTAATTAGAACGAGTGACTACATCACTATTTCCCACTTGAAACTCAAATATACAATGTAGATAATACCTACTGTTCCTTTTTACTATCCTATAGGACAAAGGACTTCCCTTAGACCTCAAAATCGAAACGATTTGCTCTTTATGATAATTGAAATAAACTTTGCCATAGACATATCTATCTTCACCTTTAGCTGACTTGTATACTCCGAAATCTTTGCGCAATCGAATTAAGAACTGATTTCTCCTTCGATTGTAGGTCAACTGTAAGTTGTGATTACAGGCTGTTTCCTCTTTAGCCCCTATGAAAGTCATTTGACTATCTCTTTGCTCAACAAACTTATCATGGTCTTGTTTAAGCAACCTCTTCGTACCGAAACAAAGCTTTAACCTTCCAGATTTTAATTGGTACTCTAGTGCTTTTAGTTTCTGTTTTAGCCTATTTAATCTTGACCTTTTCGCAACCACTCTTAACCTTAAATTCCTTTGTTGAAGCAACGAAACAGATACTCCTTCCTGAAGCTTAGTTGAGTTCTGATTCCGTTTCTCAACTAACTTAGGAATGACTGCCTTTTCAAGATATTTAATCCTTCTCTCCAACTGCTTCCTTTCATACGCCTTTAGCTCCTTAAGAGCATTAAATCTCCCTTGCGCATCGGAAATGATAGAATTTGCAGTTCGCCTAGAAATTCCATACTCATGCTGTAGATAGGTATTGTACTTTGACTTATTGATTCCTCCTCGTCTTACTGCATAGAAAGCTTCCCTTAATACCTTACCGTAATCTCTACGAGAAGCTTCTATGTATTCAATTAAACATCGGTTACTCCAATCATGTAGCTGTGCTACTGTAGTCAACTTTAGTTTCTGCATTACACTTCACCTTATCCATCTGCCGCTTAATAACCACAATGCTCTCCTTTTCAAGCCCATGCTTAATCGCATAATGCGTAAAAGCGTTTATATCCCTACCGTACCAGAGTGCCTTCCTGCTAGCCTTAAGGTCGCGATACCAGTTTGTCTTTACCTTTACCATGTATCCACGCTTATCTACCGATACCGCGCCCTCTATGTCCTTTCTAAGCAAAAGCTCCGTCACTGCCCTACGCCACTCGTCCCTACCATGCGCAATCCCAAGCACTCTAGGCAAACGAATCCCGCTGTCACTTAAAATAACAGAAAGACCTTCCTCTCCCAGTAGCTCCTCTGGCGTATAAACCTTCGTGCTTAGGGCGTTCTCTACAAAGTTTAAGAGGTAAAGCCGAATCTCGTCCTTGTAATCTACGATATGCCTGTCATTCGGGTGAATTACCTCAAATACAGCCGAAACATGACGCTCTACCATGATTCTCTTTAAGAGATACCTTGTCTCTGGCTTTAATCTATCCCACGCTTCACGGAGCATATCGACAAACCGTCCCTTGTCCATCGACTTAGAAAACAGCTTTAACTCTCGCTTCTCTTCCCCAGTCTTACGATACATAGAGGCAAGCCCTAAAAATCCGTTCGCCTTCTCTCGGAATACTACAGGAAACCGAAGCTTCTCCGCAATCCCCTCTTCGCTATCCATCTCTCCTACATTAAAGAACTTGTCGTAACTCCGCGCAACGACCTTTCCTGTTCCCTTCTCGATAAACAAGCCTCGCGCCTTCACCGTATACTCGTTCCAATACCTGTTATAAAACACAGTCGGAGAAAAGTTTACGCTATAATAGTCGCCTAAATCCTTAACTCTGATTCCTACCTTCTGTAAAAGCGCGTTTACACGAGCGTCCTCTACTTTTACGCCTGTTGCCCTTTCGCCTACCCCAGCAAACTTGTTACTCACCTTGCAAATAGACGGCATCTCTCTGTTCGGATTGATTACCGCATACTTTAAGTTTCCACCGAACTCTACGCTATCCTCAAGGCTATAGCTAAATATGGTTGACGGCGTATTCAAGTGACCGTGAATCTGGATAAACCCTAAATACTCTCCGCCATCCGCTATCAAGCCGCGCTTAACTGCGTTTGTCGTATAAATTGTGTCAATCTCTTCCGCTCCGTCCTCTAAACCGCCCGTAAGCTGTCTAGTACTGATTAACTTTGCACGCTCTGGAATAAACGGGACTCCCGCATGGCACACAAAATACTTCTGCCCGAATACCTTAAAGGCGTAATAGTCTCTAAGCCTATCGTAAAAAGCGCGAACCCGAGTCTCCGAAATCCCTGCTTCCTTAAACGCTTTATAAGTCTCTCTCGCCTGTCTCGGAATCGAATCAAACTCCCCAAGAAGATAATCCCGCATGTGATGCTCATGGTTCCCAAAAAGCATCACGACATTCTCTTTTCTCGACAACTCCTCTACAAGATTAAAGGTCTCTACGGGCGAATCCCCTCTGTCAAAGTAGTCTCCGACAAACACATAGAGGAATCTATCGTCAAACTGCTTAATCACCTTTCTAAGCGGATAAACACTGCTATGAATGTCACCGACAACGACTACGCCCCGATACTTACCCTTTAACTCGTCTACACAAAGCCCAAGAAAGCCATCAAACTCCTCTGCCTTAATCTCTGGCAAAAGCAAGTCATCTTCCCACCGACTCGCCATTCTTTCAACTACAGCATCGGAAACTCGCTTATACTCTTCTCGAAAGCTGTTTCTTCGCTTGCTCTCCTCTACAGAGATATTTAAGTTTACAACGCTCACTCGATAGTTATACTTCTCGGCTAACTCTAACACGCTCTTTACGCTCTTCCTGTTTACATGACAAGCGTCTACAACAGTAAACTCTCCAAGCCCCATACGAGCCGCTAAAACAGACATAAACTGCTTGTAAACAAGCGTATTCGTCACCTGTGAAATCGTATAGCCGCCATCTCTTGTCAGCTCTACACTGTTTACCTTAATCCGAAAGTCATCAAGACTTAAGGTATATGCCCCCAGACCATGCTCCTCTACGAAGCTCGACTTTCCGCTCGCGGGCAACCCGCGAAGCAAAACCAACTCTCTCATCCTCTGTCTCCTTACAGACCGACACCATAACTGTCACTAGTTATTATACGCTTAGACTTTCTCACTGTCAAGGAAAACAAAACGGGGCAGGGGAATTTCCCCCTGCCCCGTAAAAATTTTACTCCTTGTATGAACCGACAAGAAGCTTTCTCACCATATCTACAGGCACAATCAAGAATGCAAGCACCAAAGCCATCCCAAAGTGCTTCAAATCAAGCGGCACTGTGCTAAACACATGTCCACCAAACTCAATAATCACTGACTGCACCACCGCAATCGAAGTCATCACATAAATAAACTTCTTATTCTGCCCGATATACTCAAGAACATTAAAGCCGTGACTTCTTGTATTCAGCGAGTTGAAGATTACCGCGTAGATAAAGAAAGTGAACATGAAAGTCAGCACCTCTTCACTTCCGCTTAAATCAAGTATACTCTGCGCCCCGCCGAGATTCGCTAAAATACCCGCAGATACTACCGCAATAAATGCACCCGATACCCCGATAGCCGACTTCATGTAGTTCGTTAGGATATGCTCCTTCCGTCCTATCGGCTGTCTCTTCATATACCGCGCAAGGGTCGGCTCTTCACCAAACGCCAGCGCCGCAAGCGTGTCCATAATCAAGTTTATCCAAAGAATCTGGATAATCGTGAACGGCTCTTTGTAACCGATTAACGGCGCAATCAGCGACAACGCTATCGTAGTTACATTTACCGTGAGCTGGAACACGATAAACTTCTTCACACTCTCCGTCATCGTCCTGCCGTAAAGCACCGCCTTCTCGATAGAAGTCAGCGAGTTATTCAGAATCACAATATCCGAACTCTCCTGCGCCGCCTGCGTGCCGTCTCCCATCGAAAAACCAACATCCGAAGTCTTTAGGGACGGCGCATCGTTTACACCGTCTCCCGTCATGCCAGTTACCGCGCCCTTCTCCTGTGCTAGATTCACAAGGCGCTTCTTATCCATAGGCAAAGCCCTAGATACAACCTTTAGCCTCGGCAGTACCGCCTTTACCTCGTCATCCGTTAAACCGACAAGCTCATCATGCGTAAGCACAACATCCGACTCCGAGGCGTAAATTCCCGCCTCTTTCGCAATCGCTACCGCTGTCTCTTTTCTGTCGCCTGTTACCATCACAACCGACACGCCCGCGCCGTTTAGAGTCTCGACCGTCTGCTTAATGCCCTTACGGACATTATCTCTGATACAGACCGCTCCGATAAGCGTCTTTACGCCCTTCTCCTCTTTCACGACCGCCAGTAAACGCATCGAACGGTTTGCCTGCTCCACAGAAGCCTTCGTAAAGCTCTCTTCGACCGCTCTCGTAAACTCCGCTACCTCTCCGTCCTCGGTCATATACTTCGTTACGCCCTTTAAGATAATCTCTGGCGCACCCTTTATATAAGTCTCGCCCGAATCCAGCGTAATCGAAGCAAACTTCGTGGCAGAAGTGAACGCCTCTTTAGAAACAATACTCTCCTTGCTCTCTGGCACAAGTCCGTAACTAAACAAGAAGTTTAAGAGCGCTCTGTCGGTCGTATTCGAGTCAATCGCAACTCCGTTTGAAATCGAAGAGTCGTTATTTAAGCCAAGACCCACCTTTAACTCATTCTTTAAGCTGTCTGGCGCACTCTTAAACGACTTCCCTACCGTGTCGCCTGTCGTATAAACAAAGCCGTCTCCCAGTAGCACATCTACTACCTTTAAGATACCCTCTGTAATCGTACCCGTCTTATCGGAAAACAGCATATCTATGTAGCCCGCTGTCTCAATGCTATCGGGCTTTCTTACCAGAATGTTCTCGGACAAGAGCCGTCTGCTATTCATACTGGCAACCATAGCAAGCATCATCGGCAGACCCTCTGGTACCGCCATGATAATGATAGTCACCGCGTACATGATAAGCTGAATTGCAAAGAAAATGATGTTATCTGGCTTCTGAATCGTCCGAACCAGTCCAGACACAAGCACCACATTGATTAAAAGATAACCAACCGCGCCCGCAGAACCCATAACACCTATCTGACCCGCTAACTTCGTTAGCTTCTCCTTAGATGGTGACTCCTTTGCATCCTCCTGTATCGCCACATTGATAGAACCAAGCATCGTCTTGTCGCCTATCGCCGTGACTTCCATCACTGCCTCGCCCTCTGTTACATACGAACCGCGAAGCAGAATAAACGGATTAAAAGTGTCATCCCCAGTAGGACGCGGGTTCTCTCCTAACTCTATCTTCTTTGCGTCCTCTGACTCTCCGTTTAGGGACGCTTGATTTACCTTTAGGCTTCCAGACAGAATAATACCGTCTGCGGGAATCTGGTCTCCTGCACGAAGCTGTACAATATCCCCTAGCACAATATCATCTATGCTGATTTCCTGCAAACTGCCGTCTCGATAAACCTTAGTGACTATCTTTGACGCTTGCTCCTGCAAGACATTAAACTCTTGCCCGTTCTTCCACTCCGAAAATGCCGCAACGCCCGTAGAAAGCCCAATCGCCAATACAAGCGACACAACCTCAATCCAGTCCGCTTCTCCGAGGGACGGATTTACCATGCACGCGACATTGATTGCGACCTTTAGCAAAAGACCTGCGAGCAAGACCTTAATCCAAGGGTCATCAAACGCCCCGACCAGAATCTCAAGAAATGTCTCTGTCTTTTTGGACGAAAGCGCGTTATTTCCGTGTGCCTCGTAAGACTTACGCACCTCTTCTTTACTTAATCCCGTATACTTCAAAAGATACCTCCCGATAAACGCGGGGAGACTTTTCTGCCTCCCCGCTACCTACATGTGACTACTTAAACGCGACAATAGCCGCCTGTTTATCTATACTTCTCCCAGAAGGTCAAGAGATTAAGGTTACTGCCCTGTCCTATCGTGTGGAATGCCCAGCTATTATCGCCGTTTCTCACAAGCTCACCGACAAACAGGAAAGTATCTGTCGAATAATCGCCCGTCAAGTTGTAACGGACAATCTCTCTGCCCGTATCAATGTCTACGAGGCGCGTAAACGCATTGCTCACACGACCGAAAGTCTGCTTAAGCTTCTCCGCATCGTAAATCGAAATTGTAAACAGCAACTTCTGATAGTCACGCGACACATCGTCTAAGGTGATGTTCACATACTCGTCATCGCCCTCACCATCACCTGTTCTGTTATCCACGCTATGCACCATGCCGCGCTTGTCAAGGTTCTTGTACCAGACCGCCTCGGTCATTAAGTTACCGACCTTGCCAGCATAGTCTACGCAGAAAACCGAAATATCTAAATCAAACTGCTCTCCCACCTTCTTCGCAACATCCCAACCGCCTGTAAACTTGACTCGCTTAAGGCTCGGTGCCGCCTTACTTAAATCAATGATGTTGTTCTTCTCAAGACTAATCGGTGAACTACCGCCGTTTCCCGCTACCTCACTCGGCATCGGCGCACTCTTGTCCAGAATCGAAAAATCTATCGCCATCTCTATATCCTCCCTTACTTACTTAAGCGCCTCGGCTAACTTATTGCCAAGATTACTAATCTTATGATTATTAAAGCTATATTCCCCAATCGCAAGGAACTTCCACTCATTACCCTCTCTGATAAACGCACCCGCCGTCACAGAGTCGTTATTTCCTCCGTCTGCTGAAAGATTATAGCGCGCAAGCTCTCTTTCCCTTCCGCTCTCGTCAATCAGACGAATATAGGCGTTACGAACCTCATTGAAGGTATTATTCGTATATGAAACTACCGACAAATAAACTCTGTCTACACCCTTCTCAAGACTGTTCAGATTCACATAGATGTTCTCATCATCGCCGTCTCCCTCACCTGTCAGATTATCATGGTCGAGAGTAACACCATTTGAACTCTTGTGAGCGAAATAAACTGTATCTACCAGCTTATCTCCCGCAAACAAATGAGCGCAAAGGTCGAGGTCGATATGGTCTGCCCTCTTTGTCTCTGCCTCGTCCCATCCAGCCGCCGCGTGAATCTTACTAAGCGGCACATTCGCCTTTGAGAGATTCAAAAGGTCGCCCTTCTCAAGACTCACTACGGACGGCTTATCAAGGCTAATTAAAACCTCTCGCGTTGCCGTGCCACGAATCTTCTCTCTAGCCTCTCTGCTAAAGCCCGTATTACGCGCCTCTTCGCTCTTCTTCTCTTCCTCTTCTCCGTTACCAAACAATCTACCGAAAATCGACATGCCCTTATCCTCCTTATGCTCCGTACTTTGTCACAATGTCTACAAGCGTACCCATAGAACCGTTTCCAATCGCATGGAATACCCAGCCGTTACCGTCACGCTCCAGCGTGCAAAACTCAACCACAGTGTCTGTCGAGTAATCACCCGTTAAACTGTACCTCGCAATCTCTTTATTCGTGTCACGGTCGATTAAACGCACATATGCGTTCTTCGCCGCGCCGAAAGTCTGCTTCGGACGATTATCCTCGTACTGATTAAAGACGCTTACGACATACAAAATTCCCGCCACATTTGCAGGTACTTCGTCCAGATTCGTATAAACTTCCTCGTTGTCGTTCTTTCCGACCGAAATCTTTCCGAATCTGTCATCGCCCGCCGACCATGTTCCCTGCACCATGTAGCACTTTGTCGGCAAGATACCTTTCTCTGCGTTGCCGTCCCCGCTGTTATTCGGGTTGCCGTAATAGCAAAACCGCTCATTTACATTCGCCTTCGTGATTCTCTCGTTCGGGACGATATACAGCGCCGACAAATCCAAATCCACAGGCGAAGCCCCATCCTGTGCCGCATCCCAGCTTAGACCTACCGTGCAATGCCGTAAGCTTGGAGCATCCTTTTCAAGTCGCAGGATGCTATCCTTCTCAAGCACCAGAACCGAACTCGAATCCACATTGCCCACTTTCGCAAGAGATTTCTTATCATACTGTGTGAAATCCAACATATTAGCCTACTCCTCCTTAAATAAATTTACTAGATATATACCGCGTGTACTAATATTACTCACAGGTATTTTAACTATTCCCTATTACTTACCGTACTGCTTCGTAACCGACAGCGAACCCTGCCTCGTCTCAAGCTTCATGCGCTCAATCTCTTTCGCATTCTCTGCATTCGACAACATCTGCGTCTCCATCGCTCTCTGCACATTCGCTGTGCCTTCTTTAACCGTCTGATAAACCCGTCTAAGCGTATCCATGTCAAACAGTCCGTCCATAGAACGCATTGCTACCTCTGCTCCCGTCTTTGCACTGTAATTCGCGTTCTGCTCAAGCTGTGTGTTAAGCGCTTCCCTAAACTGACCGACCGAGTTCGCTACAATCGCCTGTCTCTTAAGCAAAATCGCCTGTGCTAAGTTCTGCTTGAAAATCGGCAGACCCACTACAAACGCCGCGTTAATCTCTCGCACCAGATTCATGTTCGTAACTTGCATGTTCTGGAGCATCGGCACGGTCATTCTAGCTACCATCTCCGCTTGCAGTAAATCGTACTGGCGCTTCTTAATCTCGTTTACAGCCATGTCAATTTGACCTAAACGGATACTCTTCATATCGGGAGACAGCGTTTCGTTATCTGCCTCCACCCGAGAACGATAAAGCGTAAGCTCGTCTACTGCCAAGTCGCAAGCTACTACATACTTCTCAAGCTCGCAAAAATAGGTCTGATTCGCTTTCCACATCTTCGTGAGCGTCACATTACTATCAATCGTCTGCTGTTCAAAACCTCGAAGCAACTGCCCGATACGGTCTACCTCTTTCCCCATGTTATCATACTTCTGGATTACCGCATCAAGATTCTCCATCATCCGCTTACGAATCTTGTCAAAGAAGCTCTCCTTCTTCGGAATATCGTTAATCTTCTCGATTTCCTTGATGTCAAACCGATTCATAACCTTTGCAAGCTGTTTCATCATTTCAGCTGCCTCTGTGTCGGTAGGTACCTTCACATAGTTAAGAATCTCGTTCGACATCTTCTCGATTTCCTCTGCGGGCTTCTTTCCGAACTGGAGAATCGACATTCCTGTGCCGTTCGCATTGTTAAAATCAATCTTAATCTCATTCGTTAAGTTCTGCACCTCTGGCAAAGCCCTTAACTTCTCCTTATACGCCTCGGGAGCATCCAACATCTCCTTACTCTCTGCAACTTCCTGCTTCGTAAGCTCTACGGGAACTAACTCATTATACTGCATACTCTTCTCCTTCTCTCGCATTAAATACTAAATAAACTGGCAAGCATCCCTTTCTTTGTCGACTTCTTCTTGCCCTCTGGACTTGAAACCTTATCAAATGTTACATCATACTTCATCTCCGCTAATCTTGTGCAGTTATACCGCCCCCTATCTACATATGTCGAAAGATTTGAAAGCCCCGCAGGGGCTAAAACCAGTATGTCAAAGCCTATCTTGTGCAAAAACCCTAGGATATACGGTGTCTGCTGACTAAGCGAACTATCGTTATCAAGAAACGCTACTATCTTCGGAATCCCGAAAGGAAAATCGAATGTGTCTATCATATACATTAGCTTCTTGTTTAACTGCAAACACATCGCAACAAACTCTACCTTATCCCGCTTCTCTACGATAGGACGCGAAAACAGCGTGCTATCTGAAAGCGTCTCGTTTATCTTGTCTAAGATAAAATCCTCTGTGTCATCATTATACGGGGCATACCGATAAAACGGCAGTGCCTTTAGCATATCCCTGTCAAAGCTCCCGTCACCCTTCTGGCAAAACGAAATCTTTAGAACATCATCCTCCGAAATCGTTATATCCAAAAGCTCCTCTGGCTTACCAGAAATTAAAAGCGTGTCTTTCCCGCCGACAAACTTCCCAACAAATGCACAGTAGTCGTTATCATCGCTATGAACTCCGTCTACCTCGTAGAAAAGTGTCGGTATCTTTACTTTCTTCCCGACTACCCCAAAGCCCTGCCGAACCCGCGCCTCTGCGTCCCAGTTATTCTCTAAATCCTCGACCGTAGCGTTCAGAAACATACTCTCTGTCGTCCCTCCGTGCTTAAACTGCCACTGCCTAAATAAACCCGAATCCGTAAAGACTGTTTTCTCTACTTCCTGCCTAAACCCAAGCGTCACGGAGTCTATCTGATGAATCGCCTGTCCCTTTGACGCTCTATCGTTAAGAGAACCTATCTGATACCGCGTATTCCTTACCGAAAGCTCTGCCTCCAACAAATCTAAGCAATCTGGCTTCTCAAACGGATTGATATACACGATGTCAAACCCCATATTAGCCAGTAGCATTAGAAAATATACCGCATACCGCTCAATACTTCCGTAATAGATGCACTTATTCGGCGTGCTATACTCGTCTACCCGCTCAAGCGGCACGACAAGCGTATAAACCTCTAAAAGAAGCCTCGTTATGAAGTTTGCTTTGACAGACTCGTTCGGAAAGGTCTCGTTCGACAGAATCTTATTGACTACCCCCTGCAATTTCTGAACAAACCTGTGATTATAGTCTGCATCCGCAAACATTACCACATCGCTGTCCTTAATCGTGGTCAAATCTACCGTAGCCAAGCCCTGCTTCACTGTCCCGATAAAGTCTAAATCCACATTAAACGGAATCTCGTTATCAAACAGTAGCGTATGTCGGCTATCCTCTCCCGCCTTCTCCTTAAAAGTCGCTAAAACATCGTTATACTCACGCTCACTCCCACAGTCTGAACCGATATAGCAAATCTTATACGGCTCTGTCTGACGCAGTAGCCCTAAACGCTCGGACGGCGTTTTCCAGAGCTGTTGCAGTAACGCTTTCAAACTTGGATTACTAATTGCCACTTTCTCCCCTCTCCTCTCTTCCAGATTTTCCAGAACTGAAACTGACGGATTACTAAGCGTGTACTAGCGTAGTAGCTAACTCGTGCTTAACGCCTATCGCCTCCTTAAACGCCCCGACCCCCAAAAACACCTTCTCCGAAACCCCCTCTTTTTAAGAGGCTAAAAATTGGCGTCTGGTATGTCGATTTTGCCTATAGGTCTACCCCTAAAATCAATATAGGTATAGCCGTTGTTTTGTAGAGTTTCTAAAATCAGACCTCGCCTTGGCTAACTCTCTAGGCTTGAAATTTTATTTTAATTACAGTTTATAAAAGCCCTTGTGTACGCCAAATTTCTTTGCAGGTCTAGCATACTGGTATTGGCTTAAAATTTAGGCGCGTACTCGCGATTTTTGCTCCCTACCACCTTGCTAAATATCAAACATACCCGCCTCTTCACGCCTTCCCTCTGCGCTTTTTGCGACTTCCGACTAGCGCCTTTAAGTAATCCCGCGTCTTATAGCAGTTTACATATATCATGCGCTTATAATCCGATTCCCCTTCCATATCCTCTGCGACTTTCTTCGCGTTCAAGTTCTCCATAAAGAAAGTGCTGTTCTCACTTAGCATACTGCCCCAGTGGTCTGACAAGGCTCTAATCGCATCTACCTCTATGTCTCCCTCTACACCGTTACTATAGCCGACTATGTTTCCAAACTTTCGCACACTATCTTCCATCAGCACGATAGTCGGCAAACACTTGTTTCCTCTGACCGTTAATAGTGTGTGCAAAACCTCTACCTCATACTGAATGTTCGTATACTCTGCGAAATATGTAAACAATATCGGCGCATTCAAGATGTCCTCGTAAGTATCTAACTGCTTCGCTAAAACCTCATTTACCTTAGCCGCTATCCCCTCGGTGTCGTTCCTATCATACCCCTTTATCGCTCGTTATATAGCCCAGTCATCTCCTCAAGCACCGCGTAATCGACCTCGTGCTTTAAGTCGCTGAACTCCTTCTCCGATAAACTGATTCCGACCCCAGCAGAACGCTCCGCTAATATCTCTAACAGCCGCTTCTCCGCTTTCTTACTGACCTCCGACCAGATAAACCGAAACTTGTCACTCTCGTTATACCGAAAATAATATGTCGGCACATTTAACGCCTTCGCTTGCTTCACCCGCTTCTCTGAAAGAAAGCCTATCTCCGACAAAGACAAATACTTAGGAACTCTCACATCCCTGCCAATCAAATACTTTAGGCAAGTATACACGAAACTCTTTTTCCCAAATCCCGTGTCTGCCGCTAGTAAATAGCTATGACGCACCTTCGTCCCTGTCCTGCAAGCGTTTATTATCGAACACACCGCTTTATCGTAGTTCTCAAACCCTACTATCCTATCTCCACCGATAGACCCCGTGATACGCCTATAAACATACTCTGAATCATACACGATGTCTTGATGCTCGCTCGGCACAAGACCTTTTAATACCGCTATCTCACTTACCGACTTCGGAACACTAAATACGGGCTTCCTATCCTGCAACTCCTTAAGCCGCTCCCTCTCCTCAAAGAGCGCTCTGCCACAGCTACACTCTACTACATACCCTAACTTGTTGATTACCTTCCCTGTCCCGTGGCACAGCTTGCAGTCACTCTTATACTCGCTATACTTTCTCGGAATATCTACTATCGCTTCGCTTCTATCTTCCGTTTCGTCATCAAACAGGCTTACTCTACTTCCTGTCTCTTTAACCTCTTCACGCTCGACCGCTATCTTGTAGACCCCGACCTTATAAACAGCTTCTCCGTCCCTATAGTCGTTTGTCTTAATCTCAAGCGGCTTAAACTTATACCGAAACGGAGACTCAACAACCGCTCGCTCAACATGCTTAAACTTACTCCCGTCATAAGCGTATACTTCCTGTACACGAGAGTCGTTAATATACCGTGCGTCTGATAAGTATACTCGCGCTTCATTTCCCATTACGGCTACGATATAGAACTTCTCATCTACCGAAAATACAACCCGCATACCATCCGCTACCGTAACAGGCGTATTCCCAGACTCATCAAGCTCTTCCTCGGGAATAAACTCTATCTCCCCGTCCTTAAGCGCTACATTTAAGCCACTCACGCCTATACGACAAAGAACAATCATTTTCCTAACCTCCAACCTCTAACCCCGCAGTGCTTTTCCAACTACTCTAGGAAAATAAATAAAAAGAAGGGGGATTCCCTTCTTATTTACCACATTTCAGAAAGTTTGTAAAGTCTTTACTGCCCGCATTCCAAATTTTATCTAGCTCAAAATCCTTGGGAGGCTTTAAGGGAATCACCCGCCGAGACGCGCCTTGCGCCCGACAGAGCGTTTCCGTGCCGTCTTGCTTCTTCCGCAACAGGAGATTCGGCGTAAACATACAGCCCGCGTCCCGATAGGCTTTCTCTACCTCTGTTACCTCTTCCCGCCTCACATAAACGATGTCTCCGCTCTTCACCATATACAAAGCCACGCCCGCCCAGTCCCGACTACTTCCCGTTAAAGACAGGATTAGGTTTACTGCGATACTCACCCCCACAAACCCTCTCCCGACAGGCGTAACCCCTGTCTCTCGATGCCGTTCCCGTAGCTTAAAGTTCACACAAACGACCGTCCCTGTAGCCCGCAACCGCTCTACCTTCCACCTAAGATAGCTCTCACCACCTGTAAACTCTTCCTGTAGCCTATACCCGCCGCTAAACGGACTCCCCGTGAATACCTTCACCCTAAACCGCTTCCTCGAAGATTCTCCCTTGCAGTCCGTAATAATTAGTCTTATCTCCTCCGAAAAAGCTCGCATCCTCTCTACCTTACCTCTCTACCTTAAGCGCTACTCCACGCTTATAGTCTGTATCTGGAAGCACCTCTAATATAGCCTCTATCTCTCCCGTAAACTCTGCAAACATCTCGCTATACACTGGCTTGTCCGCGAGCTTAACCTTGTCTAAATAGTAATACGCCTTGCTCTCTATCCCTATCCCCATGCCACCTATCGTATAGTCTACGCTCGACTCTAAATACGGGATTTCTCCGTCCATGTACCTACCGTTACAGCAAAACTCCCAGTGACGATACCGAGTCGTAATGTCCTTTATCGGATAAACACCGACACACGGCAAGCTAAAGACTTTTCCCGTTACTGTAGACAGAGCCGTATAGCCTAAGAGATACCCGTCCGATGACTCTATTTTCCCCATCAACACAATATACGCCCCGAGATGTCTTAGCCAAGCAAAGTCCCGCACATTACAGTATATCCCGTTACCAAACCCATACGGCGCTTTCCCATCATGCGGCAAATAGCTATCACTAAAGTTTACCCACACGACCTCATGCGTCCGCTTAAACTCCTCTGTCGCTGACGCGAGGCGATAAACCCCGTTCTCGTCCTTTATCTCAAAATACTCTCGATTATCGCTAGAAGCTATCCGAGTCTCAAACTCCCGTATGAGCTTCCTCTCTATCTCCCCTGCCTCATGCTCAAATACCCCTACCTTCGCCGAGTAGTAATACTCTCTATCAAGCGCCTTAAGCCCTGTAATCACAAATTCTGCCTGTCTCATAATAAACTCCTCCGCTTACATCTCTAACCTACGCATTAGTCCCTCTGTTATCATACGGGAACTTCGCTCAAAACCAAGCACCCCATGCGCCTTCTTCGGTATAACCGCTACCCCGTAATGCTCCCTACTGTGCCAAAAGCACGCTAACTTCTTTATCTCGCCCTCTTTTGACTTATGAAACCGCAAATTCTGCACGAGACACAAACCGTAACTAGAAAATACGAAAATTAAGAAATCCGTACTCCTAGCTCAATTTTAGAGTTTTCCAACCCAAGGTCTTACGGTTAACCTATTCCACTCTAACTCATCTCATTTCGACCGTAGCCACACAATGAAAATTGTTGTCAGAGCTTCTGATAAACTTCGTCCTACAGGGAGATGCTCTGCTGGCTTGCGCTGATACATCTTTATAGGACTGATTGTTACATACTCTTTATAACTGCGTCTTTATATCCCTGTCCTCGCCTTGCTATTACATATGAAGCCCCAGTATGTATGTTCAACTTCATAGGCTTGCAATAAAGCCTCTCTGCTAACCATGATGTCCATGCTGGGTGGACTTTGTTTAAGCCAACTCTGTTTCTATATACTACACTTTCAAGCACCTCACTAAACTCGCGATAAGCTAGAGAATGAAGCATATCATTATACTTCTTTCCTATCTTTGTTTCTGTCTTTGCTTTTGTTCTTCTAAAATCAAGATTTTCGATACAAACATCTTTACCTTGTCTCAAGGCTAATTTTACCACATTATTTGCTATTTCCTGTAAGTCAGTCTTTGTCTTATTGCCAGACTTGAACCGATATGGCATAAACTGTGTTTGTACTAAATGACCGTATTGATTCGTCTCTGATAAGGTCACAAACCCTTTGTTAAAGTCCAGTCCTATCGTTCCATAAGAAGAACGAGTAACTATATCGCCATCCCTTACTTGAAACTCAAATACACAGTGTAGATAATACCGACCGTTCCTTTTGACTAGCTTATAGGACAAAGGACTTCCCTTAGACCTCAAAATTGAAACGATTTGTGCTTTGTGATGCCTGAAATAAACTTTGCCGTAGACATATCTATCGTCACCTTTAGCTGACTTATAGCCTCCAAAATCTTTACGCAAGCGAATCAAAAACTGATTACTCCTGCGATTGTAGTTCAACTGTAAAACTTGGTTACATGCTGTCTCCTCTCTAGCTCCTACAAAAGTCATTTGACTGTCTCGTTGTTCAATAAACTTCTTGTAATTTTGCTTGAGCAACCGCTTAGTACCAAAACAGATTTTTAGCTTTCCTGTCTCTAGTTGATACTTCAATGCCTCTAACTTCTGCTTCAACCTGTTTAGTTTAGACTTCTTTGAAACTACCCTTAACCGTAGATTCCTTTGTTGAGTCAACGAAACAGATACCCCGTCTTGAAGCTTAATTGAATTTTGATTCCGCTTCTCAACTAACTTTGGAATAACTGTCTTTTCAAGATGTTTAATCTTTCTCTCCAACTGCTTCCTTTCATACTCCTTTAGCTCCTTAAGAGCATTAAATCTCCCTTGAGCGTCAGAAATGATAGAATTTGCAGTTCGCTTAGAAATTCCATGCTTATGCTGGAGAGATGTGTTGTACTTTGACTTATTGAGTCCTCCTCTTCTTACTGCATAGAAAGCGTCTCTTAATGCTTTACCATAACCTCTACGAGAAGCTTCCATATATTCAATTAAACATCGGTTACTCCCATCGTGTAGCTGTGCTACTATAGTCAACTTTAGTTTCTGCATTGTACTTCACCATTCGCGCCCTAATGGAAACCTTAACTAAACATAGAAAATTGAGAAATAATTCCCGCTTCTTCTGCATTGTTAGAAACTGCTAATTACCCTACCTTCGCTCCCTGCGCCGTTACTCGCAAATCATCCAGCGCTACCAAGACCCCGCCGCTCGCAAACCCGTTACCATAAGGCACTATCGTCCGCGTATTTCGTCTAACTCGAAATTTGCAAAAGTGAACGACTCCTTTGATTTTACGATAGACGCTAGCATATTACTTAGCATCTTGTAACTTTCACCCGTTAAAATCCCATTGGTTGCTCGTAAGGTCTTGCTGTTTGACATGATTTCATACTTTAGGTCGTCCAACGCGCTAGCCTTGCGGATTATAGCAAGCCTGTAAACAGTATCTACACCCGCCGTCCGTATACCCGTGATTAAAAATATGTAACGCATACACCCTCCCAATTTCCCTAAAATGAAAGGGGCGGTTTCCCGCCCCCGCATAAACTCTTACTCTTTGCTTCCGCGCTTCTTATGCTTCTTCCCGAAATTAAGCGTCTTTATCAGAACACCCGACTGCTCACTTCCAGAAATAAACTCACTCGCGCCGACCCAAAGGTTTGACTCCAATGCCTCTCTTATGTTCGACATCTCCCGAACACTAAGCTTCGGATTCATATACCTGTGATAGTCGATTCCCATAAGGCTTCCGAGACGAATCTGATACATCTGCGCGATATTATACTCGCTCGCCATCACTCTCTTACCGTTTCTCGTCTCTACAAAGCAACTTAAATCGTCCTTTAACTTAAGCTCAGAATAGTAGAACTCAAGCACCTCTCTACTATACCGAGGGAACGCTAAGTATCTGCTGTCGAGCCGTCCAAGCTTCTCTATCTCGTAAAGCATCTCCATCTGCGCGGGTGACAGCTCTGGCTTCGCAAACTTCTTATAATTTACGCCCTCATTATGCGCTTTCCGAAGAACCGCCATCTGCTCTGCCGTAAACTTACTCGCCGCGCTCTCTTTCTTAGCGTTACTGTCCAGCTTCTCCTTAGACATCTCCGCTTTCTCTGCGTCTACCTTTGTATTCTGCCCCGTCTTTACAGACCTACTCGGAATACTGCCCTCGATAAACTGCTTTAGATACTCTTTCTTTCCCTCTGTAGCGCCGATATACATTGCGTTGTGAATCAGTTTTAATCCGCTCTCTTGATACTTCTTAACCGCTGGCATAAGCCGAGCTAAGTCTACATTTGCTACCTTACCAGAATCCGTTACATATACCGTGTATCCGAGTAACGCTCCTGTCTCCTCTGACCTAACCTCATTCAGTAACACATTCGGCTTCGCTTTCTCCCTCTTAAACACCTCAAAGCTATATCCGACTGGCAAAACCTTCTTGTCCTTTAACTTGAAGTTCAGAAACTTCACTTGATGCGTGCTTCCGATGCTACGCGCATACTTTACAAGCGGCGTTAAATCACTCTCTTTGCACTCACCTTTCCACAAAGGCTTATATTCACATCCCGCTCCGTCATTCGCAAGCGCCGCAAACGCATAAACCGCGCCCTGCTCGCTGTCTCGCTTATTGATTACAATAAATACTGCATCCATATCCTATCCCCCTCCTTACTTTTTCTGGCTCTTTGCAAGCGTCAGCGCGTCCTCTTGCTGACTCATGTAGAGCGCAATATCGTCAAACGCCTTCTTAAACTTATCCCTCAATGCCCTGTCGTTAAACACGCCTGTCATGTTAGTATCTACATCGTAGAATATTCCGATAGATGCAGAAACAGTATGCGTTAAGTCGGTTATCGTAACTGCTCGCCACTCGGAAGAAGGTAACTCAACGATAAACTTAATCAGATTTGTTAGATGGCGCTTAACTTCGTCACTAAGCTTTATCTTCTCGTCAAATCTGTAAGACAGGTTTGCATCGTAAGTTCCCTTTAAGTCGTCTATGATAATCTGATTAACATGCTTCTGTAACAGATAAAACTTCGCATTATCCAGCTTTGCAAAGTTTACCTCTGCCGTTCCATTTAACAGAGCATCCGCAGATACTATCTGCGTATTATATCTATAATACATTGCGAATTCTGGTCCAACTTTCTCTCCCACAGAAGCCTTCGCAAACAGCGATACCGTCATTTCATCAAGCGGTGCGCCGCCGTTACAAGCCTCTAAGTGATTCAGAAACTTGCTAAAGTTAGCCCAATCTCGCTGTGACGCATAAACCTCGACATCCGCACTCGGGTCAAAGGTGTTTAACTTACTCTTATCACTCTCGATAAACGCAAGAATGGTCGTATTTATATCGTGCTGTAACGCCCAAGGCTTCCAGTCGTCAAAGTCTGGGTCAAGAAGCATCTTTAAGCCACAGCGCCCGATAAACGGGGACTCGATACCTTGATAATCCGCGCCCGACTCGTCATCGTTACCGATAGCAATGCAAACCCAATGCTCTGGAAACTTGTAGGACGCGACCTGTCGCCTAGAGTCAAGCAACTGCAAGAGTGTCGTTCTCATCTCTGGCTTCGCCGCTGTTATCTCGTCTAACGCCAGTATACCTACCTCGCCGTCTCTCTCCTCATTCGGCAGTAAGCCGTTTGGCGACCACAGCGTTACCATGCCGCCCTTCTCCTGCTCAATCTCGTGCGGAATACCCAGCACATCCACCAGTGTCATGCTCGCTACTCGGAACTCGCAATACCCGATTCCAAGCTCCTTTGCAAGCGCTGACAGCGTTTCCGTCTTACCTACTCCCGGCTTTCCGAGTGCAAGTATAGGCGTATACAACTTTGCCTCAAGCTGTTTACGCACCATCTCCCTAAACTGTCTTAACTTCACAGTTATCATATTGTAATTCGCCATAGCTTCTCTCCTCTTAATCAGTTCTTATAAACGGCAACCTTGCCGAAATCAATGTGCCTCTTGAAATCTACTAGGTTATCGTCATTTATTACCCAAATGATGTTCTTCTTGCAGTGCAGTCGATTCACCAGATGCATGTCTACCTTACCGAAATAGCCGTCCGTGAAGATTAGGATTAACTTCGGCTTATCTTTGCACTCCTTCGAGTTGAAATACTCAAAGATACAGTTTACATCCGTTCCACCCCCGCCTTTCGCTTCGTGCTTATAAAGGCTCGCTATATCCGAAAACTTTCCCGTAGACGCTACCTCGGTGTCCCAATAAACTACCTCTGCGTCAGCTTTATACTTCTTTAATAGCTGGGCTACCTGTCCGAGCGCAATACCTAAATCCTCTTGGCTTATACTCCCAGAAGTATCTATACACACCTTTAAGCCTTTGATGGTATCTGGGTCTGTATGCCTAGGTCCAGGCAATGTCATTCCTCTGCTTAAATATCTTCGCTCGGGAGACGAAAAAGTGTCGAAAGTCTGTGACGCTTCGATTAGGTATTTCTGCAAATACTTCTTCCAGTGTATGCGAGGCGCAAGCACCTTATCTATATCCCGCGCTAAGTTGCTATGACCCTGCCCAAACTGCTTATAATGCACCATAGCACGCCGCGCTACTTCGTCTAGTTTATCCTTTAGGCTCGAATTATCAAGTGACGCATCCCGCGCTGACTCCGCAATGTCTCGCAAGGACGCAGGTAAACTTATCTTCTGCCCTCTAAAGTCTACCTCGGTGATTTCACTCTCGCCGTCTCCACCGCCGCCGCTTGTATTTCCATCAGAGCTTCCACCGCCGCCGCTACCTCCGCTATTGTTCCCTGTCGATTCCCCCTTACTCCCGTTTCCTCCGCTCGGCTTCTTCTTTGCAGTCTTTATAAGCTCTTCATAGATACTTTCTGCCGTATCTTTCGTTAAATCTACTGCCGTGCTATACAAACCGCCGTCTGGGAACGCGATTCCGCAATTATCTTCTGCTTGACCTTTCCCACTTAGCTTTGAAACTCCACCTGTAGGCGAAACATTATACTCTTCGCAAATCTGCTTATTGATAATCAGGTCTGCCGCAATGTTAAAAACATCGTGATTCTTTCCCCTACCACGCAGAGCGTGCTGTAACGCAATATGAGATAACTCATGAAGCAGGATAAACACTAACTCTGGCGTAGTAAGACTATTACAATACTTTACATTGAAAATAATATACTCTGGACAAGCTCCCGCAGTCGGAACTATCTCGTCTTTATCGGTAAACTTATGCTCAATCGCTCGATACAGTGAACCGTAATATCCGCAATACTCACTAATCGCGCTTGCGACCTTCATAAACTTTAAGTCTACCGTTATCTCACTGCCGTCATCGTATACTGTCTTATACTTCTGCGCGAGCGTCATATCGCCGTCTACTCCGATTATCTGTGATGTGTAAAGATTATCGGTCGTCCGAAAATCTCCCCCGCTCCGTATCGTATTCGGACTGTCTATCACACGGAAAACACCAAGGCTTCCAGATTCATCTTCGCCGCGCTTCTCTTTCTCCGCTTTCCGAAGTTCCTCTGCCTCCTCGATTAACTTATCTCTCTCCTCTGGCGTTCTATGCGCGGACTTCGCCTGTACCTTATCGCCGTTACCTTTAAGGCTTACTGCCACATTCGGTGCGTTGGACGGCGTAGCCGTTACATAAACCTTATCGTTTACTAAATGCGGCTTATACGCCTCAAGAGTAGAACCCGTAAGCACTACTCGCTTACCCGACCACTCGTAACAGACGAAGTTGTACTGCCCCGTGTCCTCAAACACTATCTTCGCCTGTTTATCGCTACAATACCCCTCTTCGGTCGGCTTCTTCGTTAAGTCGATAACGGGCATTCGCGCGGGATTCATCCCCGTGACCTTTACCTTACCGTCCTCTCCAAACCTTAAATTATAAAAAACATCCCCGCCCTTTAAGACCGTTAGAATACTCTGGATATTCGCGTCTACTGCCCGCACTACTCTATCTTTCGTGTCTACGACTCGGAAGCCTAGATATTTACCGTCCTCGCCTCGACAAACGGCTACCGCTAAAAACCGCTTTTCCATTAGCTCTTCCTTACCTCCTTCTCCCTTAAACTAAGCGCAGAAACATGACTAGGTTTAATTATAGGTATCCTATAACTTAAACTAAAAACGGGATATACCGAAAGTACATCCCGTTAAACTGTAAAACCCTAAACATTACTGACCGAACCTAACCATATCTTCCCCGCATTTAATCGAGTTAATTAAACTATCTAGGATTTCTCCGTTCGCAGAAGCCTTATCATCGTCCTTATACGCAAACTTATAAACCATTGCCTGCCCGTTATACATCATAACGCCGACCCTAAAGATATAATCGTCTGTCTCGTCCTTACTCTTTGGCAAAAGCACCGTTACCTCTTCGTTTCCGACATCCTCTGCCGCCGCACTCGTCTCTGGCAAGGTCGCCTCGATAGTCTCTCCGCTCTCGTTTGTCTCTGTCTTTCCACTCTCAAGCGTTGACTGATACTCCGACATACGCGCCGCTTCACTCTCCTGCACTGCCTTATCCGCTTCTGCCTGTTCGGACTCAAGCTCCTCACTCGATAAGACCGCTTTCTTCTTTACCTTCTTCTCTTCGTCCGCGTCTACCGTACTCTTTACCTGTAACTTCGTTCTTACCTCTGCACCTACATTCACATTCCCCGCAAACAGCGTCCTCTCCTGCAAACTATCCAGATTATTCGCCTTTAAGAACGGAGTGATTAGCTGTTCACTGATAAACGAGCTGTCTATCGTGTTATAGACCTTGTACATCTCGATATTTCCGTAGATTCCGTTGCTGTTATACAGCTCCGTATATGCCGTTGTCGTGTTAAGTGACCAGTTATCCGTAGGCGCAAGAGACATATTCGGGGATAACTGTACCGTAGATGTGTTAGACAACTTATCTGTGCTGTCAAACTTTACATCACTGTCCAGATATATCTTTCCGTTAAACGAGTTAAAAACCTTCGCCCCTGTGTCAAGTATCGAATACTGCGAAACCTCTGCATCGTCTGCATACTTCTTATCAAATGACGCTAACGCAAGCCTCAAGCCCTTTATCGTACTGTCTGCGTCCGTTAGCTTGCTCTCGTTCTCCATATACAACTGCCGATAGTCTTTCTTGTCCTTCTTACCACCGCAAGCCGCTAACGAAACCCCCGCAACTACTGCCGCTAAAGCACTACTACCCTACTCCGCTTCATTTCTGTCTCCCTTCATTGACTCAATGAAATAATCTATCGCTGTCTCTGCATCTACCGTAAGCTCTCGCGCTGACTTCGCACGATTCTTTACCGTATCTGTGAAAAACCTGTACTCATCCGTACCCGCATATAAAAGCAGGATAAAGGTCTTTACCCTGTCGTCTACATTCCTGTCTATCCTGCCTCGTATCTGCTCCATAGACGAAACTGTTGTACTCATACTGTAGAAAATGCAAACATCCCCGCCGTGTAAGTTTAACGACTTCTTTATATTCGTGATTATCGTGTCATAAACCCCGTTATTAAAGTCGCTTATAATCTTTGCCCGCTTCGCGTCCTTATCTTTACTGCTATCCTCTCCGTTTAGGATTACACATCTCCTACCACGAGCCTCTAACTCACGCTTCAAGGCTTTCTGCGCCGCAATGTGAAAACAATAAATCATAACACTGCTGTCCGCAAAGTCATTCTCTAATAAACTACACACTCGCGCTATCTTTGGTACCGTGCTTGCACTCTCTTTTATCTTAAGTTCCTCGATACAAGAAGGGCTATTCAAAACCTCGTTATACCGATACCCCGCCTTTATAGCGTTTAACTGCGCCGCTGTCGGCTCTACCTCGTAAACCTTGTAGATATTCGGTCTGTCTAGTCCTACATCCTTCTTGCAACGCCCGAAATACACCAGTTGCAGTAGCCGCCTAAAAGCATCTTGATTCTTATATGAACTTATACTCCGCGCAGTTTTTTGAATCCCGCCCCACTTTCCGTCATCTCTAATACCCTTAGCCCAGTAAAGCTTTGAACTATGATTACAGAAATCCTGCTCTATCCTCCACCGCTTTGGCAATAAGTTCTCGTCCATCATGTCTATCTGATAGTAAATATCCATGATATTCTTGTCAAATGCCGTAGCGTTCATGAAATGCACCCTGTCCGCATACGCACACAGGTTCTTCGTATACTGATATGTCTTTGTCTTATCGTTCTTTATAACCGAACTCTCGTCCAAAATAAACACATCATACATACCGTTCGTCATATCGTCTTTTGCATACTTCGCAAGCCACCGATACAAACTGTCTGACTTTAACGAACTGTGCTTTATGATTATCCCCTGCACATCGTTCCAGTCTATCGTGTCTATCTCTTTCTGCATATGCTTAGACTCTCCAGACAGCGCCACTATCCGCATACCCGTAAACCGCGTTAACTCATACTGCGTCTGACTGATAGCAGAGTTCTCGACCGCCATTAAAAACCGCCTCATCTGCCCTTTTCCACGCAAGTAGTTTAGCACCGCCGCTATCTCTATCGTCTTTCCAAGACCTACGCCGTCCGCTATCATACTCCGAGGCGACATATACATAAACGCCGCACCTACCGTCTGATATGACCGCAATGTTCCTAAATACTGCCGATAGTCGATTCCCTCTTCCCGCACTATCTTCCGTATGCTCTTCTCTTCCCGTATCGAACGCTCCACAAGCTCTAACGGGAAATCAAACACCATATGCTTCATCCCCGCTATCTCTTTACTCTCTCGAACCCTTAAGATACCCGAGGCGTGCGCGTCCGTTATCGTCCCGCGATACATACCGTCCCGTATTATCGGACTTCTGACTGACATCGCTTTACCACCTCCTGCATCTAATCCTTAAAAGTCCTAAAAGCCTCATTTAAGCTGTATTATACCGCAAAATAATACAAGTTGCAACCTTTTTACTGCTAAGATTGCAACTTGTACCGCGCATTTACTTAGTTTGTCTCACTCTCCGCTTCGCTTCCAGATAAACTGCTCTCCACAGTCGTTACTTCTCTGGCATCCCGCTTTAAGCCCTCACTCGTCTCGCTATCCGCTCCCGTTACCGAAGTCTCGACTCTACTCTTTCCCTCGGTCGTAGCCTTCTTACTCTCTGCCTCGGTCGCGTCTTTGCCACGCTTCTTATCTGATTTCTCGGTAGCAGACTCGCCCTTACTGCTCGTATCCTCTTCTACCGCTTTATCCGTAGCAATTACCTCGACCTTGTTATCCACATTGCTAAAAAGGCTCACCTTCTCCTCGTACTCGTTGCCCTCTACCTCTTTCTCCTCGATAGGCACAATGTCATCAATCACCCACCGATTACCGTAATGGCTAACAAGATAGTAGTTCTTTACATATATGCCCTTCTTAATCTTGCTAAAGTCGTAAAACTCCTCGGTCGTAAGCTCAACTTGGTCGCTGTATCCGTCAATCCAACTCACTACCTTACCCTTTAGCACGCACTCCGAAGAATTCATATGCGACTGCGCACGATTCACTATCTGCGACTCTAAATACTCTTTTCTAGCCGACTTTAACAGCTCCTTGTTGCTGTCAAACTGGTCGTCCAGACCATACATCGGGATTCCGTTGTCTACTACGACATTTCCGCTCTTATCGTACTGCGTGTAGTAGCCGACATTGTTTGTCGCGTTATAAACTCTGTTTAGAAGCTGATTGATTGCTGGCTTTACGCTCTCGTCTACCGCTCCCGCAAGGTTTAGAGAAGTTAAACGCCTCGTGATTGCATCATCTGCCTCTGGCTCTGGGATTCTTAACAGCTCCCTACTTACCCACACAATGTCGTTTAACACGAAATCTGTGCCGTTCTGCCGTATCACCGCGTAATACTTGTCCTTATACTTAGCCGTATTTCCAAAGCCCTTCGCGCTCTCCTCTGTTGTCCGCTCAAGCTCTACCAAATACTGCTTTCCCTTACGCGCAAGCGTTTTTACTCTATGCGTTGAAAAGGTCAAAATATTGCTCGAAGTCCTAAGCTCCGCTAAACGGATACCGAGGTCAGACGGTTCAATGTTTGACTTATTCATAAGACCCGCTATATCCTCGTTACAAAACGCTCTATCTATACGCTCAATCGTCTGGTCTAACTGCGTATTAATATCATCCGACAGCGTAACTCCGCTATCCTTCATTTCGATATTCGTTTCGTAGTTGTTAATATAGCAATACTTGTAGTCAAACTTGTCCCTATCGTCTGCGTTCTGCTTAAACACGAAAGTTAAACTTATCTTTCCCGTGCCGTAATTCTCTCTCGCATACCCGAAATCCCTTAAACCGTAACTCCCCTCGTTAAAGATTCCGTACCCAGAAAGCTCCCCGTTCGTATCAACGGGGTTATAAACCATTCCGACTGGCGGGACGACTGGTATTCCTGTAGTCGAAGAGCCTATCACGCTGTTGATATACTTATTATCGTATTCGACCTGTCTTATCGTGTTCGCAAACAGATTATTATAGCCCGCTGTCTCCGTACCGCCACTATAGCTGTAACCCGAGTTATCATCCGAGCTATCGTCCGATAAACCTACGCCGTTACCGCTATTATCCGTTGCCGCGCTCTCACCCTCTGTACTACCCGTTGTCGCCTCGCTACCGCCGCCTATATCTGTACTGACTATCGCATTACCCTCTGCATCCGTTGTAGGCGTATCCTGCGCTACTACCGTCTGCGTCTGCGGCGCGTATGTTAAGTTCGCATCCGCAAATATCGTATACGGTGTTAATCTCGCCGCGCTTCTAGCCGCGTTTACCTTCGACATACCATAAGCGCCGTCTACAAACTCCTTATTCAGCACGGGATTTCCGTTTGCGTCCGAAATGATAAACCCGTCTATACCGAGTAATTTGCCGCATCCTTAAAAGTACCCTGCCCGTTTAACTTCGTGCCGAAATTAACCGTTACAAAGTAGTAGCCGTTATTCTCTGCCTCTGTGTAAGTGTAATTACCGCCGTCTGGCTTCGTTAAAACCAAGTCATCTAACAGCAACTTCACATAGTCATGCACCGCAACGGACATATCGTCCTCATAACCCGCGTTTAACTGATTTGTCTCGATAATCTGCTGGGTCTTTGTCCACAGCTTCTCCGTGATACTGGACGGGACTTCGTTCCACTGGATTTTTGTCTTGCTGACACCCTTCTCCGCGATTGACTTATAGCTTAATGACTTCGCATAGTCATCTATCACTTCCTGCCTTGTCAACATCTTTGCATACGGAATCTTTGAATAGTCATACTTTTTGCCACACCCCGTAAACACGAATGTCACAGATAAACCTACACCAAGCACGCCAGCCAGTCTCCTGTACTTACGCTTCTGCATTACTTTCCCTCTCTTTTCAGTTATTTCCACATGTTAGCGTAGAATCGCCAAGCCTAACTAAATGACCCCGTATGATGAGCTTTGCAATTAGCCCAGCCCCAAACTCCTCCGCCATCAGCTCATAGGGAATCCCATGCTTCTTAACACCGTAGCGGAGCATAAACGCAGTCACCTCTTTCATAAGGCTTTCGTCTGAAAGACCTTCGTATCGCTTAGAACGATTATCCTGTGATAAGGCAACGGGTTCTTCGATAGGTTTTGAAACCTTTTTGCCGGTATCTTTTACCTTAACCGTTTTCCCGTTTATTACCCGTGTCGTGTAGCTCGCAGGGGATACGCTACTGCTTTTTCCGCTATGACTCCCAGCAGACTTTAGCTGTTGCTCTCGCTCCCTTAGAGCCAGTTCCCGCTCCTTTAACGCTATCTCTCGCTCCTTTAGGGCAAGCTCCCTCTCCCGTAGCGCTCTATCGGACTCTGAAAGGACAGGCTCTCTTCCCGTATAACTTTCCCTCTGTGAGCCACCAGAACGCCCAGAAACAGGGCTTACCCTATCTAGGCTATCCTTGCCTCGATAGCCTTCCGTGCCGTTAAACAGCGCTCTCGTGCGTCCTAGCCTATCCTCCGTACTAGCCCTGTCCTCGGCTTCTCTAGCACGCCTCGCTATCTCCGCTTTCTCTGCTCGCCTTGCTCGTTCCTCTTCCTCGGCTTGCACTCTCGCCTGTTCTTCTCTCCGCGCGCTCTCCTGCCTCTCTCGCTCCTCTTTCTCGGCTCTCTCTGCCGCTTCACGCTCTAAGGCAAGCTCCCGCTCTTTCTCTGCTAAATACTCGGCAATAAACGCATCTCTATCGTCAGAACCGCTTACGGGCTTACTCGGTGCGGGCGAGGGTTCGTAGGAATCCTCGTCATCATCGTCCCTGTCATCTTCATCTTCCTCGTCTGACTCGTTCTCATCGTCTAAATCGTCATCTTCGTCATCTTCGTCATCTTCCTCGTCATCATCGTCCCCGTCATAATCTTCGTCATCATCATCCTCGTCTAATTCATCTTCATCCTCTTCATCCTCATCCTCCTCGTCATCGTCCTCTTCGTCATCGTCCTCTTCGTCATCATCTTCTTCATCTTCGTCCCCGTCATAATCCTCTTCGTCCTCATCTTCCTCATCGTCATCTTCGTCATCGTCTAAATCCTCATCATCCTCGTCCTCTTCGTCCTCGTACTCCGCTTCTCGCGCCTTTCTCCGTAACGCTTCCCGCTCTCGTAACGATAAACGCCTCTCCTCTCGCTTACCATGCCCCAGCCCAAAATGACCGCCAAGCCTAATCTCATCATCTCTTCTCATCATTTCTTTACCCTCTCTACTCGTATTACAAGTTACTTAAATCTCGCAATACCCTGTTCACATCGTACTGCACCGAGGTCGAAGTTCCGCTATCTACCCGCAAAGCCTCCTGTATCTCGCCCTCGTCCCTGTTATACCCAATTCCTATCGTTGACATATCTGGCACTTCTACCCGCATCTTGTAAAATGCCTTGCTTATCTCTTTGATTAACTTTGTATTCTCGTTGTCATCCGTAGCTATCGCAATGCCTTTTACATACAAGGTCTTATCCGACAGCTTTAACGCCGTGTCACCCGCAGAAACAAGCCGCCTGCTCCACTTCTTTATGTCAAGCGTCTCCTTAACTACCTCATCGTCTGCCTTTACCGCCGCAACATAGCTTAAATTCGACCGTATCGTTTTATCTACCACGCCTTGCGCTCTATGCGGCACAAAGATTAAACGAATACCCTGTGACGGAAGCCTTGTTAATATCTGCTTCACCAAGCCGTTAAACTCGCCAATCCTGTCCGAATAGTAGTCAACCACTGTCATAAACTCGTCTATCACGATGTAAAGTATGGGTATCTTGATTCCCTTCGACCTCAAATCCCATATCGTGTCACACTGATTGTCCTGCAATATCCGCGCACGCCTCGGAGACTCCTTGTTTACGATGTCATCCAATATCTCCATTGCTCTCTTGTGATTATGCAACCCGCAACAATGCGGCATATACGATAAACACTTGAAAAGATATGAGTCCTTCGGGTCGATATACAAAAACTGCACATCCTCTGGCAAATTAAAGACTTGCAACTGCATAACCAAGCTATTTACCGTCCACGACTTACCAGAACGCGGCTTACCAGCTATCAGAAACGACTCGTAAATCTTGCCATCCGACTTTACAGGCACTCCATACTCGTCTATACCCGAAATGATAGGCAACTTATGCCCCTCGTCTACGAAGTAGTTATAGATGTCGCTCTCCTCTAAACAGTCTCCAAGCGTTACAACCCCCGCCTTTGCTGACCTAGATACCGTTATGTCATACATATCCGCGTTCTTCGTTACCGAGGTCGTTATCTCCGATATATCTCGCTTCTCTGGCGTGTCAAAATTTACAAAATATGCCCGTATCTCGTCTGACAACGAACTCTCTGTCACCCTAACCTTTGGAACGCGCTTTACCGAAAACTTGTAGCAATACAAAGTCTCCTCAAATGACCCTAGATAAACACTGCTCGCTATCTCTGCTATGTCCCTGCCCGCCGCTGACGCATACGCCGATACAATAGCTGTCTCTGCTTCCCGAAACTTTGCATCGTCCGAACCGTATGTCCTTACCTTCGTAAAATCTGGATTATTCGGCTTAAAGAACGGCTTAAATGTCTTTACTAGAAACTCTCTAGTTATCATCGGCACATTCTCTGGTACACTCTCTAAGCCCCCTACACTCTCTTTACCATCCCCGCTACGCATGAGTCTGTCAAATAAACTTCCCTCGGACTCCGCATGAGCGCTTGCTACCGTATCCTCTCTGTCGTCCCTGAAGCTAAACCCGCTGTCCGAGTCCTCTTCCTCATCGTCATCCCCAAAGTCAAGACCGCCAAACAACTCATCTGCCTCTTCCTCGGCACTTCCCGCGCTACTTGCTTCCCCTACATTACTGTCTATATCTGGCAGATTCGCGGCATCCTCTTCAAATGTCGGCAAGTCCTTACCGCCCATTAGCTTTATCGCCGCTCCGCTTAACCCGAGAAACGAAGTCCCTGTTAGCAATATCCCGCTCGTTAGCATCTTAAACGGCATACCCATAAATCTTAGAAGCCCTAACCCGCTTACTACACCGCCTATCGTAGCAACCAGCGAGAATACGATAAATACACCGCCCGTCTTTAAGAGATTTAGGCTGTAACTCCCTATATCGTCTGCATTCCTGCTCCCGATGCTTCCGACCAAGACCTTTATGACCTCAAAAGTCCCTACCGCTCCGTCCATCGTTGCGTCTAAGACCTTATCAAACCTATCTCCCCCCCGCATTCGCCGCAGGCTGTCCGTTATTAAACCCACCATACTGCGGCACTCCCGCGCTTCCTGTGTTTCCGTTCGGGTCTGTAAAAATACCGCCAGAGCTATCAAGCCCCGTTAAGTCGTCTAGCCCGAAACTACTACTGCTACCGCTATCCGACCCGTTTCCGCTATCTCCACCTAAATCACCGAAATCTCCGAACAAATCATCTAAACTCTCACTATCCGAAAACCCGTCTGCCATACCGCCTTGATTCCTAACCTCTAATATGTCCTGCTCCGCTCCCAAGCTCCATCACCCCCTCTTATGCAAACAACATCACGAGCATTACCACGCTACAAAGAAAAATAAACGGATATGCCCGACTCATGACCTCTTTGTCAAAATCGTTTCGGAAGGTCGCTATGTAAATGACGGGCAATGCTATCAAATACAACAGTATATACATACTCCCCTCCACTTATCGCTTAAACCCTGTGCTTCCCCTCTATATCTACACCTGTCTTGAATAACTTACTGTTTAACAGCTCATCTGGCAACATCGCCTTTACTATCGCCTTCTCTCCGCTATCCATTATCACGCAGAATGAGTGACGATATAAACTGTATGTGTTATCCCCTTTAGTCCGCTTCTTTGACGAGGCTTTATATATCTTCTCAAGTGGCGCTTTCATCTCTGGAATGTTATACATATCGCAAAACTTCTCCCTAACACTCCTAGACTTGATAGAACCGATAATATACCCTGTTAGATTCTGCAATAGCTTCGCGTTTATCTTGTTACTCTCGTCTATCATGTTACTTAGGTCGTTCGTGATGATAAAGTTTATCTCTCCGCGCTTTCTACCACCTGTCATACAGTTTCCGATTAGAGAAGAACTTCCCGCTATCTCTCCCCAGCGCTGATACTCCTCCCAGACCTTTACATTAAAGCACTTTCTAACATACTTGCAGTAGTTTGAAATCTGCGTTGAGATATTCGCTACGCAAAGCTGTTTCAAAGCAAGTTGCGTCTTATCCTGCTTCTCTGCGTCCGCACCCTTCTGTCCAAAGCTAAATACGATTAAACGACAGTTTCTAAGACTATCTATGTCTATCGGATTCGCAAAGGTGCCTGCCCTTATCTCTCCCTCTTCAAAATACTGCCTGCATGACTCCAGTATATCCTTTGCCTCGTTATGCTTTGCGTCATCGCTATTCGTATCTCGATATTCCTCCGACAAAACCATGTCCTTTATCTCTTCATACACCATCGAAATCCGTAGCCCCTTTGACCGCTTCCAAGTGTCCTTATCGTTCGTTACACCCGCATCCTCATAAACGCGCTTTACTGCCTCACTCACTATCGAAGTCTTTAGCGTCCCAAGCTCCCCGTCCGTCCCCGCGATTATCGTTCGGAAGGTCGCCATGATATACTCGACCGCATCGTCCTTTAGGTCGTTGTCTATCCTGTCATCCCCCGTTAAATCGCCTATCTGCATAGGGTCGAAATACGCCGTACTTCCGCTTCCCATCGAAATTTGAATCGCATCCTTCGGATTTCCCGCATAAACCAGCGACTCTAGGTTGCTATACTCGTCTCCCTCGTAGTCCAAAACCGTTACGACATACTTTGTCATCATCCAAGTCAGCAATACCTTTAGAAACATCGACTTTCCGCTACCACTTGTACCGCAAATCAAGATATTCTCTGCGTCAGATGAGTTCTCCTTGAACTCCTTTAGGACAGGTGCCATAGAACTTGTGTCGATTCCTAGCGGTATCCCAGACTTTCCGATTCTACCCTGCTTATAGCTGTTAAAGTTGGCTAGGATGTCGTCCGTTAATATCTTTTTAGTAATGCGCTTATAAACCTCATTTATCCGTTGCAGACTGAATATACCTAACTGCTGTAGCCAGTCTATCATGTTTACACGAATCTCTAAAAGTCCTATCTCGTTCCGAGCGCACATATCCTTTAACAAACGCACCGAGTCGCCCATATTAGCAATAGACTCATCATCCCTAAGACCCGCTACCTCGACCATTAAACTTACCTTTAGTAGCTCTCGCTTATTATCCAGCTCCGAAACATTTAAGTATGAGGTCGATTCTACGATTCTATGCCGAGCTAACTCCTCATCGCGCCTGTTACGATAGTCAAAGACATCACCGCCTTTTCCCTCCTGCGCGTACCTACGCCATGTCCGCATCCTGTTCTTCATCTCTGGCGAATCCCAGTTTATCTTATGCGGCTCGCCATAGATATAATAGTTAATCCGAACCCCTTTCTTTAAGCACGCCATCCTTATCTTATCCAGAACATTCGGCGCTAACCAGTCTGGAAGTGAGTTTATCATGAAATACTTGATAATATACTTCTCCGAAGTGATATTACTAAACCCTATGTCTATATGCGTCTTGTCCAAGTCCGTATCTGGCTCTACGATTGAGCTTCCCGAATACAAATTCGCGATTATCATATCGTACATGTCGAGCTTCGTTCCCTTACGACTCTTATGACTCTTCTTCGGCACAGATAAACGCTTCTTACTCGCTTCCTTTGCGGGCGGCGTAGCCGCTACTTTCTGCTCTACGCCACTCTCTAAGCCCTTACGCGGTCTCTTCTTCCCAAATAGCATTACGCCACCTCGCTAACTCGTTTCTTCCCTAAATAAATAACATTCTCTTACAGAGCGGATAAACCTTAGTTCCGCTGTTTCATGAAGTTTACATTGATTCTGTCTAATATCTCGTTGAAAATAATCCCCTTATCCCCGCAAGCATTTGTCAAACGGCAATAGTTACTCATGACCGCCGCCTTGCCTTGACTGATAAGCCTACGCTCTATGTCTCCTAGCCCTATAATCCTGTCGGAAATGTAAGGATGACCGATTATATACTCGTCTGGAGCGTCTGGTATCGTTGCTTTCAAGCCCTTGTAGTCGTTGCTACTTGAAACCACATAATACTTAAAGACCTGTATTCCAGTTATCAAGTCCTCTTTCTGCCGTAAACGGTCATAAACGATAACTACATCGAAATTCCGACTCCGTAGCATATCGCTTAGGATAAACGACACTGGCTCTGTAACTACCATAGCGTCATTCTTCCCTGCTGTGATAAATATATCCTTGCTCTCCCGATATATCCGACCGTCTACAAAGGTCAACGGCTTGTAAACATCGAAATTCGCGTTGTCATCATAGATTAGTAGCTTCACAGACAGCTTATGTATCTTCTGCAACACACTCATCAGTGCAATCACAAAGGAATTGATGTATCTAAGCTTCCCTATCTCCTTGAAATACAGCACCGCATTCGTAGTCGTCTGTATATCTCGTATACTTAGCGTGCTATACTTTAGCACCCCGCTACCCTCACTCGTATACGCCTTCTCGAAGTTCTCTTTATACTTCGCTATCTCATCTTCCTGCTCCGCTACCTTAGTCTGCAAACGACTTAGACTAAACTCCTTCGCATCCCTCTCCTGCTTTGCACTCTCAAGCTCCCTCTCCCTGTCCTTTAACTCCGCTCCAAGCCTCTCTACTGTCTCCTTGAAGCCAATAGTCGAAGAATCTGCAAGGTTCTTTAGATAATCCACGACATTTATCGTACTCTCAAGCACCGTTATGTTACTCATTATCTCGCTTGTCAGTTCCTCAAGCTTATTCCCCTGCGCTAAATCCGATAACTTTGATAACACCTCGTTTAGCTTGTCATATGTCGCTATGTCACTGCTGATAAAGGTCTCGACCTCTTCATATGTCGGGCGTCTCTCCGCAACTTCTCTTAGATACTCCGAAGTTAATAAACTCTCCTTCTCGATTCTGTAAATGTCATACTGCCGATACGACACCAGTAGCATCGCTATCTGCGTCCCTATCTTACTCCTATCCTCCGAAAGAAACAGGATTACCCTGTTCCCCTTTAGAATGAGCGTCTTTACGGACGCATAGTAGTCATAAAGCCTGTTATTCGACTCCTCGTTTAGAAGCACATAAACCGTACTTCCTGTCTCCCCTGTAAGACGCTCCGAAGCTATATCCAGTTCGTCTGCACCCTCTACACTGAAATTTACCGTATACTGCGCCGCCATCGCAAACCTCACTTTAATATTTAATAATACTTCTGCAAAAAGAACTGTGTACTCTTTGCCGTCAGAGATTAGCCTGTCCGTAAACATCATCTTGTCGTTACTTGCGTCATACGGAATCGCTCCGACTATATTCATCTCACTAAACCCTGCCGTATATGTCGTTAGATTCTGCACAATCCCGTCAAGCTCTGTTAATATCTCGTAATAGCTCTTAAACTGCCGCCCGAGCAAAAACCTGTTGTCGGTTGCCTTGTTAAACACGAGCTTCGAGTTACTAAAGAAATTCTCCCGTAACTGGCTGTCCTCGATGTTACACATCAACAGCATAAACTCTAGCATCGCCTTTGTTGTAGAAGTGGTATTTAGGACGATTATATCCGACCCGTCCTCAAACTCCTTAAACTCTCCTACAATGTCACTAAACTGCGCGTCTATCAAGACCAGATTGTATGTGCTTTTCGCGGAATACAGAAAACTCTTTACATTGTCGATATTCCGAACGATGTCTTTCGGCTTCTCGAAATCTACACCCAAACCCGTGCCGAGCAAGTTATACCCCTGCCGTACCGTAGCCGCGTAGTTTAAGATGTCTGCCTTCTTGTTGTTTAGGCAGAGCCGCAAGTCATTCGTATCCGCGCCTGCACTGTGCAGATTCCGATACGCCTCCCCAGTCATATACGCCTGCGTCCGTCCGTTATACGCTAAATCCACCACCAGCGCCGTCCCGCCGAGCTTACTCACGATATTTGCCAGATTCGCGACAAGCGTTGATGTGCCGCTATCCTTCGTCCCCGTAAACAGCACCACCTTACCGCGATACTTATACGACTCGATTAAACGCTTTAACTCCTCTATAGTCGCCGCGCCGTTTCCTGCCCCTCTCTTTGGCTTCGGAGTCGGACGGGGCTTATCGACCTTCGGAGCGGCTACCGCACCCTTTCCCTTACCCCCGAAAATCCCCCCTAAAAGACCCTTCTTTTGGGGAGCTGTAACCGAAGAGTTTACACTGACTTCTCCCGAATGGGGGGTCGGGGAAAGCCCCGAATTTTGGGTGTCTGGTACAGCCGTTTTTGTGGTCTGGTCTATACCAAAATTTTCTGAAGTATCAAATAATTCTGCGCCCGCGCTAAACTGACCGTCTGAATTTTTATTTTTCTCTGAAGTATATAACTCGTCTTGGTTCGGCTCATTTTGGCTGTTTTCCGTCTCAAATTCCGAGTCGGTATCGGTGTCAAACAACCCCGAAAAATCTGTAATTTCGTCCGCATTTCCGAGTGGGTTCGTGGCGTCCTTTTCCTCGATACTCTCTCCATCTTCCTCGGACTTCTCGTCATCTTCCGATAAACTTGGCGTATCTCCCTCTTTCTCCTCTGGCTCGTCCGTATCAACTCCAAAGTCGAACTTCTCATCGTCATCAAACGATATATCGTCTGCATCCTCTCCAAACAACCCATCTAGGTCGCTGAAATCTGCCTTGCTCTCTTCGTTACCCTTCTCCTCGTCCTCAAACGAAAGCTCCTCTTCGTTATCTACCTCTAAATCCTCGTCTACCTTACTGCTTACCGCTCCCTGCGTAAAGACAGACTTCTTTAGATTCTGATTCGTCTTGAAGTCCTGTAGCCGAACCAAAGTTAAGTCTCTAAGATACGACATATTTAGACTGTCTATCCTACTTCTAAGCACTACCCGTACGCGCTCCGAACTCATAAACAACTGCGTAAGCACTGCATCCGCTAACTCTTCACTGTTTAGGATAAATACTGCCTCTTTGTCGTCAAATATCCCCGACATCTCCTCTGCAAACTTCTCGACTACCACAAGCATATCGTCAATTTCGGTGAGGTTCCCGTCCTCTGTGATAGCTTCCTCTGTGATAATCGCTCTATCAAAAGTGCTTCCCCGCGCAATATACTCGTCCACATCAGACAACAGCGGAACTCCGCTTACCTTTACCGAACCGTCACGAAACATCGCCGTGAGAGAGTTTGTTAAACTCTCATACTTATACCCTGCGCAAACTAAAATTTTCATGCCTTCCCTCCTTAGAAATCTATCTCCTTATCCCAGTCTACATCCTCGTTAAATACGGGACTCGCGACATACTCCTTATTTTCCTCTGTTTTATCGCTCTGTACTGGCTTTCCAGAGTCTCTTACCTCTCCCTTTTCGTTAGACACAGGCTTAGTCGTGTCTTTAACCTCTGGCTTATCCTTGGATACTGGCTTACCAGTTTCCTTGTCCGCTTCCTCCCTCTCCGATAAACTACTGTCCTCTCTCTTACCGCTGTTCATAGTCCACGCCGCGTTCGCTCGAATCCTCTCCGCGACCGCTATCTTTACCTCTTCCTCGATACTTACCTTCCTTCCCTTTTCTTCTCTCACTTTTTCCTCACTCTCTGCTGGCTTTTCTGAAACCTCGCGCTCTTCCTTGCTTGTATCGCTGTCCTGCTCCTCTTCCTCTTCACTCAAGTCAATATCCAGCCCGTGCAGTCCCCAACTTCCCCGCTCCGCTGTCGTTGATACAAACCTGTTGTCTCCCAGAGCCTTTAAGACCGATATATCCGATATGTCTACCTCTCCGTCCTCTACCCGCTTTAATAAACGGTTGATAATGTCCGTATCACGCTTCGTAAGCTCTACCGTCCTGCCGTTCGTTAGCTTTAACGCCTTTAATGTTATGGCTTTCTTCTTAGCCCCTACCTCATTAAAGGTATTTATAGACGCTTCGCTTAAATTAAAGTAACCGATTCCGAATATCTCTTTATGAAGGTCGATTATCTCTCTCTGTCCTAATATCTCAAACCCGCTATACGCGCCATCCAGCAAAATAGAAGCACAAGACTGTATGTCACTGATTAAACTGTCTACCCGCTCAAGCTTTGTCGTATAAACTAGGATATAGTCTGTCTCATACAAAGTCTCCCTTGACCTGTTCTTGATATAGCCTAGCTCTAACTGCAAGACCTTCTTTAGATTCGCGTTCGGCTCGTTTAATATCAGCGTGTCTAACGCGGGTATACGGGAATCGTTATCTGCCCGCTCCATCATGTTTAACTGCACGAACGCTAACTTCCTTAGCACTACCTCTTTGTAGAAATCCGATAATGCGTCAAAATGACTCTCCCTAAACTCCGAGTTCTTTCCGATTATCGAATCTCTCTCAAGCTTTAAGATAGCACCGTACTTTCCATCCGAATACCGAAGAATACCACCTCTAACCGTATCTCGTATCGCCGCTATACGCCAAAACACCGCAGTAGTCGGATTTTGATTCGCTAACATCTTCTTATACATCTTGAAATAGTAGCGCTCCTCGAATATCACATACCGAACCACAAACGATGCGATAAACAGATAAAGCAATACCGTTAGCACCTTACCCAGCACGCTAAGTCTGTTATCTGGACTCACTAGTGTCGCAATCAATATCACAAGCACTAATACAAGCAATCCCGCTGTGATTAACTTCGGCGTGCTAAAGAAATTCTCGTCATATCCCCCGCCCTCGACATTCATCGGGATAAACATGCGCCCCTGCTCGTTCATCCTAAGTCGCTTGCTGTTCATAAGCACCCTCTCCTACTAATCTAAGCCTACTTAAGCCAATAGCCAAGCAACATGCTTGGCTAGGCTTGTTACTATTTAACTTAAATCTAACTGGTGACACGCAAAATACAAAAATTTTATTGCAGGTATATACGGGAAGCGTCCTTCCCGTATTCCCTACTCCCCTCACTTGTCCTCTTTGTTCTCTTTCTCCTCTTTCTGCTTATCCTCTCCGTCCTCTATCATGTCGTCTATCTCGGACGCACTGGACGACCCAGAAGAACCCTCGTTTTCGTAATAACTATATCCGCTCTGCTCTCTATCGCCATCCACTGCGCTACTGTTATCGCTCTCGTCATCGTCTGCCGTAACTACCGTAGAATCACCACTACCGTTACCCACGCTCGCACCGCCCTCGACTACTCGAACAGGGCTTTCCGTTCCGCTTCCACTTCCACCTTCTGTCGAACTCGCTGTGCTACCACCGAGGTCAATGCCTGTTACCTTGCTTAGAATCCCTCTCGTCTTGCCCGCTATCGAGTTAAGCGTAAACATTGTAGCCTCAAAGCCCATGTCATACCGATGCGTTACCGCAAAGATAATAATAAACTTTACAAGCGCGTATACATACCCCGCTGACGCAAGGAATATCATGAGGAAGATAAACCAAGTGCCGTGTCCGCTCCACCCCATGTTACTGTCAAGCCTTAACACTTGATTTGGCGAAGTGACCGTTATCATGAGGTTGAATACCTCGTAATACATGACAGTCAAAGCCGCTACCTTCACAAACAGGAATGCCGCACCCGCCATCAACTGATTCTTGTTGCCTCGCTTAAAGATAAAGCCCGTTATTAGCTCGTAGATAAACAATAATGTCACTACCGCTATTCCTAAGTCTCTTAGCATCGGCGCAAGCGCCACTCCAAGCACTGCATCCAACAACAGCAATATCGTTGACAGCATATCGCCGTTCTCAATCACGACCTTCATCGTGTCTTTGTTTAGCGTCTGCGGCGCATTCGTTGCACTCATGACCAGAAGCTTAAACACACTGTCAAACGATACATTCCGTAAATCAAGCGTTGTCGGATAAAGCTGATACGCCGCACTTAGCTTGTTTCCAGACGAAAATACCTTGTCAAAGGTTAATAGCGCGTCTATCGCCATTTGTCTGTACAAAACCTCGGCGCTTAACTTGTCAGTACTTGAGTAGTTGATTAAACTCGTCCACTCCTTCTCTACTCTCCTGTTTACCTCTAGGATTCTAAGCTCGACTATCGACAAATCCTGCTCCGTTAAACGCATCTGCTCCATCTGCGCTTCACTAAATACCATCTTTCGATACTTCTCGTAACTTGACGGGTCTAGTGACGAGTTTATTACCGCCGTAGCCTTGTTTCCAGCCTCGTCATAATACCCTATAGTCGCCTTTGCCCGATATGACCTGTCCTCAACTATCTTATTTACCCAGTTACTACGGAACAACCAATACTTCTTGTTCTTCTCATAAACGCTGTAGTCAGAACCAAGCACCGCGTCCCCTAAAAAGCCTGTTCCATCGTCATTCCCGCTTGCCATCACCTGTACATTGTACATATACGGGATTACATTCGTGAACAACTCCTCCATGTCGAGGAAATCTCTTATCTTACCTGTTGCAGAGTCTCGCATAAATGTGTGATGCGCGTCTCCCTGCTCCTTCCCCGACATATCCGTATAAACTTCGCTCGTATCTCCGTCCTTGTCCAAGTCATACTTGTCCGTTATCGGAGCATATGTGCCTTGTAGCTGATATATTAGACCGCCTACCGTCATTCCGTTCTCAAAAGTGTCTTTCGTCACCTCGTAGAAGTAATGCGCTGGACTCTCTGTCATCCAGAAATACCCGAAGCACTGCTGTACTGGCGTACTCATCGGAGAATACTGACTTACCATAGGCAATATCTTGTTGTTTACCGTATCCGCAAACCCTGTGTTTCCGTTTGACGAAGCCTCCCCCTTTATATACGCCGCGTAGTCGTTCCATGCCGCTGTGTCAAGCTCCCCGCTCTCCGTATGCCGCAAAGGATTCTCGACCGTAAATGCCGACCCGAAATTCATAAGATAAAACGAAGTGTGAAGCGCCTTTAAGTCCTCACTCTCTGCACTATCCCTACTTAAACTGTGATAATCAAACTCCTTCTCCTTATCCCCAGTCGGACGAGTGGAACGATAGCCGACAAACACCGTCTGCTTCTTCGACTCACTCATTACATTCTCTTCGTTCGCTCCCGCCGCCTTTCCGACTCCTACATCTGCCGCGACCTTTGCGTTATAGTCTCCGACCGCTTGCATATCCAATGACGGCTTATCACCGCCCTCGGAACTCGTCCTGTAATACCAATACATATTACTGAAATTCTGATACAGGTCACTTAATGTCGTATAAACATAGTTCGCAGACTTGTCATCTGCCGTTAGCTGTCGCATTACTGCTGGCAATAACCACCGCGTAGTCTTTAACTTCTGCAACTTATTGTAGTCGATGTCCTTAGTACTAGGCACTATCTTCTTAGATATGTCGTTCTTTATCATTATCGTCTTGTTAAGTTGCGTTATGTTTAGCATTCGGATATATGTGTTTACATCCGCGTCCCCCGCCTTTGAGCCGTTAAACTCCTGCGCGATACTCTGATTGTCTATACTCTCCGAAATCGCCCAGTACTTCATGCTCCTTGCAAACATCCCCTGCACCGTATTATTACAGATATACGGGACTACATCTATCAGAGTCGGGATTAGCAAAAGCATTGCCAGCGTTGATACTACTGATGTAAAGATTCCTACGATTCCAGAACCCTGCACTACCCCGCTTATAAACGAGATGATTAGTAAAACTCCCGCTAATATTACGATGTTTCTAAGATACCAGCTAAACAACTTGCCTATAAACATGTTATCCGAAAGGCTGTTGACACTTAAAAAGCCCTCCGAGTTGTTAGTAGCTATCGAACTGCTTATCGTGCTGCTGTCTGTGCCAAATACTATCTTCTTGTAGTTGTCGTAAAGCAACTCCGTTATAAAGTTATTCGCAAGTTGCTTTCTATACGATGCACCTCCCTTAATATCTAGGAACTTATATGTGTAATTCGTTATCTGCTTCTTCTTATCCTCTTCCGAAAGGATAGTTCCCTCAAACAAATCCTCGGACTTTACCGAAATCACATCTCCCGTCCCGAACAGGTCTGTATCAAAGTTGTTCTTCCCGTTCATGATTCCGTAAAAGTCTAAGTATGTGAGATAAATGTATGGCGTGTATGCCGCAAACTGCATACCCTCGTTAATGTTTAACACACCCGCCGCAGTTTTCATAGCCGAGTTGCTATTATAGATTCCAGAAACTCTGTAACCCAAGAGCTTATAAACGGGATTCGTAATCGTAGGCTCTATGCTGTGAAGCGACACATTACTTCCTACTGCGTTTATGTTTATCCTGTCGCTAAACCTAGACTTTCCCTCGTTTACCGCCCAATACTTGTAAAGACCGTTCGCTTGATTATTTGCGTCTAAACTTGTCGCATTGTCCGTTAAAAGCGCCGCCGAAAGCTCCTCTGGCTTTCCTGCCGTGCTTATGCTGTCCTTAAACTTGCTCTGGTCTGGAACATTGCTGTCCGCTATCTTATACTCACTGCTTGTGTTCAAATACCCCGTTGCAAAGTTTACATAGTTCTGCAAAACTGCCGTCCCCGCCTGTGCGAAATAGGTCTGGTCGGAAATTAACTGCTTCTTATCGTCAAGCGTTATCATCGCGTTCGCGATCTTAGTATTCGTGTTCACAGGAAACCAGTTGTTGATTAGATTGTTCGCAAGCGCTAAGTTTCCAAGCATTACATGGTCGTCTGCACTGCTACTGTTCGCTCCGACCAAAGCCGCAAACGATGCGCCGATACCCTCTCCAGACGACTGCTAGCGTTCGTTATCTTGTTATCTGACCCTAAAACACCGTCACCGCCTATAACTCCGACTCTAAACGGAAGGTTTATGTTCTCCTTCGTTAGCTTCTTTGTCGCAAGCGTGATTAAATTCTTACCCGCATCCTCGTTTACTGCCTGTGACAGCGCGTCCTCGACTCCTGTTCCCTCTTTTATCTTGCTTAATGCGCTATCAAAGATAAACTGCTGTGTGTCAGTGTAGAGAATCGTAGAGTAATTACGGCTATCGTCCATGTTATAACCGACTAGCGGGTTAGTTCCCATATAATACTTTGTAGTGCTTCCGATTCCGTGACTGATACCGCTATATGCACCCTCGATTAGAGATGCGTCACTCGCCTGCAAGTAGCTATTCTGCATAAACACATTCGTTAGGAGATTTATCTTCTTCTCCTTCGTTAAATGCTGATTCGCAGAAGCAGGTAACACTACTACTACCGTCTTTCCATCCAGATTCGTAACGATATTTCCGAACGAATCTAAATAGATTGGCGAATCCTTTGCCTTATTTAAGTTCGCGTCTACCGTCTTTCCGTACTCTGACTTCCTCTCTGCTCCGAGTATCGCCGCTTCAACCGCCATCGGGTCGTAACCGTCCGTATAGTTAAGCACCGTTACTGGCTTTGAGTTTGCCGCGCTTATAAAGAACTCTGGCAAACGGAACTCTGTCGCATACTGCACCGTTATGTTAGTCCCGTCACCGCTCGCCGCCTTATAGTCTGCAACCCCCGTTACATACCCTTTCTCTTTATTCGATATGTCGTCAAGCTTCCACTTAACCTCTGGGAACAGGTCGCTTAAAACCGCTGGCTTCGCGTCCTTCGTGTTCTCTGCCGTTAAACCCCCGACATTATCCTCAAGTTTATCCGCAAGCTTCAAGTCATGATAAACGACCTTTATCTCCTTTAAGGATTTCGTCTGCATCTTGATAGCGTAAGACAGCATCGGATTTAATATCTCCGTTGCTTGGCTGTCTGACTCTACACTAAACTGCAAAGCCTCCTGCCCTTTACCGCCAGAACCACCAAAACCCTTCTGAAACGCCGACTTATAGTCATCTACCATCGGGACTGTGAAGTTACTTAGGAAAACTCCGAAAGTCACCAGTTCATATGGGTTCCAATCCTCTGAACCCCAACTCGCATCGTTTAACAAAGGCGAGCCGAGCGCCGCATTCGTACCTATCGAACCCGACAACTCTAACCCCTGTGCCGCTAACGGCACGCACAAGTTCGATACAGAAGCAAAGATTAGAAAACCCGCAATCACCTTGCTCCTATACTCCCGAACCTTGCTGTATATCTTTAACCTTAGTCTATACAGTAGACCATTCATTCTGTTACCTCTCTTATCTCAAGTTGAAGAAAGCATTCTGCAAACCCTCTACGAGCATTATCAACACATTCACAATCCCAGCTACCACCGCCATGAAGTTTACCGTTAAAAGAAGCACCGATAAACCTATTATCGCTATCATAGATAATATCGCTCCGCTGAATGTCAAATACTGCTTCTTATTCTCATTATAGTCTGGAATATCCTCTTTGCTAACTATTGCCTCACGCTTACCGAAGGTGATTAGATTTACAATCTTGAAATCCGCTACCGTCTGTGTGTCAAACGCCCAAGCCAAAGGCAACAGAATCGCATACGCTATCATAAAGATACCTACTATCTTAAACGCCGCCTGCATACTGCCATAGCTTGACTTTCGTTTGTCGGTATTAAAGTCTGTCTGTATCTTTGCTATCGTAGTTGGATTTAAGATGATACGATTCGTGTCTTTACTAAGCACATCTGCCGTGAAATTCATGTCCAAATACTCTTTTAGCCTGTCCGTGTCGATATGATAACTGTAATGCGCTGACCCAAGCCACTGATTCCACCACGCGATACCCCCAGAAGTCGAAGCCTCATCACTTATCGAAATCCAACTGCTATACAACTGACTGTCAAACACCGATACATTGATACACATGCCGTACAAAATATCTACTGACTTGTCTGTACCGATAGCACCCGCATCCTTCGCCGCTAAACTAAACTTATTGTCGTCATCCTTTATCGGGAAGTATGTCGTCATCCATATCTTTGTTGCATACTCACTCTTCGTGAAAGTCTTTACCTGTGACTGCGCTTCCTGCGTGCTTTCCCCGCTTGTCCCGTTCGTTCTGTCTCCGCTCGCTCCAGAAGAAGTCGCTACGCCGTCTGCACCGAAGCTATATGTCGTCCCGCTAAACTCTTTAGTCGTATTCGACAGCATCCAACCCTCGCTATCGAAGCCGTACTTCTTACCGCCTATCGTCTCGACCTTGTTCTTCGGGTATGTGCCGTCACTAAACTTATACCACCATCGCCCATCCGAACCCTGTTGCCACTCTCCATTACTACTACCACTAGACCCGCTGTTACTTGCCTGTGCCGTAGCTACACCGTCTGCCGCAAAGCTATATGTTGTCCCACCAAACGCTTTAGTCGTATCACTAAGCATCCAGCCCTCGCTATCAAAGCCGTACTTCTTGCCCCCGATAGTCACTACCCTATCTTTTGGATAAGTGCCGTTATTGTACTTATACCACCATTTTCCACCCTCTCCCTGTTGCCATGCACCGTCACCTGTGCCACCACTACTACTGCCGCTATCTCCACCGCCTATGTTAATACCTTGCGTAGCGCCAGTACTCGTAAGCCAACTCGGTTCCGTTAAGTCACTCTTTACTGTCCCGCCGTCTGGCATCGTGTTATTTAGTCGTATTGCCGTACCCTTGTTATCCGTATTGCCCGAACGGAAGTCTACCAAGTCGTTTATCGAAACCGCCTTAGCGCCCTCGACCCGCTTTCCCTCTCGGTCAATAAACCAGCCAAAGTTATTTATATCCTTCACTGTGCCATCCGTATTAAACTCGTTTAACCTAACCCGCCGTCCGAGTGATACAAACTGCTCTCCACCACTCATAAAGTCTGGTAGATAAGTATACTCAAGATAATCTCTAAGCACGATTGAGTTACAACGATAACTTACTGTGTCGGAGCTATTCTGATACTTCCAAGTGTAGTCTATAGGCTCTCCCACGATAAACGAAGAACCACCCTCGTTATTCTTGTTTACCGCCCTAAATATCTTCTCCAAAGCCTTCCTCTCGTCTTGATTCAGAAGCTCTGTCGGAGTCGTATTTACTACACTGCCTGTCATAATATTTACGCTTACTAGATTCGACTGCGATATGTGCGTCTTTGCGTTCGTTCCGTCCCACTCTAGGCTATCTACATAGCTTAACGGATAAACCATGCTATATACCTTATTACCGCCGTTACTCGCGTCATCTATTAGAAACGCATCGTTTGAGTTCTTTACTAGCTTTAATAAGTCCTGCACTGTCTTTCCGTTTAACTCGTGAAGCCGCATAGAAAAGGCTGGATACCCGCCAGACAGGAACACCAAATCCTTATTCGCTCCCTCATTCCCTGTCTTATTCGCGTCTGCCTCCGTAGTCTTTGCGTCATCCGCATCCCCAGACCACTGCACATTGTCATTCTCAAGCGTGTTAGTCATTAACGACTGGTCTTTTAGTATCGTTATATCAGTCCTAACGAAACTCGCGTTTACCACCGCACGCGCCGCTGTTAAAGTTGCCTTATCCTCGTCCGACAAAGACGACTCGTCACCCTTACACTTGTCCCTTAAATCCTTTATCGACTTACAAGCGTTTGATACCTCCGCTAAATCCTTTCCCGACAGTGCAGAAGTGTTTAACACATAAACCTTCGCGGAAGTTAGTATCGTATCTAGCTTATCTCCTGCAGAAGTGCTTGATGCGTCCTTATTTGCAAATATCTCAAATCCCTTTGATGTGTCATCCGCGCCTAACTTCTCTGGTACAACAGAGTGACCGTGGGACTTCCACATCTCATACTTTCCAGACTCGTCTTTTTCAGCCCAATCCCCGTTTGCGGTCGAATGCACAATGAAATTCTTGATTAGATTTATCTTATCCTGCGTAAGCTGTTCGTCTCCACTCCCGTCAAGCTTCGCTATCTTTCCTACATTACTATCTATCTCGTTAAAGATATTTTCCTTCATCTGCGCAGAAACCAACCCCGCGCCCGCAAGCGTGTTTAACTGCTCCTTATTCCAGTCTACCCGTGACTGAATCGTTGTACTATACGAATCAAGCACATCTCCGATAGACCCAGAACACGAAGTTAGCATAACAGAGCCTAGCATAACTCCTAGGCTCATAAACACCTGCCGAAAAGGGCTTCCTGCCCCCTTATTACCCTTTCTCTTACTCACCAAAAAGCCCTCCCGCTTAAAAGACCAAACTTTGCCTTAAACTCATTCCCAGAATAAACTAATGGGTACTGCTTGCATTCTAATATCTTTACCGCTATTAGACAAAGATAAACGGCAGACACATTATCATGCCCGCCGTCTACCCTATTCTAACCGTTTATCCCCTTAATTCAAAATCTTAAAGCCTTGGAGTAGCGGTATAACCAACTTTGCTACAATCGCCACTATCTTACCAGAACCCAGTGTGAGCAGTCCAACGATAACACCTAGCTTTAGTAGCGTAATCCCTCGTTTCTTAATATACAGCCTAAGCGCTGACTTCTCCCCAGAGCTGACCGCCGATTCCTCAACCGCCGACACAGCATCAAACGATATAAACCGAAGCTTAAACCTACTAGTGTCTCGCTCACCAGACCACTTCCTTGCAAACCCACTCTCCCGAAATACAGGGGATGTGACATAAACAACATCTATCCCTGTCACTAAGAAAGTTAGAAATACAACAAGCACCAGCAAGATTCCAAACACAAAGCCGAAAAACCGCTGTACCATTAGCTCTGCTGAATAAACTGACTCGTAGTTAAAGCTATTCGCTACATCCCCGTAGTTGTCTATCTCAAACGGCACAAGCTGTCACCTCACAGACCAAGGAACATGACTAATCCGCTACTTGCTGCAGAACCGCCGCCAAATGCACCAGCCAGAAGGTTAATAAATCCGCTAACAAGCCTTACACCGATAGCGATAAGCAATCCGACCTGTCCAGTTATGAAGATATACAAACAAATACCAAGCATTAGTAGTGCAGGTATACGCTTTGTTGTATACTTACCGATAGCGCTTCCCTTAGCCTCGCCCGTATCCTGTGCCTTAACTGCCGCAAGAGCCTCATCACTGATAAACCTAAAGGTGTTTCCACCACCCTCCGTGCCTCTCGACATACCGCCGCCGCCTTCAAAGTGACTGTCCAAAAACGACCTTGCAAACGGAGTCGTAACATACAGTATGTCTACACCCGTAATCAGTGAGGTAAGAAGCATTGTTACCACTACCAGTATACCGACAATCGTCTGCACCAACGGTCTAAAACCACTAAGCGCCGCCGAAGCACTGTCCGTATCTGCCTGTAGGTTAAGCGAAGTGCTTATCTTGCCTATCTTATCCTCTACGCCCTTTGCCGACTTATCCGAAGCCGCCGCACTCTCTGATGCTACTTGACTCGAAAACGCAGAATAAAGGCTATCAAGCGAACCCTGCGAGACGCTGTAAGTGTGACCGCCAAGCGTTACATGAACCGTACTACTTAAGCCCGCCGCCTGTGCCTCTGCATCAGACGAGTAAACGCCGCTCACGGACTTGCCGTTTACCGTATACGCGCCGTCACTGTACGAACCCTTGTCGCCCGACTTGTTGTAAATTGCCTCGACATCACTCTTACTATACGCCAACGCTGTCACTGGCGCGACCGAGGATGCGAGGAAAACCGATGCCATGAATGCCACGGCAAACCTCTTTATGCCCATATCATATCCCCACTTTCTCTAATAGCGGATAGGCTAACGCAAGCGCCATAAACACTGCGTTAAACACTATCGTTACCTTGTAAACTGTTTCCTCCCAGATGCCGCCCGTATTGAACTTCATGTTCTTAATCTTAAGAGCAACACCCAGAACTGTTAAACCCGCAACCAACAATATAGTTGCTACCGTCTTTGACTCTGGTATAGGTAGCATATATGCCGACCCACTAAGCAAGATTAGCGTAACAGAAATCAAAAGATTCTTTAGCATATTTGCTCTCTTCGGAACAAACGCTACCTTGCTCTTCTTCGTAAAGGCAAATAGCCTTACCCCGTCAAGCGTCAACATATCTGCAAACAAGTGACTAAACCACCCAGACCAGAAACCAAGTACTATCAAGATAAACACTGTCCTGTTTGACTCGTCTAGCCTTGCATTTAACTGTAACGCCACGATTAAACTAATTAGCCATATATCCCAGCTATGCGTCTGCCAACTCCTATGCCTACCGCCCGTTAAGTGAATTATCTTGTTGATTACAAAGTTTATTGTTGTCTTTTCTTTCACATTCTGCCATATGTGGTCTACATCTGGAAACAACGCCCCCTGCTTTCCACATACAAGCATTACTATTAAGTTCACATAATAGCCCGTCTGACTAAGATGCAACTTATACACCAGAAAGTTTGCAAGTATTACGAAACATACCGCAAACTCCCTGTGCGTCCTGTAGGTCATTCTCCGTCACCTCGTTAAACAAGCTCCTTTATCTGCTTTATCAGCACATTCTCCGATGACGCGATTAGCTTCTCCTGCGGAGAAGGCTCGCTCGGAAGGAAGTCGCTTAGTTCATAAAGCGGAGTCGTGACCCTTGACGATGCCGTTACGCTAACCCTTGCACAAGTTCCCTCTGTCCCGTCCTCTCTCGTGCATCTGGCTATTCTCGGCTCAAACGAACACCTACCGATTAAAGTCGCTTTCTCGCCTCGCTTTAGAGAGTCTACAATCGAATCTGTCTCTCCCTTTAACACACACCGTATAATATCCTCCGATATGCCCGTCCTGCGCTGTATATCCGTTAAACGCTCTTCTACTGTCATACCTAACCACCCCGCTTCCCTTAAAAATCTACCGTCTTATTCCGTATCTCGTAACTACGACCGTCCTTAACCACTTCGTACTCTGCCATCTCGGAATCGTACATAGCCGCGTCAAGCCTATCTAAGCTTGCATCCTCTGCTGTTACTACAACGCTCGCTATGTCTTTATCCATTAGCAAAAGGCTTACCGTCTTTAAGTCTGCCGTTAAACGCGCCCGAAACAAACTGTCCGACTGCATCTCCTGCACTTCTGCTCTGCGCCGCTTCTTCCGCTCACGCTCTACCCTGTTCTTATTCCGCATGACCGACTTTAGTCGCTCAAACATATCCTACTCCTTAAACTGCTCCGATAGCCTTTAATAGCCACTCGCCTGCGCTAACCAGTATACTGCCAAGCGCAAAGCCTATCTTTGGCATGATACCCGTTAAATTAAGTGTTATCAGTATCGGAACGATAAGTAGCTCCTTTACCTTTGCCTTAAAATAATAGCCATACTTACCCTTGCCGACACTTAGCGCCTCTAAAGCGTCATTCGACACCCAGCAATGACCGCCCTGCTGTCCGTTACCCATAGAAGAGCCGCCCATGCCGCCATTACCACCAAAACCGCCCATGCCACCAAACGAGCTGTTACCGCCAAAGCCGCCCATACCGCCGCTATTACCCTGCGCGGAGGCTGTCTTGCCGCCAGACAGAATGCTACCAAGACGCTCTGGCGAAACCAAATACAGTAAATCAAGCACAGTCATAACTGGAATCAAAAAGATGATGAAAAAGCTTATTAACTGTACTAGCTTCCCGATAACCCCGCCGAGCGTCCTGTTTGCGTAGGAAATCGCACCCGTATCTGCTGTTAGGTTGATAGATTCACCTAACTGTCTCGTTACATCGCTTCCCTTCGCGTCTGGCGTAAACTCTGGCAAACTTCCCTGCTTACTCTGCCCGCCCGCTACCGTTTCCGTTACAGCGCTCGTGTTACTCGTGATTTCATCGAGTGACTTAGCCGCGTAGCTTGGAATAGCCGTAAATAGCGCTAGGCTTAAAGCAAGTATCGCCACAAATCTGCCTCTTTTCACGGAAAATACCTCTCTTTCCCTTAAATTATTTTTCGCGTGCGAAACAGACTGTGGTTCATTGGCAGGTAAACAAATAATCCCTAAATACAAAAAGGACGGGCTTCTAACCCGTCCTTAACTCGTATCTATCCCCTTTTCACTTACCAATCTTCGACATGAAATCCCCGATAAACTCTTCGTCCGTTAGCTTTCTGTCATGCTCGCTCTCACTTATCTCTTCCTCTTCGTCATCCTCATCCCCGAACAAACTCGTTGAACTTACATTACTCACCTTAACTAACTCTCTACCAAATACCGAGGCTAATACCCCGCTGTTTAGCTCTGTCTCCCGTATCGTGTCAAGCGACTCGTCACGCTTCTTTGCTATCCCCTCCGCAAACTTCTTTAACCCATCGTCATTCTCTTTCGTAGCCTTTGATACCTTCGCCGCCTCATGCGCCGTTAGTAACTTTATCTTCCCGATTCTCATGCCTGTTGTTAAAATCAGTAGCTCCCCTAATACTGATTTATCCGTGTCTGCTGTGTAAGTCCGTAGCGTATACTCCATTATCTGACAAAGCGTGTCTATCTCGTCTACATTGTACTGCTTAAAGAATGATACTGCCTTAGAAACAAACTTTGAAGTGTAGTTATCTAACCCTACCCCGTAACTTAGTCGTATACAGTCTAAAACAAACCGCACAAGACCGCTAAAGAATGCTCCTATCTCTACATGCTCACTCTTTACCTTGTCAATAAACGCAAGCAACGCCTCTTGGCTCTTGTTAGCCGCAGTGAAATACTCAAAATACAAATCTGTATTTACTGACCCCGACCTCTCAAGCACATCCGAAATCCGTATCTCATGCCCCACGGACTTTACCAAGTCCTCTAGCATCTTGATACTCTCTCTCGGATTACAGTCGTTTACCGTTGCTATCCGCTTTACCGCCTCTGTGCCAATACTTACACCCTCTGCCTTACAAATAGAAATAAGCCTATGCACCAAATCGTCTAAATTCGCGTTTGTTACATGAACCTTTACACTTAAACGACCTAGAATAGTCTCTAACATCTTCTCTTTGTTTGTCGTGCAAAGGATATAAACCTCGTAACTTCTAGGCTCTTCTAAGCGCTTTAGCAATGCCGACTGTGCGCTCTGTGACAGTTTATGACACTCGTCAATAATACAAATCTTATACTTTGACCCGATAGGCTCATTCCCCATCTCGTCCATCAGATTCGCTACATCCTCTTTACCTGTATTTACGCCTGCGTCTATCTCAATTACAGAGTCTAACCTAACAGACCCGTCACCATACAACAGATTCTCGTTCAAATCCGTACACGACCCGCACTTATTACAAGCATGTCCGTCTACCTTATGCTCACAAAGCATCTCCTTTGCGATTAAACGCGCAAGCGTTGTCTTTCCAGAACCCCTCGTTCCCTCTAAAAGATATGTCTGCGCATACTTTGACGGGTCTGAAAGCCTCGGCATTATCTGCTTCTTAATCGCTTCCCCCATATAGTCGTCTAAAGTCGCAGGACGATACTTTCTGTCCCAAGATAAGCTTTGCCCTTCCAAAACCATTGCCCTCCTTAAATAGAATCTTACCGTATATAGCTTTCGTGTACCGCTAGATTATCAAAGTATTTCTCTACTTCCCTACACATAGAAAAGTCGCTGGGCTTTACAATAAACCCAACGACCTTATACGACCTTATACGACCTTATCCTCTCGTTACTTACCTGTCTTACTCAATTCCTTGACTGCGCCCTCTTTAACTTTACTCTCAATCGTACTTACCACGCCCTGCACCGCTAAACCGTACTTCTTCGGGAGCGTAATGCTTCGATATGTCCCATCCTGCATCGTAAAGATTACGCCCACACCGCCCTCTGGCTTAGTAAACTCTGCTTTCTTTATGTCTGCGATATTAAACTCTTCGTTCTGTAAAGTGAACTTACCGTCTTTGTAGTCAAAGCCTATTTCCTTCTTCACATTCGCTATCGTTGTGCTTACAAGCGTCAGTATAACCGCTACCACCGCGCAAAGGACAGCCATCTTTACAAGCTTAATGACAAACCCAAGCACCCCGAGCGCTACCACAATCACAATCGCCGCAATCCACACTTTTCTGTCAATCGAAAGCAAAAACTCCATTCTTTATCCCCTCTCGGTGATTTCTCTATAAACAGGAAATACCTAGCCGCTCTGGACTAGGTATTTCCCTCACTAGTTAGCTCCTAATGTCAAGCCTCGATGCTCGCACTCTTCGCAATCAGCTCGCGGAGATAGTTAGCCGCCGCACTCTCGTTAGAAACCTTCTGTCTCTGGCTGTTACGCTTTCTGCTACCGCTCTTCTTGTTGTAAGACGGGTCATTCAGATAGCCGAAGGTGTCAACATGCTCGACAACAACCCACTTCGTCTTGCCAGTAGCCGCGTCCTTTTCAGGTACAGAGATGTTCTTCTTGTAGTTGTCATCCTGCACGCTGAAAGTACCCTTCTTCATACGGACAAACCACTTGGAAAGTCTCGTAATCAGAGCCTCGTCACCGACAGGCGTGCTTTCCGCAATGAGCTTGCTAAGGTTCTTTGCAGACATCATAAAGTTCTTACCACGGAAGCTATACTCGATACGAGCCATAAGCTCCGTAGCCGCCCACTTCGGCAGAATCATCTCCTGTCCCGGCTGTACGGTCGTACTCACAATGTCTCTGTTCCAAGAGCCGTCCTCGTTCTTGGTACTCTTGAAGGTTCTGTAAGTAATCGGAGACTTGCCGACATTCTTGAACACATAACCGACAATATCGGAAGTGTTGGAAACGCCATGCTTGCCGTCCGCACCCTTCTTCACCTTGTCCTTGTTCTGCATACCGCCCTTATCACCATAGGCGATAACGCCAACGCACTCGATGTCGTCACTGCGCGGATTGTCAATCGCATCACGGAATGCCTCATCGGTCGTATACTGCTTCGTAAACTGTGCCTTAAGAACCGCATAAGCCGCCTTATCAGCACTCTTAGAAGAAGTAGGGGTCTCCTCAAGCTCCTCCGTTGCTTCGACAGTTGCGGAAGTGTCCTCCGTAATCGGGTCGAATGCGCTAAGTGCGCTGTTGTCGCCAGTTGCCTGTAACTTGTTGATTGCGTCCATAGTTATATCTCCTCTCAAATGCGAAATGTGATTGATGAACAGCTCCCTGCTCACCGCTTATACGACAATTATAGGCGATAAGCCCGCATAAGTCAAGCAAATAGCCACGAAAATTTTGTAAAAGCCAGAAATTTTCTCTGATAAACCGAGCTGACCTCGACTTACTGAACGACTGTTAAACTTTCGCCTTAAAATTTCCCCGAATGACCCCATCCAGATTCCCTAAAACCAAATCTTCCCCGCTACGCCCTAGCCAAAACCAAATTAAAAGAGGGCGACCCCATTCCTGTCCCCCTCTCTAGCGCTTAATAACTTATATCTCCCACTATCGTATAGTCGTTTAGCTTTGCAATCCTATACTTGACCGAAAAACTGTCCCCGACCGCTAACTTCTCTGCCTTGCTATATGGTATCTCAAGCTCGTATGTCCCAGATAAACCACTGATTCCACCTGTCACCACCGCTTTCACCGTTTTCTCCCCTGTCTTGCTGTCCTTCACATAGGCTTTAATCGAAGTCACCGTGAAATCTCCGTTTATTACATTGCTAAACGCTAACTCACTTAACTCTATCTCATCCCAACCGCCATCCGTTAGCGACACTCGCCTTACAGGGGCTTCCGTAGAAGATTCTGCCTTGGTATCCTGCTTTGCCTCTTCCTCCCTACGGCTCTCCTTTTCGCCCCGCGTACTCGCCTCTGTCTCGACCGCCGTCTTTACACTCGCTGTCTCCCGCTTTCCGCTACCCTTACTGATTCGCGTAATCACACCAGCTATCATTAAACCACCCAGGATAATGATAACCCCTACGACCCCTAGGATAAACGCTCGCTTCTTCTTGCCGTCCTCGTCAAAGTCATTATCGCCCCCAGAACTCCCTAGACTATCGGGGTTTATCGCTAGCGGAGCGCTATCGTCTCCCCCAAGAGAAAATCCGCTGTCGCCCTCGGAACTGTTGTCGCTCCCAAACGAAAACATGTCATCATCTGCCTCGGGGCTGTCCTCTGTCCCAAAACCAAAGTCATCAAGCCCTAAGTCGTCATCAAATTTCGCCATTCAATTTCCCTCTTTAAGCCGCCTAGCTTCGCTAGCCCTGTAAACGCCTTTAAGCCCCGCTTAAACCCAGAGTAACCGTTCTTTCACCCTACCCTGCATCGTCTTGCAAAGGCTCTTACAAAGCGCACTATCGCTATAAAGCGTCCCGTCTGCTACCGATAATAGCTTATCCCCCTTAACCGTTACCTCTACCTCACGCTTCCCGTAGTCGATAACCCAGTTGAATATCCCGATATACCCGAGGTCTCTTAAAGATACCACACTCTTTAGATACTTCTTCCCGACTTTATCCTTAACTACTAGCTCCTCTATGTCGGAAACCGTTAGCATATTCTGCGATAACTCTGTGTAAATGTCTCTCCCAGTTAGCCTAGCCCCTATCTGACGGCAAAAGTTGTAGCTATCAAAGTCTTTCAGTAACCTAACTAGGCTCTCGTCCCGAATAAACTCTGCGTGCTTATAGTAAACAGGGACTTTTGCACAGCACCCCTTGCTTAACCGTATCTCGACACTCTCATAGTCCCAGTCAGACACATCACACACTTCCCCGTCCGACCACCGTAGCATGACCCGTATCGCTTTCCCGCTTGGCTTACTTATCACCGCGTTTATGCTCTGCAATGCCGTAAGCTCTTCCTCAAGCTCTGCAATACGCTTATCTATATCCTCTTGCGTGATAGTCTCTAAATCTCCCCGTATCACTAGCCGCTCGTGATTCTTGTTGTGAATAAACTCAATTATCACCGCACACTTCCCGCGCCTAAGAACCAGCCTTACATCTGCCGCGTTAATACAGCTTATCCTACACACACCCTCACTGCCGTTTAACTTCTCTATATACTGCTTTAACTCCCCCTCGCTCATCTTGTCCCCTTACTCATCAAAATCTTCTGCCGTAAACCATGTCCTGCAACGCTCTATCTCGCCTGTCTCGTAGGAAAGCCGCACAATGTCGTGACGGTTCTCTCCCTCTATCAGCAAATACAAATACTCGTTGTCCGAAGAATAAATGCTTAGATAGTCGGGGAAATACTCAAATCCCTCTGTATCCATAAGCACTATCTCTTTGCTGTCCATAAACTCCCGTAACTTGCACTGATACAGCCGACCAGCAAGCACATAATAAACTAAATCGCCTCGCACGATTCCTCGCGCCTGCACAGTAGTTACTGACCTATCGTATGTCCCTGCCTTTACCATCTGCTTAAAGACGCTTCCAAGCCCTGCATACTCCTCTTTGGATAACTTCTCCTCTTCCCTATAAAGCGTATTCTCGCTGTCATCCAATAGAGCATCCCCTAAACTGTCAAGATACGGACTCTTCTTGTAGAAATTTACCCAGTATAGCGGCAAATCTCCACTCATCTGATAAACTTCTCCGTCCAAATTCTTAGTCTCTACAAGACCGCTCTCCTCAATGCCCTTTACATACGCCTCTAGGCGATAAATGTCGTCTGTGCCGACATCCACAAGCGTCCCCTTCTCGATTGCAATAGTCGCTCCGACTCTATGGAAGTTCAGCATCGTCTTTAACTCTCGAAGAAGCGTCTCTATGTCCTCACAAGCGTCATAAAACTCGGGATAGAAAATCTCGTAAAAGTCTGTCGTGTCTCCGTCATCTAAAATCGCGTTCACGCACCACAGAAACTCTTCATACCCTGCATCTTCTGAATAATCGTCCAGATACTCGTCAACAAACTCAAATCCAGACAAGTCACGCACAATATCGTAAGTCCCACCGATAAACCTAACCCCGCAGTCGTCCGATAGCTTAATAACTAGGCTGTTCCCCTTTATCGCAATCTTTCCAGAATACTCTTCGTTTACCCCGACAAGGCACTCCGAAATCGCTACATACTTAATCGGCTCTTCAATCGCATAGAGCGGATATGGAAACGAGTAGTATATCTCTCTATAGGCAGTTACCGCTGAAACTAAACCCTTAACCCCAGCATAAACCTCTCCGTTTATGCTGTTCTCCCCGAGGTCTCTCCGTAACTTACCCGCCTCCGCAAGCTCAAAGAGTTCGACATCCACCGATACCTCTTTCCCGTTTACAACCTTCTTCATGCGTCCCTCCTGTACAAGACAAAACTTAAATCTTTATCATGCCCAACGCCTACACGCTGATACCCTGCACTCTCCGCAATTTGACCCGATGCTACCGATAAACCAGAAGCCCGTATCTCTAGGCTATGCCCTCTCTCGATAAGCATATCGGAGAGAAACTTTACGACCTCTTCCCCGTAATGCCGCCGCCTATAGGACGGCATTACCCAGAAACCAAGCTCTAAATACTCACCTCTCCGATACACAGATACATTCCCGACAAACTCCCGCGTTACCGCGCACACGATTGCAAGCCGAACCCCATTCTTACTCCGCTTATCAAAAGTCTCTTGATTATCTCTGACATATGCACGCGCTACAGACTCGACTTCACTCCCCTTAACACTTCCACCGCCCATAACACGCAAATCGTCACCATGCCGCATAAACTCTTCTACATAACGAGCATAGTCACTTCGATACCGCGTTAATATAAGCCTCGGCGTTACCAAGTCCCCGTATAGCGCTTTATCCATGCGACTTATCTGCTCCCGTGTCCTTACTCTCCATAAGGCGACTTATCCAGCCGTCCAGCATCGCATAAACACTGTCTACAGGGTCGCTCTTAAATAAACGCTTTCCCGTAGCCGTAACGCTTTCCTCTCTCTTCGGTGGCTCTGGAATTATGCTCTCTTCATCTGCACTCTCTTCGCTGTCCCCAAAATCTAAGCTTAAATCATCCTCGCTTGCGCCACACTCTAAGCCCGCGCTACCCTCTAGGTCGCTCATAGAGAGCTTCTTACTTGCACTATGCGCCTTCGCACAAACCCCCTTTAACTCTTCGATAACTGCCGTTAAACTTTCGCTATCTCCGTCACAGTCCTCTACCTTGTCACAGTAGTATCCGTAAACCTCTTCTGTTAGCTTACTCTCGATTCCATCCAGTAAACTATATGCTCTATCCTCTAGGTTCATGTTGAAAACCCCCGTGTACTCCTAACGGGCTTCTATTATGCCCGCGTCTTACTTTTCGTCCTTGCCCTTATCTCTATACTTACTTGCTTTCTCTCGCTCTAACATCTCACGCATTCTCTCTTTCTCTGCCATTAAATGCGCCCTGTATGTCCCTAGAACGATTACTAGGCATAATAGAAGCACTATCGCCGAAACTATCTTGATAACCCGCATAGTCTTTGCTGTCTTTGCCTCTTTCTCACTGTTACGCTCGCTATACTGCGCTTCCTTATCCGAGCCGTTACCTGTCATCTTGCCGTCAAGCTTCTTATACTCGATTACATTGCCGTCCGCATCCGTAGCCGTTATCGTGTTTCCATCGTCACTCATACTGCCCTCGGTGATTGCGCTTCCTGCACTACCATCTGTATTACCCTGCAATGCTACTTCCTTATACGCCGCTGTCGAAGTATCCCCATTTGCGACATAATATATCGAAGAATCCTGCGTATAAACCTCTCCGCTGTCGTCCGTTACCTTTACCGTAACGCTAAAGTCGCCTGTGCTTACTCCCTCTAGCCCAGATAAACTGACCGCTATATCCGTATTTCCTGTGCCGTCCCCGCTAGCAACCTCTTTCCCCTCGTGCGTTACGCTATACTTATACGGGAACGCCCCTAAATCATCTGTTCCCTTCCGTGACCTATGCGCATTTATAATCAGCCCGCCGTCAGAAGAACCGTATATATCCGCATACAAATAGTTTGAACCCGCGTCATCTGCTACCGCCTCGTCTTTCCCAAGCTTATACTCGTTTGCATCCGAAGAAGCGATAAACGCTACATTCGTGTTGTTCACATTGTCAAACTCCAGCTTCCATGTCCCCACTTCCTTGCCGTCCAGCGTATACTTCCTTGCCAAAGCTGTGTTGCTCTTTAAGTCAAGACCTACTAGGTTACTCCCGTCATACACAGCTCCGCTTGGCGAAGTCAGCTTAAACCCTGCTCCCGCATCGTCCGACATAACGATTACCTCTATCGGACTAGCCGCTGTTATATCATACTCCTCCGTAACTGGCTCTGCATATGCTAACATACTGCACGACACTGCCATAAGTACAGAGGCAAGTACAACTCGTATCGCTCTATTTCCCATTTCTGCTCCTCTTCCCTTAAATCTCCTAAAACGAAAGGGGCGAAGCCGTAACCTTGACCTCACCCCCTCCAGATACACCTTAGTTCAAATCCATGACCGTATTGTTACTCATGTAGTAAAGCCGACTCTTAAATGCGTCATTCAGCCCGCTCACCGTTATGTCTACCCCGTTAAACGAACCGATATAATACGCTTTGTCACTTCCCATCGGCGCGGCGCTCATTCGATACTGCACTGTCCTTGTCTTATCCTTGTCACCCGAAATTATGTCTCCGTGACTCTCAAGCTTTCCAGACAACTTCGTATCCGCTACCTCTGACCGATTGTTAGGCTTACCGTTTCCGTCCGTAAATCCAAGTTGCGCCCTGCCAAGTGTCTCTACAACCTCGATTCCGTCCTGCGCCTCGTAATACCAGCGAACGCCGTTTCTATCACTACCCCTTGCTTTGTCTAAAGACTTCACAAAGTTCGTGACAAACTTCGTTCTCTCGTTTACATTACGAACCTCACTGTTTCCAAGCAATCCGTCTCCTGTGTCCGCACTGCTCGTGATGTTCGTACTGGCTATCTCCTGCCCGTCCTTCGTTACGACAACTCTCAAGCCGTTATGCAACACATCGCCCGTTAAATCGCCGTAAACCCGATAAACATGCTGTTCAAAGACTCCCGTATTCGTTCCCGCTGTCGCCGTCTGCTTATCTACAACCGACATCTGCGCTCCATTACCGTCCGTCTTTCCGACCTTCAAATAATACTTACTGTCTGCTCCGTTCTGCAAGTTGTTACCGCCAAACGACTGCACGGGATTGATACCCGATACCTTTGTCTCTGGCTCTGCTGTACGGATTCCATCATCTACCCACTTCTCGACTTGATACTTCTCTAATGTCGATACCATGTCGTTATAGAACTTCGCACCGTCTGCCTTCGCTACCGAGGTCGTCTTTACGCTATCCTTGTCCGTTCCGACTAGAGTTCCCTTTAACTCGTCAGGTATACTCACTTGAAGCGTCCTAAATCCTACCCAAACCTCTGGCGTGTTTGCCTTGTCCGTTGATGCAGACCTAAGTTCTATCGTTGCACCGCCTGGCAATAAGTTTTCGGTTGCAGTCTAATGCCGTTTGCCTCAAGTACCTTCTTCGCACGCTCGTGTATACTCCACTGCTCCGAAGCTAGGCTGATTCCGTATGCGTTATCGCTTCCCTTTGAGTTATAAACGCCTGTCTCTACAGAGAAGTTATCTAACACCGAACTCGTGTTACTCGATGTAATAAATGCACTCTCGTTTCCTGCGCTACTGTGGTCGTATGTGTCTGACTTCTGGAAATACATCTTGTGATACGGGAAAAACTCGATAAACTGCTTGCCGTCTGCCGCGTAACTGTTATGCAAGTTGTAGTTCTGACCGAAAATTCCAAATGCTCCCGCACCCGCACTCGACTTCTCCGCGCCCTTACCCGCGTTTCCGACAAATCCATATGCGATTACATTGTTATCCCTACTATACAGCGCGTTTAGATATGCGAGATTCGGAACTTCCGATGCCGTATAACTCGTTAAACCTATTGGTCCGTGGTAGTGTCCTCTATCATTCTGCACCCTGCGCTTCCGTATAGGGTCGTTCTTTCCTACATACTGATAAAGCGTCTTAAACGAGTCATTAAACGCATACTGTGCGGAACTCTCTGGCAACAGTCGTCCGCCCCCGTAAACTGCGCTCACATTGTCTACGCCTATCTTACTGATTAGACCCTCGTTATTCTGGTGATTGGAAGAACCGCTGATTAACCCGTTCGGATACGCTGTCAACCTATCCTTCGCCTTATCTCGATACACCGTAAACTGCATATTCGGTGCTAATCCGTTACTCGCTACAAAGCCTAGCGCTCTCGAACTTCCCTCGTCCGATACCCGTCCTGTCTCTATCGTCTTAAACTCGCCGTCCGTTCCGACAAACGAAGTCGCGCCGTAGTTAAAGTTATTTCGGATATTAAACGCCCAATCCGCGTCCACTATCGTACTATACCAGTGGCACTCGTAGTGGTCTATATGCTCGTCACCATCATCATCGTAATGCGACCGCTCTGGCATCATTCCATGCTCGTCTGGGATATTCCAAGTGTGCTTAATCTCTCTAGCTACCGAAAGGTCTGACAGCTTAAACGTATGCGCTATCTCACTCTGCATAAGCTTAAGCGGTGCTGTCTCCTCGACCTTACTCACCGTATAGTGAATATAAATCGTGTGATGACTCTCGGGTACTGGAATTACCTCGCTGTTACCGTCATTTCCGTGCGTATTCGTTATGACGCTACTCCAAGGCGTGCCGCCGTCCAAACCATTAAACGGCTCGCCCTCGGTTGTGCGGGTCTTATCAATAATAAACCCGCCCTCGCCGCCGTTATAATTCGGCACTCGCTTTATTTTCTCTACCGTTGTCGGCTTTAACTGATTTCCGTCTGCATCCTCGTAAACCTTTACAACCCACACAGGGTCATAAACTAAGCGAACATACAGCACATCGTTATCTTCTAGGCTCGTTGTCGTAGTACCCGTGCCTGTCTGCTTATTCGGAATCGAACCCTTTATCGCACCGTAATCGTTTACTCCCGCTGAACCGTTTCCGTTTGACGGGAACTTATCCACATTCGATGTGAACCAGTTATCTACCGTATACTCACCCTCGTCCTCTATCTTAATCGGGGACACCGTATTGACTCTTATCTGCGTATCCTCGTAAATAAACGAGTTCGCACCCGCTTTCCGAGCGTATATCTTTACTATCTTCTTGTTCGGATTCGGGTCTTGACTTGGGTCGCTTAGTGGGTCAGTATTCGGGTCGGGAGCAGGCGCTCTCCTATATGTCCCGCTACTGCCGTAATTATGACTATCAAATGTGTGCGTTGCTGGCGTTTTCGGCTTGAAGAACTCGCCCTTAAAGATAAACACCGAATAGCCGTTCTCCTTCGCGTTATTATTTGCACCGAGCGAATACAAGCTCCACAAATTTGAGTTAGGCGTATAGTCTATCGTATGCGCCCCTTGACACTGATAAACACTAAATTCGTATCGTCCTTATCCACCATCATGGTCGTTATGCCAAGTGAACCCGTTCCCCAGTCCGGTCCAACGGAGCAGTCGTGAATTACTGAATCTGGATAACGGTTTTCCTTTAACTCCTCGTAAGCAAACTTTGAGATATAAGAAGCTGTTCCGTAAGTTACCGCATTGATGTAATTCTCGTGGACTGTTCCTTTCTGTGCAATACGCTCTGCATTAGTTGTCAATATCTCTGGAACGTACCAATATATTGGCTCTACTATGAGACTATAATTATTCTCAATCATAGCGTCTGTAATGCTATACTTTGTTCCGTCAGGCTTTTTAGTACCAATCTTCTCACTTCCAGGTGCACTTGGCAATAAATTAAATAGCTGCATACCACCTATTGCACTATTACCCTTATTGTCATGCAATGGTACTGGAAAATCAAGCAAATAGGTTGCCACATTAACATCGCTCTGTGAACCGTCAGTGTATTCAACATTCGCGGCGAAAGCCTTTCTAAGAGCCACACCACCTGGTAAAAAGTTTCCGTCACTGTTTAGATATGATGGTATCGTCATTCGTCTTAGCAGTGCGTCTAAACTATCCCTCTTAACTGATTTACCAATTAATCCAGAACGATATTCAATCTCCATTCCAAGATAGTAATTAAATTTCGCTCTCGGAATCATAACAGTATCAATTACCCCGTATCTTCCAGTATGCGGAGCAATTCCCGAGTCTACTCCAGATGACCAGCTAATACCAGTATACGGCTCAGTCTTAATTCCATTAGAATACTGAAAGCGCTCACGCTTATTTCCTCCCTTTTTCCAACCTATCCAGTCAATAAACCGAGAAGTATACTTACCTATCTCGGTCTCGCTACCAGAGTAACGGTTGGAAACAACCTCACTCCCTGCGCCAAAACTAAAATTACTTAACAACCTACTCGGAACATAGTTTACTATATCAACAGAATTTGCTACCCTATCACCATTCTTATCAACGATGGATAAACGAATGCCTTGATTCTGTGGATAAGCGTGGAACTTAGCCGCGTAGTTGGGGTCGTTTCCTGCGGCAACGCCACCATCCGAATCAGCATTTACTCCTAATCCCCCTGCCGCAAATACAGTGACTGGAACTGCTGTAGTCACCGCAACAGCTAAGGCTAAGGATAAGCCACGCCTTAACAATGCTCGTATATTATCAAACATTTACTCACCTCAATCGTTTGCGTGATAGGACTCAAAATACTTCTGAAACTCTGGAGATGCCCACTCACGCTTTGCGTCCTCAAGGTCTTGCTCTTGAATGGCACGAACAGAGTCATCCACAGCTTTGCCTATCGAACCGTCTGAACTTGTATCCGTTATCACTGCGTTATTCTGCTGTTGTATACTCTCTGCTATCTGACCGTACTCACTTACTGATAAACCCTGCTCAACTGTTGGAATGGTCTGTGCGGGTTCTGTCAGATTCTTTCCGTCTGCTCCTGTCTCTGCATAAGTTTCTGGCTCGGAAGCTTCCGTACTCGCCTCTGTCTCGTCATAAGCCCCCATCCCAAGCCCAGCGGGTGACTTAGACTCCTTTTTAACACCAGTATCAAGCTCATCTGTGTTAAACCCATCACCCTTAATCGTTTCTGTTAAAGCCTCCGAGGATTTCAACAGAATTGCTAGTGGAAACTTCATTACTGTGTGAGCCGTCTAACTTCCGTGAACGTACAAAGTTAAGCATAAACACAACCACGACTACGGCAACTACACCAGCAACTCCTACAATAACCGCTTTCTTACTCATCCCTAAACCTCGTATCTCATCATACACGCTTACTTAGTACTGTCAGTGAATCACAGACTTACCTAACAGTGGATTATATCCCCTTCATCTTCTCTGCCGCCTCAATGTTGCCTCGCACTGCGTCCCAGTTAAACTCACTGTTACTTGCCGTGTTATTATTCAATGTATAACCACCGTCCCCCGCTGGGTCTACGTTCGCGGGCGGGATGTCCTCAATTCGCTTCGGGGTCTCCTGCGCCGCCACGTTCGTGTTGTACGAAGTACTACCTCCTAAGCTGTCTACATAAGTCAAAGTACCTGATGCTGTGTTGTAGACATAATAGTTACCGCTGTCTCTTATCGCCCTGTCGTTCTCCGCGTCTCCCATTAAAGCGCCCTCGGGATTTCCAGAACCCGCCGTCCACGCCTTAATCGTGTGACCGTTAAACGACTCGCCGTTCCGTACCATGTGTCCGTATCTTCCGTCATGCTGATTCGATAAGAGATAGCTATAGCCGCCGTCACTTATCAGACCTGTTTTCATGTTACCCTGCGCGTCCATGTAATACCAGTCGTTCGTTGCTTCATCCCGAACCCAGCCCGTAGCATAGCTACCGTCTGCTCTCCGATACTTCCAGTTGTAGCCGTCCGCGCTCTCCCAATGCGCGTTCGCGGAAGGCTGTGCCACCGCAGGAGTCTGCGCCGCCGCTAAAGACGACCTGTTCACCTTTAATACCGTGGACGCATATGCGTCAAACTCTCCCATCGTAAATGTCGCGCCCGCCGCCGCAAGCGTTAGCATCAGTGACAGTGCCGAAATACGGATGGTGTCCTGCTTATTCTTCATGTCTGTTTCCTCCTAATTTGCAGATTCATTTATATGCGCGAAAAACTTGCTCGTGTACAAGGCTTGGTATAGTAACTCATAAAACACTCACCTCTATCTGGAAGGGTTCCCAGTCATCTACTTGATGCTGAAAGATTTCCCGCATCCTTCCCGCAAGCTCCTCTGAACTTAACCCGCTCATATACTCTTTACTAGCCTCTAAAATTAGTTCATCATGCCTAGTATAATATAAACTAAGCCCCTCCGCTATACCTTCTGTCTCAAAATGCTTTACCAATAAACTCAATATATCCGAGCCTGTCCCCTGCACAGGATAATCCATTAACTGCCTACTTAACTGCCCGACCTGTCTAGCTGTAGCTCGAAGCGGCGTTCCGAAATATGTCTTGCAAGCCCGAATCTTGTTGTTTGCATAGGCGTAACACTTACTTCTATAGGATTTAAGCTCTGGTATCTTGTTAAAATAAGAATATATCTCGTCTGCGTCTATTAACAGGCACATCTCCTTTAACGCCCTCTTGGAAGTCCCGTAAGTTAAAGCGTTCCAAGCTACCTTACACTCCGCTCTCTCTTCCTCACTCGGCATTCTCCCATAAACCAAGTCGAAAATCCCGCTATACAAATCACAGTTATATTTCCGATATGCTTCCTTTAACGACTCTATCCCAAGCCAGTTTATCAAAATCATAGGCTCTTGATTCTTAATGTCTATACTGATTAAACTCGCCCCGTCTTTATACGGTCGTATGATGTCCCACAAAATGTCTTTCTGGATGTTCATAAGCGCGGGCTTCTCGTAATTTATACGATTTGTGTCACCAAGCGTTATATTTGGATGCAGTAAACCGTATTTATCACACTGCAACAATAAGCTATCTATCGTCTCTACCCGCTTCTTTACATACCGATATTCGAGTAAGTCTAGTGCAAGCCGATTCCCCTCATCCGCTAAACGCTCTAAATACTCTTTCTTTGTCGTGAGCTTCCCGTCTTTATCTTGCAAAACCGAAAGCTCTTCTTCGTCTAAAACCCGCATTAAACAGCTCTCAAGCTGTCTCTGACTGTTCGGATTCTCAAGTCCATACTCGCCCCGAAAGATACGGAGCTTATCATTCACATCGAAATTTAGCGACTTCCGAAGCTCAAACACCTTCCCGTCAAGCCGAACTCCCCTCTTTACTACCGCTCGCTCTACTGCCGCTCTCAAATACCCGATGTCTGGCTTATCTACCTTACTGTCGATTCGATACATCTTTTCATCCCTCTCGCGATTTTTCTATCGCCGTATAAACCTCTGCTTGCTCGAACACATATTCGATAGGGGGAGCGTCCCCAAGCTCCCCGCCCTAGTCCCGCTCCCCCTTGCCCCCTCGAAAAACCCCTACCCCCAAACCCCCTCTTTTAGAGGCTGATTTTTTTGGTGGCTGGTATAGGCGTTTTTGCCCTAAGTCCTGCCCAATTTTCCATACCGGTATTTCCTCTATTTTAGAGAGTTGTTAAAATCTCTAAACCCCGCCTATCGTGACCTAAAAGAAAATTATTTTCTTTGAAGTTTGAAAAACTGATAGAGTATAGCAAATTTTACCCGCTGGTCTAACGCCAGTTAACGCCTAGATTTTTGATAAGTATACCCGATTTTTCTGACGGGTTCTCGCGATTCATTTTCTTAATACTTGCTATCGAACTGCACTAGCAACTCGCTCTCCGCACTCTGCGCTTGCGTTATTACTGGTAAAAACTCTACCTTGAAACCATAGTCTGGCGTAAAGCTAACTACCCGCACTCCGCTACACTCCCGATAGATATAGTTCGTTACACTCGCTAAATCCGTTCTTAACCGCTTCGGCGTAAACCCATATGCATAAACTCTTAAAGACCCGTCACGCAAATTTACACGACTACTCTCGAAGTTGTTCTTACTCACCGCATAAACATAGATAACACTGCCGCCTGCCCCCATTACAGCGTTCATACCGCACTGACTCGCAGGCTTCCTCGTAGACGCTACTATCACATACCGAGATAACAGCCTAACAAACTTATTATCTATTCGGATATACTGTATCTCTGTGTCTCTTAGCGTACCGTCACTCTCCTGCCGCGTCATCTTTCCAGTCATTAACTTCCCGACACCCTCTGCACTGTAGATTACATTCCCTCTACCCTGCACTTCTTCTTTCGTTAAGACGGGCTTCCTTGTACTCGCTAAGTCACTGTCTGCTCTACCGACCCTAAGCACATCATAATACCGCTCTGCACCTAAATACCGACTTGAATTGTAAATACAAAACTTTGAGTCTGCGGGTATCTTGTCTACTATCGCTTTCACGGCTAAAACTGTGACACTGCTCTTTGGAAGCTGACTATTCGATATACGCTCCGACAAATCCCCTGCCTTATCCCCGCACAAACCGAAATGCTTATACATATAACGATAGTGGGACGCTAATACCCTAACCGCTGTCCCACTACTAAGCTGATTCCTTCTCCCAGATACCGACCGAAACGCGTCAGCAAGCTCTATATCCCTCGCAGACAGCTTAATCCGAACTAAATAGTTCACCATCTGCACAAACCTCTCGTTTGTAGCGTTCTGATTCCCAGACTCAAGCAATATCTCACTTACCTTCGTTACCGTAAGCGCCCCTAAACCCTTGCCTATTGCCATATTTAGAGTCCATATCGCTCCATTCACTACTTCCCTCGGAAACCCGAGCGCTAGACACTCATCATACGAAAGACCCGCGTCATCTACCGAAATCATCCCCCAGTCTCCTCCTCTTTTCTTTTTAGATACTGCGTTGTAGCGTACAAGTCTCTAAAGCAAGCGCAATCATCAAACCCATGCTCAAGATAAACTTCCTTGCGCCTCTCCCAAGGCGAGGCTACTCTGAAAATCTGTAGCTTCGTGTAGAAATACCGCTCGGAATCTAGCACCGTTAATGCACTCTCAAGCTTTTCCCCACTTAGCTTATCCCGTAACACCGCTTCAACTTCGCTCTCAACGCTTAAACTCTCGACTTTCGCTCCGTCCCGTATCGCTTCCTCTAAAAAGACATAAAACTCTTCGTTTGAAAACCCTACTCCCGTGAGCTTCCTCGCCTTATCACCGCATAAACAGAAATAAAGCAACAGAGCGTTGTACGGTATCGGATAGCCATACCTACGGAGACAAGCCCTATACAGGTTATTGTCAAACACTCTCTTAGTAAGGTCGGGAAACCGAAACATGAACCTAACATTCCGACTGCAAAGCCTCCAGAGATTTGCATCATCCGTAAAAATCACGCTCTCGTCAAAGATTAGCTCCATATCTTTGACAATCGAATAGATTAAATCGTCTGCGTTATACCCGCTCTTCTGATAAACTCCGTAGCCAAGGCTCTTAAAATACTCAACAAACTCTTCCCTGCGCTCTCTAAGTTTATCATCCATACGCGCTTTCCTAACTTCACGGAAGTTTGTTGAGAGTATTGAACCCTTATCGTTATCATCAAAGCAAACCGACACCGTTATGTTTACCTTACGCTTAAACCGCTTCCAACACGACTGCCGTATGCGCGTCATCGTCTGCTCTATCTCTTTACTCACATAGAACTTTAGCGTGTTATTGATGTGCCGATTTCCGACCGTCTGTATCTTACTATCTAGGCTACCGTGCCGTAACCTGTCAAAATAATCCAATAGCCCGTCAAAGTCTATGATTAAGTTGACTTTTAACTTGCGGTTCATCCGTCTAAGCGTATCCTTTGCGTAATACGGATTCTCTACCGCCTTTTCCTCTAACCTATCCTTCATACCTACTCCCTTACTTGTCAATTAGCGTTACCTTAAACGGCTCTACCGACCCAGCTGGCGCAATCAACTTCCGCATCGGCGCAATATAACTAACAAGCTCCTCGATAAACTTCCTGTCATCTACAACCAGCTCACTCGTCTTTACCAGACCCTTTGGAGTAAACTCGGCTAAAACCGTATACTCTGTATCGTATACACCGTTTCCGTCTATCAAGACCTCTCTCCCGCCTAGTGTTAGCTTAATCGGTCTAAAATACCCGAACTCGGTCATACTTAACGCCTCGCCTTTTCCAAGTCTCGTAGGCTTCACGCTTAAACCGACCGTTATATGATACCGCTTCCCGTACTCGTAAATCGCTACCGTGGCTAGCGTCCCGCTCTTTGTAGAACTGCCCCCGCACTCACAAACCAGCGTCTCCTTGAAAGTTAAAACCTTCTTGCCCCCTGTCTCTACCGTCTCAAGAATCGCTTTTACAGAAGCAATCTTTCCGCGAACCCTACGCATAACGGCTTTCCCTTTAGTCTCCTCGACATAAATCTTTATGTCTACGGGAAGGCTTGGCTTAAACGGAATTAAGACCTGTCTGCAAGCACAAAAGTCGTCATAAACCTCTAAAACTCCCTTTCCTACTTTAGCACGCTTTACATACTTTGATAACTCCTCTCGCAAGTCTATCTTATCTCCCGTAAAGTGGCTAATCTCTCCAGATACCTCGTTACGCTTTAAGATTGCCGAAGAATCCCCATGCTCATATACCTGTATCCCACAGGAATATATCTTTCCAAACCGCGTATCCTCTTCCCTGTTGACCTCTATCGCACGGAACTCCTTGTCCGAAAGAAACTTATAAACCGCCTGCCCTATGTCTAACTTCGCCATATCTTACTTCCCTCTCGTCAAATAAGCGTAAACCAACGCTCTCACATCCGCAGACGGCAAAATAAACTCTAATCTCGCGTCCGACAACCTCTGCACTGTGTTAAAATCGACCGCCGTCTGAACCCCGCCTACGCTTATATAGTCTATACTGTAAATCGGTAGCTGTATTAGGCTGTAACCCGACTCCATCTCCCGCATCCCAAGCACATTTCCGCTTCTGTCGGTCGTTATCCAAAACCTTCGTGTACCTACCTGTATATACTTGTAGATATACCCGTACCCTAGCCAGTTTATCGTACTACAAAGCCTGTTGTGATACATCTCTACTGCTTCGTTGTAAGTTACGCTGATTACTCCCTCTCTACCGTGCGCAGTCAAATCCGTATAAACGCAAACTCTATCATCTCGATTGAGTAATACCTTTGAAACTGGCTTTATGTCTATTGTTCGGATTCCGAGGAACCTAAGCTCCTGCAAATCCGCTACCCGCGTTCTGTTTACACGGTATCTCTCGTAAATAACCTCTTTACCATTACTAATACTGCCCTCTGCCGAGCAAGGCGCATCATAGTAGTCCGTAAAGTCAGACTTTATCTTGAGTATTTCAGCCACTCGTTTAGATAGTCCTTATCCCGTCTTAGCCTGTCTAACTCGGCATCATCTCCGACAGGCACGACCTTCATAACCCGCTTACTCTTATCCTGCATCGTCTCATAAATGCCGTTAAGCGTTTCAAGCCTATCACTTAGGATAAACGACCACCTGTCGTTATCGTCCCTCGCAACCAGTATACCTAACCCCATCTTTCCTCTTATCCTCCAAATGCCGCGTCTAAATTCATATAGACATCCCAAACCGAGCCGGTATTTCCTGCACTGCTCTCTTCGCTCTTCTTTGAAACGCTATCTACTTTCTTACTCCCGTCTTTACTCGGAGAAACAGCCTCGTTCTCGTCTTTACGCTTCTTAAAACCCGCGTAAAACTTATCGACTACCGCTATCTGCTTCTCCGAACACTTTAACCCCTTCGCCATGCGACCCGCTATGTCCCGAACCATTATAGCATAACTACTCGGTGTCTTTCCAGAAAGCGTCTCCCGCTTATTAAGCTCCTCTAAGACCTCTTTCGCCTTCGCTACCTGTTCACTGTCCGCTTTCTTCTTCTCTGTCCCCGCTCCCTGTAGCTTCTCGTAAACACTCTCGATTATCTTCGACTGCTTCTCCGTTAAACAATACGACTTTCTGGACAAAGCGTCCCGAGCGATATTAAACGCTATCTTCTCGTACTCCGTGCCGTAATCTGGGTCTGTACCCTTCTTTACTGCCTTTAACATCTCGATAATCTTCCCGTTATCCAAAAGCTCGTCCTCTGCGCTGTCAAGATAAACGACTTCCTTTGGCGTGTCGATTAAAACCCGTATATCCTCGTGCGAAAACTCGTAACTTACGATATACCGAAGAGCCTTCCGTATATCCTGCAAATGCTCGCCTAAAACCTCTTTAAGATTCGGAACTCCCTTGCCCCGAACCTTAATACTCGGATACACCGCCTTTAGATATTTGTTGTCTCCAGTAGTTACCCACGCGGAAAGCAAAACACCACGCTCTTTCTCCTCTGGTAAAAGGCGAATCTTCTCTTTTACGACCCCGACTGGCATCTTCTTAACCTCTTGTTTTGTCGCAAGCCGCACCGTACCGTCTGCTCTCCGCACGATTAAACGCTCCCGAAACACGCTCTCTGCGATATTCGGGACTCTATCCGTTACCTTTACAGCCCCGTTTGAAGTTAAGAAATTAAATGCCTCTACGCTCACCATGTAGATGTCAAACCACTGGACTACCGTATCCAGCCCTGCCGTATATATCTCACCCCGAAACCCGTCTATTACGGGCGAATAGCTTTTATCATCAAGCAAAAAATGCCCGAGCGTTTCAAGCTCCTCAATTACCTTCTTCCGTAACTCGCTAACTCTCTCATCAAGCGCCTTAAATACACTCTCGGGAATCGGAAGCTCCTTCTCCGATAAACGGACTGCCACCTTGTATAGACTGTCCTCTTTAAGACTACTGCTCTCCCCATAGCCCCGTAGCCGTGCAAGGTCTAGGATTAGCTTTTCCCTTAGCTTACCAGAAAGCCTATCCTCCGAAAGCCTTAGCATCTCGCTATCCCGCTCTGCCTCGCTTACCTCTGCCTCGGCATACGCCCGCTCTAACAGCTCCCGCTCGTCCTCGTTAAACGCCAATGCTATCCTCTCGTCCATGCTATCCTCTCTCGCCCCCAGACCTACGAGAAGCCCCGTTAAGACCCCCCTGCCGCTCTCGCCTTAAATATCTCCGACCAAATCAGCTATGCCCGCTAAATCGGCGCTGTCGCCTACTGCAAACTCTGCTTTAGGCTCACTCACTACGGCGCTCTCGCTTTCCGCTACCGTCTCTCTCTTAGCCTCTGTAGCCGTGTCCTCTACGCCCTTTAAGTAACTGCTCTCCGTTAAACGCCGTAACTGCTCCTTTAACTCCGCTATCTCTGCCGCACTATCGCTTGCACTAACTTTCTCACGGCTCTTCGCTTCCTCGACACTCTCCCGTATCTCACTCACTATCCCGTCATAGTAGGTGATGATAAACTCAATCACGCTGTCTATGTCGTTATTGATGTCGTGAAGCTTGTTTGACGCGAACTTACTCTCTAGGCTGTTGACTCCTAATATCCTGCAAAGGTCGTTTATCTGCTTCTGCACCACAAACTGTGCCATATATGCCGATTCCACTCGCTCAAGCAATCCCAGCTTCTTGTTAAACTGCGCTAGAGCCTTTAAGTTATTCGTAACCCGATATATCTCGTTTACACGCTCCGCTATGATTCTAAGCGACTGCTCTGCCTTATCAAAGAACTCCTTCCTCCGATTTGACACCCCAAGACGCGCGTAAACCTTCGTCTCTTTCTCGAAATCCTCTTGATGCTCTACCGCATACCGTATCGTATGCGATATATACTCCCCGAGCTTATGACTCTGCCGTAAATCGTCAAGCAATGCTACGATGTCTCGCTCATGCTCTAAGTCAAACGCTATCGTAGCCCCTAGCTTTACCTTCGTTATCATCTTACTGCCTGTTACACAAAATATACCCAACCGTATATTTCATGACCTTTCTAATAAAATATTTTAGAAATTCTTCTTGCTTCATCCTGTCTGGTTTTGTTTTTGTATCGAGATATAAAGACTACTCCCATTTGGTAGAACAGTCCACAAGCTTAACTTTCCGTGTAACCCACGGTAGTGACGGTATTTAAACTGCTGTCAAAACAGTATAGTTTTTGCATTGTTCTAAATTGATAGCCGCATTTCTATCCCTATCATGCTCACTGCCACAATTAGAACAAGTCCAAAAGCGTTCCTTTAGCTTCAAGTCTTGATACTTAAAGCCACAAGTTGAACAGAGTTTGCTAGAAGGATAAAACTTATCGGCTACTCTAAGCTCTATCCCTAACCTGTCACAGAGATTTTCCAAATAAAGCCGAGATTGATACCACTGTGCCTTCATGATAGCTGCACTCAAGTGCCGATTCTTCATGAGATTGCGAACTGATAAGTCTTCAATGGTGATAGAACTTGGTTTTCGTTCTAACACTAGAGAATATAAAGATTTTCGATTGTAATCTGTCCGAATCCGAGTTAAGCGCTCATGAATTCGCGCCACTTTTAACTTCTGTTTCTGAATGTTCTTACACTCAGATAAATGCTTTACCCACTTATATGATTTAAGTTGCCCCTTCTTAGAGCCTGATTGAACATAGACCTTATCAACCATGTTAGCTTCAACTTTGCGAGACAACTTCCTCTGTTCTCTTCGTAAACATTTCTCTAATTTCCTAATCCGTAAAGAGCGATTGATGGAAGGAATTGTCCTACTTTCTGTAATAAATTGGTCTTTCAACCCAAAATCAATACCCATAGCGGAGTCAGACAAAGGAATCCGCTCGTCTTTCTCCTCTTTACATAAGCAGGAAATGTAATAACGCCCATTCTTCATGGAAATCGTTACAGAGCTGATATTCTTAGGAATGTAGCCAAATTCCTTCAAGCGAAGCCATTTCAATTTAGGGACAAATATCCGATGGCGTTCCACTTTAATCGTGCCGATGAGATAGAAACTCTCATCATTATTCCATTTCTTTTTAAACTTAGGTTTCCCTCTGCGTTTAGAAAAGTAATCTTTAAAAGCTCTGTCTGCATAAATCAAAGCTTGCTTGATTGCCTTGCTTGGAACTTCTTTCAACCAATAAGGAGTGTTAGGGTCATTATTCACTCGTTTAGAATAGCTAAAGGCAGAAACAAAGTCTTTCCCTAATGCAAGATTTTCTAGGTTCTCATTCACATATTGATTGTAAATATAGCGGGCACACCCAAATGTCTTATGAATTAACTCAATTTGAGACTTAGTTGGATTAATTTCTGTCTTGTAAGCTCTAATCATCCTTTAACCCTTTCTTATACTTTCTCAAACCATAGATTCGACACGAGAAGACAAATATTGCTCCTCTGTATAATACCTTCTATTCATTGGTCGTTGGGGTACGCTTGACAACTAAAATACCTTCTCAGTCACATCGTTGTAAAGTTTTTATACTAACACCTAAATGGTTAACCATCTCTTTCGATTTAATCATGAGTACATGGTCTATCAATAATTTTACTTACAGAAAGTTACTCCCGCGATACCTCACGCACTAACTCCGCTACTGCTTCGCGATTCCCGTTTAACATGTCTAGCGTCTGCCTCGCTCCAAATCCCTCTGCATCAAACATCATATACGCATACTTTGATTTCCCTACACACTTACTCGTTATTACATCCATCTCACGGCTTCTTGCAAAGTTTAAGACCCACATGAGCTTACCCCGCAAGCTAAGTCCGCTTATCCGTAACGCTAAACTCCGCGCGTCAGACTTATCGTTCTGCGATACGCATACCGATATTCCACTTCCCGCGCATACACTCCCGATTATCTGATTCTGCACTTCGTTTCCCGCTATCTTTCCTAAATCACAAACAATATAGTCGTAATCCCCGCCTAGATAATCCAATAACCGACCTAAGTCGTTCGTGATAAACTTATCCGCGCTTACACTCGTATACAGACCGCTTAAATAGTCTAGCGCTGTCCCGTCTGTCCTCTTCATGATTTTCGTGATTATCTCTCGCTTATTCGCTATAAAATAATCAAGACCTCGCTCTAAATAGCTTCCAAGACCTGTCCGAAGTAGCTGATTCTGAATGTCTAGCCCGCTCTTTATCGGATTTACGCCTAAGTAACTGTCTACCTTCGGAGACACTATGTCTAGGTCGATTAAAAGCGTGCGTCCCTTTAACTGCTTTGCTATTGTTACCGCCGTAGCCGTAATTCCAGAACTGCTACCGCCAAACACGGGTATAATTGATGCTCGCCCGCCGTAACGGAATTTTATGTTTAACTCCTTAACTCCGCTCGATAACTGACCTCGTAAAGAAGCTACCTCGCTATCCCGTGTCTTTAACGCACTCTCTGCCGCCTCTAGGCGCTCCCTTAAACTGCTACTACCCGATAGCTCTCCCTTTAGGCGATTTAGCTCACGATTTAAGCTGTCCCGCGATGCCGTTAAAGCAGAAATTCGTCTCTCACTATCTTCTCCCTGCTCTACCAGTCGATGCTCTTTCTCTGATACGATTCCCCGTAGCGTGCTTATCTCGGTTCTTAATGCGTCCGCACTGCCCTTTAACTCCTTTGCATACTCCGAAGCCTCTCTCGCGTTACTCTTTAGGCTCTCTGCCTCTTTCTCATACCGCGTTAATGCCTCTACCGCGTCCCGAAGTAGCTCTGCTACCGTTTCTCTATCCGATAAACTGTCGGCTACCGCTACCTTAAGCCCCTCTGCCTCGCTGTTATCACGAAGCGTCTCTATCTCCTGCCGAAGCGCAACCTCTTCCCGCTCCTTTAGGGCTACCTTCTCCGTAAGCTCTGTTAGCCCGCGCTTTAACTCTTCGACCTCAACCGCCTGCAACCTAAGATTATCAAGCTCACTCTCTAAATCTGCTATCTTTTGCTCGTAGTCCTCAATGTCAGTCCCGCCTATCACGACCTCGGTTACTTTCGTGTCAAGAAGCAATTTCTCGACCCGCGCCTTTATGTCGCGATACTCGGACTCGACCGACTCCCTCTCGCTACTTAGGCTCTCTATCGTCTCATAGGATGCGCTCAACTGGCTCTTTAAGCTCTCAATCTCGCTTAAAAGCTCTGCTACACGCTCTTCGTTACCTGTATCCTCTTCTTCAAGCGCCTCTTCTGATTCGCTATCCAGTAAACTCTCATCATCCCGCGTGGTAGCCGTAAGCCCTGCCTTGGAAGTGATAACTACCTCTACTTGGTCGCTGTCCTGCGTGTCCCCCGCCGTATACTGATTCACATTCAGCACACTGCTTATCGTACCCGCATTCATGCTGTGACGCTTCTCTGTGACCTCTGTGTCCTCTGCGTCACCCTCTGTGAACAGCCCCGCTATGTCATCGTCTAGGCTATCTTCCTCTACGATTTCTCTCTCGTCACGGACATGGGTCGCTACGCTCTTCCCCGTTAAACTCTCTATCGCGTCCTGCAAGTCGGCTACACTGTGCGTATAAGCGTATCCACGCTCTACGCACAGCGATTCGACCCCCGAATTACCCGCGCTATCAAGCACCGCTATCGGAACTTCTGTCCCCACGATACTATCTAGCGCCTCTCTACTCGGCTCTTCGTAAATTACAATGTCAATCCCCGATAAACTCTCAAGATAGCGCGTTACCTCTCTTGGACTTATGGCTCGATAGGCTACTGCGTCACGAAGCCGTATTACAGAACTCTTACCTACGGCTACTATCGCCTTTAGCATACCAACCTCCTAGCCATTACGCTTTCTTCTGTGCCTTCTTCGCCCTATATGCGTTGCCGATTAAGATAGTACCGATGATGTTTGCCATACGCGGATTGCCGTCTGGATAACTCACGACATCTACGCTGTCGCAAACCTCCTGTAACCTCTCTAACAGATACTTGCTGACGGGTTCGGAGGTCTTGACCTCTTTATTCTCTTTCTCGTCAAAATAGCTACTCTCCATTGAGCCGCCACCACAGACAAACACTGCCTTGATACTCGAAATACCGACACCCACGGTCGTAAAGTAGCTGTCGATGCTGTCATACAGCTCATCCGCAAACTCCCTCTTCGCGGCTACCAGCTCCTTACTCATGTCTCGATAGCTATTGCCGTAAGGAAGCCTGCCCTCCGAAAGCAAAGTCTCTACAGCCTCGTCCGTTACCTCAAGTCCCGAAACCTCTTTAATCTTTGACCTAACCTTATCTCGAAGCGTGTTACCGCCGAGCTTATAAGTCTGTCCCGTGCGCTCAATAAACTTCTTGTCCTTTAGCAAAGCTAAGTCCGAGGTTGACGCGCCAATGTCTACCACAAGCACATAGCCCGTTGAATAGTCTGCCATAGTAACACGCGGCGATGCGTCCTTGTTGTAAAAGAACGCTACTGATGCCGACACACCCTCTGGCTTCACAACTACATCCGTCACTGTAAACGAAATCTCTTTCTCAAGCTTATGGAACTTCACGCTAAACGCACCAATAAGCTCGCTCTTAACATAGTTTACATTGTCGTCCGTAAGCTCTACAGGCGGCAGATTCATGATAAGCGACACTTCCTCACCGCCGATACCCGCGTCTAAGCATCCAAGCGCCGTGCCGAGCAACACCGTGATATAAGTTAGTTTCTGTCTGCACTTATTCGCGTTCATAGACGGGCGCGTGTTTGAACGGCTGAACCGCTCCGCTAAACTGCCAAGAAGCACCCTCTGCGGGAAATATCGGCTCTCCCCGCTCGTTTTCGTAATCGTGATGTCAAGATTGTCCAGCACATCGTCCGAATTCGGCACAAGGCTTACCACCGTATCCTCCTCGATTAAACGCGCGTTATTCGGATAGACCTTTACCGCCCCGCTGTTCACCGCGTATCTCGAACTCGATGCTCCCTCGTCTAAGCAAACCACATTCATGCTCATGCCTTCTTACTCCTTTCAAAAGTAAACAGAAAATTTCATTAAAACTTATACTGTGATATACCCTTGTGTACTGCTACGAACTTGAGTTATTTAGAAAATGGTATGCGGAAACTTGATTTCTACTAAGGGAAACCCTAAGTACCTTCCCCGCAAAACGGGCGAGGGGATTTTCTCCCTCGCCCTACTCCTTATTACTCAAATACTGTCCCCTTAAAGCTTTACCTCAAACCTCGGAAGGCTCTCCCCTGCCTCTTCCCCCTCCGATAAACGAGATATTACCGCTTTATCCTTGTAATCCCGTATCTGCTTCGCGTCAAACTTCTCTAAGCGCTTTGGCAAACAATACTCTAGGCTGTTATGCGTGTCAGTATCATCTACTCCGTCCCCGTGATACACCTCGTTATACTTAGATATGTGCCGATACACCGCTACCATCGACTCGTACTGCGCCATATCCACCGTAACCTCTGCACCACCGTTGCTCTTTATGTCCTTTAACTTCCGACTTATCGCCTTTGAAAGCGTCCTGTCTGTATAAAAGATTGTAGCGTCTACATCCACATTGTTTACCAGCTCCATAACTCCCATTAACTGCTCGACATTGAACTGGTCTTTGAAATCCCACTCCCCATCGTCTACTATCACGACTCTCCTGTGATACTCCGAAGGTGCCATTAAACTATACTGCACATCCTCTAGGCTATATATCGCCATCTCTATCGGAATACCATGCTCGTCAAGATACGAAATCAACCCGTCCTTGTGTGACGGCAGAACCAAAACCAAGCTAGAGTTAATCGGCTCTGGCGGTATCTCTGGCTCTTTTGGCTTCCTCTTCAAAAAATCAAATAACGCCATATAAAACCCCTCTCATCGTATGATGTAATAAACTACTCGGCTACTATATGTCTTGTCCCCGATGTTGTTAAAGTTGTCTCCGCGATTCTCTGACGCATCCTCGTTCCTAGCTCCCGCCTTGCTTAGAGTCGTGTCCTTATCTCTGTCCTCAAAGCTATCATCCCACGAGCTACCGCGCCTTCCTACGCTTACATACTGTGAAGTATCCTCTGTAGAGCGGTCGTTGTTATAATACACATTCATCGCCCACTTAAAGATTCGCTTTATCGGGGTTAAACCCTCATATCCGACTCGCATTGAGTAGTTTAGCGTAGCTACGATTACATAATTTCGCTCATCGCTTCCAGACATTCCAGCCGCAAGCGTGTCTGCGTCCATGTTCGTTAATTCCTTGAAACGCTTCTTGTCAAACTGATTTCTAAGGTCGTAGACTTTGTAATCTATCCCTGTAACCTTGATAGTATTGTAGTAGATTCGCATACCACTAAACAAAGCGTAATTATCTGCTGAATTATTTCCTACTACCTGTATCATCTCCTGCCTGTCGTTCGTAAGCGCCGCTACAAACTCCCACCGAAAGATGTCTTTTACCGTCTCCCTGTCAAGATACGCTACTCCGATATTTAACGGCGTTAGCATAGCGTCCGAATAATACTTCGCCATTGACGCATCTGATGGTACGGGTTGCGGCGCTCCACTAAACCCAAACTCGTAAGCTAACAGGTCTAGCCTCTTCCACTTATTCCGCGCTACTGCCGTATAAAACCGACTAAACTCTGGACTATTCCGATACAGCTTATCATACGCCTGTTGCGAAGAAGTTGCGTGATAGAAGTTTCCGTCCAAAGCTCCGTCTCTCTGTCCACCCGCTCCTACAAGCTGATGCGCGTTTCCCACAAACCCGCTCGTGTCGGTCTTATATGTCTCCTGCGCAAAATACTGACACGACTGCTGTAGCGTAAGCTGGGCTAACGACTTAAACTTAGGCGCGTTCATTGCAATATTCGCCATCTCTACCAAGAGCATAGCAAATATCGGAATGATGATAGATAAACCAAGCCACTTAAATACTGATTTTACCATTTACCAGTACCCCCGTAACTTACTCTAAGTCAGAATAATACTGCAACGCTGGCACTGTATAGGTTATGTCGATAGGAATTGCTACCTTATGCTTACTATCGTTACGAATTGCCTCTAACTCTCCGTCCGACATATTACTTGCTCCGTCCCGTAAGTCCGAAGAACCGTTATTCCCGTAAAACGAAGCGTCATTTATCTCCGTACCCGACTGCATAGGTCTCTGTCCCCACTCGGACGGCATTAACGGAAATAGCCACTGATAAGTATAATGCACGCCTATCGTTAGCTTTGAACCATACTGCATACGCTTGTTGCCATTGTTGTAGATAATGTGCGCAGAAGCGTCATTCCCTTGGCTATCCACGCCGCTCGCCCGTATCACCGAACTCGGATACTCTACTCCGTTCTCGTCCTTGTGATAAACAATGTCTCGTATAGCCTGCTTGATTATCTTATCCTCTGTCTCGGGGATGTAGTTATTCTCCATCGCTGTCTGCATTATAACATACGATACCCCCGCAAACCTAAAATAGAAGTAAGAAAACAATACGAGATTTATAATGAAATACGCTACAATGATGGTAACGGGTACTTTCACCAGCGTCTTGAAGATACTCTTTACTGTCCCTGTCATACAAGTCTCCTAACTCTAATCAAAAAGCAGGACACCTAACGCCCGTATGTAGGTGTTAGGCGTCCTGCCCCAGCACAACGGCTATTCCTTATCTACCGTTGTTCTCTTCCTGCATCTTGCTAAAGCCGCCGACCTTTGCGCCCTTTGCCGCCGCATCGTTCGCACCATTCACGACCGCTTTGTTCGTGCGCTCACCAGCCTTGTTATCGCCGTTGATGTCAATCGTGACACCCGTAGCGTTTCTAAGACCGTTCTCAAGCGCATTGATAACGCCCGCAACAGTATTCGGAAGGATAACATTCAGTCCGAAAGCAAGAAGCATGACACATGCGACAACCGCACCTATCGTGGTCATCGTCTTTACAGCTCCCTTTCCCATGGGATATTCCTCCTTTCTCTTTAACTTCACGACCGAAAACCCTCTCGGTATTGTTCTCGGTATCTAAAATTTCTTTCAGATAAACTCACATTGGACTCGTTCCACCAAACCCTACGACTGCAAGCACACCGCTTAAAATTGCCTGCATCAAAGGGATATTTAACAAAAACAGTGAACCCCTCGCCATCATGATTAGCCTATCTACTCGCTTACCTATCGTATACCGCTTCGCGTCTATGACCTGTTTCCGAAAGCCCATTAGCTCTGGCTTTATGTCACCGCCCTCGCCCTGCTGTCTTATTAAACGCATGAGCCTCGTCACATCCTGTATCTCTCGATACCGTGACGCTATATGCTCTGTCGCATCAAACTCGCCGTATGTGTCCATCAAGTTTATGCTCTCACTCACAAACTGCTTCATCTCATCCGACCGAGCAATTCTCTTATACGACTGGAAAGTTCTTGCTAGCGGCGTTCCGCTGTCTGCCATAAGCTCGTAATGCACCATCAGATACAAGTCGGGAAATTCGTTCTTTATCACTTCGTCCTTCGCCGCCACTATCGACCGCACAATCAACATAGGCGCTACGCTAAACACGATTATCGCAAGCGCAAATATCATCCCGCCGAGAATGATATTGATAAACGCCGCAATCAGCACACCTACAAGCATCATTACTGCCATACCGAGCGTGCAAAGGGCATTAAACTCGTCTGGCTTCATATATCGGTAGCCACCCGCTATCCGAACCCCCGCTCGCTCTAGGTTGTACTGCATATACGATAGCTTCTCTTTGGAAACTCGTATACCTCGCCCGTAGACCGCCCGCGTGATAGCGTCCATTGCCTTATTCGCCCGCAAAACAAATGCGTCTCTCGACCGCAAGGACTCTACGCTACTCTTCTCCGCTCGTACTGCCTTCTCCGCAAAAGCACTTCCGAAAATACTTCCGATTCCAAGTAAACGAGTGATAATCACAAAGCCGAGCAGAACAATAAGCACAATTAAGGCTACTTTAACCTGTAAATAAGTGCTATACTGCCGCATTATGCTCGTATCAAAGAACTCGTAGTTGTAGCCCTTTGGCGTTACCTTCTCTACCGCCCTACCGACTTCTCCACCGTCTATCTTGCCGCCAAATCCCTCGGCTGTTGCTAGGGGTATTAAAAACTGCCACATACTTACACCTCTTTTGCTCTAAGATAAGTGATGTAGACAAACTCAAACACCACAAGCATAAAATCCACTAGGAGAAGAAGCTGTCCTACTATCATTCGGAAATAAAATCTCTGCAAAATCGGATATATCGCTATCGCACCGATTAAGAACACAAACACCATCGTAGCACTGATTATGAAGTCAAATGTCACTGCCTCAAACTTGTGCTTCATGTCGATTCTAAGCTCGGTCTTTATGTTATTCACCTCGACCACATCTTTGAAGATACCAGCTAAACCAGCCTCTTCCTCAAGCTCAAAGGTGATACACTTACTGATAAAGTCGTCCGATATAGAACCTAGTGACGCACCTAGCTCTAAAAGTGCTGTCTCGATGTAGTAGTTCTGCGTCTCTACCCTGTCTAAAAACTTCGTAAACTCTGACTTAATGCTTATCGGCATCGACTCGATGTTTGTCCTTATCGCGACTACCACGCCCCTGTCGATATTTGCAGAGATTATGTTCTCCGCTAAGATAACTGCCTCGATTCGACTGTCATGCGAGATATTTGCCTTCGTATAAAGGATGCAACACACCGACAACAGCACTGGAATAAACGCTAGAAATGAAAGCAACAGGCTTCTAAATATCAACTCCCCGATTAAAAGCGAAACCACTACCGATATGACTAGAATAAACAGCATCAGCTCGTATGGCGTTACACCCTTTCGCTTATACCCTAAGTCTATCGTTAAATCGTTCATAAACTTGTAGAGCTTAACCGAGTTACTTCCGTCTCGAAGCTTACCTACCTCGACATTTCGCTTATACCGCTCGTCAAGCCTGTTTACCCTACGACCTACAAGCCGCGTAAACTTATCTAAACCGATAAGCAACACATCTAGCGGATGTATCCCAAACCAAACGATAAACACATACAGCGCTAGGAGGATTATCACCAGTGTTGCCACCTTTGAAGCCCCCGCTACCGTATAAAGTGACGGGCTTATCTTCATTTCTCCACCCCCTTAGTCCTTCTTTAACGCATTCATGCGCTTCTGCTCTCTTAACTTATCCAAGCCGTAATGGATAATCGTCTCGTAGTTGCCCTCATAAGTCTCTACCTCGTCCGCTGTCGGCGGCTTTAATAGAAAATCAAACCGCGTTGTCGCAACACCCTCGATTTTTAACTTATGCACTATCTTCTCCGATAAACAGCCGACCCGCTTATGCTTACCGTTAATCCGAAGAACATTGCCCTCATCGTCAAGGTCTGGCTCTTCGTCTATCACATACCTGTAAATATCGTTGATTATCGGCTTACTTGAATCGTTCGGGTCTGTTCCGATTACCTCTGAAATCTGCAAAATCTTTCGCGTGCCGTCTGGCAGTATCTTCTGCACAATAATCAGATTCAAAAGCCTCGTTAGCGTACTCATCGAAGTGTCAATACCCTCTCCAGAAGCCGCTATATACGCCTTTAGGAATCTGTCGATTGCACCCGCCGAATCCTCTGCATGATATGTGCAGTTAAACGGATGACCCGCTAAACCGATACTGATACCGCGCTGAAACTCTACATTGTCTCGCAACTCACCGAAACACACAAATGTCGGTGAAAGTCTCAAAATGTGCTTCATCAAGTTCTCCATAGTCGGAGAAGTCGGAAGTGGATTCTGTATGTCGTCCTTTGCCTCCAAATGCAACACATCGTTTATGATACGACCTGTCGAATCTCTCATACGCAAGTCTATCTCGGACGGATTCTGTAGTAACACAACTCTCTGTTTCGGCGGCGTAGCCTGCAAAATCGCTTGGTTCGTTGTCGTCTTACCAGAAGAGGTTGGTCCAACGGTGAAGAATGTTAAACTTCCCGACATACTAAGCGCAAGTAAACGCGCCATGTTGTCGCTTAGCGTTCCGCTCTTTACAATATCACCCAAATTCATTCGATTCCGCTTAAACTTACGGAGAACAAACGAAGCATACTGGTCGTTTGACGGGTCTATCGGGTCTTTCGACTGCGCCGAACTATGCAATGCCGCTACACGATATCCCTGCACCGTTCTCGCATTAACCACTGCGTCCTTTGGCGTAAGTCGCACATCTCCGAGCAACTTCGCTATGACCGTTTTCTGCTGTTCTGGCGAATCAAACCTTACGATATGACCTGTCTTTGGGTCGCGATAGTCCTCTACATGTCCCTTTATCTCGACCTTTATCTCGCGCCCGTTATCTCGTATCTCGAAAATGTCATCGTTCTCTAATGCATCCGTTAAGATACCGTAGTCCGTGATTTCCTGCGTTAAACGCTGGGTTAAGCCCTGCGTGTCGGAAGTGCCGTCCGCATTGATAAACCCCTCGACAAGCGGCTTCGCCTGCATCAGATACGACAAAATCAACTCGCCTATCTTCTTTGTCTTTTCTGTTCCCGACTTACTCTCAAGCGAATCGGCATTCTTGTCGATATACCCTCTACACTCCGTTAAAACACTCTCAAACGGACGCGCTGTCTTGTCTGTCGTGGTCTGCTTTGCACCACGCTTTGACTGCATATGCAAATACTGCTCTGGATTCACTCTGTATATCCTCCTATCTCAAGGATTGATGCCGTTAAACTGTCTACCGCCTCTAAATACTTCGGAGAAGTCTTACTCGTATTCTTTCCCGATACCGTAAACAGTTGACCCCGCAAACCGCACTCCACTACGCCCATCTCAAAGGGCAAAATACCGATTAACTCTATGCCGAGCGCCTTTAAGTTGTTCTCTGCGTAGTAGAAGCTCTTACGCTTGTTCATGATATAGCGCACCTTGTTCGTATTTATGCCAGAATCGTCTAGGTTCGCACGGAGCTTGCTGACATTTATAAGAGACTGCACGCCATCGTCCATAACCAAGTAGATGTTATCTGCTCTAAACAGAGTCGTCTGCACAAGCATAGAGCTTAAATCAAGCTTACAGTCGATTAAAACGACATCAAATAAACTTGAAAGCCTGTTTAATGCCTCTGTTAGCGCCTGCACTGCATCATTTGAACTGTCGATAACTACATAGTCCCTTAAAGTCCTGTTACAAGCCGTTAGCGTTGCAACCCCCGTAGCTTCGTTGTTAAACAACACATCGCTATACTCAAGCGACACATTTAACCCGTTATTACCCGAAAGATATGAGACTAAATCTGCCTTTCCGATGGACTGGTCTAAGTCAAAGTAGATATGCTGACTCGGAAACATGATTCCAAGGTCAACTACCGCTACCGTAAGTCCCTTCTCCTTCATCGCAACCGCTTCTGTTGCAACCAGCGTGCTTGCTCCCGCGCCACCGCTCGCACCCATAAACACGATGACATTGTTTAGCACACGCTTTACTATCTTCCTGCTCTCATCTGCCCCAGAAAAACGACTGATTAAGCGACCTACCGCCTTATCTGTCTTACTCCGTAAGTCGTTTCCGTCAGCCATATCCGAAGAGTTAAGTATGTCCTGCATATCTGCCATAAACCTACCCCCTTAGTCCGCTCTCTGCGGCAACGATACCTTAAACTTCACATTGTCCCTGTTTAAGAACTTATAATAGCTGTCCTTCTCGTCTGGCGTTAGGGCTACCAGTAATGAACTCGGCTCTGTCTGCTCCTTCCATGTCGCATCGTTATCTAAAGCCGCCTTATCTACCTCGGACATTGCGTTATACTCTGCATACATATCAAGAACCGAAGAACCAGAACTGTTGATAATATCCGCTATCATGATACCCGTAAACACAGGCTCAGAACGATATATCTTCACTCTGTCGTTACCACTCTGCATATCCTCGGAGTATATAGCGTCAATATTTACTTTATCCCCAGGCTGTATGAAGGTCTTGAACGCATTCAAGTCTGCACCGTTTACTTCAAGCTGTACAACCTCTTTTCCCGGAAAACTGTACAAAACACTGTCGCTATTGTCCACTCTGCTCGTCATAAGTGTCCTTAAATCGAGAAAACTCTCTTTCGGAAGCTGATATGCCGCAAACGCACCCTGCGACAAATAACCCTGCACATCCTTCCACGCCACTAAACGCTTCTCTACCGTGCCGTCACTATTCGCCGTTGACATTATCTGCTTGTCATACTCTGCCTGCAACATATCATACGGCTGTAGCATATCCAGCGTAATCGGCTGATTCTTATAAACGCTACTCTTTAACTGCGCAACCTGTATGCTCTTACTTGCATTCCGACCGACAAGCGACACATAAACCACTGCGCCTACGATACCCGCGCCTACCGCAATCACAGGCACAAGGCTCTTTCCCTCATTCAATGATGTCTTGTGAACGACTTTATTTCCAATCTTCACAGCAAAATACCGCCTTTCTCTTGAGACTTTAATTTATGCCCAAGATACAAAGGCGGTATTAGGTGAGGTCTAAATGCTGTCGTGTCTAGCTCGCACATAGCCACGAAGATACTCACCATACTCAAAATATATGTCTACAAATTCCGTTTTCACGCGCTCAAAGGCGGTTACCTCGTAGCCGTCTATCTCGTACTTGTAGTAGTTCGTATGCTCCTCCGTGAGAGTAAGATTCTTGCTCTCCATCGTCACATTTATCTGCTCATCGGACGAAAGCCTACTGTTCGCTATCCCGAGATACAGAAGCTTCTTCCCCTCTCTTAGCTCCCCTAAATCCTTAAAATGCCTCCCCCGCAAGTCATCCCGTATCGGATACATCGTGCAATACGGCTTATACCGATATGCACTCTCACTTATCCCGAGCGCCCCCGTTAAACGGCTTAACTCACTAGGCAAAACCCGTATACCAAAGGCGTTCGTATGCCCCTGTGCCATAATGCTATACTTCGTAGCTATATCCTTATACGGCAAGCCGTGCGCTCTCCCTCGAAACGAGCCACGAAAAATAGTATTCCCCTCGCTGTCCATGTCTCTAACATACGCTATCGCGCTACAGTTATGTTTTCTCATCACCATAGCCGCTACCAAGCCCGTATAGTTTGCCGCTAAACCTAGCTCATTCACCGCTAAACTTAGCTCCCCTAAATCAACTATCCCGATTCCGTTCTCTATCTTCACAACCCGCTTCGGAATGTCGTTTACCTTCGGCTGATACTTCCCGTAAACCTCTAGCTTGTATGCTTCCTCTGGATGCGCCATGATTACATACAAGGCTACCGCCGTAGCTCCCGCCCGTATCGCCTTGTTTACAGCAGGGACTAGCTTATAGGCGATAAACGACCGCGTTAGCCTCTTCTCGTTCGGATTCAACACCCGCATCAATACAAGTAAGTCGTCTCTAAGCTCTGTCTCATTTATCGTCCGCTCGATGTACCATTGGTTCCTTGCGTTACCCGTCCGTATGATGTCGGAAATCAAAGTTACCCCGACCCACTGATACAACTTAAGCCCCTCAAGATAGTGCCTGTCTACCCTGTCCTCATACTGACGGAAAAACTCGTATGCTACCAAAGCTCCCGACATATCCTCGTCTGCTTCATAACCATCGGCTTCGTTATCTATCATACAGTTTATGATTAGATACTCCCCGCCTGCTGTCTTTCCCGAATACTCGTTATGCTCGACTATATGATGGTCTAATACTAGCACATCGCACTCCAAAGCCTTTATATACTCTAAGTCGTTACTACTACTGTCTACGACTATAAATAAACTAGGCTTCTTGCTGTTCACATGAGACACTATCTGCGGATTCATCCCATGCTCTCGCTTACTGTTGATACAGGTCTTTATATCCTTAAACCCGAGCGCGTTAAGCTCCTCTCGTACAACTTTCGCCGCACCCAGCCCGTCCATGTCAACATCTGCGTGAATTAACACACTCCCGCCACGAACCAGATGCCTATGCAGTAAGTTTAACGCTGGCGTTAAATTAAAACGGGATTAAAGGAGGCTTTGAAGCCTCCTCTTCCCCGATTAACACCCGATAATCAAGCACTCGCTCGTCTATTACACCACTAAGTAACTCTTTTATCTCCATTTATCCCTTTCTGTTTAATCCCTTAAATACTTCAAACAAGTAATCGTTCTCCTTGTTATCAATGCCCACCACAAAAGCCGTAAACTCATACCGCATAAACTCCTTAAACGCTTGTGTAGCCTTTTCCTTCTCCGAAGTGCTAGCTATGTAGTACAAAATAGCTGAAACAAGCCCAGCCCCGTAAACAACACGATACTTCTTCTTTCCATCTACTGAATACTCTGCTAAAACAAGCGGAGGAAACGGAAGCCCACCCGCTACAAGCTTCTTTACTCTGTTGATGTCTCTCTTTGTAGCTACACGAGTGCCAATATTCACAACAGATAACATAAAACTATCTGCTCAGAAGCCTAGCGTCTGCGGCGTAAGCTTAATCTCCCTATACTGCTTGCTCATACATTAAACCTCCCGTACAAGCGCTGAATATTGGCTATATCGTTAGGACTGGATGATTCCACAATTATTACATTAAGCGACTTATATCGTGTTTCTATCACTAATCTTTTATACGCTTCTGTCGATACAAGCTTGTTAATTGTTGCGACAAGCTTCTTGCCTACTATAACACTTCCACGCTTGTCTGTCTCACGACAAATTACCAACGGAGGAAGCGGGTACTCAAGTCTAATGCTATCGGCTAGCATCTTCAAGTCGCTCTCTTTAATTTCCCCGCTATACTCGTAGGTCAACCCACCAAATAGACACATATCGTGTATAGCTTCAAAATTTAAGTCGATACAATAGAAACTAACTCCCGACATCCCTTAAACCTCCTTATCCAAACCTCTCAAAAGCCGCTTTAATCACTCCTATGCTACATATATCCGTTACGATATTTACACAAAAGCAATAACGCATAAGAATAAACTTATCAACATCGTCAAGCCCTTCATAAACACTGCTTTCAAGCAACGCTACAAGCACTCCCAATAGTTTTCCACCGAGAATCACCCGATAAACTCCAGCCGCTCGCAGTAACACAATAGTCGGAAACGGAGTGCCGTACAGCACGCCGCGTAGCAGTAACTCTGTGCTACCTGTCGTAATCTTATCCAAGTGTTTCGACTCTAAAATAATCTGCCCGTTCTTAACTCTACGGTACAAGTCCTTTGTCGACATACCTGTTACTTCGTAGTTCACCATATAAGCACCTCACCTAGAAGCTTGCTTACTTCTGCTAAACGCTGGGGTGTCATCGTATCAAGCACCGTTAAATTTACGGAATAGCTTAAAACCTTTGACACGCGCTCCGCGCTCATACCACCACTCTCGGCACGAAAGTTTAGCAAGCTACAAACGATAACCGCACCAGAGACTATACTATAGCGCTCGGTCTCTCCCACCTTTACACGCCCGACCGCTATCTGCGGAATCGGCAAGCCCTGCATGATAGCCGACAAAATGTTTTCATAATGACCTTCGTTCTCGTAAACGATAGCCCCGAATCTTAACGGCTTTAACGCTCCCGCTCCCACTAGCTTATCATACTTGTCGTAAAGCCACTGGACTGTTACCATCCCGCTTGTCTGCATATACTGCCTCTTTAGTCTGCATAACAATCCAGTATTTCATTGATGTCGCCAATATCGTCCATGTTCCTGTTATCCATCTCAAGGATACGGATAACAGGAATCTCACAGCTATTAAATGCCTCAAATTGCTCCTTCGCCTCTTTGTCCCCCATAGAAGCCTTGTCGCACATCGTCTTATAGCTCTCGCCTTCCCACCAGCTTGGATTCTCCTCGTCAGTCCAAGCCTTCGCCCTCTCTGTTAAACCTTCACGAAAGGCATAAAGCGTGCCTAAAACCAGCTGTCCAGAACAAAACACCCACGCATCCTCGCCTATATTCTCGTCAAACCCTTCGTCATAAGGGTCTAATCTAGCTCGGCAAAACACAATATTCGGAAGCGGATAGCCATTAAATACGCACTTTATGACGGTCTTATTAGACCCCCTACCCACCGCGTCCTCAATCAGCATGTCTATTACCTCTCTCTTACTTGCGCCCTCCTCTATTCCCCAAGGATAAAAGGCGTGCTTATCTAATCTCTCATCCACAAACTTAAAAATCTGCTCTACCGTCCAGAACTCTTTCTTAATAACTGTTCCCATTTTCTATACCTCACTCATGCTTTCCTATACCGCTTGTCCGCATAAACTTTCCTCGATTAGTCTGCACAACAAGTAAGCACATCATTGATTTCATCAATATCGTCCTTGTTATCAATCTCAAAAATACGGGTAACTGGAATCTTACAGCTATGAAAATCGTCAAACCTCTTCTTAGCCTCTTTATCCCCCATAGAAGCCTTGTACGCCATCATCTGATAGTTTTCTCCCTTCCAATAGCTAAATCCATCCTCTTCCACATACCATGCGTCAGCATACCACTTGTCGGATACACCTTCACGATAGGCGTAAAGCATACCTAAAACTGGCGTACCAGAACAAGCTACCCACACATCCTCGCCTATATCCTCCCTGTATCTGCCATGAGGATACAGCATTGCGCGACAAAGCACAATATTCGGAAGCGGATAGTCATTAAACACGCAGTTTATTGCGGGCGCGCCATACTCTCGGTCAGCTTCCTCAATCATCTTATCTATTACCTCTCTCTTACCCGCACCTTCCTTCGTTCTCCACACATAAAAAGCCTTCTTATCAAGTCTCTCATCCACGAACTTAAAAATCTGCTCCACTGTCCAAAATTCTTTCTTAATGACTGTTCCCATTCTCTCTACCTCACTCATGCTTTCCAATTGCCCGTATTAACCGTAGTGTTGCCGCTATCTCTCCACTACTCAAATCACTAAGCGCTATAACAGGTACAGCATAGTTCATAAGCTTTCTAAAATCCCTGCTGTCTCCGTTCTTTGACCTGTCAGATACACTCTTAAAACTCAAATAACCTTTACTCCGTATTGAACCTTTACGGTATCCGAGCAGAGCAGACAAAATAAACGCTCCCTGCAAAATCTTAATGACTGGCTCGCCTATCTCTGTCGCTCCTCTAACTATCACAAGCGGAGCTGTAGGATACCCGCAATAAATCCCGTCTAACAGTAGCCTAACATGCTCCTGCATAAGCGTCCTATCACTAGGCGCTTTCATCTTAATTCTACCGTTGTCAAATAAACTGTACAGCTCGCTTACGGTGTAAGTGTATACTTGATACATAGGCTTACCTCATCTCCTCTGGCTTAAATGTGGTTACTAGCCACATCGCTACCGAAAGTACACTCCGCTCATCTCCCTGTAAAGAAAGCGTCTTTTCGTGAAAATTAAGCTCGACCCAAATCGTTGCACGACCACCACCAAGCACATAAGAATGAGAAAATTCCACCCCAGCCGTGCCTCTCGGAAACTTCAAAGTCTTAAGCGCCGCTTCGCTTATCGGATTCCTTGAACCGTCTGCCGAAATCAAATTTGCGCTATAACTGTCGCTCTGCGGCATACTTAGAAGCCTCTCTAAGACCTTCCTCGGTGTAGCCGCTATCCGAAAGACAGCGCGTGTCTCCCAGCTAATATGCTTTACCTCTAGCGGCTCTTCGCTAATTAAAACTCTGCCATTCATCATTCCACCTCTTCGTGCTGTAAGACAGCCTTTGCATACTCATATAAAAGGCTTTTTATCACTATCGCGCCATTAAATGCCTTTATAAACGAGAAAATCAACTCCGGTATTCCACAAATACGCACTTGCCTATACCTACAGTCAAGAAAAAGGGTAAGAAAAGTGTCATCAGGTCTCGTACCAAAAGAGAACATGAACTCTCTGCCCCCTATTAAAACATCACGCTCAAGAACCGACTGTGTTACTCGCCCCCACAAGCCTAATTTATGCTCTGCCATTATTTCCACATACTCTGCAACCCCAGAGGTCTTAAGCACCCAGCTACAAATTGCAGAAGGCTTACAGCCTAGCTCACAAGTTACCTCTGCATAACACAGGTCTGGACTAATATAACGCTTAATAACTTCAAGACGCTTTCTTTTCGACACTCTCACGCCCCGCACTCGGAAAGAATAAACCCTATAAGCTCCCCATTACCAAAAAGCGTTAAAAGCCCGCTCCTTGCGTCTATACACATACTACAACTTCTCATCGTAGACGGGTCGCCATACTCGATACAGATAAACCCTCGCTTCTGCTTTGCAAGAGTAAGAGCCTCTTCCACTAAGCACTGTTTCCAGTTCTCCCCATCGCCTATCGTAACCTTGAATAAGGCGTTACTAAAGTTGCTATCAAGAAGTGCAAAGCGCAGAAAACTCTCTACCGACTCCGTGAGCTTCCACTTCCCTACTTCAACTTGCTTAATTCGCGCTTTCCGCATAAACTCCCCCTATAAACTTAACCTCTGCAATGTCTGCTTCCCGCCGCCAACAACGGATGACTGCTACATTAAAGCCCGTAAAGTGGATAATATACTCCTTGCGCTCTTTACGCCGATACTTAAGTTTTAGAAACTCGTCTGGCTTAATACGACTCCACTCACTCTTCCAAGCTCCGCTATACTCATCTTTTGCATACTCCACACACTGTATAAACTCTACATCATCTAAGTTCTTCTTTACGAGCATCTTCGCGAAGGTTAGCGGGTTCATTAGAACCTTATAGTGAAGCACTCTGCACCAGTCAACCCCACCATGATTCTGCTCTACATGTAAGAGCTTTGCCTTTTTATGACTCATTATTCACCTCACCTAGCATTAAGCCAGTGAACCAGCGCCGCCACATAATCGTCATCCCCTGTAAGCGTAAGCAACCTATCCTCAAAGTTTACCATTGCCGTAAGGTGATGTGTTACTTCCCTAACACGGCTAAAATAAAGAATCACACCCAAATTATCGTATGCAAGCCCATATTGAAGAATCTTATCTACTCTACAACCGACAGCAAACTTTGTGGAACGCAAACTCGGATATATTCTAGCCGCTTCAACTTGCGTACAATTTGGATACTGCATCAAACCTCTCGCAAACTCGCGTGGCTCTATCAGTATCGAAAATGATACGCTACAGATTCCATTACCTCTCCACAACTGAATACTACCCTCTGTATCTATAGAGGTTATCTTTGTGCCGTCAAGGACATTGCCAATATTATCGCAGACAACTAAACGACCGCTCGCGTCCTTAACAAGATAATGAGCGCCTAAGCCTGCACCTGCCGAAATACTATTACCTCTACCACTCCTACTAGGCATCGTTTCTTTATCACAACCAATCGGAACTAAACGACCGTTAGCGTCCCTCTTAGCTTTAACAATCTTGACTTTAATCTTGTCACCGCTTCTTCTTTCCATCACACACTCCCCCAAATCGGCATATAAAGCCACGAACACAAGTCTACTACTTCGTTTCGATTACCAATTATCTCTAACGACTTCCCAACTAAATCAATAATAACTGAAATGTCTCCCCGCGCTTACTTCCTTTCGACTCAAAAATAAGTGAAACGCCAGTCGCGCCAACAGGTAAACGGAAGGCGACTAAATCCGCTACCCTTAACATAATAATGCTTGCACTGCCGCTACTGGCTACTACGCATGAAGCCTCTACTAACTTACCCTTCGGATTTGTCCTAACCCGACTCGCAACCGCCTTTAATGACGCAGTAACTCTAAACTTTGCGTCTAGCTTCTCACCAACCCGTGCTATCTTTACGCCACTCTCGTCCAAATACTGTCTCTCGTTCATAATCCCACCTCCTAAACCGTAACTAGAAAATGAGAAATTAGAAATTCCACATCTCTAGCTCAATTTTAGAATTTTCCAACCCAAGGTCTTACGGTTAACCTATTCCACTCTGACTCATCTCATTTCAACCGAAGCTACACAATGAAAATTGTTGTCAGAGCTTCTGATAAACTTCGTCCTACAGGGAGATGCTCTGCTGGCTTGCGCTGATACATCTTTATAGGACTATCAAAGACTTTACGCGGCGTCTTTATACCCTTGTCCTCGCCTTGCTATTACATATGAAGCTCCAGTATGTATATTCAACTTCATGGGTTTACAATAAATCCTCTCTGCCAACCATGATGTCCACTCTGGATTGACTTTGTGTAATTCAACTCTGTTTCTGTACGCTACACTCTCCATCGCGGTGCTAAACTCTCGATAAGCTAGAGAATGTAGCATATCATTGTATTTCTTTCCTATCTTTGCTTCTGTTTTAGATTTCGTTGCCCTAAAATCAAGATTCTCTATACAAACATCTTTACCTATTCGCAAAGCTAATTTAACTACATGATTTGCAATTTTTTGTAAGTCGGCTTTAGTTTTACTTCCAGACTTGAAACGATAAGACATAAACTCTGTTTGAACTAAATGACCGTACCGATTCGTCTCTGATAAGGTCACAAACCCTTTGTTAAAGTCTAATCCTATCGTTCCGTAGCCAGAACGAGTAACAACTTCATCATTCACTACTTGAAACTCAAAGGTGCAGTAGAAATAATATCTCCCGTTTCTTTTGACTATCCTATAAGACAATGGACTATTCTTAGACCTCAAAATTGAGACGATTTGTGCCTTGTGATGATTGAAATAAACCTTACCGTAGACATATCTTTCTTCACCTTTAGCTGACTTATATCCTCCAAAATCTTTACGCAATCGAATCAAAAACTGATTACTTCTTCGATTGTATGTCAACTGCAAGTTGTGATTACATGCTGTTTCCTCTTTAGCCCCTATGAAAGTCATTTGACTATCTCGTTGTTCAACAAACTTCCTATGGTCTTGCCTAAGTAATCGTTGTGTGCCGAAACAAAGCTTTAACCTTCCAGATTTTAATTGGTACTCTAGTGTTTTTAGCTTCTGTTTTAGCCTATTTAATCTTGACCTCTTCGCAACTACTCTTAACCTTAGATTCCGTTGTTGCACCTGTGAAACAGATACTCCGCCTTGAAGCTTAACTGAATTCTGCTTCCGTTGCTCAACCAATTTAGGAATAACCACATCTTCCAAATGCTTAATTTTTCTCTCCAACTGCTTCCGCTCATACTCTTTTAGCTCCTTTAGAGCATTGAAACGCCCCTGTGCGTCATAAATAATAGAATTGGCTGTCCTACTAACAATTCCATATTCATTTTGAAGATAGGTATTATACCGTGACTTATTGAAACCACCTCGCTTGATTGCATAGAAAGTCTCTCGCACTGCTTTTCCATAAACCATACGGGAAGATTCAATGTAATCAATTAAATATCTGTTATTTCTCTCGTGCAGTTGAGTCACTACAGTAAATTTCCGAGCTGTCATTTCAATTCCTCTCTACAATACAGAATATCCTCGATTAGCTTTTCTTACTTAGCTCTCACAAGCTTAAAATCGCTAAATGGCACATGTAACCACTCTAACAAGTCTACAACCGCTTCCAGAATCCCTACTATCTCTATATCCTCTGTCTCGGCTGTGATAAGCTGAACCTTAATAGAGAGTAAACTGTCTCCAAAGCTATCATGCACCTTGAATCTTACATTCACACCTATCGTTCCTGCGGGGAAATGAAAAGCTACTAAATCCTTTAACCGTAGTGGAACAAGCGCTAATCTATTATCTCTCTTACGAATGAAGCATTCGGCGCTAACAAACTCCGCCTTCGGATATGTTCTTAACCGACTTAGAAATGCCCTCGGATATATGACCCGCTCAAGTGTAACTTGCGCAGTATCCGCGTCACCATCTCGAAACGGATTGACTCTCATCGTCCCAGCTTTCGCATAAACTCGAAAACCCATATTCCCCCCAAATTAACTTTTCTTACTTACTTGGCTCTCACAACCTTAAAATCGCTAATTGACACATGAATCCAATCATTCAAGTCTGCCACTGTCCCGTACTTTCCAAATATGTCTATATAGCCAGACAAAAGATTGATATTGACATGAAGTGTGGTGTATATCGCTCCACATCTGACTAACAATCTAAGCCTTACCCGCTCTGCTCCCTCAGGTACAGGTGATTCTGCGCAAAACTCACCAAAATTTGCTCTAAGCGTTGTTACTCCCTGTTCATTCCGAACAACATACTCTGCGCGAACTAACCGTCCGTTTGGCTTTGTCATTATGCGGCTTAAAACTTCCCTCAAAGGCAACCATTTGAAGCGTGGCGTGTACCGCCTCGTCACACCTGTCTGGTACTATCAATTTAACCGCTTTCGCATAAACTCGCTTACTCATACACTCCCCCTAATCAATACAGAGTGAACCTAACCCTAAACTCGGCACAAATGTAAAATCCCTAAACGGAACATTAATCCAGTCGATTAGGTCTACTATTGTTCTGTATCTTCCTAGCATTTCTACACGACCAACTCGGAAGCTAACAAACACTATAAACAGACCGCCTGATAAACTGCTAGACAAACTGCTAGACAAACTGTCATGCTCCATGAACTTAAGCCTTAGACACTTAGTATTGCTAGGTAAAGGTTTGTTTGCTCGGAAATCTTTTACACTCATCTTAAGATAGCCAGCTTCACGAGAAGCAATGTACTCAATACCCACCAACTCACCGCTTTTGTTCGTGCTTACACGATGTACAAATACCATCGGAGAAACAACCAGACTAAGTGTAGCATCTAACAGGTCACTTCCACTCTCCCGAAAAGGATTTGCTACCATTACTTCCGCTCTCGCGTACTGTCTCACAGCACTCCCCCTCGCTTCATCGCCTCAAATAAACTCGTCCCCGTGAATTCGCCGTCTCCGACCTTTCCTTGCTTTACTGGGGCTTTTACCGCTGTCTTTCGCTTCTTTCCTGCCTTACCGCCCGCCTGTGCCGCCAGTAGCTTATTAAACTTTTGAAGCGCCGCCGATGGCTCTCCCGTCTCGTCCGCTACATCTACCCTGTAGGTTACTCGCTCCTCCTTTGGCGCAAGCTCTGGACAAAGCTTTCTTACCTCACGCCTTACCTCTAAAAGTCCCTCTAAAGGATTTCTAGGATTTCTGTTCTCCTCTCCCATACTTCCCTCATTCCCTCTCTGGCGCACCACGCGCCTCTCTAAGCCCCCTTAACTACCTCTAGGCTATTCCTCTAGGCTTAAGCACCTAAACGCCCGTAAAACGCCGTCTCATGCGTCTATGGGGCTTTTATGAATCTAAGCCCCGTAAAACCTCTTCCCGTTCCGAAGGCGACAATGCCTTTAGCGCACCCACCAAGACCTCTACCGCTGTCGAAATCGGCATTCTAACCCCCTTCTGGGTCGGGCGAAGTTCCTCTCCCGTATCGGGGTTTACCGCTGTATACATCGTGCGAATGTCCAAACTCGCCTCTCTCCCGTCATTCTCGGGTGTTATTCTCGTCACGCGGATAAATTCTCCGCGACTGCCTTTCTCGACCGTTACAAACTCTTCCTGCTTGTCCCTCGACTGATATGCCATAGCTCTACCTCGCCTTAAATCTTTATACCTGTTAAACTGTGCTGTGTACTCAACTTACTCCGCTACTGTAGTCCGTATATCGTAAGTTACCGCTCTTACTAACCCCTCTGCTCCAGAAGAAACATATATCTTTCCCTTTCTTGTGTAGCCGAGTAGCGTATACTTGTATGTCTCACTCTCAAACGAAGCCTTGAATGTTCCATCGTCCCACAAAATGAAGTCTTTTAGAGAAAACTCCTCTGGTATCGGCGTAGAACGCACTACACGAATCGAAATCTTATCGCAAACATTGAAACTCTTGTCTACCTCTGACTTACTTAGATATAACTTCCCGTCCTTTAGCGTTAGCTTTCCGTCCGATGCCGCTACAATATGTGCAATAAACTTACTGTCGTCCACAAGCACCGCATTCTCGCCCTTATCTACAATGCTGTCGTACCATCCACTCGAAATGCACCGCGCATACCCGTATCCATTCGCATCCAGCTCTGTCCAACTGTCAGTCGGCGTATCCGCTATGATTATATCCGTCTTTTTCTCGCTCTTTGGCGCTTCCGAAACCTCTCCAGAGATTTCACTGTAGTTATATACGCTACCTCGATAGTTCTCGGGCAACTCGTTATACAAACCCTTTATCGCCTCTATCTCTGTCGAAACCTCTTCCTCGCTATGCTCGCTCTTAAACTTCTCAAGCCCCCGTATTCTCTCTACTACCGCCTTTACCTTCTCCGACTGCTCGGCGGCGTAGGCTAACCCCGCCGCCAAAGCCTCGTCACTCGGCGTATCCTGCTCATAGTCGTTTCCGTAACGGCAATCGTTATAATACTGCGCCATATCCTGCTTCATTTTCGTATACAGCTCCGAAAAGGCGGGTATATCGCTAACACATACCTCATCCCCTGCGTCCCTATCCGCATACTCTGATTTTAGGCGCTCCGTGAGCTTCTTGTCGAAATCTCCCTCCGAAGCCCCCTTTAACCCGCCGTTTAACTCGTAGTTTACTAGGCTCGTTAAATCTCCCTTTACGCTATCCGCGCTCAAGCCTTTCCCACCGCAAGCCGATAAACTTAGGACTGCCCCTAGGAAAAGAACCCCGATTCCTCTAAGCCTCATCACTCATCCTCCTCTGCCTCTGCCGAAGTCGTACTCGTAGAAGAACTGCTTTCACTACTACTACTTACGCTACTTGCGCCGCTCTCACTGCTTGTACTCTCGCTTGTGCTTCCGCTACTACTCGTACTTACCGCCGTGCTGTTACTCCCGCTCTGCAAATACTGATTATACGCCTCTGTAGGCGTTACATAGTTTACTTGATTGATTACACCGCCAAGCTGTGCTATCTCATCAAATGTGTAGCCCTTATCATACGGAACTTGGTCTTTTACTAAGTGACTCGCGTTGCTATCTACGATGTAATACTTGTTATCGCTGTCTCTTGTCGCAATTACCACGAAATGACCCGCTCTCGTCCAATACCTATGCACGCACACCGAAACCATACCGCCCGCATTTAGCGTAGCGTCTAGCTTCTCCCGCGATAATGTCTCCGAAAACTCGACATTAAACAGATTCTCGCCGTTAAACTTGAAACTGTTATAAATACGGCTAAAGCCCATCGCCGCATAAACTCGACCTGTGCTGTATGCTCCATGCTCGTCCCCGCCAAGCTTATCACTCATGATTGCCGCCATGACTACCTCTGGAGGCGTAATATACCTGTGCAGTAGACTACTTATGATAATACTCTGCGCATGAACTCCGCAAGATGACTGCGCAAAAGTTGCGTCATTTGCAAAACTATCCCTATACGGAAGCCCCGCTACTATCCACTTTAGCCCTTTCCAAGACTGATTTCCCTGCGCATACCCGAGTACTCCCCTCGTATCCTTAAACTTCTCTGGGAGCTTATCTGCTGGAACTGCTAAATCTGTAAAATCCCGTAACCCAAAGCAAGGTATATACTGACTTGATATATTCGGGAAATTTGTCCTAAACATATCTAACACTTCCTGCGGCGTATACTGCTTATTCGTTGTCTTATTCCAGTAAACACCCTGCGGCATTCCCGCTGTCTCTGTTAATTTACCCGTATTTGCTACGATTGAGGACGCTGGTCCGCCGCTCACTCCGCTACTCTCATTATCGTGGCAGTGGCACTCGCTACAAGTGCAATTTGCGTATAATCCCGTATTACCGCTACTATTTCCCGTCTGCGCTGTTGTATCTTCTCCTGCTACTGCACGACCCGCTGTGCCGCCTGTTAAACCAAACGAGCTATTTGTGCCTGCGGAGGCAAACTGTGCGCCATCCTTAAACTGTAATGTTGGATAAACTCTAACTGACTTGATTCGTTTCTTCTGTGTCGTTAGAAAGGCAAGCAACTGGTTTGGTGCCGCACCTCTATCAATCGGATTTCCAAGCTCAAATATTAAACTGCATTTTTGAAACATCAGTACTTTGCCCCATAACGCGAATATGCGCCAATCCCTTACTGTACTTGTCAAACGATGTTGAATTTGCCCCAGAATTGTACGCTGTGTGCATACCCATAGCGTCTATACCCATGCACCCAAGCACTGTCCCGTCATCAAATACTACATCATAATAAACACCCGCCGAGCCTCCTATCTTCTTAAACTTATTTGGCGGCTCAATGACAGCGCTATCACCAGAATTATCTGTATGCCCGTTTGCTGTCTTTGTCGGAAGAATATTCTCAAACCAGTCTATGCACTCTGCCGAGTTTTCACACAAAGTATCTGTAAGGAGTTGCCGAAACAAGCCTTCCGTCCTTAAACCCAAACGCCCCGCTACTGCTGTCTGCCGCAAATTTCCGAAATGACTGCCCTATAGTATGCCACTTGTGGTCGCGTGACGAAGTGTAGCCACCATTCACTAACATACTGTTTGAAAACTCTGTCTGGACATCGTTCTTCTTTGCGTTATCTCGCCAATCCCCCATTCCATAGAGCCAGTCCCCCGCAGGCGTGCTTCCGTTCCAGAACCTAGAATAATCTATGTCAAAATGCTCATAAACATCGGGATTGAATGTGTAGTTATCGTACAAAGGCAAGCCATACTTGTTCTGCTCGGCGTTATCTATTCTCTTACCTAGACTACCGCTATTCGTACTTGACGCTCCGATAGGCGCTCCCGTACTTCCAGAGCTTAACCCCGTTACACTGCCAGCATTCGTGCTTACCGTGCCGCCGTCCGTGATACCGACCAGTGTCCCGTCTATCGGCGCTTGCCCCCGCAAACTTACTTCGTTCGCTACCGCTACCTTAAATGAACCGTCCGTTAAGCTAGCCTGTGCGGAAGGCTGACTGTTTCCCTGCCCCGCCGCCGCGTCTGCCTGCGCTATCGCAAGCATCTCTGTTAAACGAACCGCCTGCAAACGCTTGCCCCTACTGGTAAACCACCCGATATACTCGTTTGCTGGCTTTACATAACTTACCGTCCCTGCTCTACCCGAACTGTATACATTATTATTACCTATATACAATGCCACATGACCCTCGCTAACAAGGCAATCTCCAGCTTGTAAGGAGTCTAATGGCACTAGCTGACCTAGGTTTAAGAACTGTTGTGACTGTCTATATCCCCTGTTATACCCGCCTGCTTCCTCCATTATCATGCAGGTTTCATGCGAGCAGTCTGCGCCTGCCCATGTCTCACCTCCCCAAACATAGGGTGTGCCAATATGCGACATCGCTATACGATAGATGTTTTGATGCACCTCCGCTAAACGACCGCGCGTAGCCATTCCAGCTCCGTTCGTTACTACCGCTCCCGTTGAACCTGTCGCCGCTCCGCCGCTACTCCCGTTACTGCCGTTACTGCCGTCTGCTACTACCGTTGTCGTAACTTTCTTCTTGTCTCCGACATTGATTACCGCACCTAAACGCTCAATACGCGCTTTATCTTCCTCGATATAGCCAAACGGGTCGGAGCGCGGACTCGGCTGTGCAAAAAATGTATAATGCGAATTATAGATATTAAACAGCTTCGTTTTCCCCTGTACAAATGCATCTGCCCGTTTTGGCGTGTTAGCTCCGTCCGTTACCGCCCGCGTTATTTCGTCTATATTATCATGCTCCATAACATAGTTCGGAAGCGTCCTCTCCCCCTTTACAAGCACATCCCGCGCCCACTCTACTTCCTGCGCGGTATACTCCCCCTTTCCCATAAAATCTAAGTCGGGACGACCCGCCTTAGCCGCTGTCCATCCCTTTGTACCGTGCCACCAGTTCGACCAATCAGCGTAATAGTCCAGTGATTTAGTCTCCCAAAGCTCCCCCGCCTTTGACTTCCCATGCTGTCTTACAGCATCCTCGTACTTACTCGCGATTAAACTCGCCTCTGCCTTTACACCGCCTTCTCCTCCAACACCTTGCTCTGCGTGACAAAGCCTAGCAAGCCGTATTAACTGCTCGTCTGTCAAGTTATAAGTCGGAAAAGCCGAGGCTGTCGTGTCTACTTCCTGCGTTCCCGCGCTTCCCTGCCCGCTACCGATTATCGTGCAACCACAGCTCACCTTGTTTATCGTTAAGCCATCGTCTACCTCTTTCTTCTTTTCATCATCCGAGATAGCGTTATAGCTTATCACCGCAACCGCTACGGGCAAAACCGCTAAACCGTAAGTTAAAGCCGCTACAACCGCCGAAGTCGCAAGGGGTGCCATTAAAAACTTACGGAATATCTTCGATAGCTTCCCCTTCGGCTTCTTCTCGTCTTTCTTTCCGTCCTTCCGCATAAAAGCGTCCTCCAAAACCCGTCAAACCTATTAAACCGACCAATAATCCCGATTAACCGCTTATAGGCGGTAGGTTCCCCTACCGCCTATTCATCAAAGCACCTGTGCTACATGCTTATATATCGCTCCGCTCTTATCTACCGAAAAGATAATCTCAAACCGCGTAGTCTTGCCCTTATACCGAAGAGACGCTTTCACCCGATACAGGGTATCCCCTGTCGTGTTATCCGAAGCCTTACTCTCTGTTACGCTCTCTATATCAAGCTTACGCTCTTTATCATCCTCCGTAAGCTCCTTCTCCCGCGTGCTTATAAACAACTGGCTCGCTTCGTCCTGCGTAAGAACTCGCTTCTTTACATAATACCGCGCCCTGCTGTTGAAATACTCCATGCTCTTCGGTGTATACATATCATACATAATCTTCTTAACTGTGCGCTTATTCACCTTGCTATAAGCCCCTGTCATAGACCCGAAAAGCACAAGCATCAAAATGACAAACACCCCCAGTGCTAAAGCGTGTAGCCCAGAACTCCACCTGTCAAACAGATTCACTAGCCTCTTCATCCGACTTCCTCCAACTTTCAACGATTGCCAAATACCTCGGCAACCTCTTCTGCGCCACTAAATTAAAATCTGCATCCTCAATGAGTTCTAGGTTACTATCTTTGTACAAGTCGTTTAACCCCAGAGACTCTATAAGAAACTGGGACGGCTCGCTGTTATCGCAAGCTATAACAAGCCTCTCCTTCGCTCTCGTGCATCCGACATAGTATAAACGCCGCTCACAGTCTATATACTCTGCTATATCCTTCGACTCGTATCCCCTGTTTACCATATCCCGAATACTTCTGCTCTCTGGCAAAGCTAGGCTGTCACAGCACATTAAAACTACTGTATCCCACTCAAGACCTTTTGCTCCGTGATAAGTGTAGATATTTACGCAATCCGAACCCTTATCTACTGCTGTCTCATACTGATACAGGGCTGAAAAATACTCCTTAAGCCTCTCTATTGTATTAAACCGCCCAAACAAGCTCTTAACATATGACAAGTACCCGTTTAAGAGCCTATCCCGCTCTGGAGTACCGTACATGTACCGAATCCCATCGTAAAGAATAGCCATAAGACCGCTAAACTTGTCCTCATTGCTAATCTTTGCCGAAAGAAGAGAATACAGTTGATATAGACCCGCTACCGTGTCTCTACCCATCGCGTAAGTCTTAGTCGAAAGCGTGTCTCTATAACCTCTCGGGATTTCCTCTGCGACACTCACCTTGCTACTGTAAGGCGTTAAACTTAGCAGAATACCCAGAGCATCCGTGAGATTTACCCCAAAATCGTTCATGATACTCCCGATTACCTTCGCTCCGTTCGTACCAAGAAATACGACATACTTCCAAATCACAGCAGAAACCCTGTCGCCGTTATAGGTATTGCTAAGAAGCTCAAACGCACTCCTTACATCGTCATACAGCGTTTGCCTTGTAAACCGCATACTCTCGCTTGTCGTATCCGTAAAGATTCCGTTCTCGTAAAGCATCGCATTCAAAATGCAAGCCTCGTAGTTATTTCTAACTAGTACTGCTATTTTGTCTGCTTTCTCCCCGCTCGCGATACGCTCCTTGATATACTGTAGAACTGCCTCGCTTATTCCGTAAAGTGTGTTATCACTGGAAAGAATCTTAATACTCCCGCCGTCCGTGTTCGCATTAAGCTCCTTCTTCTTCCGATAGCTTAGATTCTTTACAGAGTTAAAGGCAAACTTTACGATATTTGACTTACAACGATAGTTTGTAGACAAAACATATAAACTCAAGCGATAGTCTACTTGCACATCCTCTAGGATAATCTTCGGGTCTGTTCCTCGCCAAGTGTAAATCGCTTGCTCATCGTCCCCGATTACGATTAGATTTGCGCTATTTTCTGGCGGACACATGCACCGCAAATCTTATACTGGATTGTGCTGGTATCTTGGAACTCGTCAAGAATAAAGTATTTCCACTGACTCCTACAGAATGACAAGACCTTCTGCGTTACATCTTTTCCACGGACTCCGCAAAATAGGCAGTATACCATATACTGCATGTCGTCATACTCCATGACATTATCATTTACCTTTAACTTCTGATACTGCAAGTTTACCCGCTTATAGTCCTCTAAACTAATCCGCTTCTCATCAAACTGATAGTGCCGACTCAAGTCGGCATAGTTCATCGCCTTGTTTATCTGATAGGAAAACAGGTTTTTGAGATATTCTACAAGCTCCTTATCCTTACTCTTAATACCGCAATCCTTTAGGGCTTGCCGTAGATACCCCATCGCCCGTCCCTCGCTACAGATGTTAATCGGACAACCCAGATACCGAAGGATTTGATAGTAACAGCTATGCAAAGTCTTAAAACTCAAGTCAAAATCGTCCCCAAGCTCTGCACAGAGCCGCTTAAACTTCCTCTGCATCTCACTTGCACCGCTCTTACTGTAAGTTGCGCAAAGAGTCTTAGACGGCTCTAATTCCCCTGTCTTTGCTCTAATATAGGCTAACTCCGTAATCGTGCTTGTCTTTCCAGAACCCGCACCCGCAATAATCACCAGACCGCCTGTGCTATTCAAAACAGCCAACTGCTCATCACTGTGCGTAATTCCTTTTACACGCTCAATATCTGCAATCAACTTACTTTTATCCGTCATGGTATACCCCGAAACTTTCCTTCACATTTCCCGATTTCCTTCGGGACAAGACCGCCCACTACTGTCGAAGCAAGGCTGTAACCGCTTATATACGAAACTTGATTTCACACGCCTCTATCTTTCCGATTATTCCATATCTCGATGTTCCTGTTGCTCTCCTCGATGCACCGATTCAGTAACGGCGCGTCATAAACTACACCTCTATCGTCAAACACCGCTTTCATATACTCCGCAACCGATACCTTCCGAGTCGTCAGCCTATCCCCCTCTGTCACATACAAGTTATAAAGGTCTGGCTCTCCCGCTGAATCTGCTATCGGCAAGGCGACAAAATACTTCTTCCCAAAAAACTCTACATCGTCTGCACCAAACCCTATGTCCTCTAAGGCTATCGGCATTACATGCGACTTTATGCTTCCAATATACTCGCCCTCGTTATCTAAGGCGTAATCCTCCCGCACGACAAAGTTATCCTCTATCGGAAACACCATAAACTTTAGAGAATACCCGTTCTTCTCTTCCGAACTCCCGAGATAAATAGCGGGTCTACTTGTAGTCGGTGGGTTATCTATGCAAATACTTTGCGAATTTGACCTAGACTGCCCGTTACAAAAAGTCATAAACAGCACCGCCGAGTTGATAGGTAACTTACTGTTTAACAACTCTATCCTGTCTTTAGGGCTTAAATCCCGACTCCTCGCATACGCAAGCGTATTATGAATCGCATTTAACAACTCCTCCCCGTTTTCTCCGTCTGCATCGTATCTAGGGGTAAACCCAAGCGCTCTGACCTGTTTATCAAACTCTCCTACACGAGTGTATACATCCTGCACCATAGAAATGCCTGTGACATCAAGCATAAACTCGCTTACACCCGCGCAATCCTCCTGCGTCTTTCGATAGTCTATAACCTCTACGACCGACTCAAGCGTTCTCATGTTCCCTATCTGCCGAAACCCGCAATCACTTAGCTTAAGGCGAAGCTCTCCATTAACAACCCGCATCTGCTCTGCCATACCCTTTAGCGCGTCCCGAAGCTCTGGTTTCTTAACCTCTACAGCCTTTGAGACAACTGTATGATTTATAACCCTATCCTCTGGCAAGCCCGCAAGTCTAAGCAAGACCTTCGCACTCTTCTCTGCATCTGGCGCACTGTAAAACTCCATCCGCACATCATACTTACAAAGCAGATTTCCAAACTCTACCAACTTCCAGACATTAGTCACAACGACTTGATAGAAGTTTAAGTTTACTGTTTCCCCTTTATGCGCCTCTACCGCCTTTATGATAGCCTGCAAACTCCTAACGCTTCTTGAGGACAACTGCGTAATCCCTAATTCTTGCCTAATCTTTATCTCTGTCACGGCTCGCTCCCCTCGATTAAACGCACTATATCGCGATACTTCTCGCGATAATAAGCACTGCTCATCAGATACTTGATAAATCCAAGTGTCTCTTCGTTCATACTGATAAACTTTGCTACCGTTGCCTTCCGATACGCCCCCATAAGCTCTACTACTCTCGTAACCTCTCCGTTACCTTTTGCAACAGGCGTGGCAGTTACCATATCAAAATCTAACAGGTAGTCGCTAAGACCCGAAATTTTGCAATACCTCTCCCGAACCTTGCAAACCTTGTCCGCCAACTCGCTTAAATCTGGCTCTCTTTGGTCTAGGATTAAAGCAACCGCTTTCTCCCCGAAATCCTCCCGTAACTTCGTACAAGCGTACCTAGCCTTACTCCTACAATCGTTATAACTCGACCGAACTCCCTCTTCCTTTAGCAAGACCTCACTTAACATCGGAAGGCGAACAAGACCATGCCGCAAATAAACCCTTGCCTCAAGACTCAAGTAATTCGTATTTAAACACAAATCAATTAAATCCCCAAGCAAAGCCCCTCGCTCTTTGCTAAGTGGTACCTCGTTTAAGCCTACTTCCCTGACCTCTCCCGTGCTTAAGTTGTAGTAGTTATAGATAGCCGTCTTTAGATTCTCAAGAACATTCGTAAGATATTTTGTAGGTCTGCCACGCATTCTAACTCACCTCTGCTTATAGCCAACAACTTTCTTCGTTATTTCTCCTTGTCGTAAATAGCCGTTAAACGGATTTCCGAAACCCTCCGCATAAGCAACTGCACCTCTTTTCTAAGTTTAAGCGCAGTCTCTTTGTTATCAACAAAATCCGACTCCGACAAAACTGATAGACAGGATTCCGCGCGCTTTGCATCCTCTGTAATCTCTGCTAGAAGCGCGTCATACAACCCAAGCATACGCACCGTCTTATCGTAACTCTCGCACTTTACAACAGGTTCGTCTCGTGGCACTGAACTAGCCCAGAAACAATTTTCTGGGCTATAAAGCGCACTCTTATCTTTCCTGTGAAGCAATCTCCACGGACGATAGCCGTTTGCCTCCGACCAAGCCGCAAACTCTGCAAACCCTGTCCAACGATAGCAAAGAAGCCCGCTACGATTAAGCCGTCTCCAATACTCATTTAGCCGCATAGCGCAACTCGCACCTCGTTAAATAGATAGAACCGTCGTCTTCGTCCAAGTACTCTGCAAAAGTTAATCCGTCCCTAAAAACTACATAACCTGTAGATTCCAGCAACTTATCTCGACCAGAAATCGTGAAAAACTGTTCTGGCTTTGGCTTACTTGCAAGCTTAAGGCGATTAGATTCTCCCATTTCCAACTTCTCCTAGCTTATCTGCTAAAACGCACTAGCAGGGCGAAGCCTGCTAGCACAACAATATAAATCACTCACACACCTCCAAATGCTTAGTCAACAAACGGAAGATACAGCAACTCTTCCTTCTTTGTCTCCAACGGATGCCCACTTTTCCATACCGACCGATATTCTGCAAAATAAACAGCGTCACTGCCCTGTTCCGCGTAAACCTTGCCCGTTGCGCTCATAATAAGCTCACCGTCATCAAGACTAGCAGATACCTCAATCGGCAACAATCCGTTCTCAAACCAATCCATGACATGAAGCTCTTCTGTCGCCGCAAGTGCGTCTACCTCGGAAACATCTCTACGGAGCGGGTCAAGCACATTAAGTGACGGCTCATTTACATCTTCACACACATTCTGAAAACCCGCATACTCGATTCCACCGTAGAAATACGGCTCTTCTCCTGTTACACGAAGCCCGTAACCGTATGCACCGACATAATAGCGCTCCTCCAAATCTCCCTTACAAGCACCGCCTTCCAACTGCAAACCACCGTCACGCTGAAATCTATCCCACTTTCTGTCTGCCATTTCCTTATCCCCCTTATTCGTTTTCATTAGCTGTTAGCACCAGATAAATAACTCCTGCTAACAAAACTATGCCTACCAGAACCATACCTCTCGTGCCTCCTGCAAACTACCTAACTGCTAAAGACAGTTTAGCAGATTGCGCGTTAATCGTCAACTACTTTTCTATCAATTTTGAGCGCGTCACTGTCGCTTGCTAGGATTGTTTGATACCATGTATCAGCATTCTTCCTAAAATTTACCTTTATCACATCCTGCCCGCCAACTTTTACAAAGTCAAAACTTCCGTCCACTGGAAGCGTAAGGCTCGATATTTTGTAGTTACTTAGGTCGATACCAACTAGTAGTAGCGAAGCTATGTCTTTTTCTGTCAAATCTGTGTAGACCTCTGGAAGAACGCTATCCGCTAAACTCCCAAGCTCAAGCACATTTAACCGCTTTAGCTTTGATAAACACTTCTCTATTACAACTCTTTGCCGCATCGTCCTATGAAAATCTGTCCCTACATACCGATTCCTTGCATACCCCAAGGCTTGATTGCCGTTTAAGTGCATTACCCCGCCTTTATAGCTACGAATCACATCCTTCTCTGGGTCGTCCCCTACAAGCCTATTCTGCTCGTTTACATAGGCGTTCATTAGCCGTATCTCGTCTTTACTTAACGACAAGTCGATTCCACCTATATTATCGACTGCGTTTCTAACTGCATTAAAGTTTACAACCAAAAAGCCAGAGAAATCTATTCCGTATATCTCTTTTAGAACTGACTCCAAGCCCTCTGCTCCCCCAAGCGCATACGCCGCGTTAATCCTCCTGCTCCCGTAGCCGTCCAGATAAACCAGCGTGTCTCTAAGCACACTCGTTAGCGTTATGCGCTTTCTAGCTCTATCTATAGACACGATTATGATAGTATCACTGTTTCCGTCAAACTTACCCTCTCGATTGTCTACACCTACAAGCAAGATATTTGAAATAGACTGCTTCTCAAGCTCTGACCCGAGTGCCTTTACCTGTTCATCCGCTATTACCCTAGATTGCTCACGCAAAATCTCACTAGTCAACGCATCTAGGATACTTTTATCCAGCTCTTCCGATAGACCGTCAAAATCCAAGCCAACACTCTGCGACCCAACAGCGTTTTGACGGGTAGCCAAGGCATTGCTATGACTCGCTCGCCGTAGCTTGCTATAATAATGATTAAAAATTAAGGCAACCAAAAGCAGAAGTACCGCTACTACTGATAATGAAATAACCACTATCTTTTTGATTGTACTGCGCTCCATAATAACTCCTTTTCCGAATAAACGGAGAATTTTATCGAATTGCGACTCCTTAAGTGTACTCGTTTCTTTTTAGCAGAATTCTGCCTTTGCCCCTGCCAAAAATTTTCCCGCGCCCCTAGGAAAACCCGCTCTGCACGCCCTCGCACGGAATTTTGAAAAATAAAGCCCTAGAAAATCCCAGAAATCGCGCAAAATTGCACGCCAATCCCTGCACTAAAACACGCAAAATTAAACAAGCGGATAAACCCTCGAAAGGCAGGATACAGCTAGTCTGAATTTATAAGCAAGAAAGCCGTGTGTACTGCTTAATTCTATGCGGGTCTATACTGTTTTTCCAAGACGATAAATCTTATTTATAAAAGACTAAAATAAAAATCGGGAAGCGGATTTTTCTCTACCCACTTCCCGAAACGCCTTAAATTCTACAGGTCTATCTACTTAATCACTTATGCCTAAAAATTTCCAGTACAACTGCTAACATCAATATAAGCCAATCTATCTGCCTCAAGCTAGAATCAATTTAGCTTACTCTCAAAGCCACCCAGAACCGACACAGAAACCATTAAATCTAGGCACGCCTTATAACTCCTACGCCTGTTTACCTTACAAACATTCTCTTAGTCAATCCTGCATCCCGCGATTTCCGAGGATACCGTTTACCCCAGAGAATGCACGATACGCCCCCACAAAATCTGCTCTACTCCTACACACCGTCTTTAAGTCATCCATAGACAGGCTAAACCCAGACTCACCGTAAGTTTTACAGAGCAAGTCGTAAATATCAGCCAGCGCGTCACCGCCAGTTACAACCAATCTATACTTTTTTGCCATAATTTCCGACAAAACCTCAACCGTGCAAAGCTTTAACAGGACACCTACAAACTCAACAGCTACATGCCTATCACGAACGGGCATCGTAGCCACTATCTCTGCAAGGCTCACACTCCTTGCGTCAAAAGTGCTATACAGCACCCCATTCACAGACATATCTATTTCGTAGCTACCTCGCGGGGAAAGCGTATAAACTACGCCCTCTTGCAAGATTCTATGAAACTCACCGTAATTTCCAACCAAAACATGAAGCGTCTTTCTTACAGGTGAACCGTTTTCTGCAACTTTCTTAGTCATATATCCCTCCGTTAAAACAGTACATCAAGAATTATAGTTACTCCACTAAACTGCACCTTAAGGCTACGGACACTACGGGAAACCTCAAATCTACTGCCGTACACCTCAACAACTGCTGAACCCTTTTCTTTTTCAAGCGACAGCGACAACTGATACTTATTCGTTTCAGAAACCTTCTTCGGAAAACTGTATTCTACGCACTCACCGCCCTGCTCTACAAGTGCCTTGAAAACGATATAAACAGTACGCCGACTTCCATTATCAAGAACGAAATAATTATCATCCCCGTAGTAGACACGACCAGAGTGAAATAAATCTTGAAGTTGCTCAAGCATTATATGATACGGAGCTACATACCTAGCGTAATTTCCCTGCCTAAAATCATTCGCCCTCGTAAAAGACTGACTGTTATAGCTTCTCGTATAAGATTCACTACTTTTTGGGCTATTAAACGAAGAGCCGAAACTACTTCCACCAGAACCCCCAACCGAGCCGCAAGCCGCCGCTCCACTCGCAACCCTGTTTAATATCTCCCGCGCGTCTGTAATATCACCGACTAAGTATCTTGGATTCTCCACATTGTCTGGATGGTTCTCTTTTACAAGCCTCCTATAAACTCTCGTAGTTACCTCTAGTCTAACATCTTCTACGGACTGATACCCGTACATTTGAAGCGCGGTCACTAGCTCCATATCTATCCTCGCTCATGCGCTACCTAGCGCCTTCATCCGTTATCTTTCCGACTTTTGCTCACTCGTATCGGAAATTTCTGTGCTTTCTGCCGTGCTTTCCAAGCCCTCTGATAAACTGCTCTCCGCGTTCTCATCCGACTCGCTTTCTACACTACTCTCATTCGCACTCTCACTACCGCCCACCGTCTCCTTACCTACATTCGTTTCTGCTGTAGCCTCACTCGCAAGCAACTCATCCTCATGCTCTGCGACATATTTCTGTATCTTTTCCGACAGGTCATTCTGCATTGCTTGTAATTTCCCTTAATACCATCATAGTCGCTTAAATCCATCTCACTGTTAATCGAGCTGTCAAGCGACCAGCCGCCAAGCGGCACATAGCCGTCAAACCCTACGATATGCACCCGCTCGTTCGGAGCGTTATGCGACACTACATACATGTCGAGACTCAAATTATTCTCTGTAGTGGAAATTCCGACAACGAATTTATCACCGTCCACAAACTCGTCCGAATTTTTGTAACTGTATAAAGGCAAAATATTCTCTGCGTAGCTCTTACTCACGGACTTATAAAGCTCGTAGATATTACTGCCAGAAACCGCTATTTCAAACGACCTTTCTGAAGTATCCTTAGATTCTTTTCCCGTTTCTGTAGTCTCTGTTAAACTTGCACCGCCCTTATCTGCAAAATCACAGGCTACCTCTACCATACGCGCAGGGGAAATATCATCTGTCAAAACAAACTTAGGATTTCCCCCATCAACGCCCTCTTTCACGGTCAAAAGCTTATCTCCTAAAAGATAAACGCCCACCGTATACCCAGACTGCACATATGCCTGTCCAGAATTGTCATAGATTGTCGTAATTGTCGTATTCTTGTCTATCCGCGTCAGAGTCATTCCACCGCTCTCATACATCTTATTAAGAGCCTCCTTAATCTCGACATTTGCGGGCTTCACTGCTTCTTTGCTGTTTTCCGCGTTTACGGAAACCTTTCCTTTCCCACAAGCTGTAACACTGACTGCTAAAAGCGAAACAGCGCAAGCGAAAGACAAAATCTTGAATAGCCTCATAACTCGTACCTCCAAATAAGCATAAAATTAGGAATAAAATTTATTAGAAGAAATACCTGAGTACTTGCACGCAACCACGGAATTTGCTCTGATTAAAAGAAAAGCCACAAAACATCAAGGTGTATCGCACTTTAGCCTTCCAAGAAAAAACGCTCTGAAAGGCGAAACTTACTTTCAAGATACTAGATAGCTTTTCTTTGTTTCACTGAAACTTCCTTTCTTCGTATACAGGTATCTCGGAAACTTACTTTCTTCTAACTGCACCCTAACTATACCATATTTTGCGATTCATTTCAAGTTGTTTGGTATATCTTAAACTTACTTTCTAACACTGATTTTAAGGGGAAACTTACTTTCTAACGCAAGCACAAAACCAATCACGAAAGAAAGTTTCAGCGACACAGAAAATCTGCTTTGCATAGCTAAAAACTGAAACTTCCTTTCGATACATCAAGTATCACTGGAAACTTACTTTCTAACGATTTTCAACAGCGCAAAGAAATTCTAAAGTATCAAAGCAGTTTTTCTTCAACAACTAGGCAATTCTTAAATACTGTAAACTTACTTTCTGCGTCTATAGGTATCTATGAAACTTACTTTTTAACTCTGAAATAACAAGAGTCCGACTGTTTAACTGATAAACCAAGCCTTAATCTCCTAGATTTTCCCGTTAAAACCAAGCCGAAAACTTGTCGGATACTCGTTCGATTAGAAACTTTCTTTTTGAACCTAGAGTACGCTAAGAAACTTACTTTCTAACTCAAATCCCGCTTACTGATTTTTCTTCAATGAATGCTAAGTATTAAAGAAACTTACCTTCTATCAAATAGGTTTACAAGAAACTTGAGTTTATATACGGCTTACAAAACAAACAACCTCAAGCGCAATTCAATCCTGCAAGCGCACGCACCGACCAGAATCGTCTTAAACCTAATTGAAATTTATCACTCCTATATCTCATTACCCAATTTTCCTTGACCTCTTTTATCCTAGGCGCATAAACGCTCCCCCACATCTCCATAACCCGAAACTTCCTTTCTCACCCAAAATTTACGGGGAAACTTACTTTCAACGAAACTCATCCACCCAGCGGAACTTCCTTTCCTAACCAAATTCTTCGGTGAAACTTGCCTTTAAGAAGCGTAGCCCAAGGGAAACCCACTATCCCGCAAAACCCTTAAACTTTCTTTTCTAGCCCCGAAATCGGCACTAAACTTACTTTCACCCCACCACCCGACTAAACTCCTGCCCAAATCCCCAACATTAAAAAGGGCTTACGGATTTCCCGTAAGCCCTAAAACTTGCTTTCATAGGCTTTCTTATTCAGATAAATCAACCTTTCCCAGCAGAGGTGCCTATGAATTTTACTTTCTTGCTCCTAAAACCACCTGTTCCCAGCATGTGTCACAGCCTCAAGCCGACTACATCCCTTAAACTTGTGCCAAAAATAAGGGAAAGCTGACCGTAATAAGGGCAAGCCCACACACTCCGTAAAGCATCAACTTCCCTTTTAACGCCTCCCATACGCCTAAACTTCCGATTCACAAGGCTTGTACTGTAACAAACTTACTTTTATAAAACCAATACCGCTGTAAGACTTCCCCTAAACTCTGCACTACCCACCCCATGCAAAACCCTACCAGACCCCAGATAAACTAATCTCCCCCGCGCTTAACCCAAAACTTACTTTCTTCCGACCTTGTACCTATAGAAACTTACCTTCTACTGCTCCGTATCTCCTAGTCTGCCTATCGTAACATGATTATACGGCAACTCTATACCGAACCCTATAAACAGCTTTAGCATACTCTCACGCAACCGCCCGCATATCGCAAAGTTGTCGTCCAAATGCTCTGTCCATATCGTAAGCTTTAACACTACCCCGTTTGCCGTATACCTATTTACCGATACCTTGACTGGACGAATGATTAAAGGCTCTTTTGAACATTCTGCCACGATTAAAGCCTTCGCAAACTCTATATCCGTCCCGTAACCTACCTCAAACTCTACAAAATTACCTACATCCTTCTCGTAATTTGTATTCAATATCACACTGTTATCTACTATGCTATTCGGCACAATACAACTTTGCCCGTCAAATGTCGTTATTATGATATGCCGAACCGACATGTCCTTTACAATTCCCTCTGCTATGATATTCGACCCCTGCACTATCTTTACCTTCTGCCCGACCTCTATAGGCTTAGATAAACTTATAGAAAACCCGCTTATGATATTTCCTAAAGCCTGTTGCGCTGTAAAAGTCAAAACTGCCACAATCAGAGTCGAACCACCGAGTATCTTGCCGCCCAGCCCGTCCGAACCCCCGAATATATACATCTCCGCACAAATAAACACGGCTACGATTAACAACCGCAAAGCCCCAGAAATAAACTTTATCTTAAGCGCACGCTTCCTCTGGTATAGCTTATCCGACACCTTCCCAACTGCCGCAACACACCCAGCCATGACAACTAGTGTCACAATCCCCGCTAAAACCTTCATAAAAATCCTCCGTCACTATCTTACCACCTAATCCCTCGCTTGTCCCGTTAAACCCGCCGTATGTCTCATAGCCTACTTCGTGCCGCCTATAAACTCTAGCCCAGTTAGCCCGCCCCTCTACCCTGTCCATTCTCGAAACCCCACCCTGCCCCTAGCGTCCGTTTCTACTCGTTTTGAACCGATAACTCCTTAGAGATTTCAAACGGAAACCTCTTACCCCTATCCTTTTACGCCTAAAACCATATGCCCCTTAAAAGCCATTCTGGTGCGTCACAGGGCATAGTCTAGCTTTTACTTTCCAATTCATCTGTTAAACCAACAAAAAGCCACTACATCTAAATCTCGCTCCGTCACAAGGCTTCGTCCCGCCCCATAAACCCAGCACTTCTCTGCCTTGTACTGTCCCGCCGACTAAGCCCCTCTTCCCGCCTATTTCTTTTCTGCTTTCCCCCTGTCCCCTATTCCCCTTTCTTAGCCATCCTGCCCCGATAGAAACCCACTAATCCCAAATGCAACCGCAAAACCCGTAAAAGCGTCCGTCTAAACCTAGACACGCCTTAAAAGCCATTCTGGTGCGTCACAGGGCATAGCCTAGCTTCTACTTTGCAATCAGCTAACCACCCTGCACTATTCAAAATTATTACTTTCAAATCCCCTATCTTCCCAACTAAAAACTAAAAACGGGGCTAGGCGCTACCCTAACCCCGTCTTAACCCCGCATAACCTCTTACTTTCCGTAGTGATTCTTCGCTGAACCCTCTTGTATTCCCGAGATAATAGCCTGTCCGAGCTTCCCGATTCCAAACGCCGCGCCAAAGACCGCCGCTCCGATGAGTCCACCGATTCCACCGCCTCTACCGCTTCGCTGTCCTCTCTCTGCCTTACTCATAAACGGCAATGCCCGCGTAAACCTACGCATCCGACTGCCCTCATCCTCTGGCTTTATCCTCGCATTCGCACTTAACTCTGCCCCTATCTCTTCGGTTGCACGATACATAGCGACATTTCGCTTTACCGCCTCCATCTCTTCCGACATCCGCTGTCTCTGCGCCATCGTAAGATACTCCTGCCGCCTTATGTCGTGATTGTTGATGTTTACGACCCCTAAGACCTTAAATGTGTCGAAAATACTTCCAAGTAGCCGCTCTGTGTCCGAAGGGTCGATATAATACTCTAAACTAAAGGCGTTCAAATACTCCGTATCCATTCCGAGCCGTGCTAAACTGCTATAACGCTTCGCTAACTCCTTAAACGATATGAAATCCGAGAGATAACGACCCGTATTCCCTCCCATGACTCCGTTCAAGTTCACTAACTTGTTATTTACTATCATTCCGTTCGCCGTAAGGATTATCTTCGTTACATTCCCTCGCCCTATGCTCCTGTCTATCCTGTCTAATACCCCGTTTAGGACTTCCCTGCGATACATGTCTGCACCAAACTTCGTACTCGTAAACAACGGCGCGTGACTAAGCAAGCCACCTAGCGAAAGATTTGTGCAATCCACGCTGTTCTCTGGCGAAAGCCTAGAAACATCTGCCTTTATACGCTCTATACCCTGCACCATCGTAACGCCTTTTGCGTTCTCAAGCTTCGACCCGTCAGGTATCGCATTACTATACCCGACCGAGGACTCATACTCCCGAACATTTATCGGCTCTTTTTCTTCCGAGCGTCCAGAATAGTCACTATAACCGCTGTCTCCGTGATTAAACGCTCCGCTCTCTGTAAGCGGCTCACTGTCAAACTCTTCGCTTTCCTCCGAGAAATCTTCACTCCCTGCCGAAAACTCGCTATTTCCCCTGCGCTCCTCGGGCATAAACCCGATAAACTCATCCGAAAGATTATTCTCCCTGCCCTGCATTAAGCTATCAAACGCGCTTCTCGCAGGCTTTTCATCGTTTCCTACAGGTTCACCAGAAACCGCCTCATTAGCTTCGATTACTTCGTTTCCAAGCCCTGCACCAGAGCCTACACCCTCTTCTAAACCCTCGCTGTCTCCTAATTCCTCGTTTTCTTCCCCCGTAAACTCTACTCCAGAATACTCACTGTCTATACCGTCCTCGCTTCCGCTTCCGTCCTTTCCTAGCTTCTCACCCGCAAGTGCTCTGTCCATCCTACTCCAGTTTGGCATAAACTCCGCACGGAAGTCACTGAAATACTCCATAGGGTCGCTCGCTCCCGATGCCTCCATGTAGCCAAACTTCGTTATCACCTCTTCAAAAATACGATAACTCTCGTTAAACGCTTCCCCGAGGCTATATCCCTCCATGTCAGCTGTCATCTCACGAAGATACCCCTCGAATCCGATAGACTCTTCAAGCTTTCCGTTCTTATCACGGAACTGCTTCATGATTTCCTCTACCTTCTCGTCCGTTCCGACCGAGTTCTTTAACTGCCCCTTTAACTGCTGGACAAATGTCCCGTTCTCGTCTGCATCGTTCAAAATCAAAAACGGCTTTATAAACTGTGCTGTCGTACTGTCCCCGTTCACACCCTGCGAATCTACATCGTCTACCCACGCAAAATACCTGTCATTCACATTACAAAACTTCTTTCCCTTTGTAGTTGTTAAAACAGGCTGGATAAAATCTGACTTATTCGGGATTTTGGTTGTAGGTAAAACGCCACCGTAGGCTATAGACGCTTCGTCATATCCTATAAACCCGCGCTTACCCATATTCTCAAGCGTCCTAAAGATAAACGCATTCGCTTTGTTGATTCCGTTATACTCTGTGCTACTCATAGACGACCATGACGGCGTGATATGCTCTTGATAGATAAGCATTAACTTCGGCTTTATATTCTTTAGCGTAGCGTCCTTCGCCGCAAGCCAGCTTCCCATCGCACGCATATACCAGTTATACAGCCACTTCGCACTCTCTACCGCTGTGTCATCCTCGCCCTTCCGAACTCTCTCACTCTTCTTCGCAAATAACTCTGCATACAAAGGCGCCCAACCTGTTATCATACGCCAAACTTCGTCCGCTATGATTAACAAATCCCCGCTCTTCGTCTTTATCTCACCAGACTGTATCTTTGGAGACAGCCAAATCCAGAAATCCAAAGCCTTTATATACTTTAGCGCACTCCACGCTGTCTCTGGAACGGCTAAATCTTCAAGTCCTGCGGGCTTCCGATAAACTTCTCTGGACATTACATCACGAACTACCCCGCCTATATCCGCTTTGCTGTCATACTCTGAACCACCGTTTAACGCAAAGGTCTTTACCCCGAGCTTCTTCGCAATATACAGAAGCAATGACGACATATCTGGCTTACTGTCTAAATACGGCACTGCTACATTTGACGCAAGCGCAGACGCAATCATATTTAGCGTCATAACACCTTTACCAGAACGAGAACCCGCCGACAAGTGCAGGACAAACGACCCTATAGCCGTATTAAAGCCACCAAAAGGCGTATCCTTGCTGTTGCCGATATAAATACTGTCGTCCTCCGCACGACCTAATATCAAATTCTGATAGGACGGACGCTTTCCCTGCTCACGCAACTTTCTAAGCGCTATATAGCTAAATAACGGCACTGTCCCGCATAAACTCTTGTCCCTTACTACCTCTATCTCTTTTATGCTGTCGTTATCTCGCATCAATGAGAAAGACGCTCTGTCTAACTCGACCTCTTTTGTTCCTACCCACCCTAAAATCTTTTTCTCTATGCGCTTTAACCGATTCGCGTCTATCCTATGCGCGTAATCCGAAAATCTTATCTTAAACCTACCGCCAGAATCCTCGCAAATCACAATCGCAGGCGTATATGCCAGAATCGTCTTATTCGCTAACTGCCGAACCGCCCCATAAACACTTGATAAGTTGTTTATATCCAGCTTCTCGTTCGCCGCTAACGACTTTATATACTCCGTTACGATGTTTCTGATATATCTCTCGATATTATGCTTTACATCCTGCTCCCAATACGACTCCAAGACACACTCGCAGACGATTTACAATAGCGTTTTCCCGCTATGTCCGACTCTTTTGACAGGTATCTACCGAATACAAGCTCTATTATCTTAAACGGGAAATAGTTATACCCGTCTCTTATCTCGCCGTATGTGATAGTCCGCTTCGTACTCTCCTTTAACCCAAGCTCCTGCTTTAATAACTCCCATGTGTCGGAATAGTAGTTCCTAGGCACAAGCATTAAATGCTCATAATCAAGCGGCTGAAACTTAATCATACTTCCGCTCTTTTGCCCAGCAAGTATTCCCTCTGGCTGAATGACTCCATATCCAGACTTGAACATAGAAGTATAGACCTTATAAATCTCCGTAACTGCGTTATCTATACTGCTCTTACAAGCCTCTACCACCGACTGTGCTAACTCGTCCTTATCGCTCTCTGATAAACTCGCCGTGTCGTGCGGGACTTCGTGGGAAGTCTCTGTTCGGGAAGGCTCACTCTCTGCTTCCCCGCCCTCTTCGTCCGCTTCTTCGTCCGAATCCCCGTAATCTTCCTCTTCCCCCTCGTCCTCGTCTTCGTCTATATCGTCCGAATCCTCGTCTAACTCGTCCTTTACATACGAAATGACCCGCTCTAAATCAGCTAAACTTATGTCACCGCTCACTGAACCGCTAAACTTATCCCCAGCAAGCACGCTCACTATGCGGCACAGGTCTTTATTCTGTAAAACCCTTAGAATATCATCGTCATCGCACTCGTCAACCCTATCTAGGGCTTTCCACAAATCCTCTAACTTCCCTCTATCCTGCAATAAATACCCGTATAATGCTAATATCTTTTTGTTTGTCATTTCGCACTCCTCAAAAGATTCTCAAACCAGCCTTGATTTTCCTTTGTGACGGTCAATAGCTCATTTCTAAGCTCCCCTGCGTCATTATCCCCCAGATGGCTTAATATCTTCGCTATCGTCTTATCATCTGTATAATTCTTTAGCATTAGAATCGCCTGCTCAAACTCTCCGATAGCGTTTTCCCCTGCGCTTTCAGATAAACCCACTGTAGACCGTGCTTCCTGCTTTGCCTTTGAGATACTACGCATAATATCCCTAACTTTGTCAAGCAAGTATAGCTGGTCGAACTCGTAAATATTAGGCGACAAACCAAAAGTCTCACATAAACCATGACGATTCACGCCGTCTGCCCCGATATACCCCTCAAACGCACTGTCATAGCCCCAGTCATCCGCAAGCTTCTCTACGCTATCCACTCCGCTACCCGTATATGCCGCCCCGTCCTCGATATACTTATCAAGATTCGCGATTAACATTACTCGCTTTAGCCTCGGATAGTCCTTATCCAGATTACCGTTCCTCGAAATCAACTTTGCTACCGCTTCCTTAAACGGAGCATAGTTACCTATCTTCTTCGACCGATAAACATTCGCTATCGCTATGTTAAAGAAATCATTCTTTGCACTTCCTGCCCGATACACCGCTGTCCAGTCGAAGTACAGCTCCTCTAAATTCCGCAAAGACCACTGCTTTAAGGACTCTAGCCCGCATCGACCCCCAGTCACCTTATGCTTGTCGCTCTCCCCGTGTAGCACGATAGCCCCTAACTCACTCGCCTCTATCCTGTCCCGATACCTCTGCTTTAACACAAGGCTACTCCCCTGCACCCCATTCTTTACAATAGGCGACCAGAAATGCACCACTACCGTATTTACCCCGATAAACAACCGCCGCACATTCCTCGGTGAACTATATGTCGCCCCTATCTGACTCGACCACTCCTTATCCCGTGCCGCCGCGTTCTCCCAGTCATGCTCATCCGTATCGACATAGTTATCACTTCCATCCATCTTCTTTACTGCACGCTTATATAACGGATAATCATGCTCTCCCAGCGAATTAGGAACATGAATAAACGCTCTGATACGATTATATAGATTTATACTTCCCATAAAGCCACCTCCTAGTTAACCCTCTTAGCCTTATTTTATACTAGCTCGCCTAACACCTCTTGGTACAAAAATAGGGCAACGGATTTTATCCCGTCACCCTGTTTCGTGAATATTAACCTTTAGATTTCGCGAAGTATCACTCTCCTGCACTGTCTGTGCTGTCAAGATATACTCCGCTCTCTTCGATATAGGTCTCTGAAACACTACTTACCCCGTTTGAAACTGCAAGTTTTACAACCATGCTCCCCTTCGGAATTAAGCCATGCTCGTTTATCACAAACTGAAACCCTATATCCGTAAATGCTTCAAGCACATCACATATGATACGCCTACTACTTGCACTTAGTCCGCTCAACACCTCGTCAAGCACCAGTAAACGCCGACTCCCCGTTATCACGATTAACGACAATACGCAAAGCAGACTCACTATCTGCATTAACCCATGCCCGCTGTCTGCCTTTAGACTCCGTACCTTGCCGCCCTCTACATGCAACTCTATCTCTAACTGCTTATACTGCCCGCGAAATACACTCTCTTTTAAGATTATCTTCCGCTCGCTGTTCTCAAAAATCTTCGCTAAAGCGCTGTTTACGCTCTCCTCGATAAACTTATATGACTGATTGACCGCATTATTCGATAAAACCGTTAGAATATTGATTGCGTTTATCGTAACATCTAGGTCGGTCGCCGCCTTGTCCCGAAGCTCGTTATACCGAATGATTGACTTCTTTAACTGCTCCCTGTTTCTCTCATTCGCTTTGTTTAGAGCTTCTAACTGCTCGACCTTCTCTATATACTCGCTCGCTGTCATCTCCTACGCTTACCCCTTTAGCGTTGCCAGAAGATACATGTTCGCATAAACATTATCGCCCGCATCTGCATCCTGTACCCTTAAATACCTACGGGTCGCGTCTACTTCCTCGATACCCAGAATTACCGTATCGTGCGTGCAAACACTTAGCACCTCTGTAAGCGCCTTTAGCGAAACTCCTAGCTTTAACTCGTCCTTCGGAACTTCTCCCGTTACACGATAAAACGCATACATCGTATTTGAACCAGATTTACTCTCGCCAAACCTTAAAACCGCCTTTTCAGACTCCGGTTCAGCTACGATGTTTCCCTTATTGTCTAACTGCCGTGTCGTATACATGCCGTCCGTGCTGTTAAAGTCAAGAATCATAACCGTAGTCGGAGACTGCACTGTACCGCTCTGGCACGCCCGAACCATATCCCGTAAACCGTCTGTCGCTATCTTAAAGCAAAAACGATTATACTCCCGAACCTCGTTCCCGTTAAACCGATAACTCGTAAGCGTATCCGCGTCCTGCATCCTCGGACTCGCCAGCATAAACCATACGCCAAAGCTCTCATCCTCGGTCGTAATCGCACAAGACTTAGAACCTAACTCGCCCTCTACCGACAAACGCACTGTCTCACTCGGAAGCTTGCCGAGAATACCGCCTAGACTCTTTGCGACCTTACCTGTCATCGCAAAACCAAAGTTTATTCCGTCTGGAAGCGACAAACATATCATGGAGTTCTGCGTTACAACAAAACCTACTCCCTTCTTTGTCGAAATGTAGCAATTCCTACTGTCATCCCCCGCTCCAAGACTGCCAAGCAACTGTGAAAGCTCCTTTGTCTGCCAAGTATCGTACTCTTCACGGTTAAACAGGCATGCATCCGCGTCAAACCGAGCCACAATCTTATACCGATTGTCTACCTTGTCGGCTAAGAACGCCTTTACCGTCTTTCTAAGGCTACTTACGACTGTCTCATAGAGCTTCCCGTCCTCTTCCTCCTGCCGAACCTTATCTACCTTTAGCGTAATCGTATTCGACTCCGCTAAACCAGACAAGTCAGCCTCTATCTCCTTTACCAAAAGAGAACCCGTTGACGAAAACTGCTCCATCGCTGTCTTTAGACCGAGATAGTCTACTACAAAGTTGCCAAGCGACCGCTCATCCGCTGTAAACTCTGCGGGAAACACCCCGTAAATCGCCTGTCTATTGTCAGAATACACAAGTGCATACCCGCTCTCCTTCGGGGAAAACATTACACCTATCTCCGAGTTCGACATAAACTTGCCTGTCTGCTCAAACACCTTCTTAAACTCTGCATAGTTAATCTTCACCGAAATTACCCCCTCTTAGCCCTGCATACCGCTAATCTCTGCGTTAATACGCTGAAAGATTGCTTCTCCGACTCCTAAACGCTCGTTTAACTCCGTAACATACCTCTCACAGACCTCTCTTGCGTTCTCACGAGTAATCTCGATGCCAAGCTCCTCCGACAACTCCTTACAAAGCCTGTCTATCTCCTTGTTATTCATGTCGCGCTCTGCCGTAAGCTCGACTTCCCTCTGCTTAAACTGCTTGTACGCCCTGTTAAACTCCCTTACTCGCTCAATGTCGATTTCCTGCATCTTTTTCCCTCCAGAAATAACTCTCTGATTCAAAGTTGTACTACTATTTTACCACAAAATTAGGGCTTTGGCTACTGTTAAACGACTGTAAGAAGGGGCGAAGCCGCCCTCTCTCAAACCCGAGGGAAGGGCTAAGCCCAATCCCGCCTCGCCCCCTAAAATATTGCCCTGTTGTAATGCCAGAAGTTATAATGACTTCCCAAAACCACCTCGAAAAAGTTGCCTGTCAGGTATAGCCGATTTTACCCTAAGTCTTGCCTGAAAATCGGCTATGGTATTTGGCTTATTTTGAAGAGTTTGTAAAATTGGAAAGCCTCGCCTACAGTTTCACATTGGCTAAAAATCCTCGCTGAAGTACAGAAATTTGTCAGAGTCCAAGCCTAAAAGCCGCTGTTTCTAAGCACACAGGTCTTTCGCAAATTTATCAAAATACTTTCTATCAACTCTAAAATCAACCCACAGAAAACCCGCAAACAACGCTACCCTATCCTACAGCTTAGTCCCAGTCAGTATCCTTCCACTCCTCGTAGTTAAAGTCACTCTCTTCCCCACTATCCGCTAGGCAACTAAGCTCTACAGGCAGTCCCTTCCTAAATCTGTGATACTTAAAGTCGTCATAGTCAAATTCACCCGCAATAATCAACTGTGCAACCACGCTTACATGCAGTTTCTCTCGATATGGCACATATAAACTATGCGTATACGGAATACCGTCTTTCAAACACGCCAGCACCCTGTCAGAAGTAGTGAACTTTACCCTCTCCGACTGCACAAGCGTATACACCCCGCTCTGCTTATCCTCTGAAAACACCCCTACAGAAATCTCTCGCGGAATAACCATGTTACCACAGTTCGCTAATTTAGCAACCTTTACATCCTCTGGCGCACTTACATCGGACTGCATAACTAACGCAATGTCTACCTTGCTTAACTTCTTTTCGACTTCTGGACGAACGCCAACCGATAAACCAACTACAGTAGGATTCTCTTCTCCCTCTCTGCCACTGAAATAAACCCGACTGTTCATATTACTTTACTCCCCCTTGCTAATGTCAACTTCTCCGTAGTCACCTGCACAAACCTTACATAGCTCTAACGGAATTGACAAATTATTACCGTCACCGTGAACCACAAATAACTTCGCTTTAACTAACGCATATAGTGGCTTCTTGCTATGTACCCATAAACTATGCGTATACGGAGTTCCAAGGGCTAAATCTACCTTTCGAGTATCACGCTCTCTAAAACAGACATTCTCTGAAACACGCATAATTGCATCAGATGCGGAATCCCTCTCGTATACCTCAATCTCAATTCTGTCAAGACACAGGTTCCCTCTATCCTCTCCATATAGGTTAGTAACAACATATCTCGGAACACTGTCATCTTTCAACGCCCCTGCGTCACTGTGCTTTGACAGCGCAATATCAACTCTTTGCAGACCGTCAACCGCCTCTTTTGATACTCTTGCATCTAATGACAGAATAAATGGCTTAGTAAGAACCCTACATCTATCACCACTATCCAGTAAACAGACCTTATCCATACCCTCACTCCTCCTCTCCTGCCTTTAATAACTCTAAGGCTTTCTCTTTATACTCTGCCTTTACTCCAACTAATCCCTTGATATAGCTCTCCGTGTCCCCTATCTCTCGCTCAAACTCCGCTAAACCCTTTACTACCGAACTTACATCTACATGCTTACGCATACTGTCCGCATCCTGCTTACTCTTTAATGCAAGATTAAACGACTGCTCTATCGGTAACAACGGAAACTCTAATCTAACTGCCTCTGGCTCTTTATCGTCATATACCCGTAACACAATGACCGCGCCCTTCTCTGGCGTTCTATCACCTAAATACTCTGGACGCGCTAAACACGGCAACTGATGCACAATACACTTATGACCGATTCCACCCCGCGCAATTATCCCGCTAAATACATACTCTTGATGTATATGCCCGCTAAAGATGTAATCTACCCCGAAAAAATTCTCCCTCTCGTCAAGAACTATCGGGTCTCCAAAGTTCGGCATGAGCGTGTCCTTGAACATAAAGTAGTTATGACCTAAGACAATGTTTGTCTTGTCGCTGTCTATCGGAAACTCCCTATCCTCTCCCCCGAAGTCACACATAAACAGCTTCGTCCTGCCTATATCTAGGTCGCTACTCCCCTTAAACGCACCCTTCCCTAAGTAGAACTCATACTCTGTCATCCCATAGGTCGCGCTGTCGTGATTCCCCTTGACGATATAAAATTTCCCCTTTGTAAGCTCTCTCCTACGCTTAAACGCTTGCTCTACCAAGCCCCGATACTCTAAAGTCCCGAACCGACCGTACTCTATATCCCCCAGATTCACGATATGCGTACACCCGTTCTTCTCAAAAATGTCGGTCGCGTAGTTTAGATACATCAATGACTCCTGCGGATAGTCGTTATGCGCACCCCGATTCTTAGAGCTTAAGTGCAAATCTCCGTCTATCCCGATTCTCGCTATCTCCATAAAATCCCATCTCCACTTAAAACACTCGCTATGCGGCACGCAAGCGAAAACAAAAACAATGCACCCATAAACACACGAAATGCCTTACTGTGCGGCGTCATATACGCCATCCACAGGGTGAACTACCAAACCGCCGTAAACATCTCTGTTGACATCCCTCTGCGTCCCCCTTACAAACCATTTGTACAATAGCCTCGTTTTCACTATAATAGCATACTACATAAAAATAGTAAATAGAAAATTTATAGAAAAACCGCCCGAGGGCAAACAAATAGCGGACGGCAAAAACCGTCCGCTACACTTCTATCTGGCTTACTTCCGAGTCGCCGCCTCTAAACCTGTCATTATTCTACGAACTGTTAAGATAATTACAACTACAGTCAATGTCATTGCAACCGTCTGTATACTCTCTGGAATCATGCCAACTCCACTACCGTCATAAACAATCTTGTAATTTATCGGGCGGTGTAGCAACCTATCGTCAACATAATAGGTGTAAAGGTGGTTTACAATGATAAAAAGAACTGTCTGTACACCCACTATAAATGCAAATCTCTTAACAAAAGACTGGCTTTCCCCTATCTTCTCCTTTACCGCGCTATAAGAATACACTGCTAAGAGCGTCACTACGCACGAGTAAGCCACAATCACAGACAATACTGCACCAGTAAACTTAACATTGTTTACAGTATCTACCACTCGATGAGATTCTGGAAAGATGACAGAAGTCAGACCCAAATAAATAAACAGAAACAGAAACTTCGCGTAAACCAACCGCATCGCTAGCACGAAATCCTCTTTTAACTGTTTCACGCTCGCTTACCTCTCTTAAATCCGTTCATTGCAATAAGCAACACAAATCCAAGGAAGGTTAATATAACTAGCGTGCTAACAATTACTCCAAAACAGCTCATAATCACATACAACACGCCTGCAAACGCTATCGGAAAGTTACCGTATAAACCACCGCTCACCTGTAAATAAGCTAAATACAGCAGGTCAGCACCAATGACTTTACATAAAGTCTTGTAAAGAACCCAACCTTTCCCTCTTTTGGCTTATTACTGCTAAAAATCCGAAGATTCAGCGCCATACCGAAAAACACGGCTAAACCTAGGATACCTACCTCTCGCAAAGTAAACCTAGACAGCTTATCCATAGCAGGCATTGTCTGCTCCCGTATCCTGTCAATAAAAATATACAAGAGCGCAAGCCACGCGGCACTCGGCGCACCGCTAATCCCGTCTATCACTCCAAATAGCAGGTCTTTCGCTCTGCTACGCTTAATGACTTTCAGCTCATCCATCTCCTTACTCCTTTCGCTGATACACAGGCGCAACTGCCCAGCGCTTTAATGTTGGTAACGACACCACTCCGAAACCAATCATTACCGCTAAAGCAATTACATACTGCAAGACCGCAGACGCGATACCGCCGTTCAGTAGAATCTCCGTAAAAGCAACGCCGTTCGCTACCGAAAGCAGGAGAGAGAAATCGTTCCCGAAGTCAGAATTGCTTCATGCGCAAGTCCCTTACTCTCTGTCCTCTTCACAATCTCAAGCTTTCTAGCCGCGCACACTGTCGTTAAATAAACAGGAAACAGAATCGAAAAATGCACCGCAAAGCTATATGCAACTCCGATTAACAACATTTCTGCGCCAAGCTCCTGCGCTCTGCTCGGACTCGGCAAGAAACCACTTAACTTTCCAATAGCCTCTAGCGCCAGAAACAGTAAAACTCCCTCTACCACCGAAAGGGCTACCCTCTTTGTTCCCATAAACTTATCCTCCTAAACTGTAAATCGGTTACTTACTGACTTACAGTTTAACAGCTTTCGCCTATGTCGTAAAGCTATTCCCGCCAAGTCGCGTATAATCTCTAAAGCTTCATACTTCCTTTCTACCGCCGAAGCTAAAATTAAACGCAAAGTTAATCACAGTCATAATAAGAAAAGAAGCTAATGTTAATAAACCAAATCTTAAATAGCTAGCTCCCTGCGAAACTTTCAGAAAATCAGATGCCTTAACTCCCTGCATGATGTGAATGTGTATCAAATAAATCACTATAAACACAGCCAAAGCAACAACAGCATTTAGAACACCTGTTACCAATGCGCGCTTAATATCTGGTACAGTGCCTTCCCGCTTAATCACCAAATAGTAGTTCGATACAAAGAAGATAAATAACCCGACACCCATGCAAAACAGCCCTAATCCCAAATCTAACGGATTCACAGGAACTAAGTTCTGCTCACTCGCGTGCAAGCTCTCCAAACTGTGCATCGGCATCCATGTCAAACTTATAATGGCATAAAGAGCAGACCAAACAACAGCATATATGAACCCGTATGTGACATTAGCATTCAATGACCTAGTTTTCATCCCTTGTTCCTCCTAAGACCCTCTCACTCGTCAATCTCTTCCATAATGTCAAGTAGCCACATCGCCAGTATAAAGCCAACCATCACTCCGATTAACCGTAATCCAAGCGACTTCACCGCTCTCTTGCCTCTCTCACCTCTGCTCATATCCCCTCCAAATGCTCCCTTGTACTCCCTGTAATAACTATATCCGCTCCACAGTTCGGGCATACCATAACTTCTGCTCCCGTTGCCTTTAACGCCTCATAACTCTCCTCTGCCTTCTCCCGTACACGGCTTATCTCGGCTTCCTCGCTCTTTAGGCTCTCTATACGCTCAATTAAACCCCTAAGACGGCTTACCATAGAACTGTCTACCTCACTCTTTGGAAGCCCTGTAAACGCCGATACTTCCCTTTCTAGTCGCTCCCCTGCTCTAACACGCTCCCTTAACGATAAAAGCCCAATTAGAACACTTTCTCGCTCCTCTTTTACCGTATCAAGCCCTGTAAACATCTCTACCGCACTCGCAAGACGCTCACTGCCACAGAGCCTACTTAGTAGCTTTACTACCCCGTCTACATCCCGCTCCATAGAGACACTATCTATCTTCGCTACCGCATTTAGCCGCGTAGCTACCCGCTCCTGCGCCCCGATACGCTCAATTAAACTCTTGACCGAACGACCTACGCTCTCACTCTCTTCTTTGAGCCCTGCGATTCCCGCGTAAACTCTTAGCCGCGCTTCACTCTCATCTGCCGCATCAAGCCGCTCGATTAAGCCGCTTAGCCCTGTTACAATCCGACTTAAACGCTCTATCTCGCCCTTTAGCCGCACCGCACTCGCTATATCTATGTCCTTTATGCTCTCTAACTCGCTCTCAAGCGTCTCTGCCTTTACGCTATACTCGTCTATCGCGTTCCGATACCCGTTCGCTTGCTGATTCCCGACCGCAATCGCTCTCGTTAAATTACCGACCTTTAGCGCGTTATACATGACCTTATAGTTTTCACTGCTCTTCGTTAAAACAAACAGCAAATTGTCCTCATAAGTCCGTATTTGCAGTAGCTCCTTTGTCTCGGGTTCTACCATCATCCCCATGACCCGCTCAAGCTCTACAGGCGTTCCATAACCCCTATCTATCTTGTCTGCCGCATAAACTTCCCCGTCCGCACCCAGAATCTCAAAAGCGTTCTCGCTCGCTGTCTTTACACGCCTTATACTCGTCCCGTCCGATAACTCACACTCTATCGAAAACCCCTTTGTGTTATCCCGTATATAGTCTTTCTGCTCCGTAGCATACCCATTTGCTCCGAGTACCGCAAAAGTCTTTACAACAGAAGTCTTTCCCGCCTCGTTATCCCCGACCAATGTCACTATCGGCGTGTCAAACGAAAACTCTACATCTCCCAAGTTCCTAAAATTCTTAATCCCCCAACGCTTTATCGGGGAATAAACTTGTTTACTCTCTTTTATGCTATCCATATGCCTCCTCTAAGAAAAGGATAGGACGGTACTCCGTCCTATCCCCGTCTCATGTCTCTTAGCCGATAAACTTAGATTTCTGCAACGCCATCCCCGTTTACAAGCTCACTCTCCGCTATCGCAAGCTTCGGCATAGCCTCCATCTGCGGCACATCGCCTATCACAGCCATGCCACCGATAGGCGCACTCTGCACCGTACCTACCGCGACCGCAGGATTCGTTACCGCCTTGCCCGTATTCGCATACTCCAGATACTTAGCCTGCGGATTCTCAAGAAGCTCCTTCTGATACTCGTCCCAAGCACTGAAAAGCTTGTCCATCTCAAGCACCAGATTCTCCTTATACGCGGGCTTGAACTCTGGGAACGACTTCTCAACCGTATCGAATATCGTGTCCATAACTCCAAGCGCGTCAGCCTGCATCTTTGCAAAAAGCTTCGGGTATTCGTTGGATAAACTCATGTCACTTCCAACAACATCCATCGTCATTCCAGAAACTAACTGCATACGACCATATGCGCTCTTCGGGTCGACAACTGTCGGATGCGTGAAATAAACCTCTGCTCCAAACTCTGTTTTACGCGACTTTGCAAGCTTCTCACGCAGTTCCTTTACCTTCTTGACAGTAGCCTTCCAAATCTTGAGCTGATATGCGGGCATCCCATCCACCAGTGTAGCAGGAGACACGCTACCGTCACTGTTTGTACTCATCTTGACAACCGCAACCAGTATATACATCTGCGGAACTGTCTTTATCTTACTCTCGTCACGAAGTTTGCGCACATCTTCGTCATAACTCTTACGCTCTTTCGTACCCTCCGCAGGAACACCGCCATACTGTCCGTCCAGAATTGCACGGCGATAGTCAAAAATAGCTCTGCTATCACGCTCTCTGGCACAAATCGGGCAGATACCATCCGACATGATGCGACCCTCTGCATCCGTGATAATCGGTGCGCCCTCCGTACAAACCGTAGAACCGAAAATCTTTTTCCCGAATGCATCATAGCTCTCCCAAGAATGTGCCTTAGCAGATAATGCAATCAGCTCCTTCCTAGGCTCACCTGTCTCTGCGTCAGTTACCTCGTGATACGGGAAATAAATCGTATTCACCAGACCAGACTCGCCAGAATACTTGAGCGAGTTGTAAGTATTGTCGTCAATGAACGAACGAAGGTTGCTACTCGTGGACACTGCCTTAAGAAATGGGTTCTTCATAATCTTATTCTCCTTTAATCTAATTCAATCTCTCTGTTAAACTCTTAGTCGCTCTACTTAATCTTCTCTAAATCTCTCTCAAATCATGCAAATCTTCTCTTTCTCGCTCTTCTCTCCTTTATGCTCTTTTTCCTTTAGCCATCCGATACACAAGTCTAAATACCCTCTAAAGCATTCCCCGTTGTCCTCGCTTTCTCGCAAAGTCTCATCTGCATCTTTATAGTTAATAGGCGTTGTCAGCGTTACATACCGATTCGTCTCCCAAGACCTAACGGCTTTCATCCCCGCTATGTCCCTGTCGGGAATCCGTACTATCCCGTATCTACACCTATTTAACTCAAACATACTTATGGCACTCTTCCGAGTTCCACACATCGCAAATACTGGCTCGTATCCCAAAGACCGTATGTGCAAAGCATCCGTTATACCCTCTGTTAGAATTGCATACCCTAGCTCATATGCCCGATTTAACCGCTCTAAGCCCCAAAGCGTATCTCCGCGCATATAATACTCTGTTACCGCATAAACATATCGCTCGTTTGATACTGGGCTATATCCTACTAGCCCCTGCACCAGCCCCTCGCTGTCATATATCGGGATTACCCACCGCTCATGATAGATGGGCTTCCCGTTAGCCGAAATGACCCCGAAGGACTCTAAATCGTCCAGATAGTCGGGCAAAAGCAAATCTACATAATCTTTGATATAAAATATTTGCACTGTAGATAGCCCCTGTGTACATCTTCCGAAGTCTCGCAAACTCCTCGACCTTAGAGGTATCGCTGTTCTTTATGAGTTCCTGCACATAAGCTGTAAGTCTCTGTCTGAAAGCACGCCTATCTCTTAAAACACTCTCGACTTTTTCCCTACCACCTACCGCTTCACTACTCATAAACTATCTGCCTTTCGCTTGCATTACCTCGATACTCTTCCGTATCACTCCAAACGGCACGCTACCTTTACAGCTATATCCGTACTCGTCTCCCGTTATCTCAATACAGCCCTCTGGTAGACTATCCCCGCTATTATGCTTTGATACCCAAAACCTAGGAATAAACTGTAACTCCCTAGAATCTCCCGCTACCTCGTAGCCAACTCCCGCTACATAGTCAAACATCCAGTCCCCGTATATCTTAATGCAATCACTCGCTAACTTCTTCGCCTCCATCTGACAGCCTTCCTAAAATTTTGTCCCTGCTCTCCCCTGTTACCGCCTCGTATTTACGAAGTATCGCCTCTGATGACTTCTCTAACCCGTCTCTCCCAGATATAAAGTCCTCTTTACTAAGCGTACCCTTGACATACAAATGCGATAACAGTGTATACTCGGTAGAAGCCGTAAGCAGATTGAATATAACCGCTCTCTCAATCTCGCTTACCTCACTGTCAAGCTCTATATCACTCGACAACTCCACTGTCTCTGTCTCATAATCTGCTGTCCGTACTACCTTTCTAAACAGCACATGCATCTTACTTGGCGAACTGCTTAACTTGCTCTTTAATATCCTGTCAAGATTACTCATCTCTCTACCCTCTCCCTTATCTGTCGCCCGTGCTGTTAAAGCCGCCTTTACGCTCACCGCCAATGCTACTTCCCTCGGCTCGTATGTAGTTTATGATTACGCCCTGCCCGATTCTGTCTCCTGCCTTGATTACAACATCATACGGCAGTACATTATAAAACGCAAACATTACTTCTCCGTCATTTGCTTTACATCCGTAATAGTCTGCGTCTACAAGCCCGACTCCGTTTGCCAGTACCAAACCTTTTCTCGGACTTCCGCTCCGATTTAATAACATCAGCGCCTCATTATCCGCTAACTCCACTTTTATACCAGTATGCACTAATGTCGGCGCAAACTTATTCGCTACAAGCTGTTTGTCCGACTCGCTTAAATCTTCAAAGACATCGCTCTTCTTTACTGCACATATCTCATCGTATTGCGTTCCTCTACACGGAATTACCGTGTCCTCTACCGCAAAGAAGTCCGCTCCCGCCGCTTTCTCTGTGCTATAAACGGGAATTTTAGCACCTTCCCACTCTTTACCGTCTGCCTTACGCGCTACATAGAACTTTGCCATCTCATTGCCCCTTAATCTAAATCAAACTCGCCCGCCGCTCCCGCATAGTGAAGCGAAAACAAACCGTTAAACCCTGCTTTGATACTCATAATACTGTTTGTCGATACCGCCTCGCGCCCGTTATCCGCTGTAAAGCTGTTTAACGCGCTTCTAAGCACCTTTACATTCAGTGCTACCCCCAGCATATCTATCGACCCGTCACTATACCGACTAAACTTTGTCTGCAAGTCAGATATACCGTTAAACTCTGCGTTACTTGCCTTGTCCCGCACCGTAAACGCTCCACCCTGCAACGCGCTTAGTGCTTTATCACTCCCAAAGAAGCTATACTGATAGTTTAAGATATACATCTCGTCCACAGGCTCGGCTATCGTACTGCTTTCCGTGCTTGTATCTGCGCTACTCTCCGATAAACTCTCTGTAGCCGTACTGCTCTCCGCTACCGCGCTACTATCGCCCCCGTTTACCGCCTCTATCCTATCCGCATACTTGATGGACGGCTCTTTTACCACCAAGACCCGCTCCCCGCCTACACTCCGTATCGCATAGTCCTTTGTGTCGTTTACCTCGTTATAAGCAATCCCTAAGACCTCTGTCTCGTTCTTATCCGTATATGCCTTATAACTTAACCGACTAGGGTCGTATGTCCCCTTAATCTCGATTAAATCCACTCTACTATGGTCGTACTTACTATCCCCCTTTAGGGCTGTTAAACGGAGATTCGTGTTCGTCGTCCCGATAGAAGCTCCGTCATAGTAGACCTCGTAGGCTAACCCCGTTACCAAGTCGTTATCCAGATACCCAGAAACATATACCCCGATATATGTGTTATCCTCTCGCTCACTACTTACGCTCTCCTCGCTCGCTCCTGTCTCTCCCTCGGCTACTACCTCTCCATTCTCGCCCTCGCGATATGTTACCCCCGCGTTACGCTTTCCCTTTACATTCGCTTCTGGCGTTACGCTAGAATTATACGCGATTAAACTCGTAAACTCTACCCCGCTAAACGCGCTTTCCTCTGCCTTACTCTCTTCCGCTGTCTCTCCCGCGCTTGTCTCCAGTGCCTTTCCTCTCGCCTTTACGCTATCATAAACCCGCTCTCGCTCTGCTTCCTGCGACTCGATATGCGAAACCTTATCTCTTACCCCAAGCCTAACGCCGTAACTTCCCAGAAGCAGAGCCGAAAACAATATCAAAATGTAACCCGACCCCTGCTGTCCTCTACCGTTTCGGAGCATCCGTTCCTCTCCTTTTTCGTAACTGCCCAAAATTTTACTTAAAAATCATACTGCATATAGCCCTGTGTACTGCTCGTATTTTAATAGTACTTCAAAAATTAAAAATACGGGTAGGAATTTCTTCCTACCCGCTAACTTTTATCCTTTAGCCCCTATTATGCTCTCACTAACTCGCAAAGAACCCTCTTTGGAACTGCAATACCTTCTTTCTTGCAATACAAATAATCCCTTACTGCGTCTTGCATACTGTCTGTCGTCTCTAGCTTACTCTCTATCTGCCCGATAAACTTTGTCGTCCCGTATATATCTTTCCCTAATGCGTCAAAAGCCAAGGATACCGTGTCCCTACCCTCCCGCATTAAATACCGAACCAACGCATCTGGCGCTGTCTCGTCAAAATGTGCAATGATATTTAGCAACTCATGGTCGCTTCCGCTTCCACCAGCTCTATAATCATACAAATCCTCTACTATGTCACCGTCTCCGTCCTTGTCTACGATTAGATATAAACCGTTTGTCGCGGAATACTTCCGAAAATCATAAACAATGGCAAATGCCACTCCGTCATCGTCAATATGCTCTTCGTCCATTGTAAACAGCGCAACAGAACTATCCAAGTTCCTATCCGCAAACCTTAATAGCCGCTCCCTAAACTTAATCGCTCTCTGGCAATACTCTTTAACAAACTCGCTGTTCTTCTCGTCATTTGCCCAAGCTTCCCATGTGTTCCGTGCAGTAATGCTAGTCTTTTTAACTGCTTTCGGAACTTGCGTCCCTAATATCGCAAACACCAACGAACACATTTCATGTACCTTCTCTACTGCAATATGACTATTTAGTGTGTCTCCACGAACTTCCGCTATCTCTTGTATCACGTGCTCCGAATCCCGAACGCCCCTAAGATGCTCAAATACCGCAACGCCAAGCACCTTTCTGACTGCCTCGCTTAGTCCCTCCTTTATGTGAAACCCAGCCGCCTACCCCACCTACACTTCCGATTTCGCTCGGAGCAGTAAACAAGCTAACCGTTTTCTCGCTTGGCTCGAACCTAAGCCTAAAATCCGATAGATAACTCTGTTTATCTATCTCTAGCTCTACCGTAACCCTCTTTCCAAACCGCTTCTCTATATCGCTTCCGTTATCAATATCATACTCTGCACGGCACACAAGCGCCGTGTCGCTACCCAGTAATCCATCTAAACTAGCCCCTGCCAAACGCGCAAGCAACACTGCCGCATCCTCATAGTCAAGCGCCAAATCTCTTGACTTACTGTTTAGACTATGCGTCTTTATGCCATCAAACCGCTTATGTACCACATCACTCTTTGTTATCAACTGCTTCTCGTCTGACAACTTCCCACTTAGATACTCCTGCATAAGATTTGCGTCTATCCTGCTTAAAACCGTGGAAATCCCAGCGTAATCCTCAAATATCGCCTTCGCCTTTCCAAACACATTCTTTGCAAACTCCTCACTTACCTTCTTCACAGTTTGCTCTACATTGCCATTCGTAAGATACTCGGAAATACCGCTCGTAATTATCTTATCATCCTCTAAACCCTTAAACAAAAGCATATGCCCCGCACGAGAACCCTCTATAAACGAAACACGCTCCGCAACAAATGCTCCGTCTGGATTCACATGATAAACAAGCGCAATATCCTCTCCGAGAAGCCCGCAATGTACTGTTCCACCCTGCACACTTCTGATACGAAAGACCGAAACTAAGCACTGAATCGCATTCTGAAAAATACGCTTCCCAATCTCCGAAACAGAGGTCTCTTTACCACCGAGTTTTACCTTGTTGTAAAGTGAAGAAAAGTCATCAGTAGGCGAAAACTTGATTATATCTCCTGTAGAGTTGCCAGATGCCTTTACACTACTCTTACTACTTCCTACAGTCTTATTTCCAGACGGTACAATATTCCCTGCTCCGCTATTTGCTACTCCAGAATTACCAGATGCCGCTACACTGCTCTTACTACTCCCCGCCAACTTAGTTACAGACTTACTACCAGCTTCAATTACAACGCTTGACTCCTTAAACCCGCCTCTTGCCAAAACCTTTGCGATTAGCTTTCTGTCCATCGCTACTCCTTTCTAAAACAGGGGAGAGTTTCTGCTCTCCCCTACCTCTCGCACTCCTTAGACTAAAATCGCCTTATAAACCTCGTTACCAATTTCACCATCCGCACTAAATATCTTAGCGCCCTCTTCACTCATATATATGCTCTTTACAGGCTCTAATCCACCACTCAAAGCCTCGATACCGTCTACCATGCCAATTACTACAGCTCTAAGCGTCTCTGCTGATTTACCGTTTAATAGCTTTATTGCATCTTCAAAGCCTTTCCCGCTCATTGCACCGCCAAGCATTGTTCCTAGTATCAAGTCTGCATCTCCACAACGCTTCGCCTTGTCCCAAAGGTTACTATGCCAGCCATCACTGTTATGAAACGCTATGAAAACGCTTAAACGGTTATCCTTATCCAGATTATAAGCTACAATCATCGGATTCCCCTTTGTCAGATAAATGCTATATCCCTGCGTCTTACCTTTCTTCACATGAAGCGCCTTGATAAGAGACTTTGAATACTCCTTAAGAACATCTTCGTCAGACTTCTTACTTACTGCTCCCGTTTCCCCAGAAGAAATACTGCTAAACAGCTCGTCATACTGCTTATCCGTAAGCGCATCCTTTGTATATGCGCTATAGAAAGCCTTTACACTCTCTGTGCTTGCGTTTCCGAGTCGATTCCTGTTGATAAGATTATCTAAGAGCCACTTTAATGCTCCAAGGTATTCCCCTGTAGCATACTCTGCGCTAAAAAGCTCTCTTGCACGCTCCGACACCCCGCAAGCCTCATGTATCTCTAGGATAATTGCCCCTAAACTCTTCAATTCAAGCGGCTCTGCCTCACCGCTCTTTGGATTCACACGAATCATCGCGTTACTCACTGCATAAACACTCTCGCTATCCTTCCCAGCGCTAAACTTTAGCTTCGCGATTAGATTTAAGTAGAGCTTATTCCCCTTCGGTGTCGTTGCATAGGCTAGGGCTAACTTCTCTGTCTTAATCGTCATACCCTCTTTCTCTGCCCCTGCATAGTCTATCCCTTTGGAGCTTTATATCCTCTGGATTATCAAACACCACCGCTCCGATACGCTTATCTAAGTCTGGCAGAATCCTTGTTAATCCGCTCACTATCTCAAGCCCCTGCCGCTTCGCCTCTGTAACACCTAGGCTCTCACTCTGCTTCTCTACAACCTTACCCCCAGATAAACGCTTATACTCCGCTAAACCCTCTCGATACGCCCCCGTGGACTCGGCTAAATACTTTGTATACCGCTCAACCGTCTCTATCGAAGTTATATCAAAAACACTCTTAAAATCAGTTATCCCGAAACTATACCGACTCGCCCCGTCAAGCTTCAAAGAACAAAGCCTTGCTCTATACACCTTACTTGTAAGCCTTGAAGCAAGCACTATAGGCACTAACTTCTTCTTAACCTCGTCAGACGGCTTTGCATTTAGAATATTATCGCAAACCCTCGAAAACTCATCCCCGATTTCGTCTGCTCTTGAGAGATTTATCTTAAATATGTTTAGTAGCCCCGAAAGCTCCTTAAAGGTAAACGCCGTAGCCCCTAAACTCTCCCTAAAGCGATACAGCAGTACTCGTCTCTCGTATACGGCTTGTTTACTAAAACTGCCTTTCTTCTTGTTATAGTCGTTCTTCTTAGAAGGATTGTAGCGGTATTTGCCTTCAATCGTATTCTGCATCGTGAATTTCAGATAATCCTTAAAGATATTCATTAACCAGTAATAGGACGGAGACTCGTAAACCCGCTCTATCGTGTCTCGATACCCTGCGGCTACATTTCCGAGATAGTTTAGTCCCTCTCGTCCCTCGTCCTGCATCTTCTGGCAAGCTAACTCTACCATACTCTGCGGAAACGGAAGCCCTGTCGCTTTATAGTCTAATAAACTAGTCCCTAGCTTCTGCCCGAAGAACTTTACTATCTCCGCTTCGCTCTGACTAAATACAAGCTTCTCAAACAAAGGCACGGGATGTAAATCTTCCTCGCTCGCGGTATCTCGGTTATTCATGATTTCAAGCAATTCGTCTATCTCGGATGATACTTGCTGTCTTACCTTAGCAAGCTTCCCCATATTTTCCCTCGGAATGCTGAAAAAATCTGCCGAACAATCCTCGCCAAAGCATATTGTCCTTAAGACCTTCCCGTTCTTATCCACCGCATTCGCGTAATGCACATGGCGCAACGGATGACCTAACTCACAGTGAACCTTACCGACTTCTCTACAGTCCATATAGCCACCGTAAACCCACCTGTCATAACCCCGTAGCTCTGCAAGCTTTGCAAGCTTCACAGGATTCGCCTCAAGTACTGTCCCGTGTGCCAAACCGTTAAACTTGTCTACCGTATACCACATATAATACTTCTGCAAAGCCTTCTTCTGGTTAGAGTCAAGCGACTTAAAAGCGTCATTCCGCTCTAGCATATTATTTAAGTCAATAGCTTCTCTCCTAGCCACTCCGTTTTCAGCTAACGAGGATGCCGCCCTTATCCTACGACTCCCACTCTTCGTCTCTGCAACAGCCGTCTTTGAAAGCTCTACATTCGCTATCGGACGCTCTATCCCAGAAATTACCTTGGTATAGTTATTCTCCTGCACAATACCGTTTAATAAACCAAACTTCTCGACCGCCGCAAGCACTTTATCTGCTCGCTCTCTAACTGTCTTGCCCTTATAGTTTACGATACGATACCCCACTATCCGTCCGTCCTGCGTAATCGTGTTTAACACATGAACTCGCTCTGGCGTAAGTAGCTTTCCTGCCTTGTCTATCACAGGAAACTTCCGTATGTCGCCATTTATGAGCCGTAAACTCCCGTTAAACGCAAGATTCCGTATCAGATTCGCGTCCGTCCGAACCGCTTTCTCTACAACCCCAAGCGGAAAGTCGAATAAACTCCCCTTCGTGCCGAGCTTTAAGCTCACATCCACCATCCGAACCCCGACTACCTTCTTGCCCTCCGCGACAAGCGCGATTGCGTACACCTCGGGCGGCACTGTCCGCTTAATCACTATATCTGCCATCTCTTTTACCTCTCCGCGCCTATGCGCAAACTGTCCGAATTAAAACTATTTGCAAAACGGGCAGGGGTTTGTATCTAAGTACACCACATGAGGAAAATCTAAAAGCGGAATAGCCATTGGTTATGCTACTCCGCTTAAAGAAACCTCTGTTATCCTAGATAAATAAACTTGACCGACCTCGGAAATGCCATATTCTCGACCTTCGTCCGTCTAAACAGCTTTACCCGCTTTAACTTTGAACAACCCCTAAACGCTTGCCCACGCACTATGTCCACACTCTCTGGAAGCGTTACCTCTGCAAAGCTATTATCCTCAAACGCACACCGCTTTATCTCTCGAAGTCCGTCATTAAGCCTAACTTCTACCAAGCCACAACCGCTAAACGCATACTCCCCGACACTCCTAACCGTAGACGGAAAGGCAATTATAGCTCCCCTTGCCCCTACAAAACAGCGCTCTCCGATATGATATGTCCCGAGCGGAACTTCAAACGAACGAGTCTCATGTGCAGGTATACGATTAAGCGTACCGTCATCCCCTAAACTTACCCCGACCAGCGCTCTCGCTCGCGCTAAAAATACTGCCCTCGCCCCGTTTACCTTACTCGGCGCTTTAACCGATTCGCTTATCGCCCCCTTAAACACTAAACTTCCGTCCTCGCCCCGCTCTGCGTTAAAGATGGCTTGCTCTCCGTACTCCTTTATGCACCTATTTAGATTTATCTGGCTTATCACCTTATAACTCAAATCCTCTAGGCTTCCACCGTAAGGCATAAACACAATACGATATGTCTCGTCCACTACCCCAGTGCAAAACATCGCTACCCGCTCTCTGCCGAAGTTATACCGATTCCGCTTCGCTACCGCCGCATTCTCTACAAACTTCCCCTTCGTTACGATAGGATACTTGTCCGTATTCGGAATACCATAGGCAAAATTTTCAATAATACCTAAATTTGCCTCTACACTCGCTAGAGAAGCTGTACGAGCCTCGGAAGTTGTGTCATCAAACACCAAATACCCAACTAACTTCCCTCTCTCAATGCAACGCGCCAATGCCCAAATCATTTCACACCTCCTAAAAACTTTATTCCCCATAAACGCTGGCAGGTAAACCAGCACTACCTTGTCTGGAAGGGAGTTGTTCAAATTACTCTGACTCTGTGCCTCGTATGAACTTGCAAGTCACTTGCAAAACTCCCTCAAAAACCTGTCCCGAAACCCTACCCAAACGACTGTTCGAGAAAACGCCCTCGAAAAAACCTGTGCTTTTTAAGCTCAAAATTTTTGGTGGCTGGTATAGCCGTTTTTACCTATAGGTCTACCCCTAAAATCCACTATGGTATTTCTATGATTTTAGAGAGTCTATAAAATAGAAAAGCCTCTCCTAGTCTCTCACACGAGCCAAAATTATTTTTCTAGGGTTCAGAGACTACCAAAAGTACAACTAAAAATCGGGACGGGTCTTTCGCTCCCGTCCCGCCTCGAAATCTGTACGGTCTAGCCTTAATATCGGTCAAACTCCCTGCGCTCTGCGACAAACAAACGCTTGATATATGAAAATACTCCCCGCAAAATCGCTCCTATAAACCGAAGCAGATTCCCAATTACCATTACCGCATACGGCATAGCTAATGTAGCCGCCAAAACCCAGGCGCAACCGAACATACAGTTGTAAACCCAGATGCTTTTGTCGGGATTCAAGTCTCCCACCACAGAACAAACCGCAAGCGACAGGATTATTGATGCTACAACCTCCGTAGCTCTTAAAACATTGATGTAATCTGCCTCTACCACCCGAACTATCTCGAACAACGCCCCTTTTACTGTAAGGTATCCCTGCTCCGCTACGCTTCTCCTCACAGATTCCGATAAACTTACACTCTGCTTTCCTGCCATGATTTGCCCCCTTTCGGAAAAGACTCTCGCTTTCCCTTTACTTTCCTTTATATTATCACCACCTTGCTAATTCGTCAACATAAATTGTACGGAAACGGACGCTCCCCCTCACCAATTCACATAATAAATAGAGGGGAAGGCTTACGCCCATTCCCCTCTGCCCGTCTTTCTTAAAAGCGCCTTAAGCGAAATACTTTCTTTATCTCCTCGCAATATAGCAAGTAACGCGCTTACTCTCACTCTCTCTGGAACTCTCTTATAAACTTCGTCACCGCTCGCGTTATCTTCGGATTCTGCGCTAAAACTACTGTCAGAAATCACCCCAGCGTCAAAGCACTTCTTTACTACAGACAAAGCATATTCAGATGCAACACTGTCGATTAAACAAGGCTCATGCTCTCCCTTTACTACCGATTCAGAATCATCTTCTGGTAAAAGAATATCTGGCAGAAGATAACAAATAAAAACCGTCATTACTATCTCCAAAATTATTGCAGGTAGCCCAGAAACAACTCTGTTAAGAACCAATGAAACCAGTAAACTGTAAATTACAGGAAGAGACAAAATCTTTAACATTCTTACCTTGTTAAACTTATGAGCATTGTTAAAGATTACTAAACACATCAACCCAGCAGTTACCCAAGACCCAGCTACCGTGACTAGAAACCCTGTTACAAACAGCGGAATTGTCGAAAAAGCCAGCACCCAGTTAATAGCCTCATGCAAAAGCCTAAATCTCGGCTTACTATTCTTGGTTTCTGCTTTCTCTAATACTTCCACTCCATGTAAAACTCCATAAGCCGCCTCGATTAACTTTAGATTAAATGCCTTACTTGTTACCAGCGCTTCCGTAAGCTCTTTCGCCGCTTTATGCCGCTCTGCTACACTGCTACCCTTTCGTCCTAACTCCTCATCAGCCGCCTTTGCAAGTGTATCGAATCGCTCTCGCTCATTCGTAACTACCAACTCGCACCTTGCTTCACCACTAAACAAACTGCTGAAAAGACCTGTCCTCTTTGCACTCTCTTCCTCGGTCGGCGCGTCCTTCGTAAGCTCTAATATACTCATAACACCTTCCCCTCTCTCATCGTTACTACATCCGATACAAGGTCTATATGACGAAATAAACTTTCACCATTTCCTATACGGCTATAATCACTACTTCCTATGCTGTAATTCTGCAATACCGTAAGCCGCTCCCTAGGAGAAATAAGCTTATACGGTTCTAAGCTCTCAATGCAGTCAAAAAAAGCACACCCGCTATCCCTAGATAAACGCTTGCACAGCTCTCTATCTTTCAGATAGCTTGCTTGCGCCTCGTAAGGCACATCATAATCTAATGTCTTATTTAGCTTAAACTCCCTTGCGCTACACAAACGCTGTATCGTTTCCAGAACCTCTGCTGAAATGCAAGTCCTTAGACTTTCCGTTATCGCCTCCCCTCTTTGCTTTTTATATCTTTCTTCATACGCACGGCTTACTGTGGTATCAACCACACAGTTATTGTTTATGCTCTTTAGCGCACTTCTAGAACCAAAAATTCCGACTGAAAATAATATACCCGCTAAAAGAATCAAACTTGCCCAATAATCCAGCAATTTATATGCGTCCACTGTGCTAAGACTAAAGAACAGCTCAATACACGCAAACACAATAACCGAAACCGTAAGAAGAATCGTAGGAAGTGGGCTTACCGACTTTGCACAAAGCTCCCTCGCAACTTCTTCGTAGCTCTGCACACTCTTCGGCTCACTAAATAAACTCATCCCTATCTCTCTGTCGTTAAGAAGCGCCCTCTGGAACTCTTTATTCCGCTCATTAAACAGTTTCTTCGCGGGATTCAGCTTTGTCTGTAAAAAATCCTCCCTATCTAGGACAAATACAGAGTTAAGACCTCTTGAAAGCGTTAAATACTCCGCTAGAGCTTCTTTACAGGATACTGCTAGGCTATCCAGCGTAGGCTCTACTGCATCCCCCTTAATGCTATCCTCTTTTACTCCTTTCTTTTCATACAAATCCCCGAAAAGACCCGAATTCTGTTCTTTTTCAAGCTTTAGCACTTTCTCCACTTTCCTCACTCTCCCTTATAAACCATCTCTTGATTCGGATACAATCAAGCCAGTCCGCTGACCGACCAGTAGACACATTTAATACCGTATCCCAAATAAACTTACTTGCAAGCTCATCTAACGCGCTCGCAATCTCCCTGTCTAACTCCTCGGAAAAACTTCCTAGGCTGTCTCCGTTTCTGTATCCGTATTCCTCAAGCCTAGTTAACCGTAACTAGAAAATGAGAAAATTAGTGCCCCCACATCTCTAGCTCAATTTTAGAGTTTTGCAACCCAAGGTCTTACGGCTAACCTATTCCACCCTAACTCATCTCATTTCGACCGTAACTAGCCACACAATGAGAATTATCGCTAGGACTTCTATTAAATAAACTTCATCCTAAAGGGAGATGCCCAACTATCTTGCGTCGAATACATCTATATAGGATAATGCTTTAGATACTATTTACACAGCGTCTTTATAACCCTGTCCGCACCTTGCTATTACATAGGAAGCTCCAGTATGTATATTCAACTTCATAGGTTTACAGTAAATTCTCTCTGCCAACCATGATGTCCATGCTGGATTGACTTTGTGTAATTCAACTCTTTTTCTGTACGCTACACTCTCCATCGCGTCACTAAACTCGCGATAAGCTAACGAATGAAGCATCTCGTTGTATTTCTTTCCTATCTTTGATTCTGTCTTAGATTTTGTTGCTCTGAAATCAAGGTTCTCTATACAAACATCTTTACCTTTTCTCAAAGCTAATTTAACTACATGATTTGCTACCCACTGTAAGTCTGTTTTTGTTTTACTTCCAGACTTGAAACGATAAGGCATAAACGCTGTTTGAACTAAATGACCGTACTGATTCGTCTCTGATAAAGTCACAAAACCTTTATTAAAGTCTAACCCTATCGTTCCATAAGAAGAACGAGTAACTATATCACTATTCCCTGCTTGAAACTCAAAGATACAGTAAAGATAATACCTATCGTTCCTTTTGACTATCCTATAGGACAAAGGACTCCCCCTAGACCTCAAAATTGAAACAATCTGTCCTTTGTGATGATTGAAATAAACTTTGCCGTAGACATATCTATCTTCACCTTTAGCTGACTTATACCCTCCGAAATCTTTCCGCAATCGAATCGAAAACTGATTATTTCTTATATGTCAACTGCAAGTTGTGATTGCATGCTATTTCCTCTTTAGCCCCTATAAAAGTCATTTGACTATCCCTTTGCTCAACAAACTTATCATGGTCTTGTTTAAGCAACCTTTTCGTTCCAAAACAAAGCTTTAACTTCCCTGTTTCTAATTGGTACTTTAACACTTCAAGCTTCTGCTTCAACCTATTTAGTTTAGCCCTCTTTGCAACTACCCGTAACCTTAGATTCCGCTGTTGAATCAACGAAACATATACTCCGCCTTGAAGTTTAATCGAATTCTGCTTCCGTTGCTCAACTAGTTTAAGAATAACTGTATCTTCAAGATGCTTAATCTTTCTCTCCAACTGCTTCCTTTCATACTCCTTTAGCTCCTTAAGAGCATTAAATCGCCCTTGAGCGTCAGAAATGATAGAGTTTGCAGTTCGACTAGAAATTCCGTATTTATGCTGGAGATTTGTGTTGTACTTTGACTTATTGAGTCCTCCTCGTCTTACTGCATAGAAAGCCTCTCTTAATGCTTTACCGTAACCTCTACGAGAAGATTCCATATATTCAATTAAACATCGGTTACTCCCCTCGTGTAGCTGTGCTACTATAGTCAACTTTAGTTTCTTCATTGCAAGTCACCCCACGCCTCTAATAACTAAAACATAAAAATCGAGAAATAATTCCCGCTTCTTTACTCTACATTGTTAGAAACTGCTTATCAATCCCCGCAATCAGCTCCGTTACCTCTCTTGTCCTCTCATCCAGCTCTCTTCCCATCCCTGCCTCCTTATAAAGCTACTTTTAACTACATATTAACCTACCGCTACCAACTAGTCAAGCTAAATCAGCCTAAAAACAAACTAAAACGGGGCGCGGCATTTCGCCGTACCCCGTCCCCGTAAACCTCTATCACAAATCAAGCCAAACCCTCGGACACTTCGCGTTTAGCTTGTCTATACGCTCCTTCTTTCCCTCTGCCTCAAAATAATAAACACTCGCCGCCTCACTGATTAAGTTATGCGTAAAACTGTTCAAATACCGATACAACTTCGCAAACGACCCCCGCCCGAGCTTCCCTGCCCCGCTCGGAGTCGCTATATAAACATTTAGGCTGTCGTCCTTAAGACCGCTCTCCCTATCCTCATCCGTATACCAACACGAATGAATTAAATCAAGCAACCCCTCTATCGCTACCTCCGTTACCCGCATACTCGGCTTATCTGCCCGTATCACTAGGCACGGATAAACAATACCGTCTGCTGTCTGCACGACCGCTGTCCCGACCCGCTCCTTCGACACTTCTTCCGCTATGTCTATTTCCGATGTGAGGCTTAAAATGTCTGACATTTACTGCTCCTCTCTCTTACTCCTCTGCCCCTGTTAGCGTAGTCAATAAGTATTTTAGATACGCTATCGTTTCCGCGCTACCAGTCGTTCCAAACTTCGTCTCTAAATCTTGTAATACTTCCGCTCTCTTATTATCACGCGGTGACTCTGGTTTCTTGGCTACCGTAGTCACCTGCACACCCGTATACTTACTCCAAGCATCCCTGTCCTGTGCGCTTTCGCGGGCTAATACCTGTGCGGTCGTTAAAGCACCAACACGCCACCGTAACTTTCTGCAAAGCTCTGTACTGGCTATCTCGGAAACCACATTAATATACTTGTCGAGATAATTATAATCTTCCTTGTTGAATATCTTCGGAACACTATCTCCCATCAATGATATGACTTTGCTAGCTACCTTTGCTGTAGCGGCTTTCCCACTTGCAACAGAATATCTGCCCGCGTCTTTAAGCTTTTCAACAGCAGAACGAAGAACTAAGCGAAGCCCTGTCCGGTATATCTCTAAAGATGAAAGCTTATCATTTCCGTTGAAACAACCCATTCCGACCTCTACCAAACTGGGAGGCAAGACTACCTTAGAAAAACAATTATACGCAAATGCCCCTGCTCCTATGCTTACAAGAGAACAACCAAAACTTACATCCTCAATCCCACACCCGAAGAAAGTATTTACACCTATCTCAACTAAGCTGTCTGGCAAATAAAGCTTTGAAACCCTATTTCTAAGAAATGTGAACGCACCCGCTCCGATAGCCCGAACTCCCTCTGGAATCGTTAAATCAAACTTTCCATTACTACCTTCAACAGACAAATTCGGCTCTGCTACTGTTATCTTCTCTCTATCGGTCACCCAAATATTGACACTCTTTTCAGCGTCTACCTGTTTAAGCTCGTTCATATAGTCGGCTTCGCGATACAGCACACCAAGCTCACTATTAAACGCTAGCTTGCACCCTAACTTCTCATTAAATACTTTTACCCACTCTTCCACTGCGGATAAGTCTGCCTTCGGCTCAATATAAGGCTCGTTTTTAGGAGCTTCGTACTCAAAAACTGCGCTCTTGTCGTAAGTAAAGTCATACCCTTTTGGCAGCTTAAAATTTGCTCCAATTATTCCTTGGTCTATTTCGCTAACACTAAGCCAAGTATTTTTATGCACAACATCGTAGATGCTATCAGAAACTTCGTGTGAGAACTCCTCCGTAAACAGGCGTACGCCAGAAGGTATGTCTGTGAACGGACTCAAGTTTGGGTTACTCCTTCTATACCACTCAACACTCTTCTTGGAATTCCCATGAAATGAAAACTCTTGTAACTTATCCACCCCAACAGCACTGTATACTATAACACCTTTATACAGATTTCCAACATTCTCCGTAATCACAAGATATGCCCCGACCTCATCTTCGCGGGATGCATGCCTATTTTACATCCTACGGATTAAGTCGCGGTAAGTCATAGTAACCTGAATATCCACTCCGTCAGAAGCATAGGAATGCTTAAATCCCAAAACAGGATATGTGCTTAAATCCACTGTTACCTCAAGCTTCCCTGTGTCCTCGTTAAACGAAAGACCCTCTGTGTGCCTACCAAACCACGCCAAATGACGCGGGGAAGTGTTTCGACTAGCCTCCCCCTCATAGGGCAAAAGCAAAACCCCACTTCCCGCAGATGCTTTGTCGTAAACCGCTACATACTGCCTGTCAAATGTAATCGCTATCAGTATGTAACCAGAACTCTCTCCTCCACGCGACAAGACCAATTCTCTTTCGTATATAGGCATAACCTTTCCTCCTAAACCTTATTTATCCCCTATAAACTTTAAGCGGTACGCACAGTCCCTCTCGCCACTCTTAGCATCTCATCCCGCGTTACCCCTCTTATATACTGCCCAGAATGCGTTAAAGCTCCCCCACCTACCAGTGTCATAAGCTCCATGCTTCCATCCGCACCCTTTTCGCAAAGATGCTCGTTCAAATAGGCGATTAAACCCTCTCTGTCTTTAAGACCGCGTAGAAACTCACTATCTATCCCGCAAATCCCTCGGCTCTCTGAAACAAAGACCTTAAACCGTCCTACTAGCTCTGTAATACCGACCCCAAACACTGCCTTGCTCTCATCTATTAGCTTAAACTCGTTATACTCCTCTGCCTCGCTCTCCTCAAAGCCCTCTTCTTCACTTTCGTCCTCATAAACCTTATCCGACTCTACTTCATGCTCTATCTCTGCCGACCTAAAGTTATCTGGATTTACCGCTATCCCCTTATCTACCATAAACCGCTTTAACTGCTCGGTCGGGATGTTCTTCTTCGCTTCCGCTATCTCGTCTTTCGTATACCCGTTTGCCTCTGTATACTTCTCCGCTACCTCTTCGTTTACTCCGTAATCAAACTGCAAAGATAACAAATTTCCGATGACAGGGTGTATCGGCTTCCCCCAATTCCCCTTATCTAAGACATACTTCGTTATCTTCCGTACTCTAAAGTCTACTACCCGCTCGTTAAAGTAGCTTAACACCTCTTCTGGGCTTTCCGATACGCTAACCTCGCCCCTAAATATCGGCGTATCTTTCGATTCCTCTATATACTCGTTCGCTAAGTCGGGATGTATCTCTGCCATCTTTCCCTTCGCGTCTTTCCAAGATAATCCTACTCCCGCTCCTACATATAACGGCGGGAATCCGTCAAGCTTCAACTCCATATTCTGCACTACATCCGCTAATACCCGCTTCGGATTTAACTCCTTGACATTACACTCCATCAACTGCTCATCATGAATCATATTCACGATAAACAGCTTCCCCATTAGCCCGTTCCTGCGAATATAGCTGAAATTCCGAGCTACCGAAATCTTGAATATATCTGCCGCCGTTCCCTGTATCACCGCGTTTCCTGCTTGCCGAAGTGCAGAAGCCTTTGCTTTACTGCTTACATTCCCGTCCTTATCCTTAAACGAATAATAGCGTCTCCTATGCCACTTCGTCTCCGTATACCCGTAAACCTCCGCAGACTCCTTGACATTCGCAAAAAACTTTCTGACATTCGGCTGGTCTCTGAAATATAACTCGTACTTCTCTTTCGCCGCTTCGATATTCTCCTTTGTGGCTGTTCCGTAAAGCCGTATCGTTAGAGAAGTGATTCCCATGCCGTAGGGTATACCAAAGTTAAAGCCCTTCGCCTCGCCTCTCTGCTTCGGCGTAACAGAAGCGTAGTCTACCCCGTACATTAAACTCGCCATAGTCGTGTGATAATCCATGTCGGGGTCTCTAAACTTCTCCTTTAACGATTCCTCCCCTGCCAAAGCTACCAGCGTCCGATACTCTATCTGCGAAAAGTCCGCGTCAAACATTACACAATCTTTCCTAGGCTCGATTATCGCCGTAATCGACTTCGGAAACTGCTGTGCATTCGGGCTACTGCAACTCATTCGACCTGTCGCTGTGCTTATCTGACCGAAATGCGAGAAAATAAACCCGTTCGGATACATAAACTCCTGTAACCTACCGAAAAACTTAGTGAGGAGCGTATCCACGCCTTTCCACTCTTGATAAACCCGTACTATCTCCCCGTTCTTTCCAGCTTGCTTACTTAACCCCGCAAGCGCTGTCTTACTGACTGACTTCTTTTCCCCCATCGGCATTTTAAGCACATCGTAAAACAGCTCTGCTACCTTTATAGGCGAAGTCAAGTTTAAGGCGTTCTCACTGTCTGCCATAACCGCTATAGCCTCTGGCAGTATCGAAATCTTTGCCGCTCTATCGGTAGCCCCCGCTAAAGACTCAAACACCGCTTCCTCTTTCTCGGTCGAATATCCTACCATCTGCCGTATCTTATGCTCAAGCTCCGCTTTCTGCACTAAATACTTGTCACGAGTCGCATCTATCTTCTCTTCGTTGATACGATACCCGTAAAACTCCATATACGCGATAGCTAGGCTTACAAGCACCTCGACATAGTAGATATACTCAAGAGATTTGAAATCATGAAGAAGCGCACTCTTATATCTGATAAACAACTGTAGCGTAAAGTCTCCGTCTGCTGGCGCATAAGCTGTTGACCCCGCTAAATCCATATACGAGAAGTCAATCCCTAATTCCTTCTTCTTAGTCTTTGTCGTACTATACGCATTCGGGTCGAAAAAGTCTGTAAGCTCAAGCTGGTCTACGCCAAACTCCCGCTTTACCAAGTATTTTAATGCTGAACTCTCACCTCGGTTGCTAGTTGTAGAGCGGAACTTATAAACAAGCTGATGCAATATCATGCTATCTTCGCGGAAGTTTATGTCTATGCTGTATAGATACGCTACCTTCGTATCGAATGTCCCGTTATGCCCGACTAAATACCCTTTCTCCAGTATATCCCTGTTTCGCTCCATCAAAATGACATCACAGCCGAAATCCTCTATTCTAGTCTTTCGGATATACCGTGCCATGTCGTCATCCCGACTACGAAACCTTCCTACCGTGTAGTCTGCCTTTATCCTATCCGCTGTCTGCTTCGTCAAAGGCTCGTTTATGTCGGAATACAAGTTATGAAACTTCCTATTCCCTGCGGGGAAATAATAACTCACATTCGGCTCTAGGCAGTAAATAAACCCGACCAGCTTATCTACCCCTTTCTGCTTCGACTTACCTACACTCTCGTTATACCGCTTAAGCTCCTCTGCCTGCTCCGAACCGATACGCCCAAACATATTTATCTTTAAGCCCGTTGTCTCCGTATCAAACGCTATCGGCGTGTTCGGGTTTGTCCGTATCTTCTCCTCAATACGGCTAAACAGCTCCTCTGCTTCCTGCTCGTCTGTTACAACCTTATACCGCTTATCCTTTAGCCAACTTATGTCCTTAAATAAGCCTATCTCCTCAAGCGGACGGACATATGTGCTACTCGCGTCAAAACTTGCGTCACTCGTCTCTTTCGCTAACCTCACATACGGCAAATTTAGCCCACTAGGAGCAGAACTCGCTAAACTTAAGTCCAGCGTAAAGTTGCGGGACGCTATATACGCCCCGCATAAACCACTGTTAAACCGCCGTATCGAAATCTACACCCGCCCGCTGAAAACTATGCTCCACACACGCGCCTAGCTGAAACGGCACGGGGACTCCGTTACTTGACTTACAACCGCCTATCCCGCGCTTCAAAGTCTTATAAACCTCTTTCGCCATCGGACTTCCCGCTAAATACTCGTCCCTAAGACCTTCCAGCTTATACGCGGATATTACCTTCCCGCTAAACCCGATTATAACCTCGGAATACTGCTTATCTATGCACGCTATAACGCTATAAGTCTGATTATCCGTATATGTCCCCGTTGTCCAAAGCATATCTTCCCTCTAGGCTTAGATTAAGCCTTGTTTCTCTAACCCGCCGTGCCGCTTACTGCTCCTCTTCGTCCCTAGCCTTCAAAGCATCTTCTGAACTTATTGGCTTAAACTCCGAAACGCCCTCGGGTATATCCTCCGCTATCACATCCGACATTAGTCGCATACCGCCAAGCTCTAGCTTCGTCTGCTTTCCCTTCTGCATAAACTCGTCATAGTTCTCTACAAACTCTAACTTACAGAACTTGTGCGACTTCTCGTAGTCTCTCGGAATACAAAGACCTACCGTGATTGTGAGCCGCTTCGTGCCTATCTGATACGGACGATACGCTTTCCGCATATACTCCTTAAAACTGCCCTTCTTCGGGTTTAATATCCACCCCGCCAAATTCTGATTGTCCGTAACCAGTAATACCGCAACTACACCAAACCTAAGTAAATGCGCCTGCCACTTATATATACTGTCTAACGCAAACCTGTAGGCTTGAATCGCCGTGATATGCTGATGGTCTTTCCATAACTCCTCCATACACACCCGCTTGATTACTGGCTCTGTCCCGTCATAGTCATTATACAAGGCACATGCGAAGATTCCGTACCCCTCGCCCCTCGGTCGCCTAAAAGAAAAGTGACAATAAACTACTTTGTTGCCCTCCATAACTTCCTCCCCTCTTAACCTTTCGCGTCTATACAAGTGATTAACGGATGCGCCTCAAACTTCCTGCCAAACAGCTCTACGCATACACCCTCCGACAAAACCTCTAGCACTTCTTTCTTTGTAGCTTCCTCTTTGCAAATCAATGTAAAGCCTCTGTTATAAAGCCCTGCAAGCGATAAGTCCTTACGCCTGTCGATAAACCTTTCCAAAACCTCGTTCAATATCCTCTGCATCGTCTTATTACCATCATGCACTGCTACTTCGTCATATGTCTTTGCCGCTATCTTATCCCCGTAATATCCGACAACGACACCCCCATGCACTCTATGATACAGGCTATCCCCTACCACTGTCTTTCGGATTTTATTGAACGACACCTCTTCTAAAACCCTGTCCAGTAGCGATATGTCCGTGCTATACGCCATGCTCGACTTCCCGCAAAGAAACTCCTCCATAAAATCATGCGGATAACCTAAATCCTTATGCGCTAGGCTAAACAGCATACACTTTACGAGATGCGTATAATCGACCCGTATCATCTTATACCCCGACATATCCAACACATCCGTTGTCTCAAAGCTAAACATATCTACTTTTCGTAGACTTATCGGACGCGATACGACAAGGGAATCCACCGCGTTATACTCGATACGGATTAAACCCTGCTTATTCTTTAGCTTCTGATAAACAGCCTCTATCTCACAAAGATAGTCACAGAGCGCCTTCGCATTCTGCTCGTGCCGCCTCTCTGCCGCCTCCCCCGCTACCCTTGGCGGCTTCTCCGTTATCCGAACTACCTCGCTATCTATCGCGTCACTGTCTACCCTCGTCTCAAACTTCCGTTGCTTTAGCCTAGTCACAAGCCTATCTGTGACCTCGCCTCGCGTATGCTTTATCTCAATCATGCCCGACCCTCCGCAGAAAATTTCTATAAGAAAATTATACAACACGGAAGTCCTGTGTACCAGCTTGTTTTCTAACTATGTGCCTATTATTCCCTAAAATAAAAGCGCACCAGCAGGTGCGCTCTACCTCATAAACTTAGTCACTTGCAGAGCATCTTGTCTATCTCCTCGCCGCAATACAGGTACCTCCGCAAAACCTCTGCAATACACTCGCTCGCGTCTTGATAACTTTCTCCGCAAATTGAAATGTTACGAAGCACCTCTCTCGCCTCGGGCTTACTCCTAAGCTCTTCCTCAAGCTCTCTCGGGCTATCTATCCCAAGCAAACTGCACTCGACCGCAAACTGTGCGTCACTTATCTGATACCCCGTCTTTACCGCTACATAGCAAAAACAAAGCAAATCTACCCCGCTCTCACTATACCTATCGGACGCAAGCATCTCTACCGCAGAAACCAGCTCGTTATCTTCTACTAGGCTTAATGCCTGCTCTGACCGACTATCGGGAATCAAGTCGAAAATGTCTGTTGTCTCCCCAGAATCATTTATCAACTCGGATGAAACAAACCGCTCCGCTTCCCGCTTCTTCTTTGTAGCATGCCGCCGTATCACATTCTTTAAGCCGTTATAAACAAAGGACTTTAACGGATTCTCAAAGTTACACACTTGGTATTCGCTTATGTCACGCGCTCTCGCAAAATACTCTATCGCTTCATCGCAAACTTCTTGATACTCTGGACTATCGGGGCGAATCCTAAGACGACTACAGAGATACCGACCATACTCCCCACAAGCGCCTACTATACGGTCTGACTGCTCAAGGGCTTTCTTCCGCGCTCGCTCTTCCTCTCTCATAAACTCCGTCACGGCGGCTTTCTCAAAATCAAGTTGGCTACTCCCACAAAGAATATTATCTTCGTCATAGAGTCTACAATCGTACAAATACCCGCGCTTCTTTTGCTCTATCGCTGATATCTCTGCGTCTAACTCGTCAAGCTTACTGTCAAGTAACCTACTCATATATACGATACCTCCGAAAGTAAATCCCTGCCCCGTATTATCCACTTATAATAAGCTCCCTACGCCTTTCTAATAAGCGCCCTTATCAATTTGCTGTCATCCTTAGCTGTCGCCTTAACTATATCCTCAAATGCTTCCGCAAACGCTTCCCCAAAACTGTTAAACATCTCTGAAACCCCGCTACTCACCAAAAAACTCGCGTTCGCTTTGTAGTAGTCCAGATTCCGTAAAATCCTGCTGATTAAGCCGTTACTCATCTCGTCAAAGCTTAAAACATATGCTAGCTCCTCTTCAAACGACTCCTCTGCCTCGACTGCCTCCAGATTATCGTATGTCGATAGATTCATATACGCTAGCTGATAGTCTGGCATACCCTTTTCCTCGGCATCCTCTGCCCCACAGGAAGGTATCTCGACTTGCATATAAACCTCTTTGCCGTCTGCTTTCTTACGAACCCACGCCCCCGTGCTTGCCCGCCTATAGGCTGGAAACATCGCGTACTTCTTGATTTTCCCGTAGATATACTGCTCTATCTGCATATACCCGCACTCTACAGCAGTTACCCACTCACCTAGCCACTCTGCACGGCACACCGAAATCGTTACATCTACAATCAAATCTTCTGCCTTCGCAGGGTCTATACCTTGACCCCTCGCGTAACTTACCAGCTTATTGTAATTCTTCGCGATATACGCACTCGCCTCGTGTGTACTCTCTGGCTCAAACAGCTTTGCCGACATACACCATCTACGAAAAGTCGCCATCTCGATTCCTCCACTGCTTATGAAGAAGCAGACAAAACAGCCGTCCCCGACCTACCTTTAGGACTTCGTAATATTTCTTTAGATATATTAGCTGTTTCTGCTCCCTTTGTCAACCTACTATCCTAGGATAATTGCATAGGAATAGACCTAGAATAAATACCTTTTAGTCAACCTTTTCTTAAGATTTGATTTTTCTCGAAAGTATACAGGTAAACACTATACACTCTCACCACTTTAGTTTCCCGTCTACCAGATTCCCTATCAAGTGCTGTTTTACCTTTCTCTCGCGCCTCTCTCGCTTTACAGGACTTGGCTTCGGCATCCCAGTAAATAAACTCTCACCCGAAGCTTTCTCTACATAAGGACGACTAAGCAAAATGTCCCTATCTATCACGATATTCCGAATACAACAACACTTTCCACCGTTCCTGCACTCCATCCTTGCAGTCGGAGTCGTATTACTCTTACTGTCGTGATTTACTAAAATCTCCCGCGCTACGATTGCGGGAATGCAAGCATTTATTGTTATATGCCGACAAAGGACTCTTGCAAACTCCTACTTTCCCAACTTCGCACCCAGTAACACGCTGAATACTAGCTCTCATACTGTTAAACGAGACTGTAAACAGCGTATTGCTGTTATCCTTTATCATAATCCTGTCGTATGCTACCCCGCTGTCTACGACTTCCTGTAATAACGCCTTACTCTCTTCTCTTATGTCGGATTTCTCTACATCCCCGTCCTCTATCGGAATATAAAGCATTACCGCTAGGTTCGGTATCTTGCTACTTAGCCTAGCTATATCTTCATAACACTTCTCATAAAGCGTTACCTCAAGTAGCGGTGTCGCTGTCTTAAACTTCTCGCACATCGAAAGAATATACTCATCACACCCCTCGTCAAACCGCTTAAAACGATACCTTATAAACGGAATGTCTGTAAGAAAGACCTCATACCCCCCAACAACCACCTTCTTCTTCTTCGTATCTACCGTGAAAATCCCAGTCAAAACTAAATTCGCAACTACCCGCGTCATCTTTCCTCCCCTTACTGAATCGTAAGCATCTTATCGTCCACCAGAACTCCGTCCCGATAAACAACTACATCTACGGGAAGCTCTGCTAACTCAAACGCCGTATCACATATCATACCGCTCTCTATAAGGCGCTCCCGCTCACTTTCCCCTAAACCTTTTAACCCCCGCACCGCGTACATCTCTATCGTCCTGTCTCGCTTGTCGCTTACCAAAAGCACAATACCGCAATGCACCAGAATTAAAGACATTCTTCGCATGTACCCTATCTTCCCCTTTCTTAAACTCGAAAGAATACCGTATTTAGGCTGTAAAGCTCACTATCCCCCACAGTGCTTATAATCCCCGAGTCATTAAAGAACCTCTCATCCCCAAGCACACTACGATGCATCATAGAAAACAGCGCCTTCTCACACCTATCCTCTAGCCCTATCTTCCCCTGTCTCTTAGCCTCACTAAGCAGTAACCGCATATTAAGCCAATCCTCAAGCGATGCCATAGACGCTATCCGCGCCATACGCTTAAACACATACGCGCTATATGTCTTTAATCGGCTATCCTCTGGAAGCTTATCCTGCACTTCCGTTGCGCTATACGCTACCGACACGGGCAAATCTCCGTTATTGATAAGTCTACGAAACGAAATAAAGATGTCTATCTTGTTTAACAGCGTATTCAAAAGCCGCTCCGCGCTCATACTCTGTATCAAGCTCCCGTAAATCCGATATATCTTCCTGCGCTTTATAACCTTTCCGCTTCCCATCGGATTTAACAAAGCATAAACAAAGTCGTCTACCGCGTAGTTCTCTGTACCCTGTAACGCCTCAAGCACCTCTTCATACCCGATGCTCTTCCCAGAATACATTGTGATAATAGATGATAGGCAGTCACTATACTCGTTATAAGCGTTACTTAAGCGCAAAATAAATAGCTGTATGCCTCTCTCGTCTACTTTAACCCCGCCGTCACTTAGCTTCCCCTTGACTATCTCTGTTAATGACGCTCTATCTGGAAAGCTAAGTCGCACCGCACAAACGCTCGAACCCCTAGCTACCAGATTATTACGAAGAATTTCCCTATGCTTCCGAAAGTCCTTGACCGTTATAACCAGATACCCAGTCTCCTGCGGCGACTTCATATAAACACTAAGCCGCTCCCTCTGCTTATCCGTTAGCTCTGAATACTCTACGCTACAATACCAAACCACGCATCGGATAGCTACTCGTACTGTCAAGAAACTCGTCAAACCCTACACTGTTTCCACGAGAAACCTCTTTATCCGAGGTTACACCGAACTCCGACATTAAATCCAGAACTTGCTCTGCATTTACCTCTTCCCTCGGAATCGCAATGTCCCTAACTCTGTCAATGACTATGTTATTAAAGAACGAATGCTCCCCTAACAGGAATATCACCCGATTCTTATAAACCTCATCGCCAAGTATCTCGCTAAATCTATAGACCATCTTCGTCTACTCCGTCTTAAATAGCTGGCTGACTTTTTAAGTCAACCAGCCACCTTTCCGTTACCTCTATCCCTTATCCAAGGCTTGTGTTAAACACCTTTACGCTTAAACCTGTCTCGCTATCGCTATACTCGGTATACTTTCCCGCTTTCGTCTCCCCAGTCTTTACCGCCTTTAAGCCAGAAAAACCGTCACCGCGTAGCAGTTTATAGTCTCCGTTTGCAAACATTGCTGTGTTATGCTCCCAAAGATACTTGATATATCCCTCTTTTCTCTTCTTAAAGAAAGCTATCTTCTTCTTTAGATACTCTAATACCTCCGGTCTAGGCTCTTCAAAAGGACTTCCCTTTAGTCGTTCATACTCGTCTATCGCTTCCCGCAGGTCTGCCGTGACAAACTTATCCGCTTTCCCACTCGCTATCTGTGACGCACTCGGCGCACTCTTAAACCCTGCTACCGAATACTCGACCGAAATGCTCTCCTTCGCGGGAATTACCGTAGTTAAAGCCTCCGTTGCCATATATGCGCCTGTGCTTAGATTCACACCCGCCGCTCCGATATAGTTCCTCTCTACCTCGGAATACTTCCGATACGGCGCGTAAAGCCCCTCTTCCTGCTCGCCTGCTACCTCATAAACTCTTGCGTTCAGATATGAAATCGCCGCCTTTGTGCAAATCAGAGCCTTCGCTATGTTCGCTGTATCCGATACGCTTAGTATACACCGCTTAATCGTATCTTTATTTACGAGCATCAATTCACCTGTATCTATCTGATACATACAGCTAAACTCACTGCCTAACGCACTCTCCATAGGCGTTGACTTGACGGGTGTTAGCGTAAGCATTCCCTTATAATACTCTGCAAACCTTGCTCCGTTCTCTTTCGGAAATGCCACGGCAAACTTTGGTATATTTATCTTTCCGTCTTTTAAGATTACCCTGCTTCTAAGCTTATATGCAGGTACTTGCAACACCCTGCCCTCTTCCTTAATCTCTACCGTTACAATGCCATACTCCCGAAACAGGATAGAAGCATTTAACTTATGCTCCGAATACTGCAAGGAAGAAGAACCTACCTCTCCGAGCTTTAACGAAGTAAACCCGCTCGCCGTAGTCTCCCGTATCTCTCCAATCGTAGGCTTCTCGTCACTGTTAAACAATACGACTTTACCGCCAAAATCGTTTACCTTTCGGAGAATTTCTACGATACTTACCGCGCTACCCTTTACAGGAGCGTTCTCCCGCGCGTCTTTCTTTGCATTAAGCGCTATCTCTCTAAGCTTAAGCACCGAGTTTCCACTTAAACCTACCAGATGATACCCCTCATCGCCCTTACGAACCGCATACCCGTCAAGCCTAAACCAACTCGCAAGCCTACGCAAATCCGACATAGCTAAATTAAGCGTTACATCCAGATACGATACCCGATAGCCCTTTAACTCCCCGTTCTCCGTAATACGAGCTACAACACGCATCGTATTATCCACAAACTGTGTCGTGCCGTCTTTTCCAAGCCGAAGCATAGGCAAATCCCGCAGGCTGAACCCTGTCATAAGCCTAAACTTACCGCCTCTAAAGTCTATCTGACCCGCTAAAACTACCCCGTGCCGCCGAAGCGAATCAAGCGGTACAGCCTGCACGGACTTCCCATCCGTCACCATAAACCCGAGAAGATTTCCTGTCCCATTGACAACAACCCCAGTTGCCGACAGCCTAACTTTATCTGACATCTCTCATACCTCCGTACTTCTTAAACCTGTGCCAAAATTTTATACCCAATAAACGGGCTTTGGTACAGGAAAGCGTCTGCCTCGGAAAACTTTAGACCCTGACAGTGCCTAAACCCGACCAGAACCTCACATCCCTAGGGATTCCCCTGTGAGCCACCAGAACCGCCGAGAAACGAACGGAAGGACAGCCAGGCTATAAAAGATGCCGACTGACACTCTAATTAGCCTTAAATGGGCGATTTGATGTTTAATCTAACAGAATATGAGCCTCCTCCTCCAAAAGAGTGTTACTAAGGGTTACGGTAAGACCGTCAATTTCTGTAGAGTACTTTCGCACGGTTGACCCTTCCCCAAAAATCTTCTCATCTACACTGTTGCCCGAGCCAATAAACTTAAGACCCCATCTCTCTGAACTCCGAAATAACGGAATCTCAAAATATCTAACATGGTATCTAACATGACTATAAGCTAACATCCAAATTATCTTCTCTACACAAGAAAGCCTCTCCTTAAGCTCTACAAGGTTAGTCTGTAATCTTCTCTGCTTGGAGCCGTTCATGTTGCCTAATGTCACACTCGATTGTTGCAAATCACAATCTGATGGCACAGCTAAACTCTTTTGTAAACGGAATAACACCCCAGCCGAACCACTCGGAAGCTTCACACTCGCACGGACACGAAAAGTTATAGGGTCAACCCCCGCGTCATTAAGCTGTTTTTCCTCAATCTCTGAAAGCCCACTAATTGTTTTGTCTTGTCCCGTTACTGTAAGCTCTCTTTTAATATCTACGATTTTCCGCTGTAACCGTATCTTCTCTTCAAGCAAAAACCATAACTGAACAGGAGAAATTTTTGCATATGGCTGTCTTGACTGCATAACCGACATTCCAACAAATTGAACAGAACAGCAAACAGAACCACGCTCACCAATCTCTACCGTCTTAAGCGGTGAAAACAGAACAAGACTTTTATACTTTCGAACAAGCTCATTGTATGCTGATTCATTTGGCATAATCACAGTTAAGTTATCTGCGTTTACAACTATGCCGTCTACTACCAAAGGTAATGCTCCTTCAATGGTAATCTCGTATTCTTTCGGCAAAACTTTCTTCCCGTCATGCAATCTGACTTTTAGCTTACGCTCTGTAGAAAGATACATAACCATCTTCGTCAACGAATAACAAACCCTAGGCTCTGCAAACTCCCACTCATCTAAAGAAACAACTTCTAAACTATCCGAAAGCACAGAGTTATCAAAAGAACTCTTTACTGCAAATTTACCACCAAGCTTACGAATAAATGATACAAACGCAGTAATGTCTCTGTAATCTTCCACATCATTATAGTAAAAGCTTGGAGAGCTATTCTCTAACGAAACACACTCCCACTGATATTCGTAAGGAAAATTCCTATGGAAAGCATGATACCCTTGATTGATAGGCGAATCGCAAGCAAGAGGATTAAGACGAAAATTGCAATCATACTCAGCAACCCAGTTTAACAACCGATAGAGCGTGTATACATTGACATCGTACACTGCACCAAATACTGTTACTCGAAATGTATTAAGTGAATACTCAAAGCCACTCTTTCCTTTGCATTTAAGACGAGCAACGCCTTGAATACCCTTCTCAACTTCTACTGCTCTACCGTCTTTAAGCAAGTAAACCTTTTCTACATACTTTGAAGCTCGCTTGCTAAACTCAAGCTCCCCGCTCTTATACGAGATATACTTATTTATCGTAGCGCGTCTTTCTTTCAAATCCTTGGCATATAACACTCTGCGAATAGTGTTTATCTTAGACTCTCCAACCCTAAAATCTGCCTCAGTTCCCTCAATTACATAAGAAACCTCATCAAGATTCTCGTCAAATACTACTTCCCGCACACGAAACATCTCTTGCCTCCTTACTCGGCTTTATCTCTTGACTTTTACCTAGACCACTAAACGGATTTACTGTGCCTTTCCTACATCTGCATTCTTTCTCGGTCTGCCACGCTTTCTGCCTTTACTCTTACGAGCTATCAACACCGCTCTATCCTCTGTCACAACCTCTCCGTTAATCAACAGCTTAAATCCGTCCTCTTTCGTCTCGTAGGCGTGCATATTGCGCTCTTCCCCCACATACTTTAAGCCCCATGACGGTGCATAAAAACTGTCGTATTTATCCGTGCATCCAGACGCAAAACGACTGTGTGCAATCAGCCAAAGCGTAAGCTCAATCTCTGAATATCTCTTTGACAGCTCTTCATACCGAGCCTCAAGCTCTTTTAGACTTCCGCTTTTTACTGCTTCGGGGACAGGCACATTCTCTGTCTTACAGTCAAACCGAACCCCGACACGACTCCTCTCGACATCCACGCTTACCTTGATATTGCCCGACATCGTATCGACACCCACACCTCTAAGGCGCGACAACTCTGTGTCGTTATCCCTTTGTATACGGAATCACAGGCTTTGCTGTAGGATTTGCCTCACACATCTCCAACTTAATGGCTGTCATCTGCGTGAAAACCCTATGCTTCTCTGCACAAAGCTTCACAACCGTAACCGCTCTAAGCTTACCGTAGCTAGTCAGACCATTTGTCACCGCAATGCCGAAAAGTCCAATGCTATAAACATCACCACCTACCAGCTTACTGCCCTTGTCATTAACAGACTGAATCAGCAAATACTTTCCGTATTTTTCTGTAAGCGCACGAATTGACTCCTTATTCGGGAAAATCACAAGCAGATTCTTTGCTACCAGCTCGCCATTCTTAACCAGCATAAGCTCACCGCTGATATTTAACGAATAAACTTTGTGACTATCAGAAAACCGCACATTAACAGAACGCTTCGTCCTTAACGATAAAGTCATTCTGTTAAGAGCGCAAACAAGCTTCGGCTCTGCATACTCATATTCGGGAAATTCCCTCTACAACAAGGCTATCTGATAATAACCCCTTGTTAAACGGACGCTTTACCGCAATCTTTCCGTTCTGCTCCGCGATAAACTTAATAAACTCTCCGATACTTCCTGTATCTTCTATAAAACTAACTGTATTAGAGTCATAGGCTGGAATTGCGTCGTCATCCCCTACGACAATATTTTCCACCCCGCTATTCAAGGCATAATAAAATCCCCAACCTCTATGTCCACGAATCACTTTCAAACCATTAGCAAGTGGCATCCAACGGCTAAGACGGAAAAGGTCTGCGGCATCGACATCAGTCACCTTCCCGTCAATCTCAATTCTATAGCCTAAATTATTAGACAGCCTCGGATTACTAAATGTGCCTGTTCTCTTTTTCAGCCGCCCGATAACCTTAATCTCCGCTTTAATCTCTCTGATACCCTCGGGAGTTGTCATATAAACATGCTCAACCACTCTCGTATAGCGAGAACCTGCTACAAGCGGAAACTCAAGCTTTCCAGACGCATAAGAGACAGATGGAATCACATCTTTGTAATTCTTAGCCAGTTCCTCAACATTAAGAACTCTCCGTGTCTCTTTGGTAGACTCTCCCTCACCAAACTCCTGCATCGTGCCACTTACTACATAGGCAACTTCATTTAAGCTCTCATCTAAAATTACTTCTCTAATAGCAAGCATTTCTTATCTTCTCCCTCAAAGAATATCGTCATCCAAAAGAACCGTAGACTTCGCTTTGTAGTTTGAAACAAACAATTCCTCTCCCGCAAGCGCTGTCTCTACACTCTTAACCGCAATCGTATAAGTCATACTGTAAGGCTCGATATAAAAACCAGAATCCTTAAATAATCGCCTAACCTGTAGACTATCGTCATATGTGATTAGAAACTTTCCCTTTATCTCCTTGCACACTGAAGAAAATCCTCATGCTTAAACCCTGCGTGCATACTACCGCGAAAACCGTACATAGGAGCTACCGTCTCCTGCGAAAAAAAATAAGGCGGGTCAAGAAAAGTAAAGCTATTATCGTTCGTATCCTTTAGGACATTCTCAAAACTCTCGTTATATATCTCGGCTCTCTGCAATAATTTGCTCACATCAAATATCTGCTGTGTCAAACCAAAATTAAACTTCTTTAACATCGGCGCACTGAAAGAAGCGCTGTCCCCTAAAGCACTAAACGAAATGTGATTTACGATATAAAACCGTGCCGCTCTCTCATAAAAAGACAAGCCCTCTATCGTCTCCCGCTCTCTAGCCCATGCCCAAAGCTTCCTTCCATCCTCAACCGCTGACTCCTCTTCCGCGCCCGAAAGTAATCTCTCTGTCAGCTCCCTCTGTTTCGGACAAAACTTCTCCATAAACCCGACTACTGTCTCTACAAGCTTACTCGGGTTCTCCTGCACACACTTCCAAAGCGCATATACTTCGTAATACAAGTCGTTTATCACAATTCTCTTACACTTTGCCGACTTTCTTGCATCCTGCAAAAACCGAATCGTAACAGCACCGCTCCCAAAAAACGGCTCTCTCCAGTCCTCTATACCGTCTGGAAGCCTGTCCATGATTAAATCCGCAACCCTGCTCTTACTCCCCGCATACCGTATGCAACTACTCACCTCTGCCATCACTTAACTCCCGATAAACCTCTCGGATATACTCTAATGCGTCAGTAGCACTTACCAGATTATCCTTTACGAGTCTCCCTGCGTCATCCAGACACTTATATAGAGTCGTCCTAACCTCAAACGGCAAGTCACTCTTTATTACCGCCTTGTCTATCTCCCCATAGGCTCTGCTAAACTTTAGAAGCTCTATGTTACTTTGCTCGTTTAGTCTAGCTACCTTGCCCTTACTCGCTATCTTTGTCGTATTCTTAACTGGACTCGTAGCTACTGCTCCGTCTATCGAAAAGACCGACTCTAAGAAATCCAGCGAATCAGAAAGCGTTATCTTATCACCAGACTGACCGCGAAACTCTATATCTAGGCTTACTATGTCCCCACCTTTACCACAGCCAAAGCAGTAAAAAGTGTTCGTGTCGGAATACCACCGAAAGGACGGAGTATCCTCTCCGTGAAGCGGGCATTTAATGACAGGTCGCACCTCAAAGTCAACCTCGTAATCCGAAAAATACCACGGCATCTCGGGGACGATTACCTTCTCCACATAGTCGGGAATCGGAATACTCCTTACCCGCTCCCGCCTCTCATCAAACCGACCGTAACCAGAAAATGCAAAATTTAATAAATCCATATCTCTAGCTCCAATTTAGAATTTTTCAACTCAAGGTCTTACGGTTAACCTATTCCACTCTAACTCATCTCATTTCGACCGTAGCCACAGCCACACAATAAGAATTGTTGTCAGAGCTTCTAATAAACTTCGTCCTACAGGGAGATGCCCAACTGGCTTGCGTTGAATACATCTGTATAGGACTGATTGTTACATACTCTTTACTGCGTCTTTATACCCTTGTCCACGCCTTGCTATTACATATGAAGCTCCAGTATGTATATTCAACTTCATAGGTTTGCAGTAAATTCTCTCTGCTAACCATGATGTCCATGATGGATTTACTTTGTGCAATTCAACTCTGTTTCTATACGCCACACTCTCCATCGCTTCACTAAACTCTCGATAAGCTAAAGAATGAAGCATATCATTGTATTTCTTTCCTACCTTTGTTTCTGTCTTTGCTTTTGTCCTTCTAAAATCAAGGTTCTCTATGCAAACATCTTTACCTGCTCGCACTGCCAGTTTAACTACATGATTTGCTACTCCTTGTAGGTCAGCCTTTGTCTTATTACCAGCCTTGAAACGATAAGACATAAACTCTGTTTGAACTAAATGACCGTATTGATTCGTCTCTGATAATGTCACAAACCCTTTGTTAAAATCTAATCCTATCGTTCCATAAGAAGAACGAGTAACTATGCCCTCATTTCCTACTTGAAACTCAAAGGTACAGTAGAGATAATATCTTCTGTTCCTTTTGATTATCCTATAGGATAAAGGACTAGCCTTAGACCTCAAAATTGAAACAATCTGTCCTTTGTGATGATTGAAATAAACTTTGCCGTAGACATATCTATCTTCACCTTTAGCTGACTTATACTCTCCGAAATCTTTACGCAATCTAACCAAAAACTGATTACTTCTTCGATTGTAGGTCAACTGCAAGTTGAAATTACATGCTGTTTCCTCTTTAGCCCCTATAAAAGTCATTTGACTATCTCGTTGCTCAATAAACTTCTCATAGTCTTGCTTTAACAACCTTTTTGTCCCAAAACAAAGCTTTAACATTCCAGATTTTAATTGGTACTCTAGTGCTTGTAGTCTATGTTTCAACCTATTTAACCTTGACTTCTTCGCAACTACCCTTAATCTTAGATTCCGTTGTTGAATCAACGAAACAAACGCCCCTTCTTGAAGCTTAGTTGAATTCTGATTCCGTTGCTCAACTAGCTTAGGAATTATAGTATTTTCAAGATGCTTAATCTTTCTCTCTAACTGCCTCTTTTCATACTCTTTCAACTCCTTTAGAGCATTAAACCTTCCTTGCGCGTCAAAAATAATAGAATCGGCAGTTCGTTTAGTGATTCCGTATTTATGTTGAAGATATGTGTTGTACTTCGACTTATTGATTCCTCCGCGTCTTACTGCATAGAAAGCAGCTCGTAATGCTTTACCGTAATCTCTACGAGAAGCTTCCATATATTCAATTAGACATCGGTTACTCCCCTCGTGTAGCTGTGTTACTATAGTCAACTTTAATTTCTGCATTATACCTCACCCTACGCACCCTAATGAAAAACCTTAATTAAAGCATAGAAAATTGAGAAATAATTCCTGCTTCTTCCGCATTGTTAGAAACACTGTTAGAAACACTGTTAGAAACTGCTGATTACCCATAAACTTAGCCCCCGAGCGCTGTTTTAACCGTCATCGAAGTAATACCGTACTTAATCGCAAGACTTTTCGGACTCGCACCGCGCATAAATTCAGTCCGTATCATCTCATTGCGATACGCTATCACCCTGTCGCGGTGTATCACCCGCTTACACTCCTTTAGTGCAGTCAAGATGACCCCCATTTGCACAGGACGACCCATCTTGCTATAGGACTCCACTTGCGTATAAGCGCTTGCCACAAGCCTAAGCAAGTTACTACTGCGCCGAAGAATCTCCTCTGCCTCTGTCCGACCGACCTGTGACAAATACTCCCGATACAGTAAAAACTGTTTAATCTGCTTTATATCCTGCTCGCTCATATATTACCCCCATACCGTCAGCCCTCTAATCCGCTATGCAAGTTAAGCTGTGCCTTTAACACATACAGGCGCTTTACACGGGCATAAAGCTCTCTCACATCCGACAAGAGCGAACGCAAGTCATAGGCAAGCTCGGTCGCCTTTGCACTCACGATAGCATAAGCCTTCATTCCCTCTTCGTCCTTTGCATTTCGGCACGCAATCGAACGGTCATAGCACATATAGCTAAAATCACTAACTGCGCTCGAAATAAACCGCAAAGCACCAATGTCCAGCGCAATATCCTGCGGAATGACCGCAAAGCACCGAGTCACAAGCTCCTTTACATCACAGCTTACAAACTCTCCGTACTTCCCGTACAGTTCACTGTAAAGTTCTCTGCTAAACTTGACAAAGCCCTCTGCCTCTTCGATACTCGCCGCATACTTCTCGACTCGCTTTGACACCGCAATGCTCGGGGTCTTAAGAAACTCCGCAAACTCCTGTCTCTCACGCTTCGTATACATCTTCATCTCCAAATCTCCTTTAATTATTGCTAGAATATCCAACGGACTATCTAAATATTAGCATTTAGTAGGACGCCTGTCAACAGATATTTTACTGTTAGCAAGCGTCCCAAACTTAAATTTTAATTTTCTGCCCCCGAAGTCGCTTCCAGTGTCTCCTCCGAAATCTCACCGCCTATCGTAGTGATAATCGGATTCCCAGATAAACCCTCTTCGCCGCGTGCCGCCTCTTCACTACTCGACTCCCCTGCCGTTCTCTTCTCTTCGTCCCGCTCCGTATCCGTCTTTACCGCCTCTACCTCTCGGTCAATATAATCGTCCAAATACGAATGTAGCAAACTATTGCTAAACGACAAGCCCTTTAGCGTAATCGAATAGCTATAACCCCCGATATGCCAAATCACTTTGTTATACTGGTCCTCGGCATCTCCATACTCTCGCACAGTAACCCCGCTCTTACCAAACTTATCCTCCGAAGAGAACGAATACTCTTCTCTGTCGCCCGATATGTCTGCCCCAGAAACCTTCGCCTTTCGGATATAGATGCCCTCTCCGTCAGCATAGCCTTCCCCTGTGTGATATATCTCTGCCAAATTTCCATTCTCCGTCTTAAGATACCTACGGGTTAAATCGTCAAACTCCACATCGTTTACCGTAAACCCGACCGCCATCTCTAATGAACTCATATTCGTGATTGCACCCTGCGTCTCTGCTACCGTTTCCTGCTCGACCGCGTTCTCTGTACTACTTGCGCTTTCGCTCTCTGATAAACTGCTGTTACTCGGCTCTGCTTCGCTTAATACCTCGCTACTCGCTGTTACTTTAGCCGTAGCCTTTGTAGTCTCTGCCGTCCCGCGTGCCTTACTGCCACATGCCGCAAGGCTAAGAACCGCACAAGCCGAAACTGCAAAAACAAATGCTTTCTTCTTCATAAATTTTATCCTCCGAAATTTTAGTCTATCTCTCTGGCGAGGCTTACTTACGCCTATTTTTATAAGAGTAGAAAAATTAGCCAAGCCCCTCCTACACCTCTTCATGGGCGATTTTTCGGCGCTCAAGTACTGCTGAAAAATCGCTATGGTTATGTCGAAATTTTTACAAGTAATTTTGAAAATCCTCGAAAATTTTTACGAGAGTGCTTTGCACGACCCCTAATCACTACCCCTCGCTCGCCCCCTCAAAGCTTATCCCTTAAATCCGTCACCACTGCCCCAAAGCTACCATCATGCACATTATTGAACATCAGATACACAAGCTTCCCGTTTAGCTTATAAACCCCGTTCGTGTGACAAAGCGCCCCGTAATCCGCTCGCTCTGGACTTAGAATATAGGTCGTGTTATTCCGCGTACTGTCCACGATTAGCCCGTGTAGCATGTTCCCCTGCTTGTCAAACGCATACCACCGACCATCCGTGTCCATAAACCATGTCTTTGTTAAATACTCGTTGCTAAACTCCGAAATCAGCTTTATCTCTCCGTCTACCCGCACAAGCCTCGGAGAATGATATAACCCTGTCTTATTCCGCTTATACTCTGCCTCTAAGCCACAAGCCTTTATCGCTGTCCCGTAAAATGTGTTAGTCCCCGCATAAGCGTTCTCATCCGCTACCACTTCCCCGCTATCCCGTATAAACGCTATGCTGTCTACATTCAGCGTCTTTCCGTAAGTAGGGGCGCTACTTAACGCCCCCGCTACCATAAGCCCTAAAAGAAAACCCGCTATCTTTCTCAAGCCCGCTCCTTTCTCATCGCACGATGACGCGACCGCTGTTACTGTGAACCGCCGCATTGCTTATATCCGTGTTACTCGGCGCTAAGGTCTCACTTGGAGATACTGTAGCCCTCGTAGCCTCTCTAGCCTTTGCCGATAAACTCTCTGCAATGCTTTCCCGCTCACTCTCCGTAATACTGCTCTCTTCGGCTTTCTTTCTCTCTGCTTCCTGCCACTCTGCGTATGTCGGGAGCTTCCCGTAAGCCTCTATTGCCGCGCTATACTGCTTTGCTAAGTCGTTATACTCGGGATACTCTGTTAAACGCTTAAGACCGCTGTCTATATCTGCGACCGCCTTCCCGTATGCGTTATCGTCCTTATACTGCATCCCCGTTAAGACCGTAAGCGCCCGATTAAACTCCCGTATGTCCCTAGCTTTCTCGGCACTCTTCCGACTCTCCTCTGCCTTTTCGCTCTCTGCTATCTTAGCTTTCTCCTGCTCCTCTGCTTTAGTCTTTTCATACTCTGCTACCGTGTCTGCCCACTCTGGTAACTTCTCTACTAGTGCATCGTTATGCCGCGCCGCTCTGGTAAGTAGTTCGTTCCGAAGCTCCTCATCTGAAATTCTGCTTATCTTACCTAGAATCTCACGATACCGATTCTCTACGCTCTCTGCATCCTCGGCGCTGTTTATAAACCATGCCTCATATGCGTCTACCTCTGCCTTTACCGTCTCATAACGCTTTCGGCTTATCGCTTCGTCCCGCGCTACCGCCGCTCTCTCCTTCGCTGTAGCACTAAACAAGTCGCGATTCCCCGTGTCTCCCGCTACCTCTCTGCCGTTTCCGTCATAGCTTGCCTCGTATATCGTATCTGGACGGTCGAAATCTGCCATCGGAAGCCCGTTATGAATGTCTGTCATAATGTCGTGCCATATCTTGCCCGAATAAGTTGCGCCATATACACCCTCCATCGGCTTCGGATTGTCATAACCCATAAACACCGCTGTCGTGTAATACTTCGTATACCCGCAAAACCAAGCATCCTTTGAACTATTCGTTGTTCCCGTCTTGCCTGCCGCTATCTGACCCTCAATCCCCAGTCCATAGCCTGTGCCATACGGCTTATCCAAAGTCCCCTTTAGCACATCCGTTGTCATATACGCCGAATCCGCTTGGTAAACCCGTACGCTCTTACTGTTATCCGTGAAGATGTCCTCTCCCTTAAACTTAATCCCTGTGATACAAGTCTTGTCGCTGTAAATACCGCCGTTCGCAAGCGTAGAATAGCCTTTCGCCATGTCTACTACTCGCAATCCGTTCGTAAAACCACCTATGCTAGTCGCCATTACCCCGTTATCTATATACGATAATCCCATAAACCGCATATTACCGAGATACGAAAGACCCTTATTTACTCCGACCGCCTGTAACAACTGCCATGCAACCGTATTTAAGGAGCGATTCAGCGCTTCCCGAACCGTTATCCTGCCGTAATACCGACCACCCGAATTATCGGGCGAACCCTCAAACTTGTGGTCGTCTACATAAGTAGACGGGCTAAACTCTCCGGTATCAAACGCTGGCGCGTAATCTAACAAGGGCTTTATAGTAGAGCCTGGCTGTCTGTAGGATAAATAGCCTCTGTTAAACTGGTCATCTGTCCCTCTGCCGCCTACAATAGCTACCACATAGTTTGTCTCGTTGTTTACGACTACCGCCGCTCCCTGCAACTCATACTTCCCTGTCTCTTGGTCTATATCCTTAAACTTTGCAAGATTACTGTCTAGCCTATTCTGCACGATACCCTGCATCGCACTGTCTAGGCTCGTGTTTATCACATACCCGCCCGCTCGTATCGACTCTGACTTATCCGAATAAACGCTCGTATACTCTGACATATAGCTGTCATAGTCTGCCTTGTCGCTAAAAGTATACTTAAACTTAAAGCCATCCATCTTCATAAGCTCAAGCGCCGCACAGTGTATCGCGTAGGAAGTCTGATAATTCTCGTTCGTTGACTCCGTTGTGTTCTGTATTACTGCTAAAGGCTCGGCTATCGCCGCATTACACTCATCATCCGTGATAAACCCAGACGCAAGCATCTCATGCAAAACGAAATTCCTACCCTCTAACGCCTTATCGGGATTCTTTACAGGGTCATACTTACTCGGACTGTTACTGATTCGGACTAACAGCGCCGCCTCCGATAAACTCAAATCCTTTGCCGACTTCCCGAAATAATACTTACTCGCTGAACCGACCCCGTAGCACCTATGCCCGTAAAAATTCGTGTTACAGTAGAACTCCATTACCTTGTCCTTACCGTACCTAGCATCCACATACGGCGCAATCAGCATTTCCTCTATCTTCCTACTGAATGTCCGCTTCTGCCCGAGCATCGTATTCTTTACTACCTGTTGCGCTATCGTTGACCCGCCTTGATGAATCGCCCCCCGATGCTTAACCAACGATACCGCCGCCCTAAGAGTTCCCTTTATGTCTACTCCGAAGTGACTCTTAAACCGCTTATCCTCTACCGCAATATACCCGTTCTGAATATACGAACTTATATCCGTTATCGGCGTATACTCGTAGTGACCCGCGTTTATCGTGCCTATCTTGTTTCCATCCTTGTCGTAAACCTCTGTGTCGGACAGCATCGAGAAAGTTTTCTCGTCCATCTTTGACATCTTGTCGTAAACTTCTTCTCTTGCGTCCTTAAGTTGTCCACCAAACTTTAGATACGCTCCGTACCCTACTACCCCGCAGAGAATCAACAAAACTGTCAGAATCGTTAAAACCCCCCGTATAAACCCGAAAATAAACTTAATTACCTTGCCTACTGCCCGTCTAACAGCCAGTAATACTCTCATCTTGTCCCCTGTCTTAGCTCTTCGCTATCTCTTATACAAGCGCATACTCTGCGTCAAATACCATCCCGTTCACAACCCACAGGTCACTTAAATCTGGCAAGCCTCTAAGATTTAGCCTGCACATCACTACATCCCCCATGCCATGCTCAATCCCGCTATGATTTATCGAATATCGCTCCCCTGTTATCGCATCATAGTGCATATCCCGAAACTCCTGCACGGGAATCCGAATTGCACCAAACAGCTCCATCTCCCCCTTCGGCACAATGTTTATCGGTGATAACTTCCCGTTTACTGTCATCCTTGAAAGCTCTGGCGCAGAAATTACGCACCCGTCAATAAACCGATAATCCTTACAGACCTCTTTCACACTTATCGTCCGCTCGCCACCCATAGAATCAAGCAAAACCCCGACCTTATCCTCCGAAGTCTTGTAATATGCCTCGTCAAACTTGTTATACACTACCGTTCCGAGCGTTGGTATATAAAACTTCACCACACACGGCTTCCTCTTAGCCCTAGCCCAGTTACTCGGCGTATCAATAAACTGCTCTATCGTAATCATAACTCCCCTCCCGACTTGAATGTAGCATCATCGTCTACATCCGTACCAAATCTCCGCTTACTGCCTATTGTGATAGATATGTCGTTCAATATGTCTGATAACTTTATCGCAAAATTATCGTCCATCACAGCTTTCTTCATATTCCTCTCTACGATTATCTGATACTCGTAGTATGACAGCGTAGACCGCTTCTGCACCGCTTGATAATCCCGCTCACTTACATCCTCATCCAACAAAAAGTCGTCAAACAGAAACTTATAAATGATTTCCTTTATATCTTTGTCAGGTCTCCTAAACTCAAACTTCATATCAAAGCGCCGCTCAAAAGCAGGGTCTAGTCGCCGTATCATATTCGTACAGGAGACAAAAATATTATCAAAACTCATTTGGTCTAACTGCTGAAAGATACTGTTCGTTGCTCGCCGCCTAGTTCCGCTTTCGTTGTCTTTACTGTCTCTGTTCCATGCAATACTGTCGCACTCGTCAAAGAAAATAATGCAGTTCTTGTACTTATCCGCTACCGCAAAGATGTTCGATATGTTATCCGCGACCGTATCCTCTGATAAACTCTTCGCAATGTCTACATACAGCATATACATACCCATATAGTTGCTTAGAGCCTTCGTTAGAAAAGTCTTTCCCGTACCAGAAGCCCCGTAAAACAAAAGCCTATTCATCGGGCGAAGATTATACTTCATTAGCTTCTCGCGAAACTTATACTCTCTAAGAAACTCGTCAAGCTTCGCCTTATTCTCGTCACTCAATATGACCTTATCTATGCTAATGTCCGTATCTACGGGCATGATTAAGTCTCCATACCGCTCCCTATCCTCTTTAGACATAATGTCTATTAAGTTTTTACCCACATGCTCCCCCTATAAATTCTTATCCCCTGTCTACTCGCCGCCGCATTGAGGGATTCGCATACTCATCTACTTTCCGTCCATCTCGTCCCTTTATACCATCTTTTGATACTATGTTCCCAGACAAAACCTTAGACCAGTCAAACATCGGCATCCAGTAGATTAAATCCCCGTTATCCTCGCGCCGTATGAACTCAAACCGATACGGAAACTTCTCTATCGCTTTCCGCATCTCTTTCATCTCCTGCGTTACCGTTAGATTTAGACTGATATGCTTGTCTAAAGAGATGTATTCGGAATTCTTGCTCATTGAGACTAGCGAAACCATAAATGAGATTTCCCCATTAAAGAACTTCCGCTTATCCCGCGCCATCCTACCGCCAGTCGTCTCTTCATAACGAAAGCCAGAAGCCTCTAAACCTTTCGTCATCCGCTCATAAGCCTCTGCCGTTGTTTTACTCTTTGATAAACACTCCTCGATTAGCTTCTCAAGCCTCGCGCGATACTGACCCACTATTCCTAAAAATGCTCGTCCAATAAACCCATAAAACCGTACCTAGAAAATTAGAAAATGAGAAAATTAGGAAACCCGTATCTCTAGCTCAATTTTAGAGTTTTTCAACCCAAGGTCTTACGGTTAACCTTTTCCACTCTGCTTCATCTCATTTCGACTGTAGCCACAGCCACACAATGAAAATTGTTGTCAGAGCTTCTAATAAATAAACTTCGTCCTAAAGGGAGATGCCCAACTGACTAGCGTTGAATGCATCTGTATAGGACTGATTATTACATACTCTTTACTGCGTCTTTATAACCTTGCCCACGCCTCGCTATTACATACGAGGCTCCAGTATGTATATTCAACTTCATGGGTTTACAATAAATTCTATCTGCTAGCCATGATGTCCATGCTGGATTGACCTTGTTTAATCTTACGCTATTTCTATAAGTTGCACTCTCCATCACCTCACTGAACTCTCGATAAGCTAAAGAATGAAGCATATCGTTGTATTTCTTTCCTAGATTTGATTCTGTTTTAGCTTTCTTTACTCTAAAATCAAGATTCTCGATACAAACATCTTTACCTGTTCGCAACGCTAGTTTAACTACATGATTTGCTATTGCTTGTAAGTCAGTCTTGGTCTTGTTACCAGACTTGAAACTATAGGACATAAACTCTGTTTGAACTAAATGTCCGTATTGATTCGTCTCTGACAATGTCACAAAACCTTTGTTAAAGTCTAATCCTATCGTTCCGTAGGAAGAACTAGTAAATATAGCACTGTTTCCTACTTGAAACTCAAAGGTACAGTGTAGATAATACCTGCTGTTCCTTTTGACTATCTTATAGGATAATGGACTCGCCTTAGACCGCAAAATTGAAACAAGCTGTCCTTTATGATGATTGAAATAAACTTTACCATAGACATATCTATCTTCTCCTTTAGCTGACTTATACTCTCCGAAATCTTTACGCAATCGAACCAAAAACTGATTACTCCTTCGGTTATATGTCAACTGTAAAACTTTGTTACAGGCTGTCTCCTCTTTAGCTCCCACAAAAGTCATTTGACTGTCTCGCTGTTCAATAAACTTATTATAGTCTTGTTTTAACAACCTTTTCGTGCCAAAGCAAATCTTTAACTTCCCTGTCTCTAATTGATACTTCAATCCTTTAAGCTTTTGTTTCAACCTGTTTAGTTTAGCCTTCTTTGAAACGACCATTAACCTTAGATTCCTTTGTTGAACCAACGAAACATATACTCCGTCTTGAAGCTTAGTTGAATTCTGCTCCCTCTTCTCAACTAACTTTGGAATAACTATACTCTCAAGATGTTTAATCTTTCTCTCTAACTGCTTCCTTTCATACTCTTTTAGCTCCTTAAGAGCATTAAATCTCCCTTGAGCGTCAGAAATGATAGAATTTGCAGTTCGCTTAGATATTCTGTATTCATGCTGAAGATATGTGTTGTACTTTGACTTATTAAGTCCTCCTCTTCTTACCACATAGAAAGCTTCTCTTAATACTTTACTGTAATCTCTCCGAAATGCTTCAATATATTCAATTAAACATCGGTTATTCTTCTCATGTAGCTGTGCTACTACAGTCAACTTTAGTTTCTTCATTGCAATTCACCCCACACCTCTAATAAAATAGCTTTAACTAAAACATAGAAAATCGAGAAATAATTCCTGCTTCTTCTACATTGTTATAAACTTCTACTACCCCCCTTAATACTTAATACCCGCGCCGATTCATGTCATCAAACAGCCCGTCTATCATCCTAGCAAGCGTTTTCTGTATCGTCTCGTCACGATTGTTTAAGTACAGATAGAACTCGTGTGTTCCCGTTAAACTGTTATACTTGTGGTCGGAGCTATACTCACTATACTCGCTCTCACCAAACAAGTCCGCAAACACTATCGCTCTCGCTACCTTGTAGTCTGGATACTCCCGATTCACAAGCTCCTCATAATGTAGCGTATTATACTGATGACCGCGCCGTATGTTTATCCTGCGACTCTTATCTACCCAACTCACATCTAACGCTATCGCCTTGTTCTCTTCATGACGATACACTACCATATCAGGATAAAAGCACTCTATCCCGTCCTCGTCATCATAACTTAAATGCGCTCTCTTTGCACCTGTAGGTAAACCGAGCATATATCTAATATACTTCTCAAAGACCGCTGTGCAACGCTCGTACTCCCCGAGTGACGAGAGTCTAGCCCGTCCGTCCTTTGAAAACCCCGTATACAAGTCGATAATCAAAAACGCTACCCGAAGCGCAAACTGATAGTAAAACGGCGCTTTCCGAAGAATAAACTCCCTGCCGCTTACCCGCGAACTATCCCGTACCTCGTGCAAGCTCTGCCGATAATACGATAGCTTCCCTGCCTTTACACTTGACAGCCTACAACTCTCCCTGTCTCGCTTACTAGGTCTAAGCAAAAGCATTATCGCATACTTTAGCGTTTGGTTAAACACATTATCGTCTCTAAGCTGATTTACCTCGCAAACCAACTGCCCACGCGCTAATGCCCCCGTGCTTACCGACTTCCCAAACAAAATCTTCCCGCGAACCTTATTCACCGTCACTGCCTCAATATCGTATGCCCGCTTTAACCCGTACTTCGTCACATCCTGCATCCCGATAAGCAAAAGCGAGGCTAAAATGTCGGTTAGATTATGTATATCCCCGTCATTTATCTTGCTATACGGCAGGTCTATTCGGTTTACTACCGAAATAAGCCTATAAACATAGCTGTTTAAGTCTATACCCCTAGGCACGCACTACCCCCTTTAGCTATCTCGCTCAATTCGCCTGTCTATGTCGGTCAAAATCCTAGAAAACTCCTCTAACTGCTCCGCTACCTCTGGCACATCCTTGATAAACTCGACATTATCCCGAATCGTATACAACAACTCGTTATTATATGCCTCTCTGAAATGCGCTAGACTCTTAAACTTCTTGCAAATCGAACGAACTCCGACTACCGAGGCGTTTCCTATGTCTCCCTGCGACACTATCACCTCGTTTAACTCTGCTACCGCCCCAGACATTCTGTCTAGTATCTTACTTAGCCAACTGTCTGACCATCCGAACTCCTCTGCCCCGATAATACGCGGCAAAGACCGCACAAATGATTTATCACTCCACACGGGCTGTAACTCGATAATCGGAAATCTGTTCTTCATTGCCATGTCTAAGTCTGCAATACTCTTATCAAACGCATTCATCGTCCCGATAATGTATAGGTTATCTGGAAGCTGTATATAATCCCCTAACTGCGTCCTATACTCTACGCCTCTCTGCGATAAACCCGTAAACGCATCTGCCATAATCGCCGCTGTGTCGCCTCGGTTTATCTCGTCTATGATTAGATAGTAGTTATGCTCCCTATCTTTAAGCGCTCTGTCACACATCTTCATTAAGATTCCACGCTGTTTACGCCAGATTCCGTCTACATTTATCGTGCCACCCGTAAAGTCCGAACGACCCCAGTCCTTACCGAATGTGATAAGCTCGTAATACTTTGACCGTACAAACCCAGTCTTTGCTCTAACATATGCTAATGCTACGGTAGTCTTGCCTGTTCCCGGGACTCCTACTAAAATAAACTGATGCGCGTTGTCCATATTGATGTCAAGACGCTCAAAAGTTACTCCAAAGCAATCCTTGCTAAAGTCCGCAAGCGTATACCGCTCACTACCCTCTACATATACATCTTTGTCTGTATACTCTCCGTTATCTGTCCTTACCGTAACGCCTACCGTGTCAAGCGTCTTTAGTGACTCGGACATTGCGCTGTATATTCCCTTTACCGACTGCCTAGACAGCGTAACCTCTTCATTTCCCATGCTTAATTCCCCTCGCTTACTTCACAGTTCTCTGCATTACCGCAGTGACAAGCTTTTCCATTTCCACATCCACAACCGCAACCCCTGCTCTCTGTTACCACACAGGAACTATCCTTTACCCGAATCCGCTCACTGACAGAAGCTCCTATGATTGCCCCAGAAATCACCCCGCAGATTAAACCTATGGCGATATAAAGCCCGTAAACCTCAAATAACTTTCGCATAAACAGAAAACTCCTTTATGATAAACTACTTAACCGAAGCGCTGTGTACTCCTATCTTAGAACAGGTATCTTTTACCGCCGAAATCCTTTGGGATTTATTATAACACAGCCAAAACCATTTGACTAGATTATCTTGACCGCTCCCTACTACTTTTCCAGCACTCCATATAAACCTACAAATTGACTAGAAAAAAGCAGGGGCTTCTGCCCCCGCTTTCCTCGCTTCAAAGACCTCAAAGCGTCTCTCTAATGTCGACTCGCTCCTCTGCAAGCTCCCTTATCGCCCTATCAAGCAAATCAGTCGCACCACCCTTTAAGTCCTTATAAAGCTCCTTTAAGCCCTTAGAGTGATAGATAATCTTGTCCTTACTGCAAATCATCTTTAATGGCTCAAAATACTTCGTTGAGAACTCCTTTAAGAGCGGGAGCGCCTTCGCTGGCTCATTCGCCGCCGCAGGAATGCCTAAATCCACAATCAGCTTTGTAAACAGCTTATCGCTCTTCTCATCCCCGAGCTTACCGATAAGCTTCTCGTCTGGATGTGCAATATAATCCTTTACCTTCTGAACCAGCGTTGCTACCGAGTCATCGTCATTCACCGCGATAAACTTAGCCTTCGCCGCTGTCTCGACCTTCTTCTTCTCGATTAACGGATACTCGCCGCTAATTGCCGAAATCAGCTTCTTACCGTCACGCTCCACAATCTTGCCGTTTGCAATGCCGAACTTTGTCGCGTAACCTACCGCCTCATCACTCTTAATCTTTGTCATGTTGCCCGCATAATCCGAAAGCACAAAGCCCTCGTTGCCTAGACGCGCAAGCACCACGACAGGCGCACTCTTACTGACAAGCTCGTTCTTCATCGACACTACCGCATACCTTGAAAGCGAGCCGTTTGTGCCGACAAGCTCTTTACCCTCTGCCGCCACATTCATAAACGCCTTCGGATTCTGCATCGAAGCACGAAGCACTGCCTCCTTAGACACTGCCTTACAAGCACGCTTCTCAATGTCAAGAACACGATACGCGACCGCCTCATCAGCATCATTCTTAACTACTGCAACCACATACATCATAGTGAGATTCCTCCGTAAATTTATTTATGACCCAAACAGCCTAGGGTTCATGGGCTGGTATCTTGCAGATTACCGCTCTAACGCTCCCTTAAGCACGGACTCCATTAGCTCTATAAACTCGACTTCGCTAAGACGAGAACTATATGCCGTAAAGACGATAACTCCCTTACCGTCACGCTCCCCCATAAAACACTCCCTGTCTATCGGAAAACTAACCGAAAACTCTGGCATCTTTCCAGAATCTACATACGCACTTACATTATCTAACACTAAATCACGAAACAAAGCAGGGCTTCTCCCGTTAAGAGAAAGCTTTTTCGTATACGACAAAAGACCTACCGTGCTATCCGTATCCTCTGCATTCCCCTTAGATAGCGCCCCATAAAGCTTTGACTCTAATAAACTTGTGCCATCCGACAAAGCAAGCGCGTAATCCTCTCTGTTATCACCGCTGATTCCATATATCTTTAGCATTATCTAGTCTCCCTTGTTGTCTGATTGCTACAGTCGGAATCCTGTAAAACTACACCAATTCCGCTACGGTATCTTTCGATATTCTTTGACACTTGCTCTGATATTAAATTCTTCACTCGAAGAAGTGACTTACTTCCACCGCATACCGTCATGCTTACCGTTCCCTGCTGACTAAACCGAATCCGTAGCGTCCCGACCGACATCACCGACTGCATAAACCCTACGGAAACCGATACCTCCCGCGCGTTAAACAACCGATACTCTGTCTCGCTCGTCCGTATCGGACTCGCCTCCTGCAAAAGCAAGCGGTCGCCTGTTAAAATAAACACTCTGCAATGCGGCACTAGCCCGAGCATCCCGACCTCTCGACCGTACCAAAGCCAATGCCCCTCTCTGCTCTCCTCTAAAAGCTCTCTATCACTCTTATCTATGTAAGCTTTATAGGCATAGAACGAACCGCAGATAATTAAAACCACAATTACTACCGCAAGCACCCACATCCCTTACACCTTTTCTCGAACGCTTAGATAATACTTCACAACCTCTGGCGCGGCTTTTAAGTAATAATTCTTTAACGGAGATAAAAAGTGCATCTTATCTACGCTCTTACATCTGGATAACGCCGTATAAAGCTGTCCATACTCCCAACACACAGGGTCTATGTTTACACTGTCATATGTCTGCCCTTGGCTCTTATGAATCGTAATCGCGTAGCCGAGCTTTAGCGGTATCTGCGTAAATGTCCCTATAACTACTTTCTTAAAGGATTTCTCCTCTTTGTCGTATTCGTATGAGTGAACTTCCCAGTCATACGGCTCTATATTCGCGCTCGTCCCGTTATCAAACTCTACTACTACCGTCCGATTCGTATTATCCTTGATTCCAACGACAGTTCCGAGCGAGCCGTTACTGTAATTCTCCCCGTTTACAAGCGACATAACTCGCGCCCCGACCTTTAGCGAAACCAAATCTGTATTAGCCTTGTCGCTATTCTTTACCGTTCCCGTCTCTCGCGCCATATAAACGACCTCTTTGCCCTTTATCTTCGCAAGCTCTCGGCTATTATGCTCAAACGCTGTCTTATTCTTTCCTGTGAGCGTAATACCGCCTTTTATTACGCTCTGTGACTGCTTTCCCATAAAATACGATAAAGAAGCCGTAAACCCGACACGAGCATCCCGTAGCTTTCTACTAAACTCTGCGTCCTTTTGCCGCACAACCTCTCGAAGATTTAAGCACTTAAACCCAAACTCCCCGTAAAACCTCGACTGAAACGCATAGCCTCTCCCACAGTCTCCACCGTAAATATGATACAGCACCTCTTTATCTTTCGGAATAATTACTGGAGGCAACTGCAAGAAATCCCCGACTAAAACGACTTGTACCGCCTGCTTCCCAACTCTCTGCCGATAATAGTTAATTGCAAGCACCCGTGCCGCAATATAGTCAAACAAATCTATACGGCACATACTTATCTCGTCAATGATAATCACATCCGTATGAAGAAGCGCACTTCATCCTCCTCGCCGCGCCTCGGAAGTTTACGCACTATCTCATCACACCCGTTAAAAATAGCGCTAAGAGTTGGATAATCAAGACTCAAAACCTCAAGCGGAACTCGAAAAGCACGGTGTAAGGTAGTTCCACCGATATTTAACGCCGCAATCCCTGTCGGCGCTGTCACCATCACATTCTTACCCGTGCTTCCACACCACCGTATAAACTCGCTGATGACAAAACTCTTACCCGTTCCCGCACTTCCCGTTACAAGCGCGTTTACACCGCTCTTTAACTCCCTTAAACAGATGTCTTGGTCGTTTGTAAGTTGTACAAAATCCTCTAACTCGACTGTCTCACCCATTTGCCTTTATAAACCTCTCTACCTCGTGTAGCGTGCTTGCAAGATTATCGTTGTAGAACCTATGTTTTCGCATTATCCCACTCATAATCAGCTTATCGTCCGAATATGCGTCCTTCTCATCAAGAAACCTTCTGCAAATCTCATAGTAATTCGGCTTACTCGATAACTCCTCCCGAGAAATCGCACGGCTTAGACGAACCCTATCCGATACCTCCAGATAAATCGGAACGACCCGCGCATTCCCTAAAACCTCTCTCGCTCGAACCACGGTCTCTAAAGTACCTATCACTACTTTGTGACCGTCCTCTAAGTCGCTCGCACTCACCGCTACCGCATAACTCCAGTCCCCGTCCATCGTGCTATAAGTCCTTACATCTATCGCTCCATGAATACCTTTTATGCTATCAACAAAATGATATTCCCTACCCTCTTCCTCGCCCTCACGCTTCGGACGAGTCGTATACGGAACAAGACGAGCGATAGAAATACCGCTCGTCACAAGCTGATTTAACAGCGTATCTTTTCCTGTAGATGATTTACCCGTTAAAATAAACAGTTTCCCAGACATTATTCTCCCCTCATCTCCTGTCTCCGCAACTTCTGTCTCTGCTTCTCTTTCTTACGAAACCGTCTCATATACCGATTACGCATGGGGCTTTCATCAAATACGACATAGGCTTCCCAAATATCCGTAAATGCCATATTAAACGCACCATGCCGCCGTATTGTCACCACATTACCATGTTTACCGCGCACCCAACCGTCTTTATGCCCCTTATGCTTTAGATAGCTCTTCTTACACCGCGCGTTATCCTTCCAGCTCCGAGACATATCCGCTACCGACTCTAAATCCCATGCATCCCGCCGAGTTCTTATCCGCGTCTTTACCCCATACTCACGGCACACATCAGAGTCCAACGCTACCAGAGTTCCCTTATACCGTATACGCCGACCGTAATGACCTCTTCTCCGCAACAGTTTCGGGACTGCCGCCCCGTAGGGAAGGCTCTGCCGTCTATCCTTGTACGGAATAAACTTGTGGCTATACCAATCGTAGCGCAAACCTTTTAGTAGCGACTCTACAGACATTATAACACCGTCACGCTCGATATGACAACGCTTTTCGTAACAATGCTCCTCAAGCGATAAACCTTTGCTCGTAATCTCATACCGCTTAAACCGATACTTTGACACACCAGAACCATCAAAGATTAAATCTGCGGGATTGACCCGATGACGATACCTCGGGTCTAACCGTATTAGCGTTGCGGCAAAGTTTAGCGCATCCTCCCGCTTACTAAAATACGGGGAATAGCTATCAAACAACCTGTCATAAACCCGAAACCTGTGCCGCACCTCGATGTTATACATACTTCCCCTCCTGTCATAATTTACTAACCCAGCTAGTTATATTTCACTTGTATGTCACTGTAAATACTTGCTTAAATCTACTCCGTTCCCCTCTAGCGTAACATCTGCTCCACTAGGCGCAATAATCTCACAGACAAATGTAGCATCTTTACTGCCAATAATAGCTTTATCACGACTAAACCTAGAATTAAGCGTTAGGCTAAATCGCTTCAGCTTCTTTGAGATGCTACAAAGGTCTATAACAAACCCGTTACGAACTAAACTGTCAGTCTCGATAGAAAGCTCCTCTAAGTTATCACACTCCCTAACAACTCCTCCAAATATACTTGGATTAAACTTATCCGAACTTAACTTCACTATTTTTAGTGCGGAGCATTTCTCTAGCCTAACCTCACTATGATACTCGATTCCGCCAAGCGGAACATGGCAGAAAAGCTCCTCTGTGTCTGTATCATATAGTATTACACTGCGCGCTCTATTAAATGTTAAAGATTTTAGTCCCTTGCATACTGCAAAATACACTCGCTTTGCGTCAGATAAACTCTTCTGCTCTATCTCAATATGCTCTGCCCTAGTTATAGATAACTCAATCCGCTTGCAAGACCCCTTTAATCTAAACTCTTTGCAACATACCGCAATAGCAACTTTTGGAGCGCCAAATAAACTCTTACTTGGCAAAACTACGGCTAGGCTATCCATAAAATCACTACTGCCTTTCAACACAATCTTCCGTAGCCCTAGGCATTTCTCAAACGAAATTATTTTGACCCCGCTATCCTCTAAATCCTCGGCAAAGCAGTAGAACAAAGTCGCAAGAGACGGAACATTACAAACGCCTGTATTACTAACCCCGTCTATCCTCGCAGTATACGAAATTGAATACTTTTCTGCGCTCGGAACGAGATGACAACAACTATCCCCAACTAACCTACTCCGCGCAGACTCAATCTTATACTCTTCGCTTTCCCTATAGTCACGCACAAATTCAAAATATCTGCCGTCAAACCTGTTTCCAAGATGACCGACCAACATCTCTGAAACTGAAATACCAGCCCTTAAAAGAGTATCTACACTTCCGCACATAATCTCTCCCGTATTATCTGCAAACAGTATGTCATCCCCTGCCATCAAAGCTAAAAACCGCTCTTCGCCGAAATTTAATGGCTTCGGATGCCTCATTCCTCCATCGCTCCTGCAATAAACGGGAAACTCTGTATACCGAAGTCGATACTCTTCACCGCATTTCTTATAATCTGCAAACAAATTACCGAACTCTGATACCAAAGCTATAAACTTCTCCTCGCTATAAACAGTATTATCACTCTTTACATCCCTTGGGTCATTCGTATTCGGCATCAAAACCCTAGTCACAAGATACTCTGCTACCTCCCCCGCGCTGTCCACTATAAGACCCTTTATCACAAAATATGCTCCCGCCGCCTCTTTTCCGATTCCTCGCTTCTTAACTACCAGCGGCGCTTTCCCCTCAATAAACTTTATCATAACCCCTACTTTCTAATGACCTTAAAATATCTCTCCAGTACTTCACTAATCTTAACCTCTGCCTCGGTTGGCACAATTAACTCCCATATACCCATACCGTAACGCTTATCCGTCACATTAACATCCCAAAATGCTGAAAAAATTACCTTCTTAAGCTTCGGAAATGAACCCGCCAAGTCAATCACACGATTATCTGCTTCATAATAAAACAGATAAATCTCTTGCATTGTGACACATAACTCCTCTAAACAGGGACAATCTTGTATAGAGTCACTAAATTCCCTAATGGAAAACCTGCCATAGTCAATCCTTACATACCTTAACGAATGACAACCTTTAATAATAACATAGCTAAACGGGCTTCCGTGAGCAGGGCGCAATGAGCAGGACACATACTCTGTATCCGTGTCACAAAGCTTAAGAACAAACGGATTACAGATTACCTTAGTGATTCCACTGCAACCGTTAAAGCTTAAACTGTGCGCATTCTGCATAATATAGTCACTGATGTTAAGCCTATTGTTTGACATATCTAGGCTAAGGCTAGGTAGCTCGCCAAGTAACTGCACTTCCTCAATATAATCAAATTTAATTATTGAAAAATAAGGAACTTTGATGGGATTGTTTGGAAATATCACTGAAAGCCGTTTCAGCGTAATCCCATTCTTATGTTTAATGCTAAAATGGTTAATATACTTGCAATCCTCCAGTGACAATACCTCAATGCCACTCTTGCTAAAATCTTCATCGTCACAATTAACACTAGTTGTAGCTCCAGATACACGGCAAACTCCTGTGTCATTCCTGTTAAAGCCAACCACAGAAAGACCACCAGCAATATCAGATTGCACATCATGATACACTGCGCAATCTGCCCCAGTTAGTTTATTTCTAGCCTCTGCAAGCTTAAACTCATCGCTGTCACGAAAAGCAAGTAAATCTAACTCCCACAATATGTCATATTGACTTGCTAATTTCAATTTACAAGAGTTAAACTCACTACCAATGGTATGCAACTCCACTTTTGACACTTCCTTAAGCTCACCTAATGAGTCGATACAAAGAAATGTCTTTCTATCGCCATAAGTTACTCTACGCGGGCTACCCTCTTTCTTTAGTATGAACTCACCACCACGCTCCTCATAAACAGGAATCCTACATTTAATATCAGTATAACCACGAAGATAATAACCGTCCTTAGATGACTCGAAATTCGCACAAAAACTATAGTCAACCATCCGCGAACCAACCTCTATAACATACGCTGAAAGCTCCTCTACACTAAACATGTACGAGATTGGCGCTACACTCCCCGTTTGTAGCCCGCCACGAAAACACTCAAGAACCCAATACCGAGTCTCCCCCTGCTCGTTACTGACTACCCCCTTTATATAACTAAAGCCGTCTCGACTAGTCTCTCCTTGCTTATACCGCTCACGCGGACACGCAATAAACTTCTGTGCCTGCATATCCCCCTACTTTCTAACAACTATAAAATACGGCTCTAGCTCCTCGCTCATTGTGAAATCTGCCTTGCTTGGAACGATTAGCGTATACTTCTTAATATCATCTCCCGTTACCCGAAATCCGTCCACTGCCGTAAAGCTAATCCGTTTAAGAATACTTGACATGTAGCATAAGTCTACTACTCTCTTATCACTTCTGTTTACCGCACGAAAGAACAGCTTCAAAACCGATATGTGCAACTCCTCTAGGTTGTATAATCTACTACGCATATATCCCGAAAATTCGTACAAATCCAATTTGTCAAACAACAAAGATATAAACTTAAGCCTATCGCAAAGTGTAAGACTTAAACTGTCGCCTCGTAAATGACAAGAAAGATACTCGGTATCTGTACGGAGTAAATGCATCGAATCAAGTTTACACCAGTAAGGCAAGCATATGCTATTAATACCTCTACAATCTGAAAAATCGAGAGAACTTGCATTCTCCATCACAAAATTATCTATCTCCAGCTCGTTACAGCCAATAAGAGTCAAGTCAATACCTTTACATTTCCCAATTAAACGGAAATTATTGCACATTAGGCTGATTGAAACTGACTTTATCAAAGAATTATCATTAGGAAGGATAATTGTAAGCTGTTCAAGCGAACTTCCCGACCACGGATGTTCTTGAGCGCGTATCTCAAACTTACGGAGTTTACTGCACTTCTCAAGAGACAGTACCTTAACACCACTCTTTTCTATATCCCTCCTCGTAAGAAAAACCCCTGTCACAGCGCTCGGAAGCACATAAACACCTGTTTCTGACCGAGTTAGCCCAATTACCGAAAGGCTCTTCCCTCTCTCGTCATAAACCCCACAATCCATCCCCGTAAACTTACCACGGGCATACTCAACACTCTGCTTAAAAGACCCGCCCTCTTTCATTCCTCTCCCCCTCGCTTGACCCAATTCTTAATCCAGCCACATTTCTTAATGCCTTACCTACACGACTTCACGAGCCAAATTTTTATTTCTAAAGTACAAAAGACACCACTTGGTACTTAAAAATTTTACTATAGGTCTTACTAGTTTTTACCAACTGGTATTACCCCTAATTTTCGCCAAAATTTTTCTGTGCTTTTTGAGAAGCCTTCCGCCCCACCTCGCCCTGCCCCAAATAAACGACTAGAGCCGACAGGAAACCCACTACCTCTCCCTATCGGCTCTATTTTAACACATTGCTCGGCTAACTGTCTATATCTTTGCTAAAGAAACAGCCTCATCCAACGACCCTTAAGTTCTCTTTTCCCTCGATTTCTCTGATACTCTCAACCAATTCCTTACTTATCTCGACTGGATGCCTAACTACAAGCCGCTTTAAGGCTACACCGCTATCATTCGTTCCGTAAAACTCTGAAAATCCTGCTAACCGCTCGATTTTGTCTGGTATTATAAGATTTTCACTATTATAGACGCTGTTTCCTTCTGCCTCCTGTAACCTTATCCAATCCCCACGCCTTACCTCTATACAACAAGTTAGCTTATCATCTATAACTCTAAGCGGAAAATACCCTAGGAGCGTAGCGAAATCTCTCATTTCAGTGCTTAAATTCACTGCCTTAAAATGAGACTCCAACTCTTTACTGTTACTACTAAACTCTACCTTGCTGTCATACATCACACAAAGCGAATCCTTAAGCCTAATTCCGTCTCTAATGTCTACCCTAACGCTCTTTAACTTGGAAGAACCAAAGTTTAGAATAGCCAAGGCGTCCTTATATCTATTATAAAACTCTCCCTCTCCTATTAAATACCCAATGTGCAAGTATGCTCGCTCTAAGTTCCTGCAATCCTTTATAATACTAAGCAACTCTTCGATATTTACCGACTCGCACATGATTACTGCTCTCTTTAGCTTCGTGCAGTTTCGTATCTCCTTTACTCCACTCCAACCCTTAAGCGTTACCTCTTCTGTGTCACAGTCGTTAAGATAAACTCCATTGCCTCCCGTAACACTACCTAATCTAAGACTCTTAAGACCTGTGCAGTGTAAAAAGCTTCCATACCGTATGCTTCTCTCCCCGTCAAGCCCTAGTACCTCGCAATTCGATAGTTCCAAGGACTTAAACCGTGCAGACTCCGCTAGCCTAAAGTCAGCACGCTTCGTATTCGCCGCTAAAGAAACAGAAACCCCTGTCTCTACTTTTGGCAAAACCAAAGCAAACGACTCCGTTACCTTACTGTCTCTACCCGTTACATTAGCTTGCACCGTTACCTCATGAAGCCCCGCGCAGGCGCTTAAATCAAGCACCCGCACATTACCGTACACGGTGTCTCCCCAATGAACATCGACCATCGTAACAGCACTATCTACCTTGCAAACACCATTACGGGACTCACTAAACCCGCTAACAACTAACTCTAATTTTCCGTCTACTGCTCTCTGCTCTTTTAACGAACAATCGCTTCCCGTTAACCTACTGCGACTTCTCTCCCCCACTTTCGCATTTGACTGCTTCTCTCTTTCCCGCAAAGCCTTAATAAACTTGCCTGTACGCTGAAAACCCTCTACAAACCGACAGGGCGCGTTTAACACCTTGCGCATCGGCTCCTCGACCTTAATTGTCACAGTGCAGAAGTCACCAGAGTCATCTATGTAGTATAAAATCCCCGCAGAATCCCATATAAACTGCTGAACGCCACGCTTCCTGCAACGATAATAGCCCCTAGAGTCAAGCATCACCTTCGGAAGCTCCGACATCCTCACCCGAAGCGCACCATCCGAAAAATCAAGCGTATCACTTCCATGCTCTATCAAGAACTTCCGAAACTCTTTGTCTGACAGGTCTTTCCTCTCTACAAACTCAAGCTTCCTCTGCGTTAAAAGCATCTCGTCAACAAGCACCCCTAAGTGCTTATCGTCCTCTCCTACCAGCTCTCCGACTACCATATAAACTCGCTTTGCGTCAGACATATCCCTTACTCCTTTTCTTTTATAATTCGACTCGCTAACTTCTCGTTATTACAAATCACCAAACAACCAGAAGATACGGATAACCTAATTTCCATTTACATTGTTAGAAACTGCTGATTACCCCACAAATCACTCACCTACGATTTCCCCGCTTGAAACCAGATGACCTCCTTACTACCCTCGTGCGATTATACTACTCACTTTGCTACTGTTGCACAGCACAACGCAATCTTTAGGTACTTGAATCAATGCGTTTGACTGTATATCATCTTTTTCATTCCCTTTCTTTAATATCCGTAACACCTTGAGGTTCTTATATCCGTCACAGCTAAGAACAGACAATAGCTTTACCTCTTCCATCTCAACACGAGACTCATAATACTCTGCCTCGATTGTAAGCTCTGTAAGCGCTTGGCAGTTCTTTATACCTCGCATTACTTTGGATATTTCAAGAACCCCATGACTAACTATCTTTACCCTTTTAAGCGCTCCACAGTTCAAAATAGAAAAACTACTCGAAGAACCAGCATAAAAACCAGCCTCATACTCTATGCTTATCTCTTCCGAATCTGTGTCACATATGAAAGTACTTGTAGATTCTTGTGAAGGAACTCGGATAAACAGTTGCTTAATACCTCTTAATGTACCATAGCTTGAAACAGCTCCAAAAACTGCTGTCTCCGCTGTAAAACAACCAATTTCACCCGCTAGCTCTGCCCCACCTGCTACTACAAGCTTCTTAAATACCGCTCTCAATGGGAAATTCTGAAACTCAAACCGACCTCTTCCGATACTTAAAGTCTCGATAACAAGACTTCGCTCGTCCGTCACCTTACTCGCCCACTTCGGAAATAGCATAAGTATAGAATTATCGGAACTTACACGATTCAACAAAACACTATAGCTAATTTCTCTAAGCCTATCGCAACAGCTTAAATCAACCACCTTTACCGAAGCCTGCGCCAAAGCGTCTCCCGTCACCTCTATCCGATTTACAAACGCAGAATATCTATTTACCGTAACTAGAAAATTAGGAAATCCACATCTCTAGCTCAATTTTAGAGTTTTGCAACCCAAGGTCTTACGGTTAACCTATTCCACCCTAACGCACCTCATTTCGACCGTAGCCACACAATAAGAGTTGTTGTTAGGACTTCTATTAAACTTCATCCTACAGGGAGATGCTCCGCTAGCTTGCGCTGATACATCTATATAGGACAACAATTAAACTTTATACAGCGTCTTTATAGCCTTGTCCATGCCTGGCTATTACATACGAAGCCCCAGTATGTATATTCAACTTCATAGGCTTACAATAAATCCGCTCTGCTAACCATGATGTCCATGCTGGATTGACCTTGTTTAATCCAACTCTATTTCTATATGCTATGCTTTCAATCGCCTCGCTAAACTCGCGGTAAGCCAATGAATGAATCATCTCATTGTATTTCTTCCCTACCTTTGTTTCTGTTTGCTTTTGTCCTTCTAAAATCAAGGTTCTCTATACAAATATCTTTTCCTGTCTGCAATGCTAGTTTAACTACACTGGTCGCTACTCCTTGTAGGTCTGTCTTGGTCTTGCCACCAGACTTGAAACGATAAGACATAAACGCAGTTTTAACTAAATGTCCGTACTGATTTGTCTCTGATAATGTCACAAACCCTTTGTTAAAGTCAAGTCCTATCGTTCCGTAATTAGAACGAGTAACTATATCTCTATTCCCTACTTGAAACTCAAAGACACAATGTAGATAATACCTATCTTTCCTTTTGACTATCCTATAGGACAAAGGACTTCCCTTATGCCTCAAAATTGAAACAATCTGCCCTTTGTGATGACTGAAATAAACTTTTCCATAAGCGTATCTATCTTCACCTTTAGCCGACTTGTACCCACCGAAATCTTTACGCAATCTAACCACAAACTGATTACTCCTGCGATTATAGTTCAACTGTAAAACTTGATTACACGCTGTCTCCTCTCTAGCTCCTATGAAAGTCATCTGACTATCCCTTTGCGCAACAAACTTCTCATGGTCTTGCTTGAGCAACCTTTTCGTTCCAAAACAAAGCTTCAACCTTCCTGTTTCTAGTTGATACTTTAACGCATCAAGCTTCTGCTTTAGTCTGTTTAGCTTTGCTTTCTTTGCAACTACCCTTAACCTTAGATTCCTTTGTTGAACCAATGAAACAAATACTCCGTCTTGAAGCTTAGTTGAGTTCTGTTTCCTTTTATCAACTAACTTTGGAATAACTATACTCTCAAGAAGTTTAATCTTTCGCTCTAACTGCTTCCTTTCATACTCCTTTAGCTCCTTAAGCGCATTAAAACGCCCTTGTGCGTCAGAAATGATAGAATTTGCAGTTCTACTAACAATTCCGTATTTATGCTGGAGATATGTATTGTACTTTGACTTATTGATTCCTCCTCGTCTTACTGCATAGAAAGCCTCTCTTAATGCTTTACCGTAATCTCTACGAGAAGATTCCATATACTCAATTAAACATCGGTTACTCCCCTCATGTAACTGTGTTACTATAGTCAACTTTATTTTCTGCATCATACTTCACCCTACACATTCTAATGAAAACCTTAACTAAACAATAGAAAATTGAGAAATAATTCCCGCTTCTTCTACATTGTTAGAAATTGCTAATTACCACGCTCCCGTATATACTCCTCATTAAAAAGAATCCCCCGCATAAACAATAAATACGGCTTAAGGCTAACACTTTTCGGAAACTCGTCTACCACGGTCGCCCCTAGCCTTTCTAGGCGACCAAGTTCATCTAAGAGGTCGTCAAGCGCTAGTATTCTAAGGCAGTATGCTCCGTTCTCGTCCAGATAACATATAATAAACTTCCGCTTAGTGGCTGTATCCCGCGCACGGAAAATCTGTATCAGCTTCGGGTGTCCCTGCTTTATCACCCTACCTGTCCGAGCGTTTACCCGCGCTAGGCACAAATCCCCACCACCGTAGACCTCATGGCTTAAAAGAAAATCGTTTACCCTATCCTTAGTGAGTGTTACTTTCTCCCCACCGCGCCGCACATTACCAAAATCATCAAGCTCTACTTCTTGATACCGAATCCCTACCTCTTCCCCGTTATCGTCTAAAAGAATACCAGACAGAAAATAACACCTATCCACTTATGCCTCCTCTACCTCTAGTTTCCACCCACTTACCTTACAGCCTCTTGGCACGATAATCTTACCGCCAGCGCTTTCACTACTAAACTCCCCGATTAAACGAAACTCTCTAAGACTCGGAAAACACCTTGAAAAGTCCAAGAACTCCCAACCCTCTATCGGACTAAAGATAAATCCTGCGTCACACCGTATCGTTAGGCTACTTAACTTCGGATTTCCAGCCATACTAAGTAAATGAGTGCCGCAGAAGAAAGCTAGTTCCAATGGCTCTTGTTTGTTTATCTCTAAAAGAAGCTCCTCTAACTCTGCACACCCAGCTATCTTAAGAGAAAAATACCTAGCATCCCTTTCGTCCACATCAAAATACAGACTAATCCTCTTTAAGTCACTGCACCCGCTAATCTCTGTCTCTACATCCCTATCTCTCCTTAGCTGATGTAGGGACACATCGCTTAATCCACTTGTCCCACTCAAACTAAGCGTATTCGTAGTAAACTCCCCCGTATGACCCTCTATCCTTGCACCCGTTATAGAGACATCCCCGTAAGAAATATTCTTCGGAAGATTTAATAAACGGAGCTTGCCTGTGTTAATCCAAAACCTATCTACGCTTAACTTTGATATGCCCTTTGGAAATATAATTGATAGATGAGGAAAAGCATTTGCACTTCCACAGTCTAAGTTAAACCTAGACAAATGCACACAATCTTCCATGTCTAAAACGGAATTATTAGTATCATACAAATCATCCGCGTCTACAATTACAGTGCTTACCCAGTCTCCGTACTTATTTACCCCGCAACCATTACCGCTAAGACCAGAAGCCGTTACTTCCAGCACTAAACCACTCCCGATGCGAACATCTGTCTTTGAACAATCTGAACGAAGAAAACTATCACGAGCATTCCTTAGAACATAGTCAGAATAGCTAGACAAGATACGGTTAAAAACAGATGTAACTCTATTTTCAAATTCCAAAGGACGAACGGAACGACAATAAAGTGCGACTACTCTACTGTTTAACAGACAATCTACCAAATACTCCTCGTCTCGCGTCTCCGCTACCTCGCCTAGCTCGTTTAGATAAACGATAGCACCAGACTTCTTAATCGTAAGAACTTGAATCATGACACTGCTCTTGATAACAGTTCCGTCTTTACTATACTCTGCTAACTTGTCTACATAATTGATACCTTCTACGCTTACAGGAGTACTATGCTCCTTAACTGCACCAAGAATTGTCCCATGCCCGCTTGTTAGAAACTCTTTAAGCCTGTCCTTCTTGACGAAAATCCGCTCTAAAATGCTAAAACCCTCTACATCTACCTTATCAAGCTCTGAAACTCCCGTATACCTTAAGAACCGTAAATACATAGTGCGAAGCTATACCATCGCTCTCGCAGTAATACCCAGTTAGAGCTACCGCATACCAAGCCTCGGATAATGCGTCAAACTTATGCTTCATCTCAAACCTCACAAATAGAATAAACTCACACCTGTCTCGTTACTACCTTAGACCTAAGCCTACGGTCACTACAGTCTACCTTACAGCCTCTCGGAACAACTAATACAAAATCCGATTGATTTATCTCTAGGTTCCCTGTTAAACACAGCTTCTCTAAATCTGGAAACTCCCGTGTAATGTCAACCATGCGCTCACTACAGGAAAACCAGCTACACTCGACTCCCTAACTCACGAATACTCGTGTGCGATTGATAAAATAATCCACGCCCTGCTTCCGTCTCACCAGCAATCCTCGCTAAGTTTAGACTGCCATAGCTACTATCTGCAACACATTTTATGTAAACCTTACTTAAACTCGGGCATTCCTCAATAGATAATGCTGTTCCCTCTTGAAGCCAATTTACATTAAGCTCTGATAGTGTAGGCAAGTTGTACAGATTTACCTCGTTAAGCTTTGCATTGTACCACAGCGCTGAAATAGTTAGTTTCTCAATCCCGCTACAGCCGCCAATAGTAATGTTTTCTGCGCTTATCACATTTACTCCCGAAAGCTCTGCGCCATAAAGCGAAACATATTCAAAAGACCCTAGAACCTCTAAATTCTGGATACAAAGCTCCTCTGCCGTAACCGTAAACGAGTCTCCTCTTAAATTCCCTACCCCACTCGGAAAAATCAAAGTTAGCCTGTCTAGGGAAGTTTCTGGAAGGTCATCATCGTCACATTCATCATATAAGCTAAACTCGGAAAGAAAACTACACTTTGACATATCTAGTATAGCTGTTCCTGTAGCTTGAATCTCACTTGCTTCCACCGAAACACTGGAAGCATACTTTGAATAAACATTTACTCCGTTCCCTACCCCCTTAAGACCTTCGGACTTAACAGTAGGACTATCTCCGAAAATACCGTTAAGCGAGGAATCCGACAGGTCACCTCCTGTTAATTTGCCCCGCGATAAGTCGTTAAGTACCTCGCTCATCTTGTCGGACATCCCAGACAATATCTCATACACGGAACTATCAATCAACTCACTCTTTAGCAGAATCGCTTTCCCACAAAATACCTCGCCTAACAGACGACTTAACACCGCGTCCCCGTAGTCTGATAGAAATTCACCGCGCTTATTAAAGAACCCTACCCGATACACACCATCTTCTTTTGCACAGGACACTAACTGCGGCTTACCGCTCTTTATACAGCTACTATCCGTCTTTGGCTTCACCTTCTCTGGAAATACAGGCAAATACTGCGCCCTCTCCTTAATATCGTTAGGAGAAATCGCTAGACTCTTGCTATCCAGCAGGAATTCCTCAAGCTCTGCTTCCTTTACATAAACTGCCGAAATCTCACTGTCTAACACCCCCATCCCCTGCAAAACAGAAAACCTATAGACTGTCTCCTCTGAATCTAACATCCCCGAAAGCACAATCCGTAGCTTGAATATCCCGCCCATAAACTCACTCCCTATAAACTATCTCGCAACCGTCAGGTACAACCAAGTTCCTATCATTACCACAATCTCTAGTCCCGCAAATCGATAGCCTCTTAAGATTCGGAAAGATGTCTTTCATTTGATACTCTTTCTCGTCAAACACATATCCACCGTCAGAAAACTTAACCGTAAACTCGGAAACACTTGGCAACGGATAGTCAAATATGTAGTCAATAAAATTTCCTAACTCAACGGATTTACCGTCTAGCGGAACTTCTATGTCAACCACCTTAAGATTATCCAGCTTACTAATCTTATAGCTTTACCTTTCCAAGCACTAAGGCTCTCTGCTCTGATAAACAACTTTTCCGTACCCTTAAGATTATCCAAAACGATAACCCCGCTATGAAGTTTAGCGTCTGTCATAAGCCTTAAATGAAGCTCATCCGCACAGTTACAATTCACAATCATGCAGTATCCTGCGCTTACCTCTCCATCTACCGAAAATAAGCATCGCTCCGCGTGAATTTTTGAAAACTGAACACCACTGACCCCTATAAGCCTTACTTCCCTAGCAGGAAAAAGCAAAGACCCAACAGGCTTCTTCCCCGCCACCTTCGGAAAAATAACCGCAACAGACTCCAAGTTACCCTTGGCAAATTGTATGGCATCACCAATTACAAACTCTCTAAGTCTATTACAATTCGACATGTCAATCACACTCACGCCAGAATTCTCAATGTCCGCTGTTGTCACTATAATCTTACTAACTATATCCGAGTAAACCGTAACTCCACTATTTGTCCCCCTTAAGCCTGTAGCATAAAAACTAACTTCTCCGTCTACAACTTCATCTATGTCTACATGTGATAAATCCGCCCTAGTTAGGTTATTCCTCGCAGTTGCCTTAAAAATTGTTTCCTCCGCACCCTTAATAACAGCTAATTTCTGATAAAACTCATCATTAAACCACCCGCTATCAAAAAGGTAGTCCTTTCCTCGGCAAATACGCTTGAGTCGATACACCAATTCACTCCCGTATCCCCTTAATATTGTACCGTTCTCTAAATAAAACAGCTCCCCATCTATATAAGCAAACGCAACCGCGTCTCCCCTCTGTTATGTTAAGCCCTGTGTCTCCAAGAATTATCCCCTTATGCTCTGATAAAAACTCATCCAGCATATCTTCTGTTACACTAAGAGCATTATCCCCTCTAAACTTGTCGTAATTGTCTGGACGATACGATAGAACTGTAAAAATATACTTCCCCGCATCGTCCCTGCCGCTAAACAAAAGCCTTACCGCTGGCATCTCTATATTCATGTTACACCTCAATCATGAAAAACAAACTCTCTCGCTAACTCCTCATCTCCACAATTTACCTTACAACCTTTCGGGACTTTTAATCTACATTCATACTCTAACCGCTCATTCAGCTTGTTCGTTAATCTGCCGATAAGATTAAGCTCAACCAGATTCGGAAATGCAGTATCAAAGTGCGTTATTAACTCATCCGAAAGACAATAACCAGAGTACCTTGCGTCTATCGTAAGGCGCTCAAGACCTTTCAAATCCTTTCCTCTTATTCCATCATAACACATTACAAAATCGGTTAAATCAAACGGAAAATCTTCCTCTGGAAGCCCGATAAACGAAAGTTTCAGATACTTTAAGTCTTTACACCCAGAAATCTCCAGCTCATCACCAAGACCAATTTCCAAACCATCAACCTCAAGATGCTCGGTGTCTAAGTTGACTAACTCTATCTTACTCTTGCTATAGCCTTCCTCTTTTCTAGGACAACCATAGCCATCCTCTCCATGACAAGCACGGACTTTAAGCGTTGCTAAACCTGTGCATTCTCTAAGCGTTAGATTCTCTGCAAGAACTTCTCCGTCAACCGTTACATGTCCTCCCTTTGAAATAAAATCCTTAAAAAGCACACTGTCTGTCCCGACTACCCGAACTTCCTTAGCTTCTGGATAGAAACTACCGTATGCTCTCCGCTGTGCAGACCCAGAGAATATAAGCGATATAGACTCGTTAGAATTGATACTGGTAAACCTTGCATCCCCTATCTCAAAACTCCTTAACAAGCGACACCTAGACAAATCAAAAACCTTTACCCGAGAGGGCATTACATCCTCCCACGGCACTGTTACCTCACTAACAACATCTGGATAAACATTTACTCCAGTCTTACTCTCACCGGTTAGCCCCTCGGCGTGTACAAGCGCCTCACCTTCCACATGGTCATACCCAGAAACACTAAGCTTAGACAAGTTTTGCCCTGTAATTCTGCTCCTGCCATCTATCAACTTAAGACGCTCCAACATATCCTCTCTAGCCGCAATTACTGTCTTAAAATTTTGAGAAAAGAACTCACTATCAAGCAATACTACCTCTCCGCTTAGAATACCTTGATACTTTTCGTAGACTTCCTCGAAGGTTCTAGTGAATAAAACATTGCCGTTACTACCACTCACATACCAAAGTCTATTATTAGCATCTTCGTCAAGATAAAATACTATTTCTAAATACCTTCCCAAGCGATGCTTCCTCTGCCTAGCGCCCTTAAATTGACTAAACTCCGTGCCATCAAAGTCTAAATCACCTAAGATTGCACCGCGATTCGCAGAAAGAAACTCCCTTATTTTCTCTCGCGGCACTGTTATAGAATGCCCTTCCGAAATCCTTGCAAGATTCCTTTTATTACAACCCTCTGGATTATAATTTATAGTCGTAAAGCGATACTGACTTATATACCCGCCAGTATCCTCTATGTAACCTGTAAACAGAAATCTTACCCACGGAATACTCTTATCTACCTTCACTGTTTCCCTCCTACCTTGCATCCCATCGGAAACGCAATCCCATTTAACGCTTTACTTTCCACACCAAAAATCTTAACCTCTCGCAACTTCGGAAATTTACAGTCCCCGAAGTAAATCCAATCTTCTACCTCGCTTAAAAGCCGTACTTCCGTTAAATCAATCGTTATCTCCTCTATAGCCTCACAGCCAGCAATATAAAAACTAGGCTCGCTCATCGTAAGCCACTCTAAATCAAACACTTCCCCGATAAACTTAATCCGAAGCGACTTTAACCGCCTACACTCCAAAATACGAACAGTCGCCGCCATATCACCTGTCATAGAACTTCCAATCCGCACGGATAGTAGTTCTAGCGACTCTGCATCTATATCTCCTATCTCAATGTGACTCGCATTCGGACGCTCCTCAATTTTATAATGACTCGTCTCTATGTATTTCGGATATTTTACCCCGATACTAAGCTCCTTTAGCCCAGTGCAACGCTCTATCCAGCATGTATGCGTCCCAAGCGTAGCGTCTAATCCCTCTACTGTGCAACCCGCAAGCGTAACCGACTTAAACTGATTCATCTTAGGAAAATTGATAAACCGTATACGCCTCCCTAGATAGGTAAAAATTTCCGAGTAGAAACGGCACTCATCCCCCTCGTTTCCCTCTTCCGAAAGCACTGGCGGGAAATAAAGGCTTAAACTCTCTAACCTACATGCTTGTATCCTACTGTCGCTTAAATTAAACTCGTATAACCCGCTACAGCTTGACATATCTAAGACACTTGTACCACTATTCTGTAACTCTGTGACACTTACCGATACCGCTTCCACATACTCTGGATAACTGTTTACCCCGTTACCGACACCAGATAAACCGTTTGTACAGACCCCAATATGCTTACCGTCCCTAATGCCTACTATCTTCTTAGACAAGTCTCTCTTCGTAAGCCTATCCCGACCAACGCTTAACTTCACTCCAATGGAAAGCTCCTCTAAACGCTTTCTCTCACTAAGAAACTTACCCCCAAAGAAGCACGCCCTCTACAAACACTGCTTCCCCATTAAACACTTGGCTTAATACACTAGATACCGTCCGTTCTCTTGCGTTACCGTTTCTATACGCCTCCTGTAATACACCTTTCTCGTCTATCAAAAGCAAGCTACTGATATACTTACCTTCACTCCCGCTTGACTGAATATCTAATATCTGACTAATTCCAGACTTTAAGACCCTACCCGCTATACTAAACCGAGGAAGGTTACGGATAAACTCGGCACTTGGCATCTCCCTATAAGCAAACTCCTTCCCGTCACCTAAAAACTCGTCTACTCCACTCATAGGAATATACACTGAATCAATCTCTTTATAACTGGAAAACTTGTCTAGCTTGAGCTTAATGAAGCGATATAGTGCTGTATCGCTGTTATCCGTAGTCACATAGCCAGAAATCGCGTAGATTTCTTCGGGTCTCTTTTGCTCTTTCATTCATCGCTCCCTCAAATGCTTTAGAAACTCGGCATTATTGCAAACTACCTTGCAACCCTTTGGAACAAATACTACCTCATCCTCTACATTATTCCCAAAAGCTATATCTCCCCTAATCTCTAGGCGCTTAAGGGAGGAATACACGCTCGCAAAGTCGGCGCAACCACCGAATATTAGTCCTTTCTTACCTTCAAGCACAAGAGTTTCAAGACCGTCAGAGTCTATGTAAAAATCCATATAACGCTTAGTAAAAATGCTTATGTTAGTCTCCTCTTTACTAACTGTAAATATAAGCTCTTTTAAATACTTCAAATTAACGAAATCTATACCACAGCGCTCAAGAGAATCAACAGTCACAGAAAGTTTAACGGTGTCAAGGCTAACAAGCCTAACCTCTTGGCTCCTGTCACCACACTCTTCACCAGCCTCGATAGAAAGCTCCGATAAACCGTGCAGTTACAAATCTCACACTCCTCTACCTTAATAGCCCCGTCTATTCCTGCTATCTTAGCCCCATCTACAATAAGTTTATTAAAAATTGCTACCTTTGGGAAATTTATAAACTTTAGCTCCTCTGTATCTGCACTGAGCTGTATATGGCAGTAATCAGCACCTACCTCTTCACGCAACTCCGTAGGGAATATAAGCGACAAACTTGGAAGCTTTTTACGGTATGCTCTTGCGGATACATATACCTCGAATGATTTTAGCCCAGCACACTTAGACATATCAAGAACTTCTGTCTTACTATCATACAGCGTCCGCGCATCTACCGTTACACCTTGCACAAAGCTAGGATAACTATTTACCCCGTTACTGACACCCTTTAAGCCTCGCGCGCATAATTCTCCCTCTTCCGAAAGATATATCTCTGAAATATTTCGCTTTGTTAGTGCGTCTCTCGCAATCTCTGCCCCGTTAAGTCGCCTATGCTCTTCCCCAAGCGTAACAAACCTCTTATACTCATCCAAAACAAGCGCATCGTCTGCGATGTCCATTTCCCCGTTAAAAAGCTGCTCCTTAATCTTTTGAGCGTCAACACCCTCAAAGCCTTTGTAAACAAATTTCCCTGTCTCGTTTAGTAAGTAAAAGCAAAATGTCGGACTACTACTTCCAGTAAACACCAGTGTCGCTCTTCCCTCTTTCACTAACTTTATGTCCCGATTAAACGCAGGCACTCGCCACCGAAAGCTACCGTCCGAAAGCATCTCCTTCGTTCTCTTTAGAACTAGGCTGTCATGCTCCCGAAGAAACCCATCTAGGTTATATTGACTAATCCACTCCTCTGTACCGTTGTTCACTGACCGTGACTCCCCACGATTGACACGCAAAAGTCCAAAGCGATATGCTATAACCTCTCCCGATTCCGAAACTATATACCCAAAAAGGATAAACCGATACAGTGTAATCTCTGTTTTGCCTGTCTCGTACCAACTCACACTTGCCCCTTTCTTTGCCTCTGTGACCTACGGGAAGCCACCTAGAAGCCGCTGTAACCTCTCTAGGCTACCCCTATAGCCTAACTACATTACCACGCCTTAAAACGCATTCTGGTGCGTCCTAGACCTATTTGCCTCTACGAACCGCTAGAAGCCCCCAGTAGGGCTTCTAGCCTCTACCCGATACCCTTTACCGCCTAACGCCCTATAAGCCCGTAGAAAGCCGTCTCGCGCGTCACAGCACCTTATAAACTGCCACGCGCATACCCGCGCAACTTCTCCCACTCCTCTTTATTCTCGTAGCCTGTCGGAACTATCTCGCTACCCCCGACCGCCGCAGAC